>Ga0209792_1000021_pt1 | contig 384537 bp, 371 predicted proteins | sample EBPBio142005_DNA_FD_185860 | JGI IMG/M metagenome (GOLD analysis project Ga0209792, IMG submission 185860) | Wastewater treatment Type I Accumulibacter community from EBPR Bioreactor in Madison, WI, USA - Reactor 1_6/14/2005_ DNA (SPAdes)... | ecosystem: Engineered > Bioreactor > EBPR >...
GCCCGCGCCGACATCCTCGCCTTCACGATCTTCCCGAAAGTGTTGTGGCGACAGATCTGGTCCAACAACCCCAACGAACGGTTGAACCGCGAGATCCGCCGGCGCACTGATGTCGTGGGCATCTTCCCCAACCGCGAAGCGATCATCCGCCTCGTCGGCGCCGTCCTGGCCGAGCAACACGACGAATGGGCCGAACAACGCCGCTACCTCGGACTCGAGGCCCTCAAACAAGCCCGCGCAGCCCTCGCCGACCGCGAGACAGTCCTCCTGACCGAGGAGGTGAACCCCGACCTGATCGCCCGCGCCATCAGCGCCTGAACATCACCATCGAACGATCACCTCGTACACCACCGCTCCGGGCTTGACCCGGTCTTGGCGGCACCCGGTGGCGGCATCGAGGCCGGCGAACTCCCCCTCGACGCGCTACGCCGAGAGCTGCTGTAGGGGACGGGGTTCGTTCTTGACGTCGACCCACCGCACGTCTGGCACCAGAAAGTGGAAACCCCTGGCCTCGCCGACGGCTACACGGGTCTCAGCAACGATTACTACTCGATCCGCACCCCACGATTCGCCCCTCGTGGTTCCTTGCCCGACGAGGACCTCGTTGCCGAGCACATCAGCGACTTTCGATGGCGGCGCATTGAGGACCTCGCCGCATATGACGGCAGTGACCTCTTCTCGCCGCGCGAAATCGTCACTCCATTGGCGGCGCCCACCACCGGTGGAGCTCCGGCCACGCCGGTCCTCCTTGGCCTGTGAGGCAGCCCCACTGATCCCAATCGATCACGTGGCCCAGGCCTGCATCGGAGGGATCCTGCAAGACGTCGTCAAACGGGCCGACCTGTGCGCAGGTAGCCCGCAGGAGACGGTGCAGTCTTCGCTGCATCTCGACAGCGTTGTCTAGATGCAGCGAAGATTGCAAAGTGGCGTGACTATTGCAGCAATAACGCGCAGCGTTGCCCTGCTCCGGGTGACCAAACGTGACGTTATGTCTGCTTCGCTCGCCGCCGAGGCAGCTGACGCGCCGATCTGGGTGCCGCTACGGGGTAGGCAGGTTGATGGTGAGCGTGCTTCCTTGGTCCGGGCCTGAGCTGGCTGCGGTGAGGCTGCCGCCGTGGGCGTTGATGATGGCCCGGCTGATCGTCAGGCCGATGCCTGAGCCGGTGCGGTCGTGCGTGCGGGCGAAGTCCGCTCGGTAGAACCGCTCGAAGGCGTGCTCGAGCTGCTCGGGGGTCATGCCGTCACCGTTGTCGCTGACGGTGATGCTGACGTGGTCGCGGTCGCTGACGGCCGAGATGATCACGGTGCCGCCAGCCGGGGTGTGGCGTAGGGCGTTGTTCAGGAGGTTGGTCAGGACCTGTCCGATGCGGCTTCTGTCCACCAGCACCTGGAGTCCGGCCACTGATCGGTCGTCGACGAGGAGATTCACGCCTTTGGCGGCGTACCGGTCGCGGATGCCTTCGTGGGCCGCCCAGAGCAGGTGGGACACGTGGTGGCTCCGGAGGTCGAGCGCAAGTCGGCCTTCCTCTGCGGTGGAGACTTCGTCGATGTCGTCGGCGAGACGGGCCAGCCGTTGGGTCTGTTCCTCCAGTGCGGCCCTGGACTCGGGACCGAGGCTGGTTACGCCGTCGTGGAGGCCTTCGTGGTACGCGCTGATGGTGGCGATGGGGGTGCGGAGTTCGTGGGCCAGGTCCGAGAGCATTCTGCGACGGGTGTCTTCGACGCTGTCGAGTCGGGCCGCCATGGTGTTGAAGGCTGCGGCGAGGGTTTCGAGTTCGGTGCCGGCAGCGATCGCAGGGACGCGTGTGGCGTAGTGCCCGAGGGTCAGTTCGCGGGCCGCGTGGGTGACTTGCTCGAGGGGGCGGCGCAGTCGGCGGGTGAGGAACCAGGTGACGGCGCCTGCGGCGAGCAGCGAGATGAGCAGACCGATCCCAACGGAGATGAGGGATGAGTCGCGGTAGGCCATCTCGATGTGCACGAGCTCGGGGGAGTTCTGCTGGTGTCCGGCTTCGAGAAGGTGCTGGTGGAAGATCGGGGGTCCGATGACGGCTGCGACCAGTCCCACGGTCAGCGCGCCGGCCACCAGGACGATGGCCTGCCCGGCCAGGAGCCTGGTCGCGAGGCCGGTCGACGAGGGACTGTGGGTGGTGGTCATCCTTGTCCCATCCGGTAGCCGATGCCTCGCACGGTCGTGACGTAGCGGCCGGTGTCGGGGTCGTCGCCGAGTTTGCGGCGCAGGTGGGCAACGTGGACATCGACGAGGTGCTCGTCCCCGACCCAGTCGGTTCCCCAGATGACGTCAATGAGCTGGCGACGGGTGAAGGCCATCGTGGGTCGTCGAGCCAGCGTGATGAGGAGGTCCCGTTCCGTCGGAGTGAGGGCCACCTCGGTGTCGGCCAGGTGGACGCGATGACCGTTGGGGTCAACACGGAGTGCCCCGACCACTCGGATCGGTTCGCTGCTCGGGGTCTCTGATGCGCTCGTGGACCCGGTCCGGGGGCGGCGCAGCACGGTCTGGACGCGGGCGAGGAGTTCGCGGACGCTGAACGGTTTGGTGACGTAGTCGTCCGCGCCCACGGACAGGCCGATGAGGGTGTCGACCTCGTCCTTGCGGGCGGTGACGACAATGACGTAGCAGTCGGAGAAGGTTCGGATCTGGCGGCATACCTCGATGCCATCCAGCCCGGGCAACCCCAGGTCGAGGATGACGACGTCGGGGGCGTGTTCGCGCACGGCCTGCACCCCGTCGGGCCCGGTGTGGACGGTCGTCGTGGCGTACCCGGCCCGGGACAGGTAGGCGGCGATCAGCCCGGCCAGCGTGGTCTCGTCCTCGATGACCAGCACCCTTGCCGGTGGTGGTGTGGGGTTCGTGCTCACCGCCTCAGTCTCCCGGCTCAAGAGCGAACCTCGTCCACTCCCGGCCTTCTCAGGGGACGATCTTCGTCAAATCTCAACGTGACCACGGCCGGGCCTTGAGGTCACCCACGGACAGTGGTCCTGTCCGCCTCTCCTCATGAGGCGGGCAGGACAGGGTCAGGAGAGCAGCGATGATGTGGGGCAACGGGTACGGCATGGGCTGGTGGATGTGGCTGCTGATGGCCGCCGGAACCCTGACGTTCTGGATCGCCGTGGTCCTGGTGGTCCGCGCCCTGCTCCCGGCCCGGAATCGGCAGGGGGGCGGCATGGATCGCCCCGATCCGTTGACGCTGCTCAAGGAATCCCTGGCGCGCGGCGAGGTGAGCGTCGAGGAATACGAGCAACGACGCCGCCTGATCGTTGATGGCCACTGACCCCACCGTGAAAGGCACCATGACCTCCCCCCTGCTCTCGCGACGCAACATCCTCCTCGGCGGATTCGGCATCGCCGCCACCGCCACCGTGGCGGCATGCACCACACCGGCGCCGGGGAAGGCAGGTATGCCGTCGCGCACCTTCGGCGCCCCGGCCCCGCTCTCCCCGTCCCCGAGCCAACGTCTCGTCGAGAAGACTTTGGTGGCCAAGCCGGTCAGTCTCGACCTCGGCGGTCGAACCGTGTCGACCTGGGCGTACGACGGGACCCTCCCCGGGCCGCTGGTCCGGGCCACTGCCGGGGACTTCCTGCGGGTGTCCCTGGACAACCAACTCCCGGCCGACACCACGATCCACTGGCACGGGATCCGGCTGCGCAACGCCGCCGACGGCGTGCCCGGCCTGACCCAGGACCCGATCAGCTCCGGAACCAAATACGTGTACGAGTTCACCGCACCCGACCCGGGCACCTACTTCTTCCACCCCCACGTCGGGGTCCAGCTCGACCGAGGCCTGTACGCACCGATGATCATCGACGACCCGAACGAAGCCGGCGACTATGACGCCGAGTGGATCGTCGTCCTCGATGACTGGATCGACGGCACCGGCACCACACCCGATGACGTCCTCAAGAAACTCATCGCCGACGGCGGCCCCGCCTCCTCCGGCGGCATGGGCGGGATGGACCACGGGTCGATGGGCGGCATGGACCACGGGTCGATGGGCGGAATGTCGATGGGAACACCTCCGTGGGGTGATGCCGGGGACGTGACCTACCCGTTCTTCCTGATCAACGGCAAACCACCCACCGACCCCGATGTCCTGACCGCCAAGCCGGGTCAGCGGATCCGGTTGCGCGTCATCAATGCCGCCTCTGACACCATCTTCACCGTCGCGCTTGGCGGACACCGGCTGACGATCACCCACAGTGACGGCCACGCCGTCGAACCGACCGAGGTCAGCGCGTTCTACATCGGGATGGGTGAACGCTATGACGCGATCGTCACCCTCGGCGACGGCGTGTTCCCGCTCGTGGCCCGCCCGTTCGGCAAGACCAGCGGCGGACAGGCGATCGCGGTGGTCCGCACCGGCAGCGGCAGCGCGCCCGGCGTCGACGCCGCTCCGGCCGAGCTGTCCGGGCAGGTCCTCATCGGCTCCCAGCTGCGGCCGGCGGAGTCCGCGAAACTACCGGACAAGGCCCCGGATGCCACCGTCGACCTCGCGCTGCAAGGCTCGATGAAGCCCTACCAATGGGGCATGAACGGTGCCAAGTTCGGGGAGAACGAACCACTGACCGTCAAGGCCGGCCAACGGCTGCGGATCAACGCCACGAACCAGACGATGATGACCCACCCGCTGCACCTGCACGGGCACACCTTCGCCCTGCCCTCCGGGCTGCGCAAGGACACCGTCCTCATGGCGCCGATGCAGTCCTTCGCGATCGACCTGGACGCCGACAACGCCGGCGACTGGATGATCCACTGCCACAACATCTACCACGCCGAGGCCGGCATGATGATCGCGCTGGAGTACGCGACATGAACACCCGCGCCCGCCGTCGGCTCCTCCTGGCCGGTAGCGCCCTCGCGACACTGGCCGTGCTGACCGCCTGTGGTTCCACGGGCACCGCCACCCCCTCGGCACGCGGCGGGTCCCCTGGCACAGCGCCCGCCGCCACAGCCGCAGCGTCGTCCCCGGCAGCGACCTCGTCGAGCCAGCCTCCCGTAGCCATCACCCACATCCACGCCGTCGCCCGCGACCCCAACTCCGGGGAACTGCTCCTGGCCACCCACGAAGGACTCTTCCGCCACGTCAACGGCGAGCTGGTACAAAGCGGCCCCGTCATCGACCTGATGGGTTTCGCCGTCGCCCCCGACGGCACCTACTACGCCTCCGGACACCCCGGCGCCGGGGTCGACCTCCCACAGCCGGTCGGACTCATCACCTCCACCGATGCCGGCCGAACCTGGCGAGTGGCCTCCCGCGGCGGACAGTCCGACTTCCACGCCCTGACCGCCGGCCCCGCCGCGGTGATCGGCTTCGACGGGGTCCTTCGGTCGAGCACCGACGGCACGACGTGGACCACCCGCACGATCCCCGCTCCGCCGCGCACACTGGCTGCGGCCCCCACCTCGGGGACCCTGCTCGCCACCACCGAAGCCGGGCTCCTGGCCAGCAGCGACACCGGCAGCACCTGGCGACCACTGTCCCCGCCCGGGACCGCCCTGGCCGTCACTTGGGCCGACGAGAAGACCATCGTCATCGCCACCACAACCGGCCAGTTGGGCGTCAGCAGCGACGCCGGAGCCACCTGGACCCTCAACCCCACACGCATCGGCACCGCTGAGGCGCTGCACGCGCGGCGCGGCAGCGACGGGGGCCTCGAGATCGTCGTCGTCGCCGACAGCAAGGTCTTGCGCACCCTCGATGGCGGCACCACCACCGAGAACCTCCTGCCATGATCCGGCGACGCGATCTTGACCAGACCTTCACGCCACCACGGCCCCACCTCGGCAACAGCTGCGCAGGCTGAGAACACCCAGGCACCCGCCCGGGAAGACACCCAAGGAGCGGAACGATGAACCACTCGACACAACACCCCGACGAGTACGCCGCCTTCACCACACCGACCAACACGCCCGCCGCCGAAGACACCCAGGGCCCACACGCGCACCACGGGGCCCGCCATCACTGGCTCATGTGGCTGATGTGCCTGCCCATGGTGCTGCTCGTCGGTGCACTGATCGCCACCGGCCGCCTCGGCCTCGGCGGCCTCATCTACGCCGCCGGCTGCCTGCTCATGATGGGCCTGATGATGGCTTGGATGAACCACGGCAACAACCAACCCAAACACTGAGACCACCGCATCGCCATGTGAACACCGAACGAACATATACCCCATGGGGGTATACTGGGAGCGTTCCCCCGAAGCAGAGAGGGTGTCAACCATGACCTCGACCCAGTCCTATCTCGTGACCGGAATGACGTGCGGGCACTGCGAAAGCAGCGTGCGTGAGGAGGTGTCCAAGGTGACCGGTGTCCGTGACCTGACCGTCGACGCCGCCAACGGCGAACTCACGATCACCAGCGATCTCCCAGTCGACGACGCAGACGTCATCCGCGCGGTCACCGACGCCGGCTACGCCGCCAGCCGTCGCTGACCCACACGATCCGGCCCTTCATTTCAGGGACATCCCGAGCGCCCGTCAGGAGCAGCGGACATGCAGCACGAACACCAACTCGCCCCGCACGACAACGTGCCCACCCGACCGGGCGCGACCGACCCCGTCTGTGGGATGGACGTCGACCGCGAGAGCGCGCTGACCCTCGAGCACGACGGCACGGCATACCACTTCTGCTCCCAGAGGTGCCGCGACCGGTTCCAGCAGGACCCATCCGCCTATGTTCAAGCCGTCGGCGGCCCAGGCGGCATCCCCCCCGCGACCTCGCCAGTGCGGGGTGAGGTCGCGGAGTGGACCTGCCCGATGCATCCCGAGATCCGCCGACCCGGCCCCGGGTCGTGCCCGATCTGTGGGATGGCCCTGGAACCGGTCACTGTTACCGCTGACGCCGGGCCCAGTCCGGAACTGGCCGACATGACCCGCCGCTTCTGGGTCGCCACCGCTTTGACGATCCCCATCGTCATCCTCGAGATGGGCCGCCACTTCGTCCCGTGGCTGCACGACCTGATCCCGGCCACCGCCTCGGTGTGGGCGCAACTGCTCCTGGCCACGCCGGTCGTGCTCTGGGCCGGGTGGCCCTTCTTCGTGCGCGGCTGGGCCTCGGTCCGGACCCGTAACCTCAACATGTTCACCCTGATCGCGATGGGCACCGGCATCGCCTGGCTGTTCAGCCTCGTCGCGACACTCGCGCCGGGGATCTTCCCCACCTCTTTCCGCAGCGACGACGGCACCGTCGACGTCTACTTCGAGGCCGCCGCCGTCATCACCACTTTGGTCCTCCTCGGCCAAGTGCTCGAACTGCGGGCCCGCGAGCAAACCTCCGGGGCGATCAAGGCACTGCTCGACCTCAGCCCCAAGACGGCCCGCCGCATCACCGACAGCGGCGACGACGAAGAGATCCCCCTGGACGCCGTCCAACGCGGCGACCGGCTCCGCGTCCGCCCGGGCGAAGCCGTCCCCGTCGACGGGACCGTCATCGATGGCCGTTCCGCCGTCGATGAGTCCTTGGTCACCGGCGAGTCGATGCCGGTCACCAAGACCACCGGCGACCCCGTCATCGGCGGCACCATCAATGGCAGCGGCGCGCTGATGATGGAAGCCGAAAAGGTCGGCATCGACACCATGCTGTCCCGGATCGTGGCCATGGTCTCAGAAGCGCAACGCTCCCGCGCACCCATCCAGAGGATGGCCGACAAGGTCGCCGGCATCTTCGTGCCCGTCGTCATCGTCATCGCCATCATCGCGTTCATCGTGTGGGGCCTGGTCGGACCCGACCCCAAACTGGCACACGCCCTCGTCGTTGCCGTCGCCGTGCTGATCATCGCCTGCCCCTGCGCACTCGGACTGGCCACACCCATGTCGATCATGGTCGGCGTCGGCCGCGGCGCCAGCCTCGGCGTCCTGATCAAGAACGCCGAAGCCCTCGAACGGATGGAGAAGGTCGACACCCTCGTCGTCGACAAGACCGGCACCCTCACTGAAGGCCGACCCACCGTCACCGACATCGTCGCCACCGGTAGACACTCCCAGGACGACCTGCTCCGCTTTGCCGCCGGGGTTGAACGCGCCTCCGAACACCCACTGGCCCTGGCGATCGTCGAGGCCGCCACGACCCGAAGCCTCGATGTTCCCGACGTCACCGACTTCGACTCACCCGTCGGTCGCGGCGCCCAAGGTGTCGTCGACGGGCACCGGGTTGCCCTGGGCAGCGCCACCTTCCTGGACTCACACGGCATCGACAGCACCGATGTCCGGGAGACGGCCGACCACCTGCGCGGCGACGGCGCCACCGTCATCTACATCGGCATCGATGACCAGCTCGCCGGACTCTTCGCCATCGCCGACCCCATCAAGGCCACCACCTCCGACGCCCTCAAAGCACTGCGTGCGGACGGCATCCACGTCGTCATGCTCACCGGCGACAACCTGGTCACCGCCCAAGCCGTCGCCGCCACCCTGGGCATCGAGCAGGTCGAGGCCGAAGTCCTGCCCGACCACAAAAGCGACATCGTGACCAGGCTCCGCAGCCAAGGCCACGTCGTTGCCATGGCCGGCGACGGCGTCAACGACGCCCCCGCCCTCGCCGCCGCCGACGTCGGCATCGCCATGGGCACCGGCACCGACGTCGCCATCGAAAGCGCCGGCGTCACCCTCCTCCAAGGCGACCTCACCGGCATCGTGCGAGCCCGAAACCTCTCAGCGAAAACGATGGCCAACATCCGACAGAACCTCTTCTTCGCCTTCGTCTACAACGCACTCGGCATCCCCATCGCCGCCGGCGTCCTCTACCCCGTCTTCGGGCTCCTTCTCTCACCGATCATCGCCGCCGCAGCCATGGCCCTATCGAGCGTCAGCGTCATCGGCAACGCCCTCCGCCTCCGCGCACAAACAATCACCTGAGACTACGCCGGAGGGCCACGCACGGACACGGCACGACCCCACCGGACGAGCCGATCTCTGCAAAGTGCGCCGTACGACATCGTGCAGACTTCGCGGGACTGTCGCGATAACGGTGTAAGAGGCCTGATCGCCCCGGCAGGGGCAGGAGGGTCGTCATGACCGAGAGCACGACACTGGTGGCTGTGAGTCCACCAACAGCACCATCCGGCGAGCAGCCGGAGAACCCGCCACCGGAGTTGACGGCGGCGGAGCAGGACGCGGTCCGGGAGCTGGTGCGCCAGGCCCGGGCGTCTGGGACGGCGTTGACCGGCCCGGGTGGGCTGCTCAAACAGTTGACCAAGATGGTCGTCGAGGCCGCGCTCGATGAGGAGATGAGCGAGCACCTCGGCTACGACAAGGGCGACCAAGCGGGCCGCAACCGGGGCAACTCCCGCAACGGGAAACGGTCCAAGACGGTGATCACCGACAACGCCGGCCCGGTCGAGATCGAGGTACCGCGGGACCGGGAGGGCACCTTCGAGCCGGTGATCGTCGCCAAACGGGCCCGGCGCCTGTCGGACCTGGATGCGGTGGTGTTGTCGCTGTCGGCCAAGGGTTTGACCCATGGCGAGATCAGCGCCCACTTCGCTGACGTGTACGGCGCGAGCGTGTCGCAGGACACCGTCTCGCGGATCACCGACCGGGTCATCGAGGAGATGACCGCGTGGTGGGCTCGCCCGTTGGAGAGCGTGTACGCGGCGGTGTTCATCGACGCGGTCATGGTCAAGGTCCGCGACGGGCAGGTCCGCAACAAGCCGATCTATGCCGCGATCGGGGTCGACCTGGCCGGGCACAAGGACATCCTGGGGATGTGGGCCGGCGATGGTGACGGGGAGTCGGCGAAGTTCTGGTACGCCGTCCTGACCGACCTGAAGTCAAGAGGCGTCAAGGACGTCTTCTTCGTCGTCTGTGACGGCCTAAAGGGCCTGCCGGACAGCGTGAACGCCGTCTTCCCCCAAGCGATCGTGCAAACCTGCGTGATCCACCTGATCCGCGGCACCATCCGGTACGCGTCCCGGAAGTACTGGGACGAGCTGGTGCGCGATCTCAAACCGATCTATCAGGCACCCAACGAGGCCGCAGCAGCGGCGGCGTTGGACGCGCTCGAGGACAAGTGGGGCACCCGCTACCCCGCGATGATCCGGTTGTGGCGCAACGCCTGGGCCGAGTTCATCCCGTTCCTGGACTACGACGTGGAGATCCGCAGGGTCCTGTACTCGACCAATGCGATCGAGTCGCTCAACGCCCGCTTCCGGCGCGCGGTCCGAGCCAGGGGCCACTTCCCGAACGAACAATCCGCGATGAAGACGCTCTACCTGGTCGTGCGGTCACTAGACCCCAAAGGCACCGGTCAGACACGATGGGCCGTGCGGTGGAAGCCCGCCCTGAACGCCTTCGCCATCACCTTCGCCGACCGCATGCCAGCGGCCGAGAACCAGTAACAAGATGAACGCCTCTTACACCGTTAGAGCGATAGTCCCGACTTCGCTGCATCTCGACAAGCCTGAGTGTTATGGTTCCGGAGATCGCACTGCCGGCCTGCGCTCAGGGCGTCGTTCTTTTGGATCGAGGCGCCTAAGAGGCGTCGAGGGCACGTAAGAAGTCCCGGTGGAGACGTCGAAGAGCAGTTCGTGCCGTACGCCTGAGACGGAGATTCCTCCCGCGCAGGAGTGCGTATGCAATCTCGGTCTTGCCAGGCAGCCTTGCCCCGGCTTGCTTCGCCCAAACTTCAAGGGACTTGGCGACCGTCTGTTCGTCCGGAAGGTCGGACGCGGAGATCCGCGCTGACTGCCCCATCTCCTCTAGTAGTCCGTTGACCGCGCTGATGTAGTCCTCGAGTTCGATGAGGTCTTCAAGCGCGCACCCATGTGGAAGTTGAAAGACACGTGCCGGGGCCACTCCCTCCCGCAGCAGACGTGCGACTAACTCGTCACCTCCCGAGTCGCCGTCAGCTAGGTAAACCACCTTTGCTGCGATCTCCTCAACCTCGAGACCAAACCCGCGGACGTTGGACAAGCCCGGGGCGACTTGATACTCAAGATCGTCCAAGCCGTTGGCAGCCCGCAGCAACTCTGGGAGGAGAATCATCTCGGTGGAGCCCTCGCTGACGACGGCACGCCGGCAGGCAGAGAAGGCCGCAGCGCCAGCCCCCATGGCGAAGAGGAGCGGAGCAAACCCCGGTGCCTGACCGGCCCAGAAGTTGCTCTTGATGACACTGGCAGCCGCGTCGTCCGGATCCCTGGTCACCAAGCGAATACCAGTCCCGAGGTCACTCGGTAGACAACCGGGGGAATGCGTGGAGTAGAGAACTTGTTCGGCGTCGACGCTCTTAAGCAGAACACCGACCAGATCCGCTTGCGCGTCAAAGTGCAGATGGGTCTCTGCCTCGTCGATGAGAAGCACTGGGGGAACCTTCCATCCTCCCGAGGCCAGAAATGCGGCTAGGGCGATGAAGATCCTGAGGCCGTCGCTCCTCTCGCTCACCTGGGTGACTGGCCCTGACTCGCGCAGCTCCTTGACCAGAACCTCAAGTTGCGAGCTGTTCGTGTTGAGTCGGACGGCCACATTGGACTGATTCCAGGACTGGCTGAAGAACTCCAAGAGTCGGGCGTTGCCCTCTTCGAGGAGCGACTCACGGGACGACGTGTCGCCACTCGCCGTGTGTTGCCAAAGCTCCGTCAAGGTCACCCCGGCGATGCGTAGGAGGTCGCGAAGCGCAGGGGGAGGGTTCTGCCGAAACTGGTCGGCCGACATCTCGTGGACGGTCTCAAGAACTCTGTTCGCGTCACCGAAGACGACGAACTCGGGAACGCGCGCCGATAGACGAGCCAGTGTCGCCTCGCGCGGATGCGGTTGGGTTACAAGATCCCGAACCTGCGCCAGGGCGTCGGCGAGTACTGCGTCACGAGACTTGGTCGACCGTCCTGGAGGCACCTCGCGAAGCCAGTCCTCGAGGCTCCTTGCTGCTTGTATCCACTCCTGGCCCCATTGAGAATCGGGTTCGGCCAGAGCATCCTTGACGTGGGCGAACCATTCCTGCGGCCCCACTTCATCCGACGCGACGCTCTCTATTCTCCCCTCGAGTCGCGTTGCGGTGCTGGCCAGGCGCTTCGCTGCATCGCTGAACGGCTTGGTGGCGCGTCGCGGGGCGGGGCGGATCTCATGCCCAAGCGTCCCGTCCGCGGTTCGAAACGCGACGATCGTGCGCGGCAGTTCCGCAAGGTCGAGATCTTTGAGAGTCTCGAGATCGTTGGGGGCCAGGGCGAAGAAGGCCCTAACTACGTGCTGGGGTGGAGCGGGACGCTTGCTCCTGCTCTGTGCGACCACCGCAAGCGCACCACCGCTGCTCAACCAACTGAGGGCGTTGAAGATGCTCGTCTTTCCGGCCTCGTTCGAGCCAACGAAGGCGGTGATTCGTCCGTCGATGTTGGTGGACGCCTTCACGAGACGTCTGTAGCCGGAGATCTCCACGCGGGCGAGTCGCATCAGATCCCACTCCCTCGGGAGTTGACCTTGGCGCCGTTGGCGAAGTGTCTTGTGGTCATCGGTGAACCTGGCCACCGGACTTGAGCCCGTCCCATGAGCCGGCGGCGCTGCACACCGATTCGGAGGCGAGCAGGTAGGCCCAGGTCTCGTGGACCTCGTCGGAGCCGTTGACTGTCTTTACCCACGCCGCCGCCGCGTCGCGCTTGGCGATGACCATGGGCGAGGTCATCTCGCCGTCGCGCTTACCCTCAACGATCCAGTGCACGCCCGCGTCGTCGATGACGATGAAGTCGGGTTCGTACTGTCGCTGCACCGCGCCAGCGAGGTAGGTGATCCGCAAAGGCACGGTCTCGTCGATCCGCACCCACGCCCGCACCGAGCCGGGCTTCTCGAACAGGTCGGCCAGGATGAACTCGGTCGAGAAGGCGTCGAAGGTGTTGACCTCGTACACCGACTTCGCGTACCCGGCATACGGGTAGCCGCGGACGAACTCTCGTGATGACGTGACGACCTGCCGGTCCGCCGCAGGCCGGGTCTCGAACCGCTCCGACGGCTCGGGCCAGCGCACAGGCCGAACCTCGCGGACCTCCCTCGCCGGCGAGGAGGTCTGCTTGGACGCGATCCACTCGGTCAGACGCGCGGTCGCGAGCCGGCCATGCTCGGGCCGCCACGGTGTCGCCTCGGTGACCGCAGCGCCGGCCAGGAACGCCCGGGCTACAGCGACCGCGGCGTTGAGCTCGGTCACCGACGCCTCGACGGCGTTCGTCCGGATGAGGCGGCCGACGAGGTCGTTCTCGATCGTGTCGAACGGCATCGCCGTCTGAGTCGCGATCACCTGCTCGACCTGTTCGCGGATAACGACATGCGCCTCACCCGATGAATCACGCTCAGCGTCGATGGCCTTGCGCGTCAACGTCGGAGCGTTGTCCTTGGCGAAGGTCTGGCCGAGCGCTTCGACCGAGTCGAGGTTGATCGAGGCCAGTGTGAACGGGTCTCGCTCCCACCGCGTCACCACCGACGGCAGGAACAAGGGGATCGTCACGCCACCAGGCGTCCGCGGCCTCAGCACCCGCCGCAGCGTCTCCACCGATGCCGCGCCCGCGCCGACGCGGTCATCGAGCGTGGAGACCATCAGTCCCGTATGCCGTGAGGACTCCCCCCCGTCGTCAATGTCCTCGACGTCGAACAGAGCGTCCTGATTCGGATCTGTGGCCGCCGCGCCCGGCAGCTCGAACTCGACTGTCCCCGACGTGGGGAACGCGAAGTCTGTCGGAAGCTCGCCCTGCTCCCCGACGGCAGCACCAGATGCGTGTTGGCCGAGACGGGGATTGACGACGACGGACGCCTCGTCCACCCGGTCACCAAGGGTCTGTTCGAGCAGCGACTTGGCTTGCTTGAGCAGTGACGCGAAGGAGCGGTGGGAGAGGACCTCCACCGTGTCGAGCATCGGGCTGCCGGTCCGCTGTCCGAACGGCAGCCGCAGCCCACGGCCGAGGATCTGCTCGGTCAGCAGGTTCGACTCCATCGACCGGACCGAGGCGATGACGTAGATGTTCTTGACGTCCCACCCCTCCTTGAGCATCGAAACCGACACCACAGCACGCACCGGCGAGTCCGGGTCCTCGAGTCGATCGAGCAAAGCCAATGTGGCGTCCGGCTCCTCTGACGTCACGAGGAGCACCTGCTCTGCCGACCCCAACATGTCCGAACCGATCAACAGGTCGCGATACTCCGTCGCCTCATCGATCGTCGACGCGACAAGGAACATCACCGGCTCGGCGAACTTCCGCCCCCGCACCTGTGCGCAGTAGGCCCTCATCGCCTCCCGCTTCGCGTCGAGCAGCGTCAGACCGTCCGCGAGCTGGGTCCGGACGTCATGGATGCCGTCCTGCCGAGTCACGAGGACCGGGATCTTCACCCACCCATCGGCGATCGCCTCCGACAACGGATAGCGGTAGACGACCCTCGACTCCGACGCTGCGTGCGGAGTGGCCGTCAGTCCGATGGTCGCCAGCGGGCACAGCTCGGTGATCGCCGCCTCGAACTTCTTCGCCGAACCCGAGTAGTAGACGTGATGCTCATCCGCGATAACAACCAGGTCATCGGCGGACTCCAAGTAGGTCCGCACCGCAGTGCCCAGCGTCTCGTGTGGCTGGAACGCCCGCCGTCGGTCCTCCTTGTTCGGCCGCAGCAGGGACTGCACCGTGAACACGAACACCTTGAACCGATCCGGGTCCGCCAGTGCCGCACCGACCTCGCCCCGTTCGACGGTGTCGAGGGTGATGACCATCGGCCGCGACTGCAGCCCGCGCAGGTACTTCGGATGCCCCGGAGTCAGGTTGTCGATCGTCTTGCGCTGGATTGTCGACCCCGGCGTCACGATCAGGACGTTCCGCACCCCCGACTCGTAGAGGTAGTCGATCAACCCGCCGGCGATGTAGGTCTTGCCCACGCCTGTGGCAAGGTCGGCGATGAACTCGGCCCCCGGCTCTGCGGTGTCCAGCGCCTTGGCCAAAGCATCGAGGGCCTGCTGGTTCGGCTCGCGAAGGTCCAGGTTGTAGCTCACCTGCTCGACCAGGGCCGGGTCGTAGTCGATGCTCACGACCGCGATCCTTCTGTCGATTCTTCGGTATGCCGTGTGCTCGCCTCGGTGCGCCGCCGCATCCGTTGTGCCCCACTCGTCAGGAGATCCCGCGGCGCCTTGCGGATCCGCGATCCCGGGCTCACCTCAGCCAGGATCGACTCAGCCTCCGGCAGAACGGACTTGGCGACGATCGTCACTCGCTCCTTCTCGCTCAGTGCACCGACGATCTGACGAATCTCCTCGCTCCCGACTGCCCCGTCGACGACAGCGAGTCGCATCCGACCTCGTACTCCGCACAAGGGTGCTGCCTCGGGCTGCCACTCGAATCCGAGCTGGCCAGCCACTGCGCGTGCGAACCGACCGTTGATCGCCCACTGCGCCAACAGCACCCCGAACGGGGTGTCCTCGTACATGGAGTGGCCAACGGTCACCGCCCGGAAGCCACCGCCACCATCCCAGCCGGCGGCCCTCGTGATACCACCGGGATCATTGCCCTCAACGACCTTCGTCAGGCGGGGCAGCGTGAACTGGTCCACCGTCGAGGGCAAGATCTCCGAGGTCACCCAACGACGACCCATCTTTTGCGCGACAGCCGCGGTGGTCCCCGAGCCAGCAAAGCAATCGAGGACGAGGTCACCCGGGTTGGAGCCGATATGGATGACGCGCTCCAACAGCCGCTCCGGCTTCGGCGTAGCGAACGCTCCCGTGGCCCCGAACAAGGCTTTTGACTCGTACTTGGCGATTCTGCTCGAGCCAACATCTTGGTAGTGCCAGAGCGAACGAGGCACCAGATCGCCCACCTCAGACAAGAACGTCTTCTTCATCGGGGCAGCATCACCTGACTTCCCCCAGTAAACTCTGTCGTCGGCGACCAGCTCCAAAAATCGGGCTTCCGGGATGGCCCAGTAGCGCCCATTGGGCGGCTGAAAGGATCGTCCCGTGGGGCCGGTCACAACATACTGGCCTTTGGAATAGGGCTTGGTCGCGGTCAACGGCGAAAGCCTGTAGGGGCCCCGAGGGTCTCTGTCGAGGTTCTTGAAGGCCGCGTTCGTGGCCTCATCACGTGGCAATCTACTCAACTTCAGACGCTGAATGTCCCGGGCGTAAGCGACGATTGTGTCCTGGTCGTTGCTGAGGAACTTGGCGACGGTCCGTGGCACGTCAGCACGCGACCAGACGATCGTTTCCACGAAGTTCTGGCTACCGAACACCTCGTCCATCAGGAGCCGCATCCGGTGCTGTTCGGCGTCGTCGAGGTGAACCCAGACCGAACCATCCGGGGCGAGCAAGTCGCGGATCAGCAGGAGCCGTTCCCTCATGAAGGACAGCCAGGTCGAGTGCTCCATCCAGTCGTCGTAGTGCTCGAACGCCTGCCCGGTGTTGAACGGCGGGTCGATGTAGACGAGCTTGACCTTGCCCCGATAGATCGCCCGGAACTCAGGCACCTCGCACAAGATTCGGAGCACGTCGAGGGAGTCGCCCGTGAAGAGGAGGTTCGCGGCATACGGATCCTCGGGAACCTCGCCCACGAAACCAGTGAAGTCAGCGAGCCGCACCTCGGATGCGGCCGGGTGATGACGCCCGACCCAGACGGGCTTGCCGTCGGCGTCCTTCGGGATGAGAAGGAACTTGTCTTTGCCCGGCCAGACGAGCTCGAGTCGGACCTCACTCACTTGGGATGCCTTTCCGCCTTGAGGAGTCGCGCCTGTTCCTTGTAGGGCAAGGGATAGCGCTCCAGAAGCCACGTGCGGCGGCTCAGTTGGTTGGATAAGTATCTGCGCTCTGCCGGGGCGTCGGTCATGGGTAGGGCTGCTTCGATCTCGGCCACCTCGGCGAGTAGGCGGGCACGTTCGCGCTCGAAGCGCTCCTGACAGCTGCGGGAGCAGAACCGGCTCGGGCGCCCGCCCGCCTTCGGCCAAGCCACGACCTCGTGACACGCGGGAGCCAAACAGCCTGTTTCGTCGACTGGCTGGATGCAGCTCTCCAAGTCCTCGATGAGGTTGTCAGGGCGCGCGGAAGTCGCGCGTCGTCCGCGGAGGACTTCCAACGAAGGTCGCACGGTCTTCCTCGTGGAGGGTGAACCATCCTCCGAGGTCGTACGGCTGGTCAGGCCGTTCGGGTGGGGCTGGTCAGACCCCGTATGGCTTGCTTGCGCTCCCCAGCATACGATCCGCGTAGGTTTCTAGTGCGCTGTCGGCTCATGACGTTGAGGATAGCCCGCATAGTGCTGACCTGCGGCGATGGTCGAGAAGCGGCTAGTTTACCCCTGAGAGTGCCGGAAATCGCCGCGATTCTTGGTGGCGTCGATGCATGGTTATGCAGTCCGATCCAAGGGGCGTCCTTGGCGTGTCGCAAACCACTGTGCGGGCAAACCATTGCGCGGTCACCCGTGCGGGACTAGGGTACGAAGTCCACAGCAAGTGAGGGCACGCCCTGTTGGTAGCAAGGCGCGCCCTCGTGACCTGGATCGAGAGGACCTACCACCGACGCCGCAGGCAGTCCGCCCTCGGACGATTGACCCCCGTCGAATACGAAGCAATCATGACCACGCCAGCCACTCAGGCTGCGTGACCCACCTGTCACCCGATCGTGCAGCAGTCCCGATTGCGCCAGTCGGTCAGCCCGGCGGCAGCGATCCGTGGTCCACTCATCATGTCCATGCGCGAGCACCTTAGCGTCCGCTCAGGCGCGCAGGATCTTTTCCATCGGGCGTCGCTTGGCCAGCTCGTCGACGAGCTTGTCGAGGTAGCGGATCTGGCGCATCAGCGGGTCCTCGACCTCGTGGACCCTCACCCCGCAGATCGTCCCGGTGATGAGCTCGGCCCTGGGGTTCAGGTCGGCCACCGCGAAGAAGTCCTCGAAGGTCGTGCGCGCGTCGAGGTGTCCCTGAAGGGTCTTCTCGTCGAAGCCGGTGAGCCACCGCATCACCTCGTGGAGCTCGGCGACGGTGCGTCCCTTCTTCTCGACCTTGGTGACGTAGTGCGGGTACACGTCGGCGACGGCGGTCGTGAAGATCCTGCTCATTCGTCCACCCTACGGGCGACCACCGTCCGGACCATGACGCAGTTCTTCCCTTGGGGCGGCGCCGGTGATGGCGATGCGGCGTCCGGCCAGGGCGCGGGTCTTCGAGCGCATGCGGGCCAGTCTGGTCGGGGCCTCGGCGGGCTCGCTCGCCATGCCGGCCACCGGACGGGTGCGTGCCGGGGCGGATTCACGGATCGTGCTCAAACCCCTTCCCGCGCACGATCCGTGAATTCCTCGTGCGCACACACAACCCGCTCTTCTCTCGTCCCGCGCTCCCCTCGCCATCCCATCCGCCGCGACCTGATCCGTATGCCGCGCGGCCGGCCAGGGCCATGGCTGCCCCGTTGCGAGGGGTAGCGACCGAGGGGGGCGCGGCATCCTGGTCATGCTCGCGTAGTCCCTCCAGCCCCATGAGACGTGAACCCTTGCGTCCTGCGCAGCTCAGGGCATCCACCAGCCGGCGACGACTGCGAGGACCACGATGACGAAGAGGCTCTCCACACCATGGACGGCGATCGACATCCACAGGCTCCGGTAGCGCCGAGCCGCCCAGACGATGCCGAATGAACTCATCACCATCGTCGGCCAGAACCAGATCTTGTGCACGTGGTAGAGCCCGAAGAGCAGCGTGTTGACGACCCAGTCCCACCGTCCGAAGGCCTTCTCCATCCGGGGCAGGAGGATCCCGCGGAAGAAGAGCTCCTCACCGAGCACGTAGTTGAAGGCGGAACTGACGAGGGCGAGACCCACGATCCACCACTGACCGACGAACTCCGGTTGCGCCAGTGCAGTGATGCTGGCCCACGCGGGCTCCTCCAGCCCGGTCAGTCGTGACCACAGGGAGACGAGTGGATCGGCGGCGAAGCCGAGAAGAACGTTGGCTGCGATGGCGGGAACGACCCACCACCACAGGCGCGCGCGTGCCTGACCGGTGCCGGGATCCCGGGGACCGTTGAGCCAGATGCGCTGTCGCACCGCCACCCAGTCCATGGGTCCTTCCCGTCGAAGGAGCATGATCGAGAGGACGCACTGCCACGCCATGCCCACGACCATGAGGATCCAGTGCAGGAGGCCGCGGTGCAGCCCGACATGCGGAGCCATCAAGGGGGCCACGACGAAGGCCAACAGCCCCATCGGTGCGGTGACGGCCGCCCACAGACCGAGGATGCGGCCCGCCGAGTATTGAGGGATCGTCTCCGGGCGGCGGTCTGCGCCCGAACTGGTCTCGCCGAGGCCAGGAGCGGCGGATGGGGACATGAAGCGTTCCTTTCCAGGTATGGGAAGGGAACGCTACGGGCGCCACGGCACGCGAGGTCGGCGATCAGCACCGAGATCCGGGTCGGACCAGGGACCGCTCAGGGTGACCCTGAGTGTTGGACAGGCGCCGTCTTCAGGTCGCGACCGGCCGCAGGCCAACGCGCGTGACGATCGGCTCGCGCTGACCGCCGACGTGCACGACATCCGCCCCGTCGACCGTCACCTGGGTCGCGTGGGCACGCAGTGCCGCCTGCACGCGCGGCAGGTGCCCCGACAGCTCGGTCCACTCCACGAGAGCCGGGTCGCCGACCACCTCCCGGTCCGGCGGGATCACCTCGACCATCCGTAGGCCGCGGCGGGACCGCGACACCGGGGCGCACCCAGCGCATGCCCGAGTCCCGGTAGGAGCGGGGGGTGAGCGACGCGGGATCGCGAGCGGGCGGCATACCGAGATAACAGTGGTGGGCGACGCCGAGCGCGGCCAGGGCCGCCGCGAGCTCACGTCCGCGCAGCGGTGACCTTCCCGGCCAACTCCAGCAGCCGGGTCTGCCTCGGGCCCGGCCCGGTGGCCTGCCTGTCAAGGGCCATCCGATTCTGCCCAGGGGCGGTCGTGAGACCTGCCCGGTGACGGTCACGAGAACTGCCCGGTGGTGGCCATGGGCGGATTCAAGCGGTCAGTGCAACGAGTCCTGTGAGATGAGGCAGTCACTGATCACAGGAGATCCGGATGCAGGGCAGGCACGGTCATCTCAGCCGGGAGCAGAAGCAGCTCGCGCTCAGGCTGCACTCGAAGGGCTGGCGGCTGGTCGACATCGCGAAGGAGATCGGCTGCAGCGCGCCGATGGTCGGCATCATGGCCCGCACCGGCAGGCACCTTGACGCCAGGCCGTTCGGGTGGGAGCCACGTCAGGGCTGTCTGACGATCGACGAGCGCGAGCAGATCCTGCTGGGGATCAATCGTGGCGATACCTTCACCGCGATCGCCGAGCACTTGGGGCGTGCGGTGTCGACCGTCAGCCGTGAGGTGAAGCGCGGCGGGGGTCGCTGCGGCTACTCGGCGTGGCATGCCCACGAACGTGCCCGCGAGCAGGCGCGTCGACCGATGCCGTTCAAGCTTGCGTCGGGCCGGCTGCTCGAGGAGGTCGCCAGCCGGCTGGAGCAACTGTGGTCACCTGAGGAGATCGCGGCGCGCCTACGGTTGGATCACGCCGACGACCCGGAGATGCGCGTGAGCCACGAGACGATCTACCAGTCGCTGTTCGTGCAGGGCCGAGGCGAGCTGCGCCGTGAGCTGGCGCGGTGCCTGCGGTCCGGAAGAGCGGCCCGCAAGCCCCGCGGAACCACCGACGGTCGCGGCCGCATCCCCGGCATGGTCATGCTCAGCGAACGCCCCGCAGAAGCCGACGACCGCGCCGTGCCAGGCCACTGGGAAGGTGATCTCATCCTCGGCGAGGGCAGCCGCAGCGCCGTCGGCACGCTCGTTGAGCGCTCGACGCGAATGACGCTGCTGCTGCACCTGCCCGACGGCAAGAGCGCCGAGCAGGTCGAGGCCGCGATGTGCGCCGCAATCAGCAAGCTGCCGTCCTCGTTGATCCGAACGATCACCTGGGACCAAGGCGCGGAGATGTCCAAGCACGCCGCGTTCACCATCGCCACAGGAATCCCGATCTACTTCTGCGATCCCCACTCGCCCTGGCAGCGGGGGAGCAACGAGAACACCAACGGCCTGCTGCGCCAGTACCTGCCCAAAGGCACCGACCTGAGCACGGTCAGCCGCGAGGAGTTGGACGCGATCCAGGACAGCCTCAACGGACGCCCCCGCAAGACGCTGGGCTATCTGACACCATCAGAGAACTCGCAGAGTTCTTTGCGCCCACCGCTTGAATCCGCCATGTGGTTGGCCCGACGCAGTTCACGGTTCTCCCGCTCCAACTCCACCAACCGCTGCGCGTCACTGGTCGTGGTGCCCGCCCGGGTGCCGCCGTCGACCTCGGCTTGCCGGACCCAGTTGCGCAACGTCTCGGGGTGCATACCGAGCTGGCCGGCTACTCGAGAAATCGCACCTGGCCTGGTCGCCGGGTCCTGCCTCAACTCCACAGCCATCCGCGTCGCGCGCTCACGCAACTCATCGCTGTACTTCTTGGGTGCTGCCATGACTCTCATCCTCCATGGATTGAGAGCCTCCACCAGACCCGGGGCGATTCAGTACGGGTATCGCTCCGCGCAGCCGACGCCAACGGCATCGACGTATGCCCGTGGCCGACATCCGGGCATCTCAGGTCAACGCAGGTCGACATCAACCTCGCCCGCAACGGCCTCGACCATGGCGATCAGGCGGCTCGTTCTGGCAGGCATGGTGTGGCGATATTGGGCGATGGTCGCGAGTCCAGGCCCGACGAAGGCCCAGGCTCGGGCTCTGACCCAGGTGGCCTCGTCCGACCCGGACGCGACGCGCAGGCGGTCACGAGCTGGTGCATCGAGCAGGCTCCACGCGTACAGCAGGTCCACGGACCGGTCGCCGATGCCGATGCCGCCGAAGTCGATCACTCCTGCTAGGCGTCCGTCGCGGTGGGTGAGGAGGTTCTCGGCGGACAGGTCGGTGTGCACCCAACACGCGGGTTGGGTGGCGGGCGGGACTCGGCGAAGCCGACGCCAGGCTTCGCGGACGCGATCCGGGTCGAAGAGGTCCGCCAGGTCCGTTGCCGCCTGCTCGGCCCAGCCGTCGATCACGTCCGTGACCGGCTCGCCACACCGGTATCCCCACGCGTCGGCGCCGTGCGGGGCGCTGGTCGTCTCGACTGCGTGGAGGCTCTGCAGGAAGACGCCGAGGCTCTGGGCAAGTCTTGCCTGCTGCACCTGGTCCAGCGTTCCCGGCGATTTGCCGGGAATCCAGGACAGGACCGCCCAGGGGCGAGGGAACGCCCGGGTCGCGTCACCGGAGGCGATGACTTCAGGAACGGGCGCGGCCAGGTGGGGGGCGAGGTGGGGCAGCCAGCGGATCTCCTTGAGGAGGTCAGGGACGTACCGGTCCGCTCGGGGCAACCGCACGGCCATCTCGTCCCCCAGGCGAAAGACCCAGTTGCTGCTGCCTGATGCACTGCTCGCTCGGACGGGCAGGTCGGCCAGGTGCGGAGCCTGATCGGCAAGCAACTTCGTCACGACATCAGGGCCCGGCGCACCAGTGGTCGACTCGGTCGAGGTGACGTTCGCCAGCCCATGATCGTCACCTGCGGCGGCGGCGCAAACTGACTTTGCCGACGTCCGAGTGGTTGCGATCCGCTGGCGCGCCACGATGCTGAGCGTGCGGTTCACGGACGAGCGTCGGTTGGCCCCCATGCGTGGCGCCGCGGCGCGACCAGGGCCTGCGAGACTTCTGGACGTGGAGCCTGAGCCGGACCGACTGCAGCGTGCCGTCGTCCTGACCACCTCGCGCCTCGTCCTCACCTCGTGGCGCGTGGACGACGTCGAGTCCCTACGTTGCCGCAGGCCCCAGCTGATCCGCGTGGAGAAGTCCGCGGGGCGCGGGTGGGCGATGTCGATCGCGAACGCTTGGCCATAAGCCCGTATGCCGTGACTCGGCACCGTGTCGGCGGGAGAGTTGAGTGCGGCCCAGCGCCCGGTGAGGGGCAAGCCACGGCCACCGGCGGGTGGTCGTCGCGCCGCGGGGCCCGGACGAGAGACAGGGTGAGCAGGACGGCCAGCGCCGGGAGGTCGATCCAGAAGGGCACGTCCAGGACCAGGGGCGAGGACGATGCCAAGAAGGAAGAGGCGGGTACACCACCCCTGCAGGGACGCGACGGTGCGCTTGAGCGAGGACATCGTCGGGCTCCCACGATCGTCGTCAGCAGCGGGACGAGTCGCTCGGCGGGCACCTCGTGCTGTCCGCCGGCCCGGGCGCGCAGCCACCCGGCAGCCATAAGTTGGCGCAGGTGGTGATAGACCTGCCCGGTCGTGCCGAGGCCCTCGAGGTCGGCCAGGTCGCGTGCGGTGGCGCGCCCACGCAGCACCTCCTGGAGCAGGCGCAGTCGCACCGGGTGGCCGAGCGCCTGGAGTGCGTCCGCAGCCAGCTCCCACGGGTCGTCGAGGAGGTCCTCGGCGGCTGCGCCCTCCTGCCACTGGGCCTGCTGGCCGTCCGGCAGATCGATCGCCCCGAGGATCATGACGGCCCCGGCTGGTGTCGCGGAGTGCTCGGCCGTGGCATGGCGCTCGATCAATCCGTTGCGCGCCCAGAATGTCTCGGCGTCGGGCGCCAGGGGGCCGGTCCGGTGAGATGCCGGTGGCCCCACGGACCCCTCCACGCGAGCCTCGAGGCGGGCGAGTCTGCGTTCGAGGTCGGCCAGGACGTCCTTGGTCATGTGTCGATGATTACGTCATCACGTATTCACGTCAGGGCGTGCGCTCCAGACATAGGGGCCCTCACCCCCTGGCGAGGGCCCCGACGTCGGGCGGGTGCGGCGATCGAGGGCGTCAGCCGTCGAGCGCAGCGGTCTCGACCGGGCGGCCGGCCGCACGGTCGGCGCGAGCCAGCAGCGACGAGGCGACCCGATAGACCACCAGACCCAAAAGCGCGACGACGGCGACGATGACCAGGACGTTCGAGAAGCTCGGGTCGAAGCCGTCGGGCGTGCTGACGATGCCGTCGAACAGGGACGGCTTGAGGTCGAGCAACTTGGCGGTGTAGGCGATCCCGACCGAGACGGCGACGTTGATCGTGAGGTTGTAGAACCCGATGGCCACGCCGGAGCGCTCCGGCGTGATCTCGCGGATGGCCGTCGCCACCAACGGCGCGTACATCAGGGCGAACCCGGACCCGAAGACGACCATCGAGAGGACGAAGGGCACCACGGACGTCGTGACGAACACCGCCGGGATCAGCAGCGAGGCCACGATGAGCACCATCGCCAGCGTGATCGTGGACCGCACCGAGAGGCGCTCACCGATCTTGCCGCTCAAGGCACCCACGACGACGGCGCACGCATAACCCGGCACGGTCAGCAGGGAGATGTTGTCGAAGGAGATCCCGTAGAGCTCGGACACCATGAACGGGAACATGAAGATGTAGGCGAGCTGCACCGAATAGAGGATGAAGACGACGAGCAACATCGACACATACCGCCGGTCGGCGAAGAAGGCCCGGTCGACCAGGACGTTGGTGTGCGAGGAGATGTGCCACCACAGCAGCGCGATCGAGATGACGACCGGCACCATGAACCACCAGTTGAAGTTCTGCAGGAAGAGCATCACGTTGGTCGCGAGCGCCGCGATGAGCACGATGCCGAAGACGTCCAGGCGGGACCCGCTGAGCTGGTGGTCCGGCACGGTCTTCAGGACGCTGGGCACGGCGAGCACCGAGAGCAGCGGGACGAGGAAGAGCACGCTCCAGCTGATGTAGGTGGAGATGTAGCCCGTGGTCAGGATGCCGACGAGCATGGCGAGCTGGAAGGCGCTGGTGGAGAACCCGAGGTAGGTGCGGCGATCCTCCTTGGAGAGATACTTCGTCACGTATATGACGTAGAGCGTTTCGGCGGCGGCCAGACCGGACGTCTGGATGATCCGACCAGTGAGGATCATCGACCAGTTCTCGCGGAAGGCGAAGCCGATGAGCGAGCCGGCACAGATCATGGCGATCGCCGCGAGGAGGATCTTGCGCATGCTGATCGAGTCGGCGAGGGTCGCGTAGACCACCGCACCGACGCCAATGATGATGCCCGCCAGCGTCGTCTGCAGACTGACGGTCGTGACCGAGAGGCCGAGGTCGTCGGCGATCGGCTTGGACGTGAAGCGGAAGGCCGAGTCGACGATCAGGGAGAAGACGAAGAGGCCGAGCAGCACCGGCACGGCGCGCTTCGGGTTGTTTTGGGCGGGCGCACTGGAGGCCGGCGATGCGGGCGCATCAGCGGCACCGGATGAACTGCTGTCATAGGAGGTCATGTCGGTTGTCCGTTCTGGGTGACGTGGTCGAAGGTCCGCGGGCGCTGCTCAGGCCAGCCCGGCCAGGACCTCGCGCGACCCCGAGACCCCGAGACGCGTGGCCCCGGCCTCGATCATGGCGAGCGCGTCCGCACCGGTGCGCACTCCCCCGGAGGCCTTGACGCCCAGTCGACCACCGACGGTCTTCGCCATCAACTCGACAGCGTGGACCGTGGCACCACCGGCGGGGTGGAAGCCGGTCGAGGTCTTGACGAAGTCGGCACCGGCAGCCTCGCTGGCGCGGCACGCGGCGACGATCTCGTCGTCGGTCAGGGTCGCGGACTCGATGATGACCTTGAGCACGACCGGGGCCGGGCAGGCCTCGCGGACGGCGCGGATCTCGGCCTCGGTGCCGGCGATGTCTCCGGACTTGAGCTTGGCCAGGTCGATGACCATGTCGATCTCGTCCGCGCCATCGCGCACCGACGCTGCAGCCTCGAAAGCCTTGACGTCGGCGCGGTGGGCGCCCGAGGGGAAGCCACACACGGTCGCGACCTTGAGACCGCGCGCATCGGCCAAAGGGAGGAGGTTCGGGGAGACGCACACCGAGTAGGTGCCCAGGTCGGCGGCCTCGGCGACGAGGCGCTCGATGTCGGCGGTCGTGGCGTCGGGCTTGAGGAGGGTGTGGTCGATGAGCTGGGCGACGTTGGCGTGAGCGGTCATGGCGCTTCCTTTCCTGGCCTTCGTGCAACGACGGACTTCAGCGGAACGAATGTCCATGAAGGGCTGCACGAATGTTCAATCAGCATAGGAGCGCCATAGAACAAACGTCAAATGCTAGGGTGACGAATGTTCCAGACCGGGAGGATCAGCGATGGATGCACGCGAGCAACAGGCGCTCGACGCGGCCAAGCTCTACTACGTCCGTGGCCTGTCCCAGGACGAGGTGGCCCAGCAACTCGGGGTCTCACGCCCCACCGTCTCCAAGCTGATCCAGACCGCCAAGGACCTTCGCTTCGTCACGATCGACGTCCACGATCCGCGCGAGATCGCCTCCGACCTCGGTGACCAGATCGCCCGGCGCTTCGGCCTGGCCGAGGTGCGTGTCGCGGCGGGGCCGGTCGACCCGCTCGCGCCCCTGGATGCCCTGGGCCGCGTCGGGGCCACTCTGATCGAGGGTCTCGTGCGCGATGGCGAGCACCTGGGACTCTCGTGGGGCGAGAGCATGTATGCGGTGGCGCAACACCTCGCAACGACGGCCCGCGACGGCGTCGAGATCGTCGAGCTCAAGGGCGGCGTGCCGCTGCAACCCAAGCGCACCCGTGAGTACGAAACGATGTCGCTCTTCTGCGCCGCCTTCAACGCCTATCCGCGCACCCTGCACATCCCGGTCTACCTCGAGCATGTCGAGACGGTGCGCGCCCTCGAGCAGGAGCGTCAAATCCAACTCGTCCTCGAGATGGGCAGGCAGGTCTCGATGGCGGCCTTCACGGTGGGTCACATCGCCCCGGACTCGACCCTCTTCGCCCTCGACTACTTCACCCCCGCCGAACGGGAACACCTGTCCCGCCACGCGGCCGGCGACATCTTCTCCCGGTTCTACGACGACTCCGGTCGGATCTGCCTTCCCGACCTCGATGACCGCACCGTCGCCCTGCCCCTGGCCGACCTGAGCGCCATTGAGCGGCGCGTCTGCATCGCCGGGGGGCGGGTGAAGTCCAAGGCCCTTGCCGTCGCCCTGGCCGCCGGCTTCATCACCCATCTGGCCACCGATTCCGCTGCGGCACAGGGGATCCTGGAGTACGCGCGCCGCCACGGCCTCGGCCGGGACTGAGCCGAGACCAAAGGCGAGGTATGCCGTGTGCGGACACACGGCATACCTCGCCCTTGACGGTGGGTCGGGCCGAAGGGCCCGACCGATCAGGACTCGGCGTGAGTCGTGGCGCGCACCTCGCGGCGCAGGATCTTGCCGGTCGCGCTCTTGGGGAGCGCGTCGACGATCCAGACGTGGCGGGGGTACTTGTAGGCCGCGATCCGGTCACGGACGAACTCGGTGAGCTCCTCGGGCGTGGCCTCCTTGCCCGGCTTGAGCGCGACCGCCGCAGCGACCTCCTCGCCGAGGCTGTCGTGCGGGACACCGACGACGGCGGCCTCGGCGACCGACGGGTGCTGGTGCAGCACCTCCTCGACCTCACGCGGGTAGACGTTGTAACCGCCGCGGAGGATGAGGTCCTTCTTGCGGTCGACGATCCGGTAGTAGCCCTCCTCGTCGCGGGTGGCGATGTCACCGGTGGAGAACCAACCGTCCGCGTCGATGGCCAAGGCCGTGGCATCCGGGCGACCCCAGTAGCCCTTCATGACGTTGGCGCCCCGGATCTGGATCTCGCCGGGCTCACCCTCCGCGACCGGGCGACGCTCGTCGTCGACGAGGCGCATCTCGACGCCCTCGACCGGGGTGCCGATCGAGCCGGGCTTGCGGTCGCGGTCGGGGTGGTTGAAGGAGGCGACCGGAGAGGTCTCGGACAGGCCGTAGCCCTCGAGGATGATGCAGCCGAAACGCTCCTCGAACTCCTCGAGCACGCGCACGGGCAGGGCCGATCCACCGCTGACGCAGATGCGCAGGTCGGGGATGGAGATCTCGTCGTCGCCGGCGGCGGCGAGCATGGCCGAGTACATGGTCGGCACGCCTTCGAAGACGGTGACGTTGTGCCCGGCGAGGATGTCGAGGGCGGCGCGCGGGTCGAAGCGCGGGAGCATCGTCAGGCAGGCGCCCGCACCGATGGCCGCGTTGAGCCCGGTCGTGAGTCCGAAGATGTGGAAGAGCGGCAGGCAGCCCATGACGACGTCGTCCGCGGTGAGGTTGATGAGGGTGCGGACGGTGAGCGACTGGTTGCTGTCGAGGCCGTGGTGCGTGAGCTCGGCGCCCTTGGGGTGGCCGGTCGTGCCGGAGGTGAAGAGGATGACGGCCGTGTCGTCGTCGGCGCGGTCCACGGGCGCACCGGCCTGGGTCACGCCCTCGATGACCGGGGCCAGGCCCGCGTCACCGATGAGAATGACGTCCGCGGCGGCGGCCGCAGCCCCTGCGCTGGCGTCCTGACCCATGGCCTCCCAGCCGAAGAGCAGGCCGGCGCCGGAGTCGCGCAGCATGTACTCGACCTCGCCGGACTTCAGCAGCGGGTTGAGGGGCACGGCGATCGCGCCGGCACGCAGGATGCCGTAGAAGATCGCCGGGAAGGCGAGCACGTTGGGCAGCATCATGGCGACCCGGTCACCGACGCCGACGCCACGGGAGTCCAGAACGGCAGCGACGCGCGCGGCCTGCTCCTGCAACTCGGCGAAGGTGACGATGACGTCGCCCAGGCGAAGGGCGGGCGCCTGCGGTGAGGCCGCCGCGGTGGAGGTGAGGTTGGCAGCGAGATTGCTCATGGTGGGTGGAGCCTTTCGATGCATCCGTTGCGAGAGAGGAGGGGAGGAAGCAGGCGAGCAGGTGGTGCGAGTGGGTCAGGCGACCAGAGCGATGCCGGTCAGCGCGATCACGAGCACCAGCAGGGTGGACAGGAAGCCCAGGACGAGCGGGCGTGGGCCGAGGTTGCGCAGGATGGAGACACGCACCGAGATGCCAAGGGCGAACATCGCCGCGCCCAGGCACAGGCTCTGCACGCTGGAGGCCAGGTGCAGCACCCCCGCGCTCGGGCTGAAGACCGTCGCGATGACGGACGCCGCGAGGAAGCCGACGAGGAAGAGGGGGATGATCGGCGGCTTCTTGGTCGCACGCGTTGCACTGCCGCCCTGGTCGGCGACCCGGGCACGGCCGCGAGCGACGGCCCAGCCGACGGCGACGACGACCGGCGCGAGGAGCGCGACACGAGCGAGCTTGACGACGACAGCGGCTCCGACGGCATCCGGCCCGAGCAGCGATCCGATGGCGACGACCTGGGCCACCTCGTGGGTGGCGGCACCGGCGAGCAGGCCACCGCTGTGGATGTCCATCGACAGGAGCCCGACGAGCAGGGGGATCAGCGGGATCATCAGCGTCCCGAAGAGGACGACGAGGGCGATGGAGGCCGCGACGTCCTCGTCCTCGCGGTCGATGGTCCCCTCGACCGCGGCGACGGCCGCCGCGCCACAGATCGAGAAGCCGGTGGCGATGAGCAGCCGCTGAGCCATGGGCACCCGCAGGAGTCGCCCAATGGCCAGCGTGCCGAGGATCCCGCCGCCGACGACGGCCACGACGACGATCAACATGCCCGGGCCGAGGGCGGCGATCTGGGTCAGGGACAGCTGCAGACCCAGGATGACGATGCCGATCCGCAGGACTCGCCGGGCGGACATGGCCAAGCCGGGGGCGAAGGTCGCGGGGATGCGGATCAGGTTGCCCGCGAGGGCGCCGAGGATGATGCACACGAGCACCGCATTGACCATGGGGACCGCGCGGTGCAGCGCGAGGGCGGCGAGCGCCACGGCGAAGGAGAGCGCGACACCGGGCACCCAAGCCAGACGGGTCGGCAGCTTCGGACCGCGACCGGCGGGGGTCACGGCGCCGGAGCAGTCGGGCTGATCGGAGCAGTCGCACCGCCCGAGGCGTCGGTCGTGGGAGCGGGAGCCGGCACGGTGGCCGCGCCCGTCCCGCCTCGCGGCGCCGTCGCCCTCGCCATCGATTGGATGCTCACGCGTCCACCTCGGTGAAGTACTCGCGCAGCGTGGCCTCGACGAGGGTGTCCATCGCCGGCCAGGGTCCGTGGCCCGACGCCGGGTTCGCGTGGCCGACAGCGCCGAGCTCGACGACGACGGCTCCCCAGTCAGCGGCGAGGTCGCGGACCTCGCCAGCCGGGCCGAGCGGGTCGTCATCGCTCAGCCCGACAGTGGCCGGGAACGGCAGGGCCTGCGTGGGCACCGGGAGCCAGCCGTGGTCGGCCAGCTCGGTCAGCCGCGGATAGACCGGCGGCAGTTCGGCATTGAGCGTCGGCGGTGTCACGAGGAGGGCCTCGAGGACCTTGGACGTGACGGACCGAGGGGCTCGCGCCGCCCAGTGCAGGAGCGTCAGCACTCCCGCGCTGTGAGCGATGATGATCGGCCGGTCGACCGACGTCACCGCCTCGTCCAGGTCCGCGACGCGGGCATCGAGGTCGAGGGGGCCGCGGTCGGTGCGCAGGTGGACGGCATCGGCGGGCTGGGCGAGGTGCTCCTGCCAGTGATCCGGTGCGGATCCGCGCAGACCGGGCACGAGGACGAGGGTCATCGGATCTCTCCCTTGACTCGACGGACGTCGGGGGCCAGGCCGAGCTTGGCCAGGCTCGAGTGGTGGGTGCGCCAGCCGATGACCAGCGCGGTGATCGCGAGCAGTCCCACCCACGGCACGAGACGCAGGGCGTCGGCCAGGCCGATGGAGTCGGCGATGCGACCGGTCACGATCGGACCCAGGGCCAGGCCGAGGACATTGTTGGCCAGGGCCAACGTGGCAAAGGCAGTCGCCCGGATGGAGGGGGTGGTCAGGGCCGCGACCATCGCCCCGGCCGGCCCCGCGGGACCGGAGACGAAGAAGGCGCCGACGGCGAGCAGCGTGAGCTGGAGGGCACCCGGGCCAAACGAGAAGGCGGCGACGAGGAAGATCAGGCTCACAATGGAGTACACGATAGACGTGGTCCACTTGCGCACCGTGACCACCTTGCTGACCCGGTCGCTGATGATGCCGGTGCCGATCATGCCCACGCCGAGGAGGAGCAGGAAGAGCGCAGCGACCTTGCCCGCACGGTCCGGGGTCATGCCGTAGGTGCGGTTGAAGAAGCTCGGCAGCCAGGCGAGCAGGGTGCCGGTCATGAACAACTGCAGGCCACTGCCCAGGTAGGCCATGACGACGGCAGGTGTGGAGAAGAGGGTCTTGAAGCGCGCCTTGGTCATGAGCTTCTTGGTCGTCGGCTCCAATTTGGCGGCGGCGTCCGGGATGGCGTGGTCCCGGAGCTTCTTCTCGGTGATGGTGAAGGCGTAGATGACCGCGAGCACCAGGCCGATGACACCCATGACGATGAAGGCGTGGCGCCAGCCGAAGCGCATCGCGATGACGCCACCGAGGGCGACACCGATGACGGAGCCGAAGGCGCCACCACCGAGGAAGGCCCCGGAGAGGGTCGAGCGCAGGTGAGGCTTGAACACGAGGAAGACGACGGCCAGACCGATGCTGCCGTAGGCGGCCTCACCGACACCGACAATGATGCGAGCCACGAGCAGCTCGCCATAGTTCGACGCCCAGGCCGACGCCAGCGTCGCCAAGCTCCACAGGGTTGCCATGCCGACGATCGCCCGGGCCCGGCCGAAGCGGTCACCCAGGACGGACAAGGGCACAGCGAGCAGTCCGACCGCGAGGGCGACGACGCTGTTGAGCGTGCCGAGCTCGGTGTCGGTGAGACCCCACTCCGCCTTGAGGAGGGGGAAGACTGCCGCGAGCACCTGACGGGACATGTAGTCCGACAGGAGCAGCGCGAAGGTCAGGCCGAACACCAGACCGGGGAAGAATCGGGACTTCTTCCCCGGCGCCTGGTTCGGCACCGTGTCATCGGCAGCCACGGGGGCTGCCTCGGTGACCGACGTCATCACTCGTCTCCTCAGTCTGATCCCTGGATCAGGCGTGCATCAGGAAACCGAGCTGCCCCGGCTTGCGGTTGGGCGGGAAGCCGAGACGCGCCAGGGCGTCGTCGACGTCGTCGTACCAGGTGTTGAGCGATGAAGGAAGCCGTCACCTGGATCAACGACAAGGCCAACAAGGACAAGGCCATCGCCCTGCTCCAGAAGAACCTGTCCATCGACGCCAAGGTCGCCACCCAGATCTGGGAGGAGGGCCACGACTCCTTCCTCACCTCGATCGACGAGGACATGTGGAAGAAGAACATGGAGTTCTCCACCGGCAAGGCCGACTCCGTGCCGTTCTCCGTCGTCCAGAACGACTGCGGTAAGTAAGGACCCCTTCCCAAATCAAGACACAAGGCGAGGTATGCCGCGGACTCAGCTCCCCGGCATACCTCGCCTTGATCGTTGGGCCGGGTCAGCGGTCGATGACGACCTCCGTGGACCCGCCTCGGCGGTGCCACAGCACCAGCACGACGACTCCGGCCACGGCATACCCGATCGCACTGGTGACCCAGATCGTCGGCGACTCGAAGGCCACCCCCATCAGCGCCCCGGCCAGGTGGGCCAGGTGCATTCCGGCGTGGATGCCGACGGCCGGCCAGATGGACCGGGTCAGCAGGACGAACGCGGCAGCGCAGAAGCCGAAGGCCGTCGGGTTGAGCAGGTAGAGCACGCGCTCGCCCGCGGACTCCTGGCCGCCGGACGAGAAGTAGTGCAGGACACCGAAAATGATCGTGGAGACGGCGACGGCGACGAGCGGGCGATCACGCAGGACCTGCATCAGCCAACCGCGCATGACGAGTTCCTCCGGGAAGCCCTGCATGAAGACGGCGCGCACGACGGCCGCCAGAATGCCCACCCAGAGCGGCGACCCGATGTCCTCCACACCGCGCGCACTGAACTGGAAGGGCAGTGCCGTTGCAAAGGTGACGGCGAAGGAGAGCGCCAGGCCGACCCCGAGGAGGCCGAACGAGGCGCGCGTCCACAGTGCGCCGGCGTCGCGAAGCGGCCGCCCCTGGAGCCGGGTCATGGCCAGCCAGACGAGAAAGAGGGCCGCGACGGTGGGGAAGGCGAGCGTGAGGAGGAGCGGGGCCGAGCCCACCGCATTGGCCGGGTCGTTGAGCCATTTGGCGGCGTCGGGGAAGAAGTAGAGCGGCGACTGCGGCAGGAGCGGAGACAACGCCGCGATGAGCATGATGAGCGGTGCCAGCAGGACGCGGGCCCAGAGAGGCCAGCGCGGGAAGCGGGTCGTGGCGGGAGCGTCGGGCTGGGTCCGGGTGTCGTTGTTGGTCATGCCTCCAGCGTCGTCGGGTCGCTGCGCGCGCCCCAGACCCCCGGGTCACGACTCCACGATCGTGACCCATGACCCTGGTCACGGGTCCGACCGGGTCCCGCGCACCTAGGCTCACAGACATGCTCAACATCTCGAAGCGCGCCCGGCTCATGCTGGACCTGCTCTTCGGCGTGAGCGCTGCCCTGGCGCTCCTCATGGCGCTCGACGTCGGCCTCGAGATGCGGTGGGGACGAGGGGTCGCCGTCGCGCTGGCGGTGCTGGCGGCCGTCGGTGCTTGGGTGACCTGGCGACGGCACGACGGTGCGGCCGACCGAGCCGTGCTCGTCCTCGTCAGTTGCGCCTTCGTGGTGGCACTCGTCGGCGACGGCCCGAGCGGGCTGCCGCTCTTCTTCGTCGCCCTCATCGTGCTCATCGTCGAACACGGGTCCCTGGCCGGTCTGGCTGCCGTGGCTGCCCTGGTCATCGGGCTGGTCCTCGTCATGGCCGTGGCCTATCGCCGACCCCTCGAGGACATCGTGCCCCAGAGCATCGGCGTGCTGGTCCTGCTCGCACTGGGCCTGCTCATCGCCCAACTCGTGCGCGAGACCGACCAGTCTCGGCGCGAGAACGCCCGCCTGCTCGCGGAGTTGCGCGCCTCCCTCGACAGCGAGAAGGACCTCGTCCTCGCCCAGGAGCGGGCCCGCTCGGCCAGCGACCTGCACGACGGACTCGGGCACCAGCTGACCGCGATCCAAATGGGTCTCGACTTCGCCGACCGCATGCGCACCCGTGATCCGCACGCCGCGTGGGAGGAGGTCGGCCGTGCTCGCGACCTGTCCGCCGTGGCCCTGGACCGGATGCGGGTCTGGGTGCGGGCGCTGGACCCGGTCCCGGTCGGGTCCCTCACCGGCACTGCCGCCCTCGAGGCCGTCGCTGATGCCTTTCGCGGCACCGGGCTCGGGGTCAGCGTCACCACCCTCGGCGCGGAGCAACCGCTCGATCGCGAGCGCGCCCTCTTCTGCCTGCGGGTCGTGCAGGAGGGACTTACCAATGCGTTGCGGCACGGGGGAGCTCGCCGAGTCGACCTTGTCGTGGACCACGCCGATGGGCTGACTCTGACTCTCACCGACGACGGCAGCGCCCCCGAGACAGGCGACGCCGAGGTGGCCACGGGTTATGGCCTGCGCTCCCTCACCCAGCGGGCCACGCGACTCGGCGGTGACATCGACGCCGGGTGGAGCCCGGACGGATTCCGGTTGCGCGCGCATCTGCCCAAGGAGTCGGCATGACGAAGGTCCTCGTCGTCGACGATCAGCAACTGCTGCGCCGCGGCCTGCGGATGCTGCTCAGCACCGTGGACGGCATCGAGGTCGTGGGCGAGGCCGGCGACGGTGAGGAGGCCTTGGCCGTCATCCCGCGTCTTCACCCCGACGTGGTCGTCACCGATGCCCGTATGCCGCGCATGGACGGTCCGTCGTTGGTCGCCGCCTGCCGAGACCGGCATCCGTTGCTGCCGGTGTTGGTGCTGACGACCTTCGACGAGCCGGACGTGGTGCGGGGCTCGTTGGGTGCCGGGGCGGCCGGCTTCCTGCTCAAGGACGTCTCTCCCGAGCGCTTGGCCGAGGGCATCTGGGCGGCCGAGCGCGGTGAGCTGGTCATCGACCCACGAGTGGCTCGCGTCGCTCTCGGTGGTGCGGCGCCGTCAGCGGGGGCCGAGGATCCCCTCGCGCTGCTGACCCGGACCGAGCGGGCGGTCGCCGAGCGGGTCGCCCGCGGGATGACCAATCCGGAGATCGCCGCGGACCTCGTCGTCGCCGAAGGCACGGTGAAGAATCACCTGACCTCGCTGCTCCGCAAGCTCGACCAGCCGAATCGGACGGCGCTGGCGCTGCTGCTGCATGAGGCCTTCGTGGGCAGTCGGAGTTGAGCGCAGGGGTCATCGGGTGACGGACGCCGGGAGGCGACCCCACGGCATACCGACTCAGGAGGAGCGCAGCCCCAGGACGCGGGCCGCCTCGAGGGCGACCATCACCTCGGCCGCAGTTTGCACACCGCCGGGCGGGCTAGTTTGCACGACGGGGGCACATACGGCGAGGTGTGCAAAGCAGGTCGTCTCAGACTATGAACGCGCTCACAGAGGCATGAGCGGATGCGCCCGGTCAGGTGAGGTGGGGGACGAGGTCTTGGGGCTGCCAGAGGATGTTGTGGTCCTGGCCGGGCAGCATCGTGGTGGTGGCGGCATAGGCGTCGGCGGCAGCGTGGGCGGTGGCGTGGAACCACTGAGGGCTGTTGCTTCCGACGAGGATGACGACGCGCTTGTCCGGGGGTGCGGTGCCGGGTCGGGGCGGCGTCCAGTCGGGTCCGTGGAGGGCGAGGTCGTTGGGGAGCGTGTGCGCCAATGCCGTCATCCCGAACCAGGGTGGTGTTCCGACCATCTGTTGGATCGCGGCCGGTGGGACAAGGGCGGAGTGCTGCCGATGTTGACGCGATCTGGGCGTTAGTTACGTGCGGTGAGCGGCGGGCCGACGACGCGACGCAGGTCGGCGCCGGGGACGGCCGCGAGACGTTGTGGGTCGGGAAGATGGCCAGCCGGAACTGAGGTGAGGTAGTCACGCTGACCGCGGAAGAAGTACTCGATACCGCTGGGGGTCACGACGGATGCAACGGCACGGTTCCTGGCTCAGGTTCGCCACGGCATGGGGCACTCGCCGGGGAAACCACAGCATCCCGCCCGAGGTCAAGGCTCCCCGGTCGTCGCCTACCTGGTCGTCGAGTTCGCCTTCGATCACGATGACCACTTCGTCCTCGGACTCGTGTAGCGAGTCACTGGACGTGAGGGCGTACCCGGGTGTGAAGGTCATGATCCAGGAGGCCTGCCCGCCGCCGCTGAGCGCTAGGGACTCACGCTGAGATGGACGGCCGTGCGTGCGGACCCGCGGCTTTGCGCCGGGTGCTGCCCGCCCGGGCGCAGGCGGCGAATCCCGCGGCCTTCGCCGGGGTCGTAGCTTTGCCCGCGGCGCGCAGTGCTGCGAAGTAGGAGGTCGTGCACGCCGCGGGTAGCGCCACCTGGGCGAGTGGTCAGTAAGCGATGCTGATGTGCTCTCGGTGATGACGCGGGTTCTCGATCTCGTCGACGATGGCGAGAGCGAAGTCGGCACCGGAGATGTTCGAGTTCCCGTCGGCGTCGAACAAGGCGATCTCGTCGCCTACCCGGTAGGTACCGGTGCGCTCGCCCGGGGCAAACGAACCGTAGCCACCAGCGGGGCTGATGAAGAGCCAGCCGAGCTCCTCGGGCGCCTGCTCCGCGAGCATCACCCGGGTGGCCTCACCCTCCAGGGCCTCGGCCCGGTACTGCTCCGGGATCTCACCCTCGACGACCCGCGGCAGGCCCGGCCCGGGTCGCAGCGAGCTGAAGCCGCCGATCTGCAGGTAGCGCGCACCGGATTGGGCCGATAGTCGGGCCAGCTCGCCGTACACCTCGACGAGACGGCCGGCCATGTCACCGCGCGGGGAGAGCGCCGCGACGACGACATCGGCGCCCGGCACGACGCGGGCCGCGACCTCGGAGACGCTGCCGACCTCGTAGCGCACGCCATCCACGGGTTCCTGGGGCTCTGACCGGCTGACGGAGATAACGTGGTGATCTCGCGCGGCCGCCTCCCGAACAACACTGCCGCCGGTGTACCCGGTCCCGCCGAAGACAACGATGGTGGCCACGAGCATGCTCCTCTACTGGTGAATCAGTCGGACTGACTCGTCAACCACCGCCCAGGCCCAGATGTTCCAGCATCCAAGAGCGAACCGCGCACATGCAGGCGCCCCTTTCCGCCGGGAGTGCCCGACGCCTTGGGTTTGGAAGCCACCCGCTTCATGGCGGGGGGCCGCCGTGGTCACCATCCGCTGTAGGGGGCGATGTCGTCGTCGGTGACGTGGCCGAGTGCGGCCCAGTCGATGGCTTCGGTGTGACACCTCCCGGCGAGTCCGGAGACCTGATGCAGGTCATGGGACGTCCGTCGAAGTACTCCTTGGAGTTTCGGGAGCGTGCTGTCCGGCTGGTGTTGGAGCAGCGGGATGAGTACCCCTCCGAGTTCGAAGCGATCCGGTCGGTCGGGGCCGAGCTCGGGGTGGGTCACCCGAAACGGTGCGCAAGTGGGTGCGCCGGTCCGAGATCGATGGTGGGAGCTGACCGGGGATGACCACGGCCGAGCATGAGCAGGTCGAGGCCCTCAAGCGTGAGGTCGCTGAGTTGCGCCGCGCCAACGAGATTCTCAAAGCCGCAGCGGCTTTCTTCTGTCTCACCCGGCGGTGAGCGGGTGGGAGCACCCCGCCGCTGTGCAGCGGCTGCGGGAGCCGGGCTGCGGTGCCGTTCGAGGTGATCGAGCAGTGCTGAGCGTGCTGGATGAACGCCCATGCCAGCCTCCGAGTGGAACGCTCCGCCCCCTTGACACGGAGTAGGGGCATCAGTCCCGCGTCCGGCGACTGACGCCACCCTGCGAGACGTCATCGGCGTACGGGTCGGTGATCGCGCGCAACGCGAGCAACGCAGCGGTGAGTTGCTGCATCCTGCGGGCGCCGAGGTGCGCGGCCCACTCGGCCTCGATCGCCGCTTGGACGGGCGCGGCGACGGCGATGACCTCGCGGCCCCTGCTGGTGATGCGGATGAGTCGCGCCCGGGCGTCGTGAGGATCGGGGGTCCGGGCGAGGTAGCCGGCCGCTTCGAGCTCGTCGACCAGGTGTCCGGCGGTCTGTTTGGTCACCTGGGCTGACCGGGCCAGGGTGGTCAGCCTCGATCCGCCAGGGTCGACACGTTGGAAGACCCGGGCCTGGGCCAGGGTGATGGGATGCCCTGCGGCCCGTACGGCGGCGAGCACCCGGTCCTCCAGGTGACGGTAGGGAAGGAACAGCAGCACACCCAGGCCCGGACTGTCCACGAAAACCCCTTGCACGTCGTCGAATCGCACCACACACTAGTCAGATATTCTTACTACATGTGGAGGGCGAGATGGATGAGACACGCTGGCAGGACGTGGAACGCGAGCGGCTGAGCCTGGCTGATCTGCTCGACTCCCTCACCTCGGCCCAGTGGGAGACGCAGTCGCTGTGTGAGCGTTGGCGGGTCAGAGACGTCGCCGCGCACGTGGCGATGAGCCCGGTCCCGGAGCCGAGCATGTCCACCCTCGTCGCCGCCCTCGTCCGGGCGCACGGCCACCTGTGGGAGGCCGCGGCTGCGATCGCCGTCGACTACGCCCAACGACCCACCGAGGAGATCGCCGCAGGATTGCGTCGCGTCGCTGCCTCCCGGGCCGTGCCCCGAGTCACGAACCCCGACAACCTGCTCATGGACCTGCTCGTGCACGGGCAGGACATCACCATCCCGCTGGGCATCGAGCGACCCATGCCGACCGACGCCGCGGTGGCCGGCTTCCGCCGGGTCTGGTCGATGGGGTGGCCCTTCCACGCCCGCCGGCGGATGCGCGGCATGCACCTGATCGCCACCGACGCCCCGGTCGATGTCGGCGACCCCGACGGGGCGCGCGTCCAGGGCCGGTTGGGCGACCTGCTGCTGCTCATCACCGGACGCGCCGATCCCGCGCTCGACCGGCTCGACGGCGAAGGCACTGCTCGCCTTCGCTCCATCCCACGACCCTCTGGAGGCACTCGATGATCCCCACCCTGGACGGCGTCCACCATCTCAAGCTGCCCGTCACCGACCTCACGCGGTCGATCGCCTGGTACGCCTCCCGACTCGGGTATGCCGTCGCCGTCGAGTTCCACGAGGACGGTCACCTTGCGGGGGTGGTCCTGGACCGCCCCGCTGGCGGGCCCCAGCTGGGACTGCGCCTGGACCCCGACCGGGGCCCGCGCCGCCGCCGGGTTCGACTACTTCGCCATCGGCGCTGATCCGGTGGGCTCCTTGTGGCTCGACACCGACGGTCGACCTGAGACGTGCCATCGATTCGCCGACTTTCTGGAGCCTCGACTCGGCGCCATCGACGAACTCCGCATCGCCTTCACCGGCGACGGTCTGCTGTGGGCCGGTCTGGCCATGCACCGGGATCGCGGTGAGGCGCCGTTCAGTCACAGTGACCGGGATGTCCTACGCCGAATGATTCCCACCGTCGTGGATGGGTTGCGGCACAGCCTTTTCCACGGGGCTCCTGTCGAGGGCAACGACCGCTGGATCCAGGCGCCGGCCGTCATCATGGTGACCGCGTCAGGTTTCCAGGCCTCGAGCGCCGGGCTGGCCGCCATCGATGACCTCGGCGGCCTCGACCACGGGGATCTCCCGACCAGCATGTTGAGCGTCGTCGGTTCCGTGCGCAGTGGCGCTCCGGCGGCGATGGTTCGGACCAGGGACACCACGGGCCGCTGGGTGACGATTCGGGCGGCTCCGTTGTCGGACGGGGCCAGCGTCGTGCTCAGCGTCTCTGCGACGAGCGCCGTCGAACTGTTCCCTCTGGCCACCGGCGCCTTCGGACTCACCCGACGCGAGCAGGAGGTCGCTGACCTCGTGCTCCAGGGAACATCGACCGCGGCGATCGCCAAGGCCCTCGTCCTGTCGCCGCACACGGTTCAGGATCACCTGAAGTCCATCTTCCGCAAGTTCGAGGTCGCGAGCCGCCGCGACCTCGTCGGCCGGTTCATCGGCACTCAGTGAGTGCCCTGCTGGGTCCCGGGGCCGCCGGTCGTCAGGCCACGCCCGAGAGGACGGTCGCCTGACCGGACCGGTGCGCCGGCCGAGTCCGCAAGAGCCGAAGGCCGATCGCCACGAGCCACACGACCCAGATGCCGAAGCCTGCGACCCCCACGAAGACGACCGGGGAGCCCTCTGCGACAGCCCCGCTCGCCACGCCCGCCACGAGCATCAGTCCACCCCCGAAGAGACCCAGGGCTCGCTGCCACCCCCGCGTCAACCCGCTCGCACTCGCTGCCCACGCGGCCCCAGCGAAGGTGGCCCCCAGGGCGGCAAGCGCGAATCCGAAGGCGGCGGCATGCATGCGCCAGATGACCTCGAGAGTGTCCGTCGGCGCGGTGAGATCGCGCGCGGAGAGCACGACTCCCATCCACAGGACGGCGTAGAGGACGAAAGCCGAAGACGCCGTCGCGGCCGCAGCCACGGCCACCCGCGACCCACCCAAGCCCGACCGCCCGCGGCGCGTGACCAGCCCGTGCAAGCCGGTCACGAACCCCAGGAGCAGGGGCACGTTGAGCGCCTCCAACCCGACGGCCAGCGTGACGAGACCCCGATGCTCCGAGTGGAAGGTGAGGACCTGCGTCATCGCATCGCTGTAGGTCGGCGCACCGGACGCGAGGACCACGTTCTGGATGACCACCGACACGACCAGGGCGATCGCCGTCGCGCCGACGGCTCGCTCGGTCCTCACGGCATACCGATCGGGGGCGACGCGGGCTGACGACGGGAGACCGCCGGCGAGACCGTGAGGGGCCAGGTCCAGGCCGAGCGAAGGATGAAGGCCAGCACGATGAGTTCGAGGGCGAAGCCAAGTCCGTAGTAGAAGGGCCACTGGCCACCGGTCAGGTTGAATGCCATCCACGGCATGAGCAGGGTGGCCACGCCGAGGTTCGTCCGGCGGGCCGCTCGGGCCGGCAGGGCGGCCGACAGCACGAGCATCATGATCGGCACCGCGGCGGCCGCCAGCGCGGCCACGAAGAACCCTTCAGTGATGTCGAAGGTGTGCACTTGGCCCTTGAGGATGCCGGACACGGCACCGGGCGCGTAGAAACCCAGGACGTCGACGTAGATGTAGAGGCACATGAAGGCAGCCCACGCGGCAGCGAGTTTGGCCCGCACCGACATCGGCTGGTCGTCCAATGGCCTGGGTGGGTGACTGACGGTCATTGTGGTCTCCTTGGGTGAGGTGGATGTATGCCGCAACGCTCGCCGACATCGGCGCCGCACGCCTCGGTCGCGTGGCCCGGATCCGCCTGGCCGATGGCACGACGTCGATCTCGTTCTTTGGGCCGATCCGCGTCCGTTCGCCGAGCCCTAGGCTCAGCCCGTGCCCACCAACCGGCGACCCCTCTGGCGCGAGCCGCGGCCCTCCGTGGTGCCACCGGCCGGTGCGCTCGACCGCCTCCTTGTGGGTGTGTATGCCGTGGCTGTCCTCGCCGAGGTTGCCTTCCGTCCGGGGCTGGCCTGGCGACCGCTGCTCGCCGTGATCGGCCTGGCCCTCGCGCCTGCCTTGCTCTGGCGGCGACAGCGCCCCCTCCTGGCGACACTCGTCGGCTGGGGCCTGGCCGGTCTGCTCTCTGTCCTCGAGCTGACGATGGACCCCGGCGGTCTCGACCTCTGGGCCCTGATGGCCGTCCTGACCCTGCTCTACTCCTTGGCGCGCTGGGGCTCCGGCGGGGAGATCGCCGTCGGGACGGCATACGTCGCGATCATCACGGCACTCGGCATGTCTGCGACGTCCGCGGGACGGGCGGACCTCGTCGGCGGGAGCGCCCTCCTGCTCTGCGTCGTCGCTCTCGCGGCGGCCTTCCGGTATCGCGCAGACGCGCGCGATCGCGAGCGACTCGAGATCCGCAACGAAGAGCGCGTTGCCCTGGCGCGCGACCTCCACGACACCATCGCCCACCATGTGTCCGCCATCGCGGTGCAGGCACAGGCTGGTGGTGTCGTCGCGCGGATGCAGCCCGATCGGGCCGTCGAGGTCCTCGCGACCATCGAGGCGGAGGCCTCACGAACCCTTGCCGAGATGCGGACCGTGGTCCGGGTCCTGCGAGACGACGAGGTCGTCGACTATGCCCCCGCGCCGGGGATCGCGGACCTCCCGGCCCTCGCCCGTGCCGATGCGACCCCCACTGTCGAGGTCACCCTCGTGGGCTCCTTGAACCCACTCTCCCGCCCGGTCGACACCGCTCTCTACCGGCTCGCGCAGGAATCCTTGACCAATGCCCTGCGGCACGCGTCGAGCCCGACACGCGTCGCGATCGACGTGCGACGGGAGGGAGCAACCATCCGGTTGCGCGTCACCGACGACGGCCTCACCCAGTCCGGCGCGACGCCCCAAGCCGGTTTCGGGCTGCTCGGCATGGCCGAACGCGCCCAACTCCTCGGCGGGTCCCTCACGGCCCGACCTGCACCCGAGGGCGGCTGGGTCGTCGAGGCCGTGCTGCCCGTGGACGCGCTGTCATGACCATTCGCGTTGTCGTTGCCGACGACCAGGACCTCGTCCGCGCCGGGCTCGTCATGATCCTCGGCGCGTACCCGGCGCTGGAGGTGGTCGGAGAGGCGGCCGACGGCATACAAGCCCTCGACCTCACCCGCCGACTGCGTCCCGACGTCCTGCTCGTCGACATCCGGATGCCCGGGCTCGACGGCGTCGAGGTGACCCGGCGGGTGGCCGGGCCGGACGTCACGGACCCCATCGCCGTCGTCGTCATCACGACGTTCGACCTCGACGAGTACGTCCTCGGGGCCCTGCGTGCGGGCGCGCGCGGCTTCCTTCTCAAGGACGCCGGGCCCGAACTCCTCGTGCAGGCCATCCACGCGGCGGCCGCCGGGGATGCGCTGATCGCCCCCAACGTCACTCGCCGGCTCCTCGCCACCTTTGCTGACCGGGCCCCCGCGGCGCCGGTTCAACCCATCGACCCGCTCACCGAGCGTGAGGAAGAGGTGCTCGTGCTCGTCGCGCGAGGCTGGACGAATGCGGAGATCGCCCGCGAGCTCTACGTGAGCCTGAGCACGGTCAAGTCCCATGTCGCCTCATTGATGGCCAAGCTCGGCGCCCGGAACCGGGTCGAGATCGCGATGTGGGCCTACGACACCAAACGCACCTGAACGTGCGTCAGGGAACGCCCGGATGCGGCCGCCCGGTATCGATGGAACGGCGGATGAGTTGAACGCCCGTGGCGGGGTCGTCCAGGGACATGACGAGAGAGAGCCGGTTGCGCAGTTGCACGCGCAACCCCGGTCCGGTGCGCACGACAAAGGCCTGTTCCCGCCCCCGCCAACGGAGTCCGTAGCCGAACCAGGCAGCAGGACTCACGTGGACCACCTCGGCGTCGGTGATGTCCGCGACGGGGATGGTCCGCCACGGTCCGATGATGCCGATGCGGGCACGCAGAAACCGGCCGTCAAATATGGCTTCGGTGCGGCTGCCCAGGCTGGCGATCATGAGTAGCGCGGCGGTCACGAGGGCTGCCGGCGACGTGGACCACCACGCGATGCAGAGGGCCACGATCACCCCGAGCCCGGTGAAGAGGAGGAGCCGGCGGTTGTGTGCCTGGCCCATCCAGACCACGTGCGCGTCATCCGCGACATGGGTCGCCGCGCCAGGCTGGACCGTCCGCGACTCGACAGCCTGACGTCGCATCCAGCACCACGCCACGAGGATGCTGACGAGGAAGCCGGCGCCGATGGTTGCGGCGAGGGTGGGCTGGGCCCACTGCGGGCTGCGCGCCTGCGACCAGGTCGGGACGCCGAGATTGGCGACGAGCACGCCGAACGTCAATCCCGCGACACCGATGACGGCGTAACTCATCAGCGCCACGAAACTGATCGCGTCGACCGCGGGCGTCAGGGTGAGCATCCGACCCAGTGCCAGCCAGCCAAGGACGGGGACGACACCCACCACGACGATGATCAGCACCAGAACGGCAACCGGACTCGATGCGTCGGGAACGCCAGCGGTGTAGTGCGATGCCACTCGGGCTGGCAACCAGGGTGAGGACGCGAGGGCAAGGAGCGGAGTCGCGGCGAGGACGATGAGGACGGGAAGGGCAAGAGACCTCTCCGCAGGGCGCCTCCGGTCCCGGCGACTCGAGGGGAGAGGCTGACCCGTCACCGTTGATAGGCCCTCTCGAGGATCGACGATGCCTCTTGCGGTCCGATGCCGAGTCGTCGCCCATGCGCGGCCACGGCGCCCAGTGCCTGATGAAAGAGCGCCGCCTCGGCGGCGGTGCCGCTCACGACGCGCGCGCTGCGCCCCTGGCGCAGCTCGATGATGCCGTCGTCGCGGAGTTCTCCGTAGGCCCGCAGGACGGTGTGCATGTTGACGCCGAGGGCCTTGGCCAACGTTCGGGTGGCGGGCAATTCCGCGCCACCGGCGATGTCCCCAGCGGCGATCGACCCTCGGATCGAGGCGGCAATCTGCTCATAGATCGGGGCAGTGGATGAGGGGTCCAAGGTGATGAGCATTGAGGGGTACCTCCTCGGATCGAACAGTTGTGGCGTCGAGCCAATGTGGCCATTGAGTCCAAGTGTGGGCTTCCAGCATAGCGGAAGGGATGGCAAGGATTGGGAGACAATCGAATCCGATGCGTCTGCCTCGTTTGCCCACGGGACCCCAAGTGGTTCATCAGATCCAGCGATTGACGCACTGCTGTAAGTGCTATAGAACACTAATACCTCCGATCGACGCGAATCAGGGGGCAGCAGGGGGAGAAGGACGTCGATCGCCCCGGGGTCCGCATCGGCCGGACCGACGACGAAGGGAGCATGACGTGGTATCGATCAAAAGGACGGTCTCGCTGCTTCAGGGTGGCGTCCTCGGTGGACCGCAGTCCCGCACTGGTGGGTTGCGTTCGGGCTCGCCACGACCCCGACGATCCCGGATGGGGGCGACCAGATCGCGATGAACATGACGCTCCTGCTTCTCCCCATCGCGCTCGCGGACGGCCGGAGGTGGCATTGGGATCGAGGCCCCGCCGTCGTACCGGCTGGTCGGCAACTCACCTCCCTCGTGAGTTGGAGTGCTGGCCTGGTCATCCGACTCCAGGTCGCGGGCCTCTACTTCCAGGCGTGCGTAGCCAAGTTGAGCCACGACGAATGGGCCAACGGGACGGCTCTCTACTACTGGATGTCCGACCCATTGTTCGGCCTGCCCAACTGGGTGCGTCCGGTGATGGAGCCGATCCTGCTGTCGAGTGTCGGCGTTCAGGCCATCACCTGGGGTGCCCTGATCACCGAGTTCTGCCTCTTCATGGGCCTGACCGCCAAGCGTTCGGTACGCCCTTGGCTTCTCGCCGCCGGGTTCGGCCTCCATCTGGGTATCGCCGTCCTCATGGGCCTGTGGAGTTTCTCTTTGGCGATGATGGGGTGTCTCGTGCTCTATTTGCGTCCACTCGACCTGCCCTGGCCCGCACCGGGTCTGGTGTTCGCCCGGGTGTCCTCGCTCCTCCGTGGGCGCCAACGTCGGCCCCCGGTTCGAGCACACAGCGTCCTTGCTCTGGAGAGGAGTGATCAGGCATGAGTCAGCCCGACGAACAGACCTTTGCCGCCGCCCCCTCCCATGGGTGGATCTGGCCGCTGCTCCTCGGCGTCTTCGGGCTCGTCCTCGTCGTGACGGCCATGGTCCCGGAGACACCGTCGTGGGGGCAGCTGGCCATCGGTGGTCTGCTCACGGTTCTCGGTCTGGTCACGGCGTTCGCCGGCTCCCGAGTCACGTATGCCGTGTCCTCCACGCAGTTGCACATGAGCGCCTTTCCGCTCGTCAACGATGTCGTGCCAGTCTCGGAGATCCGAAGCATCAGCCGTGTCGACCTGCAGCCCACGGTGTGGGCCTCGGTTCGGTTCCCGGGACTGGCGCTTCGGCGCGTCCGCTACGTCGACGTCGGCCCCGTGTCGATGTGCGCAACCCGAGCTGCCTCCGACATCCTCCTCCTGGAGACAGACCGGGGGCGGTTCGGGGTGACGCCGCGTGATGAGAGGGCTTTCATCGATGCCTTGTCCCGCGCAGGGGTGAGTGCAGGTGGTTGACCTGGGTGCGGTCAGCGGGCCGCGTGGACCGGCGGGGATTGCACTCACCACGCTCGTCGTGCTGGCTGTGATGGTGCCCTTGTGCCGTGTGGTCGTGCTCCGGGTCCCCCGCCGAGGGCGGCGTTATCTGTGGCTGCTGGCGGTCGGTCTGCTGTCGAGTTCTGTCGTCAATCTGGTCGTCAAGGGCCCCCTCGGACTGCTCGCCACCGAACTTGCCGGGGCGGGCCGCCAGTTGACCACCACGTCGCCGCTCTGGTTGTTGCTGTTCGCGCTCCTTCTCGCGCCCGTTGCCGAGGAAGCGATCAAGATCGCCCCCCTCGTTTCCGGTCGGGTGCGGCGACTGGTCGTCGACCGGGTCGACGCGCTCTGGGTCGGGATCACCTTGGGCATGAGCTTCGGTCTCGGTGAGATCGTCTGGGTCGCGGTGACGATCGCTGGTTCCGGTGAGTACGCCACGGTGCCGTGGTACGGGTTCGGAGGGTTCGCGACCGAGCGACTCGTCGTCACCTTCGGTCATGGCGTGATGACCGCCGTGGCGGTCATGGGTTGGTGGCGCGGGCGAGCGCTTCGCGGCTATTTGGGGGCGGTGGCCCTCCACCTCTTGGCCAACATCGGCGCCTTCCTCTCCTTCATCGGCGCGTGGTCCGCGGAACTTGCGTCGACGTGGACGGTCGCGACCCTGGTGGTGCTCGCGGCTGTCTTCGAGCGGATGCGTCGGGGTGCTGGTAGGCCACGTGTCGAGCTCCTGGCGGCCGGTTCACGCACGTCGGAGCCGGACCTCGCGCGAGGCGATCCCGCGATCATCTATGACGGCGACTGTGGATTCTGTCGCGCCACGCTCGAGTCGATTCGTCGGGAGTTCCCGGGCCTGCCGCCGCAGGTGCCGTGGCGTGAGGCAGCCCTGGGCTCGGTCGGTCTGACCTCCGAGGAGTGCCGGGCCGCCGTGCAGTATGTCGAAGGTGGGACCGTCGTGGCCTCCGGTGCCGACGCCTTGGCGCGAGCCGTGCGCAGCTCTCGCACCGCCCGGGGCCGCCTGGTCGGAGGCCTGGTCCTGGTGCCGGGCGTGCGTTCGGTGGCGCGATGGGTCTACGCGGTCGTGGCTCGCAACCGCCACCGCCTGAGCGTGCTCATCAGCTAGTGAGTGCTCTCGGCCCGAGGGGCAGCGCCACCCATCACGACGCGGGCGGCAAGCGTCAGCCACGATCCGGGTGTCGCCGTCGCGCCCACACAAACTCACCAATAGTGAGCTTTCGGTCACTGCCCGCCGATGCGGCCGGGCTCCTGGGCAGGCATGCTCGGCCGACGACCGACGGCCGACGACCGGCGACCCGGGCTCGGTCACCCGGCCAGCAGGCCAAGGGGGAGGGCCGAGATTCGCTCGCTCACGGCATACCAACTAACGCGGTGTGGACCACGAAACCCGCAACGAATCGCTATCCGCCCGGAGCCTCGACACCCCGAGGTTCACACCTTGATGACGTCGAGTGCGCCCAACTCGCTCAGCGCGTCGAAGTCGTCGTCCTGGCTGATGACGGGAAGGTCATTGGCAATGGCGATGGCCGCGATCCACAGGTCATTGACGTTCGCTCGCCGCCCGGCGTCGCGCAACCGGACCCGCAGTTCGGCCCAGACCTGGGCGGCGCGGACGTCAACGGGGAGCACCTCGGTGTCGAGTGCCACCTGCAAGGTGTCGAGCCGCCGCGAGCGCGAGATGCTGTCGCCGGCTGCGAGGACGCCGGCCTGCAACTCGGCAATGGTGATGACACTGACCACGGCTTCGTCCGGTAGGAGTTCACGAGAAATGGTGCGGCCCACCTCGGCGGAGATCCAGACGCTCGTGTCGAGGAGCCCTCGTGTCGGAGTCGTCGTCACCCCAGGTCGCCGAGATCTTCCGTCGTGCCCTCGGAGATCCACGCCATGTCCGCCGCCAGCGCGGCATCGGGGCGTTGTCTATCGAGCAGGGCGAGCACCTCGTCCTTGGGCACAGCGGGTCGGCGCTGACTGCTGGCGCGGTGCAACTCTGCCACGGGGCGCCCGTGGACCGTCACGGTGTAGACCTCGCCCCGAGCCACACCGTCAAGGACGGTGGAGGTGTGGTTGCGCAGGTCCCGCGAAGCAATGGTCGGCATGTGCGCAAATGTAGCACTTCATGCACATCTCAGCCGGCCGTCGGCAACTCGGCCAGGGCCCTCGGTGAGAACGGCGACGGCCGCGACGACGACGAGGTCGCAGAACAACTCGAGCCAGTCGTTGCGCTCACCCTCCTTGCTGGCTCCTCGGCCGTCGCTTCGGCGTGCTCCTCCGCAGCGCTGCTCGTCATGGCGGGCATCGTAGAGGCCGACTGCCTGCCACATTCGCCGAGCGGGTGTGACGAAATTCGGTTGCCCGGCACTGCACTTCGGGAGGACTCTGAGGCGATGAGCGATGTCCAGCCCGGCGGTCCCTTCCCGATGCGGACCGATCGACTGGTGCTGCGCTTCGTCCGGGAGGAGGACGTCGAGACGCTCACGGCATACCGAAATGATCCCGACGTCAACGCGCTGCAAGACTGGGACCTGCCCTACCCGGAGTCCCGGGCGCGAGCTCTGGTCGCTGCCCACGAGGGCCTCACCGACGTCGCGGCCGGCGGCCATCACCAGGTCGCGATAGAGCTGGACGGCGAACTCGTCGGCGATGTCTACGTCGGGATCCACGAGCAGGGTGGCATCGCCGAGATCGGCTTCACCCTGATCCCGGCCGCGCAGGGCCGCGGGATCGCCCACGAGGCGGTCGACGCGCTCCTCGCGCACCTCGTCGGCCATCACGGCATCCACCGGATCCAAGCCGAACTCTCCAAGGACAATCTCGCCAGTCAGCGGCTGATCGAGCGCCTGGGCATGACCTTCGAGTCGCTCACCCGGGATTCCTTCTGGTGGCGCGGCGCTTGGGACGACAACCTCAACTACTCGATGACCGCCCAGGAGTGGTGCGATTGGCGCAGCCGGCCACGAACCCCGCCAACGCAGATCCGACTCGTCGAGATCACCGATGACAACCACCTGACCTACGCACGGGTCGCGGTGCACACGTCGCAGAACCGGTTCGTCGCGAGCGTCCACAACTCCTATGTCGACGCCCTCTTCCACGGCGATCGTCACGGCAAGCCGCTCATCCCGATCCTGCGCGGCATCGAGGCCGACGGTGAGCCGGTCGGCTTCCTCATGTACTCCGAGAACGGCCCCTACCTCTGGCGCTTCCTCGTCGACCGGCGCCACCAGCAGCGAGGCATCGGCCGACGTGTGCTCACCGATTGGATCGAGCAGATGCGCGCGGACGGGCACGAGTGGGTCGAGACGAGTTGGGTGCCGGGCAAGGGCTCGCCCGAACCCCTTTACCGGTCCGTCGGGTTCGTGCCGACGGGCGAGATCGAGGAGGGCGAGATCGTCGCCCGCCTGCCCCTGCGGTCGGGACGGCCGAGGTGAGGGGGTATGCCGCGAAGCCGTGGCCGTTCGGGGACCCGTGCTCCGCAGGGGCCCAGGTCAGGCCGTCCGCCCGCCTCGAGCGATCATCCCGGCGGCGCCCTCGGGCGGCGACGATCCCGGCGCTTCGCCGCCTCGACAGCCCTTGATGGCTTTCAGGACTTCTTGATCTGCCTCGCAGGTTGTCCGAACGCGGCGCAGCCAGGATGGGTCGGGTGCAGGGCACCGTGCAGACCGGGGGTCGAGCGGGCGGGCGGATTCGCGCCCTCCTCCTCGTGGCGGTCGTCGGCGTCCTGCTCTCGGCCTGTGGTGGCAACCATCCACGTGGCGAGGTGGCGGACCCGCCGGGAGTCGAGGTGCTCCGTGACCTCGCCTACGGCTCCGACCCCGCCCAGCGGCTCGATGTCCACCGGCCGGCTGATGCCCAGCACGCCCCGATCCTCGTCATGGTCCATGGCGGAGGTTGGCGCCGCGGTGACAAGGCCAACCCGGGTGTTGTGAAGAACAAGGTGGCGCACTATGTGCCGGCCGGCTACCTCGTCGTCTCCATCAACTACCGTCTCTCACCCGAGGTGGACCCGCTGGCCCAGGCCCACGATGTCGCGGCTGCGCTGTCGTTCGTGCAGTCCGCGGCGAGCGCTTGGGGTGGGGATCCGAGGCGGATCGTGTTGATGGGCCATTCGGCCGGTGCCCATCTGGTGTCCTTGGTGACCGCCGATCCGGGCTATCGCGAGGGGGCCGGGGCGGCGCCCTGGCTCGGCACGATCGCCCTGGACAGCGCTGCCTACGACGTGCCGCAGATCATGAACGGTCCCCATCCGGCCCTCTACGACGCCGCCTTCAGCCAGGACGAGGTGCTGCAGCGCGAGGCCTCGCCGACCCTGGTCCTCTCGGGAACGCCGCAGCCAGTGCTGCTCGTCTGCGGCTCGAATCGGGCAGAGGCGTGTCCTCAGGCGGACGCCTTCGGTGCGGCTGTCCGCGCTCACGGCTCCACCGCGACGGTCCTGCCGATCGATATGTCGCATGGTGATATCGACAGCCAGGTCGGCGTCGCTGGACCCTTGACGAGCGCCGTCGACGACTTCCTCACCTCGCTCGGTCTCCCGTCCTGACGCTCCTCACGCCGGGTTCGCGCCGTCAGCGCGGGCCGAGGGAACTCAACTCGCCCCCGGCTACAGGAGTGCTTGTGGTTGCGTGCGGGATCTGTTCCAGCGACGTCAGTCCGTGCTGGAGAGCCGCGACTGAATCCCGTCGAGGACGAGGTCGAGCCCCGGCTCGAACTCGCGGGTGAACGAGTACCCCGGCACGAGGATCACCTCCTGCGTGAACCACACCATGTTGGGGTAGGACGCGAGGGCCTCACCGAAGGCGTCCTGCTCGATCATGGCGGCGGCCTCGTCGCCGCTCTCGAAGGGCAGCGTCGCCTCCTGGAGGACGAAACCGTAGACGAACGCGTCGACGATGGCATAGGCACGTGCCACCTGCTCCGGAGTGAAACCCGCCGCGCGCAGACAGGCGATGTTCGCCTCGTGATAGGCGAGGTTCGCCGGCCCCGGGGCACGTCGGGACTCCATCAGCGGAAGCGCCCAGGGGTGGGCGTGGAGGACCTGTCGGACCGAGACCGATCGACGGCGCAACTCCGCGCGCCATTGGCCGCTGGCCTCGGGAAGGAGGATCGCGGCATACACCCGGTCGACCATCGCGTCGAGGAGGGCGTCCTTGTTCGCGAAGTGGTGGTAGAGCGACATCGCCTCGACGCCGAGCTCCCTGGCGAGCCCGCGCATGGTCAGAGCCTCGAGGCCGTGCCGGTCGGCGAGGGCGAGTGCTGTCGTGACGACGGCCTGCGGGGTGAGCTTGCGCGGTGGCACAGGGATTCCTCTCGGGATTGCCATTTCTTACGGCGTAATGCTACGGTACCAAACCTTACTTTGTATGGCTTCAGGAGGCCGTTCATGTCCCCCTCATCCCAGGAGTCCTCGGTGACCGTCGAGCCGGACCTGCCGACGACCATGCGGGCGGTTACTCGACGCGTCTACGGCGGACCGGAGGTGGTGGCCATCGAGCAGGTGCCGCGCCCTGACCCCGGCCCGGGTGAAGTCCTCGTCAAGGTGGCCGCAGCCGGCCTCGACCGGGCGACCCTGCACCTGCTGACCGGCCTTCCGTATGCCGCGCGGGCCGCCTTCGGTCTGCGGCGCCCTCGCCAGCCGGTTCTCGGTCAGCAGGTCGCCGGGCAGGTCGTCGCCGTCGGTGAGGGCGTGAGTGGGTATGCCGCGGGCGACCGGGTCTTCGGCACCGCGGCGGGGTCCTTGGCGGAGTTCGCGGTCGCCGACGTGGCCACCGTGGCCACCACCCCGGAGTTGGTCAGTGATGTCGAGGCGTCGACGATCGGGGTGTCGGGCCTGACCGCACTGGGCGCTGTGGTGACGCAGGGGCGCGTTCAGAAGGGCGAGCGCGTGCTCGTCCTCGGCGGGTCAGGGGCCGTGGGCAGTTTCGCGGTCCAACTGGCTGCTCGCCACGGGGCCGAGGTGACGGCGGCCTGCAGTGGGGCCAAGACGGAGTTCGTCGCCGGCCTCGGGGCCCATCGGACGGTCGACTACCGGACGACCTCATTGGCTCAGATGGGTGACCCTTTCGACCTCATCATCGACATCGGCGGCAATCGCTCGGTGGGTCGCTTGCGCTCTGCCCTGAGGCCCGAGGGTCGGCTCGTCATCGTCGGCGGTGAGGGGGGAGGGCCGATGCTCGGCGGCATCCAACGCAACTTCTGGGCCTCCATCGCCAACCGCTTCACCCGACGTGAGCTGGGCTGGTTCTTCTCCCGCACCACTTCGCAGGGGTGCGCCCAACTCGCCGAGGAGATTTCGACGCGCACCATCGTGCCGTCCATTGATCGCATCGTCGGACTGGCCGAGGCGAGTCGTGCCCTGACCGCCATGCAGCGTGGGGAACTACGCGGTCAAGCCGTGATCTGCCCTTGAGCTGCCGGGTCAGGCCGGGAGAACCTTGGCCATCGGCTTGCCCTTGGCCAGGTCGTCGACGAGCTTGTCGAGGTAGCGGATCTGGCGCATGAGCGGGTCCTCGACCTCCTGGATCCGCACGCCACAGACCGATCCGGTGAGGAGGGCGGACTTCGGATTGAGGTCAGCGTCAGCGAAGAAGTCGGCAAAGCTCGTGCGGTCCGACAGGTGCCGCCGCAAGGTGGGCTCGTCGAAGCCGGTCAGCCACTCGACGGCCTCGGTGAGCTCGGCCTCGGTGCGCCCCTTCTTGGTCACCTTGGTGACGTAGTGCGGGTAGACGTCCGCGACGGCGGTGTTGAAGATCCGGTGCACGCGGTCAGCCTAGACGGCGTGGTATCGACCAATTGCCTCACAGCGGAGGAGGGACGCCACTAGGGTCATTCCCCACGATGAGTGCGGGGATGATCGAGGAAGCCTCCACCGTGGCACCGGCCGAGCGGTTCGTCTCCGGCCTGACCCGCCACGGACACCGGCCTGCCCTTCGTGAGGGAAACCAGACCATCACCTACGACGCGATGACCCAGTTGGTCGACCGGGCCGCCGAGCAGTGGACCGCGATGGGTCCGAGTCGTCGGCTGGTGCACTTCGAGCCGGCCGCGACGATCGATGCGGTGGCCTCCTGGCTCGGGGCAGCCCGAGCCGGTCATGTTGTCGCCCTCATTCCGCCCGGCCGTGGGGCGGGGTTCCGGCATCGCTACGACCCGGACTCGATCGCCGGTCGCACCCGAAGCGGATGGCAGGTGGAGCACCTGCGGCGGCGTTCCCGTCATGAGCTGCACCCTGATCTCGGACTGCTCATGACAACCTCCGGATCGACCAGCAGTCCGCGTCTGGTCCGCCTCTCCTTCGACAACCTGATGGCCAACACGGAGGGAATCGTCGATGCGCTCGGTATTCGTGCCGAGGACGTCGCCGTGACGACTCTGCCCCTCAGCTACTGCTATGGACTGTCGGTCCTCCACACGCATCTGGCGGTGGGTGCCAGTGTCGTCCTGACGGCGCGTTCGGTCACGGATTCCGTTCTCTGGCAGCAGATGTCGAGGGCTGGCGTGACCACCTTGAGCGCCGTGCCGCACACCTTCGACCTGTTGACGGCCGCCGGACGATCTCCAGGACAACTCCTGGCCATGCGCCAGGTCACCCAAGCAGGTGGCCGCCTCGACCCCGCCGTCGCCCGAGAGTGGGGCACCCGTGGCCAGCAGGAAGGGTGGGACCTTCGGCTCATGTATGGCCAGACCGAGGCGACGGCCCGCATCTCGGTCTCCGCCCCGCACGAAGCAATGCGTCACCCCGATCGGGTTGGTCGCCCCATTGCCCACACCCAGGTGGAACTGCGCACCGAGGGTCGCGTGGCGCTTCCGGGCGAGGTGGGGGAGATCCATGTTTCGGGCCGAGGAGTCATGCTCGGCCATGCTCTCTCCAAGGCCGACCTGGCACTCGGGGCCGCCGTCTCCGATCTCGCCACTGGTGATCTGGCGCGACGCCACCCCGATGGCACCCTGGAGATCCTGGGTCGAGGATCGGACTTCGTGAAGATCGCCGGGCTCCGCATCGACCTGGCCTGGCTCGAGGGCAGTTTGGCCCGACGAGGGGTCACGGCCCTCGTCACCGCAGGCACCCACGATCTGCATGCCTTGGTCGAAGATCGACCGACCCTCGACGTGGGGGAGACCCGTCGCGCCATCGCCGAAGTGGCCGGCCTCCCGCCGCATCGGATCCGCGTCCTCCTCGCGCCGGCGCTCCCTCGAACCGACAGCGGCAAGCCGGATCGTGTCACCGCGCGCGCCCTCTTCGATGGATCCCAGTCGCCTCCGGTGCACCACGCCGACGTGGCATCGGAGGGTTCGGGTCGCACGGATCGTCACAGCCCTCGGTCGCGCGCGGACGCGACCGCTTCTCGTCGGCTCAAAGCGGTCACCGAGATCTATGCCTCGTGCCTGGGTGTGGCCGACGTCAGACCAGACGCCAGCTTCGTGGCTCTGCACGGAGACTCGCTGTCCTATGTCGAAGTCTCCGTGCGACTCGAGCAGGTGCTCGGTCAGGTGCCGAAGGACTGGCAGCGCCTGAGCGTGTCCGAACTTGCCTCCGGTCGGCGGACGCGTCGGGCCTCGGGCCGGATCGCGCAGGTGGACACGACCATCGTCCTGCGCGCGGTGGCCATTGTGCTGATCGTGCTCGAACACGCCGACGTCATCAAGATCCTCGGTGGTGCCCACATCCTCCTGGCGGTCGCCGGGTTCAACTTCGGTCGATTCCTCGCGGGCCAACCGTCCCGGAGGGACCGCGCGACGGCGGTGTTCCACAGCCTGGCTCGCCTGGTGATTCCCACTGTCGCCTGGGTGACCCTGGCGACCGTTGTCATGGATCGTTACGCGTGGCCCAATTTCGTCTTGCTCAACTGGGTGTTCGGTCCCGATGTGTGGGGCATCCGCTCCTCCCTCTGGTTCATCGAGGCGCTCTTCTGGATCACCCTTGCGGTCCTGGGCCTGCTGTCCATCCCGGCCGTCCATCGGCTCTACACCAGGTCACCCATGCGCATCAGCCTCGCCGTGGTCGTCGTCGCCCTGGCCCTGCGGTGGGGGCCGCTGGACCTGACCGACCCCACGGTGCACGAATCGGCACCGGCCGTGCTCTGGCTCTTCGCCATTGGCTGGGCCGCTGCGCTGGTCCGCCGCCGCTGGGAACGACTTCTCGTCGCGGGACTCTTCCTGGCCGGCATGGTGGGGTACTTCGCGGACCGGCACCGCGAGCTGGTCATCATTGCCGGCGTCCTGGTCCTGGTGTCCCTGCCTGCGCTCGCACTGCCCCGGCGGCTCGTGGCGCCCGCCAGTGCGCTGGCGGGCGCAAGCCTCTACATCTACATCACACACTTCGAGGTCTTCGCGTTCCTGGAATCATCGGCGGTGACGCCGTGGTCCGAGCTGGTTACAGCGCATGGGGTCGGGCGGCCGCCGGTCTCAGCTTCGGGTTGGCCCTCTGGGTGGTGCGGCGCCAGATCACTCGCGCCCGCATCGGAGCCGTGCGGCGTCACCTCAACGGTCACTGGCCGGTGCCGTCATCTCCCTCCGCACGCAGGGCAGCCGGATCGCTCGCCCAGATGGATCGAGACCGTCCCGATGAGCGAGTCCGGTCGCCGAGATGACTCCCCGCCCGGCGCTCCCAGCGCGGATCAGGGGGAGGGCCGACGACCGGCCGCCAGGAGCAACGGGAACCGCCGCTCCTCACCCTCGACCTCTTTGACGTCGAACCCGGCGTCGCCCACGGTGACCTCGACGAGGCCCGCCGCCGTCAGCCACCGACCCAGGTCCTCGCGGCTGAAGCCATGGTGACCGCTGAAGCCGTGGACGTGCCGATGGAAGCCACCGTCGGCGTCGTGCTCCAGGTCGGCGAGAGCGACCCAACCACCGGGTGTCAGCAACGCGGCCAGTCGCCCGATGACGCCCGGCACGTCGCCCATGTGGTGCAGCGCGAGTTGGCTCAGGACGAGGTCGAAGGTCTCGTCCGGCAGGTCATCGTGCTCGATGTCGAGCCGGCGGGCGGACCACCCGGCATACGCGGGATCCGCGAGCATCTCGCCGGCGACGTCCACCATTGCGCCCGAGACGTCCGTGACGACGGCCGTGCCGATGTCGTCGACCAAGGCGCGGCTGAGTAATCCCGTGCCGCCGCCGACCTCGAGCACACGCATCGCGGGCGACAACGGCACAGTGTCCCGGATCGCCGCCGCGATCATGTCGGCGCGCTCCCGCGCATGAGGCCGGCTGTCCCACTCCGCCGCGAGATCGTCGAACCGGCGGTGATCGTCATGCGCTGTCATGCAGTCATCCTCACTCAGGCCGGGTGGGTCATGTCGGCGGGCACGACCCAGGCGTCGAAGTCGTCTCCGGCAACCCCGGACGCCATCGCGGCCTCGCGCAGGGTGGTTCCGTCGCGGTGGGCCTTCTTGGCGATCGCGGCCGCCGCGTCGTAACCGATGTGCGGGTTGAGCGCGGTCACGAGCATGAGGTTGGTGGCCAGGTTGTGGTCGATCCGCTCCGCATTGGCTCGTATGCCGCGGGCACAGTGCTCGTCGAAGGCGCCACACGCGTCGCCGAGCAGGCGGGCGGACTCGAGCACCGCGTGTGCCATGACCGGCTTGAAGACGTTGAGTTCGAAGTTGCCCTGGCTGCCCGCGAAGGCCACGGTCGCGTCGTTGCCGAAGACCCGTGTGCAGACCATGGTGAGGGCTTCGCTCTGGGTGGGGTTGACCTTGCCGGGCATGATCGAGGAGCCGGGTTCATTCTCGGGGATGGTGATCTCGCCGATTCCGTTGCGGGGACCGCTGGCCAGCCAACGCACGTCGTTGGCGATCTTCATCGCTGCCACCGCCAATCCGCGCAGGGCGGCGCTGACGGCGACGAGGGCGTCATGCGCCGACAGGGCCGCGAAAAGGTTCGTGGCCTGCCGGAACTCCAAGTGCGTCAGCTCCGAAAGATGCTGTGCCACAAGCGGACCGAAGTCCCGATGCGTGTTGAGACCAGTCCCCACGGCCGTGCCCCCGATCGCCAATTCGGCCAGACTCTCCTCGGCGTGCCGGACCCCCGCCAAGGCGGCATCCAACTGCGCCACCCAAGCGGAGATCTCCTGGCCGAGCGTGATCGGCGTCGCGTCCTGGAGGTGGGTGCGCCCCACCTTGACCAGCCCGGCATACTCCTTGGCCTTGGCATCGAGGGTGTCGCGCAGGGCCTCGACAGGGCCATAGAGCCTCTCGTGCAGTTCGAGCCGGATGGCGACGTGCATGGCCGTCGGGAAGGTGTCATTGCTCGACTGGCCCCGGTTGACGTGGTCGTTCGGGTGGATCGGGGTCTTGCTCCCCATGGTGCCGCCGAGGACCTCGATCGCCCGATTGGCGATGACCTCGTTGGCGTTCATGTTCGACTGGGTGCCACTGCCGGTCTGGAAGACGACGAGGGGGAAGTCGTCGTCACGCTCCCCGTCGACGACCTCGCGGGCGGCGCGGCGTACCGCTTCCACCTGGTCCGCGTCGAGGGAGAGCGTGCCCAGCTCCGCGTTGGCCTCCACCGCCGCCAACTTGAGCAGGCCGAGGGCGCGGATCATCGTGCGACCCCACACGAAGGTGTCCCTGCCGATCGGGAAGTGCTCGATGCTGCGCTGCGTCTGCGCGCCCCAGTAGTGCTCCGCCGGAACCTCGATCGATCCCATGCTGTCGGTCTCGGTGCGTGTCGCGCTCATCTCGTCAGCGTAAGCCGGTCAGCGACCGCCCGGTGGTGGCCGGTGACCGCCGGGAGACCGCTCAGCAGGTCGCGTCGCTGGCGCCGCCGGTGCCGTTGGTGGCCCACGCCAGGGCCACGAGGTCGCGCAGGACGGCGTCATCGACGTCCTCGAGCCGAGGGATGTAGACGCACGCGACGCTGCGCTTGTGCCGGCCGAGCCGGTCGAGGAGGAGAAGCGCGTCGGGGCTCTCGGCCAGGCCGTAGAGGGTCAGTGCCGTCGACCGTGGGCTGAAGGCCACCCGGGGCATGTCCCCTTCGCGGCCGGACTCGTAGACATAGTGCAGTTCGCCGTAGCCGACGATCGAGGGACCCCACATGACCGGGTCGACGCCGGTGACCTCCCCGAAGAGGTCGAGCATCGCCTCACCCTGATCCCGCTGCCGCGCCTTGGGCAGCGAGGCCACCCACTCGTGTGCCGAACGCTCACCCACCCGCAGGTTCGTGTTGTCGTTGCGCTCGGGCTGGGCGCCCTCGGTCAGCGAGACCCCTCCACCGGCCACGGCGCCGACGCGCGGGTCGTCGTCGGCGAAAGCCCAGCCGTGCTCGGCCATGGCCCGTCGCAGAGTCCCGACGCCCTTGGGGCCCATCCCGTGCAGGTCGAGGATCGCCCGCATGGGTATGCCGTCGAGCTCGCCGAGGTGGGTGTAGCCGGCGTGAGCCAGGGCGGAGAGCGCGGGTCGACTGGTGCGGGGGAACGGGATCTCGGTCATGCTCGCCCCATTTCGGGGACCGGGGTGACCAGCGGTCGACCGGCCAGATGAGCGTCGATGTTGTCCATGACGAGCCGGGCCATTGCCTCCCGTGTCGCCACCGTGGCGCTGGCGATGTGGGGGGTCAGCACGACGTTGTCGAGGGTCAGGAGCCGCTCCGGAACGTGGGGTTCGTCGGCGAAGACGTCGAGTCCCGCGCCGGCAATCCGGTGCTCGGCGAGGGCCTCCACGAGCGCGTCCTCGTCGACGACCGAGCCGCGAGCGACGTTGACGAGGAAGCCGTCCGGGCCGAGCGCGTCGAGGACATCGCGGTTGACGAGGTGTCGGGTGCCGTCTCCGCCTGGCGTGAGGACGACCACGACATCACTTAGGCGGGCGAGATCGACTGGTGTCGCGGCATACGCCCAGGGGACGTCCTTCGGGGAGCGGGAGTGATAGGTGATGTCGGCGCCAAGGGCGCTGAGGCGTTCGGCTGTTGCGCTGCCGATCCGACCCAGTCCCAGGATTCCGACCCGGGTGCGGCCGACCTCGCGAGTCAACGGGAACCGTTCTCCGGCAGCCCATTTCCCGGATCGGACGAACCGGTCGGCCGCCGTGACTCCACGAAGGACATCGAGGACGAGGGCGACGGTGAGGTCGGCGACAGCGTCGTCGAGGACGTCCGGGGTGTGCGACACCACGATCCCGCGCCGAGCTGCCTCGGCGACGTCGACGTTGTCGTAGCCGACCCCATAGACGGTGATCGCTTCGAGCCCCGGGAGGGCGTCCATCTCAGTGGCGCCGATGGTGGGGCCGGGGCCGACGACGGCCACGGCCACCGCGGCAGGGTCAGGGATGTCTGCGACCGAGGCCGCGGCATACCGATCGGTGAGCCAGTCCCGGAAGAAGGGCATGAGGGCGCCAACGACGGCGACTCGGTGCTCGGCTGGGCCCTCCGGCTCCATGGGACTCACTCCTTGGATGATGGGCGGTGACTACCGATGGTGTGGCCGGTCATGCGGCCCTCGGGGTCCAGCGCGTCGAGTAGGGCGGTGGTGATGGCGCCGAGTTGGGTGACCTGCTCCGGGGTGAGGACGTCGAAGATCTTCTCGCGGACGATCTCGACGTGACCGGGAGCCGAGTCGACCAGGTGGGCGAGCCCGGCCTCGGTGAGATGGGCGTTCGTGGCGCGGGCATCGGTGCTGTTGCGCGTGCGGTCGACGAAGCCGCGGTCCTCGAGGCGACGCACGACATGAGACAGGCGCGGCAGCGTGGCGTTCGTGCGCTGGGCCAGAGCGGACATCTGGAGGGTGTGACCGGGGTCCTCGGAGAGCATGGCGAGGACCAAATACTCGAAATGGGTGAGGCTGGCGTCCCGGCGCAATTGCTGGTCCAGGGTGCTGGGAAGCAACTCGGTGACGGCCACGAGGCGCACCCAGGTCGCCAGTTCTTCGGCGTCCAGCCAGCGGGTGCTCATCGCCTGAGTGTAGCCCGTTTGTTGACCTGACAACCTTTGGTCTGCGGTGGACTGACGTCCGGTCGGCCGGGTGCCCGAGGCTACCCGGGGGGTCAGCCGCCCGTCGTGGCCCGGTCGAGAGCGTGCTCGAGGCGTTCGATGGTGCCGGAGACGTCATCGAGTTTGTCGAGCCCGAAGAGTCCGAGTCGGAAGGTGGACCACGAGTCGGGTTCGCCGCACTTGAGTGGCACGCCGGCGGCCACTTGGACACCGACCTGCCTGAAGGCAGCGCCGGACTGGAGGGCTGGGTCGTCGGTGTGGACGACGACCACGGAGGCCGCGGCATACTCCGGGGCCGCGACCGAAGCGAAGCCGCGATCGGCCAGCCTTGCCCGCACCGCCTCGCCCAACTCGAGCTGCGCCGCCTCGAGCTTGTCCAGCCCGCGTGCCACGGTCTCCTCGGCCACCGCAGCGTTGGCCAGGATCGAGTCGGTCGGCAGGGTTGCGTGATAGGGGGTGCGGCCCTCGACATAGGCGTCGGCGATCCCGAGCCAGGCTTTGAGATCGAGGGCAAAGCTGCTGGAGGTCGAGGCCTCGACGGCCGCCCGTCCGTGCTCACTGAGCAGCACATAGCCCGTCGCCGGCGTGCCGCTCCAGCCCTTCTGAGGTGCCGAGATAAGCACGTCGATGTCGAGCTGCTGCATGTCGACCCACAGGGCACCGGAGGCGACGCAGTCGAGGACGAGCACGCCACCCACGGCGTGAACTGCCGCCGCGAGCCGGCGCACGTAGTCGTCCGGGAGCAACATCCCGGCGGCTGTCTCGACGTGCGGGGCGAAGACGACGCCCGGCCTCACCTGCGCGATGGTCTTCTCGACCTCGTCGATCGGGGCCGGCACCCATGCGCTGTGTGGTGAGTCATCGACGGGATGCGCCTGGCACACAGTGACCTCGGCCGCGATTCGGCCCGCCTCGAGGATGGCCGACCAGCGGAACGAGAAGAGGCCGTTGCGGACGACGACGACGTCCTTGCCGCCGGCGAGCTGTCGCGCGACCGCCTCCATGGCACAACTGCCACCGCCGGGGATGAGCGCGACGGCCTGCGCGGCATACGTCTCCCGCAGGGTCGACAGGAGCGACTGCATGGCCCTGGTGAAGCGGGCCGACATGTGGTTGAGGGAGCGGTCCGTGAAGACCACGGAGAACTCGAGCAGGCCATCGGGGTCGATCTCGGCGCGGGGCAGATCCATGCCAGCCAGCGTGGCACAGCCAACGCCGCCGTGGTTGCTGACCGCCGCCCGAAGGGGGTTAGGGGGGTGTCGAGGCGTCTGCAGTTGCGCCACCCACGGGGGCATGTCACATGCGCCACATGGTGGCGCATGTAAGTTGCGCCATCATTTGGCGCAACTGCAGACGTGCCGACGACCTCCCCTTAGAGGGAGTCACTCTCTGGACAGATTCCAGAAAAGCGGTAATGTCGAGTCATGCCGACGATGGACTTCCCCCAGCAGTTGCGCGAGGTCGCGCTGCGGGTGACGCGTCCACGGCTGGCCGTCCTGGGAGTGCTCGCGCAGCATCCGCACGCGGATGCGAGCGGCGTCATCACGCACGTGCGCTCCGACCTGCCGGGCGTCTCCAGCCAGGCCGTTTACGACTGCCTCAATGCGCTCACCGACGCCGGGCTCGTCCGCCGCATCCAGCCGGCCGGTTCGACCGCGCGCTACGAGTTGCGCGTCGGCGACAACCACCACCATTTGGTATGCCGCGGGTGCGGCTGCGTCGTCGACGTCGAGTGCGCCACGGGGTCGGCGCCCTGCCTGGACACCGGCGTCGACCACGGATTCGCCATTGACGAAGCCGAAGTGAACTTCTGGGGGCTGTGCCCTCAGTGTCAGATCAAGACCGACTGAAACCTCCAACGAAAGGCAACGCGCATGTCCGTCCACGACGACACGGTCGACCAGACCCAGCCCAAGCAGGAGACCGACGACGCCCAGGTCAAGGAGATGAACGAGCCCGGCCCCGGCGAGACCGGTGGCTGCCCGGTCATGCACGACCTCGTGCCGCCGACCCGGGGTGACGCCAACCAGCAGTGGTGGCCGAACCGGCTGAACCTGCGCATCCTGGCCAAGAACACCCCGGAGAAGAACCCCTACGGCGCCGACTTCGACTATGCCGCCGCCTTCGCTGCCCTCGACCTCGCCGAGGTCAAGCGCGACATCGAGTCCGTCCTCACCACCTCCCAGGACTGGTGGCCGGCCGACTTCGGGCACTACGGCCCCTTGATGATTCGCATGGCGTGGCACAGTGCCGGTACCTACCGCGTGATGGATGGCCGTGGCGGTGGCGGCACCGGCCAGCAGCGCTTCGCGCCGCTGAACTCCTGGCCCGACAACGGCAACCTCGACAAGGCGCGCCGCCTGCTCTGGCCGGTCAAGAAGAAGTACGGCAAGTCGCTCTCGTGGGCCGACCTGATCATCCTCACCGGCAACGTCGCCCTGGAGTCCATGGGCTTCAAGACCTTCGGCTTCGCCGGCGGTCGGGTCGACGCGTGGGAGCCGGACGACGACGTCTACTGGGGCCCGGAGACCGAGTGGCTCGGTGGCGCCGAGGGCGGCAAGAAGCGCTACCGGGGTGAGCGTGACCTCGACAACCCTCTGGCCGCCGTCCAAATGGGCCTGATCTACGTCAACCCCGAGGGCCCGGAGGGTCAGCCCGACCCGATCGGCTCCGGCCGCGACGTCCGCGAGACCTTCAAGCGGATGGCGATGAACGACGAGGAGACCGTCGCCCTCACCGCCGGTGGGCACACCTTCGGCAAGGCGCACGGTGCCGCGAACCCGGCCGACTACGTCGGCGTCGAGCCCGAGGCCGCGCCCATCGAGCAGGCCGGCCTGGGCTGGAAGCAGACCTACGGCACCGGCAAGGCCACGGACATGACGACCTCCGGCCTCGAGGGCGCGTGGACCCCGACGCCGACGACGTGGGACAACTCCTTCTTCGAGACCCTCTTCAAGTACGAGTGGGAGGTCACCAAGAGCCCCGCCGGCGCCAACCAGTGGAAGCCCAAGGGCGGCGCCGGTGACAACACCGTGCCAGACGCCACCACCGGGGAGCTCACCCAGTCGCCGATGATGACGGCGGCCGACATGGCGATGCGCATGGACCCGGCCTACGAGAAGATCTCGCGCCGCTTCATGGAGAACCCCGACCAGTTCGCGGACGCCTTCGCCCGCGCCTGGTTCAAGCTCACCCACCGCGACATGGGACCGCGCTCGCGATACGTCGGCGCCGAGGTCCCGCAGGAGGAGCTGCTCTGGCAGGACCCGATCCCGGCCAACGACCGAGGCACGTCCGAGGCGGCCATCGCCGCCGCCAAGCAGGCCATCGCGGACTCCGGCCTGACCGTCCAGCAGCTCGTCAAGACCGCCTGGGCGGCCGCCTCCTCCTTCCGCGGCAGCGACAAGCGGGGCGGCGCCAACGGCGGCCGCATCCGCCTCGAGCCGCAGCGGTCCTGGGCGGTCAACGACCCGAGCGAGCTCACGGGCGTCATCGACACCCTCGAGGGCCTGCAGCAGGGACTCAACATCTCCTTCGCCGACCTCGTCGTCCTCGCCGGCAACGTCGGTGTGGAGCAGGCCGCCAAGGCCGCCGGTGTCGACGTGACGGTCCCCTTCACACCGGGCCGCGGTGACTCGACCCAGGAGCAGACCGATGTCGAGTCCTTCTCGTGGCTCGAGCCGAAGGCCGACGGCTTCCGCAACTACGACCGGACGGACAACAGCCTCCCGGCCGAGTACGCCCTCATCGACCGCGCCAACCTCCTCGGCGTCACCGCGCCGGAGATGACCGTCCTCGTCGGTGGCCTGCGGTCCCTGGGCGCCAACGCCGGCGGCTCCACGGCCGGCCAGCTCACCGACCGCATCGGCACCCTGTCCACCGACTGGTTCGTCAACCTCCTCGACCTGGGCACCACGTGGTCGGGCGCCGAGGGTGCCGACACCTTCGAGGGCACGGGCGCCAACGGTCAGTCCTGGACCGGCACGCGCGCTGACCTCGTCTTCGCGTCCAACTCCGAGCTGCGCTCGATCGCCGAGGTGTATGCCGCGGACGACGCCGCCGAGAAATTCGTCCACGACTTCGTGGCCGCCTGGGCCAAGGTCATGGACAACGACCGCTTCGACCTCAAGAACTGAGACAGTTCGAGAGTCACCAAGGGTCGCTTCCCATCCCGGGAGGCGACCCTTTGGTGATTCTCGACTGTCTGCCGGGCCGACGCCCGACGCTCTGTGGGGCCGATAAATTGGCCGGTATGCCGTACTGGGAGCGACTGTCCGAGACCGCCTTCCGTGCCACCCACCTGACCAGCGGCGCGTGGAACATCCAGGAGCAGCACATCGCGCCGGCCATGGGGCTTCTCGCGCACCTGGTGGAGCGTGATCGTGACCATCGGCGACCGGATGTTGCCCTGCTCCCGGCCAGACTGTCCTATGACATCCTCGGCACGTTGCCGGTCGACACCTGCGAGACCGAGGTGCGCGTGCTGCGACCCGGGCGCACCGTCGAACTCGTCGAGGCGACCCTCTCGCACGATGGCCGAGCGGCATTGGTCCTGCGGGCGTGGCTGCTCGCGACCCGCGACACGACGGCTCTCGCAGGGCATTCGCTGGCGCCGATCCCCAGACCGCAGGACCTGACCCCATGGGTGCCCGGCGAGGACTGGCCCGGTGACTTCATCGGCTCCGTCGAGATTCGCCGCGACCTGGCCGAGCCGGGCCGTGGCTGCTTCTGGGCCCGCACCAACACCCCCCTGCTGGGCGGTGAGCCGGTGTCGGCACTCGCCCGCCTCGCGGGACTCTTCGACATCGCCAACGGGATGACCGTGCGCCTCGACCCGCGCGAGGTGCTCTTCCCCAACCTCGACCTCTGCGCCAGATTCACCCGCGAACCCGCAGGAGAGTGGTTCGGCTTCGACAACAGCGTCATGGTCGATCGTGACGGCGTCGGGATGACCACGTCCATCCTGCACGACGCCCACGGCCCGCTGGGTGCGCTCGGCCAGACGACGACGGTTCGCCCCCGCTGACTCAGGTCAGCAGGTGGATGGCGCTGGCGATCACGGCCAGCGCGGGGAACAGGCCCTGCCGCAGCGCGGCAGACCGGTGTGCCGCCGAGGCCGAGGCCAACACCAAGGCAGCGGCCAGCATCGACGCCGTCCCCACGATGACCAGGGTGAGGCCGACGACGTGGGAGCCCGCGGCAAACCCGACGATGCCGGCGACCGTCGTGATCGCGAGGAAGAGGTTGTAGTAGCCCTGGTTGAAGGCAAGGAACTTGGTGGCCTCGGCTTCCTCCGGCGTCGTGCCGAAGACCTTGCGCGCCGCCGGCGTCGTCCACGCCATCGACTCCAGCCACCAGATGTAGACATGCAGCGCGGCCGCGAGCGCGGCGAGGACGAGAGCGATGACGACGAGCATGCCGGAAGCGTAGGGCCTCTAGGCTGAGGTGATGGGCGACCTGACGATCACGACGACCCTTGAGCCCTTCGGCCCGGCCACAGCGATCATCCTCACCGACGACCAGGTTGCCGCCCTCGGCGCCGGCAAGCGCGCCCCGCTGCGGGTGACCATCGACGGTCACTCGGCCCGACTGCGCCTGGCCGTCATGGGTGGCCAGAACTGTGTCGGTATCTCCAAGGCCAACCGCGCCGAGCTCGGCGTCGACATCGGCGACACCGTGACCGCCCTCATCGAGGTCGACGACACTCCCCGTGAGGTCGAGGTGCCGGCCGCGCTCGCCGAGGCGCTCGCCGCGGATCCCGTTGCGGCACAGGCGTTCGAGAAGCTCGCATTCACCCACCGCAAGGAGTATGCCGTGTGGGTCGCCGAGGCCAAGCGTGAGGAGACCCGTGAGCGACGGGTCGGTCAGGCGCTCGAGATGCTGAAGGCGGGGAAGACCCGCTCGTGAAGCGGCGTTGATGCACGGCATGGACTGGGGCTTCGACAACACCTTCGCCCGGAAGCTCGACTGGCTCGGCGCGGCGGTCGATCCCGTCCCCGTCTCGGCGCCGAGCCTGCTCACCGTCAACGACTCCCTGGCGCTCGAGCTCGGCCTTGACCCGCAGTGGCTCGCGTCGACGGACGGCGTGGCCCACCTCGCCGGCAATGCCGTGCCCGAGGGTGCGCAACCGCGGGCCCAGGCCTATGCGGGCCACCAGTTCGGGCAGTTCTCGCCGCTGCTCGGGGACGGCCGGGCCCACCTGCTCGGCGAGGTCGTCGACGCGCATGGGGCGCGGCGCGACCTCGGGCTCAAGGGCTCGGGGCGCACTCCCTTCTCCCGGGGCGGTGACGGGCGCGCGGCCTTGGGGCCGGTGCTGCGCGAACTCATCGTCAGCGAGGCCATGCACGCCCTTGGCATCCCCACCACCCGCGTGCTCGCGGCGGTCGCGACCGGCGAGCAGATCCTGCGCGCCGACGGACCCACGCCCGGAGCCGTGCTCACAAGGGTTGCGGCCTCCCACCTGCGCGTCGGCACGGCCGAGCTCGTCCGGATGCGCGCCAGTGATGCCCAGCAACTCGCCTTCGCCGATTACGTCCGTCGCCGTCACCACCCGCAGGTCGCTGAAGGGGACCACCTCGGCCTGATCGATGCCGTCGTCGAGGCCCAGGCCTCCCTCATCGCCCGGTGGATGTCCGTCGGCTTCATCCACGGCGTCATGAACACCGACAACATGACCCTCTCCGGAGAGACCATCGACTACGGCCCCTGCGCCTTCCTCGAAGCCCATGACCCGAACGCCGTCTTCAGCTCGATCGACACGATGGGCCGCTATCGCTTCGGCGCCCAACCCTCGATCGCCCAGTGGAACCTCGCCCGCTACGCCGAGACCCTCCTGCCGCTCCTGGCCCCCGATCCGTCCACCGAGAGCGACCTCATCGAGGCGGCGACCGAACGGATCCGCGCCTTCGAGACGCGCTTCCGTGCGCACTGGCTCCGCCTTCACCGGGGCAAGCTCGGGCTGCCGGATGCGTTGTCCGACACCGCAACTGCTGCCCTGACCGACGACCTGCTCGCCATCATGATCGCCGAGCGACTCGACCACACCCGCACCTTCCGGCTCCTGGCCACCGTCCTGCGCGGGGCCGACCGCGCTGTCGCCGATCTCGTCGACGACAGCGTCCGCTGGCTCGACTGGCAGTCCCGCTGGCTGGCGAACGTCACCACCGATCCCCAGTCGACCGCCGATGCCATGGACCGCGTCAACCCCGCCTACCTCGCCCGAAACCACCTCGTCGAGGAGGCCCTCGCGGCGGCGGCGACCGGGGACCTGGCTCCCACCGAGGCGCTGCTCGACGTCCTGCGCGATCCCTTCACCGTGCGCCCCGGCCTCGACCGGTATGCCGCGCCCGCCCCGGCGTCCTTCACCGCGGCATACGTCACCTTCTGTGGCACGTAAAGTGTTGGGGTGCTGCGGATCTCGACCTTCAACGTCAACGGGATCCGCGCCGCTCATCGCCGCGGCTTCCTCGAGTGGTATGCCGCGCGCTCACCGGACGTGATCGCCCTTCAGGAGGTGCGGTGCCCCCTCGGCGCCCTGCCCGAGGGCGCCTTCGCGGGGATGCATGCGGCCTACGACCCGGGGTCGCTGGCCGGCCGCAACGGCGTCGCCGTCCTGACCCGGGTTCCACCTGCCGCCGTGCGCGCCTGGGGCCCGACCACCCATCTCCTCGCGCCCGACGGCATGATCGAGGACGCGAGCACCGGGCTCGAGCCGCTGGCGCGACCTCTCAGGGAGTTCACCGCCGAGGGCCGCTATGTCGAGGTCGATCTGGCCGATCGGCCGGTCACCGTCGCCTCGCTCTACCTGCCCAAGGGAGGCCTGCCCGCACACCTGCACAAGCCCGGCTAGATGCGCGAGGCCCCCGACGGAGGCGCCCGCTATGACCGGAAGATGCGTTTCCTCACCGGCTTCGCCCGCCAGGTCGACGCCTCCCGTCGGCGGGCGCTCGCCGCCGGGCGCGACTACCTGCTCATGGGCGACTTCAACATCGCCCACGCCCCGCTCGACGTCGTCAACTGGAAGCGCCAGCACCGCAGCGAGGGCTTCCTCCCCGAGGAGCGCGCCTGGCTCGACACCCTCATCCGGCCGCGCCGGCTCCACGATGTCGTCCGCCGCCTGCACCCGGACACCCAGGGCCCCTATTCGTGGTGGTCCTGGCTCGGCGAGTCCTTCACCAAGGACACCGGGTGGCGGATCGACCTCCACCTGGCCACTCCGCGCCTGGCGCTCACCGCCCTCACCGGCGGCACCGACCGTGACGCGGCTGGTGACGCTCGCGTGAGTGACCACGCCCCGGTGACGGTCGACTACGACGTCTGAGCCACGCGGCATACTCGGGCCATGGGCTTACGAGGAGGCGTTGGCGGCGCGCACCTGTGAAGCATGAGCGGCCACCGAAGTGAGCCCACTCAGCCGAGGTGACGCCCGCTGACGAGGGCGAAATTCACGGCGACCATCGCGACCAGGGCCGCGACGCCGGCCACGGAGATCCCGCTCGTGATCACGGTGCGCGGCTGGTCGGGAGACCTGTTCTGGAAGATGAAGGACATCGGTCCGAGGACCAACAGGGAACCGCTCGCGGAGAGGATGGCGATCACTTCGCCGTCGGCGAGGTCGGCCGACGACAGGGCGAGGTAGGCCGCGGTGAGCCCGAGCGACACCAAGGTCCCGATCCACCACGGGTGGAAGGCGATCGCCCACGAGAGCGTCCGATCGCGCCCCGACATCCGGACGACGTGGGGCGCGAGCATCCTGGCCCCGAGGAACATCAGCGCGACCCCGAGGGCTGCCGCGAGGAAGCCGACCCAGAGCGGGAGGTCGAGAGCGGCGAGGGTTGCCGCCGTGTCACCGGCACCCATCGGCGTGATGACCAGATAGCCGGCGCCTTCCATGAACGACGTCGCCCCGAGCCAGAAGAGGAAGAGCTGGCCGAACCGCGAGGTGGCCGGCCGGGGCAGGGCCGCGATCACCGCGGCGCCGATGACCAGGCTGGCGATCGGCGCCGAGATCGCGGTCAGGGCCGTCTCGGTGTCCGTCAGGGAGCCGTCGTGGCTGGCCCCGAAGGGATAGAGCGTGCCCCCGTGCCCGAGCACGATCCCGGTGACGAGGTGCACGAGTTCGTGGACGAAGATCGTCACGGCAGTGGCCAGCACGGCAGCCACGGTGCTGTTGACGATCACGTCCCTCGTCCTGCCCGGCGTCGCCGCCGACCCTGCTCGTTCGCCCCGGCCCACGTCTGTCGTCATGCTCCAACCCCCTGGTCTTCGTGCTCGCATCCTAGGGGTGGCGCCCCGTTGCGGACCGTGGAACGCGGACGATCAGGGTGGCGGGATCGATGCTGATCGTGACCCGGGTGCCCTTCTCGAGCACGTCCCCGTCGACTTCGACGAGTTGGGCCGGCTGCGTGGTCAACTCCACCTGTCGGCCCTGTCGGCGCTCGATCGACGGACCGTCGGCCTCCTTCCCGACCAGGACGCGGCCGGCCAGCGCGGTCCAGTCGGCCAGACTCTGGGGCGTGAGGATGGCGACATCGAGCAGGCCGTCGTCGATGACCGCGTCGGGCAGCAGCACGATCCCTCCGGTCAGCGTCCCGCAGTTGCCGACGATGACGGTGCGCGCGTCGCAACTCTCCGGCTCCCCTGCGTCGATGGTGATGGAGGCCTGAAAGCTGTTGTCTCCCAAGTGCTTCGAGGCAGACATGACATATGCGGCCCAGCCGACGCGGGCCTTCACGCCCTCCGGGGCGTCGTCCATGATCTTGGCGTCGAAGCCCAGACCGGCCATGACGGTGAAGGCATGGCGTTCGCCGTCGAGGTCGAGCCAGCCGAGGTCGATGACCCGGTCCACACCGTCCAGGACCACCTCCAACGCCTCGCTGATGCCGGAGACGGGCACGTCGAGGTTGCGGGCCAGGAGGTTGCCGGTGCCGCCGGGGAGGAGGCCGAGAGCGACGCCGGTCCCGGCGAGCTCCTGCGCCACCGCGCGCACCGTCCCGTCACCACCGAGGGCGCACACCACCGCTGCGCCCTGGTCGAGGGCCGTGCGCGTCTGCCCGAAGCCCGGATCGTCCTCGGTCGTCTCGACCACCCGGATCTCGACCTTGTGCTCGGTCCCCAACCTGCTCAGCTCCTGCCGGACCTCGCCGAGGTCGTCGAACTTGGTTGGGTTGACCACGACGACGATCGGGCCGGGCCGGCTCACCGTGCTCACGAGTCACTCCTTCCCCGACCACGCCTGATCCAGTGCCACGCCAGCAGCGCCGAGCAGATCCCCAGCCCGGCGCCCGCAGCGACATCGCTGGCATGGTGCATGCCGCGATACATCCGCGAGAACCCGACGAGCAGGGGGGCCAGAGCGCACACGATCATGACGAGCCAGCGCAGCCAGGCGCGCTCGATCCGCGTCGCCATGAGCAGGAAGCTGACATAGAGGGCCGTCGACGCACCCTGGTGACCGCTGGGGAAACTCGACGTGGGCGGTGCCGGGTCCAGCTTGGGCACCGGGGGGCGGGGACGGCCGACGATCGCGGTGGCGATGACGAAGATCGTCGCCTGGAGGGAGATCGCGATGACCGGCACCACGGCATACCACCACTGCTTGGTCCGCCACCACACGATGAGGGCGACGATGACGCAAACGCCAATGACGTATTCGGTGTTGCCGATGTGCGACCAGTAGTTCGTGATCGCGTTCCAGAGCGAGTCCCGCTCGGCCGCGAGACTGCGGTTGACCAACTTCTCCTCGGCGTCGCTGTAGGCCTTCGAGGCAACGATGAGCTTGCCTAGACCGATGACCACCCCGAAGAGCACGAGCCCCGGCGCCAGGACGCGCACGGCGAGATCCCGCAGGGCCTCCTTGACGGTCGGCGCGCTCGCGTCGTCCTCGTAACGGGTGAGGAAGGACATCAGGGTGCCTCCTTGCGGTGGGGGTGGAGTGAGTCGTGCAGCGGGTGATCGGACGGTTGCCACCCGAGCAGCCCGAGCCAGGAGGCGAGCACCAAGCCGCAACCCAGAAGCACTCCGGCGGTCACGTCGGAGGGGTAGTGGACCCCGAGGAAGACGCGGTCGAGGCACACCGAGAGCACGAAGGTGGCGGCCACGACGAGGAGGATCACCCGGCCACCGCGGCGCAGGAGCGGCCAACAGAGGAGCACGACGACGGTGGCCACGATGGCGGCGTTGGCGGCGTGACCGGAGGGGAAGGAGTAGCCGGGGGAGTGTGACACGGGGTCGTCGACCACCGGTCGGGCGCGTTGGACGACGTACTTGAGCACGAGAGCGAGATTCCAGCCGAGCATCATCGTGACGAAGGCCCACCAGGCCAAGGTGGTGCGGCGGCGGGCCAGCCACACCCACAGGCAGACCGCCGTCATGACGATGTAGAGGTGGATCGGCTGGGTGATCTCCTGCCACGCGAGCAGGGCGCTGCGCAGGGCCGGGCGCTCGCGGGTGTAGGCGGTCGCCGTCCGGATCGCGCCCTCGTCGAGGCGCACCAAGGGGTCGAACTTCTCGCGGACGAGGAAGGCGATGAGGGTGACGAGGAGCGCGACGGCCAGGCCCGACGCGATCGCGCGGACGAGTCTGCGGGCGCGGTGGGCCGTCGCCGAAGTCGTCGCCATGGCGTGTGTCTACACCCGTGAGAGCGGTCGTGGGTGGTCTGGGGGAACAAAGCCGACACCGAGCAGACCCCCGCCGCGGGGTTCGGCGGGACGATACTCACGGCATGGACACCCACGAGGTGAAGCAGACCGCGCGACAGGTCGGGGACAACCGTGCGGTCGAGTTGCTCGCGCGCACCGGGTATGCCGCGAGCGGGGTCATGCACCTCGTCCTCGCCTTCGTGGTGCTCAAGGTTGCGTGGGCCGGCTCGGGCGAGAACGCGGACCAGTCGGGAGCGCTGGCCCTGCTCGCACAGAACGCCCTGGGCAAGGCCCTTCTCTGGGTGCTCGTCGTCGGTTTCGCCGGGCTGGCGCTGTGGCAGCTCACCGAGGCCATCGCGGGCGGCGGTGAGGCGGCTGATCGCGCCAAGGCAGTCGGCAAACTCGTCCTCTATGCCGCGCTCTCGTGGTCCGCGCTCGGCTTCGCCAAGGGATCGGGCACATCGAGCAAGCAGCAGTCGCAGGACTTCACAGCCACGTTGATGAGCCACACCGGTGGGCGAATCCTGGTGGGAGTCATCGGCCTTGGCGTCATCGGCGTCGCGGCCTACCACGTCCACAAGGGGTGGACCGAGAAGTTCCTCCAGGACCTTGTCGAGCATCCGGGCAACTTCGCGACCCAGGCCGGCAAGTGGGGCTATGTCGCCAAGGGCATCGCCCTACTGGTCGTGGGCGGACTCTTCGTCCTCGCGGCCTGGCACGAGAACAGTGGCGAGGCCAGCGGCCTCGACGGCGCGATGCGCACCCTGCAGCAGCAGCCCTTCGGGCAGTGGCTGCTCACCCTCATCGCCATCGGCCTGGCCGCCTACGGCGTCTACTCCTTCGCGAGAGCCCGCTACGCGAAGGTCTGACGGGGGAGGGATTGGCGTCCTGCTCACGTAGGGGTATGCCGTGCCGCGCCTCGCCGGGCTCACCGTCCCCAGTCGCTCGCGAGCGGCTTCGAGATCGGCATCCACAACAGCACCTTGGCCATCGCGGTCGCGCTCACCGTCCTGGAGAGCACGGCGATGGCGATCCCCTCGGCGATCTGCGGGATCGTCATGTCCCCGATCGCCGCAGCCTGCGACGCACGGGAGGGTGTCATGGCAGAGGTCAATGCCGCACCGGCGACCGGGGACCCCCATGGCGCGCGCGGGTGGCGGCACGGCAGGATGGGGTCATGGCCCAGAAGATGGCTCTGCGTGAATACATCGACTCGTTGCGCGACCAGGGCTACACGGTCCAGGGCAGCACCGAGGAGGACCCCACTCTCCTCGCCCCTGACGGCAGGGCCGTGGAGACCTGGCGCGAGGACTATCCGTATGACGAGTTGATCGACACGGAGGTCTACGAGGAGGAGAAGTACAAACTCCAGGTCGAGCTCCTCAAGTTCCAGTACTGGAGCCAGGACGAGGGCCATAAGCATGTGCTGGTCTTCGAGGGCCGAGACGCGGCCGGCAAGGGCGGCACCATCAAGCGGTTCATGGAGCACCTCAACCCGCGGGCCGCGCGCGTCGTCGCCCTCAACAAGCCGAGCTCCGACGAGGCCGGGCAGTGGTACTTCCAGCGCTACATCCGCCACCTGCCGACCGCCGGTGAGATCGTCCTTTTCGACCGCAGTTGGTACAACCGCGCGGGCGTCGAGCGGGTCATGGGCTTCTGCACCGAGGACCAGTACCAGGTCTTCATGAAGCAGGCCCCTGCCTTCGAGCGGATGCTCGTCGAGTCGGGCACCACGGTCACCAAGTTGTGGTTCTCGGTCACCCAACAGGAACAGCGCACCCGCTTCGCGATCCGCCAGCTGGACCCCGTGCGCCAGTGGAAACTCTCCCCGATGGACCTGGAGAGCCTGGACCGATGGGAGGCCTACACCGCCGCCAAGGAGGCGATGTTCGAGCTCACCGACAAGAAGACCGCGCCGTGGATCACGGTGAAGTCCAATGACAAGAAGCGCGGCCGGATCAACGCGCTGCGCGCCTTCCTCAACCAGTTCGACTACGAGGGCAAGGACACCAGTGTGGTGTTCGCGCCGGACGACAAAATCGTCAAGCGCGCTCGCGACACCGAGGGCGACTGATCAGTCCCACGTCGGCTTTCAGATGCTGTTTGCCTGGTCGCTGAGGGCGTCGAGCGTTGCCCGCAGCGCCGGTGAGCGGCTGCCGGAGCGGACGAGGGTGAAGAGCTGACGCCGAACCTTGCCCTCGGCGATGTCGCGCACCGCGAGTGCCGGGTCGTCATGACCGGAGCCGCGGTGACGACGGGCCCTGCGACTCGCGCTCACCGGGGGGATTATGGACTCTGCCCATGAGCCTGTCGCCACGCACCGCTGACCTCCTCGCCGGCGTCACCATCGCCCCCGAGGTCCACGACCTCGTTCCTGACTATCGCGCGCTCATCGTCATGGCCGAGGGCCTGACCCCCGGCCCGAGCGACGAGACCAGCGAGGCGATTCTCGCCGCGGCCGAGAAGCGCGCACGAGAGTTGTTGGGAGACAACCCACCCGAGCACTTGCCGCACGTCGAGGAGTGGCGCGCGGCATACCGCGCCTTTGGGTGCCAAGCCCCAACGCACCCGACCCAGCGTCGACGCGCTGTTGCGCCGCGTGGCGGGCGGCCTCCCACGGATCAACCGGCTCACCGACGCTTACAACGCGGTGTCGATCGCGCACGTCCTGCCGCTCGGTGGCGAGGACCTGTCGGCGGATGCCGGGAGCCCGGCTCTCGTGGGCGCCTCCGGTGACGAGGCGTTCGAGACGGTCGCCGCGGGCGAGGCGGTCGTCGAGCACCCGGCCCCCGGTGAGGTGGTGTGGCGCGACGCGCGCGGAGTGACGTGCCGGATGTGGAACTGGCGGCAGTGCCGCCGCACCCTGCTCACCGACGAGACGACGGTGGCAGTCTTCATCCTCGACGGGCTGGGTGCGCTGGGATCGGACGGTCTCGAAGCCGCCGGCGATGCGTTGATCGAGCACCTGACCATGCTGTCCCCGGCGGCGAGTTTCGGGCGGCGCACGCTGTCCCGTTGAGCGCCACCGATTGCGCGACCGGGGTGGGCCCGCGGCAGGCTCAGCCGTATGCCGCGTCCTACCTCTCCGTGCGCCCCACCTCGATCGCCTCCTCGGTCCTGGCCCTCCTGACCTGCTCGGTCGCTGCCCTCGTGGCGGTGGCACCGAGCGCCACGGCGGTGGCGACGAATCCGTATCCGGTCGTGACGCTCGGCGATTCCTACAGCTCGGGCACCGGCCTGTGGAAGGACGACTGGCAGTAAGACGAGCAGTACGGCGGCCTCGTGCCGGCCTGCTGCTGACCTCTCGCGGGGACCACGATCGCAGAAGAACAGGCTCGGCACGTGGAAATGCCCGGACGTCACGGGCATCACCGGCAACGAGGCCCTCTGGTTCGACGGGTTGAGCGACCAGATGAACGGCCACATCTCGAGCGCGGTGAGCGAGGTCAAGGGGGCCAATCCGTCCCTCGACATCCGCTTCGTGTCGGTGAGTTCCTACCTGCCCGTCGGTGCCTGCTTCGGCGAGAACGGCGCGTCCTATGTCAACGACAAGGTGCTGCAGAGCAACCTCGACCCGTTCAACCCCTCGAACAGCTCGTTCCACCCCAGCGCCAAGGGCTACAACGGCTACTTCCAGGCGCTGATCAACAACCAGTGATCCCGTCGGCCGCTCAGCGACGAACTATCGTGGCGCGGGTGGCCGAGCAAGAGCGCGTGAGCGACGTCTGGGCCGACCCGACCGGTCGGTGGCGTCGGCTCGACCTGCTCAACGCGGGCCTGTTCGCCCTTGTCTGCGTTCCGCTGCACCTCCGTGTCGGCCTGGCGGCTTCCGTGACCGCGCTCGTGCTCGCGGGGGCCCTCGCCGTGCGGCATCGTTCGTGGGTGGCGATGAGCGGGCTCGCCCTGGCGGCCGGGATGATCCAACTCCTGGCCGGACAGACGGCCTACGTCGCCGATCTCGCCTACGCACCGCTCTTCTTCATCCTCGGCCGGCAGGCGGACCGACGGGTCCGGCTGACTGCGCTCGGGGTGGCGGTGCTCGCCTCCGTGGCCGGTGCTACCAACGTCGTCCTCGCCGGCGAACAAGCCCCACCGGACACCGCCATCAGGCTGGCCCTCAGCCTCATGGGCACCACTGCTCTGGCGGCGATCATCTGCGTCGGCGGCTGGGCGGCCGGCTTCATCCGCTGGCAGCAGCGACAGGCGGTGCAGGCCCGGATCGACGCCCGGCTCGCGGCGGCCGAGCAGCGCCGGATCGCGCAGTTGTACGACCTCGAGCAGGAACGCCGCCGGATCGCGACCGACATGCACGACGTCGTCGCGCACTCGTGGGCCGTCGTGGCTGCCCAGGCCGACGGTGCGAGATATGCGCTTGCGCAGGATCCGCAGCGTGCGGAGCAGTCGCTCGAAGTCATTGCCGACACCGCGCGTCATGCGATCGGTGATTTGCGTTCGCTCGTCGTACGACTCCGTGACCCGGCGACGGCCACGGACCACGCTGCCGGCGACACGGCATACGGGCTGGCGAGCGCAGGACCGGAGCGGCAGGCGGACCTCCTCGCCCGCATGCGTGCCTCAGGAATGACCCTCGACGTGATCGAGCACGGGTCGCCTGGCCCGTCGGACCTGGTGGGCCTCACCGCGCATCGACTCCTCGCGGAGTCGCTGACCAACGCACTCAAGCATGGAGATCTCCGCAAACCCGTTGCCGTGGAGCAGGATTGGCGCAGCGGCTATCGTCTGCGCGTGACCAATGCCGTCGGTGAGCGCAGCGATCACGGCACTGGTCACGGCATCCTGGGGATGATCGAGCGGTGCGGTCTGGCAGGGGGCGTCGCGACGTCGCGTCGGGTCGGCGACCTGTGGGTTGTCGACGTCGAGATCCCGAAGGTCGGTGCATGAGCGGCCAGCCGCAGCGATTGCTTCGCCTCGTGCTCGTCGACGACCAGGCGCTCTTCCGGGCCGGGATCTCGATGGTCATCAACAGCCAACCCGACCTGGAGGTCGTGGGCGAGGCCGAGGACGGTGAGGCGGCCGTCGCAGCGGTCACCTCCCTTCGTCCCGACGTCGTCCTGATGGACGTGCGTATGCCGCGCCTGGACGGGGTGGCCGCGACCCGTCGCATCGTGGCCGGGCTGGGTGAGCAGGCGCCACGGATCCTCGTGCTCACGACCTTCGACCAGGACGCGCTCGCTGCCGACGCGATCGAGGCGGGGGCGAGCGGCTTCCTTCTCAAGGACGCTCAGCCCGAACTCCTGCTCGCCGCGATCCGGGCCGTCGCTGACGGCAACCAGGTGGTGGCAGCCGGGGCGACCCGGGCCATTTTCGAGAGGTTCCGGCAGCGAGCGACGACGGCACCCGGGGTGGAGTACGACCGGCTCACCGAGCGGGAACGCGAGATCATGCTCCGGGCAGCGCAGGGCCTCTCGAATGCGGAGATCGCCGAGGTGGAGGTCCTGTCCGAGGCGACGGTGAAGACGCACATCTCGCGCATCCTCACCAAGATGGGGTTGCGTGATCGGGTGCAACTCGTCGTCTACGCCTATGAGCACGACCTGATCTGAGTGGTCGCTCGACGGTGGCATACATCGCAGGAAGTACGTGAGTTGGTCCTGGCGCCGGATGTGGCGGGATGCGCGAATTCATAGCGTGATGGGTATGCCTTCGATCACCAACGCCCAGCCCGTCGTCCGCCTGCGCGACGTGACCCGCACCTATGGTCAGGTCGTCGCTCTCGCCGGGATCAGCCTCGACATCCACCGTGGCCGCTTCACCGCCATCATGGGACCGTCCGGATCAGGCAAGTCGACCCTGATGAACATCGCTGCCGGCCTCGACGACGCGACCTCCGGTGAAGTCCTGCTCGCTGGGGCCAACCTGCGCGCGATGGACGATGACGCCCGGACCCGGTTGCGCCGCGAGCAGGTCGGCTTCGTCTTCCAGGCCTTCAACCTCGTGCCGACCCTGTCGGCCCGGGAGAACATCGTGCTGCCCTTCGAGTTGGCCGGTCGACGGATCGACGCCGAGACGGCCGCGTGGGTCGACCACCTCATCGGGGCTCTCGGCCTCGCCGACCGGATCACCCATCGCCCCAGCGAACTCTCCGGTGGGCAGCAACAACGCGTCGCGATCGCGCGGGCGCTCGCCTCACGACCGGCGATCATCTTCGCCGACGAGCCGACCGGCAACCTCGACTCGAGATCCTCCCGCGAGGTCCTCACCCTGCTGCGCACCGCAGCCCAGGAGTACGGCCAGACGATCGCCATGGTCAGCCACGACCCGGTCGCCGCGTCGTACGCCGACCGGGTCCTGGTCATTGCCGACGGCCGGGTCGTCGGTGACCACGACCGGCTCACCCCGCAGCAAATCTCCGACCTGCTCATCGGCTTCGAGGTCGGTGCGGCATGAGTCGGCCCAACCTGGTCCTCGGCTCGCTGCGCGAACTCAGCACGGTCAGCCTCGTCGCCGGTCTCTGTGGCGCCTACGCCGGGGTGCTCATGACGACGAGCACGGTGCTTGCCGCGACAGGTCGGGAGTCCGGTGGGACCGTCGGGGTCCTGCTGTCGATCGTCTCCGGGGTGTTCGTCCTCATTGCGCTCTATGTCGGCGTCATTGTCATCATCAACGCCGTCGACACCGTGATCGCCGGACGGCTTCGCCAGATCGCGCTGCTTCGGCTGCTCGGATCGCGCGGGAGGGACTTGCGCCGGGCCGTGACGCGCGGAACGGCCGTCGTGGGGTCGGTCGGTGCGGCGCTCGGGTTGGCGATCGGCGTCGTCCTGTCCCACGGCATACGACTCGTCCTCGTGTCCCAAGGGACGCTCCCGGACACGGTCTATCCGATCGCCACGACCAACCTTGTCTGGGCCTTTGTCGCGATCGCGGCCGCCGCGGCCCTTGCCGGGTGGCTCGGCGCGCGACCCGTCCTCGGGGTCTCGCCGGCTGCCGCGATGTCCGGCGCAGCCGTCCCTGCCCCGCCACGTCGACGCGTCTCGGTGATGCGGGCGATCCTCGCCGCGATCGGCGTTTTCGGTGGAGCATTCTTCCTCGCGGGAGCCGGCTGGCTCGGTGAGACCCAGCCCCAGATCGGCTTCCCGATGGCCTTCCTCGGGGCGCTGGTATCGGGCACGGGGCTGCTCATCGGTGCGCGTTTCGTCATCCCGGCCGCCGTCGCGATGTTGTGCCGCCTGCTGGGGCGAGACCCGGCGAGCGTCGTCGCCCGTCGAAACGCCCTCCTCGACCCGCTGCGCACGACCCGCTCGACCATGGGCCTGGTGATCGGGGTCGCCCTGGTCACGACGATCGCCTCGGGGATGGACGCCCTGGGCCAATCGGTCGCGTCGTGGCAGTTGGGGCCCGAGCAGCGCGTCCAGGCCGAGGAGGTGCTCGCGATGACGTCGACGATCCTCATCTGCATCGTCGTCATCTCGTCGATCATCGCCGCCGTCGGTTTTGTCAGCACCATGTCGCTCACCGTCATCCAGCGCCACCGCGAGATCGGCCTGCTCCGCTCGCTCGGCTTCACCCAGCGTCAGGTGCGGACGATGATCACCAAGGAATCCGTGGCGCTGTCGGCCGCCGCCGTCGTGCTCGGGCTCGTCATCGGCCTCCTCTTCGGCACCATCGGCGCGCAGTCACTCATCGGTGGCCTGACGACCGGCCTGGTGTGGGGGGCGCCGCCGATCACGCTGGCCGCGATCGCCGCAGCCGGTCTGGTCCTCGTGCTGGTGACCTCGCAAGGGCCGGCGCGGCGAGCCGTGCGGGTGGCTCCGGTCGAGGCCCTGCGCATCGACTCCTGAGCCGGACACCACATGGTTGTGCCTTCTCTCCCGGAACAAACGCGGCATCCGGGAACAACGCCGGTGGCTGGGGAAGCAGGTGCTGGGAACAATCGCGGCATTCGGGAACAACGCCGGTCAGGACTCGTGGATCGGCACCTTGGGCAGCTTGCGGACCCGCGTCCGGCGCTTCTTGCGCTGCGGGATGAGGTCGCGCATCTCCTCGAGCCGCCCGAAGCAGAGCAGGCGGTCGCCGTCCTCGAGCTTGCGGTTGCTGTGCGGGTTGGGCATGACCGTCGTCCCGCGGTGCAGGGTGAGCACCGAGATGTCGCGGTCGCGCAGGCCTGACTCGCCGAGGGTCTGGCCGACCAGGTCAGCGCCGGGGTGGACGACGAGCTCGGCCACTCCGTATCCCGTGGACACGGTGAGCCGCTGGCGCACGTCGATCTCGGGAAGGCCGGTCTGGTTGGCGATGTAGTCGATGATCGCGCCCGCGACATCGAGGTTGGTGGCGGACTCGATGCCCTGCAGCCCGGGGGAGGAGTTGACCTCCATGACGAGCGCCCGTCATTGCCCTCCAGTATGTCGACGCCGGCCACGCGCAGGCCCATGATCTGCGCCGCACGCACCGCGGTCTCCTGATAGGCCGGGTCCAGGTCGACTGGCTCGACGCGACCACCGCGGTGCACGTTGGACCGGAACTCGTCGCCCTGCGCCACCCGACGCATCGCCGCGACGACCCGGTCGCCGACGACGATCGCGCGGATGTCGCGCCCCTTGCTCTCCTTGACGAACGCCTGGATCAGCACCTGCTGGTTGGTGCCGTGGAGGGTCTCGATGATCGCCTCGGCGACCTTGGCCGGGACCACGTCTCGTTCACGATCCACCCGTGGCAGGCGACCGACGAGGATGCCGTCGGGCTCACGCTGCCCGTGCACGACCGACGCTCGGTGCGGTCGTCCTCCGGACACGCCGAGGACCGGATCGTCGTCCTCATGCGTCTCACCCTGGCGCGCCGCCGGATCACCGCCGAGGTGACCCTGACCGACCGTGACGAGATGGGTTTTCGGATGCTCGTGGGTCGGCAGGCCCTTGAACAGGCCTTCCTCGTGGACTCGCGACTCTCGTATGCCGGTGGGCGTCCGGTCCGCGCGACCCGCCGCAAGAACTGGGGCAGGGCATGAGCCGCCGGCGCCCCCGCGCTTCCTTCGCGATCGGGACCGTCAAGGTGCGAGCCGGCCACGCCCGCGAGGTCGGTCTGCCGATCACCCGTCTTGTCACCGGCGCGGACGTGAGTCTCCCCGTCCACGTCGTCCACGGCCGCGACGACGGGCCGACGGTTTGGATCAATGCCGCCATCCACGGCGACGAGGTCATCGGCGTCGAGGTCATCCGCCGGGTGCTCACCAAGGTCTCGCCGAAGACGATCCGCGGCACGCTGCTGGCGGTCCCGATCGTCAACGTCCTGGGCTTCATGAACGGCGACCGCTACCTGCCCGACCGGCGCGACCTCAACCGGTCCTTCCCCGGGTCGGCTCGGGGGTCGCTCGCGGGCCGGATCGCCAACCTGCTGATGACCGAGGTCGTCGCCAAGTGCGAGGTCGGCATCGACATGCACACCGGCTCGGACCGCCGCTCCAACCTCCCCCAGATCCGGTGCGACGTCGACGACCCGCACACCCTGGACCTGGCGCGCGCCTTCGGCGCCCCGGTCATCTTCCACGCCAAGTTGCGCGACGGTTCGCTGAGGTATGCCGCCCGCGAACGGGGCGCTCGCGTCCTGCTCTTCGAGGGCGGCGAGGCCTGGCGCTTCGACGAATGGGCCATCGAGGCGGGTGTCCGGGGGGTGCTCCGGGTGCTTGCGCACCTGGGCATGATCGAGCCGGTCGAGGAGGAACCCCGACCGCCGAGCCTGATCTGTCGTCGCTCCGGCTGGGTGCGCGCCCGGCGCACCGGGATCCTCCAGATGGAGGCCAACCTGGGCCAGGTCGTCACCGATGACGAGCGCCTCGGTGGCCTCTCGGACTCCTTCGGTCGTCGGTTGCGGCTGGTGCGCGCCAATCGGGCCGGTGTCGTCATCGGCCGCACCGAGGCGCCGCTGGTCAATCGCGGCGACGCGCTCATCCACATCGCCGAGATCGAGCCGCCCGAGCCGGCCGAGCCGGCCGCCGCCGCGGAATAGGGGCGGTCCGAGGACCGTTGAGCGCGGCATACCGGCGTTGTTCCAGATGCCGCGGTTGTTCCCGGCAGCGCGCCGAGAGGAGATGACGATGGCGACCTTCGTGACGGCCATGCTGGACGGCCGCGAGCCCTATGACATCTACCGGTGGGCGGAGCAACTCTTCGCCGACCGCGATCACCTCGCAGCGATCGAGGCACTCGAGTACCTCATGGATCGCGCCCCGGACAGCGAACTCGGTTCTGCCCGACAGCTTCTCGCGCGCTCCTACTACCACTCGGCCCAGCTCGACCGGGCCGCGGACGCGGCTCGCGACATCCTCGCCAAGGATCCCGACCACGGGTATGCCGCGTTGCTGCTCTACCGCTCGCTGGTGCGCGCGGGGAAGCGCGACGAGGCTGAGCGGGCGCGGCTGTGGGCCACCGCCCTGGGCATGGACGTGTCCGGTCGCCGGACCAACTGAGCTCCGCTTGCGTCCGGCAACTTGGTTGATATCCCGTCAATCTGCCGGACGCTGGCGTGAGTGCAGGATCTCGAAGCGCTGGCACACGATCGGCATGTCCGACGCAAAACCGTGGTCGTGGGCGGCGTGGTCGGTGAAGAAGTCCTCGTGGACCGCTCGCCAGTGGTCCAGTGACTGATCCCCCTCGCCCTCCAGTCGAGCGTGCTCGGCGTCCACCTCGTCGAAGGGCACGATCTCGACCGCGGTTGTGACGATGAGCGCGCGGGGGTGTCCGGAGCCATCGAGGACGATCTCGAGATCACCACGCCGGGGCAGGTCATCGCCGTCGGCCTCCCAGTCCCAAACGGCACTCGAGGTGGCCGTCTTGGTGCCGGCGACGATGAGGTCGGCAAGCTTGTCGGCAACCTCCCGCGAGCCGCCGAACGACGACGCCGGAGGCTGCAGCGAATCCAGCTCTGTCGGACCGCAATACACCTCGAGCCGGTTGAGATTGGCGCGCATCCTGGCCTCGGTCCAGAAGGCATCGATCTCGTCCTGGCGGGGGTCGGCGATCGTGGTCATGACCTCACGGTACGGCGATGATCGGCCGAGGTCGATGCCGGTGGCTGGCCGCAGCCAACACGACGAGGGCTGCGGCGAGTGCGGCCAGACCGACCGTCGGCGACTTGGGTTGGTCGGTGATCCGAGCGACGCCGATCCAACCCAGGCCCCACGCCATGGCGAGGGCCACGGAATACCGTCCGCCGAGCCGTGTTGCGAGCAGGACTCCGATGCCGGCTGCGGCGGCCAGCACCGCCAGGGCAGAGAACGTCGAGGTCGGCCGGGCTGGGTCGACTCCGCTCGCGACGAGCGCGGCCGTGACATTGGCGCACGTCGCGACAGCGACCCATCCCAGGTAGAGACCCATCGTGCCGTCGACGACGACGAGCTCGGCGCGCGAGGTGGCCGCCGTCTCGTCGAGCCGCCGCATGAGCACCCCGAGGGTCACGACGAGTGCAGCAATGACCGCGACGCTGGCCCACAGCCAGCCCTGCTGGGTGACGAGCAGCCACGCGGCATTGAGGAGCATCGACAAGGCGACCAGCCAGCCGCTGCGCCGGGCGCGGATGTTGGCCGTGTTCGCGGGAAGCCACTGCCAGATCGTGTAGGCGGCCAGACCCACGTAGATGACCGACCAGATCGAGAAAGCCGGACTGGCCGGAGCGAGGAGCGTGGCGTCGGCGGCGAGCGCACCACCGGAGGACTCCTCGACCCGGGTGCCGAGGACGCCGACCCCGACGAGGGTGCCGAGGATGCAGCCGATCTCGGCCACCGTCACGGCGACCTGACGGAGTCGGTCACTGGTGGCGCTGGAGGCCGTCATGGTGCTCAACGTAGGGAGTCTGTCGAATGTTTGTCAAAGGTTGGATAGAGTGAGGGGCATGAAGTGGATCAGTGCATACGTCGTGGCCGGCCTCGTCTTCGGGGCGTTGGACCTGCTCTGGCTGGGCAAGGTGGGGCGCCCGCTCTATGACGCCCGCCTCGGGGACCTGCTCGCGGCGCGCCCGAACGTCCCGGCCGCACTGCTCTTCTGCGCGATCTACCTCTTCGGGCTCACCTGGTTCGTCCTGGTGCCGGCGCTCGAGTCGGGTTCGTCGGGCAAGGCCGCGCTCGGCGGCTTCCTCTTCGGCCTGGTGGCCTACGCAACGTGGAACCTCACGAATCTGGCTGTCCTCAAGGGGTTTCCGGCCTCCATCGTCCCCATCGACATGGCCTGGGGATCACTCGCGACGATGGCGACCTCGGCTCTGACCGTTCTCCTGGTGCGTGCGCTCCCGTGGGTCGGGACTCCGGCCCCCTGAGCCGGCCGCGCGGCATACAGGAAGATGGTCTGATGGACGGAATGGGCGCCATCGTCGGCGACGGAGTGATCGGTTTCCGGGTGTGGGCACCCCACGCGGACGAGGTGCACGTCGTCGGCGACTTCAATGGCTGGGACGAGGACGCGACGCCGATGGCGTCGGAGGACAACGGCCATTGGTATGCCGAGGTGCCCGGCGCGCACCCCGGTCAGGAGTACAAGTACTTGTTGCGCGTGGGTGAGGATCGCTTCCATCGCGTGGACCCACAGGCGCGGCAGGTCACCAATTCGGTCGGCAATGGTGTGATCTACGACCCGTGGGCCTTCGAGTGGCAGGGGGACGAGTTCTCGATGCCGGCCCACAACGAGTCGGTGATCTATGAACTCCACGTCGGATCCTTCGCACGCGACCCCGATGGGCGCCCGGGCGACCTGTATCGCGCGGCCGAGCGGCTGGATCACCTGGTTGACCTCGGGGTCAATGTCGTGCAGCTCATGCCGGTCGCCGAGTTCGCGGGTGACCAGTCCTGGGGCTACAACCCCGCCCATGTCTTCGCCGTCGAGTCTTCCTATGGGGGGCCGGATGCGCTGAAGACCTTTGTGCGTGAGGCTCATCGCCGAGGGATCGCTGTCATCCTCGACGTCGTCTACAACCACTTCGGCCCCAGTGATCTGGCGACGTGGCAGTTCGACGGGTGGAGCGAGGACGGCAAGGGCGGGATCTACTTCTACAACGATTGGCGATCGGCGACCCCGTGGGGCGACACCCGACCGGACTACGGGCGCGGCGAGGTGCGGCAATTCATCCACGACAACGCCTTGATGTGGCTGCGGGAGTATCGCGTCGACGGCCTGCGCTACGACATGACGCCCTTCATCCGCTCTGTCTCGGGCTCCGGCGACGACCTGCCGGAGGGGTATTCGTTGCTCAAGTGGGTCAATGAGGCGATCCGTGCCGAGTTCCCCGGGAAGCTGCTCATTGCCGAGGACATGCATCGTGACGAGCGGATCACCCAGGTCGATGCCGACGGGGCGGCCTTCCATGCCCAATGGGACTCGTCCTTCGTCCACCCCGTCCGTGAGGCCGTCATCACGGCGGATGATGCCGACCGGTCCATGGCGGAGGTGATCGCGGCCGTCGGCCAGCGCTACAACGACGATGCCTTCCAGCGGGTGATCTACACCGAGTCCCACGACGAGGTCGCCAACGGCCAGACGCGGGTGCCCTCGGAGATCGACGAGGGGGACCCCACGGGCTGGTATGCCCAGAAGCGGTCCACCGCCGGGGCAGCCCTGGTGTTGACCTCGCCCGGCATCCCGATGATCTTCCAGGGCCAGGAGTTCCTCGAGGCCGGGTGGTTCCGCGACGATGTGCTGCTGGACTGGGCGCAGAACCAGCAGTTCCACGGCGTGGTGCGGCTCTATCGCGACCTGATCATGCTGCGCCGCAACGCCACTGGCGTGACCAAGGGTCTCACCGGTCACCACACGGAGTTGCTCCACGGCGACGAGGAGCGCAACACGCTGGCCTATCACCGCTGGGCCGACGGTGGCCCGCACGACTCGACCGTCGTGCTCATCAACCTCTCGCACGAGGCCGTCGAAGGACTGCCGGTGCGGTTGCCCGCGGCCGGGCGGTGGACGCTCCGCCTCAACTCCGACGCTGGAATCTACAGCGAACGCTTCGGCGACGGCGCGGCATACGACCTCGACGCCGTCGACGAGGCGGGCTTCGGGATCTTCGCGAACGTCGCGATCCCGGCCTACTCGGTCCTCATCTATTCCCAGGACTGAGCCGAGACTGCCCAGCCTCAGTCGAGAGGGAGCAAAACGCGGGCGGCGGACTCTCGCACCCGCGTGTTGCTCCCTCTCGACTGCAGAGATCAGGCGAGGTTGGGGGCGCCACCCGGCCCTCGTCGGCGGGCTGCGAGACGCCCTGACGCGCGAGAGCGGGCTCGAGGTCGAGGTGCGTGAGCGTGAACTCGATGAGGCACCGCTGGTCGGCGCGCGCCGGGCGGCCGTCTCCGCCCTGCGGGATTCACTGGTCCCGACGCCCTGACGTCAGCCGGCCCGTCGCCCCACCTTGGTCAGGCCGCGCAGGGTCTCTCGCCGACCGAGGGTGCCGTCCGGGTCGAAGACGTTGGTCAGGAGGTTGGCGATCGTCCGTTGTGGCGCTGTGAGTTCTGGCTCGGTCAGCAGCCGCAGCTGGCCCGGTGGCCGTTGCGCGAGGCCGGTGCTGCGCTCCAGAATGTCCGCCGCCGCACGCGCCGCCCGGTCGCGACCGCGCCTGCGCGACCACGGAGTTCGCCGCCTCCGGCCGTGAACCCGCGCCACTGTCCGACGTATGCCGTGGGGCTGGTCACCGGCGCCCGCGGCATACCACTTATCGAGGGCAGTCGCCGAGTCGACCATAAGGTCGAAGAGTTCGTAGGGGTCGTCTGGGACGTCGTCCTCCTCGATGCCCAGGTGCTCGGCACAGAGCAGCCGGCGCAGGCGGAGCGGGAAGACGTCGTCGGGAGCCGGCGCGTCGGTGGCCAGGGACTCGGTGCGCTCGTCCGTGACGAAACACGCGATCTCGCTGTCGCTGGACCAGGACCGGCGGTTGAGGTTGTCCGAGCCGACACTGGCCCACCGGTCGTCGATGATGCAGACCTTGGAGTGGACGTAGATCGGCAGTCCGTCGTCGTTGGTCAGCCCGAAGACGACCACCCGGTCGCCCCCCGCCTCGCGGATGGGGTCGAGCGCGGCGCGGCGGGCGTGCCATTGGGTCATCCGCGACACGGTGCCGTCGAGGTCGGGCAGGACCGGCAGGACGATGACCAGGCGCAGGTCGGGATTGTCGCGCAAGGCATCGGCGAAGTGAGCCCCGACTTCGGGACCCCAGAGGTACTGGTCCTCGACGTAGACCAGCCGTCGAGCATTGCTCATCGCCTTGGCGTTGCCCAGGGCGATCGATCGCTCACCATCGGGCGCGAAGTCGTGGGGCACCGGGAGGAGCGGCGGGTAGGTGCGCGCGATCTGGACGACGTCCGTCGCTCCCGCGACCGGAGGAGGAGGCGGCCACTGCTCCCCGAGGGGATCCGGATCCTGGTCCTCGGCCTGCAGCCAGGAGGTGAACCTGCGACCGGGGTTGGAGGTCAGCGGAGCATCGTCCTCCCAGCGCTCCCGGAAGGTCGTCTCGACGTCGTGGACCGCGGGGCCCCGGACGGCGACCTGGACGTCGTGCCACGCCGGGTTCGGGCCGTACTCGGGAGCGATGGCCAGGGGCTGGGGATCGCCCCCGTGACCGTGGTCGTCGCGCCGACTGTGACAGAGGTCGATGCCGCCGACATAGGCCACGTCACGGGTCGGGTCGTCGCGGTGCCGGAGAACCACGAACTTCTGGTGGTGGGCACCACCGGTGCGAACTCGCATGTCCCGCAGGCATTCCCCGCCGTGCGCCTCCAAGGTCTTGCCCAGCTCGAAGGCCCGCTCCGAGTGGAAGCCGAACTTGCGCCAGTGCGACCGCCACAGCAGCCCGCGCACGTCGACCCCGCGCCCCAGCGCCGCGACCAGGACGTCGACGAGGGTGTCGCCGGCGTCGTTGAGCTGCTCGTCGGGGTCGCCGCGCCAGTCCACGAAGTAGATCCGGTCCCCCTCACCCATCGCCGCGATCCGGTCGGCGAGGTCGGCGAAGTAGGTCGCCCCGTGCACCAGCGGGGTCACCTCGTTGCCGAGGCTCCACGCGGTCCCGTCCGAGCGCACGTCGTCGATACGGGCGTGCGGATTGCCTCGCTCCGAAGCCATGAGCAACCAGTCGCCTAGGGCCATGACGCCATGATGCTGCACCGGCCGGACCCGTGGGGCAGGTGGAGGAGGATCGGTCGGCCTAGAGTCGGTGCATGGAGATCACCGTCAGCGGCACCGGCCGCTCGTCGCTGCGCCCCGAGCGGGCCACCTTGCACCTGACCGCCGGCTTCGAGAGCGGTGACAAGGCCGAGGCGATGTCGGAGGCGACCCGCGTCGTCAACGAGCTGAGCGCGGACCTGCGCCGCCTCAAGGAGCTCGACCCCTCCCCGACGACCTGGTCGGCGGTGCTGCCCATCGGCACCCGGTCGTGGCGGCCGTGGACCGACAGCGGTCAACTCGTGCCCATGCGCCACTCCGCGCACGCCCGAATCATGGTCAAGTTCCGGGACTTCCCGACGCTGGCCGGTTTCGCCGACCACTGGGGTGGCCGTCCCGGCATCACGCTCGGCCACATCCAGTGGACCCTCACCGAGGCCCGGCAGAAGGAGACCGAGCGCTCCGTGCTGGCCCAAGCGGTCGAGGTCGCCCGGGAGCGAGCGCAGGTGCTCGCCACGGCGGCCGGTGCCGGCGAGGTGCGCTGCCTCGAGGTCTCGGACCCCGGCATGCTCGGCCATCGGACCGAGGGCGAGCCGATGATGCTTGCGGCCAGTCGAAGCGCCTATGCCAAGGACGCCGGCGGTGGCGGCGAGGGGATCGAGATCGCACCCGAGGATGTCGACATCGAAGCCACGGTCCACGCCAGGTTCACGGCGGACTGAGCCATGGCGACCTTCACCCACGACAGCACGTACCCGCATCCGCGCGAGGAAGTCTTCGCGTGGCACGAACGTCCGGGAGCCTTCACCCGACTGTCGGCGCCGGGGCAGATCCGCGCGGGCGCCGAACCAGCCGTGGGCTTGCAGCCGGGGACGCGTCAGACCTTCTCCCTTCTGGTGCCGGGGACCCTGGGGAAGGTGGGCCCCACCTGGGTGGCCGAGCACACGGCATACGAGGTGGGGGAGAGGTTCGAGGACGTGATGGTCCGCGGGCCCCTGAAGTCCTGGCGTCATCGACATCTGTTCTCGGACACCCCAACTGGCGACACGCTGATCCGGGACCACGTCGACTACGAACTGCCGCTCGGCCTGCCGGATGTGGTCGCGCGGCTGGTGGAGCCTCAATTGCGCGGAAGTTTCGGCTTCCGAGAGCGGCAATTGCGTGACGACCTCGACTTCCACGCGCGCCATCGGGAGCCGAAGGTGATCGCCGTGTCCGGCGCCACCGGGCTGGTGGGACGGCAGCTGGTGGCGCTACTGGGCGGCGGCGGCCATGATGTGCGACGCATGGTGCGTGGAAAGTCATTGGGGGACAGGGACATACGCTGGTCTCCGGAAGATTCAGATGGACTCGACCCGGAAGCGCTCCGAGACGTCGACATCGTCGTGCACCTCGCGGGGGAGCCGATCGGGAAACGCTTCACGGCACACCACAAGGCGCGCGTCTTCGACTCCCGAGTCCGCTCCACCGACCTGCTCGCGCGCGCCCTCGCGACCCTTTCGTCGGACGGGCGCGAACGCGCGCTCGTGGTGGCCTCTGCGGCGGGCTACTACGGCGCCGATCGCGGCGATGAGGTGCTGACCGAGGTGTCAGCGCCCGGCGATGACTTCCTGGCGCTCGTCTGTCAGGCCTGGGAGGCGGCGGCCGACCCGGCTCGTGCTGCCGGGGTGCGCGTGGTGCACGTGCGCACGGGTTATGTGCAGTCGGCCGGTGGCGGACAACTGGCCCTGCAACTCCCGCTCTTCCAGGCCGGTCTCGGAGGGCGACTCGGCGACGGTCGACAGTGGATGCCGTGGATCACCGTCGACGACCTCGTCCGCCTCTACGGCCACGTCGCGCTCACTCCGGGGTTGTCCGGGCCCGTGAACGCCGCCGCTCCCAACCCGGTCCGCGCCGGGGAGTATGCCGCGACGCTGGCTCGCGTGCTGCGCCGCCCGTCGCTGCTGCCGGTGCCGTCAGTCGGCCCTGCGGTGTTGCTCGGCGCCGAGGGCGCACGGGAACTGGCGCTGGCCGGTCAGCGAATGGACGCGTCCCGGGCGGTGGAATGGGGCGTCGAGTTCCGACAGCCGGAGCTGGCCGGGGGCTTGCGGCACGTCCTGGCGCTCGCCTGACTGGAAGACCTCTCGAGCCACGAAGGTGGCGTTCAGTGCGGCGCCGATGTGGACCTTCAATTGTGGCTCGGGGCTGACATCGGCAAGGGAGTCGATCACAGCTTCCCCCTGACGTCCGTCGACGCGGGACAGGACGTGTTGGCCGTGGCGGCGACGGGCAAGGTTCTGGGGGAGTCCGGCATCGGCAAGGTCGATATAGCGCTGCAGGTCGGCGATGGGCATACCGGAAACCCGCATGCGGGCAACGGCGAGCCGCATGGCGTCTGCGAGTGCGCTGTCGTCCATGCCGCCGCCGGTAGGCCTTCGAGCGCACTCGACCTCAAGCCTCTGCTTGATCAACAGGCCAGGGAAGCGGATCCGGGCGACTCAATTCTGCTGTGGGAGAACATGAATAGGCTGCCCATGGGTTGACTATCGAACATACGTACGAGAGAATGAGGGATGACCGAACACCCACTCCGCGAGGCCGCCCAGGCCTATCTCGCGGTTGTGCGAAGTCACGCGGCCAGCATGAGTGAGACGGAGTTGGTCGAGGCGCTGACGGGGTTGCAGGAGGCCCGCAACATTCAGGACGCGACGGAAACCATGCTGCTGGCTGAGCTGTCGCGGATCGAGCACGTGTGGGCCGAGGACGGCACTCTGCAGGAGCGTCGCCATCCCTTCGGGCGGCAGGATCTCGGCACCGTCGACCTGGTGGCGCCCTGTATAGGGGTGTCGCACCACGTGGCGGCCAGCCGGCTGACCGACATGTCGCGCATCCTGCGTACGCCACTCCTCATGGAGGAGATGGCTGCCGGCCGACTTGATCGCTTCCGGGCGAGCATCGTTGCCGACGAACTGGTCGATGCCTCACCCGAGGTGGCCCACGAGGTCGTGGAGCTGCTCGTGGCACGGTTCACGCGGCTGGGCGGTTGGGTCGAGACCGCCGGGCCACTGCGCCGTCGCACGGCCGCCGTCCTCGAGCGGGTTGATTCCACGGTCATCGCCGAGCGTGATGCCTTCGAGCTCGGCCGACGTGGGTTGTTCCGTCGGGTCGAGTCGACACGGCTCGATCGCTGGGATGGGGTGTATCCGGTGGAGGACTCGCGGCGAGCTTTCGCTCTCGTTGATGAGCGGGCGCGGGCCATCCTTGCCGCCGGGGGTGCCGAGACACTGGCGCAGGCCCGTGCCGATGCTCATGTGCAGTTGATTCTCGGGCAGTCCAAGGTCGTCCTGCACGTCCACGTGGCGACGTCGTCGGAGATGGCGGTCGAGCCGGCCGCCGGGAGTCAGGGCTTCGCCGGAAACGCGATCCAGGATGTTGCGGACGAGTCGGTGGTGCTGCACGGCTTCGGTGTGAGCGGCGAGACGGTCGTTCCGCGCAGCTGGTTGCAGAAGATGGTGGCCACTGGGGAGGCCGTCCGCTCCACCGATCTGACCTGTGACCCGGTGACCGGTGCGTTGATCGGGGGTCGGGTGCCCAAGGGCCTGGTGGCTCATGCCCGTCCGGTGGTGGAGGGACCACCCCGTGTGACCGGGAGCACCGAGAGGAGCCAGGCAGCGAGCGCGGCATACCGACCGTCCGCTGAGCTTCGGCGCCTGGTGAGTCTGCGTGATGGTCACTGCCGGTTCCCCGGCTGTTCGGTCACCATCCGCCAGTGCGATCTCGACCACGTTCGACCCTGGCCGACCGGCCTGACGACACAGGGCAATCTCATGGCCCTTTGTCGTCGGCATCATCGACTCAAGCAGTCACCGGGCTGGCAGGTCAGGCTCCTTCCCGACGCCAGAGTGGAGTGGACTGATCCGATCGGCCGGGTGCGGACTTCGTGGCCGATCGATCACCTCGGAGCCACCCTGCCAGAACGAAGACCAGCGCCCCCGTCGGCCGCCGCAGAGCCCGGGCCGCTCATCCCAGCCCGTGGCTGGCACTCCACGCTGCCGGATCTCTCGACGGAGGACCTGCCCTACGACATGGTGGACCACTCCCCCCTCGTCGAGTGGCTCGAGCGCCTGCTCAAGGAGGCGGCAGCCGACCCCAGCCTCTGCGACCCATCGCTGATTCCGCCCAGGGCCACCGACGCCCCACGGCCGCGTTCTTGGGATCTCACCGAGGCGCCCTTCTGACCGCACGAGAAGATCGAGCGCCGAGGAAGCCACCAAGGGCGGCCCTTGTGGTGACGTCGCCTGCCACTCAGTGGTGCGTGCGCGGCTGGTTCTCACCGATCCACGCATCGATGCGGGCCCACTCCTCGAAGAGCCACTCCGAGATGCCGTCGGGATCCGAGGGAATGTGCGCGCGGGGTACACGCCACCAGCGCAGGGTGAGCTCCTTGTCCATCGGCAGTTCGCGCCAGATGTCGCCGACGGTCGCGAGGTGGTCCAGGCCGGTGTGCGCGCAGAGAAGCACGTCGACTCCGGGCGCGGCATCGAGCGCCGCCGCGACCCCACCGGGTCGCGGGGCCAGCACATGGGTCCATTTCTCGGCCCGCACCGCCATCTGCTCCAGACCCAGATGGCGCAGGCGTGCGATCGCCCGCGTGCGACGGCCGGGTGTGAAGTTGCCGCCCTCGGGGAAGATCAGCAACGCGTCGTCACTGTCGAGGCCGCGCGCGAGATCGGCGATCTGGCTGCGCAGGTCCTGACCGGGGCGTGGGTCCGGTCGCACGAAGCGATTGGGTAGGCGATGCATGAGAATGCCGATCGTCGGCTCCCACATGAGCGTGTTCTTCAGGACGATCCGCGGCTCCCGGTCATAGGTGTTCATCAACGCGTTGACGATCGTGAAGGAGTCGCCCGGCCCGGCGTGGCGGGACAGGACGAGCAGCGGGTCACCGGGAAAGGCCTCGGGCGTCGGCCCGACCGTCACGATCCGCAGCCGCAGAACACGGGTCGCCTCACGGAAGAGGTTGCGCAGGTACCACTGCATGCAGTCGTAGTGCGCCCACTGCCAGAACGGCCGGCGCATCCACAGGCCGAAGCCGGACCCGATCCAGAGCCCGAGGAGCGACACCAGGACGAGCGACTCCAGCGTCAGGGCCAGCATCGCCAACCAGAGCAGCCGGAGCGCACGCCAACGACCGGGCAACCGGCCGGACAGGAACGCCGCGACAATCAGCCACAAGGGCAACCAGATCCACGCCCCGATCGTCAGCGCCACGATGGCGGCGCCGCCGACCAGACCGAAGACCCTCCACCACAACCAGATCCGAAAGCGTGGTCGCTCAGCCATGGTCATCGACCTCGGGGTGTCGGCCGGCGAGAAAGTCGCGGCTCGCGGCATACGAGGCGGTGATCCGGCGTTCGACGGCATCGAAACTGCGGAAGGCCGTGAAGGAGTCGTCGCGCGAGGATCCGGCGCCGCTCGGCAGCACCCAGGTGCGCACCCCCTCGGGCATCCGGGCCATCTCGCGGTGGAAACGGTGGCGTCGTGCGATCTCGAAGGACACCCTGGCCACCTCGATCGGACCCTCCGGCACGGAGAGCGGGCGCTCGACGCGACCGACCTGGAGCACGTAGACGTCCTGTGCTCCGAGTTCGACGGCCCGTCCCACCGGCACCGAATTGACGATGCCCCCGTCGAGGAAGTGCTCTCCGTCGATCTGCGCCGGCGGGAAGAACCCGGGGACTGCCGCCGACGCCATGACCGCCGGCGCGACAGGGCCACGGGTGAACCAGTGCTCGGCAGCGCGCTCGATGCTCGACGCGCAACACTCGAAGTGCACCGGAAGGTCCTCGAATCGAGCACCACCGAGTTCCTGTTCCAGTCGTTCTCGCAGCGGCTGCGGCGAGAAGACATGGGTGCGTGACCGAAAAGCCCGCCGCATCTGCGTGACCGGCCTGTCGCCGTAGACCTCGCGGGTCGAGGCAGCGGCCCGCCACAGTCCCTCGAGTCGCTCGATGACCCCCAGGGACGGCTCGGTCGCGAGGAGAGCGCCATTGAGGGCTCCGATAGAGGTCCCGACGATGAGGTCGGGCGTGATGCCCGCTTCGAGCAGGGCACGCAGCATGCCGACCTCGACCGCACCCAGCACTCCGCCGCCACCGAGCACGAAGGCGGTATGCCGGGTGGTCGCCGCATCGGTCACCGCTCCAACCTAGCGCGGTCCTAGGCTGGACCCATGAGCCTCGTCGACGCGACCACCACCTCAGCTTGGGCCGACCTCGAGCGGCTGCACGCGGCATTCCGTCCGGACCTGCGGGGCGCGTTCGCCGCCGACCCTGAGCGGGCCCGCACCTTGACCCTGGACTGCGCCGATCTCCATGTCGACCTCTCCAAGAACCTCATCGACGCCGACATCGTGGCCGCCCTCGTGGCCCTCGCGGACGAGGTCGACCTCGCCGGGCGGCGCGACGCGATGTTGCGCGGGGACCGGATCAACGTCACCGAGGGTCGCTCGGTCCTGCACACCGCCCTGCGTCGACCGCGCACCGATGAACTCGTCGTTGACGGGCAGGACGTCGTCAAGGACGTGCACGAGACCCTCGACAAGATCTACGCATTCGCGGACAAGGTCCGCTCCGGTGAATGGAAAGGCGTGTCCGGCAGGGCGATCCGCACGATCGTCAACATTGGCATCGGCGGGTCGGACCTGGGGCCGGTGATGGTCTACGAGGCGCTCAAGCCCTATGTGCAGGACGGCCTGGAGTGCCGCTTCGTCTCCAATATCGACCCCACCGACGTCGCGGAGAAGACGCGCGGGCTCGACCCCGAGACGACCCTCTTCATCGTCGCGAGCAAGACCTTCACCACGCTGGAGACCCTGACGAACGCGCGGATGGCGCGGGAGTGGCTGTGGCGCAGCCTGGTCGACGCCGGTGCGATCGAGGACACCGAGGAGGCTCGCACGGGCGCCGTCGCCAAGCACTTCGTCGCCGTGTCGACGGCGCTGGACAAGGTCGAGGCCTTCGGCATCGACCCGGCCAACGCCTTCGGCTTCTGGGACTGGGTCGGTGGCCGCTACTCGGTCGACTCGGCGATCGGGACCTCGGTGTGCGTGGCGATCGGTCCGGACCACTTTCGCGACTTCCTCGCCGGCTTCCACGCCGTCGACGAGCACTTCGCGACCCAGCCGTGGGAGCGCAACGTGCCGGCGCTCATGGGGCTGCTCAACGTCTGGTACGTCAACTTCTTCAAGGCGTGCAGCCACGCCGTGCTGCCCTATGCGCAGTACCTGCACCGGTTCGCGGCCTACCTCCAGCAGCTCACCATGGAGAGCAACGGCAAGGGCGTCCGGATGGACGGCTCGCCGGTGACGACCGAGACCGGCGAGATCTTCTGGGGCGAGCCGGGCACGAACGGCCAGCACGCCTTCTACCAGCTCATCCACCAGGGCACCCGGCTCATCCCGTGCGACTTCATCGCCGTCGCCACCCCGGCGCACCCCACCACGGACGGCGACCAGGACGTCCACGAGCTCTTCCTCGCCAACTTCTTCGCCCAGACCAAGGCGCTCGCCTTCGGCAAGACCGCCGACGAGGTGCGCGCGGAGGGGGTCAAGGAGGAGCTCGTCAGCGCCAAGGTCTTCACCGGCAACCGCCCGACGACCTCGATCATGGCGCCGGCGCTCACCCCGTCGGTCGTCGGCCAGCTCATCGCGCTCTACGAGCACATCACCTTCGTGCAGGGCGTCGTCTGGGGGATCGACTCCTTCGACCAGTGGGGCGTCGAGCTCGGCAAGCAACTCGCGCTGCAGATCGCTCCGGCGATCGGTGGCGATCAGGGCGCCCTCGACGCGCAGGACGGTTCAACCCGCGAACTCATCGAGTGGTACCGCGCCCACCGCCGGTGACGCAGGTATGCCGCGGGGCCGGGCCCCGCGGCATACCTCCCCGATGCCAAAAGTCCACCAAGTTCGTCGCCCGCGTGCCGGAGAACCGTTGTGCGGGCTTGATTCGACGAACTTGGTGGACCTTTGTCGGACGTGGTCCGCTCAGGCTCGGTAGGCCGTGGCGTGGCGCGGCTGGTAGATCAGGATCGAGTCCGTGCCGGGCACCGCGACCTCGATTCCGACGCCCCACCCGAAGTCCTGCGGCCCTGACTCGATCACGCCACCGCGCTCCCGGATCGTGGACTCCGCGACCGCGATGTCGTCGACCATGAGGCTCATCTGGTGGTGACGCGGCGCCTTGACCGGATCGCCGTTGGTGGCGGTGTCGGTGGGGTGGATACCGAGTTCGCTCGGGCCGGTGCGGAAGATCAGCCAGGACTGCTCGGTCGTGGGGTCGGCCCCCTCGTCGCTGCTGCCGGCGTCACTGACCCAGGGCAGTTCGAGCACGTCACGGAAGAACGCGCGCGTCGCTGCGGGGTCGTCGCTGTAGATGAGGGTGTGGACCGCGGTGATCATGGGGCCACTGTAGGCACCGCACCGGGCGAGTCCGCAGTGGCCTTCTCGATCGCCCGCGTGAGGGGCGCATAGTGGTCGAGCACGGCTGCCCGGTAGGCGGCCGTGTCACCGGCCTCCAGCGCGTCGATGATGGCGTCGTGGGCCTCCACCGTGTGCTCGATCTCGGTGTTCGGGGGGAAGCCGAGCAGCGGCACGACCTTGGTGTGTACCTCCCAGAAGGCTGCGGCCAATTCGCTGACCAGTGAGTTGCCCACCTGGGAGAGCAGCCGGGAGTGGAAGGCGCCGTCCGCCTCGGGGAAGGGCAGGCCGGCGGCGGTGCGGGTCCGCATCTCCTCGACATACCCGCGAAGTTCCGGGTTGGTCGTGCTCGCGTGCTGGGCGCACAACTCGTCGGCGACGCCGAGGTCGAGGGCGATGCGCAGCGAGACGACGTCGCGCAGGGTGGCGAACGAGTTGTCGGTGTTGAGAACGCTGCGGAAGATCAGCCCGGTCACCAGTGGGGACAGGGACAACTGCCCGACGTAGGTCCCGTGGCCGTGGCGCACCTCGACGATGTCGAGTGATTGCAACGTGCGCATCGCCTCGCGCACCGACGAGCGGGAAATGCCGAGGTCCTCACAGAGTGTGGCCTCGGTCGGCATCGGATCGCCGGGCCGCAACTCGAGGTCGAGAATCATGTCCTGGATCTGCTCGACGACGGACTTGCGCCGTGTCGGTGCCATTGATGTAGCCATCCCGCCCTCCCTCTTTGCGCGTTCGGTTCGTGTCCTCGACCCGGCCCATGGTCACGATCCGGTGTCGGCCGAGACCGCCACCGGCGGCCGCCGGTTGACGGACCACAGTCTTGCACACTAATGTCCATCACATCGGACGTCAGACGTCCTATGTCCTACACTGAAGAGACCTACCACCGGGCCACCCGAAAGGCAGCGATCAACGATGAACGCTCTGGAAAGCACCACCTCCCGCCGAGGATTCGTTGGCCTGGCCAGCGCCTTCGGCCTCGCCGCCGGATTCAGCACTGCCCTCGCGGCCTGCGCCCCGGCCGACAAGAACTCCACCTCGGGCAGCTCCGCCGAGCCCTCGTCGACGGTCAAGGCCAACGAGAACGGCACCATCCTCGGCGCCATCTCCTACGAGCTGGGCACCAACGCCTACGACCCGATGACGACCACGGCCGCCCTGACGGTCGCCGTCAACTGGCATACCCTCGAGGGCCTGACCGAGATCGACCCCGCCTCCCGCGAGACGTATGCCGCGCTGGCCGCCGAGCTGCCCAAGGCGCCGACCGGCACCAGCGTCGAGGTCAAGCTGCGCGACGGCGCGAAGTTCCACAACGGTGACGCGGTCACCGCCGAGGACGTCGCCTTCTCCTTCACCCGGGTGCTCGACCCGGCGAACAAGTCGCTCTACGCCTCCTTCATCCCCTTCATCGACAAGGTCGAGGCCAAGGACGCCAGCACGGTGCTGTTCACCCTGAAGTACCCGGCCGGCGTCTTCGCCGACCGCCTCTCGGTGGTCAAGATCGTCCCGAAGAAGGCCGTCGAGGCCGACGCGGCCGCCTTCGGCGCCAACCCGGTCGGCAGCGGCCCCTGGAAGATGACCGACAACGGGGCGACCTCGAAGTCGATCCAGTTCGAGCGCTTCGCCGACTACAACGGCTCGCGCAAGGCCCGCGCGGCGAAGATGACCTGGCAGATCATCCCGGACCCGGCGACCCGCACCAACGCGCTGCAGTCCAAGACGGTCCAGGCCATCGACTCGGTCCCCTACCTCTCGATCGACCAGCTCAAGGCGGTCGCGAACGTCGAGTCGGTCCAGGGCTTCGGCCTGCTCTTCGCGATGTTCAACCAGTCGGCCGGCAACAAGTTCGCCAACAAGGCGGCCCGCCAGGCGTTCTTCTACGCCATCGACATGAAGAAGGTCATCGAGACCGGCCTGCTCGGCCAGGCCACGCCGGCGACCTGCTTCGTCCAGGAGGACCACCCGGCATACAAGAAGGCGAAGGTGACCTACGCCCTCGACGCGGCCAAGGCCAAGTCGCTCTTCGCCGAGGCCGGCGTGACCTCCTTCCGGATGCTCTGCACCGACCACGACTGGGTGCAGAAGTGCACGCCGATCATCCAGGAGAGCCTCAAGGCGGTCGGCGTCGACGTCGCGTTCGAGCAGAAGAAGTCCTCGGACGTCTACAACACGATCGACGGCAAGCCCGACGCCTACGACGTCGTTATCGCCCCCGGTGACCCCTCGGTCTTCGGCAACGACGCGGACCTGTTGCTTCGCTGGTGGTACGCCGGCAAGACCTGGACCGACTCGCGCATGCACTGGGCGGGCACCCCGTCGCACACCCAGGTGCAGGATCTGCTTGACAAGGGCATCAAGCAGGCCGACGAGAGCGCCCGCAAGTCCACCGCCGGCGAGATCTTCGACATCGTCTCGGACGAGGTCCCGCTCTACCCGCTGTTCCACCGCAAGGCTCCGACCGCCTGGGACAAGGACACCCTCGTGGACTTCAAGCCGATCTCGCTGACCGGCCTGAGCTTCCTCGAGACCGGCTCGACCAAGTGATCTCGGCCCGGCGGGGGAATCCCTGACCTCCCCCGCCGGGTCCGGCCATTCGGCCAGCTGTTCCCCTCCACCCCGTTCGCCCACCCAATGACGTTTGTGCGGAAGGCTCGACCATGACCAATCTGCTCCGCCTGATCGGACGCCGGCTCGCGGCCTTCCCGATCATGGTCCTGGGCGTGACCTTCCTCGTCTTCGCGGTCATGTCGTTCTCCCCGGCCGACCCGGCCCGACTGGCCCTCGGCGAGTCGGCATCAGCCGACGCGCTGGAGGCCTACCGCGAGACGCACGGATTGAACGACCCGCTCCTGACCCGCTACTTCTCCTTCCTCGGTGGCCTGTTCAAGGGCGACCTGGGCACCACCACGGGCAACACCCCGGTGACCGATGTCGTCCTCAAGGCGTTCCCGATCACGCTTCAGTTGACCTTCATCGGGCTGATCATCGCCGTCGTCATCGCCCTGGTGTTCGGGGTCCTCGCCGCCGTCCACCGCGATGGCTGGGTTGACCACGCCATCCGGATCCTGTCGATCGCGGCCCTGGCCACCCCGTCCTTCTGGTTGGCCATCCTGCTCATCCAGTGGCTCGGCACCATCCCCGGAGCCTGGGGGGTCTTCCCCGCACTGATCACCTCGTGGACGTCGTTCTTCACCGACCCGGCCACCTATGTCAACAACCTCACCCTGCCGGCCCTGGCCCTGGCCGTGCCGGTCGCGGGGTCCTTGACCCGCGTCGTGCGCACGGCGATGGTCGAGGAGTTGGACAAGGACTACGTCCGCACCGCCATCGGCGGCGGCATCCCGCGCGGCACCGTCATCGCCCGCAACGTCCTGCGCAATGCCCTCATCACGCCGATCACGGTCCTGGGCCTGCGCGTGGGCTACCTCATGGGTGGCGCGGTCATCATCGAGATCATCTTCAACATCCAGGCGATGGGCCAGTTGATCCTCGACGGCGTCACCCGCAATGACGTCTACCTGGTGCAGGGCGTCACGCTCACCGTCGCCATCGCCTTCATCGTCGTCAACGTGATCGTCGACTTGCTCTACGTCATCGTCAACCCGCGGATCAGGAGCATCTGATGTTGCGTCCCGGACTCACCCGCCGCCTCGAGGGCTCGGCCGGCGCCCGCCTCGGCGCGATTCGCGACCTGCCGATCGCCAGCAAGATCGTCCTCACCTTCCTCCTCCTGCTCGGCCTGGTCGCCGTTTTCGCGCCCCTGGTCGCCACCCAGTCCCCGCTCGCGACCGGCACCCCGGTGCAGCCGCCGAGTGGCGCGCACTGGTTCGGCACCGACGCCATCGGCCGCGACATCTTCTCCCGGGTCGTCCACGGAGCCCGGACCTCGCTGCTCATCGGCCTGTGCGCCACCGCCGGCGCCCTGCTCGCCGCGGCCGTCCTCGGCTCGATCGCCGCCACCGCGGGCAAGGTCGTGTCCGAGGTGCTCATGCGCATCCTCGACATCGTCATGAGCTTCCCGGGCATCGCGCTCGCGGCCGTCTTCGTCGCCGTCTTCGGCAACTCGGTGCCCGTGCTCATCGGCACGATCGGCTTCCTCTACGTCCCGCAGCTCTCGCGCGTCATCCGCGCCAACGTGCTCGCACAGTTCGGCGAGGACTATGTCGCCGCCTCGCGGGTCATGGGTGCCCGGACCCCCTGGATCCTCGTCAAGCACGTGGCGCGCAACTGCCTTGCCCCGATCATGGTCTTCGCCACCGTGCTCGTCGCCGACGCCATCGTCTTCGAGGCGTCACTGTCCTTCATCAACGCCGGTGTGAAGCCGCCGGACCCGTCCTGGGGCAACATCCTCGCGGACGGCAAGCAGGTCCTCCTGTCGGGCTACTGGTGGCCGACCTTCTTCCCCGGCCTGATGATCCTGCTCACCGTCCTGTGCCTCAACGTCCTCTCCGAGGGGCTGACCGACACCCTTGCCAGCCCCCGAGCCAAGGTCCGCGCCGACGTCGAGGCCGACGAGGCCCAGGTCGAGGCCGCCCAGCGGGCCCTCGGCGGCGCGACCGCCAGCGGCACGGCATACGTGACCCCGACGACGGAGAACGCCGTGGCCTACCCCAGCGAGCGCGGGGAGCACGACGCGAGCGTGCTCGACGAGGCCGTTGCCGGTGGCCTGCTCGACCCGCAGGCGGGCAAGGTGCTCGGCAAGGTCGACCCACTCGAGGCCGAGCGCCTGCTCGCGGCGAATCTCGCCACCCTTGCCGTCAAGGAGCGGGATCTCGACCGACGCCTAGTCTTCACCGGTGACGCGGCCCCCCTGTTGGAGGTCAAGGACCTCTCGATCGGGTTCCCGTCCGCCCACGGCGATGTCGACATCGTCGACAAGGTGAGCTTCGACGTCCGTCCCAACGAGACCATGGGCCTGGTCGGCGAATCCGGTTGCGGCAAGTCGATCACGACCCTGGCGATCATGGGCCTGCTCCCGCCGACCGCCCGCGTCACCGGCTCGATCCGCTTTGACGGCCGCGAGTTGCTCACCATGTCGGCCAAGGAGCGCAATGCGCTGCGCGGTCACGACATGGCGATGATCTACCAGGACGCGCTCTCCTCGCTCAACCCCTCGATGCTCATCAAGAGCCAGCTCGAGCAACTCATCCACCGCGGTGGGAAGCGAACTGCCGCAGACCTGCTCGAGCTGGTCGGCCTCGATCCGCAACGCACGCTCAAGTCCTATCCGCACGAGCTCTCCGGTGGCCAGCGCCAACGCGTGCTCATCGCCATGGCGCTCACCCGCAATCCCCGCCTGGTCATCGCCGACGAGCCGACCACGGCTCTTGACGTGACCGTCCAGCAGCAGGTCGTCGACCTGCTCAACGACCTGCGCAGCGAGATCGGCTTCGCGACCGTCTTCGTCAGCCATGACCTGGCGCTGGTCGCCCAGCTCGCGCACCGCATCACGGTGATGTATGCCGGTCAGGTCGTCGAGCAGGGCGACACCAAGGACCTGCTGGTCGACCCCCGCCACGAGTACACCCGCGGCCTGCTCGGTGCCGTCCTGTCGATCGAGACCCGGGCCACCCGCCTGCACCAGGTGCAGGGCACCGTCCCCTCGCCGCGCGACTTCGTTGTCGGTGACCGATTCGCGCCACGTTCGGTGCATCGCGACATCGGGAGCGAGGAGCGGCCGACCTTGCGCACCGTTCCCGGCACCACCCATCGGTATGCCGCGACCCAGGCTCTCGAGACGGCGCTTGCTGCCGCTTCGGCCGGCCCCGAAGGAGGCAACCGATGAGTGCCACTCCCGTCATCGAACTCAAGGACGTCCACGTCGTCCACAAGTCCCGCACCGGCAAGCTCTTCCGCCCCGACAAGGTGCACGCCGTCCGCGGCGTCTCCGTCGCCGTCGCCAAGGGAGAGGTCCTCGGCCTCGTCGGCGAATCCGGTTGTGGCAAGTCCACCCTCGCTCGCGTGATGGTCGGCCTGCAGAAGCCCACGGAGGGCGAGGTCCTCTTCCGCGGGAAGCCGTTGCAGCACAGCGCTGCTGCGCGCAAGGAGCTCGGTCGCGCCGTTTCGGTCGTCTTCCAGGACCCCGCGACCGCCCTCAACCCACGGATGATCGTGCGGGACCAACTCACCGACCCGCTCCGGGTGCACGGCATCGGCGACGCGCGGTCACGCGAGGCGACGGTGCGCGAGACCCTGCAGCTGGTCGGCCTCCCGCTGTCGGCCCTCGACGTGCTGCCCCGGCAGATCTCCGGCGGCCAGCGCCAGCGCGTCGCGATCGCACGCGCTCTCGTTCTGCAGCCGGACCTCATCGTCGCCGACGAACCCACCTCCGCCCTCGACGTGTCGGTGCGGGCGCAGGTGCTCAACCTGCTCACCGACCTCAAGGCCGAACTCGGCCTGGGCCTGGTCTTCATCTCGCACGACATCAACACCGTGCGCTATGTCTCCGACCGGATCATCGTCATGAACGCCGGGCGCGCCGTCGAGACCGGCACTGCCGAGGAGATCTTCACTTCTGCCAAGGACGACTACACCCGCACCCTGCTGTCCGCCACCCCCTCCCTGCTCTGACCAGCCACAGACCATCGACTCCCCAAGGAGCACGCTCATGACCACCGCACCCGTCACCGCGACCGGCGCCCTCACCGGGGTCATCCCACCGCTGCTGACGCCGTTGTCAGCCGATGGCACCGTCGACGTGCCGAGCCTGGAACGCCTGGTGGCCCGTCACCTCGACGGCGGTGTCGACGGGCTCTTCGCGCTCGGCTCGTCCGGCGAGGTCGCCTTCTTCGACGACGCGATGCGCAAGACCGTGCTCGAGACCGTCGTCGGGATCGTCGCCGGCCAGGTGCCCGTGCTCGCGGGCGTCATCGACATGCAGACCAGCCGCGTCCTGGCGCACGTGCACGCTGCCGAGAAGCTCGGTGTGGCAGGACTGGTCGCGACCGCACCCTTCTATGCCGTGACCGGTCCGGACGAGATCGACACCCACTTCCGCACCATCGCCGCCGCGACGAGCGTGCCGCTGTGGGCCTACGACCTGCCGATCTGCGTCCACACCAAGCTCTCCGTCGACCAGATGGTGCAGTGGGGCAGCGATGGTGTCATCGTCGGCGTCAAGGACTCCTCGGGCGACGACGTGGCCTTCCGCCGACTCGCCATCCACGTCGCGCGCTCCGGCTCCGGCATCTCCCTGCTCACCGGCCACGAGGTCGTCGTCGACGGGTCCTACCTGGCCGGTGGCCACGGAGCGGTCCCCGGCCTGGCCAACGTCGACCCGGCCGGCTACGTCCGCATGGACCGCGCCGCCCGCGTCGAGGACTGGGCCACCGTCCGGGTCGAGCAGGACCGGCTGGCCGACCTCTTCGAGATCGTCTTCCAGCCCCGTGGCAAGGTCGGCCCCGCCGCGGGTGTCGGATCCTTCAAGACCGCCCTGCGCGAGCTCGGTGTCTTCAGCACCAATGTCATGTCGAGCCCGATGTCGCCGATCGGCGACGAGGACGCCGCCCGGATCCGCTCGATCCTGCAGGACGTGGGCCTGACGTGAGAGTCCTGACCCTCGACATCGGGGGCACGAAAACTGCTGCGGCCGTCGTCACGCTGGGTGCGCCGGACAGCAGCAAGGCCTCGGCCGGCGACCGCGTCGTCGTCCCCACGCCGGCCACTGAGGGAACTGCCGCCGTTCTCGACGCCGCCGTGGCCGCCGGCCGGGCCGCACTCTCCACCTCGCCCGACGAGCTCGCCATCGACGCCGTCGGCGTCTCGAGCGCTGGCGTCATCGACGTCGAGCAGGGCGTGGTCACCCACGCAACGGATCTCATCCGCGGCTGGGCCGGCACTCGGCTCGCCGACCACCTCGCGGCTGCCTTCGGGGCGCCCACCCGCTGCCTCAACGATGTCCATGCCCATGCGCTCGGCGAGGCCCGCCACGGCGCCGGACAGGGGCACGGATCGATGCTGATGGTGGCCGTGGGCACCGGGCTCGGTGGTGCCCACGTCGTCGACAGGCATGTCGTGCACGGAGCCCGAGGCGCGGCCGGGCATCTCGGCCACGTCGGATCCCCCGACGCCGCCGGTATGCCGTGCAGCTGCGGCGGCGTCGGTCACCTCGAGGCCGTCGCCTCGGGCAGTGGCTGCTTCGCGGCATACCGGGCCCTGGGTGGGCGGGAGGTCACCGCGGCAGGTTTCGCCGCGGCCGGCCTGGCCGACGACGCCGACGGGGACATCGCCCGCGATGTGCTCCGCGTCTCGGCGCGCGCCACCGGCCGTGCCCTCGGGGAGTGGCTCGCCGTGCTCGATCCCGAGGTCGTCGTGCTGTCCGGTGGCCTGGTGGAGGCGGTCGGCTGGTGCGAGGCCGTCGCTGACCACGCGGTCCGGGCCGCCCTGCCCGTCGTGGCCGACACCCCGATCCTGCGTGCGACCACGGGAGCCCTGGCTCCGCACCTGGGCGCTGCCGAGTTCGTCAAGGAAGGCCAGACCCGATGAGCCGCAACGTGATTGACGCAGTCCGAGGTGGCCTCATCGTTTCCTGCCAGGCCTACCCGGGGGAGCCGATGCGCGACCCGGACACCATGACGCGCATCGCCCGCTCCGTCGTGCGAGGCGGCGCCGTCGCCGTCCGTGCCCAGGGACTGGCCGACCTGCACTCCATGCGCGCCGCGCTGAGCGTCCCCCTCATCGGGCTGTGGAAGGACGGGCACGACGGCGTCTTCATCACCCCGAGCGTGGAGCACGCCCTCGCCGTCGCGCGCACCGGCGCCCAGGTCGTCGCCATCGACGGCACGCGTCGCCCCCGACCCGACGGGTCGACCTTCGCCGATGCCTGCGCCGCCGTCCACGACGCGGGTGCGCTGGTGATGGCCGATTGCGCGACCCTGGCCGACGGTCACGCGGCGGCCGCTGCCGGGGCGGACCTCGTGGGCACGACCCTCGCCGGTTACACCCCGGACAGCCCCAAAACCCCCGGCCCCGACCTCGACCTGGTGGCCGCCCTCGCCGCGGAGTTGGACGTGCCGGTCATCGCCGAGGGACGCATCCACACCCCGGCCGATGCCCTTGCCGCGATGCACGCCGGGGCGCACGCCGTCGTCGTCGGCACGGCCATCACCCACCCGAGCACCATCACCGCCTGGTTCGCGGCTGCCGTCTCGTCGAAGGAGTCCTGACATGGAGGTCGTCATCGTCCCCACGGAGCGGGTCGGCAGCGTCGGCGCCGACATCGTGGGGTCATTGGTCCGTCGCCGACCCGAGTCCGTGCTCGGCCTGGCGACCGGATCGAGCCCGGTCGCCATGTATGCCGATCTCATCCGGCGACATCGGGACGGCGAACTCTCCTTCGCCGACGTCCGGGCCTTCACCCTCGACGAATATGTCGGGCTCCCGGCCGACCACCCGCAGCGGTACCGCAATGTCATCGCGCGCGACTTCACCGATCACGTCGACCTGGCCCCGAACGCAGTCCATGGTCCTGACGGGTTGGCCGCCGACATCGCGGCTGCCTGCACGGCCTACGAGCAGGCGATCGAGGACGCCGGGGGAGTGGACCTGCAGGTGCTCGGTATCGGCACCGACGGCCACGTCGCCTTCAACGAGCCGGGTTCCTCACTCGCCTCGCGCACGCGGATCAAGACCCTGACCCGCCAGACGCGCCTGGACAATGCGAGGTTCTTCGGTGACGACGTCGAGCAGGTGCCCGTGCACTGCCTCACCCAGGGCATCGGCACGATCATGGAAGCGCGCCACCTGCTGCTGCTCGCGACCGGCCGCGCCAAGGCCGAGGCCATCCACCAACTCGTCGAGGGCCCGGTGTCCGCGATGTGGCCGGGGACGGTGCTGCAGTTCCACCGCCACGTCACCGTCGTTGTCGATGACGCCGCAGCCAGCCGGCTGCAATTGGCGGACTACTACCGCGACACCCTCGCGGACAAGCCGGCCTGGCAGCAGCACTGACCTCAGAGGTATGCCGCGAGCCGCTCGGCCATCTGCGCCGCCAGGGCGTCGAGTCCCGATCGCGGCCGCACCATGACTTCGAAGTCCACGATCCGGCCCTCGTCGTCGATTCGGATCATGTCGATCCCCTTGAGCTGACGCTCGCTCACCGTCGCGGAGAACTCGAGCACGACGGAGCGGGAGTCCTCGGTGACGAACGTCCGGTGATAGGTGAAATCCTCGAAGACCTGGATCACGGTGCCGAGGATCAGGCGCACGACGTCCGCGCCGGCATACGGCTTGTGGGCCACCGGTGAGCGGAAGACCGCGTCAGGGTGGAGCAACTCCTCGAGGCACGAGAGGTCCCTGGCCGCCACGCCGGCGTGCCAGGTGTCGAGGACCTGGCGCATCGTCAGGTCCATCACAGCGCCGCCGCCACTTCGGTGCCCTGCTTGATGGCGCGTTTGGCGTCGAGTTCCGCGGCGACATCGGCACCGCCGATCAGGCGGACGTCGATGCCCGCCTCCGCGAGCGCATCGTGCAGCTCGCGTTGCGGTTCCTGACCGGTGCAGAGCACGACGGTGTCGCACTCGATGACCGTGCGCTCGCCGCCGACGGACAGGTGCAGGCCGAGGTCGTCGATCCGCTCATAGACCACGCCCGGCACCATCGCCACGCCACGATGCTTGAGCTGGGTGCGGTGGATCCAGCCGGTCGTCTTTCCCAGTCCCGCACCGACCTTGGTCTCCTTGCGCTGCAGAAGGGCAACCTGCCGCGCCGGCCGCTCAGGGGCCGCGCGACGTATGCCGCCGGCCGCGGCATACGTGGTGTCGATCCCCCACTCGGCGTTGAACACCTCGGGTGCCATGGCTCCGCTCGGCCCGGCCTGGGTGAGGAATTCGGCGACGTCGAAGCCGATGCCGCCCGCGCCCATGATCGCGACCCGCTCACCGACAGGCACGTGGTCGCGCAGGACCTGCAGATAGGTCACGACCTTGGGGTGGTCGACGCCCTCGACGTCGGGGACGCGCGGGGTCACGCCGGTCGCCACGAGGACCACGTCGTATGCCGTGAGGTCACCCGCCGTGACGCGCGTGCCGAGTTTGACGTCCACGCCGGTCTCCTCGAGCTCGTGCTCGAAATAGCGCAGCGTCTCGTGGAACTCCTCCTTGCCCGGGATCTGCTTGGCCAGGTTGAACTGTCCGCCGATCCGGTCGTCCGCCTCGAAGAGGGTCACGTGGTGACCGCGGCCGGCCGCCGTGGTCGCGGCCGCCAGACCGGCCGGCCCGGCCCCGACGACGGCGACATGCTTGCGATCGGTCGCCGGGGCGATCGTGAGGATCGTCTCGTGGCAAGCGCGCGGGTTGACCAAGCAGGACGTGATGAGGCCGGAGAAGGTGTGATCGAGGCAGGCCTGATTGCAGGCGATGCACGTGTTGATCCGATTCGCCTGCCCAGCAGCAGCTTTCGCGACGAAGTCGGCGTCAGCGAGGAAGGGCCTGGCCATGGACACCATGTCGGCATGACCGTGCGCGAGCACCCGCTCGGCCACCTCGGGCGTGTTGATCCGGTTCGTCGTGATGAGGGGGATCCCGACCGTGCCCATGAGTTCCTTGGTCACCCAGGTGAAGCCGGCACGAGGCACCGAGGTCGCGATGGTGGGGATGCGTGCCTCGTGCCAGCCGATGCCGGTGTTGATGATCGTCGCGCCGGCCGCCTCGATGGCCCGGGCCAACTGCTTGACCTCGTCGAGCGTCGACCCGCCCTCGACCAGGTCGAGCATCGAGAGTCGGTAGATGATGATGAAGTTCGTGCCCACCCGCTCGCGCACGCGCCGGACGATCTCGACGGGGAAGCGCATCCGCTTCTCGTAGGACCCACCCCACTCATCGGTGCGGTGGTTCGTGCGCGCCGCGATGAACTCGTTGATCAGATAGCCCTCGGACCCCATGACCTCGATGCCGTCGTAGCCGGCCTCCTGCGCCAGGGCTGCGCACCGGACGAAGTCCTCGATCGTCTCCTCGACCTGCTCGGCCGTGAGCTCGTGGGGCACGAAGGGCGAGATCGGGGCCTGGACCGGGCTCGGGCCGACGAGATCGCGGTGGTAGGCGTAGCGCCCGAAGTGCAGGATCTGCAGGCAGATCCGCCCCCCCTCGGCGTGGACCGCGTCGGTGACCACGCGGTGCTCGGCGGCCTGCTCGGGTGTGGTGAGCGTGGCTCCACCCTCGAGCGGACGGCCCTCGTCGTTGGGGGCGATCCCGCCGGTCACGATGAGGCCGACGCCGCCGCGGGCGCGTTCGGCATAGAAGGCCGCCATCCGCTCGAAACCGTCCGGTGCCTCCTCCAGCCCGACGTGCATCGAGCCCATGAGCACCCGGTTGGGGAGTGTCGTGAAGCCCAGGTCGAGGGGGGCGAGCAGGTGTGGGTATGCCGTCATGGCGACCACCGTAGAAAGCCCAGGTGGTTTGTGCAACCAGTTGCAGAAGAATGGTGGGGCGCGCCACACTCCCCTCATGTCCCTGCCGCACGCCCTGCTCACCTCGCTCGTCGAGCGGCCCGCCTCTGGCCTGGATCTCGCGCGGCGCTTCGACTCCTCGATCGGGTTCTTCTGGGCGGCCAGCCACCAGCAGATCTATCGCGAGCTGGCTCGCATGGAGGCGGCCGGGTGGATCCGCTCCGAGGAGGGGGAGGGGCGCGGCGGCCGAAAGGTCCACCACGTCCTGCCCGAGGGTGTCGTCGAGCTGCGTCGCTGGGTCGCCCTCGGGGGCGAGGTGCCGCCGGCGCGCGATGCCCTCCTCGTGCGGCTGCGCGCCGATGCTGCGCTCGGCCCGCTGGCCCTTGCCGACCAACTCCACCACCGCAGGGCTCTCCACGAGGCCCGGCTCGCGGCATACGAGGTGATCGCGGAGCGCGACTTCGGGGGCGAGCCTGACCGCCAGGCCCGCATCCAGCGGGTGATCCTCGAGGCCGGGATCATCACCGAACGTGCCTGGGCACAGTGGTGCCAGGACGCGATCGAGGCGCTCGCGGACGCCGACCCGACGCCCGAGCGTCCGGGGACTTCGTCGCCATAGCAACAGGCGACGCGGACGCACCTATCCTGTGCCGGTGACACACGCCTCGCTGGCCAATGCCAAGTACGTCTCCTTCACCACGTTCCGCAAGGACGGCACACCCGTGTCGACCCCGGTGTGGTTCGCGCCGCTGGGTGACCGGTTCGTCTTCATGAGCAACGACAACGTCGGCAAGACCAAGCGGCTGGCGCGCGATTCCCGCGTGGAGGTGCGCGCCTGTGACGTGCGTGGCCGGGTCGAGGAGGGCACGCCCACCTTCACCGGCACGGCGGTTGTCGTCCGAGATGACGCCGGGCAGGCGAGCGCACGGGCAGCGGTCGAGAAGAAGTACGGGCTGCTGGCCAAGGGCTTCGCGCTCGCCAGTCTCGTGGGCAAGGTCATCCCCGCGCTCAGGCCCGCCCCGCGGGCGGCGATCATCGTCACCCTTGACTGATCGCGGGCGTCAGCGCCCGGCGGCGTCCATCGCCTCGATGGTGAGCCGGCGCCCAAGGTCGATCATCTCGGCGGCCCGGTGGAAGTCCATCGTCCGGCAGGCGTCCGACGGCACGGTGACGAGCACGTCGGGTGGGTTGCTCGCCATCCGATGGCGGGTGATGAGGGAGGCCATGACGTCGAATGAACGGTTGAAGACGTCCATCGTCCCCAGGTCCCGCGGCGCCGCGGAGTAGGCAGGGCCGGTGTCACTCGATCGCTCGGTGTCATTGGGCTGCTCGGCGTCGTTCGATTGCTCACCCACCTCGTGCGCGAGTTCGCGACCGACGGCCTCCTCGACCGCCGCCTCGGCGTCCTCGTGGGACCTGCTGCCCCAACTCGCCCAGCGTTCCCTCAGCCGGTCGCCGAACTCCTCGATGGCTCGGGTCGCCGCGACTGTTCGTACCGGCGATGCGGGCTGCTCCGGCTCGCCCACGACGCTCGTCCGCGGACCGGACAGGCTCATCGCAAAGGTCCAGTCCGAGGGGATCGCGGCGGTCGGCTCGATCGGCACGGGATTCATCAGGCCACCGTCGACGAGCAGGCGACCGTCGACGACGATCGGTGTGATGACGCCGGGGATCGCGACGGAGGCCCGGATGGCCGTCGCGACCGGTCCACGCTGGAACCACACCTCGCGGCGCGCCCCGAGGTCGACGGCCACCGCCGTGTAGGGAATGGCCAGGTCCTCGATCCGTGCCCCGTCGAGGATCTCGGCCACCCGGCCGATGACACGCTCGGCGCGGAGCGCACCCCCGCCGGTCAGGGTGGGGTCGAGCAGGCGCAGCACCTCACGCTGGGTCAGCGAGCGCGACCACTCGGTGTACTCCTCGAGCTTTCCGGCCGCAGTCACCCCCGCGACCAGTGCCCCCATCGAGGTGCCGGACAGGGCCACCACCTCGTAGCCGCGCTCCTGCAACACCTCGAGCGCCCCGATGTGGGCATACCCACGCGCGCCTCCGGCCCCCAGGGCCACCGCCACTCGTCCCGCCATGAATCCCAAGGTAGTCCGGCCCTCTGGCAGGGTGGGCGTGTGCCCCGCTTCGAACCCTTCCCGGCCCTGCGGTATGCCGCCCGCGACCTCGCCGCCGTCACCGCACCTCCCTATGACGTCCTCTCGGTCAAGGAGGTGGCCGGCCTCGCGGCGCGTTCACCGGAGAATGTGGTCCACGTCGACGTGCCCGCGGTCACGCACGCCACCGCGAAGGACCCGTATGCCGCGGCAGGCGAGGTGTGGAGACGCTGGCTCACCGAGGGCGTCCTGGCCGTCGACTACGAACCGGGCTTCACGATCTATCGGATGCGGTTCACCGACGAGCACGGCGACGAGCGCGACCTGGCCGCCGTCGTCGGGGCGCTCGAGGTCGTCGACGAGGGGGCCGGGGGCGTGCTGGCACACGAGCGCACCACGCCAAAGGCCTCCACCGACCGTCTCGACCTGACCCGCGCCACCGATGCCAATCTGTCACCGGTGTGGGGCCTGTCCCTGGCCCGCGGCCTCACTGAGTTGCTGCGGGAAGCGGGGGAGCCCGTGGGTCGGGTGGACGTGGAGGGCGTGGCGCACGTGGTGGAGCGCGTGACCGACCCGGCGCGGGTGGCCGCCATTGCCGACCTGGTCTCCTCCGATGAGGTGCTCATCGCCGACGGCCACCACCGCTATGGCGTGGCGCGGATGTTCCGCGACGAGGTGAGGTCGCTCACGGGTCGCGCCGACGGCACGGCCGAGCTGACCCTCGCCTACGTCGGTGAACTGGTCCCTGAGCAACTGAGCATCCGGGCCATCCACCGCCTCTACGCCGGAGCGGATCACGCCCGGCTGCGCGAGGCGCTCGCTCGGTGTTTCGAGCTCAGCGATGCGCCGATGCCATCCCTGGCCATGCTGGGCGACCTCGTCGACAAGGGCGTGCTCGCCCTCATCGGCCCCGATGGTGCTGCCGAGTTCATGACCCCGAGGCCGGGCGCCTTCGATGACGTGCGCGCCCTCGACGGCGCGTGGCTCGAGCACGCCCTCGCCGACCTGCCCGTGGAGGTCGACTACCAGCACGGTGTGGCCGAAGTGCTCGAGGCAGTCGTGAGCGGCCGGGCCCATTCGGCGGTGCTCATCTCGCCGGTGTCGATCGCCGAGATCGAGCGCACCGCCCGGGAGCGGCTCCTCATGCCGCCGAAGTCGACCTTCTTCACGCCCAAGGTGCGGACCGGTCTCGTGCTGCGGTCGCTGCTCTGAACGCCCGCGACTCCGGCGAACGTTCAGCGACTTCCCAGCCTGCGCCCCTGTTGCGGTCCGGGGAAGGTCAGTAGCGTCGGTTCCGGTGCGCGATGCCGCGCCCCTCGACCCGTGACGAAGGAGTCCTCATGGCCGACTGGGCCGCCGATGTGAAGAAGTACGCCCCGCACGCTGATGACGCCGTCATCGCCAAGGTCGTCCGGCACTGCGGCATCGCGCTGCAGAAGGCCGACTCGTCGCTGGTGTCCTTCAGCGACAAGGCCGAACTCGACCGAGTCAAGAAGGGCTTCATGACCAAGAAGCTCGAGATCACCGACGAGGCCAAGGCCGACGTCCTGCTCGCGGAGGTCGAGGAGGCCATGAAGGCCGACCGCACCAAGAACCGCGTCACCGTCTACTACCTGCTCGCCGAGAAGGCCGGAAAGCTCTCCGTCTTCGGCGGCTGAGCGCTCCGCAGGCACGCCGCCGAGCCCACGCGCACGGGCGCGGCTCACGGCATACGGCACACGGCGAAGGCCCCCTCCACGAGGAGCGGGCCTTCGCGTGGGCGCGAGCCGGTGGGGCCGGTCTCAGGTCCGCGGGTCCTCGCCGCGGACCTGGTCGTCGACGGTGGCCCAGGTCGGCTTCGGCGGGACGACGGTGTCGGTGACCTCGTCGAGGCCGTCGAGGGCCGGGTCGGCGGAACCGGCGGGGGTGCCGGCGGCGGGGGTGCGCTGCTCGGCGAGCTTGGCGATGCCCTTCTCGGCCTGGAGGCGCGCCTTGGCGATCTTGTCGGAGTACTTGCCCTGGGTCTTCTCGTCGACCGCCCGGCCGGCCTTGTCGAGCGCGGCCGAGATCTTGTCGCGGTTCTCGTCCGTGTAGGTGCCGGCCTTCTGGACGGCCTCCGTGACCGCCAGGTCGGCCTGGCGCAGGAAGTCCTCGGTCTGCGGGGGAAGGCCCAGCTCCTTGGCCTTGGCGATGAGCTTGTCGGTCACTTGCGCGGTCATGGGGTGCTCCTTGGTCGATGACGCGTCGTGCGGTGGGTCCAACGGACCGGGGTGCGTCCCTGTTCCACCTCGACCATGCCACGGCGCCCCTCCCGGTGGGGCTCTGTCAGGGTTCTCTCAGCCCGCACCTCAGCGCCGGCGCAGGGCCTCATCACCGCTGAGGGGCCGCTCGACGGCGCGGACGACGACGACGAGCTCAGCTGGGCGGCCCGCTGCTCGTGCCCGGTGCGCGCCGACTGCAAGCACGCCGTGGCCACGCTCGTGGCCCTGCGGGATGCCGCCGGTGCGCCGCCGGCGCCGACCTGTCGAACATGAACGTCAACGAGGTGGTGGCCAACCACGCGAACCTCGCCGCCTGCGCCGCCCTCGGCAGCCAGGCGCCGGTTCACCCCAATGACCACGACGGTCTCTCCCTGCGCGAGGCGGCGATGGCGTCGGGCGTGGTCGGGGCCGAGGAGTTCGGCCGGCTCGTCGACCCGCGGTCGATGACCCATCCCACCGCCGGCTCCTGACGGGCGTGGCAGGCCAGGGGGCAAGCTGGCGTGGTTGGCCGAAGGGCAGGGCAGGGTCGAGTCAGGTGAAGGTGTCGCCCCACCCGGTCTCGCGCGCCCGGCGGTAGCGCTCGCCCTGGCGCTTGCTCACGATCTCGTCCCGGACGCCGCCCTCGGGAGTGCACAGTCGCAGCTGGACCAGGCCCTTTCGGGTCAGCGGATGGCGAAGCACCCGGCCCGCCGGCTCCCCTGCCATGTCGCCCGCGCCGGGCGCGACCACGGCGAGATAGCTGAACTTCTCGTCCTCGTGGCCGAGGTCGCCGGACTTCAGCCGGCGGTGCAAGGAGGAGCGGGTGAGGCGCACCGCGGCGTGGCACCAGTCGCCGGCCGTCAGCGGACAGGGGCCGGCGTGCGGACAGGGCGCGACGATGCGCCACCCCGCGGCGAGGGCGCGGTCACGCGCAGCCAGCACCGCGGCATACCCCCGCGGTGTGCCCGGCTCGACGACGAGCACACTCGTTGATGAGGCGGCGAGGGCGGCGTCGACCACGTCGCCGGCGACGGCGGCCGGGAGCTCTCCGAGCAGGTAGGACACCGTCGTGAGGTCGGTGGCCGGAAGTGCCACGCCGGCGGCGAGCCGGACCTGCTCCCAGGTCGTCGCGGCGAGTCCCGCGTCGTCGCTGCCCAGCGCGAGCCGGCGGCCGAGGGCGAGGGCCGGGGCGGACGCGTCGAGGACGCGGCTGTGCACCTGGGGCCATCGCGCGTGCACGGCCCAGACGGCCGCGCCGGTGCCGCCTCCGAGGTCGAGGTGGATCCGGGGTGGGGGCACGTCCTCCGGCAGCTCCGCGAGCGTTCGCGCGATGGCGGCGCGGGTCGCGGGCATCCGGTAGGCCGCATAGGCCGCCGCGCGCTCGTCGTCGGCGATGGCCAGCTCGCGGGGTGGGGCGCCGGACCGGTAGGTGTCGCGCAGGGACTCGGTTGCGCGGCGCGCGGCGGACGTCGTCGAGGCGGGGAGGGCCTCCCTCAGGACGTCGTCGAGGTCGCGCATGGGGCCCATGATCGCCGATCTCAGGTGAGCGACTGCCACGCGGTGTAGACGCCGACGCCGACGAGGAGGATCGCGAAGGAGCGCTGGAGGAGCCGGTCGGGCAGGCGCGGGCCGAGCCGGGCCCCGACGAAGCTGCCGAGGACGGTCGCGACGGTGAAGGGCGCGATGACCGACCAGTCGAGGGCGAGCCCGTCGCCGAACGCTCGGGCGACGAGGGCGCTCGCGGTGTTGAGGGTGAGCACGAGCAGTGAGGTGGCGACCGCCTCGCGCATCGTGAAGCCCAGGGCGATGACGAGGGCGGGCACGACGGCGAAGCCGCCCCCGACCCCGAAGAACCCGGTGAGGAGGCCCACGGCCGTGGCCGCACCCATGATCGACGCGGCCCGGTTGGCGGCGAGGGCCGGCGGCGCCTGACCCTCCGGGCGCGCAGCGGCGGAGGCGCGCCGCCAGAGGACGGCGGCGACGACGAGGAGCAGGCCGGCGAAGGCGAGGAGCAGCGTGTGGCCGTCGACCCGGCGCGCCAGCGTCGTGCCGAAGACCGTGCCCACCGCGCCGACGACCCCGAAGACGAGCCCGTCCCGCCAGTGCACCCGGCCGGCGCGGGCGTGCTCCACGAGCGCGATCGCGGACGTGATGCCGACGATGACGAGGGAGGCCGAGGCGGCGTCGTGCGGGGCCAGGCCGAGGGCGAAGACGAGGACGGGCAGGGACAGGATCGCGCCCCCGCCGCCGAGGCTGCCGAGGATGACGCCGATGACCAGCCCGGCCACGACCGATGTGATCACGACGTCCTTTCGCTCGCTCGAATCAATACCCTAGGGGGTATCATGGCATCGTACCGCCCGGGGTGTGTCGCCCAGTGGGCGTCCGCGGCATACATCGGGCGCTCCGAGCGTTGTACGGCCCAGTCCAGACGAACCATTGAACCAAGGAGCCCCATGGCCACCGTCGACCTCACCGCTGACACCTTCGAGAAGACCGTGACCGAGAACGACATCGTTCTCGTTGACTGGTGGGCCTCGTGGTGCGGCCCGTGCCGTCAGTTCGCCCCCACCTATGAGGCGGCGAGCGGCACGCACGAGGACATCGTCTTCGGCAAGGTCGACACCGAGGCCGAGCAGGCGCTCGCCGGGGCGGCCCAGATCACCTCGATCCCGACGATCATGGCCTTCCGCGAGGGCATCCTCGTCTACGCGCAGGCCGGGGCGCTGCCGCCGGCCGGGCTCGAGAAGGTCATCGAGGGCATCCGGGCCCTCGACATGGACGACGTGCGGTCCCAGGTCGCGGCGCAGGCCGCCGCGTCGCAGGGCTGAGCCATACCACCCGGGGTACCATCCGCAGAGATCAGGTAAGACATGGGAAGGGACGTCATGGAGCTCGACGCCGACGAGATGCAAGCAGTCGTCAAGCGGCTCAAGCGCGCCCAGGGCCAGATCGGCGGGATCATCAAGATGATCGAGGACGGCCGGGAGTGCCAGGACATCGTCACCCAGATGGCGGCGGTGTCCAAGGCGCTCGACCGCGCCGGCTTCGCCACGATCTCGCTGGGGCTGCGCCAGTGCGTCTCGGACCCGGAGCACAACCCGATGGACGTCGCAGCCATGGAGAGGCTCTTCCTCTCCCTCGCCTGACATGGAGGCCGCCGACTGGGATGCCCGGTATGCCGCGACCGACCTGGTGTGGTCGGCCGCGCCCAACGTCTGGGTCGAGGAGCTCGTCAGCGGTATGCCGCCCGGCCGGGCCCTCGACATCGCGGCCGGCGAGGGCCGCAACGCCCTCTGGCTCGTCGAGCAGGGCTGGGAGGTCGAGGCCGTCGACTTCAGCCCGGTGGCCGTGCAGCGGGTCGCCGACCTGGCCGCCGGCCGGCTCGGTGAGCGTGCGTCGCGGCTGACCGCCGTCGTCGGCGATGCCACCGCCCTCGTCGGTGAGGGCGACCGGGACCTTGTCGTCTTCTGCTACCTCCACCTGCCCCGTGACGAGTGGGATGCCGCGATCGCGGCCGGTCTGCGGGCCTGCCGGCCCGGGGGCACGGTGCTCGTCATCGGCCACGCGCGCCGCAACCTCCTCGAGGGGGTGGGCGGGCCGCAGGACCCGGCGATCCTCCTCGACCCCGAGCACGTCGTCGCCTCGGTCGAGGGCCTGCCGGTCGTGGTCGAGCGGGCCGAGCTGCGACAGCGGGTCGTCCCGGACGCGGACCGTCCGGCCCTCGACACCGTCGTGCTGCTCCGTCGCCGCTGACGCCCGTGCCGGGCGTCGAGGTCGAACGCGTCAGTGACGCGGTGTGGCGGGTCGGCACGCCCACCGTCGGGCTCACCAGCCCTCGTGCGCGGTGAACAGCGGGCCCTCGTCGTCGACACCGGCGGCGGGCCCCGGCAGGGCCGTCAGGTCCAGCGGGCGGTGCGCGAGCTGACCGCCCTCCCGCTCGTCGTCGTCAACACCCATGACCACTGGGACCACTGGTTCGCCAACGCGGTCCTCCTCGACGAGCCGGGGTCGGCGGCCGAGCAGCGCCAGGCCTGGGGACCGCCCGCAGTGGCGTGGGAGGCGCGCGCCCGCGAGCAGTGGTCCGAGGCGCTCGGGCACGAGCCGGAGCTGCGTCCCGACGTCCTGCGACCACCGACCGGCACCCTCGAGGACGGTGCCGTCCTCGACCTGGGCGGGCTGCGGGTCGAGGTGCGCGTGCTCGGTGGGCACACGGCATACGATCTCGCGCTCGTGGCCGGGGAGGTGGCCATCCCCGGCGACCTCGTCGAGGAGAGCGGGCCCCCGCAGCTCGACCGCACGTCATCCCTCGACCGCTGGGTCGAGTCGCTCGACGTGCTGCTGGCGACGGGGACGCGGACCTTCGTGCCGGGCCACGGCCGGCCCGTCGACCGAGCCTTCGTGGTCGATCAGCAGCGGTGGCTCGCGGCCCAGCGCTCGGGTGGGACCCGGCTGACCCGGAACCTCGGTCCTTGACGCAGCAGCTCCCGCGTCCAGATCGAACCACCGCGTCACGGAACCGGGCGGCCGCGAGAGAGGCCGCCGGCAGGTTCAGCTCGTGCCGGCGCGCCAGGTCGTGTAGCCGCCGCTGAGGTTGCGCACGTCCTCCCACCCGCGCTGGCGCAGGATCCGGGCGGCGACGTGCCCGCGCAGGCCGACGGCGCAGTGGACCACGACCGGGCCCGCGGGCACCTCGTCGAGTCGGTCGCGCAGCTCGTCGACGGGGATGTTGAGCGCGCCCTCGATGGAGCCCTTGGCGAACTCCGAGGCGGTGCGCACGTCGATGAGGGCCGCTCCGGAGGCGAGCGCCGCGTCGAGCTCGTGCCACTGGATGCACGCGGACAGCCCGGAGTGGAGGTTGTCGTCGATGTGGCCGAGCATGTTGACCGGGTCCTTCGCCGACCCGAACTGCGGGGCGTAGGCGAGCTCGAGGGCGGCGAGGTCGCGGGCGCGCAGGCCAGCCGTCATCGCGGTGGCGATGACGTCGATGCGCTTGTCGACGCCCTCGCGGCCGACGCCCTGCGCGCCGAGGATCGCGTCGGTTTCCGGGTCGACGAGCAGCTTGAGCGCCATCGTCGCGGCGCCGGGGTAGTAGGTCGCGTGCGAGGCCGGGTGGGTGTGGATGGCGCGGTAGGCGCGTCCCGCAGCGCGCAGGCGCTTCTCGTTCCAGCCCGTCGCGGCGACCTGGAGGCCCAAGACGCCGACGATCGCCGTGCCGAGGACCGGTCGGTCGGTGCCGCCGTCGCCGGCGATGACGTCGGCGACCCGACGGCCCTGGAGGTTGGCGGTGTTGGCGAGCGGGACGAGGGCCTGCTCGTGGCTGAGCCCGTCGACCTTCTCGACCGCGTCGCCGACGGCGTAGACGTCGGGGGCACTGGTGCGGAAGTGCTCGTCGACGGCGATGCCGCCCCGGTCGCCGACCCGCAGGCCTGCAGCCTGGGCCAGGGTGGTGTCCGGCCGCACGCCGATGGCGGCGACGACGAGGGCGGCCGGCAGGACGGTGCCGTCGTCGAGGGTCACGTCCTCGACGCCGATCGCGGTCACGGACCGACCGAGGTGGAGGTCGACGCCGGCGGCGCGCAGGGCCCGGTGCACCGGGGCGACCATCTCGGGGTCGAGGGGGGCCATCACCTGGGGGGTGGCTTCGACGAGGGCGACCTGCATGCCGCGGTGGACGAGGTTCTCGGTGAGCTCCACGCCGATGAAGCCCCCGCCGATGACGACGGCGGTGGCCGGCTCGGGGGACTCGTCGTCGAAGCCGCGGGCCTCGACGCCCTGCGCGGCCGCGACGGCGGCCACGAGGACATCGGTGTCCTCGATGTCGCGCAGGGTGAGGGCGCGCTCGATGCCGGGGATCGGGGGGCGCACCGGGCGGGCGCCGGGGGAGAGGACGAGGGCGTCGTAGGTGACCTCCTCCTCGACGCCGGAGGCGAGGTCGCGCAGGGTCACGCGGTGGGCGGCCGGGTCGATGGCCACGGCCTCGGTCCGCACGCGCACGTCGAGCTCGAAGCGGGCCCCCAGCGAGGCCGGCGTCTGCAGGAGCAGCGCCGACCGCGCCTCGATGACCCCGCCCACGTGGTAGGGCAGGCCGCAGTTGGCGAAGGAGACGTGGCCACTGCGCTCCACGACGATGATCCGCGCGGTCTCGTCGAGACGGCGCAGCCGGGTCGCGGTGGACATGCCGCCGGCGACGCCGCCGACGATGACAACGGTGCGTGACGTGCTGGACATGACACAATGATACCCCCTAGGGTATCGTCCTGCAGGACCGGAACCGACCGTGGAGGAACCAGCATGTGCCGAGCAGTGACCTGCCGTAAGTGTGGCAAGACGACGTGGGCCGGCTGTGGCCAGCACGTCGACCAGGTGTTGCGGGGGGTCCCGCAGGGTCAGCGCTGCCAGGGGCACCAGGACGAGCCCGGACAGGGCTTCTTCAGCAAGCTCTTCGGTCGCTGACGCGACCCACGACGGGCCGACGCCACCGGCGTCGGCCCGTCGTCGTGTCCGGCGTCAGCCCGTCGTGCCGCCATTGGCCGCTGCCGCCTCGAAGGCCGGCAGATGGCTCTCCTGCGAAGCGCGCCGGAGGTTCTCGAACACGCGGGTGAGGGCCTGGTCGCCGGCGACCTGGTCGATGAGCCGGTCGTAGAGCGCGACATTGTCGACCTCGCCCTCGGCCCAAGCCGTGGCGGCCGCCAGCAGGTCATCAGGGGCCGTGACCTTCCCGAGGTAGGGGTTGGCGGGCACCTCGATGCCCATCCGCTCCAGCTGCCGCACGAGGGCCGCGATGTGCCGCTCCTCGGCCGCGGCGATCCGCGCATAGGGCTGCACGGTGCCGTGGCGGTCGAGGACCGCGGCGTAGCTCGCGTAGGCGGCATACTCACCGGTCGGGTCCATGAGGGCTGCCCAGGCGGCCTGCTCCGCGGGGGTGTCGACCGTGGCCGGCGCGGCCGTGGCCCCGGGAGCGAGGGTGCTCGTGGGCTCTGAGCCGGCAGGCGCCGGGGTGGACGCGGTGGTCGATGGCCCCGTGGCCGCCGATCCGGCAGACGGTGAGCCGGTCGTGACCGTCGGTGTGGGGCCGGTGGCGGCCCCCGGTGAGGCCGCGCTGCAGGCCGTCAGGCCCAGGAGGGCCACGGCCGTGAGGATGAGGGCTGCGCTTCTCGTGGTCATGCCTCAGTCATACCCCCGGAGGTATGAAGCAGGTTGTCAGCTCCCTGTGGGTGTGCTGTGTCCGCTGTGCGCCATGGGGCGGGCGCTCCCCGAGACGAACCATCCCCTTCGCCCGTGGCTGGTGAGGGCGTATGCCGCCCGCTCGAGCTCCCCGGGGATGTCCCGGTCGAGGTGGCAGCCGCCGGCCCAAGCGCCCCACACGGGTTGGACCACTGCCTGGGCGCGCGCGAGAGCCGGGTGGTCGCTCGTCGTGTGCTCGACGAAGTGGAGGGCGCCGCCGGGTCGGAGGACGCGCGCGATCTCCGCCAGCGCGGTCGTCAGGGCGGGAATCGTGCACAGGGTCCACGTCGAGACCACCGCGTCGATCGATGCCGTCGACAGGTCGAGGCCGGCGGCGTCGGTGCCGACCCGCTCGACCGGTCGGCCGAAGGCGGCGATGCGCGGCAGGGCGCGCTCCCACGCCAGGTCGGCCGGCTCGACGGCGAGCACGCCCGTCACGTCGGCGCCGTAGTGCGCGAGGTTGCGGCCGGAGCCGAAACCGACCTCGACGACGAGCCCGCGCACGGCGTCACGGCCGCAGGTGGCGGCGCGGAGCTCCTCGACCTGCGGCCCCGACATGGCGCGGTCGACGAGCCGCGGCAGGACGTGCTCGTCCCACCATCGTGGAGCCCTCATGACGCCAGTGTGCGTCAGTGATGGCCTTTGAGCACCATCCGCATCATGCGCGCGTTGATGAGGGCGAAACGGCCTGCCTGCACCGGCAGGCTGCGCCGGGCGCGAAGGGTCCGCATCGTGGGGAGCGGCGCCTTCGTGAGGTCGGCGGTCGGGGTGATGGGCTCGGGGCCCGCGCCGGGGGTCGTCGTCATGGGGTCACTCCGGGATGAACTGCCAGCCGAAGCGGGCCTTGGCCTTGTGGATGAAGAGGTGGTGCAGCATGAGCTTGGTCCAGTGACCCGCGAGGCCGATCTCGCCGCGCGTGTCGCTGAGGTCGCGTCCGGTGGGGAAGCGGTCGAAGTCCGGCACGATCGGCATCATCGTCATCGAGGCCGCCGATCCCTTCCGCAGGCCGGTGCCGGCCGAGGCCACGCAGGCGGCGCCCATCCGGGCCATCGAGGCCTCGACCGGGCGGGCCGAGGGGCCCTGCTTGATCCGGGCCGCGATCGACTCGGCGGCCACCTTCCCCTGCACGCCGGACGGCATGCCGGTCCGGGGCGGCGAGGGGGTGATGACGGTGCCGCGGGGGCTCCTGCGGGGCCGGGAAATCTGGTGCGGCGGGGCGAAGGCGATGCCGGCGGCCCAGATGTTGTCGTAGCCCTGGGCCATGTAGGTCAGCGGCCAGTCGTCGGCCTTCCACTCCTCGTAGGGCTTGCCCGAGTAGTCGGCGTCGACCTTCATGAAGCCCGAGGGGGCGAAGAGCTCGCTCGTGATGTCGTTCCCCGCCCGGTCCTTGGCCCACAGTGGGACGCCGCCGAAGGGCGGCAGCAGCATCGCGAAGTCGAAGGCGAGGGTGTGGTCCTGGCCGTCGAGGGTCTCGTAGTGGACCAGGCCCGACTCGACCGAGTGGACGTGCGCCCCGAGGATGGCCTCGACCTCGCGCTCGCGGAACAGGGAGGCGGTCCAGAGCTCGCTCGTGGTCTCGAAGCCGTTCTGACCGAAGGTCATGCCGCCGACGCCGAAGTCACCGAGCTCGGCCTCGTTCGTGAGGTAGATGAGCCGGGCGCGGTCGCGCACCGCGGCCTGCCGGAGCTCGTGGTCGACGTTGAAGACGTACTCGAAGGCTGCGCCCTCGCAGGTGCAGGTGCCGTGGCCCATGCCGATGACGAGGGTCTGCGACTCCCCGGCGCGCAGCCGGTCGATCGTCTCGGCGAGGCGGGCCGCGGCCTCGACGGCGTGGTCGGCGGTGCACACCGAGACGGTGTGCCCGTGCTGCGGGCCGAGCCCCTCGGTGGCGCCGAACTTCAGCTGCGGGCCGGTGGCGTTGACGAGGTAGTCGTAGTGAAGGGTGCTGGACTCGCCCTGCCGGTCCGGCGCGGTGGACTCGACCTCGACGGCCGGGCGGGAGTCGGCCGCGCCCTCGATGCCGGCCGGATGGAGGCCGACGGCCTTGGCCTGGAGATAGGCGATGCCCTGCTTGGCATAGACGGGCGCGAGCCGGAAGACGACGTCCGACTTGCCCATCTGGCCCACCCCGACCCAGATGTTCGACGGGATCCAGTTCCACTGGCTGTTCGGTGTCACGACCGTCACGGTGTTGTTCTTGGGCAGCAGCCGTCGCAGGTGCAGCGCGGCGGTGTGGCCGGCGACGCCGGCTCCCAGGACGACGACGTCGGCCATGGGGTCCTCCTTCGACGCGGTGGTGCGGTCGGTCCGGCCGCTGATCCGAAGGTATACCCCCATAGGTATATTGACAAATACCCTAGGGGGTATGAACCCCTAGCGGGTGGGGTCGACAAGGACGATGCCCCGCGAGAACGAGGACCCCATGTCGGGCAGCGCCTTGGCCGCGGCTTCGAGCCCCAGGGGTCCGCGACCGTCGAGCATCGAGGCCAGCGGGATGCGACCGGCCCGCACGTCGTCGAGCAGCGCGGGGTAGGCCCGCGCGTCCATGCCGTGGCTACCGAGGACGTCGAGCTCCCACGCGATGACCCGGTCCATGGGGATCGGAGCGGCCCCGGCGCCGGGCGGCAGCAGCCCGACCTGGACGTGTCGGCCGCGGCGCCGGAGGCAGAGCACGCCCGCGCGCGCCGTCCCGGGCGAGCCGAGGGCGTCGATGCTCACGTGGGCGCCGCCGCCGGTGAGGTCGTGGACCCGCTCGGGCAGGTCGTCCCCCTGGAGCAGCCCGTGACGGGCGCCGAGGGCGGTGGCCGCAGCAAGGGAGTCGGCCGACAGGTCGACGGCGATGACGTCGGCACCGCGGGCGACCGCAGCCGCCACCGCGGACAGCCCCACCCCGCCGCACCCGAGCACCACGACGCTCTCACCGGCCTGCACGTCGGCCCGGACCGTCACCGCTCGGTATGCCGTGGCCACCCGGCAGCCGAGACCCGCGGCCTGTGCGGTGGTCACGTCGTCCGGCAGGGCGACGAGGTTGGTCGCGGCCGCGTGGACGACGACGCGCTCGGCGAAGGACCCGGGATCGCTGAACCCGGGCTGGCGCTGGTGCGGGCAGACCTGGCCGTCCCCGGCCCAGCACACCGGGCACGCGCCGCAGGCGAAGACGAAGGGGGCGGTGACCCGGCGCCCGACCCAGCCGCGGTCGACCCCGTCGCCGACCGACTCCACCGAGCCGGCGAACTCATGGCCCGGGATGTGGGGGAAGCCGACGATGTCGGTGTCGTGGCCCAGCCAGCCATGCCAGTCACTGCGACACAGCCCGCTCGCCTCGACCCGGACCACCGCCCCACCGGGGGGTGCGACCGCGTCCGGGACGTCGGTGACCGAGAGCGGGCCGCCGAACGCGGCATACGTCAGTGCACGCACGGGTCCACTGTGCCAGCCCGGGTGCCGGCGAGGCGTGCCCCGGCCGACCCGACCGTGTCGACCGGGGCGACCGGGGCCGACGGGGCGCGGTCAGCCGGCCTTGGGGTGGGCGCTCTCCCAGGCGGTGTAGCCCCCGAGGAGGTCCGAGACATCGGTGAAGCCCAGCGAGCGCAGCGTCGAGGCCCCGACCGAGGAGCGCCAGCCGCCGGCGCAGTTGACGAGGACCGGCACGGCCGGGTCGAGGTCGGTGCGGCGGGCGACGAGCTCGGCGAGCGGGATGTGGTGGGCGCCGGGGATCATCCCCGCGGCGACCTCGCCGGCGTTGCGGATGTCGACGAGCTGCACGGCACCGGCGGCGATCGCCTCGTCCGCCTGCTCGACGGTGAGCCGGCTGGCGCGGGCCACCTGGTCCGGGTGCGCGGCCATGGCGCCCTCGGGGTCGGTGAGGTGCCCGACGACGTGGTCGAAGCCGATGCGTGCGATCCGTGTGGCGACCTGCTGCTCGAGCCCCTCGGGCGCGATGAGGACGATGCGGTCGGTGGGGGCGAAGACCATGCCGACCGTCTCGGCCATCCGGCCGTCGGCGGGCACGTTGATGGCGCCCGCGAGGTGGCCGGCGGCGAACTCCTGGGGGTCGCGGGCGTCGTGGATCCGGGCGCCGAGGGCGACCTCGTGCTCGAACTCCTCCCAGCTCAGCGCGGGCACCGTCGTGTCGAGCTCGCGCAGCTGGCGGTCCTGGCGGTTGAGGGTGGCGTCGTAGACGAAGTAGCCGGGCGCGCTCGGCTGCCCCTCGGTGACGACCGCGAGGAAGGCGTCGACGTCCATCGGACGGCAGGCGTAGTTGCTGCGGCGCTGCTCACCGATCGTGCTCTGGCGCTCGGTCGAGAGGTTTTTGCCGCAGGCCGAGCCGGCGCCGTGGGCGGGGAAGACCCGGACGGCGTCCGGCAGCCCCATGAGCTTGCGCTGGACCGAGTCGTGGAGCATCCGGCCGAGCTCCTCGGCGGTGTGCCCGATCGACGCGAGCAGGTCGGGGCGACCGACGTCACCGATGAAGAGGGCGTCGCCGGTGAGCACGCCGTGGGCGACCTCGTCGGTGCCGTGCTCGAAGACGAGGACGCTGATCGACTCGGGCGTGTGGCCCGGGGTGGCCATGATCTCGAGGGTGACGCCGTCCGGGCCACCGAGCGGGATCCGCTCACCGTCGTGGAGCGCGCGGATCTCGAACTCCGCCGTCGCCGCGTCGCCGTAGCCGATCCAGGCGCCGGTGGCCTTGGCCAGCTCGAGGTGACCGGAGAGGAAGTCGGCGTGGAAGTGGGTGTTGATGACGCCGACGATGGTCAGCCCGAGCTCGCGGGCGTCGGCGAGGTACTCCTCGACGTCGCGGCGCGGGTCGACGATGACGGCCTTTCGGGAGTCCTCGTCGGCGACGAGATAGGAAGCCTGGGACAGGCAGTCGAGGTAGTACTGGGTGAAGATCATCGGGTCGTCTCCTCCGGGGTCGCGGTTCCTTGGATACCCTAGGGGGTATATTGGTCATGAGCAACCGAGCCTCTCCAAGGAGTATTCCGAGCATGTCCGCGTTCGTGCACCGCCGTCGCCGTTCCGTCCTCGCGCTGACCGCCGGTGCCGGCCTGGCCGCCGTCCTCGGCCTCGCCGGGTGCAGTGGCTCGACCGACGAGACCCTCGACGCCAAGGCCTTCGCCACCGCCGTCGCCTCGTCCGGGGTCACCGTCGTCGACGTGCGAACCCCCGAGGAGTTCGCCGCGGGCCACCTGCGCGGTGCCGTCAACATCGACGTCAACGGGCCCGACTTCAAGGCCGCCGTCGGCGAGCTGTCCAAGGACGGCGAGTATGCCCTCTACTGCCGCAGCGGCAACCGCTCGGCCACCGCGCTGGCCACGATGAAGGACCTCGGCTTCACCCACGCCTACCACCTCGGCGGCGGCATCGGCGCCTGGACCGCAGCCGGCGGCGAGGTCGTCACCGACTGACGGGCGCGGCACACGGCCCACCACGCCCGCTCGGCGCGGTGGGGGAAGCGCTCGGCGCGAGGTGGCCCCAGCCGGGCACGCCCGGCCCCGGCCGCTGGTAGGCATGGACCATGGCCCTCGACGTCGAGTTGGCAGAGATCCGCGACTTCCTCGCCCGGCACGCACCCTTCGACACCCTCCCGCCCGACGTGCTCGCCGAGCTGCCACGGCGCATGACCGTCGAGTACTACCGCCGCGGGCGCACGATCATCACGCGGAGCAAGGACAACCACAGCCTCTTCGTGCTGCGCTCAGGGGCGGTGGACATCCACGACGACCAGGGCACGCTCGTCGACCGGGGCGAGGCCGGCGACGTCTTCGGCTCGATCACCCTCGTCCTGGGCAACCCCTCGACCTTCGACGTGACGGCGATCGAGGACTGCCTCGTCTATGTCCTCCCCGAGGCGGAGTTCCGCGCCCTCACCGCGGCGCATCCCGACGTGGCGCACTTCTTCGACGAGCAGCGGGCCCACCGCATGCGCGGTGCCGTCGCCAAGCTGCAGGACTCGGGCTCGACCTCCGCGATGCTCAAGACCGGCGTGCGCGACCTCATCACGCGGGCGCCGATCACGACGACCCAGGACGCGAGCATCGCCCAGGCCGCGCGCACGATGAAGGAGCACGGCGCCTCCTCCCTGCTCGTCATGGACGGTGAGCAGCTGGCCGGCATCGTCACCGACCGCGACCTGCGCAACCGGGTGCTCGCCGTCGGCGTCTCCCCGGAGCGACCGGTGCGCGAGGTCATGACCGCCGGACCCGTCGTGGGCGACGCCGACGCCCTCGCCTTCGAGGTCCTCCTCGAGATGGTGGGGCGCAACATCCACCACCTGCCGATCCTCGAGCACGACCTGCCGATCGGCGTCGTGACGACCACCGACCTCATGCGGATGGTCCAGGCCAGCCCCGTCTACGTCGTCGGCGACATCCAGAAGCAGTCCGACGTCGAGGGCGTCGCCACCGTGAGTGCCCGCCTGCCCGCCGTCGTCGAGTCCCTCGTCGGGCAGGACGCCAGCGCCGACGACATCGGCCGGGTCGTCACCGCGATCGGTGACGCGGTCGAGCGGCGACTCATCACGCTCGCCGAGGCCGAGCTGGGCGGGGCGCCGGTGCCCTACACCTGGGTGGCCCTGGGCTCCCGGGCGCGCCTCGAGCAGGCTCTCGCCGCGGACCAGGACAACGCGATCATCATCAGCGACGAGGCGACCGACGCCGACCTCGCCTGGTTCGAGGAGCTCGCGCGGCGGGTGAGTGCCGGGCTCGTCGAGTGCGGCTATCCGACCTGCCCCGGGGACGTCATGGCGACCAACCCGCGCTGGCGGCTGCGCCTGCAGGACTGGCGGCAGGAGTTCGCGACCTGGCTCACCCAGCCCGTGCCCGACGCGATCCTCCAGGCGAGCATCTTCTTCGACATGCGACCGGTGCATGGGGACTCCGGGCTCTTCCCCGAGTTGCACCACGACATCCTGGCCCGGGCCCCCCAGTCGCGCCTGTTCCTCGCACACCTGGCCAAGGCCGCCACCCTCAACGAACCTCCCCTGGGCTTCTTCCGCGGCTTCGTGCTGGCCAGGGAGGGGGAGCACGCCGACACCCTCGACATCAAGCGCGGTGGCATCGGCGCCGTCGTCGAGCTCGCGCGCGTCCACGCCCTCGCCCTCGGGTCGCCGGCGGTCAACACCGTGGCCCGGCTGCAGGCCGCCATCGCCGGCGGGATCATGAGCGAGGAGAAGGGGGCCGACCTCACCGACGCCTTCGAGTTCATCTCCTACGTCCGGCTGCGGCACCAGGCGGCCCAGGTGAGGGAGGGGCGCCCGGTCGACAACCACGTCAACCCCGACCAGCTCAGTTCCTTCGACAAGCGCCACTTGCGTGAGGCCTTCGCCATCGTTCGCTCGGCGCAGTCGGCGATGGCCTCGCGCTACCCGACGACCTTCATGTGAGGCCGATCTGATGGCGTGGTTCCGTCGCACCCCCGAGCAGGCCCGCCAGCGGGCGGCTCAGGTATGCCGTGAGGGCCCGCTCGCGGCGTACCTCTCGGTGCCGTTTGCCGACCCGGCAACCGACGTGGACGACCTCGAACTGCTGGCCCTGGACGTCGAGACGACCGGGCTGCAGCCGGGCAGGGACCACGTCGTCGCGGTGGGCTTCGTGCCCGTCGTGCGTGGTCGGATCGAACTTGCCGGGGCCCGCTCGATCCTCGTCGCGGCACCCGTCGACGTGGGGCAAAGCGCGACCGTGCATCGGCTGACCGATGACGTGGTGGCCGGTGGGGTGCCGCTGGCGGAAGCGCTTGCCGAGGTGCTGGCGGCACTGCGCGGGCGGGTGTTGCTCGCGCACTTCGCCCGGATCGAGGTGGGCTTCATCGAGCGTGCCTGTGCGCAGTTGTGGGGTGCGCCCTTCCCGGCGCAGGTGGTCGACACCCTGGACCTGCAGCGCCGACTGACGGCGGGCGCCTTCGGCCAGGAGCCGGCGCCGGGGTCACTGCGGCTGTGGACCGCGCGGGAGCGCTATCGGCTGCCGATCTATCGGGCGCACGAGCCGCTCATCGACGCATTGTCGTGTGCGGAGCTCTATCTGGCCCAGGTCGCCGAAATGCGGGGCGAGGGTGACCTGACCCTCAAGCAGGTGCTGGCCTGAACCGCAACGTCCGGCACGCGGCCGCTATATCAACCACGATGCCGGACGCAAGAGAGCGGTGGCCCTCAGAACATGCGGTAGGGGCTGGCCTGCGCCATGATCTGCAGTTCGTTGGTCTCGCGCTCGAAGTCGCGGTCCTGGACTCGCGTCCACGAGCGGCCGATGTGGCGGGCGGTGCGGAGCCGGTCGGCAAGTTGCTGGGCGGCTTCAATTTGGAAGATGCGGTGCGTCGTCATGCCTCAATTGTGAGACCTTCAACTATTTAGGACAAGGCGAGAATACTTCATAGTAATAAAGCAATGCTTATCTGTTGGGTAGGCTCGAAACATGCTCGATCCACATCGCCTCGGGGTCTTCCAGTCCGTCATGGTCACCGGCTCCGTCCAGGAGGCCGCCGACAACCTGAGGATGACGCCCTCGGCCGTCAGTCAGCACATCGCCGCGCTGCAGCGACAGACCGGACTCGACCTCTTCGACCGGGTGGGCCGAGGCATCGTGCCGACGGCTGCGGCCGAGGCACTCATCGCCCAGGCCGAGACGGTGCTGCAACAGTGGCATCGACTCGATGACTATGTCGCGGACCTGCGCGACGGTCGCACCGGCCGGCTGGTGCTGGGCTACTTCCCGTCGGCTGGCTCGACGCTGCTGCCGAGCATCGTGCGCCAGATCACGGCCGAGTTCCCGGACCTCGTCGTCGAACTCGTCCTCACCGAGGTGGGCGCTCGCTCGACGATCCCGGACATCGATGTCGCGATGGACCACACCGAGAACACACGGCGTCCCGGGTATCGCAAGGTGCCGCTGACCGAGGACCCTTACATTCTCGCCGTCCACCACGAGCACCCGCTGGCACGTCGACGCACGGTGACCCTCACCGACCTGAAGGGTGAGGGTTGGGTGAGCAACGACAGTTTCGCGAATCCCGGCCACCGGATCGTGCTCGCGGCGTGCGCGGCCAAGGGATTCACCCCGCGTTTCACCGTCCAGGCGCAGGACCACCACAGCGCCCTCGGGTTCGTCGCGGCCGGTGTCGGGATCACCGTGCTTCCACGACTCGCGGCGCGCATCATCCCGGACGGGGTGGTCCGCGTGCGGATCACCGACCCCCCGGTGCGTCAACTCGTGGCGATGGTCCGGGAGGGCGGTGTCCGCAACGCGGTCGCCGATCGAGTCCTCGACCTGCTCGTCCGGCTCAGCCGGCACCCATCACGCCGGCAACGGGTCCAGCGGTCGTGACTGTGCGTCGTTCATGGCACTGAGCGAGGTGCCCTCGACGTCGAGGTCGGGCGTGAGCCGGTCCAACCAGCCCGGCATGTACCAGGCCCGCTCGCCGAGGAGGTGCATCACGGCCGGGGTGAGCGTCATCCGCACGAGCACCGCGTCGGTGAGGACGCCGACGGCCAACCCGAAGCCCATCGGCCGGATCATCGTCAGATGGGAGAAGACGAAGCCTCCGAAGACCGCGAACATGATCACCGCAGCCGCCGTGACGACCTTGGCGCCGTGGGTGAAGCCGCTGCGCACCGCCGTCCGGGCGTCCTCGCCGTGGCTCCACGCCTCGCGCATCCCGCTGACGAGGAACATCTGATAGTCCATCGCCAGACCGAAGAGGACACCGATGAGCATGATGGGCATGAAGGACAGGATCGGTCCGGGGTCGTGGACCCCGAAGATCGAGCCCAGCCAGCCCCACTGGTAGACCATGACGGTCGCGCCGAAGGCAGTGGCGACCGAGAGCAGGAAGCCAGCGGTGGCCACGAGCGGCACGACGACCGACCGGAAGACGGCCGTGAGGATGAGCAGGGAGAGACCGACGACGACCAGCAGGTAGGTCGGCAGGGCGGCGGCCAGCCGCTCGGAGATCTCGATGTTGGCAACCGTCTGGCCGGTGAGCCCGATCGTCGTCCCCGTGCTGGCCCCGATGGACAACGCACTGTCGAGCAGCGCGTGGACCGTGGTCACGGTCTGCGCTTCCGCCGGACCGGTCGATGGCACGACCTGGAAGGCGAGAGTGCGGTGGTCCGCACTCGTGCCGAAGGGCACGACGTGCTCGACCCCGTCGACCGCGGCCAGTGAGGTCGCCAGGTGCGCCTGCGTGGCGCTCACCTGCTCCTGCGTCGGCGTGCCGGGCAGGTCGGCCACCACGATAACCGGGCCGTTCATGCCGGGCCCGAAGGCCTGCGCGGTCGCGGCATACGCCCGGTAGGCCGTCGAGTCGGCCGGCTCGTTGCCTCCGCCGGGGAGTCCGAGACGGAGGTCGAGCGCCGGGAAAGCGATGATGCCGACGAGGGCGACCACGCCGAGGACGGTCAGCCAGGGTCGGCGGGTGATGAGCCGGACATACCAACCGCCGTGCTCCTCCTCGTGCTGGTCCTCGGTGACGACGCGGGTCGAGACCTCGCCCGGGGTGGTGAACCCGGCCGCTCGCCATCCACGACGCGAGACGACCCGCGTGCCCATGATGCGAAGGAGGGCAGGGGAGAAGGTGAGCGCCACGAGCACCGCCACGGCGACGGTCCCGGCGGCGACCAGACCCATCTGGGCCAGGAGCGGGATGCCGGAGAGGACCAGGGCGACGAGGGCGATGACGACGGTGGTCCCCGCGAAGAGCACCGCGCTGCCCGAGGTGCCGACCGCGCGGGCGATCGACTCCTTGAGGTCCATGCCCAGCAGCAGCTGGCTGCGGTGGCGGTTGACGATGAAGAGGGCGTAGTCGATGCCGACGGCCAGGCCGAGCATGAGGGCCAGGGCCGGGGTCATCGAGTTCATCTCGTAGAAGGCGGTGAGCGCCATGGCCGCGGCCAGGCCGACCCCGACGCCGATCATGGCGACCGCGAGCGGGAGGCCGGCGGCGATCAGGGTGCCGAGCATGGCCACGAGCACGATGCCGGCCAGGACGAGACCGACGATCTCACCGACACCGACGAGGCTGTTGTCCTGGGTGATCTCCACGCTGTAGTCGATGTCCATACCGGAGGCCGCCAAGGTGTTCCCGATCTCCTGCACCCGCTCGCGCACCGCTGGATCGACCGAGTTGGTGTTGCGGTCGAACTGGATCTGCACAATGGCTGTGCTGCCGTCGGACGAGACCGTGCGCAGGCCGTTGATGGCTGCAAGCGTGTCCTCGCCCTGCTGGTAGGCGGTCCGCCCCTGGAGGTACTGGTCGTAACCGGCCTGCCACTGGGCCTCGCCAGCGGCGAGTTGCTCCTGGCCGGTGGCGAGTTGCTGCTCGAGGGAGGGGATGCCGGGGTCGGCCGGGTCCTTCGCCCTGCTGTAGGCGAGGAGTCCCTGGCCTTGGAGCAACTGGAACTTGGCCGTGTCGAGCTCAGTGCGACCGGCGGTCAACTGCGCGTCGGCCGAGTCGAGCTGGGTTGCCGCGTCGGCCAGTTTGGACTTGTTGGCGTCGAGTTGTGCCTGTGCCGCAAAGGGATCCACGACTCGGTTGACCTGGTCGAGGTCGGTCCACTCATCGAAGGTATGGGTCAGGGCGGCCTTCTGGGTGTCGGTGAAGGCTCCGTCGCGCGAGTGCACGACGACCGTGCCGAAGCCGCCGGCGACCTCGGGGATCTGGGTGGCTGCGTGGTCGAGCACGTTCTGGAAGGTGCTTCCGGGGATGGTCACCTCGGGTGTCGGGGAGGTTCCGAAGGTCGCGGCGCCGCCACCGAGGGCGGCGAGCACGATCAGCCAGGCAGCGATGACGGTCTTGACGTGGTCGGCGCACCAGCGGCCGACGCGGTAGAGGAAGGTAGCCATGGAAAGTCGTTCTCCTGAAATGGAATCAGAGCGATCAGCGGGCGGGTGGAGTGTCGAAGCCGGTGCGCAACCTCGCCATCGAGGTCGTGAGCAGGTCGTGGTATGCCGCGAGGGCGTCGGGCGTCGTGGCCCCGCCGTGGCGTCGTTGCCAGATGTGAACCGTGGCCTCGGCGGTGGCGACAACCGAGGCGGCGAGTGTCGCGGCATACACCTCGTCGACGTCCGGGCCGAGACGGTCCATGAGCCACCCAGTGAGCCATTCGACGAAGGCGTCGATGTGATCGTGGGCCAAGTGGCGGGCCACCGGTGAGTTCTCCTTGGTCGCGGCGAGGAGTGCGAGGCGCTCGATGACCGGGGAACCGGCCTCCCCGGCGAGGAGTGCCTCCATGGTGTCCCAGAGGCATTCGTCGGCAGGGCGCCGGCTCAGGGTCTCGGTCAGTTCGGCGAGCAGCAACTCGACCGAGTGGGCACAGGCTGCGTCGATCGAGGGGAAGTAGTTGAAGAAGGTCCGCCGGGAGACGCCGGCCATCGTCGCAACGGCTTCGGCGGTCAGGTGGTCGGGTCCCTGAGTGCGGACGATCTCGTAGGTGGCTTCGGCGAGGCGGGCTCGCGTTGCGTCCTTCTTGGCCTCACGGAGACTGAGATGCATGAAGTGCACAGTAGTGCACATTTGCACGGATGTGCAAATGATGACTGTGCACTCAGACCCACATAATCATGAGTTATGCAAAGAAGGAACTTCGCATGCTGGGGTTATGGACAAGGCGGGCGGCCGGCTGGCACTCTTGATCGGCATGGAGCCAGAGCACCCTCTCGTCGCGCACATCCGTGAGTCCGTCATCGGCGAGGACCATGTCATGGCCACCCCCTATGGACCCCGTCGGGTGACCTATGCGGATTACACCGCGAGCGGGCGGGCCCTGGGGTTCGTCGAGGACTTCATTCGCGACCGGGTGCTGCCGAGCTATGCGAACACGCACACCGAGTCCAGCGGCACCGGCCTGCAGACGACCCGGCTGCGCGAGGACGCCCGCGAGATCATCCGGCAGGCGGTCCACGGCGACGACGACTCGGTCGTCATCTTCGCCGGGTCGGGGTGCACCGGGGCCATCGCGAAACTCATCGGGGTCATGGGCCTGCGCATCCCCTCCGGACTCGAGGACCAGTGGCACCTGACCGGCGCCATTACGCCGGACCAGCGCCCGGTGGTCTTCATCGGCCCCTACGAGCACCACAGCAACGAGGTCTCCTGGCGGGAGACGATCGCCGACGTCGTGACGATCCGCGAGGACGTCGACGGTGGTGTCTGTCTGGAGGATCTCGAGGCCAAGCTCCTCGCGCATGCCGACCGGCCGCTGAAGATCGGGTCCTTCAGTGCCGCGTCCAATGTCACCGGCATCGTCTCCGACACCTATGGCATCGCCTCCCTCCTGCACCGTCACGGTGCGCTCTCCTTCTGGGACTTCGCGGCCGCGGGACCCTACGTCGAGATCGAGATGACGGCGCCCGTGGGAGGTGACCCCGCGGCATACAAGGATGCGATCTTCCTCTCTCCGCACAAGTTCATCGGCGGGCCGTCGACGCCCGGTGTCCTGGTCGCCCGACGTGAACTCTTCACCAACCGGGTGCCCGACGTGCCCGGAGGTGGCACGGTCGCCTATGTCAACCCGGACGAGCACGTCTTCCTCGCCGACCCGAGCCACCGCGAGGAGGGCGGCACGCCGGCGATCATCGAGTCGATCCGTGCCGGCCTGGTCTTCCAGCTCAAGGAAACCGTGGGGACAGAGGTGATTCGCGAGCTCGAGGAGCGCTTCCTGCGGCGGGCGGTCGACGCCTGGCGCGGCGAGCCCGGCATCGAGATTCTCGGCAACCTCGAGCGTGAGCGTCTGTCGATCGTGTCCTTCGTCGTCAAGGGGCACGACTCGCCCTATCTGCACCACAACTACGTCGTCGCGCTCCTCAACGACCTCTTCGGGATCCAGTCGCGTGGCGGGTGCTCGTGTGCCGGCCCCTATGGTCACCGGCTGCTCGGCATCGACGTCGAGCGCTCCCACGAGTTCGAGCGGGAGATCACCGGTGGCTGCGAGGGGATCAAGCCGGGCTGGGTCCGGGTGAACTTCAACTACTTCCTCTCCGACACCGTCGCCGACTACGTCATCGAGGCCGTGCGGATGGTCGCTCGTGACGGCTGGCGCCTGCTCGGCGACTACCTCTTCGACCCGATGACCGGCCGCTGGCGGCACCGCGAGGGGGTCGTCGAGCCGCCGATTCGCCTGCGCGACATCAGGTATGCCGCGGACGGCCACCTCACGATCCCTGCCGAGGCGCTGACCGGTGGGGAGGAACTGCTCGCCCAGCACCTGGTCGATGCGCGGGCGATCCTGGCGGCGGCTGTTCCTCCGGGCGAGCTGGTCGGTGGTCGCGAGGGACTGACCGAGGACTTCGAGCACCTGCGGTGGTTCGACCTCCCAGCCACAGCCCTCGCTGCGTCCGGCACTGTGGTTGCTTGAGGGTCCACGTGCCGGACGCAACGCGGAGGAACGAGTTCGGCCAGCCGGTCGGCGATCCGGTGCCCGGCTGGTCGGGCGCGGCGCACCCGCCGGGCCACGTCCTCGAGGGGCGACGGGTGACCCTGCGCCCGCTCGAGGTGGGTGACGCGCCAGGCCTGCACGCGGCATACGAGGGACAGGCGGATGCCGACTGGACCTACCTGCCCGTCGAGCGGCCGCGCACCCTGCAGGAGGTGCGGGACCTGGTCGAGGAGCGAATGTCCTCGACTGCGGTGACCCATGCGGTGCTCCGCGAGGGGATCGCCTGCGGGGTCGCCTCGCTGATGAGGATCGACCAGGGCAATGGCGTCATCGAGATCGGATGGGTGGCCTTCGGGACGCCACTCCAGCGGACGGTGTCGTCGACCGAGGCGCAGCGCCTGCTCATGGGGCACGTTTTCGATGACCTGGGGTATCGCCGTCTCGAGTGGAAGTGCGACGCGCTCAACGCACCGTCGATGCGGGCGGCCGAACGACTCGGCTACACCTTTGAGGGGACCTTCCGGCAGGCCATCGTCACCAAGGGCCGCAACAGGGACACAGCTTGGTGGTCGATCACCGACGCCGAGTGGCCCGCTATCCGCGAACTACTCGACCAGTGGCTCGACCCCTCGAACTTCGACGACTCGGGGCAGCAGCGGGCGCGCCTCAGTCCCTGAGGGCAGGATGCGTGTCGTTGTCGCAACTGGTGGCGACATCGGCACGCATGTCACGCGGCCCCAGGGCCCGGACCAATTGACTCCCGAACTCGTCGGGGCGAAGGCGCAGGCCCAGCACGGGGATGCGCAGGACGCGGTCGTTCGACAGCGTCACCTCGTTCTGCCGGAGGGCATCGTCGATGGGTACGAGTCCCTTCGTGTGCTGAACGCCGTCAACCTCCACGACGAGCGGGTGGTCCTTCCACCTGGCGTCGAGATAGATGCGGCCGTTGGGCAGCGTGCGGACGACCTGCCGTTCGGGGGCTGGGACGCCAATGCGCCGACAGAGCGCGCCCACGTCGAGCTCGCCGAGGGAGTGGGCACCGTCGCATACGTCGAGAACGATGTGGTCGAGCGTCGTCCGGCGCGGGCGCTCCACAGCCTTGGCTGCACGAGTCTGCCACTGCTCGAGCAAGCGTGCCGGCGTGGTCAGCCGTTGCTGGATGACCAGGCACAGGATGAGCGCCGCCTCTCGGTCGCTGCGGGACCATCCGCAGGCGTGGATGGCAGCCACCTCCGGGCGGACACGCGGGACTCCCGCGCTGAGCGCCGGGGGCATCGCCGAGCGCAGGTGCAGTCGGGTGCCGTTGACGTGGCGACGACGGTTGTTCCGCGGCAACGACACGTCGATCTGAACCGGAAAGAAGCCGGTCAGGCCGTGGGCGACGAGCGCTGCTGCTCCGTCCAGGACGGCGCCACCGCCGGACTCCCAGACTGCCGTCCACCATGGGGCACGTGGGCCGAGGGCAACACCCAGGTGAATCGTGTGGCGTCCGCGGAGTGCCCAGCGGCCCGCTCGCACCTCACTGCGCACGTCGGCATGGGAGACACCGAGCGCGTTCAGTTGGCGGCGATGCGCCAACCCGTCCTGAGTCTCGGCGAGTCCGGAGACACGTCGCTGGCGCTCTTCGCGCGTCAACCGTCGGGGTGTGGCCATGGAGGAACCATCGAGTGAGTTGCTCTGCCCTGCCACTGTTCGGTTTCCACCTGTGGACAATGTTTCGCGGCTCAGCAGCCTGTGGATCGTTGGTGCGTGCCGTTGTCGCAACCAATGGCGACATCGGCACGCAACCGGTCAGCGGAGCCGTCGCACCTCGGTGACGGCGTCGACGTTCAGCGGCCCGTAGAGGTGGGGGAACTGCTCGCCGGTCACGGGGTTGCCGACCTCGCGGACCAGGGGCACGTCGAGACGCTCCGGGTCGACGGTGAGGAGGACCAGTTCACCCTCGTATGCCGCGTAGAAGCGTTCCAGCGTGGCCTCCCACTGGTGCGCCTCGCTGGCGTGGATGAACCCCTCCTCCTCGAGGGTCCGGTCCAGGGTCGACCAGCGATACTCGCCCGCAGCCAACGCCGCCCGCCACTTGTCGGCCTCGGCAATGTGGAAGATGCTCTCGCTCAACGGTTTCAGCCTCTCGGGCTCGGTTCGGACTCGATGCGGTAGCGCTGGGAGGCGACGTGCGCGGCATACGAGGCCTCGGCGACCCCCCGGTCGGCGATGACGGCCGCGAGGAAGCGCCCGGAGTCCTTGACGGTGCGCTCCTGGGTGGCGTGGTCGAGGCGGACGATGCCGAAGCGCGGGACCTCGCCCTCGGCCCACTCCCAGTTGTCGACGAAGCACCAGTGGTAGTAGCGCTCGATCGGCAGGCCGGAGCCGGCGATGGCGCGCAGGTGGTCGTAGAGGTAGCGCGAGCGGAATGAATCGCTGTTGTCGGCGGTGCCGTTCTCGGTGATCCAGATCGGTCCGGGGTAGCGGTCGTGCAGCCAACGGGCGACGTCGTCCAGGCCCTGCGGGTGGATCTCCCAGCCGAGGTCGTTGACGGGCGAGTTCGGGAAGGTCCCGTCATCGAGGCCCGAGACCGCGGTGCGGGAGTGGTAGTTGATGCCGAGCCAGTCGTAGTGCCGGCCGGGGAGTGCCGCCCAGTCGGCCCAGTTGGTGTCCCGCCGGCCGCCCTCGATCTGCGTGGCACAGGTGGCCACGCCGATGCGCAGCTCGCCGATGGAGAACGCGTGCCCGCCCGGGCCATCCGAGTCCGTCATGGCACCAGCGTGCCGCAGGCTCCGGCACCCTGTGGAAAGCGGTCCCGGACTGTCCCCGACCGGGGTTAGGTTTGTCCGATGGGGATCGACGTGGCGAGTGCGAACTGGCTCGCCGGCTTCACCCCTGACATCGGTCGCGAGACCCTCGGCGATGCGGCCTGGGAGCGCGGCTTTGCGTATGCCGCGGCCGGCAACGTCCTGTCGATCACCTCGGCCGACCGGGGCCGGATGCTGCTCGCCGAGGTCACCGGTTCCAGGGACTGGCCCTACCAGACGCTCGTCACGGCGACGGCGGGCGCCGCTGCCGAGGGCCTGCGCGGCCTGCTGGACCGCGGGCAGCACCCCTGGACCTCGCGCTGCTCGTGCCCGGTGCGCTCGGAGTGCAAGCACGTCGCCGCCGTGCTGGCCGCCGCGGTCGCCGCACGCGCGGCCGGGTCCGAGGCGAGCGGCCCCGCCCCGGACTGGGAGTCGGTCCTCGCGCCGATGCTCGACGGGCCCAGGGCGACCGACGGTGAGCACCTGCCGCTCGGAGGGCACCCGCTCGGGCTGGTCGTCGACCTCGTCACGCGGCCCGGACCGCCACCGGCCCGGCTCCCGGAGCGCCGCGTCGTCCTCCAGGCCACCCGCCAGCTCATCGGTGGGCAGTGGGCCAAGCGCCTGCCCTGGAACGAGATCGGTGACGCCCTGCGCCACCCGGCAGTTCCCGCCCAGCGTGAGGCCCTGGTGGCCCTGCATCGGCTCGGCTCCGCCCACCTGCCGGTCTACTCCCAGCTCTCCCTCACCGAGCTCCGGCTCGACCAGCTCGGCGGCGACGGGTGGGCGATCCTCCATCGAGCGGTGCGCGCCGGCGTCGAGCTCGTCGGTCCCCGAGGCTCCGGCCTCGAGGTCACCCTCGAGCCCGACGACGCCCAGATCGCCCTGGTCATCACCGGCGAGGACGACCTCTCCGTCACCGTCGACCTCGGCGACGATGTCTTCCCCGAGCGGGCCGAGCGCGGGCTCATCGGCGCACCGGCGCACGGACTGTGGGCGATGTGGACCGAGGGTGCCACCCGACGCCTCGCCCTGCGCGGTTTCGACCGCCCCCTGCCCGACACCCTCCGCTCCGTGGCCCTCGACCACGTCCCGCTCCACGTGCCGGCCGCGGATGCCGAGCGCTTCCGGCGACTCTTCCTGCCCCGCCTCGGGGGCGCCATCCGGATCCGTTCCGGCGACGGCAACGTCGACTCGCTGCGCGATGCCACCCCGGTGCTCGTCGTCGACGTCCGCACCAATGCCACCAACGGCCTCGACCTCGACCTCGCCCTCGCCTACGACCTCGGTGGCGACGTCCTGGTCCGGCTCGACGATCCCGCTGCCGGCACCCTGCGCGACGAAGCCGCCGAGCGCAGGCTCCTCGCCGCCCTCGACCTGCTCGACGCCCTCCCCGGAAGCCGGCAACGCGGCATGCAGAACGAGCACTGGTGGCTGGCCAAGGTCCGCCACTGCCTGTCGGCGGTCGAGTCCGCGCGCTTCGCGCTCGACGTCCTCCCCGACCTCGAGACCCATCCGCAGGTGCGGGTCCTCATCCACGGTGAGCTCCCGGCATACCAAGAGGTGACGGAAGCCCCGACGATCGAGATCGGGGCCGACGACGGCGACAACGACTGGCTGGACCTGCGGATCACCGTGCGCGTCGACGACCAGGAGGTGCCCTTCGAGCCGCTGTTCCAAGCCCTCGTGCGCGGCGACGAGGCGATGGTGCTCGACTCGGGCACGTGGTTCCGGCTCGACCACCCCGACCTGATCCGGCTGCGCGACCTCATCGGGGAGGCGCGCGAGCTCGACGACCGGCCACCGCGCGACGGGGCGCGACTCAACCGCTTCCAGGTCTCGCTCTGGGACGAGTTGGCCGACCTCGGTGAGCTGAGCGGTGGTGCCGCCTGGCAGGAGCGGGTCGAGGCCCTCGCCTCGCTCGACCTCGCCGACCGGCCGATCCCGATCGGGCTCAAGGCGACCCTGCGGCCCTACCAGGTGAGCGGTTTCCAGTGGCTGGCGACCCTGTGGGAGGCGCGTCTGGGGGGCGTGCTCGCCGACGACATGGGCCTGGGCAAGACCCTGCAGGCCCTCGCGCTCGTGCTGCACGCCAAGGATCGTGGCGAGCTCGGCCAGCCCTTCCTCGTCGTCGCGCCGACGTCGGTGCTGGAGACCTGGCGGGGTGAGGCCGAGCGTTTCGCGCCGGACCTGCGCGTGGTGCTGTTGGGGGAGACCGAGCGCCGGCGTGGGGTGGCGATCAGCGAGTCGGTGGCGGGCGCGGAGCTCGTCGTCACCTCGTATGCCGTGGCGCGGATCGACGACGTCGCCATCGCCTCGGTGCCGTGGGCGGGTGTCGTGCTCGACGAGGCACAGTTCGTCAAGAACCCTCGCTCCAAGGGACACGCGGCGATCCGGCGCCTGCGGGCGCCCTTCGTCCTGGCGGTCACCGGCACGCCACTCGAGAACTCACTCATGGACCTCTGGTCACTCCTGGCGCTGGCCGCACCGGGTCTCTATCCGCGGGCCGACGCCTTCTCGGCGGTCTATCGCCGGCCGATCGAGTCCGGCCGCGAGCCCGAGCTGCTCGACCGCCTTCGCACCCGCATCCGGCCGCTCATGCTGCGTCGCACCAAGTCCGAGGTGGCCGCCGACCTGCCGGAGAAGCAGGTGCAGGTGCTCGACATCGCCATGAACCCGCAGCACGAGCGCATCTACTCACGCCAGCTCCAGCGCGAGCGCCAGCGCGTGCTCGGCCTGCTCGACGACCCCGAGGCGAACCGGATCGCGATCCTCTCCTCGCTCACCCGGCTGCGGCAGCTCTCGCTCGACCCGGCGCTCGTCGACGACGAGCACGCCGAGGTCGGCTCGGCCAAGATCGACGCCCTCGTCGAGCACCTCACCGAGCTCCGTCGGGAGGGGCACCGGGCGCTGGTCTTCAGCCAGTTCACCCGCTTCCTGCGGCGGGTCGAGGCGCGCCTCGATCGCGAGGGCATCCCCACGGCCTACCTCGACGGCACGACGACCAACCGCCCGGACGTCATCCGCGGCTGGCGCACGGGCGACCAGACCGCCTTCCTCATCTCGCTCAAGGCCGGTGGTTTCGGCCTGACCCTCACCGAGGCGAGCTATGTCTTCGTCCTCGACCCCTGGTGGAACCCTGCCGCCGAGGCGCAGGCGATAGACCGCACGCACCGGATCGGTCAAACGAGCAAGGTCATGGTCTATCGGCTGATCTCCGGCGGCACCATCGAGGAGAAGGTCCTGGCCCTACAGGAGCGCAAGCGCGACCTCTTCGAGCAGGTCGTCGACGACGGTGGCGCACTGTCCGGTGCGATCACGGCCGAGGACATCAAGGCGCTGCTGCGCGAGGACTGAACGGCGCGTCGCTGCGGGTTAGCTCGGCCTGCCAGTGCGGCTCGTGCGCCGGATGTGCCATCGCCGCGCGCAGTCCCTTGACCGCGAGGTGTCCCGCCGTTGCTCCGGCTTTCAGTCGCGCCCCCGAAGCGTTGCGGCCCAGCATCTCTCGCGTCCACGCTGGGACGGTGGCGACAGCGGCCGCCGACAACGCGGCATACGTCCAGCGCTCGGGACCCCTCAGCGGTGGGTCGTCGAGGAGGAAGCTCGCGGTCTCCCGGGCGTCGCTCGTCCCCTCCAGCTCCGGACCGTATGCCGCGAGCGCACCCTCCAGCGCGGCCACCGTCCGCGGCGGGTCGGGCACCCCCAAGCGTGCACCGATCTCGGCCATGCTCGACACATAGGCGTCGGCGTCGCTGGGGGACAACGGTTTCGGACCGAAGCGCTGGTAGCAGGCGAGGAAGGCCCAGGTCTCGGCAACGTGGACCCAGGTGAGCAGGTGGGGGTCGTTCGCGGCATACGGACGGCCGTCGGGAGCGGTGCCGACGACGCGTTTGTGGACGGCGTTGACGATTCGGACCTGCCGTTCGGCGTCGGGGACCGGCGCATAGGTGGTGATGGCGACGTGGTCAGCGGTGATGTGGAGGCGCCGCCACGGGTCGTCGCGGAAGGAGCTGTGCCCCATGACGCCGGCCATCGCCAGTGGGTGGAGGGATTGCACGAGGAGGGCAGCGATACCACCGACGAAGATCGAGGCGTCAGAGTGGGCCCACCAGATCGGGTCGTCCGGAGTGAACCAGCGCTCGCCCGGCGCCCGCCAGATCCGGTCCTCGCGCTCCTGCTGGCTCGCCGCGTCACCGCCGGACACGCGGTCCTTGAGGCTGCGCCGGATGTGCGCTGCGAGTGGGTCGAGCAGACGGTCGCGTGTCAGCAGATGGTGGGTGTTTGCCCGCGGGACCCACCCTCTGTTGTCACTCGACTGTCTGTTCACCGGACGGCGAGTGGCCGCGGGTAGCCGCGCAGGACGGCCCGCTCGAGGATGCCCAGGGTCGCCTTGAGGGCCTTGGCGTCGATGACCGGGAAGATCGGCTTCCACTTCTCGTCGATCATCGACCAGTCGCAGTAGCTCTCGACCTCGGTGCCGCCCTCGACCGCCCGCAGCAGGTAGCCGTAGCGGTGGCCGATGTCGAATCGCGGGCTCTCGATCCGCCATTCGATCTGCGTGTCCGGCCGGTATGCCGTGATGCGCACCGTCACGTCGTAGCGGCCCAGGTCGTAGTCGCCGAGCGCCTCGCGGTCCATATGGACGAGGAAGCCGTCGCCCTCCTGCTCGACGCGCTCGCCCTCGGCGGACTGGAGCATGCCGCTGGAGTCGATGGCGACGTGCCCGTCGGGGTCGCGCAGGACCGCCAGGACCTGGTCAGCGGGCGCCGGGATGACGCGGCTGGCGGAGATGCGTTCGTCGGACATGCCGTCCATTCAACTCGACCGGGCGGCCGAGGTGCTGGTCGGGTGCTCGGGTCGGTCGGATTGTCGGGTCGTCGGATCGTCGTCCGATCGGGAGCATCGTGCGGTGAGTGCCGCCGTGCGCTTGCCGTTGCTCGGTCAGGGCGAGCACACCGCGAGCACGCGGCACCGGCGGGTCAGGGTTGGAGTCCCTGGGGGAGGATCAGGCCATGGAGACCCGCATCCGCCCGGCCGAGCCGACCGACATCCCCGCACTGCTGGCCTTCGTCCGTGAGCTCGCCGAGTACGAACGCGCCGTGGAGGAGGCCACGGCGACGCCGGAGCAGTTCGCGGCGGTGCTGTTTCCCACCGATGGTGCGCCCACGGCATACGGGCATGTCGCGGAGGTGCGGGTCGCGGGAGGGGAGTGGCAGGCGGCTGGAATGGCCCTGTGGTTCCTGTCCTTCTCGACCTGGACCGGCACCAACGGGATCTGGCTCGAGGACCTCTATGTCCGGGAGCAATGGCGCGGCCTCGGGCTCGGTCAGGCGCTGCTCCAGGCGCTCGCGGAGATCTGTGTCGACCGCGGCTACCAGCGACTCGAGTGGTGGGTGCTGGACTGGAACGAGCCGTCGATCGGTTTCTATCGCTCGATCGGTGCCGAGGCGATGGACGAGTGGACCCGCTTCCGACTCGACGGTCGGGCGCTGGAGTCCTTCGGACAGTAAGTGATTCAGTCCCCGGGGACCCCTCGGTCGAGCTCGTCCAGCCACGCCTTGGCGCTCGCGTCCGAGGGCATCCGCCAGTCGCCACGCGGCGACATCGTCCCGCCGCTGACGACCTTGGGGCCGTTGGGCAGGGCCGAACGCTTGAACTGGTTGGCGAAGAAGCGCTTGAAGAAGACCTGCTCCCACCGCTTGATCGTCGCCAGGTCGTATGCCGTGTGGTCGCCCTCGGGGTAACCCGCCGGCCACTCGCCGGAGGACTCGTCCTGCCAGGCGTGCAGCGCGAGGAAGGCGATCTTGCTCGGCCGGTAGCCGCGGCGCAGCACGTGGAAGAGGGTGAAGTCGTGCAGGGCGTAGGGGCCGATCGAGTCCTCGGTGGACTGCATCTTCTCGCCCGGCTTGGCGGGGATGAGCTCGGGGGAGATCTCCTGGGTGAGGATCGCCGTGAGCACGTCGTTGACACCGCCCTTGGCATCGGCTGCCTCCAGCTGTCCCGATGAGACGACCCAGCGGATGAGGTGCTGCATGAGGGTCTTGGGGACGCCGGCGTTGACGCCGTAGTGCGACATCTGGTCGCCGACGCCATAGGTGCACCAGCCGAGCGCCAGCTCGGACAGGTCGCCGGTCCCAAGGACGATGCCGCCGCGCTGGTTGGCGGCGCGGAAGAGGAAGTCGGTGCGCAGGCCGGCCTGGACGTTCTCGAAGGTGACGTCGTAGACCTCCGCGCCCTCGCCGGCGGGGTGGCCCAGGTCCTTGAGCATCTGAGCTGCGGCCGGGCGGATGTCGAGTTCCTCCCACGTGATCGCCAGGGACTCCATGAGGGTGATCGCGTTGGACTTGGTGCCCTTGCTCGTCGCGAAGCCGGGCATCGTGAAGCCGAGGATGTGGGTGCGCGGCAGGCCGAGGCGGTCGCACGCCTTGGCAGCGACGATGAGCGCGTGGGTGGAGTCGAGGCCGCCGGAGACGCCGATGACGATCTTGGGCGCGCGCTGCGGGTCGAGGGGTTTGCCCGCTGAGCCGCCGGCGATGGCGCGCAGCCGCTGCTCGAGGCCGCTGACCTGGATGTTGTAGGCCTCGTAGCAGTCGAGGGCGAGCCGCGCCTCGTCGTCGGGCACGAAGGGGAAGCGGTCGAGCGGGCGACGCAGGCCGAGGTCTCCGCCGGCGGGCTGAAGGTCGAACTCAACGACCCGGAAGAGCTCACCATCTTCGGTGCCGATCAATTCGCTGCGTCGGTTGTCGTCGAACGATCCCTGACGAATTCGTTCCTGCCGCAACCGATCCAGGTCGATGTCGACAACTGTTGAGGCTGCCCCCTCCGGGAAGCGCGCGCTCTGGCCGAGCAGATCTCCCATCTCGTAGGCCATTGTCATGCCGTCCCACGAGAGGTCGGTGGTGGACTCCCCGGCCGACGCCGCGGCATACAGGTAGGCGGCATTGCAGCGGGAGGAGGCCGAGCGCGCGAGCAGGTGGCGATCCTCGGCGCGGGCGACGGTGATGGGGGAGGCCGAGAGGTTGAGCAGGACGTGGGCGCCGGCGAGGGCGGCGCGGGCGCTCGGGGGGATCGGCACCCACATGTCCTCGCAGACCTCGACGTGGATCGTCAGGTCGGGCAGGTCGGTGGCGCGGAAGATGAGGTCCGGGCCGAAGGGGACGTCCCCGTCCTCGTCGGCGCCGGGCCAGTGCGCGCGGATGAGCATCGTGCCGCGGGCGTCGTCACCGGAGGCGAACCAGCGCTTCTCGTAGAACTCGCGGTAGTTGGGCAGGTTGACCTTGGGCACGACGCCGAGGACCTCGCCGCGGTGGAGCACGACGGCGCAGTTGTAGAGGCGGGCCCCGCTGCGGATCGGGGCGCCCACGACGACGACCGGGCGCAACTTGGCGGTGGCCCTGGCCAGGTCGACCACCGCCTGGTCGACGGCGTCGAGGAGGACGTCCTGGAGGAGCAGGTCGTCGATGGCGTAGCCGGAGAGCGAGAGCTCTGGGAAGAGGGCGACGTCGACGCCGTCGTCATGGAGGGCCTGCACCTGCTCCGCGATCCGCGCCGCGTTGGTTGCCGGGTCCGCCATCGCCACCGGCACCGTGCACGCGGCGACGCGCGCGAAGCCATGGGTGTGGAGGTTGCGGAACTCGCGCACCGTGGTCATGACGCCCACCCTAGTTTCCGACAGTCGAGTGAGGAGAACATGCGGTATGCCGTGGAGCTGACACCGCGTGTTCTCCTCACTCGACGGTCTGGGTCCGGGGGAGGACGAGGACCTTGCCGGTGGCCCGACGCTCCTCGAGGAGGGCGATCGCCTCGGCAGTCTGCTCCAGGGTGAAGGTCTGTCCGATGACCGGCGTGAGGGCGCCGGCATTGAGCAGGGGGAGCAGGTCCTCCCATTGGCGGGCGAGGAATTCCGGGCGGCTCATCCAGTAGGCGCCCCACCCGACACCCACCACGCTGACGTTGTTGAGCAGGAGCCGGTTGACCTTGACCTCGGGGATCGACCCTGCCGTGAAGCCGATGACGAGCAGCCTCCCCAAGGTCGCCAGGGACCGCAGCGAGTCGGTGAAGCGGTCACCGCCGACCGGGTCCACGACGACATCGACACCCCGGCCGCCAGTGAGCTCCTTGACCCGGGAGAGGAAGCCGTCGGCGAGGATGGCCTCGTCGGCGCCCGCCTCCAGCGCGACGGCGGCCTTCGCGTCGTCGGACACCACGGCATACACGGTCGCGCCGAGAGCCTTGGCGAGTTGGACGGCGGACGTCCCGATCCCGCCGGCCGCCCCATGGACGAGGACGCTCTCGCCGGCTCGGAGCCCTCCGCGGGTGACGAGCGCGAAGTGCACGGTGAAGTAGTTCATCGGCAGCGCCGCGCCGGCCTCGAAGCCCACCGAGTCCGGCAGGGCGAAGGTCAACGCATCGGCGCAGGCGACCTGCTCGGCGAACCCACCGAGGAAGGGGAAGGCCGCGACCCGGTCGCCCACGGCATACCGACTGCGGGGGCCGACGGCACTGACGACCCCGGCGACCTCGCACCCCGGAGTGAAGGGTGGGTCGGGCTTCATCTGGTACTCCCCGCGCGAGAGCAGCACATCGGGGAAGCACACTCCTGCGGCGCGGACGTCGATGACGACACCGTCCTCGGGAGGGGCAGGTGCGTCGAGGTCCTCGGCGGTGATCGAGGACGGTCCGGTGAGTTCGGTGATCCGGGCAGCGCGCATGAGACCTGAGCCTAGATCGGTGTGCGCCCAGCATGTGTTCCGGCGGAATATCCGCGAGGGTCGCCCGTTGGACCCTTGGTGACCACGCCCAAGCACTCCAGCCTCGCCACGATTGCTCTCATGCTGGGTGGCGTGGCGATCGGCATCACCGAGTTCGTCACGATGGGCTTGCTCCCGCAGATCGCCGGAGGCGTGGGAGTGGACATCCCGACCGCCGGTCACGCCATCAGTGCGTATGCCGTGGGCGTCGTCATCGGTGCACCCGTCCTCGCCGCATGGGGTGCGTCCAAACCACGCAAGGGCCTGCTGCTGGGGTTGGTCGTCGCGATCATCGTCGGCAACGTCCTGTCCGCCCTTGCCCCCGGCTATGGCTCGCTCGTCGGCGCCCGTGTGCTCGCGGGCCTGCCGCACGGTGCCTACTTCGGGGTGGCGACGCTGGTAGCCATCGACCTGGCACCTGCCGGGCAGGCCGGTCGTGCCGTGGGCCGAGTGATGCTCGGCATTCCGATCGCAAACGTCGCCGGCGTGCCTCTGGTGACCTGGATGGGGCAGGCGATCGGGTGGCGCAGCGCCTATTGGTTCGTCGCCGTGGTGGCGCTGGGGGCGCTGGCGATGATCGCCGTCTTCGTGCCGCGGATCGTGCAGGCCGACGCGAACTCGGTGATGCAGGAGTTGCGCGCCTTCGGGTCGATGCAGGTGGCACTGACGTTCATCGCGGGGTCGATCGGCTTCGGCGGCATGTTCGCGATGTATTCGTACGTCGCGCCGCTCATCACCGAGATTGCCGGGCAGCCCGAGCGGTTCGTGCCGGTGGCGCTCTTCGCCTTCGGCCTCGGCGGGATCGTCGGCAACACGATCGGTGGGCGGATGTCCGACTGGTCGGTGCTGCGAACCATCGTCATCGCGTCGGTGGGCATGTCGGTCGTGCTGGTGGTCCTGGCGCTCGTGGCGAAGTGGTTCGTCGCGGCGGTGCTCTTTGTCTTCATCGCCTCGCTGGTCGCCGCGATCCTCGCGGTCGGCGTCATGATGCGCCTCATCACGGTCGCGAACTCGGCCAAGACCTTGGGTGCGGCGAGCGCCCACGCCTCGCTCAACATCGCCAATGCGGTCGGTGCCTGGCTCGGCGGCATCGTCATCGCCCGCGGCCATGGGTATGCCGCGCCCAGCCTGGTCGGTGCCGTGTTGGCGTTGTGTGGGCTGGTCGTCTTCGGCCTGTCGATCCTGTTCCACAAGCGCGAACAGGTGGCGATGGACGTCACGTCCTGACCGGCTGGGCCCGCGGCTGCTGATCCCTCGCTGCTCGTCCCAGCAAGCCTCGTCTGTCGCGGCTCGTCCCAGCAAGCCTCGTCTGTCGCGTGCTACGTCGCAGTAGATGTCGCGATCGCCGCACTTACTGCGACGTAGCAGGCGAGGTCACGGCGGATACTGGCCGGTAACCTGTCGGGCATGACCGAACTCGTCACCTGCACGATCCTCGAGCGCGGGGGCGCCCGCCTGGCCGATGTCCGCCTCAACCGTCCGGACAAGCTCAACTCGCTCACCCTCGACCTGCTCGAGCAGTTGCAGGCCGTGGCGGAGTCACTGGCCGGCGACCTGACCCTGCGCGGGGTGCTGCTCTCCGGCGAGGGTCGCGCCTTCTGCGCGGGGCTGGATTTCGGGACAGTCATGGCCGAGCCGGAGCGCGTGAACGCGGTCTTTGCGCCCGATGCGGATCGCGGCACGAATCTGTTCCAGGAGGCACCGTGGGCCTGGCGGCGGCTTGCCGTGCCGGTCGTCGCTGCCGTGCACGGTCACTGCCTCGGGGGTGGCCTGCAGATCGCCCTCGCCGCCGACTACCGCTTCACGACCCCGGACGCCACGTGGTCGGTGTTGGAGGCCAAGTGGGGCCTCGTGCCCGACATGAGTGGAGTGCAGGCACTCTCGGAACTGGTCCGCATCGATGTCGCCAAGCGGCTGGCCATGACCGGCGAGATCTTCGACGGGACCCGGGCCGTCGCCCTCGGCGTCGCCAGTGAGCTCGCCGACGACCCGTATGCCGCGGGGCTGGCCCTGCTCGACGAGCTCGCCACCCGCTCCCCGGACGCGGTGGCCGCGAGCAAGCGGCTCTTCGACGAGACCTGGACGGCGGATGCCGCTCGCACCTTCGCGCGGGAGCGTGCCGAGCAGTCCGTGCTGCTCTCGGCAGCGAACACGGCTGTCACGCAACATCGCTCGCTCGGTGGCGACGCGCGACCCTATGGACCTCGACTGCACTGATCGGACCCTCACGGACGCCACGTTGACTTAAGGGTCAATCGACGACGTGGAACTCGATCCGATGGATGAGGGTGTTGTCGGTGATCGGACCGGCGTGCGCGGCCCGGCGGCGCAGCGACTCTCGGTCATCCTCACCGGATGCCGCGATGTCCTCTGCGGTGAGTGCGGCGAACGGCAGCATTTCGATCGAGTCGACCTCGATGAGGGCGCCGGCGACGCGGTACCGACCGCCCTCCCTGACCTGGGGGCGTGACCACAGCCGCACGGACACCGTGATGTCGCCGCGGGCCACCGCGGCACGGAGCTCGGGACTGAACTGCACCCGCCCCACGCTAGGGGACTCAGTCCCTCTGGACCGACCTGACCCTCCTCGCCCGCGTAGGAGATATCAACGAGCGATATCATCAAGGCGTGGAGACCATCCGAGCCCTGCGGGAGCGCGCTGGCATGAGTCAGCGTGACCTCGCCCGAGCGATCGGAATCGCGCAGCCCAATCTCGCGGCCTACGAAGCAGGTCGACGCCCGACGACCGACAAGATCCTGGAGCGGGTCAGGATCGCAACCAGCCGTCGGCCCTCGACCGTCCTCGCGGCTCGCCGAAACGACCTCCTCGCGCTGCTCGAACGGGAGGGGATCGTCGATGTCCGCGTCTTCGGCTCCGTCGCGAGAGGGACCGACCACGCCGAGTCGGATCTGGATCTGCTCGTGGAGTTCCCCCGGGGGACCTCCCTGCTGGACGTCGTCAGGCTGGAGCGGGAGGTCAGTGAACTCCTCGGCATCCCGGTCGACCTGGTCTCCATCGGCGCCCTGGAGGGCCGCTTCGGCGAGCGGGTCCGGCGCGAAATGGTGCCGGTGGCCTCGTGACAAGCCAAGTGCTGGTCGCCGAGCGATTGGCGGACCTGCTCGATTACTGCGACGAGGCGGCGATCCTGGTCGGCGCGGGTCGGGAAGCCTTCTTCGCCTGCGTGATCCACCGCCGTGCTGCGGAAGCGGTCCTCAACCGGATCGGGACGACAGTTTCCGCAGGCCTGCCTGAGGAGCTGCTCGTCCGACACCCCGAGGTGGACTGGGCTGCGTTGCGCGGCATGCACAATCGGGTTGGCCATGAGCCTCGAGCCATGGACTGGGAGATCGTGTGGACGACGATCGAGCGTGACCTCCCTGCGTTGCGAAACCATGTGGCCGGGCACACGATCGACCCGGTGGCGTCACCTGAGCACGGTCGGAAGGACTGAACCCATGAACGACAGCGCGACCGACCCCGTCGAGCGGACGGCATACATCACCTGCGTGCTCTGCGAGGCGAGCTGCGGCCTCGAGGTCAAACTGCGCGACGAGCAGATCGAGTCGATCCGCGGCCACGAGGGTGACCCGTTGAGCCGCGGCCACATCTGCCCGAAAGCCATTGCGCTGCAGGACATCCATGCTGATCCTGATCGGCTGCGCAAGCCGGTGCGGCGCGCCGGCGACGACTGGGTCGAGATGGAGTGGGACGAGGCGATCAGCCTGGTCGCCACCAGGCTCGCGCAGGTCCAGGCCGAACACGGTCGCAATGGTGTCGGTGTCTACCTCGGGAATCCCAACGTCCACTCGCTCGGGGCATTGACCCACGGCATCAACCTCGTCCGCACCCTGGGCACGAAGAACACCTTCAGCGCCACGTCGGTCGACCAGTTGCCGCACCAACTCATGGCGTGGGCCCTCTACGGCCACCAGTTCCTCCTGCCGGTGCCCGACATCGACCGCACCGACCTTCTCGTGCTCTTCGGCCACAACCCGATGGCCAGCAACGGCTCGATCTGGACGGTTCCGGACTTCCCCGCCCGGCGTCGCGAACTCGCCTCTCGCGGAGGACGATTCGTCGTCGTGGATCCGCGTCGCACGGAGACGGCCAAGGTTGCCGACGAGCATCACTTCGTCCGACCGGGCACTGACGTCTGGGTGCTCCTGGCGATGTTGCGGGAGGTGCTGACGATGGGCGCCAGCCCCGCGGCATACGTCGACGGGGTGGAGGCGGTGCGGCGAGCGGTCGAGCCCTTCACCCCCGAGGTGGCCGAGTCCTTCTCCGGTATGCCGGCCGCCACGGTCCGGGGGTTGGCGGCGGACCTGCACGGGGCGCGGGCGGCTGCGCTCCACGGCCGGATGGGGGTGTCGACCCAGGCCTATGGCGTGGTGTGCCAGTGGGCGATTCAATGCATCAACACCCTCACCGGCAACCTCGACCGACCCGGCGGGACCATGCTCACGTCACCGGCGATTGATCTCGTCGGGCACAAGATCGTCGCGGCCGGGCACTTCGGGGCGTGGCAGTCGCGGGCAAAGGGGTTGCCGGAGTTCGGATCCGAGCTTCCTGTGTCGACACTGGCCGACGAGATCCTGACCCCGGGGGAGGGGCAGATCCGAGGCTTGGTGTCGATCGCCGGCAACCCAGTGTCGTCGACGCCCGGCGGGCACCGGTTGGACGAGGCGCTGGGCGGGCTCGACTTCATGGTCGCCATCGACATCTACGTCAACGAGACGACCCGGCACGCGGACGTGATCCTGCCGCCGACCGGGCCGCTGGAGCGGGAGCACTACGACCTGATCTTCCACACTCTCGCCGTGCGCAACACGGCGCGTTGGTCGCCCGCGCTCTTCGAGAAGCCGGATGACGCCCGCCACGACTGGGAGGTCGCGCGCGATCTGGCGCTGGCCCTCATCCGGGCCCGCGGCGAGAAGCCGTCGGTCGTGGACCAAGGCCGGTTCCGCGTGCCGCCGCGGATGATTGTCGACGGGCTCCTGCGGGTCGGACCGGTGCGCGGTGGGGTCAAGAAGGTCGCGAAGCGACCCGGCGGGATCGATCTCGGGCCGCTGGAGTCGGTGCTGCCTGACCGGCTGCAGACGCCGACGAAGCGGATCGACCTGGCGCACGAAGTGCCGATGTCGGCCGTCGCCGAGCTGGCCGATCACCTGGACGTGGGTCCGATCCGGCTGGCGCCCGACGAGCTGCTGCTCATCGGTCGGCGCCACCAGCGCGACAACAACTCGTGGCTGCACAACGCGCCGCGCCTGACGAAGGGCCGAGCGCGCCACCAGTTGCTCGTCCACCCCGACGATCTCGCGAAGCGTGGAATCGTGGACGGTGACGAGGTGTCGGTGCGATCCGCGAGTGGGCAGATCGTCGTCGAATGCGCGGCCAGCGAGGACATGATGCGCGGCGTGGTGTCGCTGCCCCACGGCTATGGGCACGGTCGCAAAGCTGGTGTGCGGATGCGACACGCGGTGACACTGCCGGGTGCGTCCATCAACGACCTCACCGACCCCTCACGCACCGAGCAGGTCAGCGCCAACGGCGTCCTCAACGGTGTGCCCGTGACTTTGGCGCCCGGACCGCCCGGACCGCCCGCCTGATCCGACGGACCCACCGAACTCCTTGCGTCCGCGTCTTCCGTCGTTATGGCAACGGAACACGCGGACGCTGGGTGGGGGGTTCCTGCAGCGCTTCCAGGGCTCGAGTGCAGTGGGCCACCAGGGCCGTGACCTCCACATTCGAGGCGTCCGCTGAGGACTCGATGGCCCGGTCCTCGACGTAGGCGACCCAGGCGTGGACCACGGGTCGCGCCGCCGCGGCATACCCACAACGCTCGATGACGAGGTCGGCGAGGCGGGCGCGCAGGGTGGTCGCGAATTCCTCCTCGCCCTCCGGCGTCGGGATCGACACCGGCCCTTGACCGAAGACGAGGGCGACATAGAGGGCTCGCCGTCGCCGGATCTGCTCGATGAAGCGGCGCGTGACCTGCTCCAGCGCGACCTCGCCGGTTGCGCCATCGTCGGGTCGGGCGTTGCGCAGGAAGCGTCGTCCGGCCGCCGCGACGACGGCCTGGTGGTAGGCCGTCTTGGTCGGGAAGTAGTGGAAGAGCAGTCCGCGCGAGATGCCGGCCTCGGCGGCCACCGCGTCGATCGACACCTCCTGCACCGGCTTGTCGACGAACATCCGCAGCCCGATGCCGAGCAGTTGCCGACGACGTTCGTCGGGGGTGAGGCGCACCATAGTGCTATTGAGCATTGCTCAACAAGACGCTACCGTCAATCCCATGGACTTCGCCCACAGCTCCCGCGCCGCCGACCTTGCCGAGCGTGTCCGCACCTTCGTCGACACCGAGGTGCTGCCCGCCGAAGAGGTCATCACCGCCGACATCCTGGCCCGGCGCGCCCGCGGCGGGGACCCCTGGACGGTGCATCCGCTCATCGAGGAGTTGAAGACGAAGGCCCGGTCGGGTGGCCTGTGGAATCTCTTCCTCCCCGCCGGCCACGAGGGTGCGTATGCCGCGAAGTACGGCACCGATGGCGCGGCGGGTCTGACCAACCTCGACTACGCGCCAGTCGCCGAGGCGACCGGTCGCAGCTATCTCGCGCCGTTGGTGTTCAACTGCAACGCGCCGGACACAGGCAACATGGAAGTGCTGCTCAAGTACGGCTCGCAGGGGCAGAAGGATCAGTGGCTCGACCCCTTGCTGGACGGTCGCATCCGCAGTGTCTTTCTGATGACCGAGCCGGGCGTCGCTTCCTCGGACGCCACCAATATGGAGGCCACCGCGCGCCTGGACGGCGACGAGGTCGTCATCAACGGACGCAAGTGGTGGTCCACCGGCGCCGGCCACCCCGACGCCAAGGTCGGGATCTTCATGGGCCTGACCGACGAGTCGGCGCCCCGCCATCAACAGCACTCGATGGTCGCCGTCCCGCTCGACGCGCCCGGCTTGAAGGTCGAGCGGCTGCTGACCGCCATGGGCGTCTACGACGAACCGATCGGCCACGGCGAGGTGACGCTCACCGACGTGCGCCTCCCGGCCGAGGCGATCATCGCTGGGCCGGGGCGGGCCTTCGAGATCGCCCAGGGCCGACTCGGGCCGGGGCGAGTGCATCACTGCATGCGCCTCATCGGCCTGGCGGAGTACGCCCTGGAACTGGCCTGTGAGCGCTCGGTCCGTCGCGTCGCGTTCGGTAAGCCGATCGCCAACCTCGGCGGCAACCGGGAGCGTCTGGCGAAGGCACGGATCGCGATCAACCAGGCCCGATTGCACGTCCTGCACGCCGCGTGGAAGCTCGACACCTATGGCACGGCGGGCTCGCTCTCGGAGGTGTCCGAGATCAAGGCAGCAGTGCCCCAAATGGCTTGTGACGTCATCGATCTCGCCATCCAACTCCACGGTGGCGCCGGGATGGGTCCGGATTTCCCGCTCGCAACGGCCTATGCGGGCGCGCGCTCGCTCCGCCTCGCCGATGGGCCGGATGAGGTTCACCTCGGCGTCGTGGCAAGGCATCTGCTCAAGCCGTATGCCGCGGCCGCAGCGGCGGAGGCGGGTGCGCGATGAGGGCGCTGGTCACCGGCGGCGCCTCCGGTCTCGGCTTGGCGCTGACGAAAGCCCTTCTCGCACAGGGAGATCTCGTCGTCGTCGGTGACCTCGCGGAGAGCCGCCCCGAGAGCGTGCCGGGCGACGCGGCATACCTCACCTTGGACGTGCGCTCCGAGCGTGACTGGGAAGCCGCCCGGGACTGGGTGGACCGCGAGTGGGGCCGCCTCGACCTGCTGGTCAACAACGCCGGCATCGCGACCGGCGGCCGGATCGACGTCGAGACGACCGAGGACTGGCAGCGCGTCCTCGACATCAACCTGATGGGTGTCGTGCGCGGCTGTCGGACGTTCACGCCAATCTTCAAGCGGCAGAGGGACGGTCACATCGTCAACGTTGCCTCATTGGCCGGCTTCATCCACGGGCCGGGGATGTCGAGCTACAACGCGACGAAGGCCGCGGTCGTTGCCGTCTCGGAGACGCTCGGATTCGAGCTCGACCCTTGGGGGATCAAGGTCTCGGTCGTGTGCCCGTCGTTCTTCCGGACCAACCTGCACGAGAGCATGCGCGGCACCGACACGGCGATGGAGTCGACCGCGATCGGCCTCATCACGCAGGCGCCGTTCACTGCGGCCGAGATCGCGACCGCGGTCCTCCATGGCATCGAGGCGGGTGACGCGGTCATCGTGCCCGACGACATCGCGGTCTCGATGATCGCGATGAAGCGCACCGACCCCGAGGCGTATGCCGTGTGGGGCCGCGACGGCGCCGCGCGCCTGGCGCGTCGGGAGCTCGGCGGATGAGCGCCGACGCCGCTGCCGCAGTCCGCGAGGAAGATGCCTTCGATGTCGCGGCCGTGACGGAATGGCTTCGGGAGAGCGCAATTGATGCCTCTGGCATCGCAGACGAGCCGATCGTCAAGCAGTTCACCGGCGGCGCGTCCAACCTGACCTATCAACTCTCCTACCCCAGCGGTCGGAACCTGATCCTGCGCCGTCCGCCCTCGGGAACCAAGGCCAAGGGTGCTCACGACATGGGCCGCGAGTTCCGGATCCAACAAGCGCTGGCACCGGTCTTTCCTCTCGTGCCACGCATGGTCGGGCACTGCCTCGACGACGCGGTGATCGGCAGCGAGTTCTACGTCATGGACCGGATCGACGGCGTGATCCTGCGCAAGGACATCCCCGTGGGCATTGGCCTCGACGAGTCCGCGACGGTGGATCGTCTGTGCGACAACGCGATTCAGGCTCTCGTCGACCTCCACGGGGTGGATCCCCATGCCTCAGGTTTGGCCGAGCTTGACCGGGGTCCGGGTTACGTCGAGCGTCAGGTCGGCGGTTGGATCGAGCGGTATCGCCGGGCCCGTACCGAGGACGTGGGGGACTTCGCCGAGGTCATGGCCTGGCTCGAGGCGCACCAGCCCGCTGAGCAGCCGCACGCGATGATCCACAACGACTACCGCTTCGACAACCTCGTGCTCGACCGTGAGGACCCCACTCGCATCGCCGGCGTCCTTGACTGGGAGCTCGCGACGGTCGGGGATCCCCTGATGGACGTTGGGTCGCTCATGGCCTACTGGTGTCAGGCCGACGATCCGCAGGACGTCCGCAACATCAGGCTCCAGCCCACCGATGCCCCGGGTATGTGGACGCGCGTCCAGGTGTGGGACGCCTATGCCGAACGGCGCGGGATCACCGTGCCCGAGCAGGACCGACGGTTCTACGAGCTCTTCGGGACGTTCCGGTTGGCCGGGATCGCCCAGCAGATCTACTACCGCGCCTTCCACGGCCAGACGACCAATCCCACGGCGCGCTTCATGGGTATCGTCGTGCACGTGCTCGATGCCCGCTGTCGGGAGTTGCTCGGATGAGCCGGATCTATGTGGTGCGCCACGGCGAGGCATCTTGGCACGCAGAGGACTACGACCAGCTCACTGACAAGGGCCACGCCCAGGCAAGGGCGGTGGGAGCCGAACTGGCGGCCCGCGGCATACGCCCCGATGTCGTGGTCTCGGGGACCCTGCGTCGGCACCGGGAGACCGCGGCAGGGCTGCTCGAGGGCGCCGGGTGGGACCACGCCGTGGCCGAGGACGACCGGTGGAACGAGCTCGACGCCGACGACATCGTGCGGGCGCATGCTCCGGAACACGCGACGATGACCGCTGCGCTGGCGCACTTCGCCGGGCGGGGAGCCGCCGGGGACTTCGACGCACTCTTCGGCGAGGCGATGGTGCGCTGGTTCGAGACAGGCTCGGGCTATCTGGAGTCCTATCGCGAGTTCACCCAGCGGGTGGAGGACGTGCTGGGAGCGCTTGTTTCAGGACTCGCGCCCCTGGGTCAGGCCGTCGTCGTCACCTCCGGCGGCGTCGGCAACAGCATCGCCTCCCAGGTCCTCGGCGGGGGCGCCGAGACGTGGATGCGAATCTTCGGCACCTTCCCCAACACGGGCATCATGCGGCTCTCCCACTCGGGTGAGCGGGGGCTGCGGTTGCTCTCGCTGGGCGAGATCTCGCACCTCGAACAACGGCCCGAGTTGCTCTCCGAGCGCTGACGTCCACCGAAAGGCAACTTCTGCGTGACGCAGAAGCTGGGTCGGGACCGGTCAGACGTGGTCGTGCGGCGGGCGCAAGTGCGTCCACGGCCGCGTGAGTTCGAAGCGGCGACCGTTGATCTCGTCGACGTCGATGGCGATGACGTTGAATTTCGCGGTGTCGACCCACGGTCGCAGCGGCAACTGGTCCAGCGCGTCGAGTTCGTGTCTCTCGAGCTGCCGGGCGCGACCGCGCACGACGACGCTGTGCGCCTCCTCATCGCCGAACTCATCGATCTCGAAGGCCACGTCGTCGTTGATCGTCAGTCCGAGAAGCTTGCTGCCCTCGGCGGTCCGGAAGACGAGTCGGCGATCGGCGTCCACCGCATAGTTCAGCGGCACGATGTGCACCTCGTCGAGCAGGTGGAAGGCCAGCCGCCCGAACTCCTGCGCGTGCAGCAACTCCCAGCACTGCTCCGTCGTGAGGTTGCTGACCGGACTGTGCTCGCTCATGGCGACCCTCCTGCTGCGTTGTCCACCAGCCTAGTCCGGGCCCTCCCCCGATGCAGCCGGTCCCGTGCGTGATGCGCACTACCCTTCGCCTCATGGCGATTGAACCGTCGTCGGTCCGGGCAACACCGGCGCCGAGATCGCCGTGGACCTCGTCGAGGCAGGAGCTCGACGGGTGCGCCTGGCGATCCGCATGATGCCGCACATCGTCAAGCGGACGACCCTGGGCTGGCCTGCGCAGGCGACCGGCATGCTCGTGCGCCATCTGCCGGCATCCAGCCGGACGGCGCGCGCTGAGGCGCCGGTCGGTCAGACGCGCACGCAGTCGAAGGTGAAGCCGTGGGCGCGCAACCGGTCGACGAGCGGCTGGCCGATCCCGGTGGCGGGCGTCAGGACGCCGGCAGCATCCGGCAGCGTGTCGCCGTCGAACGCGAGCGCGAGCGCGGACTGGCCGAGCATGATCGCCGTGCCCGAGTAGCCGGGGTCCTCGTCGGCCGCGACGGTCGTGCGATAGCGCGCGCCGGTCGTCGTGGTCGTCTCGATCTGCAGGACGAACCTGCCACCGGCCATCCGCTCCTCACTCGGGCCTTCGCCGGGCTTGGGCAGCACCCGGTCGAGCACCTGACGGGAGGGCCCGAAGGACATGCCGGTGAAGACGCCGCCGAGCACCGCCGTCGTCAGGCCGGCCTTCACGGCGCCGCCCGGGCCCCGCCCGGTGTCCATGACCTCGTCGTAGCGGAAGTCACGGCCATAGGACCAGTTGGTCAGGGCGTTGCTGCGGCGCACGATGCGGGTGTTGTAGGACGCCATGAAGAAGGGTGCGTTCCACCGGCCGGTCACCGGGTCGAGGTTGACCGGCACCTGGCGCGAGACCTTCTCGAGGACGTTGCGTGGAGCGGGGCGGCGGTTGCGGTGCGAGGGCTCCTCGTCTCGCGCCGGCGACAGGCCATAGGGGTCACCGGCCCGACGGCGGGCGGACGGGTCGGCCGAGGAGACGATGGCCTGTTGCCGCATCGAGTCGATCGTGCCGCCGCTGATGCCTCCGCGCAGGGTGCGCACGTGGAGCAGGGTCTCGCCGAGCGTCCCCTCGCCGTCGGCGGCGACCTGCTGCGCCGTCACCCAGACACCGAGGTCGGAGGGGATCGAGTCGAAGCCGCACGAGTTGACGATGCGTGCGCCGCTCGCGGCCGCTTGGTCCTGGTAGGCGTCGATCGCGTCCCGGACGAAGAGCACCTCACCGGTGAGGTCGCAGTAGTGGGTGCCGGCGGCGGCGCAGGCCGCGACGAGCGGCATACCGTATTTGGCGTAGGGGCCGACCGTCGTCGCGACGACCCGGGTCGCCGCGGCCAATTCGGCGACCTGGGCCTCGTCCGAGGCGTCGACGACCAGCAGCGGCCAGTCGGCAGCCTTGGAGTCCAGCCCCGAGCGCACCTTCTCGAGGCGCTCCAGGGACCGTCCGGCGAGAGCGATCCGGGCGCCATCAGGGGCGTTGCGGGCCAGGTGTCCGGCCGTCAATCGACCGACGAAGCCGGTCGCGCCGAAGAGGACGATGTCGTGCGTGCGTTCACCGGTGGACGTCATGGAGCCACTCTAAGGACTCCTTGCGTCCGCGCGCGGCGTGCCCATGGCGACCGAACGCGCGGACGCCAGGGCGGGGTCGGCGGTTGCGCGGCCGACGCGGAAGGACTACGCACAAGGTATGACCGCCACTGACGCCTTCCGCGCCGCCCGAGACCAACTCATCGACCTGCGCGAGGACCACGAGCGCGCGGTGGCCGAGTTCGCCTTCCCCGACGTGGGGGAGCGGTTCAACTGGGCGATCGACTGGTTCGACGCCATCGCGCGCGGCAACGACGCGCCCGCCCTGGTCATCGTCGAGGAGGACGGCTCGAGCACCGAGCTCTCCTTCGACGCGATCGCGGCACGCTCGGACCGGGTCGCGGCCTGGCTGAAGGAACGCGGCGTCGGCAAGGGCGACCCCGTCATCCTCATGCTCGGCAACCAGGCCGAGCTGTGGGACCTGATGCTGGCCGTCATGAAGCTCGGCGCCGTCATCATGCCCACCACGACCGCCGCCGGCACGAGCGACCTCGAGGACCGCATCACTCGTGGCCGCGCCACGGCGGTCGTCACCACGCCCGACCAGACGTGGAAGTTCGACGGCATCGCGCCCGACCTGACCCGGATCAGCGTGGGCGAGGCCGACGGCTGGGAGGACATGCACGCGGCATACGCCATCGACGTGCCCCCGACCCCGCACCCGGGCACCGCGCCCGGCGACCCGCTCCTTCTCTACTTCACGTCCGGCACCACCAGCCGCCCAAAACTGGTGGAGCACAACCAGATCAGCTATCCCGTGGGACACCTGTCGACGATGTACTGGCTGGGCCTGCGCCCCGGCGACGTCCACCTCAACATCTCCAGCCCGGGCTGGGCCAAGCATGCGTGGTCCTGCTTCTTCGCGCCGTGGATCGCCGAGGCCACGATCTTCCTCTACAACTACACCCGCTTCGACGCGGCGAGCCTGCTCACCGAGTTGCGCGATCGCGAGGTCACGAGTTTCTGCGCGCCGCCCACGGTCTGGCGAATGCTCATCAACGCCGACCTCTCCGGCGGAAAGGGCAGCCTGCGCGAGGTCATCGGTGCCGGCGAGCCACTCAACCCCGAGGTCATCGCGCAGGTCGACGCGGCGTGGGGGCTCATCCTGCGCGATGGGTACGGCCAGACCGAGATGACGGCTGCGGTCGGCAACACGCCGGGGTCGGTGGTCAAGGCAGGTTCGATGGGTCGCCCCTTGCCGGGGATGCCGGTCGCTCTCGTCGATCCCGCGACCGGCGAGGTGGTGGTGGGTCCCGGCGAGGGGGAGATCTGCCTGGACCTCGCGCAGCACCCGCTGTCGTTGATGACCGGCTACCAAGGTGACGACAAGCGCAATGCCGAGGCCATGGAGGGCGGTTTTTACCACACGGGTGATGTCGCGAGTCGGGACGACGACGGCTACATCACGTACGTCGGCCGGACCGATGACGTCTTCAAGGCGAGTGACTACAAGATCAGCCCGTTCGAACTGGAATCGGTGCTGATCGAGCATCCGGCGGTCGCCGAGGCGGCGGTCGTGCCCGCTCCCGACGAGGTGCGGCTGGCGGTCCCGAAGGCCTACATCGCGCTCGCGCCCGGACACGAACCGGACGCGGACACGGCCCGCTCGATCCTCGCCCATGCGCGCGAGCACCTGCAGCCGTGGCAGCGCGTGCGCCGGATCGAGTTCTTCGAGTTGCCGAAGACGATCTCGGGCAAGATTCGCCGGGTCGAGTTGCGGGCCCGCGAGGAGCAACTCGCCGATGTCGAGGGCCGGCACGGTCAAGAGTGGCGCGACGACATGTTCGAGGGTCTCAAGGGCTGACCGGCGGATTCGGTCGAGACCGAAGAACCGGCATAGCATCGAGATCATGCCTGACGTCGGCCGTTGCTCCGTGGCCTCTGCCCTCCGCGAGGAAACCCTCGCCGGGACTGCCCCCGAAGCACGCCGGTGGGTCCTCATCGAGCACCCCGGGCCGTGGGCCAAGGCCCCCCTGGACACGCCTCCGCTTGCTGGTTCCCTCGGCCAGCGGCTCGACCAGGCCCTCACCGACTTCGGCGCCAAGGTCCTCCTCGTGCGCCGCACCGGCCGTCAGGAGGACTCGCAGACGCGCCTGTGGCGGGTCGTCGACACCGCGACCGGACTCTCGCTGAGTGGGCTCTGGCGGACCGAGCGTGACCTCGAGGTGCTGCTACCGGCTCTCGCCGGGTGCGCGGGCCCGCTCTCCGAGCCCTGCCCCGAGATGGTCCTGGTCTGCACCCACGGTGTGCGCGATGCCTGCTGCGCCATCAAGGGCCGACCGATCGCCGGAGCTGTCGCGAAGGCGCTTGCGTCCTCCGACGTCGAGGTGCTGGAGTGCAGCCACCTCAACGGGCACCGCTTCGCCGGCACGGCGCTCACCCTCCCCGATGGCCTCTGCTACGGCCGCCTCGACCAGAGCGACGCCCCCAAGGTCATGAAGGCCCATGCCGAGGGGCGAGTGTGGCCGGACAGGCTCCGCGGCCAGACCGGGCTCGTCGGCGCGGCGCAGGCCGCGCACGTCTGGGGCCTTCGAGAACTTGCCACCCGCACCGGGAGCACCGACGTCGCCCTGAGCGACGTGCAGGTCGGGTCCGTGGCCGAGGAGTCAGGTGGCGTCACCCGTGTCGAACTCGTGGGGCTGGCCAGGCCCGGCGAGGGCACGTGGGTGGACGTGCGTCGCGAGGACCTCGCGCCCGCTCCGCTGTCGTGCGGCAAGTCGCCGGAGTCCGCTCGCGGTTACACCGTCCTGCCCCAGACCGCCCGCGCCGCGATCTGAGCACGATCAGGGGACGGTCACCTCGGTCCTCGAGAGAGTGCCGGTGGCCGGGCAGGTGCGACCTTGCGTCGCCGCGCTGGTGTCGAGCCGGTTCCCGTTGATGATCGACACCTGGTCGTAGGCCGGTCGGCCCTCGATGAGGTTGCGGAAGGTGAAGCGGGTCAGCTCGGCGACATGACAATCGGTGCCGAAGGTCAGTAGGTCGAAGGCCGAGGGCTGCCCGGCCAACTCGCCACCGTCCTCGGTCTGCACGTAGTGGGTGAACGGCCCCCCGCCGGTGAACGTCCCGACCTGGATGCGATTGCCCTCCAGCGACGGCGTGTGCATGTGCCCGTTGCCGGTGACCTTGGCCGTGACCTCCCGCGCGCCGAGCGGATGGTGGGTGACGAAGAGGTCGGGCTCATGGCGGCCCACGAAGGCGGATTGGTAGGCCTCGATCGCCGGTCGCTGCCGGTCCGCGGTGCGCTTGCCGTCGTCGCCGAACCAACGCGTGTCGTTGATTCCCGTGATGCGTATGCCGTGGAGCGTTGCCTCGGTGAAGTGGTCGTCGTCTGGATGCAGGAGAACGACATTGGGGATCATCGCCAAGCGATCGAGCACAGCGCGATCGGTGCTCGACGTGGCGTCGTGGTTGCCCTTGACGAAGAAGTAGGGGACCCCGAGGGAGGCGATGCCGTCGAAGATTCCGGCTGCTTCACCCTCCTCGACCGTGCCGAAGGTGAGCAGGTCGCCCGCGTCGACGACGGCGTCGACCTGCTCCGCGGTGATGAGTTCCTTGGCCAACGGGAACTGGTTGCCGCCGTGCACGTCCGAGATGAGGAGCAGCCGCAGCGCGACGGTGGTGTCTCCGGGGTCGGGGCGGTAGCGCTGCTGGAGGGCGTTGGTGAGGGCCACGAGGTTGGTCAGGTAGGGCGCGACCTCCTTGGAGCGGGCCTCGACATCGGCGAGGAGACCCGAATTGGCCTGCACGGTGCTGAGGATGCCGTTGCTCGTGAAGCCCGACGCCTGGTCGGGACGATAGGTGAGCGCGGCCGAGGCGCCGGTGACCGCCATCGCCAGCACCGCTGCGCCGAGGGCTCTTGCCGTGGCTGCCCAACCCGCGAAACGCCGCCGTCGCAAGGACCCGGCCAGCACGACGAGCCCGACGATGAGCAGGGAGCCCACCGCAAAGCGCACCGCCAGACCCGTTGCGGCAGAGCGGATCGCCTTGTCGAGTTCAAGCGGGCCCGGCGCCAGGGAGGAGGCCGAGATGTTGGGTCGTGACAGCAGTTCGGTGATGGAAGCCTTGACCTGCGGGGTCGCCCGAATGCCCGGGGCCAATCCCCGGAAGGCGACGTCGATGTCGCCGAAGACCGTCGGCGCGACGAGCGAAGCCGACGCGAACGGGTCGGGGTCGAGCCACACCTGCGCCGCGTAGTGGCGGGTCTGGGTCGTCACGGGTGCCACCGCGGTCATGGCCGTCCCGGCGAGCGCGCACGCCACCGTCGTCGCGCCGAGGGCCAGCCCCCGGCGAGCCGTGCGCGACCCGATCCGGTGCCCCGCGCGCCACCACGCGAGGGCTGCGGTCGCCAGCGGCCACAGGACGAGATCGGCCGCCACCAGCCGCTCGACCCGACCGAAGGGCAGGTCCACGCGCCCTGACGCGACGAGGCCGAGCAGGGCGACGGCCAGCAGCCCCACGATCGCGGCGGCGCGGTGGATCGTCCTGTCTCTCGCGGCGAACCACGGCCACACCGCCAGCAGAAGGAAGGACACCGTGGCCACGGCGATGTGGGCGCCCGACGACTCGTGAGGGTCCGGCAGCGGAAGGGCCGCGACGAGCAGGGTCGCCACCCCGGCGCCCGCGAGCAGCGACCGCCCCGGCCGGCGCAGTGACGGCACGGCCAGGGCGGTGACCACGTGCGCACAGCCCGTGACGACCAGGGCCAGCGTCATGACCCAGCGGCTGCCGGCCCCGGTCGCGGCGAGCGCACTGATCGACTCCGCGGCCGCGTCGTAGCCACGCGGCTGGAGGCGCGCGGCATACGTCCAACCCCCGATGAGGGAGAGGGCCGCGGTCGAGGCACTCGCGACGGCTGCGTGTCCGTTGCGGGCGCCCCCCAGTGTCCACGATGCGATCACAGAAGGATCTTCGTGGCGGAATCGCTTGACGGCACGAACCGCGTGGCCCAATGATGATCGAAACGTTCGCGCAATCGTTTCGATGGAGATCTGATGCCGACCATGATCGATGTAGCCCGCCTCGCCGGGGTGTCCGTCTCGACGGTTTCGCACGTCGTCAACGGGACGCGGCACGTCGAGCCCGCGACGTTGGAGCGGGTTCGGGCGGCCATCGACCAGACGTCCTATCGACCCGATCGTCTGGCTCGATCCCTGAAGCGCGCACAGTCCGACACGGTCGGGGTCATCGTGTCCGACCCGAGTGAGCCAGCGTTCGCCGAGATGGTCCACGGCATCGAGGAAGAGGCGACGAAGGCCGGTCTCACCCTCCTTCTCGCCAGCTCCGGCGAGGACCCGGGACGGGAGGAACGCGCCGTGCAGGCCTTGCTCGACCGCCGCGTCGACGGCCTCATCCTCGCGAGAGCGGCCGGATCCACCGATCGGATCATGCAGCTCATCGCTCAGGACAAGCGTCCGCTCGTGCTCATGGACCGTCTGCACGAGGCCGACGTCGACCAGGTGGGAGTCGAGAACGCCGCAGCCATGCGGGACCTCGTCTCGACCCTCCGCGCCCAGGGCCACCAGCGGATCGGTCTGGTGGCCGGCGACCTGGCGGTGCCGACGCTGCTCGAGCGCCACTCGGGCTTCGAGGGCGACCCCGCCCTGATGGTTGTGGGGGCCAGGGATGTGGCGTCCGCTCGTGAGCAGGCCGCCGTCCTCCTGGAGCGGGTCGACCGGCCCACCGCAATCGTCGCTGCGAGCACCGTCCTCACGGCCGGACTTCTCTATGCCGCGCGCGACCTGAGGCTCACCATCCCCACGGACCTGGTGGTCGCGTCCTTCGACGGGTTCGCCTGGTCTGACCTCTTCCTTCCTCCCATCATCACCGTCCGCCAGCCAGCAATGCGGGTGGGGGCAGAGGCGATGCGGTTGCTTGGGCACCGGATCGCCGACCCCGACGGCCCCCGACGGACCGTGCGCCTCGAGCCAGTTCTCGAGCTGTTGTCGGGCGACGGTGCCGAGTGAACGCCGTCGTGCGCCGCCGCACAGTTCTCGTCGGGTCGCCAGCAATGGGATTGACCAGTAGACCAAAGAGCTTCTCGCACGTCCCTCTGCCCTGATCCGGCGGCGGAGAAGAGATCCACACCCACCTGTTCAAAGGAGAATCGGAATGACCACGTCCCTTCCACGGCGCTCGGTGCTCGCATCGGCGGCCGGCTTCGGACTCATGACCCTCGCGGCATGCAGCTCGGGACAGAGCAGCACGTCCAGGCCCGGTGCGGGCTCTGGCGCTTACGCCGCCCCGGCGAAAGACGTCAAGGCGACGCTGACGGTGTCCAACTGGGGCGACCCCGTGGACCAAGGGGTCTACGAAGAGGTTGTCACGGCGTTCAAGGCCAAGTATCCGAACGTCACGGTGAAGAACAACTTCACTCCGATCACCACGTGGTCGGAGTACGTCAACAAGCTGACCTCCCAAGTGGCGGCCGGGGACGCCCCCGATGTCATCAACATGGCGACCGAAGGCGTGCAGCTCGGCATCGACAAGAAACTCTTCGCCGAGCTCGACAACTACCTCACGCGTGACCCGGAGGGCAAGGCGCTCTCGGCCGACGTGGACTCCCGGCTCGTCGACGGATTCCGTCGCGATGGCAAGACCTATCTCATCCCGAGCACTTGGAACACCATGCTCATCTACTACAACACCAAGATGTTCGAGGCCGCTGGCATCGCGCGACCCAGCGACGACTGGACGTGGGACGACTTCCTGGCCATCGCCAAGAAGCTCACGACCGGGGACGGCGCTGACAAGGTTTACGGCTTCGGCATGCCCTACTTCAACTTCGGGCTCACCCCGTGGTTCTACTCCAATGGCACCTCCGAGATGAGTGCCGACCTGTCCACGGTGACTCTCGCTGACCCCAAGATGGTGGAGGCAGTGACGTGGGTCCGCGACCTCGTCACCAAGGAGGGCGTGTCTCCGCAGCCGAAGGGTGCTGACCCCTACCAGCTCTTCCCGGCGGGCAAGATCGCGATGACCGGCGCCGGGCACTGGACGGTCCCCATGTTCGCCAAGGCGAACTTCTCCGACTACGACGTCCTTCCTTGGCCCAAGAAGGCCGAGAAGGCCACCGTCTACGGCGGCGGCGGCTTCGCCCTCTACCCGGGGTCCAAGAACGCGGACCTCGCCTGGGAGTTCATCAAGGAACTGACGAGCAAGGCAACCCAGGAGAAGTGGGCCACCATCGGCTCGGCCACGCCTGCGACGAAGACGGCGGCGTCATTGCCGGTGTTCACCGAGAAGCCGGCACACTCCGACCTCTACTACGGCGCCATCGAGTACGCGAAGCCGGTGGCTGCTCCCGGTGCCTACAACGTCCTCGAGCCCGCGGTCATGCGCGCCATGGACGCCATCATGGCCGGCGGTGACGTCAAGACCGAGCTCGTGAAGGCGCAGTCCGAGGTGCAGGCCGCGATTGGTTCGAAGTGACCATGACCCTTGAGAACTCCCGGGCCGAGGCTGACGTGGCGGCGGGAGTCGCTACTGCCTCGGCCCGGGGCGGCGGCAGCCGCGACCGGCCAGCCGACGGAGAGAGTCCGCGCGGTCACGGCCGCCGGGAGCCCCTGACGGGGTACCTTTTCGCCGCACCATCGGTGGTCGGCTTCGTCCTCTTCGTCCTCGGCCCTCTCCTGGCGGCAGCGTGGCTCAGCCTCACGAAGTACGACATCCTCACGCCGCCGCGCTTTGTCGGCCTGGACAACTACCGGCGGATGGTGGACGACCCGCGGCTGCTCACCACCTACGGCAACACCTTCGTATACGTTGCCGCCGCCGTCGTCATCATCAACGTCGTCGCCCTGGGGCTCGCCGTCCTGGTCAACCGGCGCCTTCCCGCTGTCTTCACCTACCTGTTCCGGTCGGCCTTCTTCTTCCCTTCCCTCGTAGCCCTCGTCTATGTCTCGATCATCTGGCAGGCCCTGTTCCAGAAGGACACCGGGATCATCAACTACTACCTGACCTCCGTCGGCGGGCCGCGCATCGACTGGCTGAACAGCCCGACCTGGTCCAAGCTGACGGTCGTCATCGTCGACACGTGGCGCAACGTCGGGTTCGCGATGCTCATCTATGTGGCGGCACTCAACGAGGTGCCGAAGGACTACGTCGAAGCGGCGCGCATCGACGGCGCCGGGGCCTGGACGATCTTTCGGCGGATCACCCTGCCGCTCATCAGCCAGGCGACCTTCTTCAACGTGACAACGACAGTCATCGGCGCCTTCCAGATCTTCGAGTCCATCATCGTGCTCACCCGGGGAGGTCCCGGGGACGCCAGTCGCAGCGTCGTCATGTACATCGCCGAGATCGCCTTCAACAACTTCGACATGGGCTACGCCTCGGCCATCGCCATGACCCTCTTCCTGCTGATCCTTGCCGTCACCCTCGTGCAGTTCCGTCTGCGAAAGGTCTGGGTTCACTATGAGTGACTCCGTCCTCAGGCTTCCCCGCCGGCGTCTGGCGATCGGCGAGGTGGTGGCTGTCACCATCCTCGTCATCGGCGCCATCGGTATGGTCGCGCCCTTCCTGTGGATGTTCACCACCTCCCTCCGAACATCGACCAAGGCCTATGACCTTCCGCCCCAGTGGTTGCCCACAGAGTTCAAGTGGGAGAACTACGCCGAGGCCGTGAACGGGCCGGTGCCGATCCTCAAGAACATGGCCAACAGCGCGGTCATCGCGATCGCCGTGAGCATCGGGATGATCATCACCGCACCGATGGCCGGATACGCCTTCGCTCGGTTGCGGTTCCCCGGCCGTGACAGCCTCTTCGTTGCGTTGCTCGCCTCGCTCATGGTGCCGATCCAAGTGACGGTGATTCCGTTGTTCCTGCTCATGCGGACACTGGGCTTGGTCAACAACCCCCTGTCACTGATCCTCCCGGGCCTCACGGGAGCCTTCGGGGTCTTCCTCATGCGCCAGTTCTTCTTGGGTCTTCCCGAGGAGATCCTCGAGGCTGCCCGGTTGGACGGTTGTGGGCCGTTCACGGCATACCGGCTCGTTGCTCTGCCCTTGGTGAAGAACGGGGTGAGCACGCTGGGAGTCATCACCTTTCTCGGAAGCTGGAATGCCTACTTCGCACCATCGATCTTCCTCAATGACGTCGACACCGCCACGCTCCCGCTCGCGCTCGTTCTGATGCTCGGGCCTTATGGAGCGGGGAACATGTCGGCCGTGATGGCCGCAACGACGATCGCCATCCTGCCTGCCCTCATTGTCTTCCTCATCGCCCAGCGCTGGATCATCGCCAGCCTCACCCAGTCCGGCGTCAAGGGCTGACGCCAACCACACCCTCGATCTTCGACCCCGTCGAAGGAAGGACTCATTCATGTCGACCGCCGGCCCCCGGATGGGGCTCCTCTCCGACCTCGTCCGGACACGGAACACCCGGACCGCTCGCTCCTCGAGCTGGGACCAGACCGGGCGCAACCGTGACAACTGGATCGTCATGCCCGGACAGAAGCGTGTCCTGGCCGACCTCACGGGCCCCGGATGCATCACGCACATCTGGATGACCCAGTCATGCCGCCGCCATCCCGGTCCGGGCCAGATCCCCATGGATGTCGTCGGTGTCCCGATGCTCGAGATCCACAATGCGCTGGGCGTGAACTGGGAGGTCGTCGACCCCGACTACTACCGCAAGATCGTCCTCTCGATGTACTGGGACGATCAGGAGAAGCCATCGGTCGTGGCTCCCCTGGGAGACTTCTTCGGGCTGCTCAACAGCCTCTCCGGCTCGTATGAGTCCTTGCCCCTGTCGGTGTCCGCCAAGGAGCCTGAGCTGCACACGTTCGGGGGGAGTGCGGCGTTCAATTCCTACTTCCAGATGCCCTTCAACACGCGAGCCCGCATCGAGGTCGAGAACCAGAACGACGTGCCCTACCTGCAGTACTTCTACATCGACTACGAGCTCTACGACGGACCCTTGGACGACGTCGCCTACTTCCACGCCCACTACCGACAAGCGCGGCCCAATGACGGGTGGGGACCGGACCTCCAGACGAACAGCATCGAGGTCAACGTCCCCAACCTCACCGGGGAGGACAACTACGTCGCACTGGAGACCGAGGGCCGCGGGCACTACGTCGGCTGCAACCTCGCCGTCCGGCACTTCCAGGGCTCGTGGTGGGGCGAAGGCGACGACATGATCTTCATCGACGACGACACCTGGCCCCCGAGCCTGCACGGGACCGGTATGGAGGACTATTTCGGACACGCGTGGGGCATGCAGCACAACGCCTATCTCATGAACGGCACGATCGTTCACGAGGAGGACGTGCCCGGCTTCCACCACAGCTATCGCTTCCACCTGCAGGACCCAATCCGCTTTCGCGAGCGCATCAAGGTGACCTTCGAGCACGGCCACGCCAATCACCTCTCCGACGACTGGTCGTCCGTCGCCTACTGGTACCAGACGCTCCCGAGTCCCCTGCTCAGCATCCCGCCGGTCCAGGAGCGGCTCCCCCTGCGGCCAGCGCACGCTGTCGTGACGAACGAGCCACGACCGCGTGACGAAGCGCAGCGTGCCTCCCGGGCCCAGGCGGCGGAGCGGATGGAACGCTTCACGGCGCTCCGGGACAAGGTCCGAGCGGAGCGCGCCGCCGAGTGTGACGACTGGGAACGCGGGAACGCCGAGCAGGCAGCCGTCGTCCGGAGGTCCTTCGATGCACCCTGATCCGGCCAGGGGAGTGGTCCGTTCACGCCCCACGTTGCATCTGACGGCTCCGGAGGGGTGGGTGAACGACCCCCTCGGCCTCACCTGGCATGACGGCGCCTATCACCTCTTCTATCAACATGTCCCAGGTCAGGCGGGGTGGGCGCCCCAGTGCCGCTGGGGCCACGCCGTCAGCACAGACCTGCTCCAGTGGGATCATCGTCCGATCGCCCTTGCCCCAGGTGAGGGCGATGGCGGGTGCTGGTCCGGTTCGATCGTGGCGCCGCCCGGGCACCCTGCGCGAATGTTCTATACGTCGGTCGACGTGGAGGACTTCCGCGTCGGGAGAGTGCGCGTCGCGACAGCCGACGACCCCTCGTGGGACACGTGGACCAAGGGTGAGGTCGTCGTTCCGGCTCCGAACGGCGATTTCGTCGCCTGGCGAGACCCGCAGGTGGTCCATGACGACACGTGCTGGCGCATGGTCGTCGGCGCTGGCCTCCCCGACGGCACCGCGGTCGCCTATACCTACCGATCCCACGACTTGCAGGTCTGGAGCCGGGACGGGGAGCTAGCCCGGCGGCATACGTCGGAGACTGATGGGGTGTGGACCGGTGAGGTCTGGGAATGTCCCAACCTCATCAAGGTCGACGGTGAGTGGGTGCTCACCGTGTCGGTCTGGAGACCGACGGAGCCCTTCTACCAGGCGTATGCGGTCGGCCGACTCGTCGACGGCCGATTCACGGCGGGCGCGTGGCACCGGATGACCTATGGTCCGTCGTACTACGCCGGGTCGGTCCACCACGACCGTCACGGCACGCCCGGGATGCTGCACTGGCTGCGCGACGTACGGCCCGACAACGACACCTGGGCGAGTGCCATCTCCCTTCCCCACAGCTGGCGACGCGAGGGTGACCGAGTGCTCGCGGAACCCAACGTGGTGCTTGACGCGAGACGCCGCGGGGAACGCGAGCTGCGAGCTGAGGACGGGACCCTTGAGGTCTGCGGACCAATCGACCTCGAGTGGGCGCCGAGCGATGTCGACGCCGTGGCTCTGCACGCCGCCGAGGGCAATCCCCTCGTGACGCTCACGGCCCGCGATGGCACTCTCACTGCGACAACGGAATCCGGCTCATGGGCCATGCCTCACTCAGCCTCGGCGCGGGCCATCGTCGACAACGCGATCATCGAGGTCTTCAGTGACGGTCGTGTGATGGCCGTGCCGCTTCTGGCCGATGCTGGGCACGTTGAGGTTCCCGGTGTGGGAGGAGTGAGGATTCGCGACCTCGCGACCTCACCCTAAATTGGAGGTATGCCGCCTGCTCCCCTGCCGCTCGACCAACGCACCTTCGGGGCCGTTCTCTTCGACATGGACGGGACGCTCATCGACAGCATCCCCGCGGTCGAACGCTCCTGGCTGAACTGGGCGGCCGAGAACTCTGTCGCACCCGAGCGGCTCCTCGGCTTCCACGGGGTGCCGGCCCTCGGTGTCATCGGGGCGCTCCTGCCGGACCTCGACGCGGCCGGGCGACAGGCGTCCTTCCAGCGGATCGAGGACCTCGAGGTGGCCGACGTCGACGGCGTCGCCCTCCTGCCCGGTGCGCAGGACGCCTTGACGACGCTCATCGACGCCGGCGCCAAGGTCGCGATCGTCACCTCGTGCACCGACCCGCTCTACGAGGCGCGGGTCACGGCGACGGGGCTGCGCCGACCGCCGGTGGTGGTCACCGCCTCGATGGTGAAACGGGGCAAGCCGGCGCCAGACCCCTTCCTGCTGGCCGCAGAACGACTGGGCGTGGACCCCGGGGACTGCCTCGTCGTCGAGGACGCGACGTCCGGGCTGCGCGCGGCGCACGCCGCCGGAGTGACCTCCACGCTGGCCGTGCTGCACACGACTCCTCGCGCCGAACTGGCGGAGTTGGCCGAACTGGTCGTGGGAGGCATGGACGACGTGACCTTCGGTGTCGACGAGGAGAGTCGGATCACGCTCGCCACACGGTAGGTTCGGGCGGCATGGACGCTGATGTCATCGTCGTCGGAGCTGGCCTGGCCGGTCTGGTTGCGGCCCACGAGATCGCCTCGGCCGGGCGCTCGGTGGTCCTCCTCGACCAGGAGAACCAAGCCAACCTCGGTGGCCAGGCCTTCTGGTCCTTCGGCGGGCTCTTCCTCGTCGACAGCCCCGAACAGCGCCGGCTGGGCATCAAGGACTCCGCCGACCTGGCTTGGGCGGACTGGGAGGGCAGCGCAGGCTGGGATCGCCTGACCGAGGCCGATGGCTCTCCGGGGCCGGACCACTGGGGCCGCGAGTGGGCCAGGGCCTATGTCCACTGGGCTGCCGGTGAGAAGCGCGAGTGGCTGACCGGCCACGGTGTCGCCTTCTTCCCGATCGTCGGGTGGGCCGAGCGCGGTGACGGCACCGCCACCGGCCACGGCAACTCCGTCCCTCGCTTCCACATCCCGTGGGGGACGGGCACGGGTGTCGTCAAACCCTTCGCCACCCTGGCGCGGCAGCACATCGCCGGCGGCCGCATCGCCTACCTGACCCGCCATCGGGTGGACGTCCTCGTCGTCAACCATGGCGCGGTGACCGGTGTGCGCGGCTCGGTGTTGGCTCCCGACGACGCGGCCCGCGGAGTCGCCTCCAGCCGCGACGTCGTCGGCGAGTTCGAACTCGGTGCGCAGGCCGTCGTCGTTGCCTCCGGTGGCATCGGCGGGAACCACGACCTCGTGCGCGCCAACTGGCCAGAGCGACTCGGAGCCGCCCCGGCAACCCTGATCACCGGCGTGCCTGCACATGTCGACGGCCGGATGATCGGCATCACCGAGGCCGCTGGTGGGGCGGTCGTCAACCGCGACCGGATGTGGCATTACGTCGAAGGGGTGACGAACTGGGACCCGATCTGGCCGGGCCATGCGATCCGCATCCTGCCCGGCCCGAGCTCGATGTGGTTCGACGGAGCAGGTCGCCGCCTGCCGGCGCCCCTGCTGCCCGGCTACGACACGCTGGGCACGCTGGAACACTTGCGGCACACCGGCTTTGACCACTCCTGGTTCATCACCAACACCTCCATCGCTGGCAAGGAATTCGCCCTCTCGGGCAGCGAGCAGAACCTCGACCTCACCGACAACGGACCGCGCCAACTGGCCAAGGTCATGGCCTCGCGGGCGCTGTCCAAGGTGCACCCGGCGGTCCAGAAGTTCCTGGACCACGGCGTCGACTTCGTCCGGGCCGACACCGTCGCCGAACTCGTCGGCAAGATGAACGCCCTCACCCCGCAGGCCCCGCTCGACGCAGCCGACATCGAGCGCCAGGTCCTCGCCCGCGACGCCCAACTCGACAACGACTACGGCAAGGACGCGCAGATCGCGGCCATCCGCACCGCGCGCAACTACGTTGCCGACAAGGTCTCCAAGCGAGCCCACCCGCTCGTCAAGATCACCGATCCCAAGCACGGCCCCCTCGTCGCCGTCCGCCTCAACGTCCTCTCCCGCAAGACACTCGGTGGCCTCCACACCGATCTCTCCGGCCGCGTCCTGGGCGCCGACCGCGCACCCATCCCCGGCCTGTATGCCGCGGGCGAGGTCAGCGGGTTCGGCGGCGGCGGCGTGCATGGGTACCGCGCCCTGGAGGGCACTTTCGTCGGCGGTTGCCTCTTCACTGGGCGGGTCGCGGGTCGAGCGGCGGCCGAGGCGACCGCCTGAGTCTGCCCCGCGGCATACCGGCCGGTCTGCGTCTAGAGGTACTGGCCGGTGCCGCCGTTGGGTGACTTCGGCGAGCTGTCCGAGGGCGCAGCCGGCTTGCTCGGCCCGGTCGGGGGAAGGCCGGGGGCGTGGCCCGGGGGCAGCGCACGCATCTGCTGCAGTTGGGCCTGGGCCGCCATCTGCTGCGCCACGAGGGCGGTCTGGATGCCGTGGAAGAGGCCTTCCAGCCAGCCGACGAGCTGGGCCTGGGCGATGCGCAACTCCGCGTCGCTGGGAGCGTCCTCGCTGAAGGGCAGGGCGATCCGGTCGAGTTCGGCAACGAGCTCGGGGGCCAACCCGTCCTTGAGCTCATCGATCGAGCGGTGGTGGATCTCGGCGAGCCGGGCCCGGCCCTTCTCGTCCAGTGGAGCCCCGCGGACCTCTTCGAGGAGCTGCTTGATCATCGCGCCGATCCGCATGACCTTGGCCGGCTCTTCGACCAGATCTGCGGGATTGGTCGGGCGCTTCGCGGCGTGGTGACTGCCAGCGTCACCCGCCTCAGCCTCGGACTCGCGGTTCGCGATGCCCATGCCGTCCGGGGTGACGATGACCACCTTGTCGTCGGCGACGGTGCCCACGACGGGAACCGGCTGTTGGGTCGACTCGTCGTCGGGAGCGGAGGTCGGCTGATCGCTCGAAGTGTCGGACATGCCAGCCATCCTGCCCCACTCAGGGCTGGAGCAGGATCTTGCCGACGTGTCCGCTCGCCTCGAGCTCGCGATGCGCCGCAGCGGCGTCGGCGAGTCGATGGGTCGAGTTGACGATCGGGCGCACGCGACCGCTGGCGATCATCGGCCACACGTGCTCGCGCACCGACGCGACGATGCTTGCCTTCTCCTCGGCCGGGCGGGCGCGCAGGGACGTGGCATGGACGGCGGCCCGCTTGCGGAGCAGGGTGTTGATGTCGAGCTCGCCCTTGGCTCCGCCCTGCATCCCGATGATGACCAATCGACCTCCCGTCGCGAGGGCCTCGACATTGCGCGGCAGGTACTTGGCCCCCATGTTGTCGAGGATGACGTCGACGCCGCGTCCCAGGGTGGCGTCCCTGACCACGTCGACGAAGTCCTGCTCGCGATAGTTGACCAGGATGTCCGCACCGAGCGCGCGGCAGGCCTCGAGCTTGTCCGGGCTCCCGGCGGTGACCGCCACGCGGACCCCCAGCGCGCGCGCGACCTGGATCGCCATCGTGCCGATGCCCGACGAACCGCCGTGCACGAGCAGCGTCTCGCCAGCCGTGAGGCCGCCCACGAGCACGAGGTTGGACCACACGGTGGCCGCCACCTCGGGGAGCGCCGCGGCATCGACCACGCTGACGCCGCTCGGCACCGGCAGGACCTGGCCCGCGGGGACCACCACCTGCGCGGCATACCCGCTCCACCGGCGAGCAGGGCACAGACCTCGTCCCCGACGAGCCACTGGGTGACGCCCTCGCCCACGGCGTCGATGGTGCCGCTCACCTCGAGGCCGGGGATGGGTGACTCGCCCTGGGGTGGGGCGTAGTGCCCCTGCCGTTGCAGCACGTCCGCGCGGTTGACACCGGCGGCTGCGACGGCGATGCGCACCTGACCGGGAGCGGGATCCGGGGTCGGCAACTCGTCGAGCACCAGGGCGTCGGCGTCGCCGGGAACGGGAATGGTGATGGCCTGCATGTCTCCCACCGTAGCCAGCCGGCCAGGGCCGGGAGACAACAGAGGCCGGACAACGTGGGCCAGACAACGGAAGCCGGGCGCACCCCCTGCCGCGCCCGGCTCCGTCGTCAAACGGTCAACGCCGCCGGCCCCCACCGGCAGATCTTGACAGTGAAAAGATACGGGCAATCTTGACAATGTCAAGTTCATTTCCGAGACTCGGGCCTCGTGACCGAACGCGACCGTTACCACCACGGCGATCTGCGGGGCGCCCTGGTCGACGCTGCGTTGGAGTTGCTCGAGGCCGAGGGATCGGAAGCGGTCACCTTGCGAGCGGTCGCCCGGGCCGTCGGTGTCTCGCATGCGGCGCCCTATCACCACTTCGAGGACAAGGCCTCTCTCGAGGTGGCAATGACCAAGCAGATCCGCCTCGATCTGGCCCAGACCCTCAGCACGGTGGCGACGGCATCGGGCGGCGACTCCCCGGACCTCGCGGTCGCCTACGTCGTCTGGGCGATCGAGCACCCGCAACGGTTCCGGATGCTCAACCGGGCGCACAGCTTCGTCGACAACGTCACGACGACCCCCCCGCAGCCGGCCCGGGGCTTTGCCTTCGACCTCCTCATGGACAGCATGCGGGCTGGCCAGGAGTCGGGCTACTTCGCCGACAATGATCCCCAGGACCTCGCCCTCGCCGCCTGGGCGGCCGTGCACGGCCTGGCCACGCTGCTCCTCGACGGCCGACTGACCGACGGACCACCCACCGTTTCGGAGGCTCGCCGCCTCGCCTTCTCGGTGACGCGAGTGCTCGGATACGGCCTGCTGCGGCGCTGAGGATCACTCCTCGCAGGGCAGGTCTTCCGGTCGGTCGACATCGCGTCCCGCGTTGCCCGCCACGTCCAACGCCAGGTGCGGCAGGTCGAGCAGGAGCTTGGCGCGGCGTCCGTGGGCCGGCCGCGGCAGGTGGGCCTCCAGGTCCTCGCGCCGGTATGCCGCGAGCAGTGGGTTCGTGTGGCCGGTCTCGTCGCGAGCGACGACCGCGGCCACGTCCGGCCCGGCCGTGCGGAGACGATCCACCAGGTCGCTGCCGGCGCGACCGACCCAGGGCATGTCACCCGCGATGACGACGACGATCTCGGAACCGAGCGTGTCCACGCCCGCCGCGACGCCGGCCAGCGGGCCACCGTCGGGAGGATCCTCGAGCACCCACCGGACCGTCCGTGCAGTGGATCGTGGCCGTCCGACGACGACCACCTCCCAGTCCGCCGGCACGGCGGCCAACACGTGGTCGATGAGCGGCCGGCCGGCGAGTCGAGCGACGATCTTGTCTCGGCCAAAGCGTTCAGACCGTCCACCGGCGAGGATGACAGCCCCGATGGTGGGTGACGAATTCCCCGGTGCCACAGCGGACTCGGTCATCGTCGGCCACGCACCCGTCGCGTGAGTTCGGCAGCGGCGCGCTGCACGGCGTCGACCACGGCGTCGTCGACGACCGGGTCCTCGGCGCGGTCCGCCCAGGTGACGGCGACGGCGGCCAGCGGATGGTCGGTGTGGTCGCGGATGGGGACCGCGATGGACGACAGGCCGTCGGTCACGAGACCGTGCTCCACGGCATACCCCCTCGCGCGGACCTGTTGGAGCTGAGAGCGGAGCGCGACGCCCGAGGCGACCCCGCGCCCGTCGCGCTGGACGAAGGCGCCGACGCCGGGGAAGAGCGCGCGGACCTGCTCGGCAGGGAGGGCGGCGAGCAGCGCGAGGCCGGTGGCCGTCAGCGTGGCGGGCAGACGGACACCGACGTCGGAGACCAGGTGGGGGCCGCCGGGCGCGCGTTGCTCGAGGACGTAGAGGACGTCGCGGCCGTGCAGGATCGCCAGATGCGCGTTGTGGCCGGTCGCGCTGACGAGGCGGTCCAGGGGGAGCCTGGCGAGTCGAGCCAGGCCCTCCTGTCGTTGGAAGGCGGAGCCCAATTCGTAGGCGGCGATGCCCAGGCCGTATCGGCGCTCATCGGGCAGGTGGGTGACATAGCCGCGCGCAGTCAGCACCGAGAGCAGGTGATAGACGCTTGAGCGCGGCAGGCCCAGGCTGCGCGCGATGCTCGTCGCCGGGACGGGCTCCCCGCGGCTGGCGAGCAACTCGAGAATGTCGAGGGCGGCGGAGGCCGCCGGTGCCGGGGCGCTCACGGCGTTGCCTCGAGGCGGCGACGGATCTCCGCGACCGCGTCGGGCCCGATGTCGGTGTGGTCGTTGCGCATGCCGGTGAGGTCCTTGAACTCGGGGTCCGTGTCGGCGGTGCCGTGGCCCTGGACACGGTCGGTGGGGATCGAGAACTGCTGCTGCAGTTGACCAATGAGCGCGATGAGCGCATCCATCTGCGGCTGGCGCACCAGGATCTGGTCGTCAGCCCAGTGGGAGCTGTGGCCCTCGGTCGACTGCACGACCTCGATGCCCAGGGCGACGTGGTTGAGGCCGACAGCGTGTCGGCAGCGGGTGTCGGTGGCAACGAGGTCATAGATCGTGCCGACCTTGTCGATGAGGAAGTGGGTGCAGACGCCGGGCAGAGTGCCGGCGTTCGGTTGGTTGCCGGCGAAGAAGTTGATCGTCACCCAGGGGTCGTCGGGGCTCTCGGTGAAGTGGACGACGATCGCGTGGGGCATGAGGTCAGCGGAGCGTTCGCCGTAGCGCCGCAGTGAGTAGTCCGCCATCTGCTCACGCCGCTCGGGTCCGTAGGGGATGCGCGCCGCCACCATGGCCAGGGGCGAAGGAGAGGGTGTGGTGCTGGGCGTCGGGCTCGGGCTCGCGGGTGGAGCGGGCGTGGAACTCGCGGTGCGGGGGGTCCATGTGGGGGTGACCGCTGCACAACCGGCGGTGAGCGCGGCGAGCAGGACGGCGGCGACCGTCGTCGCCCTCGCTCCTCGCACTGGGTGCATGGACCCACCCTAGGCGCGTCTGGCATCCGAGACGGTATGCCGCGCGCTCACCTTCCGAGGAGGCCGTGGGGGCGCTTCCATGGAAGGCATGTCCACTCGTGCCCTCCCCCGCCCCGTCACCGTCGGTGTCGGGCCGCTGACGATCGACGAGGTCGTCGCTGTTGCCCGCCATGACGCGGCTGTGGTCCTCGACCCCGCTGCCCTCGTCGAGGTGGCGCGCAGCCGGGAGATCATCGAATCCTTGGCCGACGACATCGAACCGCACTACGGCGTGTCGACCGGCTTCGGGGCGCTGGCGACGCGCCACATCCCGACCGAGTTGCGTCGCCAGTTGCAGCGATCACTGGTGCGCTCGCACGCCGCCGGCTCCGGGCCGGAGGTGGAGCGTGAGGTGGTGCGGGCCCTGATGCTGCTGCGCATCTCGACGCTCGCCACCGGCCGGACGGGAGTGCGGGAGGCGACGCTCGCGGCATACGTGGGAATGCTCAATGCCGGGATCGCGCCGGTCGTGCACGAGTTCGGTTCGCTCGGCTGCTCGGGCGACCTGGCGCCACTGTCCCACTGTGCCCTCGCCCTCATGGGGGAGGGGTTCGTGCGCGACGCGAGCGGCGAGCGCGTCCAGGCGGCGCAGGCTCTGGCGGCAGCCGGGTTGACGCCCATCGAGCTGCAGGAGAAGGAGGGCCTGGCCCTCATCAACGGCACCGACGGCATGCTCGGCATGCTCTGTCTGGCCATCCACGACCTGCGCGAACTCCTCGTCGTCGCCGACATTGCGGCGGCGATGTCGGTCGAGGGACTGTTGGGCACCGATGACGTCTTCGCTGCCGACCTACACGCCCTGCGGCCCCAGCCGGGCCAGGCCGTCTCGGCGGCGAACATCCGAAAGATCATGGCGGACAGTGCAATTCGTGCCTCTCATGATGTCGAGGAGTGCCCGCGTGTCCAGGACGCCTATTCGCTGCGCTGCTCGCCCCAGGTCGCCGGAGGGGTGCGGGACACGGTCGACCACGCCGCTCGCGTCGCCGGCTGGGAGTTGGCCTCGGCCGTCGACAACCCGGTCGTCACGCTCGAGGGTCGCGTGGAGAGCAATGGGAACTTTCACGGCGCCCCGGTCGCCTATGCCCTGGACTTCCTCGCCATCGTCGCGGCGGACCTGGCCTCGATCTCCGAACGCCGCACGGACCGCTTCCTCGACAAGGCTCGCAACCACGGGCTGCCACCCTTCCTCGCCGACGACCCGGGAGTCGACAGCGGGCACATGATCGCGCAATACACCCAGGCGGCGATCGTCTCGGAGCTGAAGCGGCTCGCCAGCCCCGCGAGCGTCGACTCGATTCCGAGCAGCGCGATGCAGGAGGATCACGTCTCGATGGGTTGGTCCGCCGCCCGCAAGTTGCGCCGCTCGGTCGACGGTCTGGCCAGGGTGCTGGCCGTCGAGGTGCTCACGGCCTCGCGCGGTCTTCAGCTCCGCGCGCCCCTGACTCCCGCCCCGGCCACAGGTGCCGTCGTCGACGCGCTCCTCGCGGCGGACGCCAGCCGGCCCGGGACGGACCGGTGGTTGGCACCCGAGATCGACACGGCATACCGACTCGTCGTCGACGGCACCGTCCGCGCCGCTGCCGAGGCCCACACCGGCCCCCTGAACTGAAGAACAACGCCTTGCGTCCGGCGCGATGACGCCATGGCAACCACGATGCCGGACGGAACGAGAGCAAAGGAGAAGGAAATGGAAGGTGCACGACCGGTCCGCGCCCCCCGCGGAACCACGCTGACGGCGCGGCAGTGGTCCACCGAGGCCCCGCTGCGGATGCTCATGAACAACCTCGACCCCGAGGTCGCCGAGCGCCCCGACGACCTCGTCGTCTACGGCGGCACCGGACGCGCCGCGCGCGACTGGAAGTCCTTCGATGCCATGGTGCGCACCCTCACCGACCTGCGGGCCGACGAGACGATGCTCGTCCAGTCGGGCCGGCCCGTCGGGGTGATGCGGACCCACGAGTGGGCACCGCGAGTCCTCATCGCAAACTCGAATCTCGTTCCGGACTGGGCGAATTGGCCCGAGTTCCGACGGTTGGAGCACCTCGGGCTGACGATGTACGGACAGATGACGGCCGGATCGTGGATCTACATCGGCACCCAGGGCATCGTCCAGGGCACCTACGAGACCTTCGCGGCGATCGCCGAGCAGAGGTATGCCGGGTCGCTGGCGGGGACGTTGACCCTCACCGGGGGTTGCGGCGGGATGGGCGGCGCCCAACCCTTGGCCGTGACACTCAACGGCGGCGTCTGCCTCATCGTCGACGTCGACCCGGAGCGGCTGCACCGCCGGGTCGAGCACCGCTACCTCGACGAGGTGGCACCCGACCTCGACGAGGCGATCATGCGCGCCGTCACCGCCAAGAACGAGCGGCGCGCCCGCTCGATCGGCATCGTCGGCAATGCCGCCGAGATCTTCCCGGAGCTGCTGCGCCGCGGGGTGCCGATCGACATCGTCACCGACCAGACCTCGGCCCACGATCCGCTGTCCTACCTGCCGATCGGCATCGAGCTCGACGACTGGGCCGAGTATGCCGAGAAGAAGCCGGAGGAGTTCACCGACCGGGCCCGTGAGTCGATGGCTGCCCACGTGCAGGCGATGGTGGAGTTCAAGGACCGTGGGGCGGAGGTCTTCGACTACGGCAACTCGATCCGCGACGAGGCGCGCCTGGGGGGCTACGACCGGGCGTTCGAGTTCCCGGGCTTCGTCCCGGCATACATCCGGCCGCTCTTCTGCGAGGGCAAGGGGCCGTTCCGGTGGGCGGCGCTCTCGGGCGACCCCAAGGACATCGAGGTCACTGACCAGGCGGTCATGAAACTCTTCCCGGACAACGACCGTCTCCAGAAATGGATGCGCGGGGCCCGCGAGAAGATCGCCTTCCAAGGGCTGCCGGCGCGGATCTGCTGGCTCGGGTACGGCGAGCGCGACAAGGCCGGTGCACTCTTCAACGACCTCGTGGCGCGTGGCGACATCTCCGCGCCGATCGTCATCGGCCGCGACCACCTCGACTGCGGCTCGGTCGCCTCGCCCTATCGCGAGACCGAGTCGATGCTCGACGGCTCCGACGCGATCGCCGACTGGCCGCTGCTCAACGCCTTGGTCAACACCGCCTCAGGTGCCTCCTGGGTGTCGCTGCACCACGGTGGGGGCGTCGGCATCGGCCGCTCCATGCACGCCGGGCAGGTCTGCCTCGCCGATGGCACCCCGTTGGCTGCCGAGAAGCTCGAGCGGGTGCTGACCAACGACCCGGGCATGGGCGTGATCCGTCACGTCGACGCGGGGTATCACCACGCCGACAAGGTGGCCGCCGAGCAGGGCGTGCGCATCCCGATGCGCGAGTCCTGACCCACCCACACCGACACGGGTCAGGCGGGGCGCGCGACCGGAGAGCGAGCGCCGCCCAGGGCGTGCTCGGCCTGGAGTGGCGCGAGCGCGGTCAGGCTCTCGGCGACGACGATCGCGCAATCACCCTCGCGCAACATGAAGTCGGCGGGCGGGCTCGCGTGGCTGATGCCGTCCCGCGTGACCGCGATGAGAGAGGAGTTGTGGTTCGACCGCAGCAAGGTGGCCAGGGCGCCGGGAGTCTCACCGAAGAGGTGGTCGGGCACCCGGACCCGATACAGCTCGGAACCCTGACCGCCGGACACCAGGTCGGTGACGAGGGAGGCCAGCCCCGGATAGAGCGCCGATCGGGCGAGCAGACGCGAGGCCAGTCGCGGCGTCACGAGAATCTCGTCCGCATGGGCACGCTCGAAGTGCTCGACGTGCTTGGGGTTGTTGACCTCGACGACGGTCCGCACTTCCGGGGCGATCGTCTCGATGGCCAGCACCGAGAGGATCGAGCGCATGTCGGCGTCGTTCGAACTGTCCGACGGGCAGATGACCGCCGCCGCGGCGTCCTCGATCCCCGCGCGTCGCAGGTCGTCCCCTGACGTCGGGTCGCCCCGCACGAAGTAGGTGCCGCTGCCGGCCGGGTTGTGCTCGACGTCGTGGATGATGACGACTCGCGCCTTGAACTCATCGCCCTTGAGTTCCTCGATGAGCTCGCGAGCGGTCGGGTTCCAACCGCAGATGACGATGTGGTCGATGTATCCCGATGCGCCCATTCCTTGGCCCTCCTTGAGGATGAAGTCGATGACGAAACCCGCCACGGCGGCGGTGAGGGCGGCCACGATGGCAACGCCGAAGAAGGCCAGGGCCCACCCGACGAGATAGCCGACCGGGCCGTCGACATAACTGGAGTCGCCCGAGCCCAGGACCATGGTCATGGCCCAGTAGGCCGACCGGACGAGCCCCGAGATGCTGCGCTTGCTGGGTTCGGCAACGCTCACCAGCAGTGCCGACAGGGTCACGATGATCGCCAGTGAGGTCACGAGACTGCGGAAGAAGTGGATGTCGAGGTCGTCGCGCAGGCGGCGGACGTGGAAGATCACGCGACGGATCAGGGGCACGGAGAGCGCACCAGTCAGGCGTCGGCGGAGCGACGCACCCACCCAACGAGCCATGGGTCTTCCTCTCTTGCTGAAGAGAGTGTGCTCTCTTCCCGCGATGAGGAGGACCGAAATCGCGCAATGATACGTGCCCGGCTCGCGGCACAAGGATGCGACGGGACCGGAACAACCGCGGCAGGTCGGAACAACGCCGGCCGGGATCAGTCGCTGATCTCGGCGACCGTCGCGTCGAGCACGCGGATGACGTCGTCGCCCCCAAGGGTGACGGCTACCCCGTGGGCACCGGCGCCCAGCGAGATCTGTCGCCCCGCGACCGATTCGTCCGCGATGACGGGCAGGGCGCGCAGCGAGCCGAAGGGGGTGATCGTGCCTCGTTCGTAGCCGGTCACGGCCAAGGCTTCGTCCGCCCCGGGCATGGTCATCCGGTTGACGCCGAGGAGGGCCCGCAGTTTGGGCCAGGAAAACTCTCGGTCGCCGGGCACGAGCACGAAGAGGTGGTCGCCCTCGCCGCGTCGCACGACGAGGGTCTTGACGATGTCGCCGGACTTCACGCCCCGCAGGGCGGCGGCCTCGGCCAACGAACCGACGGGCCCGTGGCGGGTCACCACGAACTCCACCCCATATGCCGTGAGCGCGCCCAACGCGCGCGCCTCACCCTCGAAGGTCATGGTCGCGGCCAGAGCCCGACGGCGGCGAGGGCAGCGTCGATTCGCTCCTCGATCGAGCCCGCGAAGCCGGCCGAGACGTGTTGCTGCAGCGCGGCCCGGATGGCGCCCAGCGCGGCATACGCAGTCGCCATGGGGGTGACATCGGTGAGGGGGTCGGCGCCGAGGCGCTCGCAGGCCGCCTGCGCGATTGCCTTCTCCGCCAACGCATTCGCGCCGACGAGTCCGGCGGCGAACTCGGGATGGCGCTGGGAGACGGCGCGGCGCATCTGCCAGAGCTCGGCGTCGACGACCAACTCGCGCAGTCGTTCCAGGGTGGCGCCACGCACCGCGGTGACGGTGTCCTCGGTGGCGGGGCGGGCGAGCATGAACTCGCGGGCACGCGCGACCATGTCGGGATCGGTGCCGCTGAGCGCGGCCTCCTTGGCCGGGAAGTAGTTGAAGAAGGTGCGCGGCGACACCCCGGCCCGCGCGGCGATCGCGTCGATCGTGACGTCGCAGAAGTCGCCCTCGTGGAGCAACTCGATGGCGGCGCGGTGCAGCGCATGGCGGGTCTCGCGCTTCTTGCGAGCTCGCAGCCCTTCGTCGAGGGTGATGACGGTCGTCATGACTGCAATATTACCTGAAATGCAAAGTTGCATGCAATGCAAGTTTGGGCCTACGCTGCCTGCGTGACTGTTTCCGCAAAGCCTGAGCCCTTCTCGCTCTCACCCGACGCCAAGCGCGTCTTCGCCGGCCTCATGCTCGGCATGTTCGTCGCCTCCATCAGCCAGATGATCGTCAGCCCGGCCATGCCGCGGATCGTGGCCGAACTGGGGGGCATGGACCACTACTCCTGGGTCGCGATCGCGGCCATGCTCGTGGCTGCCGTGACGACGCCGATCGTCGGGAAGCTCTCCGACCTCTACGGTCGGCGCGGCTTCTACATCGGCGGCCTCGCCGTCTTCATGGTCGGCTCGATCGTGGCCGGCTTCGCGCAGTCCTTCGCGATGCTCATCGTTGGCCGCGCCATCCAGGGCTTCGGCATGGGCACGCTGATGCCGTTGTCGCAGACCATCATCGGCGACCTCATCCCAGCCCGGCAGCGCGGCAAGTACCAAGGCATCATGGGTTCGGTCTTCGGCCTCTCCTCGGTGCTCGGCCCGATCGCCGGTGGCTTCATCACCGACCACTGGGGCTGGCGGGCCCTCTTCTTCGTGGCCCTCCCCGTCGGCCTCGCCGCCCTCTTCTTCATCGTCCGCAACCTCCACCTGCCGCACCAGCGCCGCGACGCCAAGGTCGACGTCGCCGGGATCGTCCTGCTGACCATCGGCCTGACGACCTCACTGCTCGCGACCTCGTGGGGTGGCACGACTCATCCGTGGACCTCGGCCACGGTTCTGGGCCTGTTCGCGATCGGCTTCGTCGCCCTCGTCGCCTTCGTCTGGGTCGAGACCCGCGCCGAGGAGCCGGTGCTCCCGCTGCGCCTCTTCACGAGCTCGGTCTTCTCCTGGAGCGCCGTCGCCACCTTCGCGATCGCCATGGCGATGTTCGGCGCGATGATCTACATCCCGGTCTTCGCCCAGGGTGTCGTGGGCGTCGACGCGACCAACTCCGGCCTCGTGCTCATGCCGATGATGCTCGGCATGATCGTGCTGGGCATCATCGCCGGCGCCGTCGTCACCCGCACCGGCCGTTACAAGGCGATGATGCTCTCCGGAGTGGCCATCATGGCTGCCGGCGCCTGGCTGCTCACTCGGATGGACCACACGGCCACCCAGACCCAGCTGACCGTCGCCATGGTCGTCTTCGGCATCGGCCTCGGCATGGCGATGCAGCTCTACACGCTCGTCGTGCAGAACGCTGCCTCGGCCCGCGACATGGGGGTGGCCACGGCCTCGACGCAGTTCTTCCGCAGCGTCGGGTCGACGGTCGGCATCGCCGTCCTGGGGACCGTGATGACCAGTGGCCTGGCCGACGCCATCAAGGGCCACCTGCCGGCGGCGGTGCTCCAGCAGATGGCGGCCTCCGGCAACGGTGGCGGCATCTCGGCCGGATCGGTCCTGGATCCCGAGAAGCTCAAGGCACTGCCGCCGGTCGTCGCGGACGCCGTGCGCCAAGGGCTGGCCGAGCAACTCCACGAGGTCTTCCTCCTCGGCCTGCCCATCCTCGCGGTCGCCTTCATCGCCACGCTCTTCATCAAGCACGTGCCGCTGCGCGAGACCGTGCACGCCCACGAGGACCAGAAGCGCCATGACGTCGAGGACTTCGGGCACGACCTGCTCGACACGATGGGTGCCACCCCGGACGAGCGCGAGGAGCGCGAGCCGGTTCCTGCGCGCTGATCCTTCACCCCGACACGGGGATCGTCTCGCTTCCGAGACGGTCCCCGTGTCGTCTGCCCCCACGCCCCGCGCGGGTGCGGTGAAATGGGGCCATGGCAGTCGACGACGTCCGCTCCGGGTTCCGCAGGTCGTGGTCAGATCTCGCGTCGGTCGGCCGCAACACCGCCGGCGGCTACGACCGCTTCGCCTGGACCCGCACAGACCATGACCTGCGGGAGTGGTTCGCCGGTGAGGCGGGCGCCCTCGGACTCGACCTGACGACCGACCGCGTCGGGAACCAGTGGGCCTGGTGGGGCGATCCGTATGCCGCGGGCGCGGCTCCCGCGGTGGTCACCGGCTCACACCTGGACTCGGTGCCCTCCGGAGGCGCCTTCGACGGTCCGCTCGGTGTTGTCTCCTCGCTGCTCGCCGTGCGGTCCCTCCGGGCCGCGGGCCACAGACCAGACCGTCCGATGGCCGTCGTCAACTTCGTCGACGAGGAGGGTGCCCGCTTCGGGGTGGCCTGCGCTGGTTCACGTATCCTCACCGGCGCCCTCTCACCCGAACGGGCCCTCGCCCTGACCGACGCCGATGGCATGACGATGGCCGACGCGTTGGCCGCTGCCGGGCGCGACCCACTGGCCCTCGGCTCGGATCCGGACCTCGTGGCGCGGATCGGGGCGTTCGTCGAGCTGCACGTCGAGCAGGGTCGTGCCCTGGACGACGTGCATGCCAACGTCGGTGTGGGAAGCCACATCTGGCCGCACGGCCGCTGGCGGATCGACGTGCCCGGCGAAGCCAACCACGCAGGAACGACCGCGCTCGATGACCGCCGCGACGCCATGCTGGGTTTTGCCGCCGCCGTCATCGCTGCGCGGCGAGCAGCCCAGAGCCGGGGCTGTGTCGCCACGGTGGGCAAGGTGCGCGCCACCCCGAACGGCGTCAATGCCATCCCCTCCGAGGTCACCGGCTGGCTCGACGCACGTGGCGAGTCCGAGGCTGCCGTCCACCAGGTCGTCGCCGATGTCACCGAGGTGATGGCCGACTTCGAGGCGACCGTGCAGGAGGAGTCGTGGACGCCGACGACCGCCTTCGACGACGCACTGGTGCGGTGCCTCGCGAGCCGGCTCGGCGGCATACCGGTGCTGGGGACGGGAGCCGGACACGATGCGGGAATCCTTGCCGGGGCGGGAGTTCGCGCGGCGATGCTCTTCGTGCGCAACCCGACCGGGATCTCGCACTCGCCCGAGGAGTTCGCAGAGGAGGCCGACTGCCTGGCCGGGGTCGACGCACTGACCCGGGTGCTCGCCGACCTCACGAGGGCGACGCCATGACGACCTTCTGGTGCGAGCACGCACACCTACCCTCGAAGGTGCAGTGGGGGGTGCGGCTGACGGTCGACGACGGGCGCATCAGCGCCGTCCGGGAGCGAGTGAAACCCGCCGATGGCGACGTGCGATTGCGCGGCGTCGTGGTCCCCGGCATCGCGAATGCCCACTCGCACACCTTCCACCGCGCCTTGCGTGGTCGCACCCACGCCGGCGGCGGCAACTTCTGGTCGTGGCGCGACGAGATGTATGCCGTGGCCCGGCGCCTCCAGCCCGAGAGTTACCTCGCGCTGGCGCGGGCAGTCTTCCTCGAGATGCTCGCGGCGGGCTACACGGCGGTTGGCGAATTCCACTACCTGCACCACCAACCCGGCGGGCGGGGCTACGACGAGCCCAACGCCATGGGTGAGGCGCTCGTGCAGGCGGCACGCGACGTGGGGATCCGGCTGACCCTCCTCGACACGATCTACCTGCACGGCGGGCTGACTCCGCAGGGGCACCTGCCCCTGGACGAGGTGCAGATCCGGTTCGGTGACGGCACCGTCGACCAGTGGGCCGAGCGGGTGACGCCGTTCCGCGACGACCTCGGCGGCGATCCGCTGGTCCGCGTGGGGGCGGCCGCACACTCGGTGCGAGCCCTCACGCCGACCGAGTTGGACGCCTTCGGTGAGGTCACCGATGGCTGGACCCTGCATGCTCACGTCTCCGAGCAGCCGGCGGAAAACCTTGCGGCACAGGCTTTCTATGGGCGCACCCCGACCGAGATCCTGGGCTCATCCGGCCTCCTCGACGAATCCTTCACGGCAGTCCACGCCACCCATCTCTCCGAGCGTGACCTCTTGCTGCTGTCGCGCTCCGATGCCCGGGCTTGCATCTGCCCGACGACCGAGCGCGACCTCGCCGACGGCATCGGGCCGACCACCGACCTGCGTCGGCGCGGCGTGCCGCTGTGCGTCGGCTCTGATCAACACGCCGTCATCGATCCCTGGGAAGAGTTGCGCGCCCTCGAGATGCATGAGCGCTTGATGAGCCATGAGCGGGGCCGGATCGACCCCGCCGAGTTGGTCCGGATCGGCGCGACGGAAGGCTATCGGGCCATCGGGTGGGCCGAGGGTGGCCAGCTGGCTGTCGGAGCCCTCGCCGACTTCGTCGTGCTGCGCGAGGACAGTCGGCGGACCGCTGGCAGCGACCCCGGTCAGATCGTCTTCTCGGCCGGAGCTCCGGATGTCACCGATGTCGTCGTCGCCGGCCAGCACCTCATCCGGGCCGGTGCGCATCGGCTCGGTGAGGTCGACCCCTTCGTCTCGGAGGCGTTGGTCCTGCTGCGGGAGGCGCGATGAGCCTGCTGGTCACGGGGATCGGTGAACTCGTCACCAATGGGCCTGACGGTGACGGCCCGTTGGGCCTGCAGCACGATGCTGCCCTGGTCGTCGAGGACGGTGTCCTCACCTGGGTCGGGGCACGGCGCAATGCGCCCGCTTGTGACGCCCGGATCGACGTCGAAGGGCGAGCGGTGCTCCCCGGCTTCGTCGACTCGCATTCCCACCTCGTCTTCGCCGGGGACCGGGCCGGTGAGTTCTCGGCACGGATGACCGGCGTGCCCTATGACGGTGGCGGGATCGCCACCTCGATGGCCGCGACCCGCGGCGCCCCCGACGACGAGCTGCGATCGCTCGTTGCAGCACGTGTCGAGGAGATGCGAGGTCAGGGCACCACCACCGTCGAGATCAAGAGCGGCTACGGGCTCACCGTTGCTGACGAGGCGCGGGCGCTTCGCATCGCGTGCGAATTCACCACCGAGACAACCTATCTCGGTGCGCATGTCGTGCCACCGGAGTGGCGAGGTGACCGTGCGGCATACGTCGACCTCGTGGTGGGAGACATGCTGGCCGCCTGTGCGCCACACGCCCGCTGGATCGACGTCTTCTGCGAGCCGAACTCACCCCACGCCTTCGACGAGGCCGAGTCGCGTCGGGTGCTGGCGGCCGGTGTCGATGCCGGGCTGCTGCCCCGCGTGCACGGCAATCAACTCGGCCCGGGACCGGGGGTCGGACTCGCGGTCGAGTTCGGTGCGGCGAGTGTCGACCACTGCACCTTCCTCGGTGCAGACGATGTCGCGGCCCTCGTCGACGCGGCCGACACGACGGTTGCGACCCTGCTGCCCGGGGTCGAGTTCTCGACGCGCTCGCCCTATCCTGACGCGCGCAGGCTCATCGACGCGGGTGTGAGTGTCGCGATTGCCACCGACTGCAATCCGGGCACCTGTTACTCGTCATCGATGCCGTTCATGATCGCCCTCGCCGTGCGCGAGATGCGCATGTCGCCGGCCGAGGCGGTGCAGGCCGCGACCCGGGGCGGAGCAAAAGCGCTGCGCCGCAGCGATATCGGGCGCATCGAGGTCGGAGCCAAGGCCGATCTCTGTGTTCTCGAAGCGCCCAGTCACGAGCACCTCGCCTATCGACCCGGCGTCCCGATCTCGCGCGTCCTGGGGGAGGAGCGCTGGGTCTGAGCGAGTCGCTGGGACAAGCAGGGCGAGGGACTCAGCAGCCGGGGATGGCCTCGTAGCGCCACCCGGCAGCATCGAGTCGGGTCAGGGCGGCATCGAGCGCAGCCACGGTCTGCGAGCGGTCGTTGCCGCCGTCATGGAGCAGCACGACGGCCCCGGGGCGCGCACCGTCCACGATCCGTTGGGTGATGACATCCGCGCCTGGCCGCGACCAGTCGCGGGTGTCGATGTCCCACAGTTGCACGCGATAGCCCAGACCCGTGGTGACCTGACGAACGGTGGCGTTGACCGCTCCATAGGGCGGTCGAGCGCACGGGGTGCCCCCGATGACGTTCGCGGTCCGCTGCCACTGCGACGTGATGTCGGCCACGGAGAGTTTGGTGAGATCAGGGTGAGTGGTCGTGTGGTTGCCGACCGAATGACCCGCGGCGCGCTCGTCGGCGACCAGGCCCGCGTGCGCGCCGGCCGCCCGGCCGAGGACGAAGAACGTGGCGTGGGCGTTGTGCTTGGCCAGGACGGAGAGCACCTGGGGCGTCCACGTCGGGTCCGGGCCGTCGTCGAAAGTCAGGTGCAGCACCGATCCGGGGGGTGCCGGTGTGGCGGGGGCAGGTGGGGCGGGGGCGGGGGCAGGTGGGGCGGGAGCCGGGACCGCAACCGGGGGTGCGGGTTCCGGGGGTTGCGGAGTCTCGGGTGCCGGGGGCGGTGGCTCAGGGGAGGGGGTCGGCGGAACCGGGGTCACCGAAGGCTTCGTAGGCGAGGGGAGGACGATGGGCGACGGGTCGGTGAGGGATGGGGACGCAGACACCCGGGTCGTGGCGGACGGACGCTGCGACGCCGAGCCCGGGGCCGGCCGCGCCGACGTGGTCGTCACCGGACGGGCGGCACGAGACGTGGCTGCCTGCGCACTGCTCGCCTGGGCAGGAGACAGGTGGTTGCTCGCCGCCGCCATTGCGACGGCCACGAGCAGCGCACTGCCGAAGAAGCCGCCCCGCACCGATCGCCCCTTGTCCCATGGTCATGCCGCCGGTCGCAGTCGGCCGGACACCGTCGAGCGTAGAACGGGTGTGACTGGTGGGGCGGGAGGTGCGGCGGCGTGCCGCGCTGCCGCTCCGGTCGCGCTGCCGTTCCGGTCGCGCTGCCGTTCCGGTCGCGCTGCCTCCCTGCAGCAACTCGCGAGGTGTCGAGTTGATGTCGTCCGATCGCGCCGACGACGACATCAGGTCGCGAGGTGTCGAGTTGATGTCCTCAGCGGCAGGGAGGCCAGGGCCAGCCGGCCAGGGCCAGCCGACCTGGGCCAGCCGACCTAGGCCAGCCGGCTGGGGCAAACCGGCTGGGGCGCACCGGCTGGGGCAAGGGCCAGCCGGTGCCTCAGTGAGAGGTCTCGAGGCCCTTGGGGAGGTGGCCGGCGGAGTTTTCGTAGTACTGGGCGGCCTTGCGGGTCGTGTAGGTCTTGATGGCTGCCGCGATCAGGCCGGTCAACGCGGCATACGCGACCGCCTGGAGGATCGGGCTCTCGGGGTCGGCCGGGTCGATGTCATCCTGACCCGTGGTTTTCCAGATCTGGTCGGCCACCTTGGTGGCCACCAGTGTCGCCACGACGGCCGAACTCGCGGCGAGGGCCTTCCAGACGATGCTTCCCATGCGCCAACTCTCGCACACGCGCGGCTCCGGGAGGAGGGTCGCCGGGGCTATGCTGGCCGGTGTCAACGACAGGGGAGCGCTCCGGCGCTGAGAGTGCGGGCAACCGCAGACCCTCGCACCTGATCCGGTTCGCACCGGCGTAGGGAGTCGGGATTCTCAGGTCCTGCCGCGGCCTACCTCGTATGCCGTGGTGCGGCCTCCCCGAGGTATCCATCGGATTCCACGGGAGAAGGAAGAACACATGAGCACCACCATCGAGCGCACGCGCAGCATCCGCGCCACCGCGCCACTGGCCGCCTGGCGGACGGTCGACATCCTCACCATCGCCTTCCTCGGCGCGGCCTTCGGCATCGCCTACTGGGGGTGGGGACTGGCCTACCAGGCGCCGTCGACCGCGCTGACGACGATCTTCCCGCCGCTCACCGGCATCACCGCCGCGCCTTGGCTCGTCGCGGGCGTCGTCGGCGGACTCGTCGTGCGCCGCCCGGGTGCGGCCCTGCTCTGCGAGGTCGTCGCGGCTCTGGTCTCGATGATCCCGGGCACCCAGTGGGGGTTCACGACGCTGATCAGCGGCATCCTCCAGGGACTCGGCGCCGAGTTCGCCTTCCTGCTGCTCGGGTACAGCGTCTACGGCCTGGGTGCCGCCATCTTCGCCGGGGCCATGGCGGCACCGTTGGAGGCGGTCTACGAGTGGTTCGTCTACTGGACGGACTGGGGTTGGGGTTACAAGATCGCCTACCTCTTCATCCTCACCGCGGCCGGCGCCTTCATCGCCGGCACCCTCGGCTGGCTGATCACGCGGGCTCTGGCAGCGGCGGGGGCGCTCAACGCCTTCCCGCCCGGTCAGGAGCTGCGGGAGTCCCGCTCTGTCTGAGCCGCGCGGCGGTCGGGTCGAGGTCCGCGAACTGACGTGGCGGCCCTACGGTCGCCGCGAGCCGGTGCTGCGCGACCTCGACCTGGCCATCGAGGCCGGTCAGCGGGTCCTGCTCGTCGGGCCGTCGGGGTCCGGCAAGTCCACCCTGCTGCGTGCGCTCGCCGGGCTGCTCGAGACCGCGGACGCCGGAGAGTGCACCGGGTCGGTGACCATCGACGGAGCCGTCGCCGGCGAACGGCCAGGCGCGGTCGGCCTGGTCCTCCAGGAGCCGGGTGCCGGCGTGGTCGCCTCCACCGTCGAGCGCGACATCGCCTTCGGCCCCGAGAACGTCGGTATGCCGCGCGCCGCCATGTCCGAACTCGTCACCTCCGCGCTCGCGCAGGTCGGGCTGGACCTGCCCCTGTCGACTCCGACCGATGCGCTCTCCGGCGGCCAGACGCAACGGTTGGCCCTCGCCGGCGCCCTTGCGCTGGAGCCGACGGTGCTGCTTCTCGACGAACCGACCGCGATGCTGGCCGCGGCCGATGCGGCCGTCGTGCGGGCCTCGGTCGACGCCGCGGTGCGGGAGCAGGGGCTGACGCTCGTGGTCGTCGAACACGTGCTGGGTCCGTGGATCGACCTCGTCGACCGGCTCATCGTGCTCGATGCCTCAGGGGTGATCGTCGCGGACGGGCCGGTGCGCGAGACCTTGGCCGCGCGGCATACGGAATTGGTGGGAATGGGTGTCTGGGTGCCCGGTGCCGGCGCCCCCGACCCGCTCCCCGTCGACCCTGCCCTGGTGGGAGCCCCCCACCTGGGACCCGCGCACCCCAGACAGTCGAGTGAGGAGAACACGCGGTCTGCGGTGCGGCCACGCCGCATGTTCTCCTCACTCGACTGTCTGGGGGCGACGCCGCTGACCGTGACGCGACGGACGGCCACTGTCGACGGCATCGTCACCGAGCGGGTCGCGGCCCGACTGGAGGAGCCCCTGCGGCTGGCACCCGGGGAGCTTGCCGCACTCGTCGGTCGCAGCGGATCGGGGAAGTCGACGATCCTGCATGCGCTGGCCGGCTTCCTCGTGCCCGCCAAGGGGACGGTCCGGGTGGGCGATGACGAGGATCCCGCGAGACTCGCGCCCATGGAGTTGGCGCGTCGCCTCGCGTGGATCCCGCAATGGGCGAGCTCGACGATCGTCACCGGTCGGGTCCTCGACGAGGTGCTCCTCACCTCGCGGCAACTCGGCGATGACACGCCCGGTCTCGAAGAGCGCGCCCGGGGCCTGCTCGAGACCCTCGGGCTGGGGCGGTTGGCGGATGCCGACCCACGCCACCTCTCCGGGGGCGAGATGCGACGGCTGGCGATCGTTTCGGCGATCCTCCACGGCCCCGACATCGTGCTCGCGGACGAGCCCACCGTCGGGCAGGACCGACACACCTGGGCCGCCATCGTCGGATTGCTCGCTGCCTATCGCGCGCAGGGAGGGGCGATCGTCACCGCCACACACGACCAGGCCGTGATCGACCGGGCCCATCAGGTGCACCACCTCGACGGCCAACCGCGAGAGGCGCCGGGCCCGCATGGGCGGCCGTGGCTCAGCGGGCGCAACCCGTTGGCACTGCTCGCCGGAGCCGCCCTCGCCGTCCCGGCCGGGGTGGCGTCACCGGGCTGGCGAGCCTCCATCGTGCTGTTCGCCCTCCAGTTCGTGCTCGCCGTGGCCGGCCTCACCAGTCGTCGCGCCGGTCTGTTCCGCCCGCTGCGCGCCCTCGCGATCCGCCTCCTGCCCGGAGTGCTCGCCGCACTGTCCGTGGCCTGGTCGACCTGGCTCCTCGGTGGCCGCAGCCTCGACCTCGCCGCCACCGGCTTCACGCGCGTGCTGCTCATCGTGCTGCCGTCGGCCGTGCTCCTGCCCTTCATCGACACCGACCGACTCGGCGACGAACTCGCGCAGCGGCTGCGGTTGCCCGACCGGTTCGTCGTGGCGGTCGCGGCGGCCCTGCACCGGATGCAGTCCTTCGGTGACATCTGGACCGAAATTGCCCGAGCGCGCAAGGTGCGTGGCATCGGGATCAGTTGGCGCAGACCGAAATCGGTCGTGCGGCATGTCATCGCGCTGACGATCGGACTGCTCGTCCGGTCGCTGCGGTCAGCCGCCGAGCTGGCGGTCGCGATGGATGCCCGCGGCTTCGCCACGGCCCACCGGCGTTCCTGGCTGCGCCCGGTCACGTGGCGGGTGCGTGACTCGGTCGTCGTGATTGCCTCGACGCTGCCGCTGCTGCTCACCCTGTTCCGGCGCTGATCCGTGCGCCCCGGGCCCCTCGGTGCCACAAGGTAGTCAGCCATTGCGGTCGGCTCGTCGTCGTGAACCCGGCGCCGAGGACCACGGCTACCGGCGCAGGTCGCGCGTCCCGGGCCGTGGTGATCCCCGCCGCACCTCCGACGCGACCACCTCCACACTGGAAGGGATCTGTGGGGGATGCTTGCGCTCATGGGTCCACGCAAGCTCGATCTCGCGATCGCGGCATACCGCGACCTCCGGCCCCGATTGGTCGAGGCCGCGGAGGACTTCGGTGCGGCCGTGCGCGCGATCATCGACGAGGCCGGCATCAACTACCTGACGGTCGAGAGCCGCGCCAAGACCGTCGAGTCCTTCGCCGTCAAGGCGCGTCGCCTGCGCGAGCGCGACCCCGACGCCGACCCGATGGAGGAGATCACCGACCAGGTCGGCGTGCGCGTCATCACCTATGTGCAGAGCGACATCCTCGCTGTGGCCGAGTTGCTCGGGCAGCACTACGCCGTCCTCGAGGACCGCGACATGGGCCGCCTGACGGCCAGCGAAGGACGCTTCGGTTACGCCAGCCGGCACCTGCTCGTCTCCCGTGACCGTGTGCCCGAGGCGCACTACGAGCCCCTGCAGAGTGCGTCGATCCAGTTGCGCACCGTCCTGCAGCACGCGTGGGCCGAGTTCGAGCACGACATCCGCTACAAGGGCACCATCCCGCCAGAGCAGGTGCCGGACCTCGATCGTCGCTTCACCCTCGCCGCCGGCCTGCTCGAACTCGCCGACCGGGAGTTCAGCGAGATCCGTGACCGGCTGCAGATCGGTCTCGGTGAGAGCGTCGTGGTCTCCGGCGACGACCCGCGGATCAGCGCCCAGGAACTGGCGACCTTCCTCGCCGGTCGCTACTCCAGCGCCGGCTGGTCACGCACCGAGCACTACGAGTGGATCGCCGCCCTGCTCCTCGAGCTCGGCATCGCGTCGTTGGACGAGTTGAGCCAGGACCTGCGTGAGGTCGACAGCGCAGCGGTGACCCGGGCCATGGGCTACCAGTACCCACCCGGTGCCGTCCGTCGACTCGACGACGACCTGCTCGCTCGTCACCGCCAGACCTATGTCGACCTGCCGGGCAATGCCGATCGGATCGAGGCACTCCGGGGCCGGATGGCCCGGCTGGGCTGAGCGCTTCGGCGACGATCGTCGCCGAGGTGAGCGCGCGGCATACTTGTCCAGCCATGACGACGCTGCCCACTGTGACCGAGAAGCCGCGCATTCCCCGCGAGATCTGGGTCCTCATCGCGGCGGCCTTCGTCATCGCCATCGGCTTCGGGCTCATCACGCCGGTCCTGCCGTCCTTCGCCAGGTCCTTCGACGTCGGGGTGACGGCGAGCTCGATCATCGTCAGTGCCTTCGCGTTCTTCCGGCTCGTCTTCGCCCCGGCCGGTGGCCGACTGATCGCGAAGTTCGGCGAGCGCCCGATTTACATCACCGGTCTGCTCATCGTCGCCATCTCCACGGGCGCAACGGCTTTCGCGCAGAGTTACTGGCAGGTCCTGCTCTTCCGCAGCCTCGGGGGCATCGGGTCGACGATGTTCACCGTCTCGGCCGTCGCGCTCATCGTGCGCCTCGCGCCTCCCACGATTCGGGGCCGGGTCTCCTCGGCCTATGGCTCGGCCTTCCTTCTCGGCGGCATCGGCGGGCCGGTGCTGGGCGGGCTCCTGGGCAACCTCGGCTTGCGCATCCCCTTCTTGGTGTATGCCGTGGCGCTGGTCATCGCCGCCGCGATCGTCGCCGCGATGATCCGCACCGAGGCGCTGCGACCCGCTGCCGATGCGCCCCAACGCGCGGTCTTCACTGTGCGAGAAGCCTTGCAGGACAGCGCTTATCGGGCCTCGATGGGATCGGCAGTCGCCAATGGCTGGGCCAACTTCGGGGTGCGCAACGCCATCTTGCCGCTCTTCGCGACGGCGGTGATCCTCGACGAACCCTGGGTGGCCGGAGCCGCCCTCGCCGTCTTCGCGGCCGGCAACGCCGTGGGCCTCACCTTCTCCGGGAGGCTGTCGGACCGCATCGGGCGGCGACCCTTCATCATCGGCGGCCTGCTCGTCAGTGGCCTGGCCACGATGATCACAGGATGGGTGGGCACGCTGCCCCTGCTCATTCTCGTGTCGGCGGTCGCCGGCCTCGGCGCGGGCGTCCTCAACCCGGCGCAGCAGGCGTCGATCGCCGACATCGTCCGTCAAGACCGCAACGGTGGCCCCGCCATCGCCGCCGTCCAGATGTCCTCGGACCTCGGGTCGATCATCGGCCCGATCATCGCAGGCGTCCTGGTCGACGAGGGGTCCTACGGACTCGCCTTCGCCGTCACCGGCCTCATCGGACTCCTCGCCGTCATCCCGTGGTTGCGCGCTCGCGAGACGGCCAACGTCGCCTGACAATGGGCGGGTGACCGCGCGCACCCTCGTCCTCATCCGCCACGCCAAGTCCGACTGGTCGAACGACCTCCCCGACGACGAACGGCCGCTCGCGCCCCGCGGCCGTCGGCAGGCACCGGCGATCGGTCCATGGCTGGTCGAGCACGACCTCGTGCCGGATCTCGCGGTCGTCTCGATCGCGCGTCGGGCGCAGGAGACATGGGAGGCGGTGGCGAGCGGGCTGGGACGCGAGGTCGTGGCGCGCGACGAGCCCGCGGCATACACCTTCGGTGGGGGTGCCCTGCGGCGGATCGCCCGCGCCCTCGATCCCGGCCTGGGGGTTGTGGCGATCGTCGGGCACAACCCGGCGATGGAAGAGGTGGTCGAGGACCTCACCGGGCGGTGGGTCGCGATGCCGACGGCGGCGATCGCGGTGCTCGACCTTCCGGGCGGGTGGGGGAGTGAGTCCGCGCAGTTGCGGTATGCCGGTCGGCCGGCCGACCTCTGACCGCACGGATGGTTTCGTGACAGGTTCCGGACAGGGGCCGCTCGCACGGTGGATGTCCACCCAGCGGCACGGTGCCGCTGACGACCTCCCCGAAGGAGATCCCTGCCATGAACCCCAAGAAGCTCGCCCTCGGCGCCGCGTCGGTCCTCGCGGCCGGCGCCATCATCGGCGGCGGCGCGGCCCTCGCGTCCGCCGACCCCACCCCCTCTGCGTCGGCGTCCGCCTCCGGCGCATCGGCCGACAGAGGTTCGGCCTCGGGCACCGCCGGCCAGGGACGCCAGATGGGCGGAACCCACACCGATGTCACCGGTGACGAGACCCAGAAGGTCATCGACGCCGTCAAGGCCAAGGACTCGACCGTCACCATCGACAAGGTCCAGAAGGACGAGGACGGGTCCTACGACGCGACGGGCACGAAGGCCGACGGCACCGCAATCCGCTACGACGTGAGTGCCGACCTCGCCACGATCACCGAGGGCCAGGGTGGCCACGGCGGCAAGGGGGGCGGCGGCTCCCAGGACACTCCGGTCACCGGTGACGAGGCGCAGAAGGTCATCGACGCCGTCAAGGCCAAGGACTCGAGCGCCACGATCGACGCCGTCCGCAAGGACCCCGATGGCTCCTATGACGCGCTCGGGACGACGTCCGATGGCGCCAAGGTGATGTTCGAGGTCAGCGCGGACCTGGCCACGATCACCCAGGGCCAGGGGGGTCAGGGCGGCCAGGGCGGTCCGCGCGGGCAGGCCACCGGTGGCTCGACCACCGGTGGGTCCGGTGCCGCCGCCAATGGCACCGCGGGCACGGCGACGCCGACGCTGCCCAGCGACTGACGCGCCCGCCCGGCTCCTTGCGTCCGCGTGATCCGTCGCCATGGCGACCGATCACGCGGAGGCAAGAGACCCGGGAATGGTCTCTCCAAACGATCTGTTCCGATATATCGGAACACATCGACGAAAGGAGACGATCATGCGAGGCATGAACGAATTCGAGTTTCCCAAGCGCGGTCGCGGACCGCGCGACCAGCACGGTCACGAGCATGGCGGCCACGGCGGCCACGGCGGCCCTGGCGGCCCTGGCGGCCCCGGCGGCCCCGGCGGCCCCGGTGGCCCCGGTGGCCGTCGCGGCGGCAGGGGCCCGTGGTTCGGCGAGGGCGGCCCGGGCTTCGGCCCGGGTCCGGGCTTCGGACCCGGTTTCGGACCGGGACGACGGGGCGGACGCGGTCGCGCTCGGCGCGGCGACGTGCGCAGCGCGATCCTGTCGCTGCTGGCGGACGGCCCGGCCAACGGCTACGGCCTCATGAAGGGCATCGAGGAGCGCTCGGGCGGCATCTGGCGCCCCAGCCCCGGCTCGGTCTACCCGACCCTCCAGCAACTCACCGACGAGGGCCTCCTCGAGGAGGTCACCACCGACGGGCGCGCGGAGCACCGGCTCACCGACGCCGGACGCAACCACGTCGAGGAGCACCGGGAGGCGCTGGACGCCGCCTGGGCGCAACTCGACGAGAGCGCCGACGAGCACGTGGCCTTCCTGCAGTCCATGCGCAAGTTGGTCGGCGTGCTCAAGCAGCTCGCCCGCGACGGTTCGCCGGAGCAGCGCGCGGCCGCGACCGCCAAGGTGGATGCCCTCCGCAAGGAGCTGTATCTGCTCCTCGCCGAGGACTGACCCCCACCCATGACGTCCGCCTGAGGGACGCCGCTTGGTGCCCCTCAGGCGGACGTCGTGCTGCACAAGGTGAGCAGCGAGATCTCGCTCGGAGCGAAGATCCGGAAGGGTGGCCCCCAGTAGCCCGTGCCCCGACTGGTCCACACCTGGGTGCGATCCCCGTGTCGCGACAGCCCTTGCACGACCGGCTCGCGCAGCCGCACGAGGTAATGGAAGGGCCACATCTGCCCGCCGTGCGTGTGGCCGCTGATCTGCAGATCGACGCGGTCGCGACTGGTGGCGATCAGGTGCGGCTGGTGCGCGAGCAGCACGATCGGCAGGTCGGGCACGCCGGCCAGGGCGGCATCGAGATCGGTGCCATGGCCGGGGACACCGTTGCCGGTCGGGTCGTCGACGCCGGCGATGACGAGCCGTTCACCGACGACACCGTGGGCATTGAGCAGCACCTCCCAACCGAGGTCGGCCATGTGGGCGGTCCAGTCCCCGACGCCGCTGTAGTACTCGTGGTTGCCCGCAATGTAGAACCGGTATGCCGCGCGCACCCCTCCCAGCGCTGCCGACTGTTCGCGGCGGGCGGCGACCGAGCCGTCGGCCAGGTCGCCCGCATGAACGACGACGTCCGCCCCGAGACCGTTGACCACGTCCACGACCCCGGCGCTCCAGGACGGCTTCTTGAACGAGTCGAAGTGGGTATCAGTGAGCACGGCGATGGTCATCCCGTCGGCTTCGGCCGACAGACCGCGGATCTCGATGTCCACCCGCCGCACCCGTGGGATCCGTCGCGCCTCGGCGAACCCCCAGAGTGCGAGGCCGAGCACGACGGCCGCCAGAACGACCGCGACCAGCCGCGAACGCAACGGATTCTCGATGCCCGCGACGAGTAGCGGTAGCCGGAGCACGAGATCGGTGATCAGCGTCCAGACGAAGAGGATCCAGCCGACACCGAGCAGGACGTGGGCAATCCGCGCAGCGCCATCGGACTCCTCACCCGTGTGGGCGCGCAACATGGTCACGACAAGTGTCACCGCGGCGAGCGCGGCCACCAGACGACCACACCAGGCCAGCCAGTCGGGCCACCCTGCCTGCGACGGGAAGAGTCCCCAGGCGCCCACGCCGTAGAGCAGGAAGCAGATCAGGGTGAGGACGCCGAGGAAGATCATCCGTGCCCGGCGCGACATGCCCGGTCCCGGCGGAGGTGAGTCCACGGCATACGCCTCGAGGATGGCCTCGTCACCGGTGCGGTCGAGATGGGGTTCAGCCACGCAGGCTCCTTTTCGATCCGATCCGCAACAGTCTGCGCATCTGGGAGGGGACGAGACGGGGGAGTTTCTCGACCGCCTTGGCGTCGAGGCCGACGACGACCCGTGACTTCCGCCGGCGGGCCGCGTCGAGGATGATCCGGGCGGCGCGCTCGGGCGGCATCCGCAGGGCCTTGTCGGCGAAGGCGAGGGAACTCTCCACGTCACCGGCCGCGACCGATGCCGCCGCGCGAGCGCTCGTCGCGATCCGGGTGCGGATGCCGCCGGGGTGGACGGTGGTGACCCCGACGCCGTCGTCCTCGAGTTCTGCACCGAGTGACTCCGAGAAGCCCCGGAGACCGAATTTGCTTGCACAATAGGCGCTTTGCCCCGGGGGAGCGATGAGCCCGAAGAGGCTGGAGGTGTTGATGACGTGGGCGCCGTCGGCGCGCAGGAGGTTCGGCAGCAGGCCGTGAGTGAGCACGATGGGCGCCCGCAGGTTGATGTCGGTCACCCACTCGAAGTCCGCGATCGTCATCTGCGCAAACCGGCCGAACAGGGCGACGCCGGCATTGTTGACGAGCAGGTCGATGTGGTCGTGTGCCCGCCCGAGGTCGGCGACCAGTGCGTCCAGGTCCGCGCGGTTGCCGAGGTCGACGACGTGCGTGTCGACCCTGACATCGGGTGCGCGGTCGCGGATTGCCGTGGCGACCAGGCCCAGCCGCTCGGCGTGCCAGTCGACGAGGACGAGCACATCCGCGCCCTCGGTGGCCAACTCGTGGGCCATCGCCTCACCCATGCCGCTCGCGGCACCGGTGACGACGGCCGTGGCGCCGACGAAGTCGCGTCGAGGGAGTCGCATGCCCCGATTCTCCTCCGAAGCCGGCTGCGTCCAGGACGGCAGCACTGGGTCGACCGGGTCAGTACTCGCCTTTGATGACGAAGAAGGAGCCGCGGATCGTGCCGGCGAGCTTGGACTTCTGGCGCGCGAACTTGAAGCGATCGGCGAGCTCGGCCGGCATGTCCATCCCGTCGGAGAGTTTGAAACCGACCGCCCGCTTGCCGGCGTCCGCGAGCGTGTAGAGCACGTTGATCGCCAGCCCGTCCTCGTAGAAGACGTGGGTCCAGCGGATGCCGTCGACCTCGACCTCGGCGGTCTCCAGCGGCTTGGCGGCGATCACCAGGTCACGTTCGTTCTCGAGGATGTGTGCGACGTAGTCGACCCGGTCTGTGCTCTCGGACGCAGGCGTGACGACGAAGTCGACGTCGTACTTGTTCTTGAAGTAGCGGGACTCGTTGGCGCGCAGCCCGGCTAGGGCGTCCGCGACGGGGGAGGACTCGAGCCCCTCCGTCGAAACGTTCACGAAGTCGACGCGCTGTCCCATTGTGGTGTTCTCCATACCTTCTCGACGATCGAGCCGTCGTGAGTGTGACAGGGGCAGCGGGTTCAGTGGGCCGAGCGAGATGGTCGCCGGGGGGACATCAGTCCTGACTGTCGGCGGTGATTGGACGAGGTGGCTCACGACGCGACTGCGCCACGGGCGCCATGGCAGTCGACTCGCGCTGTCAGTCGCGATACAGGGCCAGCGCCGGGCACAACGTGCTTGCCGTCCTGAACTCCTCTTCGTCCAGGTGAGGGTCGACGAGGACGGGATACCCCCACTGGTCGAGCGTGACCTTGCCCGCCAGCACCTGAGCACAGATGCCATGGGCACTGCAACGGACACGGTCCACCCGGAGGGTGATCCGCGCGTGGCGTCCCGCCGTGATGCTCTCACGCTGGGTGTCGCTCATGACCGGACTCCATGACGCGGCGCAGTGTCGGTGACATCGAGCACACGCAGTGCCGACGCGGCATACCTGGCGATCCCGTCGGGAAACCGGCAGGCGCCGCGGCCAGGGAGCAGACCGATGCGATCCTCGATGGCCGCCCGGGCCCCGCCATCACCGCCGGCAAAGCGTGTCCAGGCTTCGGCCAGAGCCGGAAGCCCGAACATGCATGGCCCGCACTGGCCAGCGGATTCACCTGCAGCCCAGTTCAATTGGCGTTTGACATGCTCCACCAGGGGGACTGTGGGATCGATGGCTGTGACGACACCGGGCCCCAGGGGTACGCCGAGCGGGTCGAGGTCAGCGGCGCTCCAGCGTCGCGACGCGGCCTCACCTGCGTGCAGGAAGGCGCCACCGAGCCCGCCGACGAGGATGGCGCTGATCCCCGGCTCGAGGCCACCGGCCGCAGCGAAGAGGTCAGGGAAACTGACACCTGCGGCCGTGTCGACGAGCGTCGGTGAGCGCACGGCACCACCGACGCTGAGCAGTCGCGGCCCCGGCTCGGCGGCCGTGCCCACGGACCGGAACCATTCCGGTCCGTGAGTCACGATCTGCGCCACCCGCCAGGTCGTCTCGGCGTTGAGCACGAGCGTCGGACGGATCGCTCGGCCTGATGCGTCACGACCTCCAGTCACGAAGGGTGCCCGTTTGGTCATCGGCCGCGCCAAACCGCCCTGGGCGAGCGAAATGAGTGCGCTCTCCTCGGAGGAGACGTAGCGCGCCGGAGCCTCGAGGACGTCCAGCCCGGCCGCCCGCAGGGTGGCCGCGGTCGCACTGCCCCGGTGCGCGGCATACCGGATCCGGCCGCGCTCGGCGGTGACCAGACCGGCCCCCTCGACCACCTGGGCGAGATGATGGGAGACCACCCATGCATCCTTTGTTGCGCCGAGCTCTCCGTCGCACGCGTTGACGATGAGGTCGGCTCCGTGCTGCTGCGCGGCGCGCAACTTGGTGACCGTTGAGAAGGCGGCACCTCCGCGTCCGGTGAGACCGCTGGCGTCGAGCAGGTCGATGAGCGCATGGTCGGTGCGGGTCGTCATGACCACTCCTGGGCGGCGATCGCGGCCCGGCGATCGCGGTCGTCGTGGCCCGCCATGAGGCGCCATGCCACTGCGCACCCGAAGGCCACCGCGCACGCGATTGAGATCCATTGCAGGAGAGGCTGATTGCTCGTGGAGAGCACGAGGGCGTGGACGACGGCGCTGGGCCACATGAGGTAGGACGCCCAGTGCACGATCCGCCAGGTGCGCGGGTTGATCCGAGGCCTGAGCAGGCTGGTGACCAGCACCGCCACCATCAGGTCGACTGCCACCGTGCCCAGACCCACCCACAGTGGCTCGTAGTCGCTCGTGAAGGGAAGGACCACGCTCAACCAGCCGAGGCTCACATACCCATCGGCGATGGCGGTGACGATGTGGGCCATGAGGAAGGCGAGCAGGCCAAGGCTGAGCCAGCGATGCATGGCCATGACGATCGTCGCCCGTTCGCCCCTCGGTCGGCGCCGGCCGGCGGTGATCACGCCGAGGATCGAGACGATGGTCAGCAGGACGAGGGTGACCACTCCCGTCGCGCGGGAGAAGTACCAGAGCGTTTCGCCGGTCATGGTGCGGGCCATCCGGGCGTCGTGGTGGAGTCGCCCTGCAGGCTGTCCAGTCGGGCCGCTATGCCGCGAGCCGTCAGCCACGCGGGCGCCTCACTGCCGAGGACGATCGACGCCGTCGAGGCGGCATTGGCGAGCAGCGCGGTCTCTGCCACGCAGGTCACCTGTGCCCACGGAGAGCGGGCGACCTCGCCAGTGCGGGGGTCGACGATGTGGTGGCCGGGGATGCCGTCGCGCAGCCAATGACGGTGACGGGTCGAGCTGGTGGTGACGGCGGTGGTGCCGGTCCGGGTCTCGATGGTCTGGAGAGTCGAGCCGTCGGCGTCCTCGATACCGATCCGCCAACCACCCTGTGCGGCAGCGCCATTGGTCGCGATGTCACCACCGAGATTGACGAGGAACCTCCCGGGCAGGGCCGCAGCGAGCGCGGCAGCGATGACATCCGCCGCGTGCGCCTTGGCGCTCGCGCCGAGGTCGATGACACAGCCTCGGGGCAGGCTCAGGCGGTGGCCGTCGAGACGGACGTGCCCCCAGCCGGGGACGAGGGAGTGACGTCCGGCAAGGGAGTTCGGGAGATCCGCCGGCCCGGTGGTGCGAGCGCGCACGATCTCGATGTCGGCGTCGTAGCCGGCGGCGACGACCGCGGCGCCGACGGTGAAGTCGACCAGACCGTCGGTGACCTCGGCCGTCTGGAGGGCCGCCTGTACATAGCTGGCGAGGAGTGGGGAGACGGTCGCCGTCACCGGGCCGCTCCGGGCGGCCCGGGCGAGGCCGCTGACTTCACTGTCGCTGCGGAAGCGGGAGGCGGCGAGGTCGAGATCGGCCAGGTGTTGCTGGGCGAGCCGGACGGCGGGCTCAAGGGCGTCCGGGTCCGTGGCCAGGATGGCGTGGTCGGTGCCGATGGCGCGAAAGGTCGTGGCGACGGGTTCGATGTCGGTCTGCGCGCTCATGGTCAGCTGCCCTTGGTGCTGGTCTGAGCCTGTTGGGTGGTGGTCTGCACGCTGGCGGTGGTCGAGTTGCCCGACGTGTCCGAGCTGCTCGTGGTCCCCGAGGTGGTCGTGGTCCCCGAGGTGGTGGTCTCGCTGGTGGTGGCTCCCGAGGTCGTCGTGCCGGAGGCGACGACGGTCGATGAGTCGGTGTCGTGGGTCAAGACGTAGCCCAGGCCACCGGCCGCCACGGTCGCGGCGATGAGGGCGGCGCCGGTGAGGCGACGGGCCTTGCTGAGGGCGGGGCTGGTGGTCGACATGATGTCCTCCGAGGGGCTGATTCGTTGATGAATCAACAGTCCTGCGACCCGCGAAGAGGACCCTTTGTGACCCCTGTCCGCGTCCTGTGAGGGGTTGAGACCGCTCAGGGCTTGGGTGCGAGCGGCGTCACCGGCTGACCGGCCGCCGCCCACGCGCTGAACCCGCCGGCGAGGTGCGTCACGTCCGTGCGGCCCATGTCGTGGAGCGTCGCCGCGGCCAGGGCCGAGCGCCAGGCGCTCCCGCAGTAGAGCACGAGGGTCCGCCCGTCATCGAGCGCCGGCTTGTAGTAGGGACTCTCCGGGTCGACCCAGAATTCGAGCATCCCGCGCGGGGCCCGGTAGGCGCCGGGCAGGGTGCCGTCACGTTCCACCTCGCGTGGGTCGCGAATGTCGACGACGAGGTATGCCGGGTCGTCGAGCCTGGCCGCCACCTCCTCGACGCTGAGCGAGGGAACACGGGCGTCGGCCTCGGCGACGAGGGCGGCCGCACTGCGGACGAGGGGATCTCCGGGTGCTCGAGTCATCCCTTCACTCTGGCACCACCGAGCAGGTGGCGCACACCCCCGACAGGGCGGCATGTGTGGGGTCGAGGCGGAAGCCGCTGCTGTCGGCCAGGTGCCGCGCCGCCGGGTCGAGGACGGCGGCGGGCACGTCCCAGACCCCACGGCATACCCGACATTGGGCGTGAGCGTGCGGTCCGTGGTCGCTTACGAGGTGGTATGCCGTGGTGCCGTGACCCAGGTGGACGTGCTGCACGATCCCCAGGCGCGAAAAGGTTTCCAGCGAGCGATAGACGCTGGCCAGGTGCACCGACCGGTCGCGGCCGCTCACCCGCTCGGCGACCTGCTCGACCGTGAGGTGGCCGGCATCGACGAGCGCCAGCAGGACCGCCTGACGTGGTCGGGTCAGGCGCTCTCCCCTGGCGCGCAATCGCCGACCCACCTGGTCCAGTAGGTCTGTCGTCGACGCGGTGGCCTCGCTCACCTGCTCAGTGTCCCTGATCGGTGGTGCGCGCCCTCTCCAGGAGGGAAAGCAATGCTGCCTTGGCGGGCTCGACATCCGCGTGCGCCACCAGTCGTTCCTGGGTGAGGTTGATCGGGGTGCCGGTGACGTTCTCGGGTTGCGCGGCCGCCGCGAGTCGGGTTCCGTCCGCCAGTGCCTCCGACTGCGCCCGCCGCCGGGCGACGGACCCGCCGGCCAGGTCCCCGGCGTGGACGACGACGTCGGGGTCCGGGGCGTTGAGGGCGGCCACGACTCCCCGGCTCCAGGCCGGTGTCTTGAACGAGTCGAGTGCGTGTCGGTGAGCACGCCGATGGTCAGGCCGTCCGCATCACCCGACGGTCGCTGGATCGGTATGTCGACGCGGCGCACGCGCGGCACCTGTCGCGCCTCCAGGTGCCCCCAGACCCGAGGGCCACCGTGGGTACGGCGAGGACGACGGCCACGAGGCGGGACCCGAGCGGGTTGCCGACCCCGGCGCGCAGCAGCGGCAAACGGAGGAGCAGGTCGGTGACCAGCGTCCAGGAGAGCAGGATCCAGCCGATGCCGAGCAGGACGTGCGCGATCTGGGCGGGGCGGTCCGAGGCCGCACCCGCGTGCGCCCGCACCATCGTGAGGAAGACGGTCCGGGCCCGCCCGGAGGGCAGGTGGTCGGCCGCCGGTGACTCGGCGGCGTACGCCTCGAAGACCGCCTCGTCCCCGGTGGGGTCGAGGTGCGGCTGGGTCACCGGCGCTTCCTCGGCGTCCCCACCCGCAGGATGCGACGCATCAGGGAGAGGGCCAGGCGAGGTATCACGTCGAGCAGCTTGGCGTCGGCGCCCACGAGGACGCGGGGCTTCCGGCGACGGGTGGCGTCGAGGATGATCCGCGCGGCCTTCGCGGGGGGGGCATCCGCAGGGCCTTGGCGGCGATGGCCAGGCCCGCCTCGGCGTCGCCCTGGGAGGTGCGCTCGGAGCGGCGGCCGCTGGTCGCGATCCGGGTGTTGATGCCGCCGGGGTGCACGGTGGTGACGCCGATGCCGTCGTCCTCGAGCTCGCCGGCGATCGACTCGGAGAAGCCCCGCAGGCCGAACTTGCCTGTGCAGTAAGCGCTTTGGCCGGGCGGAGCGATGAGCCCGAAGAGGCTGGACGTGTTGATGATGTGGCTGCCGGGCGCCTTCTTCAGGCTGGCGAGCAGGCGGTGACCTCGACTCGCCGGTTGCGTTCCTGGGCGGCCGCGATCGCCTCGGGCGACCCCTCCTCCTTGACCGCCAACTCCGTCTCACCAAAGCCCTGCGCGTCCAGCGTCCAGCCCGCACCGAGCTTGGCGCCAAGGGCTTGCTTGACCGCCTCCGCGCGCTGTTGGGACAAGGTGAGGTTGTATGCCGCCTCACCCTGGCTGTCCGTGTGGCCACCGATGGTCAACTTGCGACACGATTGGCCCTGAAGTGCCTGGACGGCAGCGTTGAGGGACGCGTCAGCCGCCGGCGTCAGCTCGGCGCTGTCGAGGGCGAACAGGACCGATGTCGCCAGGTCGATGCTCACCTGCTCGCCCGTGCTCACCGTGGCCGCAGCGGTCTTGGAGCGGAAGGCGAAGTCGACCAGGTCGGCCGAGCCCACCGTGCCAGTCCCCGTCGAGGGGACCCCGAAGATGGGCAAACCGTCCGACGGGATGAAGGTCAATGGCTCACCGCCGGGGTCGCCCATGGACAACTCGAGCGCCACCTGCTTGTCCTTTTCGGGCACCTGCCCGGCGACGCACCCCTTCTTGGTGACGATGCCGGCCTTCGAGCCTCCACCGAGCACGAAGAGCGAGCGGTAGCAAGTACCCTGCTCGCCGATGACCGGGGGATTGAACACGCCACGCACGAAACGCTCGGTGTCACCGAAGGACTGCAGCCGCACGCGGGCCGTGACCGTGCCACCCTCTCGCGCCGCCGAGTCGACGATCAATCCCTGGCTGACGCCCAGAGCGGTGGCCAGTTGTGGGGTCGGGGCCGGGGCCGAGATCTTGACCCCTGTGAAGGTCCCGACCGGGCTCACGGTGAGGTCGACCTCGGTGAGGTCCTTGGGTGCGCTCACGACCACGGACACCGGGATCGGCTTGCCATCGAATCCGGGACGAACCGAGCTGCACAGGCACCGGCCCTCGGCGTCACGCACAGGCAGATAAGTCGTCGTGGCGTCCCCCGGCTTGGCCACAGTGACTGCCGAGAAGTCGCCGCCCTTGGCCAGCTCGAGGAAGCCGGGCTCGGCGTCCGTCCCCACCTTGAGGGGAGTGGCTGGGGTGAGGACCCCGGAAACGACGACGCGGTCCTCCCCGACGCGCACGATCGAGGTCAGACCGAAGCTCTGGCCCTTGTCGGTCTTGGTTTCGATGATCTGTGGCACAGGTCGCGTCAGCCCATCCAGGTCATAATCCTTGTTCGGGACCACCGATGGGGACGGCGTCGACGAGGATCCTGATGAGGGAGCGCTCGCCGAGGTCGTGCTTGCCTTGGGGTCGGAGTCGCCGGTGCACCCGGTCAGGGCAACACCGGTCACCAACACCGCCATGAGGGCGATCGCGCGGACGGGCTTGGCCAGGGCTGACATGGAGTTCTCCTCGGTGGGGGCAGCGATGGGGGGTCAGGCCCAGTTCCTGCTGAACTCTCACACCCCCAGACGAACGCCCCACGTGGCGTTGTCGTCTTGATGCGAGTCATCAAGACGAGTAAGGACGCTACCTCGAAAACGTGATAGCCGGGGGGTGCACCGCAGGGGCCACTGCAGGCGGAATGACCAGAATGATCCGCTCGCCGCGCACGCACGATCCCCGCAGGAACAATCCGACCTTGCCATCGACCAGGACACACACTGGTCCAGATTTGCTGCGAGCCTCCGCCGTAGCGCTGAACTCTGTTCTGCGCGAAGAACTCTCCAGCACTTGGCGGTTCTGTGTCGTAGCGGTGAAGCGGTGGGCACCGAGTCGAGGCCGGGTGGTGAGGCGGTCAGTTGGCTGTTGTTCTGGGCCGCGAGGCGGCTTGCTTCTCCCTGTGCCGTCATGGTGAAGGAGGAGGCCGGCCGGAGCAGCAGGTCCTCCAGATCGACGGGCGTGACGATCGACCTGACCGAGTTGTCGACCACGGTCCGGTAGGCCTTGACAGCCGCCAAGGCCGAAGCGTCTGCGGCGCTGCGTGTCTCGCCCTCGCGGTCCAGGCCGCGACCCGGGTTGGTGATCATGACCCGTGGCGATAACGAGGAGAACCGCGACCGCGGCCACCATCATCAGTGACGTCTGGCCCGACTCATCGCCGCGCCGGTTGCGTCCCCACACGGTTCTCATTGCCCTGTCCCTGCTGGACGTGCTGGTGCTTCGCCGAACGCCGGTCGGGTCGGCCCACTGTGCCGACCGACCCGAGCGACGATGGTTCGAAGCGACGATCAAGTAGCTGTATGTAGGTTCCCGGTGGACCTGCCGGGTGACCAGCGGCCTGACCTACTTGTTGTCGCGAACGTGGCGGTGCCGCGTGACCAGAATCTTGTCGAGATGATCCTCAGCTGGTCTGTGGGTCCCCAACCGCCGCCCGCAGCCCCGGTCGCCTCGTGGATCCACCGAGGGCTCGCCCCTCTCCAGATTGAGGGGCAAGGGCGGCGTCCCCTTCGTTGGTATCGTGGGTGGCTCGCACGGCTTCGCTGGTCGGCCACACGATGATGGATTGGCTGCCTCTTCCGAATTCATGATGCTCGCCGCCTCAGAAGGCGAAAGCCACGACCCAGGTGACATTCTTCCTGACTGAGAGAGTCGGACAGATCCTTGGCCCAAGGGCCGGGGTTTCGAGCGTGCCGGGGTCAGTCCGCGCTCTGGGGAGCTCACGGTCCGGGTGTTGTCGGAGTTCTTGGGTTGAAGTTCGAGGTTGAGGCAAGGCGCTTGAAGAGATCTCGTTCGGCTGGTGTCAGCCTGGTGGGCACGAGGATGTGAGTGTGGGCGTGCAGGTTCCCGAAGGGTCCGTTCGGGTTGGGGATGCCATGGGCGGGCACGGTGAGGACTCGGCCGGAGCACGTTCCGGGGGGCACGTCGATGCTCACCGGCCCTGCCGGTATGTCGAGGGTGATGGTGGCGCCGAGTGCGGCTTCCCATGGGGAGAGCGTCAGTTGGACGTGGAGGTCGCGGCCATCAAGCCGGTAGCCCTCGGGCGGCACGAGCCGGACGCGCAGGACGACGGGCGGGGTGTTCCCGCCGCCGCGTGGAGAGATGGTGGGCACCTCGATCCGGTCACCGTCGATCGTGCCGGGTGGGATGACGACGTGAATGCTCTCGCTGCTGTCCTGGCTGGTCACGGTCACGGTCCGCGTGGTGCCCTGGTAGCTCTCCTGCAGTGTCAGCTCGAGCTCGGTCTCATCGTCCCGGGGGGAACGGACGGGCAGGTCGGCGTTGAGGTGGAAGGGCGGAGTCAGGCCTGCGGCTGCCAGCCAGAACGCGTCGTGCGGGATGCGGTCGGGACGGACCCGGGTGGCGGGCCAGGGAGGACAGGATCCGCGGGAGTACCCGGCGTCGGAGGGGGGCCCGGCCCGTCGTGGTATGCGGCCGGCGTCGTAGCGGGCGCGGGCCTTCGGATCGGCCAGCACCCGGTAGGCCCTGGTGACCTCGGCGAACCGCGACGCTGCGCCGGGCGTGGTATCGACGTCCGGGTGGTAGTGCCGGGCCAGACGTCGGTAGGCCCGGGCGATCTCGTCGCTGCTGGCGTCTGGGTCGAGGCCGAGAATCCGATATAGGTCGGATCCGGGCTGCTCGCTGTGTCTCGAAGCTGTCATCAGCTGCCTCCGGCGCGTGGGTGGTGCGGCCGCCGCGGCCACGGGTGCGGTGGCCGGGTCGTCGATATGTCACGGTGTCGAAAGGCCTGGCCGGGCCCTCGTCGGGGCCCGGCCAGCCGGGATCGGTGCATTGACTGCCGGCGCGGCGCGCCTTGGGGTACTCCCGCTTGCCCTGGAGGGGCGGCTCGTCAACGTGGGGACGACGAAGGTACGAGATGAATGGCGCGCGGAGCCAGCGGTCGCTCCCATGCTCTAGTTGTCTCGCTGCTCGGTCACCTCCTGAAAGTCAAAGCCCCGACGGCGGCGTCTCGGTCCTGTGCTGGAAATTTGGCCACCCGACGAGGCGGCGAGCGCTGCCGGGCCCACTCGCCGGTTCCGGGACCCCGCGGCCGCTGGCCCGGCCAGCTACGGACGTCCTCACGCCATCGCTCGTGTCCTGGGGCCGGGCGTGGGCCGACCCAGCAGCGCAGAGGGGGGCAGGCCGGGGGGAAAGCCGGCCATTCCGCGGCGATGATGGCTGCGAACTCCGCAGCGACCAACTCCGGGTCGGAGCAGAACAATTCGGTGAACTCCTCCACCCAAGGGGGATCGAGCGGGTTGCCAGAGTGCCGAATCGTGGTCATGGCGACCTCCGAGACGAGCCCTAGGCGTCGATGGCCTGCCGGCCGGATCCAACACTGGAGATCTCGATCTTGCGCGGCTTGGCCTGTTCGGCCACCGGGATCCGCAGCGTGAGCACGCCCGCGTCGTAGCTGGCCTCGATGTGCTCGGTGTCCAGATTGTCGCCCAACACCAGCTGGCGGCTGAAGGTCCCGCGGACCCGCTCGGCGGCGAGCATCTCCTGGGTGTCGCTTCGCGCCGGACGCTCCGCCCGGACGGTCACCACATTGCGCTCCACGTCGAGTTCGATCGCCTCCGGGGCGATACCCGGCAGGTCGAACTCCACCACGAAGGTGTCCCCCTCGCGCCACGCGTCCATCGGCATCGCGCCCGGGTAGGCCAACGTGCCGTTGCCTCGGAACAACTGCTGGGCGAGCCGGTCGAACTCGCGGAACGGATCGGTGCGCATCAGCAACTGAGCCATGGTCGAACACTCCTTCCTGATCCTGTTGAGTGACCACTGACCTATCGCAGTGGCTGTAAATTTCATTTAGCGCATCTGGCACCATGTGTCAAGAGGCAACGACTAGAACCGTGGGAGCCGTCCGCACACCCGCTCCAGCAGGCTCTCCTAGCCCGCGCGCGTCCCCGTCGTCGCCGTCCACAACCGCCCTGGGTAGTTGCCCTGGCGAGGGTGCCAAGAGAACTCGCGAACCGGCGATCCGGCTGCGACCGCCGATGCCTCGACAGCGGCGAGATGCGCGTCAACCTCCACCACTATCGGTCGAAAGAATGTGCCTGAAACCGGGAACAGGATCCCGGGCAAGTAAGTTGAGTGAAGAAGACGCAAGTTTGGAGCACTCGGTTTGCCACGGCATACGAGCGGCTCTAACTTGAGTGACAAGTACTCAATCCACGAAGGAGAAGCACCACATGGCCCGTGCAGTCGGTATCGACCTCGGAACCACCAACTCGGCTGTCGCTGTCCTCGAAGGCGGCGAGCCCACCATCATCGCGAACGCCGAGGGCGGCCGGACCACTCCGTCGGTCGTCGCGTTCGGCAAGAACGGTGACGTTCTCGTCGGCGAGATCGCCAAGCGCCAGGCGGTGACCAACGTCGACCGCACCATCCGCTCGGTCAAGCGCCACATGGGCACCGACTGGAAGACGCCGGAGATCGACGGCAAGACCTACACGCCCCAGGAGATCAGCGCCCGCATCCTGCAGAAGCTCAAGCGGGACGCGGAGTCCTACCTCGGCGAGCCCGTGACCGACGCCGTCATCACGGTCCCGGCCTACTTCGACGACGCCGAGCGCCAGGCCACCAAGGAGGCCGGTGAGATCGCGGGCCTCAATGTCCTGCGCATCGTCAACGAGCCGACCGCGGCGGCGCTCGCCTATGGTCTCGACAAGGGCAAGGAGGACGAGCTCATCCTCGTCTTCGACCTGGGTGGTGGCACCTTCGACGTGTCCCTCCTCGAGGTCGGCAAGGACCCCGACGACGGCTTCGCGACGATCCAGGTCAAGGCGACCAGCGGTGACAACCAGCTCGGTGGCGACGACTGGGACGACCGCATCGTCCAGCACCTGCTCACCACCGTGAAGAACAACACCGGTGTCGACCTTTCCAAGGACAAGATCGCCATGCAGCGGCTGCGTGACGCGGCGGAGCAGGCCAAGAAGGAGCTCTCCTCGGCCAGCTCGACCAACATCTCGCTGCAGTACCTCTCGATGTCCGAGAACGGCCCCATCCACCTGGACGAGACGCTGACCCGCGCCCAGTTCGAGCAGATGACCAAGGACCTCCTCGACCGGACCAAGCAGCCTTTCGAGAACGTCATCAAGGACGCGGGGATCAAGATCTCCGACATCGACCACGTGGTCCTCGTCGGTGGCTCGACCCGCATGCCGGCCGTCTCCGACTTGGTCAAGCAGCTCACCGGTGGCAAGGAGCCCAACAAGGGCGTCAACCCGGACGAGGTCGTCGCGCTGGGCGCGGCCCTGCAGGCCGGTGTCCTCAAGGGTGAGCGCAAGGACGTCCTGCTCATCGACGTCACGCCGCTCTCGCTCGGCATCGAGACCAAGGGTGGCCTGTTCACCAAGCTCATCGAGCGCAACACGGCCATCCCGACCAAGCGCTCCGAGGTGTTCTCGACCGCCGAGGACAACCAGCCGAGCGTGCTGATCCAGGTCTTCCAGGGCGAGCGCGAGATCGCGCAGCAGAACAAGAACCTGGGCACCTTCGAGCTCTCCGGCATCGCGCCGGCCCCCCGTGGTGTGCCGCAGATCGAGGTCACCTTCGACATCGACGCCAACGGCATCGTCCACGTGACGGCCAAGGACCGCGGCACCGGCAAGGAGCAGAAGATCACCATCTCCGGCGGCAGCGCGCTGTCGAAGGAGGAGATCGACAAGATGATCAAGGACGCCGAGGCGCACGCCGAGGAGGACAAGAAGCGTCGCGAGGAGACCGAGGCACGCAACCTGGGTGAGTCGCTCGTCTTCTCGACCGAGAAGTTCCTCGCCGAGTCCGGTGACAAGGTCGACGCCGAGCTCCGTGGGCCGGTCGACACCGCCCTCGCCGACCTCAAGGAGGCGATCAAGGCCGACTCGGGCGCGTCCGTCGAGGACATCAACGCCAAGGTCAACACCCTCAACGAGGCCTCTCAGAAGATGGGTGCGGCCATGTATGCCGCGCAGGCCGAGGCCGGCGACGCCGCCGGCTCCGAGAGTGCGGACTCCTCCGAGGCTCCGGCCGCGGGCAGCGATGACGACATCGTCGACGCCGAGGTGGTCGAGGACGACGAGGACACCAAGTGACCGCTCGCCACAACCACCACGGTGACGAGGCCTCGGCCGAGCCCGGCGGGCGTGACGAGTTCGACCACGCCGCCGAGGGCGCGCAGGACGATGCGGTGAACACCGAAGCGGTCAACGAGGGGGTGGCGTCGGCTCAGGCCGGCGCCACCGCCCCCGGTGCTGAGGCCTCCGGCGCCACCGCCTCCGCTGCGTCCGCGGAATCCGTCGCCACAGCGACGGAGGGCGCGGACGCAACGAGTGACGCGGAGACGTTGGCGGCCCAACGGCTCGACGACCTGCAACGCCTCAATGCCGAGTACGTCAACTACAAGCGCCGTGTCGACCGCGATCGCGCGCTCACCCAGGAGCGCGCCGTGCGTGACGTGCTCGAGGCGCTGCTGCCGGTGCTCGACGACATCCAGGGAGCCCGGGACCACGGCGACCTGACCGACGGTCCATTCGCGGCGATTGCCGACAAGCTCGAGGCCAGTCTGGGCAAGTACGGCCTGACTCGCTTCGGCGACAAGGGTGAGGCCTTCGATCCAATGGTCCACGAGGCCCTCATGCACCAGGCCTGGCCAGAGGGCGATCCCGCCCTCGACGGGGCCGAGGGCACGACGGTGGTCATGGTGCTGCAGCCCGGCTACAAGACCGGCGACACCGTGATCCGCCCCGCACGCGTGGCGGTGGCCGACCCCGCGTGATCGCCACCACCGACCGCACCACCACATCCATTCATCCGACAATTCGGCACACCTGAGGAAGGGAGGCGCCGACCATGGCCAGTCAGGACTGGTTCGAGAAGGACTTCTACAAGATCCTCGGCGTCCCCAAGGACGCCGACGAGGCCGCGATCAAGAAGGCCTACCGCAAGCTCGCCCGGCAGTACCACCCGGACAAGAACCCCGGTGACACCGTGGCCGAGCAGAAGTTCAAGGAGATCGGCGAGGCCCATTCGGTGCTCTCCGACCCGACCCAGCGCGAGGAGTACGACGCGATCCGCCAGATGGCGGCCGGCGGCGCACGATTCACCGCTGGCGGGCCCGGTTCCGCCGGGAACGGCGGCTTCGAGGACATCTTCAGTGCCTTCGGCGGCGGTGGCGGCGGACAGCGTGTCCGCTTCAACACCGGTGGGGGACAGGGTTTCCCGGGGTATGCCGGTGGCGGCGGCGAGCCCGACATCAACGACATCCTCAGCCAGATGTTCGGCGGCGGCGCCGGTGGTCGTGCCGGCGCCCGCAGCACCTACCGCGGCGACGATTATGGCGACTTCGGTGGATTTGGCGGGCCGACCCGTGGACCCCGCAAGGGCCAGGACCTCGAGGCCCGCACCACCTTGTCCTTCCGTGACGCCGTCACCGGGTCGACGGTCACCCTGCAGACCGCCGAGGGGCGCACCATCACCACTCGCATCCCCGCCGGTGTCCGCGATGGGCAGCGAATTCGCCTGCGTGGCAAAGGTATGCAAGGTGACCCGGGAGCCGAGGCTGGTGACCTGATCCTCACGGTCACGGTCGGTAAGCATCCCGTCTTCGGGCGTGAAGGTGACAATCTGACCCTCGACCTGCCCGTCAGCTTCGCCGAGGCCACCCTCGGCGCGACCGTTGCCGTGCCCACCCTCGATGGTGAGCAGGTCAAGGTCCGGATCGCCCCGGGCACGCCCAGCGGGCGGGTCCTGCGCGTCAAGGGACGTGGTGTCCACAGCAAGAAGCACACCGGCGACCTGCTCGCCAAGGTCGTCGTCACCGTGCCGACGCACCTGTCCGAAGCAGCCAAGGACGCTGTCGAGGCGGTGGCGAAGGAGACCGCCGACGTCGACCCGCGCGCCGAGCTCTTCGCCAAGGCGGGGACCTGACCATGTCGGCGGCCGCCTTCGCGCCAGGTGACGAGACACCCGTCTTCGTCATCTCGGTCGCGGCCGAGTTGGCCGGGATGCACGCCCAGACCCTGCGGCAGTACGACCGGCTCGGCCTGGTCACCCCAAGCCGCACCCGGGGTGGCGGCCGGCGCTACTCGGCCCGCGATGTCGCGCTCCTGCGCGAGGTGCAACGGCTCTCCCAGGACGAGGGAATCAGCCTCCCCGGGATCGCGCGCATCCTCCAGCTCGAGAACCAGGTCGCCGCTCTCCAGGAGCGTGTCGCCGAACTGAGCGCGGAGCTCGAAACCCGGCGCCGCGGCATACCCGATGCGCACACGAGAGTCTTCTCGGTCTCCCCCTCCGGCGATGTGTATGCCGCGCGCCCGGGGGAGCGACCGCGGCACCTCAACTCCCAGGCACTCGTGCTCTGGTCCGGTCGACTCGGAAGTTCTCGCACGTGAGGGTGGCCCAAAAGGGGGGCCCGGAGGCATACAGTTCGCGCATGAGCGCACCCCCCGACGTTGTGCGTTCCTGATGCGTTTGGAGGCCGGCGTCGTCATCGGCGAGCGCTATGAACTCGTCCAATCCGTCGCGAGCGGCGGCATGGGTGACGTCTGGCGGGCACGGGACCGCGTGCTGGGGCGGCCGGTCGCGGTGAAGATGATGCGGCCGGATGTCATCGCCGAGCCCGTCTTCGCCGAGCGCTTCCACGAAGAAGCCATCCTCATGGCCGGGCTGTCGCACCACAACATCGCCACGCTCTTCGACTACGGCACCTACGAGGGGATTGCCTACCTCGTCATGGAATTCGTCGAGGGTCAGTCCCTGTCGGCCGAGTTGCGTGAAGCCGGAGTCCTGCCTGTCGAGCGGGTGCGTGCCGTTGTGGCGCAGATGGCGCTCGCGCTCGCCGCCGCCCACGAAGCCGGGGTCGTCCACCGTGACGTCAAGCCGGCGAACGTCCTGATCGGCCCTGACGGCATCGTCAAGCTGACCGATTTCGGCATTGCCCGTGCCACCGATGCCGCGGGGCTGACGCGCACGGGGGAGACCCTCGGGACGCCCTTCTACCTCAGCCCGGAGCGGGCCCTCGGTCGATCGGCGACGCCGGCGAGTGACATCTACGCCCTCGGCGTGGTGGCCCACGAGTTGCTGACCGGCCGCCGGCCCTTCGACCGCGACACCCCGATCGCGACGGCACTCGCGCACGTGACCGACCCACCCCCGACGCTGCCCGCGGCCCTCCCTGATGACCTCATCCGGATCATCGGGCGCTGCCTGGCCAAGGAGCCGGCGGATCGGCCGGCCTCTGCGCAGGAGGTCGCCTACGCCCTGGGCATCGCCTTCGCGGAAGTCCCGCTCATGCGACCGGTGCCCGAGCAGACGCAGCTCGCGCCGATCTCGGTCGCCCCGGAGGCCCGCCTCGTGGACCTCATGGTGCGGCGCAAGGCGCGCATTCTCGTCCTCGAGGCCTTGCACGCCGGTGGTGCGCTCGGGCTGGCGACGATCGGCCACACGGTGTGGGCCGTCCAGACCGATGCGGAGAACGTCAAGCGCCTCGCGGCCGAAGTGCCGGAGGTGCATTTCTTCGCCTTGGACCCGGCCGACGTGACCCTGTCCGCACTCGGCCAAGTGGTCCCCTTCGACCTCGTGCTGTGGTCGGGAGGCCTCATCGGGGACCTCTCCCGCGTCGAGCGCGTGATCGCGCTGAAGGGGCTCAGCGAGACGATCGGCCCCAGCGGCCGCGTGGTGCTCGAGTTGCCGTTGACGACGGCTCGGCAGTTCGCCGAGGTCACCGAGGACGCCATCGCGGCCGGTCTGGTCCTGGACCTGACCCTCTCCGGCTACGACCTGCGACCACCCTCGGACGACGCCACGACGACCGTCCAGTTGCTCTCTCGCCGCTGAGCCCACGCGGCGAGACTGCGCTCGACCTCCACCGCCAAGGTCTCGTATGCCGGGTGCCCACCCTCCGCGTCCGGCCCCGGCGGGAGCGGAGGGGTGGTGCGGTGGCGCACGATGCGGTCCGCGGTGGCGACGGCCCCTGCTCACTAGGCTTCTGACGTGAGCGTCAAACCAGCCATCCTCATCACGTCCGAGGCTGACCTCGACCATCTGCTGGACGAGTTCGGTCGCTATGCCCGCGACTACGACGTCCTCGGCGCGGCCTCCGTGTCCGAGGCCACGCAGATCGTGGAGCGCATGGCCGCGGGCGGGCAGCCGGTTGCCCTGCTGGTGGTCGACTCACGGCTGACCGGTGTCGGGCAGGTCGACGGCTATCAGGTGATGCACACCCTGCGGACCCTGGTGCCCACCGCCAGACGCCTCGTCACGTCTCGCTGGGAGAACTTCCTCGAGGACAGCAAGACGCTCCGTCCGGCAGTGGCCAAGGGCAAGATCGACGTCGTCGCGCTGACGCCGCGGGGACCCCGGGACGAGGAGTACCACTCGGGCGTCATCGACCTCCTCAATGACTGGAACGCGATGGCCACCCCCGAGGTGGACTCGATCCAGCTCGTGACACCGAGGGTGGATGCGCTGACCAGATCGTTGCGGGAGTTCATGTTTCGAGCCGGCATCCCCGGTCGGACCTATGACCCGGAGAGTGAGGTGGGGGCCGCTGTCCTCGCCCAGGCGGCCGCTCAGGGCTTGGCCACCGATGACTTCCCGCTGCTCAAGGTCTTCTCCACCGATGCCATCGTGCGCCCTCGATCCGTGCGCGAGCTGAGCACTGCGCTCTATGGGCGCCCCGACCAGATCGACGTCGACGACGTGGTCGACGTGGTCATCGTCGGGGCCGGTCCGGCCGGCCTGGCCGCCGCTGTCTATGCCTCCAGTGAGGGCCTGTCTGCGGTGGCGCTGGAGGCGGAGACGATCGGCGGTCAGGCGGGGACGTCATCGATGATCCGCAACTACCTCGGCTTCCCGCGGGGCATCTCGGGGATGCGGCTGGCCCAGCGCGCCCGGACGCAAGCGATCCGTTTCGGGACGCGCTTTGTCACCGGCTGGCCGGCGACCGGGCTGACCCTCGGGACCGCCGGCTCCCCGCACACGGTGCACACCGACGGGGGTGACCTGCGGGCTCGCTCGGTTGTCGTCGCCGCTGGGGTGGACTATCAGCGACTCGGTGTCGAGGCCATCGACGACCTCGTCGGCAATGGCGTGAACTACGGCGCCGCAATGACGATGGCGCGAGATGTCGAGGGCGCCGACGTCATCGTCGTCGGCGGGGGCAACTCGGCCGGTCAGGCGGCCGTGCACCTGTCCCGATTTGCCCGGTCCGTGACGATCGTGGTTCGGCGTCCGGACCTGTCCGCGACGATGTCGCGCTACCTGATCGACGAGATCACCTACAACCCCGTCATCGAGGTCCTCGGCAACCACCGGGTCGTCGACGGCGGCGCCGAGGACGGTCAGCTGGCGTGGGTGGACCTCGAGGACGTCACCAGCGGGGAGCGTCAGCGCAGGGAGATCCGTGGCCTCTTCCTCCTCCTTGGGGCGAAGGTGCACTGTGACTGGCTTCCGGCCCAGGTCGCCCGCGACGACAAGGGCTTCATCCTCACGGGGCGCTCGATCCCGTGGGAGGCCTGGGGTGGACCCGTGCCCCCGGAGACGCTCGCGACGTCGGCGCCCGGAGTCTTCGCGGTCGGCGACATCCGGTCGGGGTCGATGAAGCGCGTCGCCTCGGCCACCGGCGAAGGCGCGAGCGTCGTGCCCCTCATCCATGCTTGGCTGAACGCGCGCCCCGTCGCCTGAGGCTCGTTCGGCGGGGTGGCAGACGGCCCCGGACCGGGCCCACCGGCATACGGTGGGGAGCATGAGCGACCACCTGATCGTCGTGCCCGAGCGGGCGACTGCCGAGGCCATTGCTGCCGACCTCGTCGACGAGGGCTTCACCAAGGCGCGTGTCCTCCGCCAACCGCTGGCCGGCGACGATGATGCCGAGGCGGCCGAGTGGGGCGTGCTGGTCGTCGAGGAACTCGTCGTGGACGAGTCGGGTCCGGTCGAGTCGGGCCTGCGGGACCGGTTTGCCGCGCTCGCGCAGGAGCACGACGGGTGGTACGACCCCAATCCCTGACGTGTCTGCCGGACGCCAGAGTTGAGTGGAACAGACTCAACTCTGCGGGTGTTGGACCCAAAGAGAACTGATCCTCAACCTGACCGACCACCTCGAAGGAGTCCCATCCGTATGGATCTCAAGCCCACCACCAAGGTGGCCGAGGCGCTCGCCCTTGCCCAGCGCGCGGCGCAGACGCACGGCAACCCCGAAATCACGCCTGACCACATCACCAGCGCCCTGATCCAGCTCGACACCCCCCAGGCCGATCTGCTGCTCCAGGCTGCGGGCACCGGCGCCGGCCACGTCCTGGCTCAGGCCGACGCCCGCGTGCGCGCGCTCCCGAGCCAGTCCGGCGCCTCCCACAGCCCGACCTTCGGGCGTGAGGCAGCCAACGTGCTCCAGCGCGCCGACACCCTGATGAAGGCCAAGGGTGACACCTTCCTCGCCTTCGACCTGTTGCTGCTCGCCCTCGCCGAGACCGGGCACCTTGCCGCGGTCGAGAAGCGTGGCGCGGCCGACATGGAGAAGGCGATCGACACCACCCGTGGGGGCCGCAAGGTCACCAGCGAGACCCCCGCCGAGGGCGGGGAGTCCCTGGAGAAGTACGGCAGCGACCTCACCGAGCGCGCGCGCGAAGGCAAGCTCGACCCGGTCATCGGCCGCGACAGCGAGATCCGACGCGTTGTCCAGGTGCTCTCACGCCGCACCAAGAACAACCCGGTCCTCATCGGCGAGCCCGGCGTCGGCAAGACCGCCGTCGTCGAGGGTCTGGCTCAGCGCATCGTCGACGGCGACGTGCCGGAATCGTTGCGCGACAAGCGATTGATCAGCCTGGACCTCGGGGCCATGGTCGCGGGGGCGAAGTACCGTGGCGAGTTCGAGGAGCGGCTGAAGGCCGTGCTCGAAGAGATCAAGGCCAGTGATGGCCAGATCATCACCTTCATCGACGAGTTGCACACCGTCGTGGGTGCCGGGGCAACGGGCGACTCCGCCATGGACGCCGGCAACATGCTCAAGCCGATGCTCGCCCGTGGTGAGCTCCGGCTCGTCGGTGCGACGACGCTCGACGAGTTTCGCCAACACATCGAGAAGGATCCCGCCCTCGAGCGCCGCTTCCAGCAGGTCTTCGTCGGCGAGCCGAGCGTCGAGGACACCATCGCCATCCTGCGTGGCCTCAAGGAACGCTACGAGGCGCACCACAAGGTCGAGATCGAGGACAGTGCGCTCGTGGCCGCCGCGGCCCTGTCCGATCGCTACATCACCGGACGCCAACTCCCCGACAAGGCGATCGACCTCGTCGACGAAGCAGCGTCGCGGTTGCGGATGGAGATCGACTCCAGCCCGGTCGAGATCGACCAGCTCCAGCGTTCCGTCGACCGGCTCAAGATGGAGGAGCTGCACCTGGCCAAGGAGACCGATGATGCCTCGGTCGAGCGCCTGGCCAGGTTGCGTGCCGACCTGGCGGAGAAGTCCGAGGAACTGGCCGGTCTCAACGCACGGTGGGAGGCCGAGAAGGCCGGCCTGAACAAGGTCGGCGACCTGCGGGCCCACCTTGACGACCTGCGCACCCAGGCCGACAAGCTCCAGCGCGAGGGTGACTACGAAGGCGCCTCCAAGATTCGTTATGGCGACATTCCGGCGCTCGAGAAGGAACTCGCCGCCGCCGACCTCGAGGAGGCTGCCCAGAGCACCGACCTCATGGTCAAGGAGCGAGTGGGCGCGGACGACATCGCCGAGGTCATCTCGTCCTGGACCGGCATACCGGCCGGTCGTCTCCTGCAGGGAGAGACCGAGAAGCTCCTCTCGATGGAATCGATCATCGGCTCCCGCCTGATCGGCCAGGAGTTGGCCGTCCAGGCGGTCTCGGACGCGGTGCGCCGCAGCCGCGCCGGACTCGCCGACCCCAACCGCCCGACCGGCTCCTTCCTCTTCCTCGGTCCGACCGGTGTCGGCAAGACGGAGTTGGCGAAGTCGCTCGCGGACTTCCTCTTCGACGACGAGCGAGCCATGGTCCGCATCGACATGAGTGAATACTCCGAGCGCCACTCCGTCGCCCGTCTCATCGGCGCACCCCCCGGCTATGTCGGGTACGAAGAGGGTGGCCAACTCACCGAGGCTGTCCGCCGTCGGCCCTACTCCGTCGTGCTCCTCGACGAGGTCGAAAAGGCCCACCCGGAGACCTTCGACATCCTCCTTCAGGTGCTCGACGACGGGCGGCTCACCGACGGGCAGGGTCGCACCGTCGACTTCCGCAACGTCATCCTCGTGATGACCTCCAACCTTGGCTCGCATTTCCTCGTCGACCCGACGATGGACTCCGAGGCCAAGCGCGAGGCCGTCATGGCCACCGTGCGCCAGGCCTTCAAGCCCGAGTTCCTCAACCGACTCGACGAGGTCGTCATCTTCGACCCGCTGTCGAAGGACGAGTTGGCGCACATCGTCGACCTCCAGGTCCGCGAGCTGGCCACCCGCCTGCGCGATCGCCGGATCACCCTCGAGGTGACGGACGCCGCCCGGGCCTGGCTCGCCGAGCAGGGCTACGACCCGGCATACGGTGCCCGCCCGTTGCGCCGGTTGGTGCAGAAGGAGATCGGTGACCGGCTCGCCCGGGCCGTGCTCTCCGGTGACGTGCGCGACGGCGCCGAGGTCACCGTCGACGTCGACCCGGACTCCGGAGCACTCACCCTGCGCTGACCCCACCCTTGCGTCCGGCGACGTGGTTGGTATGCCGTCCACGCGCCGGACGCAAGGGAGAGTCACTTCCGCTTTGTCCGGCGAGGTGGTTGGTATGCCGACCTCCCATGCCGTGTTGCGCCGCCTGCTCGCCGCCGACGGCGACGTCGTCGCACGCCTGCGCGCCGCTCTGCCCGAGAAGGCTTTGGGTGGCGACCGTCGTGAAGCGCGGTTACCGCCTGGCGTGACCCCGCGGCATACGCCATGGGATGCGTATGCCGCGGGGCTGAGCACCGCTCCCACCGCACGCCGTTAGGGTGGGCGCCATGCTGCGCCGCCGCTTTGCTGTCACCCTTCTCGGGCTGGCCCTGGTGGCCGGCTGCTCCTCGACGGAACACACACCGGAAAAGACCCCGGCCGAGGCCCTCGCGGCGGCGCGCGCCTCGCTCGCGAAGGCGACGTCGGTCCACCTCGTGCTGGCCTCGACGGAGGTCCCCGCCGGGCAGAACGGCGTGACCGCCGGCGACGGCGACGGCGAATTCTCGGCGACCGAGGCGAAGTTCGCGGGCACGATCACCGGCACGGTCAACGGTCTCACCGGCAACATCGCGATCATCTGTGTCGGTGACCAGGCCTGGTGGAAGCTCTTCACCCCGGACTACACGCCCGCGGACCTGGCCAGCGTCAACGCACCCAACCCGTGCACGCTCTTCCACCCTGAGACCGGTATCGCCTCCCTCGTCGCGGCGACGACCGACCCGGTCGCCAAGGGCCAGACCCGCAGCGGCAAGGACGTGGTCACCAGTTACGCCGGCAAACTTCCCGGCGCCCCGATCTCCGAGCTGCTCCACCTCGGTGACGGCACAGGGACCTATGACGTGACCTTCGGGATCACGGACGCCGGTGAGTTGCGCCAGGCGACGATGACCGGCCCCTTCTTCGCGGGAGCGACCTCGACCTACACACTCACCCTCAGCAACTACGGCAAGGCCGTGACCATCACCGCACCGCAGTGAGCACCCCGGCACCGCGTCCCCTGCTCGCGACCGCCTCGATCGCCGTCGCGCTCGCCGCGGCCGACACCTATGTCGTCGTCCTCGCGCTCACCGACATGATGGCCGGCGTCGGTCTCGGGGTCGATGCACTCCAACGGGCGACGCCGATCATCTCCGGCTTTCTCCTGGGCTATGTCGCCGTCCTTCCGCTCATCGGGCGGATCGCGGATCTCAGTTCACGCCAGCGAGTCCTGCTCTGGTGCCTGGCGATCTTCGTCGTCGGCTCGGCTGTCACGGCCCTGGCGACCGACCTGCCGACGCTCGTCGCCGGCCGGGTCGTCCAGGGCGTCGGCGGGGGAGGGTTGGTGCCCGCGACGCTGGCGATCGTGGCCGACCTGTGGCCGGCCGATCGTCGAGGCATGCCGCTGGGTGTCGTCGGCGCGGTGCAGGAACTCGGATCGGTGCTCGGACCGCTGCTCGGCGCTGCCGTGCTGGCCGTCTCCGACTGGCGAATGATCTTCTGGCTCAACGCAATTCTCGGCGTCGTGCTGGCGGTCCTCATCGTCCGGACCGGAGGTGGGCTCGGGGCTCGCCCACGTTGGGGACCGCTGGTCGTGACGGCGGTCGGGCTGGCCGTGACCGGCTTGGCGCTCGCCGCGCCCGATGCCTTGACGACCAGCGTGTCGCTCGGGCTGCCCTTCGTGCCCTTCGGCGACGCCACCGCGCGACTCCTGACGCCCATCGGTGTGCTCGGCCTGCTGCTGGTGGCGCTCGCTCTCGTCCTGTGGGTGCGCCCTGCCCTGCCGGTGCTCCGCCGATCGGACCTGCTCGGAGCCGTCCTCGTCGCGACCGCCCTGGGCGCCGTCATCCTCACCTTTGCCGCGGCCGACCCGGCCCGCGAGGTGGTCGGCCCCCTCGGCTACGTCCTGCTGCCCGTGGCCGCCCTCGCCACGCTGGCGTATGCCGTGCACCACCGCCGTTCGTCGGCTCCGCTCATCCCGCGCGGGCTGGTGCGGGGGCGCGCCCTCGTGGCTCTGGTCGTCAGCCTCAGCGTCGGTGTGGCCCTCGTGGCGGTCGTCGTCGACGTGCCCCTGTTGGCGCGGTTGATCCACACCGACAGCGAGACGGGCGCGGCCTTGGTGCTCGTCCGCTTCCTCGTCGCCGTGCCCGTCGGTGCCCTGCTCGGTGGCTGGCTGCTGCGTCCTCTCGGTGATGGTGCCGTCGCCACGGTCGGTCTGGCCGCGGCCTCGGTCGGCCTCTTCGTCATGGCGACGTGGGGGAGGGGATCGCTCGATACGGTCGCGTCGACGCTGATCCTGGCCCTCGTCGGTGTCGGGGTCGGCCTTGCGCTCGCCCCGGTCAACAATGCGGCCCTGGCCCAGGCGCCGGAGGAAGCCCACGGCACGATCAGCGCGCTTGTCGTCGTTGCCCGCATGGTCGGCATGGTCGTCGGGCTGGCCCTGCTGACGGCGATCGGTCTACACCAGTACTACGACGCGGTGGCGCAGATCCCAGACCGCACCGACACCGCTGCCCTGGTCGACGCGGCGATCGTCCAGGTCCACTGGGTCTTCCGTGGAGCCGGTGTCGCCGCGGCGGTCGGTTCGCTGGTCGCGCTCGGCCTCGGCCTGCGCCGCCATTCCTTGCGTCCGCCTCCGCCGCGCCCATAGCGACGGATCACGCGGACGCAACGGGAGGGGAGTCCACAGGGCAGTCCACGAACTCGATGACCGCGTCGGTGACCGTCCCGGTCGCCTCATAGGCCAGCATGTGGCCGAGGTCGGGCAGGACCGTGAGCCGCGATCCGGGGATCTGCTCCTGCAGCATCCGCGCCCAGGCGACCGGGGTGAGTCGGTCCTTGGAGCCGACGAGGATGTGGGTCGGCACGTCGACGAAGTGGGCGAGTGAGGCGATCTCGTCATGGGCCTCGATGGCCGTGAAGAAGGCACCGATCGTCGGCATCTTGGTGCGCTTGATGAGGCCGACGACCTCCTTGACGTCCGCTGGGTCGGCGTCGCGCCCGAAGATCATCGGCCCCTGGATGGCGCTCGGCACGAAGATCCCGGCCCCGATCCGCGGCGCGCGCGACGCCACGCCCATCACCAAGGATTCGAGCGGGATCGGTCGGCGACCCTGCACCGAGGCGGCGGTGCCGACGAGGACAGTCCCGCGGACCCGGCGGCCGAAGTCGGCGTGGCGCGACCCGGCATACGCCATGATCGTCATCCCACCCATGGAATGGCCGACGAGTACGAGCGGTGAGTCACCGGGAACTGTGGCCGCGATGACCTCGGCAAGGTCATCGCCGAGCAGCCGGACGGTCGCCTTCGGGGGCCGGCCCATGGTCGAATCCCCGTGGCCGCGTTGGTCATACGTCACGACCCGGACGGCACGATGAGTGAGCAACTCCTCGAGGACAGGTCGCCAGGCCGCGTGGGTGAGCGTCCAACCGTGGGCCATGACCACGGTGGGCAACGACGGGTCGTGCTCGAGGACGCCCTCGTGCACCTGCACGGCAAGGCGCGCCTCGTGGGCCGCCGACACGGTGAGGTGGCGGGCCGAGCGGACGGTCATGAGGGGTCGCCGAGTTGGACGACGACCGGAGCGTGGTCGCTCGCGCCGGCGCCCTTGCGCTCTTCGCGGTCGATGGCCGCACCCTCGACGAGGGCTGCGAAGGCGGGCGAGCCGAGGACGAAGTCGATCCGCATGCCGCGGCCCTTCTGGAAGCGCAACTGCTGGTAGTCCCAATAGGTGTAGACCTTCGGCCCGGGCGCGTGCGGCCGCACGACATCGACGAACCCGGCGTCGAGGAAGGCGTGGAAGGCGGCCCGCTCGCGCGGACTGACGTGACTCTTGTCCTCGTAGAACGCCATCGACCACACGTCCTCGTCGAAGGGCGCGATGTTCCAGTCGCCACACAGGGCCACGGGCAGGTCGCCGGCCGCCCAGCCGCGGGCCTGGTCGAGCAGTCGACCGAGCCAGTCGACCTTGTAGGTCATGTGCGGGTCCTCGACCTGGCGACCATTGGGGACATAGACCGACCACAGGCGCACCGACCGCGAGCCCTCGCCGACGGTGGCCCCGATCGCGCGGGCCTCGGTGACGTCGTTCCACGCCGGTGCACCGTCGAAGCCGACCTGCACGTCGCGAAGGCCGACGCGGGACAGGATCGCGACCCCGTTCCACTGGTTGAAGCCGTGGTGGGCGACCTCGTAGCCGAGCCGGGTCAGGCGGTCGAAGGGGAACTGATCGTCGCGCGCCTTGGACTCCTGCAGGCACAGGACGTCGATCTCGTGGCGCGCCAGCCAGGACTCGAGGCGATCGATCCGCGAGCGGATCGAGTTCACGTTCCACGTCGCCATCCGCATGGCTCGACCCTACCGTCGGGTATGCCGCGGGGTCCGCCGGCCGTGGCGTCGTAGGCTGCGCCCCATGACAACGGCCCTGGTCACCGGCGCGACGGCAGGCATCGGCAAGGAGTTCGCGATCCAGCTCGCGGCGCGAGGTCACGACCTGGTGCTCGTGGCGCGCGACGTGGAGCGACTCGAGGAGTTGGCGGCCGAGTTGCGCGGCCAACGGGGCGTCCAGGTGGAGATCCTGCCGGCCGACCTCTCGGACGCGGCGGCGACCCGTCGCGTCGCGGACCGCCTCGCCGAGGAGAACGCGCCCGTCGAGATCCTCGTGAACAACGCGGGTTTCGGCATGAAGAAGTCCTTCCTCGTCAACGACCTCGAGGCCGAGGAGGGCATGCTCGACGTCCTCGTGCGGGCCGTACTCGTGCTCTCACACGCGGGGGGCCGGGCGATGAAGGCACGCGGCCACGGGCAGATCATCAACGTCTCCTCGGTGGCTGGGTGGCTCGCGAGCGGCACCTACTCCGCGGCCAAGTCCTGGGTGACGGTCTTCTCCGAGGGCCTGGCGGGCGAACTGGCCGGGTCCGGGGTCACGGTGACGGCTTTGTGTCCGGGCTTCGTGCGCACCGAGTTCCACGCACGGGCCAAGATCCGGGACGACGCCTTCCCGGACGCGATGTGGCTCGATGCCCCGACGCTGGTGCGCGAGTGCCTGGCCGATGTCGAGGCGGGCAAGGTGATCAGCGTCCCGAGCGTGACCTACAAGGCGCTCTCGACCCTGCTCAAGGTCGTGCCCCGGCGGTTCGTGCGCTCCGGGGGCGTGGTCACCAGGCACCGCCCGCCCGCGCGCTGAGGGCCTGCCTGATCCGCCCTTCCCTCACCGGGTCGATGGGCGCATGCTGGATCGATGGGTGATGGGACCGAACCCGAGGTGTTGCGCAGGTATCGCCATCTGCTGCGCACCGCCGCCCTCGACTGGCAGGAGACAGCACACCGACGGGCGTTGACCGATCTCGGTTCGAGCGCTCGCGCCGACCTCTTGGGTGAGTTGAGGGTGCTGCTCGGCACCGGCTATCGATTCGGGCCCGACGACATCCACCACGTCGCCCGTCTCGTGGTGCGAGCGGAGCGTCGCGCGCCGGGACTGCTCCTCGCGGGTCTCGATCCCGACCTGTTGGTGAGGCTGGCGGGATTGGTCGTGGACAGCCCGATCGGGCGGATGCTGGTGGCCGGTTACGACATCTGGGACGGCACCGAGCCGCCCCGGCCCGAGGATCCGGTCCTGCCCAAGGACCACCACCAGCGCTGGCAGCAGTGGCAAGGCGGCATGGAGGACGGGTGGGCGGCCTACTTCGCGCGGTTCGCGGCACCGCAGAGCCGAGGACGTGGGTACTGAGGCCTTCGCCCTGGTCCTCGCCGATTCACCCCCGTGAACCGGTCACCGGCGGAGCGCTCGCATCGCGGGGTGAGCCCGCGGCATACGATCGGGACCGTGACCGACAACGCCAGCGACCGCGCCCGCCTGCTCGACATCGTCCAGGACAAGGCGATCGTCCACGGGAAGGTGACCCTGTCCTCGGGCAAGGAGGCCGACTACTACGTCGACCTGCGCCGGATCACCCTCGACGGCGAGGCCAGCCCGCTCGTCGGACGGGTCATGAGGGACCTGACCGCCGACCTCGACTACGACGCCGTCGGCGGGCTGACGCTCGGCGCGGACCCCGTCGCCACTGCCATGCTCCACGCGGCGGCGGCCGATGGCGAGCGACTCGATGCCTTCGTCGTTCGCAAGGCCGGGAAGGCCCACGGCCTGCAGCAGCGGATCGAAGGCCCGGCCATCGCCGGTCGGCGCGTGCTCATCGTCGAGGACACCTCCACCACCGGTGCCTCACCGTTGGACGCGGCCCGGGCCGCCCAGGAGGCCGGGGCCACGGTCGTCGCGGTGGCGACCATCGCGGACCGCAATACGGGGGCGGCAGAGGTCTTTGCCGAGCATGGGCTGGAGTACCGCCACGTCTACGGATTGGCCGACCTCGGGCTGGCCTGACGGCGGACGCCATCAGGCCAGCCAGGATCGTCAGCGGACCAGTTCCTTGTCGCGCTCCTCGACCGGCATCCCAGCCGATCTGCAACGGGTCACCCGGTGGGAACCGGTGACCGCCTAGGATCGCTGACAGGTTGTCACCGCACCGGGGGAGGAACCCAGTGATCATCGCCTTGATCGTCATCGTCGTCATCGTCCTGCTGCTCGTCCTGTGGGCCGTCGGGGTCTACAACGGCCTCATCAAGCTGCGCAACCTGGTGCAGGAGGCGTGGCGCCAGATCGACGTCGAGCTCACCCGTCGCCATGACCTCATCGGCAACCTCGTCGAGACCGTCAAGGGGTATGCCGCGCACGAGCGGGGCACGCTCGAGGACGTCATGAAGGCGCGCAGCGCGGCGATGGCTCCCGGCCAGGGCCCCGCGCAGCAGGCGGCCTCCGAGGGCATGCTCACCCAGGCACTCGGCCGCCTCATCGCCGTCGCCGAGGCCTATCCGGACCTCAAGGCCAACCAGAACTTCGCGATGCTGATGCAGGAACTGTCCTCCACCGAGGACCGGATCGCGTCCGCGCGTCGCTACTACAACGCCAACGTCCGCGAACTCAACACCAAGGTCGAGTCGGTGCCGAGCAACATCGTGGCGGGCATGTTCAACATCGGCAAGGAGGAGTACTTCGAGGCCGTCGGTGAGCAGCGCGAGGCTCCGAAGGTCGACTTCGGGCAGCGCGACTCCGACATCCCCCCGCCGAGCTCGTATGCCGGGCACGAGGCTCCCAGCGCGCCCGCGGCCCCCCAGGCTGCTCCTGGTCCGGACGCCGCCACTGGTCCCGGCACCGCTCCGGAATCGCCGGAGGGACGCGCATGAGTGACGGTGAAGCCGCGGTCCAGCCGCTCGCCCCGCCGGAGCAGGTCCTGACCCTCGACGCGCCGCCGGCACCGGCGACGGTCACGGCCACCCAGGCCCCGAAGATGGCGCCGCAGGTGGCCGCCGAGGCGGTCCCCGGTCTCGACGCGCGGGTGGACACCTTCATGGACGCGCTGACGAAGGCGGCACCGCGCAGCCCGGAGTTCGCGCAGCAGGCCGACAACGTGCGCACCATGGGTGACGCCGACATCCGCAAGGCAGCCGAGACGAGCAATCGGCTCCTGCAGACGCCGGTCAAGGCCCTCAAGGAGGGCGGTATCGCCCAGGGGTCCGCCGTCGGCAAGACTCTCCTCGAGTTGCGTCGCACGGTGGAGGAACTCGACCCCAGTGCCGTGACCGGGGGCCGCAAGATCCTCGGGATCATCCCCTTCGGCGACAAGGTCGTCGACTACTTCCGGCGCTACCAGTCCGCGCAGAGCCAGCTCAACGGCATCCTCCATGCCCTGCGCAACGGCCAGGACGAGCTGACCCGCGACAACGTCGCCCTCAACCTCGAGAAGACCAACCTCTGGGCCACGATGGGCCGGCTCAACCAGTACGTCTACATCGCCGAGCGGCTCGACACCCGCCTTGCGGCCAAGATCGCCGAGATGGAGATCAGCGACCCCGACGGCGCGAAGGCACTCAAGCAGGACGTGCTCTTCTACGTCCGCCAGAAGCACCAGGACCTGCTCACCCAGCTGGCTGTCTCGATCCAGAGTTATCTGGCGATCGACGTCATCATCAAGAACAACATCGAGCTCATCAAGGGCGTCGACCGTGCCTCCACGACAACGGTTTCCGCGTTGCGGACCGCCGTCATCGTCGCCCAGGCCCTCGGCAACCAGAAGCTCGTCCTCGAGCAGATCACCGCGCTCAACCAGACGACGAGCGGGATGATCCAGCGCACCTCCGAGATGCTCAAGGAGAACTCCGCGGCGATCCAGGAGCAGGCGGCGAGCAGCACGATCGGCATGGCCGAGCTGCAGGCGGCCTTCCAGAACATCTACGCGACGATGGACAGCATCGACGAGTTCAAGGTCAAAGCCCTCGACACGATGGCCCAGACCATCGGGGTGCTCGAGACCGAGGTCGAGAAGTCCAAGGACTACTTGGCCCGCGTGCATGCCCAGGACGCCCGAGGCACCCAGAACATCGACCTCGGCCGCCCGAGCACCTGAGCCGGCCGGACACTGACGTATGGGGTTCGGGGACTGGCTCAGCCGCACCTTCGGCGGCAGCGAGCCCGAGCCTGCCCCCCTGCCCAAGCCGCCCGGTGAGCCGGAGATCCTCGCCTCGCTCGAACATGTCGATCGGCTGCTCGCGGACTCGGGCGCCTCGCCGTTGGTGCGTTCGCGAGTCACCCGCATCGGGCGCACGATTCGCGAAATCCTGCCGCGTCTGGCGACGCTCGGCGTCGGGAGCCAGGATGCGTATGCCGTGGTGGCCACCGCCACGAACTACCTCCCGGAATCGGTGGCGGCCTACCTGCGCCTGCCGCGCGACTGGGCGGACTCACGCCCCATCGACGGCGGCCGGACCGCCCTGATGGTGCTCATCGACCAGTTGGAGTTGTTGCGATCGTCGATGGACTCGATGCTCGACGCGGCGGTCCACGCCGATGCCCAGGCACTGATCGCGCAGGGACGCTTCCTCGATGCCAAGTTCGGGCGCGTCACACCGACCGTGCCGGACACGGCACCGGCGCCTCCACCGGCCGCGTCGTCGTCGAGCAACACACTGGATCTGGGCTGATGGGGGAGCAGGCATGACGGAGGGCAGGACGGTGGGCCTGGCCGAGGCCTTGGCCGGTCTCGTGGAGGTCGGGGTCGCTCATGGTGTCGACGAGGCAAGCGTGCGCGCGGAGGGCGAGGCGCTCGCGGCGACCGTGGCCGAGGCTGCCCCCGGTGCGCACGTGGACTGGGTGCGCATCACCGGCGGCGACCGGGGGGCCGAGGACTTCATGGCGGCGGCCTCCCGCGGACGTCGGTGGCGGTCGGGGCCGACACCCGTGCTCTCGGACCTGGTGGCCGGTCGCTCGCCCGGCGCCGCGGCATACGCCAAGGCCTTGGGGGATGTCTGCGTGGCGGCCGCCGACCTCGGGGAGCCGACCCCGCGGACGGTGGGCAATGCGACGACCGCCGCGGCCGCGCAACTCGCCGCCCTCAGCAGCCCCTCCACCCCCGTTGCGTCCGCGAGTTCCGTCGCCATGGGCACGGGCGGCGCGGACGCACGGGAAGTGACCGAGGCGGTCAAGGGGCTCTGGGGCCAGGTCATGGGCGAGCTCAAGACGGTCAGTGCGCGGGTTCGCGAGGTCGCCCCAGGTGCCCGACCGGGGTCCGACCTCGACCTCGGGGTCGGCGACCCGTGGGGCCCGGGCCGGTTCTCCTTCGACCCGGCCGACACCACCCCCCCGTCCGCTCCGTCCTCCCAGTCGAGAGGGAGCAAATCGCGCGAGGAGGGGGTGGGTTCCCCGCGAGTTGCTCCCTCTCGACTGGGAGGGGAGGAGCCCGAGGGGGCGGAACGGGAAGCCGACGCCGACCCCGTGGCCACCCAGGCGAACCCGGTGGCGCCCGCTGACCAGAAGAAGGAGCCCGAGCCGGACCCTCGGACCTTGGAGGAGTTGCTTGCCGAGCTCGACGGGCTCATCGGCCTGCGGGCGGTCAAGGCCGAGATCCACCGGCAGGTCGCCCTGCTCAAGGTCGAGGCCAAGCGCAAGGAGGCGGGCCTGAAGACGCCGGCCATCACCCGACACCTGGTCTTCGTCGGCAACCCGGGCACCGGCAAGACGACGGTGGCCCGCTTGGTCGGCGGGATCTATCGGGCCCTCGGCCTGCTCAGCAAGGGGCAGTTGATCGAGGTCGACCGCTCGGAACTTGTGGCCGGCTATCTCGGTCAGACCGCCATGAAGACGGCCGATGTCGTGAAATCAGCGGTTGGTGGGGTGCTCTTCATCGACGAGGCCTATTCACTCAGCGGCGATCAGTACGGCACCGAGGCGATCGACACGCTCGTCAAGGAGATGGAGGACAAGCGCGACGACCTCGTCGTCATCGTGGCGGGGTATCCCGTGCCGATGGAGATCTTCATCGCCCAGAACCCGGGTCTGGCGAGCCGCTTCCGGACGACCATCGACTTCGCCGACTACACCGACGACGAGCTCGTCGGGATCTTCCGCAAGCTCGCTGCCGATGCGGACTACGACGTGAGTGACGACGTCGAGCAGCACTTGCGCGCGATGCTGGCGCAGGTCCAGCGGGGTCCGACCTTCGGCAACGGGCGCTACTCCCGCAACACCCTGGAGGCGGCCATCGGGGCGCACGCGTGGCGCCTGCGGGAGGTCGAGGATCCGGACGTCCACGCCCTTCGCACCTTGGAGCCCGCAGACCTTTCGCCCGACGGCACTGAGCTCGACCTCGCCCATCCGCTGGTGGCGCAGGACGGGGAACAACCGGAGCATTCGGGAACAACGCCGGAGGAGGACGAGGTGCAGCCGTCATGAGTCAGGCCACTGCCGCGGCGCCTGCGCCGACCCCGAAGCCGGCCGCGACCCCGGCCCCTGTGCCGGGGGTCACGCCGGCACCGACCGCGCGCCCGGCCGAGGGGACCGATCTGGCCGCGGCCCGCGGCATACCGTCGGCGCTCACCCGCTGGCGCCTCATCGCGGCCCTGGGCGTGCTGGCCTTCACCGCGCTGACCGTCGCCCAACTCGTCCTCGGGATGAATGCTGCCTCCCGTGCTGCTGCCGACGCCGACCAGGTGATCCGCATCCAGGACCTCAAGGTGGACCTGCTCCGAGCCGACGCCCTGGCCACCAACGCCTTCCTCGTCGGCGGGTTGGAGCCGAACGCGCAGCGTGCCGCCTATGACGATGCGCTCGCCGGGGCCTCCACGGCGATCACCGCCGCCGCCGAGGCTCAGCCTGCCGACCAAGCCGCGCTGGCCGAATTGTCCTCTCTCGTGCTGCGATACGGCTCCGACATGGAGGTTGCGCGAGCCAACAACCGGCAGGGCCTCCCCGTCGGTGCCGCCTATCTGCGTGAGGCCAGCGCCGACTTGCGCGGCCGGGGGATGACGCTGGTCGAGTCCCTCCTGGATGCCAACACGGCCCGCGCGAAGGCATCCCTCGACGACCAACACCCGCTGTGGGTCGCGATCCCCCCGATCCTCGCGCTCGTGCTGCTCGGGGTCGTCAACCAGTGGATGGCCCCCCGTTTCCGGCGCCGCGTCAACACCGGGATCGCCATCGCCGCCGTTGGAGTGCTCGCCCTCGGGATCGCGGCTGTCTCGGCCTCGGCGAGCCAAGCCGCGGAGAACGCGCGCCTCAGTTCGGGCGAGTATGCCGATCTGGTCGCTGCGGCGCAGGCGCGTGGCGCCGCGAACTCGGCCAAGTCCAACGAGAGCCTGCGACTGGTCGCGCGCGGCTCGGGCAAGACGTTCGAGGATGCCTGGGCCAAGGACGCGACCGCCGTCCGGGACACGATGCCGGGCGAGTCCGACGACGCGTGGAGCGCCTATGAGGCCAGTCACCGCGAGATCGTCCAGCTCGACGACAGTGGTGACTGGGACGGGGCCGTCAAGGTGGCCACGGACACCACCGCCGGCTCGACGGCGACTTTCACGGCCTTCGACGACGGCATCGCGACGGTCGTCAAGGACAAGGCCTCGACGGTCCGCGACACGCTCACCGGAGGCCGGGCGATGCCACTGATCACTGCACTGCTCACCCTCCTCGGAGGGCTGGGCGCCACCTATGCCCTCTGGCAAGGGATCGGTCGGCGACTCGAGGAGTACTCATGACCGCCACCACATTCCGTCAGCGGCTGATGGCCGGCGCCGTCGTCGCGGTCCTCGCCTCGGCGTTGACCGCCTGCAGCGGGACCATCCCCACCGTGGTGCCCGAGGCCTCGTCGGCGCCCTCGGCGTCGGCCAGTGCCTCGGCCTCGGCTGCGCCCGCCGCACCCACCTGCGACAACGCGACGCAGTCCTACGCCCCCACCGGCCCGCTGCCGACCGCGGAGGGCCTGCCCGAGGGCTCGACGATGGCGGCGATCCGAGCCCGTGGGCGGCTGATCGTCGGCGTCTCGGCCGACACCTACCTGCTGGGTGCCCGCAACCCGCTCACCGGGCAGATCGAGGGCTTCGACATCGACCTCGCCAAGCAGGTCGCCAAGGCGATCCTGGGCAACGAGAACGCAATTCAACTCGTCGTCATCACCGCTGCCGATCGGATCCCGGCGCTCCAGCAGGGCCGTGTCGACATCGTCGTCCGCAACATGACGATGAACTGTGCGCGCTGGCAGGACGTTGCCTTCTCGCAGGTCTACTACCAGTCCGGCCAGAAGTTGCTCGTCCGGCGCGGCAGCCCGATCAAGAGCCTGGACGAGACCTCGGGCGTCAAGGTGTGCGCACCCAAGGGCACGACGACCTACACCAACCTCACGCGTCTCGCGCCGAGCGCGGTGGCCGTCGGCGCTGACAACCACACCGGCTGTCTCGTGCTCTTCCAGCAGGGTGACGTGGACGCGATCACCGGCGACGACACGGTGCTCGCCGGGCTCGCCGCGCAGGACCCGTATGCCGTGGTGACCGACGCGCCCGCCGTCACCGAGGAGCCCTATGGCGTGGCCACCAACATCGCTGCCGTCGACCTCGTGCGCTTCGTCAACCAGGTCCTCGAGGCCATGCGGGCCGATGGACGGTGGACGGCGATGTACAACCGCTGGCTCGCCCCGACGCTCGGGACCGGCACCGGCCAGCCGACGCCGACCTACGGCCGCGGGTGAGCATCGTGCCGCGCGGCGCCGTTCTCTCGCCCCAAGCGCCGGGGCGCATGGGGCAGCAGTTGGACCCCGCGGTCGCCCAGACATATCTGGCTGATCTCGGTGAGTGGGTGCTCGCGCGCCGTGAGGAACTGGACCAGCTCGACCAGGCCGCCCTCGCCTCCGAACGGCGGGCCGAACTCACCGGTGACCTGACCCTCTCGATGGCGCTGTGGAAGGCCGTGAGCGATCGGCACGACCTGCTGCTCGCGACCTGGGACGGTGGGCGGGTCGGTCCGGCCGAGCGCGAGCGGCTCTCGGTGCTCATCTGGGGTCGCCTCGACGCCAGTCTCGACCCGGTGGCCCTGGACGCCGCCGGGCGTCACGGCGCCGGCGCGCTCGCGGTGTCCCTGCCCGAAGCCTGTCGCCTGTCCGACGCCCTCGCCGGGCAACTGCGGGTCCGACTGGCCCTCGACCCCGCCGCCGACGAGAACGCCCGCCGGATCAAGGCCCTGCGCGCGCAGCTGGAGCGACTCCGTGACCAAGTCGCTCTCGAGCCCAGTGTCAGCCGCGACGCGGCCGGCCGGCAACGCGACGAACTGGCAGCCCGCACCGACGACCTCGTCGCTCGCTTCGACCGGGGCGGCGACGTCGGCGGACTGCTCGGGCCGCTCGAGAACGACGCCGCCCGTCTCGAACGCGACCTCATCGTCGGTGGCGTGAAACGGCGTGAACTCGTCGACGACGTCCGCGACCTCACCGAGCGCCGGGACGCCCTCTCCGCCCGAGGCAAGGCCGTCGAATCCCTTGCGGCACAGGCAGTTGCCGCTGTGGACCCCTCCCCGAACTATGCCGTCCCCGATGTCGACGCGCTGGGACCGGTGCCGACGTCGGCGGGTGAGATCGCGGCATACCGAGGGAGGCTGGAGCGGGTGGGTCGCGCGATCGACATCGCCCAGGACGCGTATGCCGCGGCCCTCCACGAGCGCGACGACCTCCTCGCAGCGCTGGCCGCGTCCCGGACGATGGCCGGAGCCGCGGGGGTCGCATCGATGCCCGATGTCCTCTCGGCGGATCGGCTGGCGACCGACCTGCTCGAACGCTCGCCGTCACCGGTCCCGGTGGCCAAAGCGGCCGTGGACCTGCATCGCGCATGGGTGGCGTGGTGGTCCTCCCCGGGTGGGGAGCGCACCGCTCGACGACTGGGATTGGGGAAGGACACAGCATGACTGCCTGCACGCAACCGGGGTGCACCGGGTCGATCGTCGACGGCTACTGCGATGTGTGCGGGTCGCCCGGCGGCAGCGGCAGCGGCGGTGACAGTGGCAGTGGCAGTGGCAACTCCACACCGAATCCCGCCAATAGTGCACTTTCTGCCGCCGCCGAGGGCGGGCGGTGCGCCCAGCCGGGCTGCTCGGGGACGATCGTCGACGGCTACTGCGATGTCTGTGGCACACCAGGATCCGCGGCCGGGGTCGGCGGTTCTGCCGCCGCACCAAAACCCACCAATAGTGCAGTTTCTGGGGGCGGGGGAGTCGGCTCGGGACCGATCGAGGAGGACGCCACCCGGGCCACGCCGATGGGCCACACGCCCTCCACCGCGAGTGCCTCGACCCGATTGGGTTCTGCCGCATTGGGATCGGCCCGGGTGGGCACGTCAGCGACTCGGCGCGTGCGCAGTGGGTCGACCAGGCTCCGCTCGGCGCGACTAGGCGCCGGGCTGACGCGCGTCCCACCGGCACCGGCCGTGGATGCGGCCAAGGCGATCAATCCCAACCCACAGGTCCCGGAGGACAAGCGCAACTGCTCGGTCTGCGGGGCGCCGGTAGGCCGCTCCATCGACGGACGACCCGGGCGCGAGGAGGGCTTCTGCCCGAAGTGCGGCGCGGCATACTCCTTCACCCCGAAACTCCACTCCGGTGACCTCGTGGCCGGGCAGTACGAAGTGGCCGGCGCACTCGCCCACGGCGGTCTCGGATGGATCTACCTCGCCCGTGACCGCAATGTCTCCGACCGTTGGGTCGTGCTCAAGGGCCTGCTCAACTCCGGCGACAAGGACGCCCTCGCCGCGGCGATCGCCGAGCAGCGCTTCCTCGCCCAGGTCGAGCACCCGCTCATCGTCGAGATCTACAACTTCGTCACCCACGACGACGCTGGCTACATCGTCATGGAGTACGTCGGGGGCAAGTCGCTCAAGCAGATCCTCAAGGCGCGGATGTCCGAGACGGGCGGTGCCTACAACCCGTTGCCCGTCGACCAGGCCCTCGCCTACATCATCGAGATCCTGCCCGCCTTCCAGTACCTCCACGACCTCGGCCTGGTCTACTGCGACTTCAAGCCCGACAACCTCATCCAGGTCGGCGACGCCGTCAAGCTCATCGACCTCGGCGGGGTGCGGCACATCGACGACCAGGAGTCGGCGATCTACGGGACGGTCGGCTACCAGGCGCCCGAGGTCGCGGAGGTGGGGCCGACCGTCGCGTCGGACATCTGGACGATCGGGCGCACCCTGCTGGTGCTCTGCATGGAGTTCAAGGGCTACCAGTCGACCTACCTCTCCTCGCTGCCCGACCCGGCGAGCACGCCGCTCTTCCAGGAGTACGACTCGCTCTACTGGCTGATCGCCAAGTGCTGCGCCCTCGACCCGGACGATCGGTTCGCGTCCGCCGACGAGTTGCGGGTGCAGGCGCTCGGGGTCTTGCGCGAGGTCGTCGCGCAATCGACCGAAGGCACGGCACTCACTTCGTCCGCCTCCCAACTCTTCACCACTCCCGCGGTGGCGACGGCCACCCTCGACTGGTCGCAATTGCCGTGGCTGCGTGCGGACACCTCCGATCCGCAGCACTCCTGGTTGTCCTCGGTCGCGCCGGGCGATCCGAAGCAGCGTCTGGCCGACCTGGACGAGGCGCCTGAATACACGGCGGAGGTGGGGCTCGCCAAGGGTTACGAGCATGTGCGCTCCGGCGATGCCGCGGGCGCCATCGCCGAGGGCAAGCGGATCCTCGACCTCGACCCCTGGGACTGGCGGGCGCTGTGGCTCTTCGGAGTTGCCGCCCTGCAACAGGGCCAGGCACCCGTGGCTCGCGACAACTTCAATGCCGTCTACCGACAGGTCCCCGGCGAGTTGGCTCCCAAGTTGGGGCTCGCGATCGCGTGCGAGGCCAGCGGCGAGGGCGGTGTCGCCGAGAGCCTCTACCGCACCTGCGCCTCCACCGATGCGGCCTACCTGCCGCCCGCGGCCTTCGGGATGGCCCGGTTGCGGGCGGCTCGCGGCGATGCCGAGGGTGCGGTCAAGGCGCTCGACCTGGTGCCGAGCACGAGTCGCGGTTTCGGAGAGTCGCGACGGTTGCGTGCCACCTACCTCCTCACCGGCGCGACCGACCTCGGGCGTCTCGACGCGGCATACCGTTCCTTGGACGGGGTGCGGATGGACGTCACCGAGCGCGAGGGCATCTCTGCCCGCATCCTCGAGCGGGCGGTCCAGGTCGTGGGGTCCGGTGGTCGGAAGCCGGGCACCGTCGGGCCGTATGCCGCGGACGAGGTTTCGCTGCGCGCGGCCCTCGAGGAGCGCTACCGGCTGTTGGCGCGCGAGGCGGGGACCCGCGAGGAGCGGATCGACCTGGTCAATCGCGCCAATGCGGTCCGGAACTGGAGCCTGACGTGACGTGCTCTTCCTGTGGTGCCGACCTGGCCGCTGATGCCCTCTTCTGTGAGGCATGCGGCGCGAAAGTCGGTTCAGGACAGGCGCCGACGGCGCTGACGGTGCCGGTCGGAGCAACTGACGAGGACAGCCCGATCAGCACGCCGACAGCGGTCCGCGCACCCGTGGAGGTGTCGGCGCCGCAAGCCCGCACGTGCGCCGAGTGTGGCGGCACGGTGGGCGGCGACGGCTATTGCGAGTCCTGCGGTCTCAAGGCGGCCAGCGAGCGCGACCATTTCCGCGAGGCCCCGACGGCCTGGGTGGGCGGGGTGTGCGATCGCGGGATCGTGCACACGCGCAACGAGGATGCGATGGCCCTGTGGGCCGACGATGCCGCCCCACGACGGGCAGTGCTCGTCGTGTGCGACGGGGTGTCCTCGTCGAAGGACTCGGACGTGGCGTCCCTGGCCGGCGCCCGGGCCGCGCGGGAGGTGCTGCGACCAGCAATGCCGCAGGGCATGGGCACGGCCGAGAGCGCCGACGCCGCCGCAACCAAGGTGCTGACCTCCGCTGCCGCAGCCGCCAACACCGCGGTCGTCGCCAACACCGATCCGGCGTCCGAATCACCGGCGTCGTGCACCTTCGTGGCCGTGACGATCGACGGGAACCTGCTGCGGCACGCGAACATCGGTGACTCGAGGGCGTATTGGTTTCCCGACGGCGCTGCCGGCATGCAACTGACGGTGGACGACTCGATGGCCCAGATGCTGCTGGCCGGTGGCGCTCCGCGTGCGGAGGCCGAGGCTGCTCCGCAGGCGCATGCCATCACCAAGTGGCTCGGCCGGGACAGCCCCGACATCGTGCCGGTGGTCGGATCCCTCGTCGTCGACGGTCCGGGCTGGGCGATGGCGTGCTCGGACGGCCTCTGGAACTACGCGTCGGAGCCGAGCGCGATCCGGGCCCAGATGGATGCGGCAGGCACGACCGACCCCGGTGCCCTGGCACTCGCACTCGTCGAGTTCGCCAAGGCGGCCGGCGGCCACGACAACATCACCGTCGCCCTGGCCCGCGTGGAGCCCTGACCGGCCTCCGCGGCCTACCGCTGCCTCGAGCTGGGTCCCGCCGAACTAACTGCAGACGAGAAGGCAACCGTTCGCGATGCCGCCCTGGGCGCCATGGCGCTGGTCTCCCGCGCCGACCCCGGCTTCTTCGCCACCTTCAAGGAGTCGGTGGCCGGCTCCCGCGCGCTCGCCGCAGCTCCGGAGGGCGTGCGCGACCTGCTCAAGGCCGAGGGCTTCCCGACGCCGCCGCGTGGCACCGCTGAGGAGGTCACTCCGGCGGTCATGGACCAGCTCGGGGCCGCGGTCGGACTGCTCCAGGGCAAGGCGCCCGAGCAGGTCGAGGGGTTCAAGGCCGTCGTCCTCGGGGCCTGCGACGCGGTCGCCAATGCCTCCAAGGGCGTCGCACCCGAGGAGAGTGCCGTCATCGACCAGGTGCGCAGAGCCCTCGCCGATGCCGACCCAGGCCCGGCCTCCGCTGAGGACGTCGAGGGCCGTCACCGTCTTGGCCAAGACACCCGGGTGGCGGTAGGTGACGCCCGTGACGAGGGTGCCGAGCTCGATGCGGGAGGTGAGCGCCGCGGCATACGCCAAGGCGGAGTACCCCTCGAGCATGTCGAGTTCTGGCGGGCCGATCATCGAGATTTGGAAGAAGTGGTCCATCACCCAGAGTGAGGTGAACCCGGCGTCCTCGGCATTGCGCGCGATCCGCCCGAAGGCGGGCCCAATGGAGGCCGGTGCGCCCGGCCAGGAGAAGTAGGAGACCTGCAGCCCGAAGTCCATCGCCTCATCCTTCACCCACGCTCCCGCTGGAAGCAGTCGTCAGGTTGAATGGTCTGACACACGCAGGGCAGGACGACGAAGGGGAGACGATGGCCGACTTCACCGCGGCGGTGTACCAGAACGAGTTCCTCGCCGACGGGGGCACCGATGTACAGGCGATCGTGTCGGTCACCTGCGCCAACGCCGGCAAGGCCGGCCAGGGCGGCAGCGGGGACGCCGGCGAGATCATCATCATCGACACATCGGGCTCGATGGGTGTCGAGACGATGGAGGGTGCCAAGGCGGCCGCGATCGCGGCGCTCAACGAGATCGTCGACGGCACCTGGTTCTCGGTCATCTCGGGCAATGGCGCGGCCTTCCTTGCCTACCCGAACGTCCGCTCCGGCCCGGGCATGGTCAGGATGGATGACCGCACCCGAGGCGAGGGGGCCCGCGCCATCAATGCCCTCAGCGCGGCCGGCGGCACCGTCATCTCCACGTGGCTCGACCTCGCGGGCACGCTCTTCGCGTCGGTCCCCGAGGTCACCCAGCGCCACGTGCTGCTCCTCACCGACGGCGAGAACAACGAGCCCGCCTCGGTGCTCGATGCCGCCATCAAGCGCGCCACCAACTACTACCAGGCGGACTGCCGAGGCGCCGGCACCGATTGGAAGGTCTCGGAGATCCGCCGCATCGCGCAGGCCCTGCTCGGGACGGTCGACATCATCCCGGAGCCGGCCCAGATGGAAGCGCAGTTCCAGGAGATCATGCGGGCCTCCATGTCGCGCGGTGTCTCCGATGCCCAGTTGCGGGTGTGGACACCCCAGGGCGCGCAGGTCGTCTTCGTCCGGCAGGTGCTGCCCACCGTCGAGGACCTCACTGCTCGGCGTACGGCTGTCAATGACCTCACCGGTGCCTACCCCACCGGCGCCTGGTCCGACGAAACCCGTGACTACCACGTGAGCGTGCGTCTGCCCGCCAAGGCGCTCGGCCAGGAGCAACTCGCCGCGCGCGTGCAGATCGCGATCGGTGACGACGTCAAGGCGCAGGGCTTGGTCAAGGCCAAGTGGAGTTCGGACGACAACCTCACCGCGCGGATCGACTCCCAGGTCGCGCACTACACCGGCCAGACCGAGTTGGCCGCCGTGATCCAGGAGGGCCTGGCCGCGAAGTCGGCCGGCAACGAGGAGCTCGCGACGACCAAGTTGGGCCGTGCCGTCCAGCTCGCCGCCGAGACCGGCAACGACGAAGCCACGGCCAAGCTGCGCAAGGTCGTCGACGTCCAGGACGCCGAGGCCGGCACCGTCCGCCTGAAGAAGGCGGTCGAGAAGGCTGACGAGATGGCCCTGGACACTGCCTCGACGAAGACGACGCGGGTGCGCAAGTGAAGTGCCCGGCCGGCCACGAGTCGGCGGCCACGGACTACTGCGACATCTGCGGCGAGGCGATGGACCCCGCAGCGTCGATGGACCCCGCAGCGTCCGGGGATTCCGTCGCCACAGCGACGGAATCCCCGGACGCAAGCGCAGGGGCGACGGGGGTGCCGGCGGAGGGGGACCCGCCGTGCCCGAACTGCGGCATACCCAATCCGCCGGAGGCGCTCTTCTGCGAGAACTGTGGCTACGACCACACGACCGGCGCCATGCCACGACGTGAGGACCCGGCCGCCTCGACGGCCCCTGACACGAACACCTCTCCAGCACTGGCCAAGGCCTGGGTTGCCGAGGTCTGGATCGACCCCCAGTGGTATGCCGCGCAGGAGAGTCCCGATCCGCTCCCGTCCCCGGGCCTGCCGGCCGTCGTCGTCCTCAAGCACACGTCACTCCTCATCGGCCGGACGTCGGTGAGTCGCGGGATCACGCCCGACATCGACTGCGGAAACGACAACGGCGTCTCGCGGCGGCATGCGCAACTGACGACGGACGGGACACGCTGGTTCGTCGAGGACCTGCAGTCGAGCAATGGCACCTTCGTCGGGGACGCGACCGGCACCCCGCCCACGTCGCCGATCGCGATCGGGCGCAAGGTCGAGGTGGCCGAGGACGCCCGAATCTATGTGGGGTCGTGGACGCGGATCGTGCTGCGTGAGGCGCTCGACGGCGAGGTCTAGTCCGGATCCGACGTGCGCGGGTGCCGCGATGGCCCGACGGCGGGTCTCAGTCCGGCGTGACCTCGCGAACCCTGCCCTCGTCGACCTCCCAGCGGCGGGTCAGGCGCACTGACTCCAGCATCCGCCGGTCGTGGGTGACGAGCAGCACGGTGCCGCCGAAGGCGTCGATCGCCTGCTCCAACTGCTCGATGGCGGGCAGGTCCAGGTGATTGGTCGGCTCGTCGAGGACGAGGAGATTGACCCCGCGCGCCTGGAGCAGCGCGAGGGCCGCCCGAGTGCGTTCGCCGGGGGACAGCGATCCGGCCGGTCGGGCGACGTGGTCGGCGCCGAGGCCGAACTTGGCCAGCAAGGTGCGCACCTGCGCGTGCGTCCAGTGCGGCATCTCCTCCTCGAAGGCTCGTCCCAAGGTGGCCTCGGACTCGAAGGCCGTGCGGGCCTGGTCGACCTCACCGACGACGACGGCCGACCGCAGGCCGGCGGAGCCGCGCGTGGGTGCCAACCGGCCCAGGAGCAGCGCCAGCAGGGTGGACTTGCCGGCCCCATTGGGACCCGTGATCGCCACGCGATCGCCGAGGTCGAGTTGGAGGTCGACAGGCCCCAGCTCGAAGGTGCCGCGTGCGACGGACGCGCCACTGGCGACCGCCACGATGTCGCCGGAGCGGCCGGCGGAGGCGATGGTGAACTGCAGGTGCCACTCCTTGCGTGGCTCCTCGACGACCGCGAGCCGCTCGATCATCCTCTCGGTCTGCTTGGCCTTCGCCGCCTGCTTCTCGGATGTCGCCTGCGCGTGATGACTGACGAACTTGTCACGCTCCTTCTTGGTCTTCCTCTTGCGCAAGGCATTGCGCGTGCCCTTGTCCATCCACGCCCGCTGTCGTCGGGCCCGCTCCTCGAGCCCCGCCTTGCGCGCGGTGTAGTCCTCGTAGGACTCACGCGCCTGACGTCGGGCGATGGAGCGTTCCTCCAGATAGGAGTCGTAGGAGCCGCCGTAAACGGCGACGCGTTGCAGGGATCGGTCGATCTCGACGACCGAAGTGACTGTCCGAGAGAGGAACTCGCGATCATGACTGACCAGCACAAGGGGTGCGTCGAGGGAGAGCACGAAGTCCTCCAATGCGTCGAGCCCGGCCAGGTCGAGGTCGTTGGTCGGTTCGTCGAGCAGGTAGGCGTCGTAGCGCGACACGAGCAGCCCGGCCAGCGAGACCCGCGCCGCCTGCCCGCCCGAGAGGGACCGAACTTCACGGTCGAGGTCGACCCGCAACCCGAGGTCGGCCGTCACAACGTCGAGTCGCTCCTCGACATCCGCGCCGCCGAGGGCCAACCATGTGTCGAGCGCCACGGCATACGCCTCGTCGGCGGCGGGGTCACCGGTCGCGAGTTGCTCGGCGGCAGCCTCCATCCGCGTGGAGGCGTCGGCAACCCCGGTGCGGCGCAGGACCTGCCCGCGGATCGTCTCTCCCGGTCGCGCCTCGGGTTGTTGGGTGAGGAAGCCGAGGTGGGCATCGCGCGGTGACACCGTGACCGACCCGGCGTCGGGGGTCCGCAGGCCGGCGAGCAGGCGGAGAATGGTCGACTTACCGGCGCCATTGGGTCCGACCAGGCCGACGACGTCACCGGGCGCCACCACCAGGTCCAGACCCGAGAAGAGCTCGCGATCGCCGAAGGCCGCGGCCACCCCTCGGGCCTGGATCGTCGCGCTCACCGCACAATCCTTTCACCGTATGCCGTGAGCGCGCTCCTACGTTTGTGCTCGCGGGCCGCCGGTCGCCGACCGCCGGCCCACCCTGGTGCCATGCACCGCGCGGACGCACCGTGCGGGAACATCCGCGGCAACTGGGAACAACCCCGTCAACCGATCGGTGGACACGGCGATCAACCGGCCGTTGGTGCCGACGGGCCGGTCCACTTGGCAGGATCGGTGTCATGGGGAACAACGCGATCAGCATGCGGGGACTGACCAAGACCTACGGGAGCAAACGAGCCGTTGACGGGATCGACCTCGACATCGCGTCCGGAGAGGTCTTCGCGATCCTCGGACCGAACGGGGCCGGCAAGACGACGACCGTCGAGATCCTCGAGGGTTACCGTGACCGCGACGCGGGTGATGTCCGCGTCCTCGGCACCGACCCACAGGGAGCGAATCGCCACTGGCGCAACCGGGTCGGGATCGTCCTGCAGTCCACGACCGGCCTCGACCTGTTGACGCCGCGGGAGGCGCTGCGGGCCAACGCGAAGTTCTATTCACAGACCCGCGACCTCGACGAGGTGATTCACGCCGTTGGCCTCGATGAGAAGGCCGACGCCCGGATTGCCGGCCTCTCCGGCGGCCAGAAGCGGCGCGTCGACGTCGGCCTGGGCATCATCGGCAGGCCAGAACTGCTCTTCCTCGACGAGCCGACGACCGGCTTCGACCCGCAGGCTCGTCGCGACTTCTGGCAGCTCATCCGCAGCCTCGCCGACGAGGGCACGACGATCGTGCTGACGACGCACTATCTCGATGAGGCCGAGGCGCTCGCTGACCGCGTCGGAGTCATCGCCGGCGGCAAGCTCCTCGCCCTCGACACCCCGACGGGACTCGGTGGCCGCGACACCGAGGAGGCGACCATCGTGTGGGAGGAGGCGGGCACCCGGCATACCCTCCGCTCGGCGGAACCCACCGCGGAGGTGGGCCGGCTGTCGGCGCGGTTCGGCGGGGAGGTGCCCGGCCTGCAGGTGACCCGACCCAGCCTCGAGGACGTCTACCTCGAGCTCATCCGACCACATGTCGACGCCGATGCACTCGCGGCCGGCTCGACCACGGGGGAGGTGGCCTGATGAACGCGCTGGCCATGGGATGGGAACGCACCCTGCTCGAACTCAAGATGTACTCGCGCGAAAAGGAAGCCGTCTTCTTCAACTTCCTCTTCCCGATCCTGCTGCTCGTCATGTTCTCGACGATCTTCGGAGGCCAGTTCAGCGCCGCGGACAAGGCGGCCGGCATGAACGCGGGCCGACTCTTCCTGCCCGGACTGATCGCTGCGGGCGTCATGCTGACCAGCTTCCAGACGATGGCGATGTCGGTGACCGTGGAGCGCGATGACGGCACGCTCAAGCGGCTGCGCGGCACCCCGATGCCGCCGGTGGCCTACTTCCTCGGCAAGGTCGGACTCGTTCTCGCCACCTCGGTCGCGCAGCTCATCGCCCTGCTCCTCGTGGCGCGCTTCCTCTACGATGTCCAACTGCCCACCGACGCCGGTCGCTGGTTGACTTTGGCCTGGGTCTTCTTCCTCGGCAGTTTCGGGGGCACCGTTCTCGGCATTGCCTATTCGTCTCTCGGCACGGCTCGATCGATCGGTGCCGTCGTCATCGCGCCGGCCCTGGTGCTGCAGTTCATCTCGGGCGTTTACTTCGCCTTCAAGGACATCCCCAGTTGGTTGCAGCAGGTCGCCGCGATCTTCCCGCTGAAGTGGGTGGCCCAGGGCATGCGGTCAGTCTTCTACCCGGATGCGTTGGCGAGCCAGGAGATGGCGCACGCGTGGGAGCCCGGTCGCACGGCGATCGTCCTCGGGTTGTGGGCGATCGGTGGCCTGCTGCTCTGCGCCAAGACCTTCAGCTGGTACAAGCGCGGCACGACCTGAGGCAGGATGGCTGGCATGGCGACTCCGCTGACCCGGGTCGAGCACCGATCGTCCGAGGCGGACCTCGACGCGATGTGGGCCGAGCAGGAGAACGCCTGGCACCTCGGCTTCGCCCTCATCTGGGCGAGCACCTTCGTGGTGGTCGTCCTGGCACCTGCTGGGCACCTCGGCAGGCTTCCCGAGATGGCCCTCCTGGTCGTGCTCGCCGTCGTGTATGCGGCGTTCGGCGTTCCGGGGATGCGGGCCGGTGGCGAACGGCGGGGGCACGCCTATCTCGTCCTGGCCTGGCTCTGCGTCCTGGGGATGCAGGTGCTCAACGCGGACACCCAGTCGTGGTTGCTGTACTTCATCCTCTTCCCCCATCTGTGGGTCGTCCTGCACACGAGGTTGGCCATCATCACGACGGTGCTCATCCTCGCCGCCCTGGCGGTCATCCGGATAGCGCAATCCGATGGCTCGCGTGAGGTCCTCACGAGCATCGGCCTCAGCAGCGTCATCTCCCTGGGGCTCTCCCTCGCTCTGGGTCTGTTCATCGACCGGATCCTGCGTGAGGCGCAGACCCGGGCCCGCACCATCGACGAGCTCAACGCCACGCGCAACGAACTCTCCGCCGCAGAACGTGACAGGGGGGTGCTCGAGGAGCGAGAGCGGCTGTCTCGCGAGATCCACGACACCCTCGCGCAGGGGTTCACGTCGGTGCTGGCCCTGTCGCGGGCGGCCGACGCGGCACTGGCCCGAGGCGACGTCGACACCGCCCGGGAGCGGCTCGCCCTCGTCGACGCGACCGCCCGGGACAACCTCAGTGAGGCCCGATTGATCGTCGCCGATCTGACGCCGGGGCACCTCCAGTCGCGCACGCTGGTGGAAGCGCTCGGTCGGCTGACGGCAGCGGTCTCGGCCGAGAGCAAGGTGCCGACCGCCCTCAGCGTCCTTGGGGACCCGGCACCGCTCGGCGGGTCGGGTGAGGTCGTGCTGCTGCGGTCGGCCCAGGAGGCCCTGGCCAATGTACGGCGACACGCACACGCGCAACGGTCCACCGTGACGGTCGACTATCGCGGCGCGGATGTCGTGGTCCTGACCGTCGCGGACGACGGCCGCGGGTTCGAGCCGGCCGCTGCCGCGGAGGGCGCCACCGGTGGCGGGTTCGGCCTTGACGGTGTGCGAGCGCGGGCCCTGGAGATCGGTGGGGCGGCGACCATCGAGAGCCGGCCTGGTGCCGGAACGCGGGTGCGCGTGGAGGTGCCGCGATGAGCAGGGTACTGCCGGGCGGCTCGCCCACCGGTGCGGCCACTCGGGCCATCCGGGTGCTGGTCGTCGATGACCACCCCGTCGTGCGAGCCGGCATGGTCGCGATGCTCTCGGAGGAACCGGGGCTTGTCGTCGTGGGTGAGGCAGCCAATGGTGCCGAGGCACTGGGGGTCATCGCGCGACTGATGCCGGACGTCGTGCTGATGGATCTGCGAATGCCGGTCATGGATGGCGCCGAGGCGACCGCCCGGATCGTCGGTGCTGGTGGCGCGGGGGTCCCCCAAGTGCTCGTGCTCACGACCTACGACACGGACGCTGACATCGTGCGCTCGGTCGAGGCCGGTGCGCGCGGTTACCTGCTCAAGGACGCGCCCCCGGCGCAGATCGCCGAAGCCATCCAGCGCGCTGCCCGCGGGGAGACCGTGCTGGCGCCGGCGGTCGCGGCCCGGCTGGCCGATCGGATGCGGGCCCCGATGGGGACTCCGGAGTTGACGGCACGCGAGATCGAGGTGCTCGCGCTGGTCGCGCAGGGCCAGTCCAACGCCGAGGTCGGACGCTCCCTCTTCATCGGCGAGGCGACCGTCAAGACCCACCTGGTGCGGGTCTTCGCCAAGCTGGGAGTGAGCGATCGCACGGCAGCGGTGACCGCGGCATACCGGCTGGGCTTGTTGCCGCCGCCCGGCTGATCCCGAAACTGCACAATTGTGAGTTTTCGGTCGGCCCAACCCGAAACTGCACAATTGTGAGCGTCCGGTCGGCTGATCCCGAAACTGCACAATTGTGAGTTTTCGGTCGGCCCGAGATCAGTCGAGTTCGTCCTTGACGACGTCGACAATCTCCTCGCGGATCTCGCCGAGTTCTTTGGCCTCCTTGCGGTGCTTCCACCACTCGAAGAGCATCGGCAGCACGGACAGCAAGACGATGACGATGACCGCCTTGTCGATCTGCTCGCCGAGGACGGGGAAGGCCGCGCCCAGGAAATAGCCGACGAGCACGAGGCCGAAGACCCAGAGGGCCGCGCCCACGGCCGACCACGTGAAGAAGCGCTTGCGGTCCATTTGGCCGATGCCCGCGACGACCGTCACGAAGGTGCGCACGATCGGGACGAAGCGACCGATGACCAGGGCCTTGTTGCCGTGCTTGTCGAAGAACTTCTCGGTCTGGTCGAAGTACTTGCGCTTGATGATGCGTCCGTCGCGCTGGCGCAACTTCGGTCCGATGGCTCTCCCTATCTCGTAGCCCGCGATGTTGCCGCCGATTGCGGCCACGAAGAGCCCGACGAGGGCCACGGGGAGGCTCACGTGGAGGTTGCCGCCGGCCACGAACAGGCCGACGGCGAAGAGCAGCGAGTCGCCGGGCAGGATCGGGAAGAGCAGGCCGCACTCGATGAACACGATGACCAGAGCGATGACGAAGAACTCGGTGCCGAAGCGCTCGAGGAGCCACGCGGGGTCCATCCAGCTCGGGCCGAGCGAGGCGGGCAGGGCAGCAGGGAGCATCGTCAGCACGTCGGCGATCACCTGACAAGGGTATGGGCCTTCTCTGGGCGCGCGCTGGACGCGCCCTATCGTGGCGCTGTGGTCGAGTCACCGGAGCGAGATGTGGGCGTCGGTCCCTGGACGGGCCCGTGGCCCGAGGACGCGCGCCTCGACCCCGAGTTGCTGCGCGAGGGTGACCGGCGCAACGTCGAGGACCGCTTTCGTTACTGGCGGCACGACGCGATCGTCGCCGACCTCGACCGCACTCGCTTCCCGCTGCACATCGCGATCGAGAACTGGGAGCACGACTTCAACATCGGCTCGATCGTCCGCACCGCCAACGCCTTCAATGTCGCCGCCTTCCACATCGTCGGCAAGCGTCGCTGGAACCGTCGGGGCGCGATGGTCACCGATCGCTACCAGCACGAGATCCATCACGGCACAGCCGACGACCTCGCCACGTGGGCGGCGCACCAGGGCGAGGGTCGCGGCATACCCATCCTCGGGATCGACAACGTGCCCGGTTCCATCCCCATCGAGGGGTATGCCGTGCCGCGGGCGTGCGTGCTCGCCTTCGGCCAGGAGGGGCCCGGGTTGTCAGACGCGATGCGCCAGGTGTGCGACGTGATCCTGCACATCACGCAGTTCGGGTCGACCCGCTCCATCAACGCCGGCGCCGCCGCGGCCATCGCCATGCACGCATGGATCGAACAACACGCCTGAGCGATGTCACTGCGTGGCGGTCACCACGCTTGGCGCCCGCGATGGCCTCGGCCTCGGCGAGTGCCGACCGGCGGGACGTCTCGCCCTCACCGGTGCGTGATGCCGGTCTTCCTGTCCACCAAACCCCTCGGTCACGGCCTGACCGAGGCCCAGCTACTGTCCTTGCTCGACTTCCTCTCCGAACGCAAGGACTGACGGTGACCCCCGAGGCTCTCCTCGCCGAGTTCCGCCGACAGGTCCGGCTGGCCCAGAAGGACGGCGGACCGTTCGACATCACCGAACGCGTCGGATTGGTCCATCGCACCTATCCCGAGAATCCCGAGTGGGACGGCGCGACGATCGAGTCCCCCCTCGGGCTCGGGGACGACGAGGAGCAGATCGAGGCAGCGATCGCTGCGGAAGTCGACTTCTTCACCGGGCGTGGCCAGGCCTTCGAGTGGAAGACCTATGCCGACGACGAGCCGGCCGACCTCGTCGATCGACTCGTCCGGCACGGGTTCGAGGCCGGCGACGTCGAGGTCGTCATGCTCGGTGAGGCCGCTGACCTGGTCGATGACATCGCGGCACCGGAGGGCGTGCGGATCCGTGAGTTCGCCGGCGAGGACTGGGAACGGGTCCGCGTCCTCATGGACGGGGTGTGGGGCACCGCGTCGAGCTGGGTCAACGACGCGCTGCGGGCGGAGCAGGAACGCGACCCCGCTTTGCTCAGACCCGTTCTCGCCGAGGAGATTGGCGGGCTCCAACGCGTCATTTCGTATGCCGCGGTCCGGCTCACGCCGGGTGTGGACTTCGCCGGGTTGTGGGGTGGGACAACGCATGCGCAGTGGCGCGGGCGGGGGCTCTATCGCGCCCTCACGGCATACCGGGCACGCCTGGCCCTCGACGCCGGACACCCCTACGTGCGGGTGGACACCTCACCAGACAGTCGGCCGATCCTCACCCGGCTCGGCCTGCACCAAGTGACGACGACGACCCCGTGCGTCCTCGACCCAAGGGGATCATCCCGGTCAGGGTGAGACCCGCGATCGGCACGAGTGGCCACCACCAGTTCACCCCGTCTCTGTCGACGATTCCGAACATCGCCATCACGCCGAGACCCGCGCACATGGCGACACAGGCGAGGACGGCGAGCCACGCGGGCGGGGCCGGCCGCTCATCCTTGGCCGGTGATTCGAAGCGCCCGAAGACGGCGATGCAGCCGATCGTCACCGCCGCGAGCACGGCCCACCAGAGTGGCCGTGTCGCCCACCAGGCCCTGGACAACGGTTCGCTGTGCAAGCCAAAACCGCCCAGTGCCAACGAGACCCCGATGACCAGCACCATCGCCGTGAGGTGCCACAGGTAGAGCGTCATGATCCGCGCATTGACGAGGATCGTGAACCGCCACGGCTTCGGCCGGCGCAACCACCGCTCGAGCACCGGCTCGAGAGCGAGCAACAGGCCACCTTGCAGGAGCCCGAGGAAGCCGAGGGTGACACGGGTCGGGAAGGAGTTGTTTAGGGTGGCGTTGTCCAGGCCCACCATCGACACCGGGTAGGGGCCGAGCCAGACGAGCAGGACAGTGCCCACCGCACCGATCGCGGCCAGCAGCAACCGAATTCGTATGCCGTGCAGTCGCCCGTCGAGCCAGGCGAACCCGATCATGTGGACCGCGCCGAACACGATGACATAGTTCGGGAAACCGGCCAGATCGCTCCCGGTCCGGATGCTCACGAGGTCCACCAGGCCACCCAGCAGCAGGAACCCGGCCACGGCCCACCACCCCAGTCGTTCCCACAGCGCGAGGGCCGCCGGCGCGAGCGCCACGACCATGACGTAGGCGGCGAGGAACCACGTCGGCACCAGCGCCACCTGTGAGGCGGTGCGCAGAGTTCCGCCCGGCACGCCCGCGGCATACGCGATCGAGGCGATGGCCAGCCACACGATCAGGAGCGGGATCACGGGGGTGCCGAGGCGACGCAGGCGCGAACGCAACCACGCGGCATACCCCTCGCCGCGACGGCGAGCAGAGCGCCAGGACAACGCATTCGCGTAGCCGCCCACCATGAAGAAGACCGGCATCACCTGGATCACCCACGTTAACGGATGGGTCCAGGTGGCCAGGTTGAGGATCTGGTCGGGGACCAGGCTGCCGTCGCGGACGACCACGGCCGCCGCGGTCCAGTGCCCGAAGGCCACGACGAGGATCGCCAGGGCCCGCAGGAAGTCGACGACCCGGTTGCGGCTGTCCGGTGTCGCCTCGGCGAGCGCCCCCACGTCCATGGACCGCATCCTGCCGCGCCGAGACCCGCGGCGTCTCGATCCGTGGGAGGACGGCGGGCGATCCGTCCATGTGCCGATCCCTTGCGCGCCGTCACCCGCCGAGTGGGAGGATCGGAGGTGGAAAGTGATCCCGCTCACGAGGAGAAGCAATGCCCATCGCCACCCCCGAGGTCTACGCCGAGATGCTCGACCGGGCCAAGAACGGCTCGTTCGCCTACCCGGCCATCAACATCACGTCCAGCCAGACCGTGACCGCCGCCATCCGTGGCTTCGCCGAGGCCGGCTCGGACGGCATCATCCAGGTCTCGACCGGTGGCGCGGAATACGCCTCGGGCTCGACGATCAAGAACATGGTGACCGGTGCCAAGGCCCTCGCCCTCTACGCCGAGGAGGTCGCGAAGAACTACCCCGTCAACATCGCCCTCCACACCGACCACTGCCCGAAGGACAAGCTCGACGGCTTCGTCCGCCCGCTCATCGCGGCGAGCACCGAGCGCGTCAAGGCTGGCGGCCTGCCGATCTTCCAGAGCCACATGTGGGACGGCTCGGCCGTGCCGCTCGCCGAGAACCTGCAGATCGCCGAGGAGCTGCTGGCGGCCTGCAAGGCGGCCAACATCATCCTGGAGATCGAGGTCGGCGTCGTGGGCGGCGAGGAGGACGGGGTCGAGAACGCGATCAACGACAAGCTCTACTCGACGCCCGAGGACGCCATCGCCACCGTGCGTGCGCTCGGGTCCGGCGAGAACGGCTACTACATGACCGCGCTCACCTTCGGCAACGTCCACGGCGTCTACAAGCCGGGCAACGTCAAGCTCCGCCCGGAGGTCCTCAAGGCCGCGCAGGACGCCGCCGCGGCAGAGTTGGGCCTGGCCGCCGGGTCCAAGCCCTTCCACCTGGTCTTCCACGGCGGCTCGGGCTCGCTGCCGCAGGAGATCTCCGACGCCGTCGATTACGGCGTGGTGAAGATGAACGTCGACACCGACACGCAGTACGCCTTCACTCGCCCGGTCGCGAACTGGATGCTCAAGAACTACGACGGCGTCCTGAAGATCGACGGCGAGGTCGGCAACAAGAAGCAGTACGACCCGCGTGCGTGGGGCAAGGACGCCGAGGCCGGCATGGCCGCCCGCGTCGTCGAGGCCTGCCAGAACCTGCGCTCGGCGGGCACGCACGCCTGACCCTCACCGTGACGTCCGGCAGGTTGGCGCCTGGAGCGGCCACCTGCCGGACGCAAGGCGATGACCATGTATGCCGCCCGCTCACCCTCGGTGAGCGGGCGGCATACGCGTGAAGGGACATAGGCTCGGCCCATGACTGACCTGCTCGGAATCCCGCCGACCCTGCTGCCCGAGGACCCGGCCGCCGCGATGATCGCCGCCGGTGAGGAGCGGCCAGGCCGGGTCGCTGCCGCCCATCCGGCGTCGAGTCTGGCCTGGGCGGTCCTGGCCGAGGCGTCGCTCGAGGCCGACCACCCGGTGCAGGCCTACGCCTATGCGCGCACCGGCTACCACCGGGGGCTCGACGCTCTGCGCCGCGCCGGGTGGCGAGGGCAAGGACCGATCCCGTGGGAGCACGAGCCGAACCGGGGCTTCCTGCGCGCGCTCGCGGCACTGGCCAAGGCGGCCCGGGAGATCGGCGAGGAGGACGAGCGCCACCGCTGTGAGGAGTTCCTGCGCGCATCGTCGGCCGAGGGAGCCCGCGCGCTCGACCTCTGAGGACGCACCAGTGAGTGGGCTGGGACAGGCAAGCCGACACAGACGGGCCGGGACAGTGGAAGGGGCCCGACCCTTGTTGGGTCAGGCCCCTTCAGCCCCCTGCCAGGAGCTCGCGCACTGAGGCGCAGCATGTTGCGAACGTCCCCTGCAACGCGGCAACACGACCATTGTGCATGCACAGTCTCCAAAAAAGAGGCACTAAGGTGCACGTGGCAGGAAGATGCCAAATCTGGAGGGGTTCTGATGACGCGACCGACGCCACCAGCGGCCACCACCGTGGCGACCGCCGCACAGGCCCGCGAGGAACTCGCCGCCATGCTGGCCCAGGAGACGGTGCGCATGGAGGCGCGCCGACGCGACCTGGCCCGCGTCAACGAGCTGCTCCGCCTGGTCGTGGCTCCTCCGGGCGGGATCGCCGGTTCGGCGTGGGAGGCGCTCCTGCCGGACCTCGCCGCGCCGACCGTCGCCGGGCTCACCGCTCGCCTCCAGGGTGAGCTCCGAAACCTCGTCATGCTCCTCGACGAGGGGCCGGCCCTCGATGAGGCCAACATGCGCGAGACCCAGGACCGGATGCGGGCCGGCATGGTGCAGCGCACTCTCTACCCGGCGCACGTTCTCGACTCCCCCTCATCGGTGCGTTGGATGCAGTCGTGGCAGTCGGTTGGTGAGGTGCAGCGGATGCTGCCCGATGTCGAGACCGAGTTCGCCGTCTTCGGTGACGAGGCCGTCGTGGCCTTGGCGCAGTGGGGGATTCCCGAGGCCGGGTATGTCATCTCGCGCGACCCCCTCGTCGTGCGCCTGCACGCCGCCTACTTCGACCTGCTGTGGGCCCATGCCCAGCCGATTGTCGCGGCCCTTGGTGATCACAAGGACGACGACCGCCTGCTCGAGTTGCTCGCCCTGGGCTTCAAGGACGAGGTCATCGCGCGTCTCATGGGTCTGGGCCTGCGTACGGTGCGGCGTCGCATTGCCTCGATCATGGCCGTCCACGGTGCGGATACGCGCTACCAACTGGGTCTGGCTGTTGGTCAGCGAGAGAAGTCGACGTCGATCGTGGGGCGCTAGGCTGGGGTGCACCGAGGCCTCGCGTCGCGCGAGGCCTCACGCATGCGGCGCGGCACCCCGCGGCATACCCAGGGGAGCGGTGCGCACAACGCAACGGAAGGGACTTCGATGCCGGCGATCGTGCTCGTGGGCGCCCAATGGGGCGACGAGGGCAAGGGTAAGGCGACCGATCTCATGGGCAGCGACGTCGATTACGTCGTGAAATTCAACGGCGGCAACAACGCCGGCCACACCGTCGTCATCGAGGGTGAAGACGGCACGCGCGAGAAGTACGCACTGCACCTGCTGCCCTCCGGCATCCTCTCGCCCAACGTCGTGCCCGTCATCGGCAACGGCGTCGTCATCGATCTCGAGGTGCTCTTCAAGGAGCTCGACGGGCTCGAGGCGCGTGGCGTCGACACCTCCCGCCTCATCGTCAGCGGGAGCGCCCACATCATCGCGCCCTACAACCGCACCCTCGACAAGGTGACCGAGCGATTCCTCGGCAAGCGCAAGATCGGCACGACCGGTCGCGGCATCGGCCCCACCTACGCCGACAAGATGAATCGCATCGGCATCCGCGTCCAGGACCTCTTCGACGAAGGGATCCTGCGCCAGAAGGTCGAGGCGGCCCTCGCCGTCAAGAATCAGGTGCTCGTCAAGATCTACAACACGCGGGCCGTCGACGTCGATCTCGTTGTCGCAGAACTCCTTTCGTATGCCGCGCGCTTGCGACCCATGGTTCGTGACACCGCGTTGGAGCTCGAGAAGGCGCTCAACGCTGGTTCGAACGTGTTGCTGGAGGCGGGCCAGGCGACGCTCCTCGACGTCGACCACGGGACCTATCCCTTCGTCACCTCGTCCTCGGCGACGGCGGGCGGTGCGTGCACCGGCTCCGGCATCCCCCCGACTCGGGTGTCGCGCGTCATCGCGATCCTCAAGGCCTACACGACGCGCGTGGGGGAGGGTCCCTTCCCGACCGAGCTCTTCGACGACGACGGTGAGACGCTGCGCAAGACGGGCGTCGAGTACGGCACGACGACCGGGCGACCGCGCCGCTGTGGCTGGATGGACACGGTCATCGGCCGCTATGCCACGCGGATCAACGGGGTGACCGACTTCGTCATCACCAAGCTCGACGTGCTGACCGGCTTCGAGCAGGTGCCGATCTGTGTCGCCTACGACGTCGAGGGGGTCCGCTTCGACGAGATGCCGATGGGGCAGAGCGACTTCCACCACGCCAAGCCGATCTATGAACTCATGGACGGCTGGTGGGAGGACATCTCGGGGTGTCGCACCTTCGAGGACCTGCCTGCCGCTGCTCAGGCCTATGTGCTGCGAGTCGAGGAGCTCATCGGTGCGCGGGTGTCCGCCATCGGTGTCGGCCCGGGGCGGCACGAGATCATCGAACGATTCCCCCTGCTCGACGCCTGAACCCCAACTTCTGCGTCACGCAGAAGTTGGGTGTGGACGCAGAAATAGCCGTGCGTCAGGACAAGTTCCGCGTCACGCAGAAGCTGGGTTGTGCGGGCGGAGGACCGACATCCGGTGCGCGGCGCGGGTGAGCACCACGTAGAGGACGCGCGCGCCGCCGGGTGACTCCTGCGCGATGCCCTCCGGATCGAGCACGATCGTCGCATCCCACTCCAGGCCCTTGGTCGAGAGCGGGTCGATGACCTGCACCCGCCCGTCACCGGCGCCGTCGAAGACACGAAGGCGGTCGTGCCAGCGCGTCGGCGGGATGATGGCGATCGAGCCGTCGACCTCTTGGAGCAGCTCCTCGAGGGCCATCCCGACGTGACGCTCGACTGATCCGTCGATGACCATCTCACGCGGATCGATCCCGGTCTCGCGCACCGCATTGGGGATGTCCGCATCAGGAACGACGGGAAGGATCACGCGCCGCGCGTAGTCGAAGATCTCGCGCGCGTTGCGATAGTTGGTGTCCATGTGGAAGGACTGGATCGGCAGTGAGCCGTATGCCGCTCGCCGCGCCTCGAGCGCCTCGCCCAGGTCCCCCCACGAGGCCTGGGCTGCATCGCCGACCACGGTCCACGAGGCCGAACGCCCCCTGCGGCCCAACATGCGCCACTGCATCGGCGAGAGGTCCTGGGCCTCGTCGACGAGGACGTGTGCATAGGACGTCGGCCGCTCGATCCGGCCCTGCAACAACCGTTCTCGCGCATCGACCGGGGTGATGACGGCGTTGCTTCCCGTCGCCATCCGGGACATGCCGCCGACCTGCACGTCCTGCACGCCGTGGGCGCCCAGGTCGTCGAGCTCCTCGATGTCGTAGAAGCCCACCTCCTCGGCCGCGGCCTCCTGGACCGGACCCAACCGGGCCGCGAGGTCGTCGATGAGTGCCACATCGGCGACCGACCAGGTGCCCTCCTCCAAGGCCTCCCGGTTGCTCACCGCGACGGCGGCCGCTTCGTCATGGGTGAGGACACCCCCGGCCAAGCGCGAGACGTCGTCGGTGTCGACCAGGCGCAGCAGGACCTCGCGCGGATCGACCTGCGGCCACCAGGCCGCCATGAACTCGTCGACATCGCGCGAGGAGTCGAAGGCGTCCAGGAAGTGCTCGCGCTCTCCCAGGCGCACCGATTCCCAGGCGGCTTGGGCCAGGGCCTCGCGGGCCTGATCCGTGGCGAGATTGTGCGCATGGCCGCGCAGCACCCTCTTGCGCAGCCCGGCCAGTTGGGGCTCGTCGAGCCTGACGGCATGGCCTGCAATGAAGGCGCGGAAGACGGTCGGGGCACCCTCTGGCGGCCGGCCGGCGGCACGGGCGAGCAGCCGCCGGATGCGCAGGCTGCCCTTGACCGCCGCCACCTCGGGGTGGTCCATGCGGGTCGCGGTCACCCCGTCGACGAGGTCCCCCAGGGCGCGCAGCGCAACCGAGTCCTCGCCCAGGCTGGGCAGGACCCTCTCGATGTATGCCGTGTAGGCCGCCGACGGTCCCACGACGAGGATCCCACCACTCTCGAAACGGCGGCGCTCCGAGTAGAGCAGGTATGCCGCGCGGTGCAGCGCCACCACCGTCTTGCCGGTGCCGGGACCACCGCTGATCTCGACGACTCCTCGTGAGGTGGCCCGGATCGCGGCGTCCTGGTGCGCCTGGATGGTTGCCACGATGTCGCGCATCTGCCGACCGCGGCTGCGGGTGAGAGCAGCCATGAGCGCCCCATCACCCACGACGACGAGGTCTTCGGGTGCCTCCGGCACCATGAGGTCGTCCTCGACGCCGATGACCCGAGAGCCCGAGCAACGCAGGACCCGGCGCCGCAGGACACCCATCGGCTCCACTGGCGTGGCTCGATAGAAGGCCGCCGCGGCGGGTGCGCGCCAGTCGATGACCAGCGGCTCGTAGTCGTCGTCCCGGACCCCGAGCCGACCGATGTGGCGCACCTCGCGCTCCCCGGGCTCCGAGTGCTCCTCGCCGAGGTCCAGCCGCCCGAAGACGAGCCCTTCGTACTGCTTCTCGAGGGTCGCGCGCCGGCGTGCCGCGGCATACATGAGGGCGTCGCGCTCGAAGAGACCGGTCATCTCCTCGTCACGGACATCCCCGGTGCGATCGGTGCGGCCGCGGGCCAAACCCTCGGCGGCGACGCTGGCGGCCCGGGCGTCGGCCTTGGCCAACTCCGCATACACCCGGTCGACGTGGGCCTGCTCAGCGGCCACCTCGGTGGCGGCGACATCGCCGAGATCTGGGCGAAGCGATGAACTCGCGGTCACGAACTTCTCGAGTCTCCTGTGCCGTGGGCGCCCCCGCGCCCGAACTGGGGAACATCCAAGTCTATCCCCGCGACCGGGCGGCGTCAGAGCAGCCCGGCCCGCTCCGCCTGCGCCCCGGCCTGGAAGCGGGTCGAGGCGCCGAGGTCGTCGAGGATCGTGCGCACGAAGCGCTCCACGGTTCGCTGTGACACACCGACCTGCCGGGCGATGGTCGAGTCCGTCGCTCCGGCGGCGAGGAGGGCAAGGGTCTGGGCCTGCCGGGCGCCGAAGCGACTGCGCGCATCTGCCCGCGCTCTGGGTGCTTCCGTGCTGCCCGCGAAGCTCGCGTCGACCAACTCGTTGAGGGCCATGACGAGGGGAGTGTGACGAACGACGATGCAGCCGTAGCCCGACGGGTCGTGGTTCGTGATGTCGACGATGGCGATCGAGCGATCCGTCACGAGCACACTCAATGCCAGGGTAGGCATGAGGCGCACCTGGGCGCCGGTCTCGGTCAGCCTGGCCAGTGCCTTGGTCGTGCCCTCGACATCGAGGATGGAGGAGTCGAGGACGAGCCGGCGAGTCAGGCCGCCTCGAAGCAGGATGTCGTCGGGGCCGCCGCTGAGGACGAGATGGTCATTGGTGGGGGTGCGCGCCGCGACGAACTCGATCGACGTCCGGGCGGCCCGCAGGACCTGGGCGCGCGTGTAGTCCAACTCGCCGATGCCGCTGGTGAGGGTGACGTCGAAGGTCGCCGCCCGCTCCTGGGCGTCCTGGGCTTCCCGGTAGCGGTCGGCGAGGACACCCAACCCCGAGCGCGAGGAGGCGGCGAGGCGCTCCAGCTCCGCGGCATACCGAGGGATGGCGACCTGGGGGTCCGCCACGGCGATGGTGCCGTCATCGAGGAGGGAGACCAGCCCGGACTCCGCGAGGCGGGGGAGCTCGACGTCGAGGAGGGGGCCGGCGAAGCCCAGCTGCTCGAGGGCCACCCGACTGGGTTGGGTGAGGCCGACGAGTGCCTCGTAGAGAGCAAGGCGTGGGTCGGACGCGCGTGCCCAACCCTCGACCGTGCTCACCTCGCTCGCCCCCCAGCGGAACTGACGGATTTCCGACACTGTCCTTGATCCGACATGGTTGAACTTTACATGAACGCGGCCAACGCCTACTGTCGAGTCATCGACCTCGTCGATGTCTACGCAGAGCGCCGGTCTTCCCCCCAAGACCGAGAGCGCCACGCAGACGGAAGCGACGGCCCCGGGGAATAACCCCCCCTGCTCCCCGGGTCCGTCGCTTCCTCATTTCTGCTCCCCGCTAGGGTCGTCCTCGTGAAGGTTCTCGTCCTCGGCAGCGGTGCGCGTGAGCACGCCCTCGTCCGGTCCCTCAGTGCCGACCCCGCCGTGGATGCCGTGATCGCTGCGCCCGGCAACCCCGGCATCGCGGCCCTTGCGCTCTGTCGCGACATCGAGGGCGGACCCACCTCGCCGAAGGGCGTCGTGGCCCTGGCCACTGAGCTGGGCGTGGATCTGGTCGTTGTCGGCCCTGAGGCACCGCTGGTCGCGGGTGTGACCGATGCCCTTGTCGCGGAGGGGATTGCATGTTTCGGGCCGACGGCCGAGGCGGCGCGGCTCGAGGGGAGCAAGTCCTTCGCCAAGGACGTCATGTCGGCCGCCGAGGTGCCGACCGGGCTGGCCCATGTCTGCTCGACCCTGGCCGAGGTCGAGGACGCCCTCGATGCCTTCGGTGCCCCGCATGTGGTCAAGGAGGACGGCTTGGCCGCCGGAAAGGGCGTCGTCGTCACCTCCGAGCGCCAGGTCGCGCTCGCCCATGCGGCCGCCTGCTTGGCCAAACCCGACGGTCGGGTGGTCATCGAGGAGTTCCTCGACGGACCGGAGGTGTCGCTCTTCTGCCTCTGCGACGGCACGACCGCCGTGCCCTTGGTGCCGGCGCAGGACTTCAAGCGGGTCGGGGACGACGATGCCGGCCCCAACACCGGTGGCATGGGCGCCTACAGCCCGCTGCCCTGGGCGCCGGACGACCTCGCCGCCGACGTCGTGGCCCGGGTCGCACAACCAACCCTCGACGAGATGCGTCGGCGCGGCACGCCCTTCGTCGGCGTGCTCTTCGTGGGCCTCGCGCTCACCTCTCGCGGGCCGAGGGTCATCGAGTTCAATGCACGCTTCGGCGACCCGGAGACCCAGGTCGTGCTGGCCCGCCTCGAGACCCCGCTGGCGCAGCTCCTGCTGGCCGCCGCCACGGGCCGACTGGTCGACGTCGACCCGCTGCGCTGGCGCGACAACGCGGCGGTGACCGTCGTCGTGGCCGCCGAGAACTACCCGGCCGCGCCACGGACCGGCGACCCGATCGACGGGCTCACCGACGAAGGCGACACGGTCGACGCAGGCGAGGGCACGGCATACGTGCTCCATGCCGGCACGGCCCTGGACGACGACGGAGTCCTCGTGTCAGCTGGTGGACGGGTGCTCTCCGTGGTCGGGACCGGGCCCACGTTGGAGCAGGCCCGCCATCGGGCGTATGCCGCGGTCGGCCGCATCGAGTTGGCCGGCTCGCACCACCGCACCGACATCGCGCGCCGGGCGATCGACGGCGAGGTCAGCGTCCCGGGCTGATCCGGCCGCCGACGAGGGCGACGAGGACGACGATTCCACCCAGCGCCATGAGTGCGGCGAACGTCGCCCATCGGTCCCCGCCCCCTGCAGGGCGACGACGGTGCCGCCCAGCCCGGCTCGTGATGAAGCGCAGGCCAATGACGCTCGGGAGTCCGCGCCGGTTGCCGGAGCGGGGCCCGCTGAGCCGGGCCACGGCATACCCCGTCAGGCGCCTGCGGTGACGGCCTCCGCCTCGAGTTCGGAGGCGATGGGTTCGGCGCCGTGACCGGGCTGGGCGTCGATGGCTCGGACCGCGCCTCGCACCGTGTAGAAGATGAGGGCCGCGATGACGACGGCGCCGGCTCCGACGAAGAACGGCAGGTGAGCAGAGCGTTCGCCAAGGGTGCCGGCCAGCCAGGGCGCGACCGCGCCACCGGAGAAGCGCACGAAGCTGTAGGCAGCCGAGGCCACGCCACGCTCGACCGGGGCGACCTTCATGACCGTCTCGGTGATGAGGGTGTTGTTGACGCCCAGGGCCGCGCCGGCCAGGACGACACAGGTCACGAGGACCGGCTTGGAGTCGGTCCAGATGCCCATCGCGACCAGGATCACGGTGAAGGCCGCCAGGGCGCCGAGGATGCCGCTGGCCGTGCCGAAGCGACGCTGGATCATCGGCGCGACGACGACGGACATGATGGCCAGCATGGCTCCCCAACCGAAGAAGACCAGGCCGATGCCGCGGGCGTCCATCGCGAGGGGGAAGGGCGTGAACGCCAGCAGGGTGAAGAAGCCGAAGTTGTAGGCCATCGCGGTGAGCCCGACGGCGAGCAGGTTGCGGTGGTGCGCCAGAGCGCGCAGCGGTGCCGAGATCGACGACCGCTGCGCGGCCGGCGGAGTGCTCGGCAGGCTGAAGACGGTGGCGACGAGCGCAATCGCCATGAGCACGCTGACGCCGTAGAACGGGTAGCGCCACGAGATCCCGCCGAGGGCGCCGCCGAGGAGCGGGCCGGCGGCGATGCCCAGACCGAGGGCAGCCTCGTAGAGGATGATCGCCTGGCCGACCGAGCCGCGTGCCGAGGCGACGATCGTGGCCAGGGCGGTGGCGATGAAGAGGGCGTTGCCCAGCCCCCAGACCGCGCGGAAGCCCACGATTCCGCCGATGCTGTCCATCGAGCCCGCGAGGCCCGCGCCGATGATGATGATGGCCAGACCGAGGATCAATGTGCGCTTGGCGCCGAGGCGGCTGCTCACCCAGCCGGTGACGAGCATGGTCATTCCCATGACGGCCATGTAGCTCGTGAAGAGCAGGGACACCTGGGCCGGACCGGCGCCGAGGTCGTCGGCGATTGGTTTGAGGATGGGGTCGACCAGGCCGATGCCCATGAAGGCAATGACGCAGGCGAAGGCTACGGCCAGCACGGGACGGGGTTGGCGGAACAAGGACATGGGTCAGGCTTCCTGGCGTGTGGCGGTGGACTCGTCGGCAGCGGCGGCGAGGAGGGCTTCGAGGACGGCGACAGCGGCCGGGACCGCTGCGCGCTGGGTGGGGTGGAGGCGGGCGAGGACGGGCGCGAGGGTTGCCTCGCGGGCGGCGCGGAGGCGATCGAGCTCTCGTTGACCGGTGGGGGTCAGGCTGGCGAGGGTGGCTCGGGCATCGACGGGGTCGGGTTGGCGTCGGGCCCACCCCTGGTCGACGAGGCGTTGGACCTGGGTGGTCATGGTCGGTTGCGACGTGTTGTCGTGTTCGGCAAGGGCGGTGATGCGCATCGGGCCGAGGTCATCCATGAGCGCCAGGAGGCGGGCCTGCGCATAGGGGATGTCGATGCTGGCGTGACGGGTGGCCCAGCGGGAGAGGCGGGCCGAGGCACGCAGCAGGCGGTCGGCGGATTGGTCGCGGGTCAGGAGACCAACATACATAGGAAGCCTATGCAACGGCAAGGCTCATGTGGTCGAGCACGCGACGGCTGACAGACTGACGGGCATGTCGATCGCCGATCCTGCCCCGGGACTCCCCGGGTTCGTCCACCTCTACTCGGGCAAGGTCCGAGACCTCTATGCCCCGATCGGGGACGACGGTCGGGCTCGCGAGGACCAACTCCTGCTCGTCGCCTCGGACCGGATCTCGGCCTTCGACTTCGTCCTCGAACCTGCCATCCCCGACAAGGGCGCGGTGCTGACCCAGCTCTCGCTGTGGTGGTTCGAGCAGTTGGCGAGCATCGTGCCCAACCACGTGCTGTCCACGGACGTCCCTGCCGAGGTGGCCGGACGTGCGGTCCTCGTCCGTCGCCTCGAGATGCTGCCGGTGGAATGCGTGGCGCGCGCCTACCTCACGGGTGGAGGCTTGCGCGAGTATGCCGCGGACGGCCACGTGAGCGGCATACGCCTCCCGGAGGGGCTCGTCGACGGGTCCCGCTTCGACCAGCCGATCTTCACGCCGTCGACCAAGGCCCCCCAAGGGGAGCACGACGAACCCATGTCGTATGCCGCGGTCGAGGCCGCGATCGGGAGTGGCCTGGCCGCCCGGGCGCGCGAGCTGACGACGGCAATCCTGGCTCGGGGCAACGAGATCGCGGCCGAGCGCGGGATTCTCATCGCTGACACCAAGGTGGAGTTCGGTGTCGTCGACGGTGACCTGGTGCTGGCCGACGAGGTGCTGACACCGGACTCATCTCGGTTCTGGCCCGCCGACCAGTGGGAGCCCGGACACACTCAGCCCAGCTTCGACAAGGAGTTCGTGCGTGAGTGGTTGCTCTCACCCGAGTCGGGCTGGGACAAGGCGTCAGGGGAGGCGCCCCCGCCGTTGCCCGAGGACGTCGTGGAACGGACCCGCGCGAAGTACGTCGAGGCCTACGAACGGCTCACGGGAACCACCTTCGCCGGGTGACCTCGCGGCAGACCAGTGTGAATCCCGACGTCGAGTCCGCGCTCGAGCGTGGCCTTCGAGTGCAGTGTGACGCGCTGGGCGCCCGATCGGTCGCTGCACGGGCGTCGATAGACTTGCCCTCGGCCCACTCGCCCGCCCCGGGAGTTGCTCGATGACCTCGCACGACCACGTGCTGACCGTGTTCGAGGGCGGAACCGCCCTGTCCGACTTCCGAGCCACCGCGCTCTTGGCCCGACTGCAGGAGATCACGCCCGAGATCAGCGCAGTCTCTGCGCGCCACGTGCACTGGGTGCGCAGCGCCGGCCCCCTCGAGGACGCGGGCCGGGTGGCCGCCCTGCTCACCTACGGTGACCCGCATGCCGCCGGGCCGGACGGGCCGTCCTCCCTCGTCGTCGTCGGGCCGCGACTGGGCACGGTGAGTCCGTGGGCGAGCAAGGCCACCGACATTGCCCACAACTGCGGCTTTGTCCTCGAGCGGGTCGAGCGGGTCACCGAGTTCACTCTGCACGGCGCCGAGTTGGCGCAGGACCAGTGGCAGTCGTGCGCTGCGATCCTTCACGACCGGATGACCGAGTCCGTCCTGCGTCACCGCGAGGACGCGGCCCACCTCTTCGACGAGCGGGACGCCTCCCCGATGGAGCGCGTCGACGTCCTCGGGCAGGGGCGCGCCGCGCTGGACGGTGCGAACACGGCATACGGCTTGGCCCTGTCGGAGGACGAGATCGACTACCTGGCGCAGGCCTTCACCGGTCTGGGCCGCAACCCGACCGATGTCGAGTTGACGATGTTCGCGCAGGCCAACAGCGAGCACTGCCGGCACAAGATCTTCAACGCCGACTTCGTCATCGACGGCCAGGCGCGCCCGCGCAGCCTTTTCGGGATGATCCGGCACACCGAAGCGGTCGCCGGCGAGGGAACGGTCGTGGCCTACAAGGACAATGCGTCGGTCATGGTGGGCGGGGAGCGCTCGCGCTGGTTGCCGGTCGCGCAGTCCGAACCCAGCCCGTATGCCGCGCGCGAGGGCGTCGCGCACGTCCTGATGAAGGTCGAGACCCACAACCACCCGACGGCGATCTCACCCTTCCCGGGGGCGGCCACGGGTGCCGGTGGGGAGATCCGGGACGAGGGCGCCACCGGTCGTGGATCGCAGCCCAAGGCCGGTGTGGCCGGTTTTGCGGTGTCGAATCTCCATCTGCCCGGCACGGACGAGCCTTGGGAGACAGGCGATTTCGCCGCGCCTGACCATTTGGCGACTCCCTTGGAGATCATGCTCGACGCGCCGATCGGGGCGGCCGCCTTCAACAACGAGTTCGGTCGGCCGAATCTCGGCGGCTTCTTCCGGGTCTTCGAGCAGACCGTGGACGGGGTGCACCGCGGATTCCACAAGCCGATCATGAGCGCCGGTGGTCTGGGCACGATCAGCGCGGACATGACCGAGAAGGTGCTCTTCCCCGAGGGCACCCTGCTCGTGCAAATCGGGGGTCCGGGAATGCGGATCGGCATGGGTGGTGGCGCGGCGTCGTCAATGGCTGCCGGTGCGAATGCCGCTGAGCTGGACTTCGATTCGGTCCAGCGGGGCAACCCGGAGATCGAGCGGCGGGCCCAGGAGGTCATCAACCACTGCTGGTCGATGGGGGACGAGAACCCGATCCTCGCCGTCCATGACGTCGGCGCGGGCGGGCTGTCGAATGCCTTCCCGGAGCTCGTCGACGGTGCGGGGCTCGGCGCGCGCTTCGACCTGGCTGCCGTCCCGCTCGAGGAGTCGGGCCTGGCACCCAAGGAGATCTGGTGCAACGAGAGCCAGGAGCGGTATGTCCTCGCGATCGCCCCGGAATCGTTGTCCCGCTTCGCTTCTCTTGCCGACCGTGAGCGTTGCCCCTATGCCGTGGTTGGCGTCGCGACGGGTGACGGGCAGTTGCGACTCGTCGATCCGTCGGCAGGCAGTGGGGACCAGCCGATCGACATGCCGATGGAGGTATTGCTCGGCAAGCCGCCACGAATGACCCGCAACGTGACGACCGTGGCGCGCTCGGGGGACGAGGTCGACCTCGGCGCGGGGGACCTGCGCGAGACCGCGTATGCCGTGTTGCGGCACCCATCGGTCGCCTCCAAGCGCTTCCTCGTCACCATCGGCGACCGGACCGTGGGTGGTCTGACGCACCGCGACCAGATGGTGGGGCCATGGCAGGTCCCGGTCGCCGATGTGGCCGTGACGCTGGCCGACCTCTCCGGGTTCGCCGGCGAGGCGATGGCGACGGGGGAGCGGATGCCCCTCGCCGCGATCGACGCGCCCGCCTCGGGACGGATGGCCGTGGGGGAGGCGCTGACCAACCTCCTTGCCGCGCCGATCTCCGCCCTGAGCGGAATCAAGTTGTCCTGCAACTGGATGGCCGCTTGTGGCGAGGAGGGTGAGGACGCTGCGCTCTATGAGACGGTCCACGCCGTGGGCATGGAACTTTGCCCCGCGCTCGGCATCTCCGTGCCGGTCGGCAAGGACTCGCTCTCGATGCGGACGACGTGGACAGCGCCGGACGGCGAGGCCCGCAAGGTGGTGTCGCCGGTGTCGCTCGTCGTGACCGCCTTCGCGTCGCTGCCCGACGTGCGCGGGACGCTGACCCCCGAACTCGCTGGGAGGTCGGCCCTGATCCTCGTCGACCTCGGGATGGGGCGAGACCGGGTCGGCGGCTCCATCGCGGCCCAGGTCAACGGATCCTTCGGCGCGCAGGTGCCCGACCTCGACGATCCGATCCGGTTGGTCGCCCTCGCCGACGCGATGGGTGCGTTGCGGGAGAGGGGAATTGCCGCGGCATACCATGACCGCTCCGACGGTGGCCTGTGGGCGACCGTGTGCGAGATGGCCTTTGCCGGTGGGGTGGGGGTCGACGTGACGGTGGGCTCGCGCGAGGCGCTCTTCGCCGAGGAGTTGGGTGTCGTGCTCGGGGTGCCGCTCGAGCGGGCCGAGGAGGCGCTCGACCTGCTCGCCGTCCACGGGCTGGGCGACCTCTCTTCACGGGTCGGTGTCGCCACGGCCGAGCGGCGGGTCCGCGTGCGCATCGGGGAGTCGGTCGCGCTGGACGAGTCGGTGCACGACCTGGCCCAGGCCTGGGACGAGGTGTCGTGGCGGATCAGCCGGCTGCGGGACAATCCGGCCTGCGCGGATGAGGAGCACGCCGCCGTCGGTCGCGGTGACGATGCGCTCGTCGTCGACCTCGCCTTCGATCCGCGTGACGATGTCGCGGCTCCCTACCTCAACCTCGGCGCGCGGCCCAAGGTCGCGATCCTGCGCGAGCAGGGCGTCAACTCTCATGTCGAGACCGCCTTCGCCTTCGACCGGGCCGGTTTCGAAGCGTGGGACGTCCACATGACCGATCTCCAGTCGGGTCGGTTCGACCTCGCCGACGCGGTGGGACTGGTCGCTTGCGGCGGCTTCTCCTATGGCGACACGCTCGGCGCGGGTGAGGGGTGGGCGCGCTCGGTGCTCTTCAACGAGCGGCTCACCGAGTCCTTCCATGCGTTCTTCCACCGCGAGGACACCTTCGGGTTGGGGATCTGCAACGGGTGCCAGATGTTCGCGGCGCTGGCCGACCACATCCCCGGGGCGCAGGCGTGGCCGCGGTTCACCCGCAACCGGTCCGAGCAGTACGAAGCGCGCCTGTCCCAGGTCGAGATCCTCGAGTCGCCCTCGATCCTTCTCGCCGGAATGGCCGGGTCACGCCTCCCGATCGCGGTCGCGCACGGCGAGGGGTTCGCGAACTTCTCGGCCCGGGGGGACGAAGTCGCCGTTCTCCGGGCCGCGCGCTACGTCGACGGAGCTGGGAGGCCGGCAGCGGCATACCCGGTGAACCCCAATGGCTCGCCGGACGGACTGACCGCGGTGACCACGCCGGACGGCCGGTTCACGGCGATGATGCCGCACCCCGAGCGGGTGCAGCGCAATGTGCAACTGTCGTGGACCGATGGGCCGATCGACGAGGCGAGTCCGTGGTTGCGGATGTTCCGCAACGCCCGCGTGTGGGTCGCCTGAGCCTGACTCCTACCCCTCCCCTTGTGTCCGGCAAGGTGGTTGGTATGCCGTCCTCCTGCCGGACACAAGGGTTAGCGGAGGCGCCAGCGGCCGAGGTCGGGCGGCGGGGGTGAGGGTTCGGCGTCCGTGTCACTGAACCCCTTCCCGTATGCCGCGGGGCCGGGTCGGCGGGTCCCCGCCCGGAGGGTACCCCGGGCGACGGCCCGCGCCAGTTCCGGCCCGGCGACCACCCCGGGGCGTCGAGCCACGAGCACGAGGTTGCCGAAGCGTCGCCCTTTGAGCACGTCATGGGTGCCGAGCAGGTCCACCTCGGTCAATCCCGCCTCGACCACGCCACCGACGACCCGGCCGGTCCACCGACGGTCCGGCTCATCAGCCAGATTGGCCAGGAGCATCCCGCTCGGGGCCAGCACGCGCGCCACGTCACGCCACCATGCGATACCGGCCAGCTCAGCGGGCACGCACCCCTGGGCATAGGCATCCACGACGATCACCTCCGCAGACGCAGGGGCCAGGGCCGCCAGCCCGCGTCTCCCGTCGACCGCCCGCACCCGGATCCGGTGGCCTCGCGGCAGCGGCAACTCCCGCCGCACGAGCTCGGTCAGCGCGGCATCCGGTTCCAGCACGACCTGCGGCGTCCCCGGCCAGCGGTGCTGGACCCAGCGGGGCAGAGTCAGTCCGGCACCCCCGACATGCGTCACCGTGCGAGGCGGAGCCAGCCCCACGGCATACGTGTCCAGAGCGGTCGCCATGAGTTCGACGTACTCGAATCCGAGGTCCGTCGGGTCGGTCACGTTGACGTGGGACTGGGGTTGGCCGTCGAGCATGACGATCGCCCCGGCGTGACCATCGGGAATGATCTCGCCGGGGCGATCGTGGGTCATGCGCTCAGGGTGTCAGCCCTTGCTGACCTTCATCGGCACATAGGCCACCGTCCCGGTCGGGTCGGCCACGACACTGATCATGACGTCGACGTCACGGTGCCCGTTGCCCTTGGTCCAGGGCAGCAACTGCTGCTTGGTCAAGGTGAAGGAGATCTCGGCGACACCCTTGCGAGACGGGATGGGGGTGGTGTTGATGACGGGCGTGATCGTCGCCGTCGCCACCTCCGTGCCGTTGATCCGGATCGACGCGGTGCTGTTGGCCGGGGAACCCAGACTTGTCAGGTCAAAACCTTCGAGCCGCATCGTGATCGTCTGCGGTCCGTTCTTGCTCCCGGTCACGGCCGGGGTGCCGATGACGCCGACGCCGTGCTGCACCCACGACGGCGAGACCGGGCTGTTCGCCTTCAGCCAGTCGACGAAGGCGTTCCCGTCGGAGAGGCCGGTGTCGCGGTAGTTGGCGCCCTGGAGCATCGTCGCGAAGTTGTCGGGTGCGGTGCCCACGTTGGTCACGAGGAAGCTGCTCGATGTCACCGAGTAGACCTTGGCCGGGTCGATCGGAGTGCCGTCGAGGTAGATCCCGGAGATCCGGTCGCCTTGGGCCCGGTTCGGGTCGTAGGTGTAGGTGACATTCTTCGACAGGCCCAGGGCGAGGAAAGGCCGCGACGCGCTGACCGGCTGCCACTGCTCCTCGAGGATTCGCTTGACCTGCGCTCCGGTGTAGTCCGCCGTCTTCAACGTGTTGCCGAAGGGCAGGATGGCCGCCGCCTGGCCGTAGCTGATGGTGCCGTCCGTGCCGTAGGGCAGGTCGTTGCGGACACCACCGGGGTTCATGATCCCGATGTCGGCGTGGTTGTTGCCGGTGGCGTTCACCGACTCGACCATCTGCTGGGCGATGAGGTTGGACAGGCTGGACTCGCGCCCACGGTCCTCGGCGCCGTTGTTGTAGGCGCGGGTGATCGAGGTGGTGATCTTCCCCACCGGCTGGGCCGCGATCGGCTTGGCGTAGGTGACTGCGGCGTCGACGATGGCCGCGGCCCGCTGCCACTGCGCATCGGCAGCGCAGGTGGGGGAGTATGCGACAACCGGCACGTTGCCCGCGTTGTAGCCGACGACCTTCATCGTCGAGGTGTCGATCCCGAACTGGATCTTGCCGACATTGGCGGCGTAGTTGCCGGTCTGGAGCACCGGACGGGTCGAGCCGTCGGTCGCGCCCGGGACGGGCACGTCATACACATAGGCCTGGTGGGTGTGGCCCTGGATGATGGCCGCGGCCTTGGGCGAGGTGTCGTTGACCAGGTGGGCGAAGACCGGCACCTTCATCTGGTCGGCCAGCGTGCCCGTCGTCGAGGAGTAGGGGCCTCCCTCGTGGTAGGCGACGACGACGACGTCGGCCTCACCGTTGGCTGCATCGCCGTCGGTCAGCTGGTTGACGACGGTGTTGGCGCCCTCGACAGGATCGCCGAAGTCGAGCCCGGCGATACCGAGGCCGGCCACGAGGTTGGGGGTCTCGGCGGTGACAGCACCGACGACGCCGACGCGCACACCGTTGACGGTGTAGACCTCGTAGGACTTCATCGCCGGGGTCTTGGTGCCCTTGGTGTAGATGTTGGCGCCGACGTACTCGAAGCCGTGCTCGTGGGCCCGCGGGATGATCCGGCCGGTGAGGTCGGCGAAGCCGGAGTCGAACTCATGGTTGCCGACACTCGACACCTGGAGCCCGACGGCACCGAGGAAGTCGATGGTGGGCTCCTCGTGCTGGACCTGCGAGGCGAAGGTCGAGGCGTTGATGAGGTCGCCCGCGCCCACCGTCACCGTGTTGGAGGCGCCCAGGGCCGCGCGCTGGGTGATCATCGTGCAGGCGAAGTTCTTGCCCAGCTTGCCCGTCAGGTCGCCGGAGTCGATCCGGCCGTGGAAGTCGTTGACGGTGAGCAGGTTGACCGGGGTCGAACCGGCCGGGATCGGGGAGCCCCCGAGGTTGTTGCCTGCGCTCGCGGGGGTGGCCAGCGCCGCCGCCGAGATGAGCGCGGCGCCGGCGACGAGTGCGCCGACCTTGGTGTGTTGTCGCATGAAGAAGTCCTCCGTGTCAGGGTCGTTCTCGGCCGCGCAGGTCGAGAGACCCTCCGAACTCTGCCCCAGAGTGGGTGGCCCGGGAACTGGCGCAAGTTAAAGACAAGGTAAAGATCAAGGTGTCGACTGGCGAAGTGCTTGGATGACGGGTATGCCGCCTCGCCGCCGAACGCCGGTCCCCGCCGGTCGCGCTGCGCTCGCCGCCTGGCTGGAGACCCCTGACCTCGGCCGCGAGGAACTGGCCACGGCGGTGCGCTACACGCTCGAGGAGCTCGGGCAGCGCGCCCCGGGCCGCAGTGTCGAGGTGCGCGTCCCGCCCTTCGGCGCCGTCCAGTGCATCGAGGGGACCGTGCATCGCCGCGGCACTCCGCCCAATGTCGTCGAGACCGATGCGCAGACCTGGCTCGCCGTCGCGACAGGACGCCTGGACTGGGACGTCGCCTGGGAGTCCGGCCGCCTCCAGGTGAGCGGCACCCGAGCCGACCTCGCGGCATACCTTCCCTTGGCGGGGGTGCTCTGAGGTGCGGCACGGCATCGTCATCCTCACCGACCTGCCCTGGCGAGAGGCCCGCCCACGGTGGGAGGCCGCCGAGGCGCTCGGTTTCGACCACGCCTGGACCTACGACCACCTCGTCTGGGGCGGCCTGCCCGAGGCGCCGTGGACGGGGGCCTTTCCGGCGCTCGCTGCCGCCGCGATGGCGACCACCAGCATCGGCCTCGGAACGTTTGTCGCCTCACCCAACTACCGGCACCCCTACGTCCTGCTCCGCGACTCGGTCGGTCTGGCCGACATCAGCAGCGACCGCTTCCTCCTCGGCCTGGGCACCGGCGGCGACGGGGACGCCCAGCGCCTCGGTGAGGACCTCACCCTGCGCCAGCGGGTCGATCGCTTCCACGAGTACGTCGAGCTCCTCGACCGGCTGCTCCGCGAGGACCACGTCGACCACGACGGCGACTTCTATGCGGTGCGCGACGCCCGCACCCTGCCCGGCCCCGCCCGAGACCGTATCCCCCTGTGGATCGCCGCCAATGGGCCGCGCTCTCTTGCGCTGGCCGCGTCGAGCGGCGATGCCTGGATCACCTATGGCGGGTCGGGCCAGACCCTCGAGGCGTGGTTCGGCCACGTCCAGGGACTCATGGGCCGGTTCCGTGAGGCCGAAGCCGCCGCCGGCCGCTCCGGGGTCCGGACCGTGCTGTCCCTGGACTCCTCACCGCAGTTCTCGCTGTCGTCGGTCGGTGTCTTCGAGGAGATGACCGGTCGGGCGGCGGCCCTTGGTTTCGACGACGTGGTCTCCCACTGGCCGCGACCGGACGGGCCGTATGCCGGTGACGAAGCAGTCCTCGAGGGGCTTACCCTGCGGTGAGCAGGGTCCCGTGGTCGGGTTAACCTGTCGGACGTGCCCAAGCGTCCGAACTTCACTCGCTTCATCGCCACCGGTGCGATCCTGGGCTTCCTCGTCGGCGCCTGGATCGCGTGGAGCGGAGTCCTCGAGAAGCCCGCGGCGATGCCGCAGGGCTACACCTACGGGGTCAGCGACGGAATCGGCATCGTGGGCATGCTCGGCGCCGTGCTCTTCGGCACGATCGCGGCCGTCATCGCGGTGCTCGTGGACCGCCGCAACCGCTGACCCCGGGCAGCGGGGGATCGGGGGCGCACGGCATACCCGTCCCGGCATGGGAGAATCGACGGGTGCCTCGCGGAGACGGACGCCTGACCCACGACCTGCTGCCCGGTGAGAAGGGTCCGCAGGATGCCTGTGGTGTCTTCGGCGTCTGGGCCCCCGGCGAGGAGGTCGCCAAGCTGACCTACTACGGGCTGTACGCGCTGCAGCACCGTGGTCAGGAGTCAGCGGGCATCGCGACCTCGGACGGTCAGCGGCTCCTGGTCTACAAGGACATGGGGCTGGTCTCGCAGGTCTTCGACGAGCGCTCCTTGGCCTCGCTGCGCGGGCACCTGGCGGTCGGGCACTGCCGCTACTCGACCACGGGTGGCTCGACGTGGGAGAACGCCCAGCCGACTCTCGGCGGTCACGACGGCGGCACGGTGGCCCTTGCTCACAACGGCAACCTGATCAACTCGGCCGAGTTGCGTGACCTGGTCGAGGAGCGGGCCGGCCTGGCCGGGCACCCGGGCGAGGTCGGGCGCGGCAACACGACGGACACGGCGTTGGTGACGGCCCTGCTGGCCGATGACCCGGACCGCACTCTGGAGGATGCCGCGCTCGATGTGCTGCCGCGGCTGCGCGGGGCCTTCTGCTTCGTCTTCATGAACGAGCAGACCTTGTATGCCGCCCGCGACCCCCAGGGGATCCGCCCGCTCGTCCTCGGTCGCCTCGACCGCGGCTGGGTCGTGGCCTCCGAGACGGCTGCGCTCGACATCGTCGGCGCCTCCTTCATTCGCGAGATCGAGCCGGGCGAGTTGCTCGCGATCGACGCAGATGGGTTGCGGTCCAAGCGCTTTGCGCCGAAGGATCCCAAGGGCTGCGTCTTCGAGTACGTCTATCTGGCGCGTCCGGACACGACGATCAACGGCCAGGTGGTCCACGAGTCACGCGTCGAGATGGGTCGCACCCTGGCGCGTGAGCACCCCATCGAGGCCGACCTGGTCATGCCGACGCCGGAGTCGGGGACGCCGGCCGCGATCGGCTATGCGCAGGAATCGGGCATCCCTTATGGCCAAGGCTTGGTCAAGAATGCCTATGTCGGGCGGACCTTCATCGCGCCCTCACAGACGATCCGTCAGCTCGGGATCCGGCTGAAACTCAACCCGCTGCGTGAGGTCATCAAGGGCAAGCGACTCGTCGTCGTCGACGACTCCATCGTGCGCGGCAACACCCAACGGGCTCTGGTGCGCATGTTGCGTGAGGCCGGAGCCGTTGAGGTGCACGTGCGGATCTCCTCGCCGCCGGTGCGCTGGCCCTGCTTCTACGGGATCGACTTCGCGACGCGGGCTGAACTGATCGCGACGGGCATCGGCGTCGAGGAGGTGTGCCGGTCGATCGGGGCCGACACTCTGGGCTACATCTCCGAGGAGGGGATGATCGCGGCCACCAACCAGGCGCCCGAGCGACTCTGCACGGCCTGCTTCACCGGGAGTTACCCGGTGCCGCTGCCCGAGGAGGACAAGCTCGGCAAGAGCCTGTTCGAACTCGAAGTGCCCGTCGACGTGGTCGCCGAGGCGGTTGCGCGCCCCTAGCCTTTCTGCCGGTTGGAGGTATTCGAGGGCATCTGGTAGGCACTGGATTACCTCCACCGGGCTGTGCACAGGGGCAGCGGGCAGGGGTGTGTCGTCCACAGGGGTGACGTCGGGGACTGACTCCTTGGATGGTGTCCGACACGCTGCACTGTCATGAAGCGACCTCGGGGTTTGACCAGGGAACAACGTGCTGCACTACTGCGTCGCGTGGAGGCAGCAGCCGAGCCGCAAGGCGGCGTGCTCTCCAGGGACCAACTCTCCGCCCTCGGGGTCGGCCACCGGTTCATCGCAGCCCAGGTCGGAGCGGGTCGTTGGAAGGCGCACGGACGGCAGACCATCGCCGTCCACACCGGGTCACTCGACGACGTGGCCTTCAGGTGGCGAGCCATCTGGGAGGTTGGGTCTTCCATCGCTCGGCTCGACGGTGTCTCGGCGCTGCAGCATGACGGTCTCACCGGCTACTCCGAGAGCCGCGTCTGGGTTTCCGTCCTGCATTCGCACACCGTGCGACCGCCAGACGGCGTGGTCATCCGGAAGGTGCGGCGACGCGTCGAGGATGAGTCAACGGCGGCGGGGATCCCACGCGCTCGGCCCGACATCGCCGCGATCCGAGGTGCGACCTGGGCGGTCAGCGATCGCCAAGCCGCCCTCATCCTCGTCATGGCCGTTCAACAGCGGCTCACAACAGGTGAGCGCCTGGTGGAGGCGAGCATCAAGGTTCGACGCAGGGCGCGGCGGGCGCTCATCCACCGAGTCGCGCTGGACATCGCTGACGGGGCTCACTCGCTGGGCGAACTGGACTTCGCCGGGCTCTGCCGCACGTACGGCATACCCGAGCCAACCCGCCAAGTCGTGCGGTACGGGCCCAAGGGGCGGGTCTACCTGGACGCAGCGTGGGAGGACACCGGGTGGGCCGTGGAGATCGACGGTGCCCATCACTTCTGGGGTCTCACACCCACAGACGATTCCTTCCGCCAGAACGAGATCATGCTGTCTGACGAGAAACTGCTGCGGATGACCCTCGTTGGGTTGCGCCTCGAAGAGACGCGATTCATGGACCAGGTGGCCCGTGCCCACGCGCGAGCAGGGCGGCGAGCCGCATGACTCCAGCCCCTCCACCCCTCCGCCGGGTGGAGGTATTCGAGGACATCTGGGACGTACTGGAATACCTCCACCCGGCCGAGAGGTGGGTCAGCTCCGGGGGAAGCCGGCTGGTGGAGCGCCGCCCGGGAGGTTCCCGCCGCTGCCCCCGCCGGGGAAGCTCCCGCCGCTGGGGAAACTCGTTGTCGTCTGGACTTCACCGGCTGCGTCGACCGTCGCGTCGAGATCGGCGAGGACGACGACGTCTCCGGCCCCCAGCCCCGCCGTGACCTCGGTGCGGGCAGCACCAATCAGGCCGACAGTGACTTGCTTCGTCGTCACGCCCTGGTCGGTGAGGACGCGGACCACGGTGTCATTGGTCTGCTTGACCACTGCGGATGTCGGGACCGTCACGGCGGCATCCTGCTGCCCGACGGTGATCGCCACATCGGCTCGCGCACCCTGTGGCAGAGGGCGATCGGCGAGGGTGTCGGGCGCCACGGTCACATCCACGGCATACGTGCTCGACGTCGGGAACCGCGAGTTCGACGCGGACAACGCCACCGGGCTGACCCAGGACACGGTGGCTGTCACTGGTTCGGTCGACCCCGGCATGGTGACCTGGGCGGACTGACCGACAGCGACCGAGCGGACGGTGGTGGACGACAGGCTGAGGGACACCGTCGCGCCCCCGTTGCCGGCGATGCTCGCGACGGTGTCGCCGCTGGCGACCGAGCTCCCGACCTGGGTACCGACTGCGGTGATCGTGCCCGCGCTGCGGGCCACGATCGTGGTGCTGGCCAATTGCTGCTGTGCCTTGAGCAGTGCAGCTTGAGCTTGGTCGATGCTCGCCTGGGCCTGGGCCACGCTCATGGCCGAGGCCGCGGACACCCCGGACACGCTCGACCCCGATCCCGCGGCGGCGACAGCCGTGGTGGAGGCCGCCGTCGTGGCCACGGCGAGATAGACCGACGGGGTCGCACTGAACTGCGCCCCCGTCGTGCTTGCCGCGGACGTTCCCGGCCCGGTCGTGCTGCTCTGGGCGTCCAACCACTGCTGGAGGATCGTGACGCCACTGGTCGTGGCCTCGACCGCGGCGACGAGTGCCGTCGTGAGAGCGTCGATCGCCGTGGACAGGTCCGCCTGACGATCCGACACCACCTGCTGGGCGGCCTGAACTGCGGCAAGTGCCGCGTCGCAGGCCTGGTCGGCCGCCGCATCCGGGGTGGCTGGGCCCCGTCCGTATGCCGTGGCACACGTCGCCGTCTGGGTCGCCAACGCAGTGGTCGCCTCGGCGGTCGCGGTGCTGACTCCGGTCTGCGCTGCCTTGACCGCGTCCTGGAGAGCGCTGAGGTCATCGAGGGTGGGGAGGGTGACCTTTGGCAGTGGCTGGGGTGCCGTGCCACCACCAGCGCCACCACCACCGGTGGCGGGCTGCGTCGGAGTCGGAGTCGGAGTCGGAGTCGGAGTCGGAGTCGGAGTCGGGCTGGGGATGGGGATGGGCATGGAGCCACCCGTGGAGCCGCCGCCCAAGGTGCCGGAGGGGCTGCCCGAGCTGACGCCGCTCCCGGCACCACTGCCGCTGAGGGCGCCACCGGCCTGTGCCCCGGACACCACCTGGGCCTGAGGGTTCTCGGCGTCCTCGAGGTCGGCGTTGGCCTGGGCCAAGGTGGCCTCCGCCTTGCGGACAGCGCGTTCGTAGTCCGATGCGTCGAGCTTGGCGATCACGTCACCCACGGCGACCGCCTGGCCTGTCACCACGGCGACCTCGGTGACCGTCCCGGCGACGGTGCTGGTGACATCGCGGCGGTCGGTGGCATCGATGGTGCCGCTCGTGCTGATCGTCTGCGTGACCGACCCGGCAGCGGCCTTGGCCGTGCGGTAGTTGCCGGTGCCGTTGCCGGTCGCGGCTTTGGCTGCGACCAGGCCCAGCGTCGTGAGCACCACTGCCACGACGACGATGGCGATGATCCTTGTCCGTCGGGCCCAGCGCGAGGGCAGTGTCACGGCGGTCATGACGCGGGGCTCTGGCTCGGGTTCGGGGCCTGACCCGGGCGGTCACCGAAACCTCCCATGCCCCCGAATCCGCAACCGGAGTCCGTCTTGGCGCTCACCGCGATGCTCGTCGCACTGATGGCGCCCACGCTGTCCTCGTCTCCACGGGCAAGGACGCAGACCCCGACCTGGACGGTCGAGGCATCGGCGGATCGCTGCACGGAGATCATCGTGTCGGACCCGAGGGCGACGTCCACGGACTCGGTCTGCGCGCTTGCCGTCGGGGAAGCGCCCTGGGCTGCTGGGTCGGCGAGCACTCGGGCATCCACGGTGAGCGATGACCCGGCCGCCGCGGTGACGGTGCCGATGACGACCTTGCCACCGGCGACGCCTGCACCCGGCCCACCGGAGGGCATCCCGCTGGGCGCGCCGGACGGCATACCTGCAGGTGGGGTCCCGGCTGCCCCACCCGGGAAGCCTCCCGAGCCACCGCGGAAGCCTCCCGGGCCGGCGGTCTCGCAGGAGCCGTCGACCGGCTTGGTGACGGTGATCGATGTCGCGGCCTGCCCGGTGGAGGCGTCGGCTCCCATGGCGACGACGCAGTCGCCCGTCGCGATCTCGGCGGCTGAGCCGTCGACGGTCTGCGTGAAGGTCGTCGCGGCCGACCAGGTGACGGCCACCTGACCGGTCTGCTGGTTGCGCACCTGCGCAGTCGTGCCCGACAGGGCGACCACCTCACCGCTGGCCCCGGGCATCCGCGGAGTCGACCCGGCGGCTGGCTGACCGGACTGGCCCTGCGGCGGCTGGGTCGTCGAGGGGCTGCTCGCCGGGGAGTCGGTGCCCGACGAGGCCGAGCCGCATCCGGCGAGAGCGAGCGTCGAGGCGAGGGCCAGGCCGGCCCCGAGCAACGGTAGGCGGCGAGCGGGGGCGGTGATCATGAGGACTCCAGGTCTTGGACGGAGAGACGAGTGGGGGAGAGGTCGGGTCCGGGTGTCACCTCAGTTGCTCCGCAGCGCCTCGATCGGGGCCAACTTGGCCGCACGGTTCGCCGGATAGACGCCGAAGGCGAGGCCCAGGCCGAGGGACACGGCGAGGGCGGCTGCGACGGCAGGGCTGGAGATGCTGACGGGTTGACCGATGAGCCCGGGCAGAACGACGGCTCCGATGACCCCGATGGCGACTCCGGCGATACCGCCGAGCAGACCGAGGACGGCCGCCTCGACGAGGAACTGCCTCCGAATGACGCGTGGAGTCCCGCCCAAGGCCTTGCGCAGGCCGATCTCGGAGACTCGTTCGGTGACCGAGACCAGCATGATGTTCATGACGCCGATGCCGCCGACGAGCAGGGAGATCGCGGCGATGCCGGCGAGCAGGATGGTCATCGTCCGGTTGGTCTCGTTGGCGGTCTGGATGAGTGAGGCCTGGGTCGCGATGCTGAAGTCGCGAGAGGACGCCGTGACGCCGTGCACGTTGGTCAGCAGGGCCTGGACCTCTTGGTATGCCGCGGCGAGGGTGGCCTTCGACGTGGACTGGACGTAGATGGTCGAGACTGACGTCGAGGTCGAGCCGGTCACGGCATACGCGGTCGACAGCGGCATCAGGGCCATGTCGTTCTCCGACGCGGAGGTGCCACTTGCCCCGGTCTTGGCGAGGACACCGATGACGGTGAGTTGGCGCCCGGCGATGGTCACGGTCTGGCCGACCGAGTTGGTCGAGCCAAAGATCTCGGTCGAGGTGTCGGGGGCCAAGACGGTGACAAGGGCGCCGGCGTCGGCTTCCGCTTGGGTGAAGAAGCGGCCGCTGTCGAGAGTGCGGTTGCGCACGTCCGGCCAAGCGGTCGTGGTGCCGGACACCGACGTCGTCCAACTCGTGCCTGAGGAGGACGCCACGAGGCTCGAGGTGTGCACCGGCACGACGGCCTTGACGTCAGGTGTGGCCTGCGAGGTCACGATGGCTGTGGCGTCGGCCGTGGTGAGCGTTGTGCCCGAGCCGAAGCCACCGCGGATGCCGTCGGTGCCAGTGCTCGACCCCGGCGACACGATGAGCAGGTTGCTGCCCAGTGCGCTGATCTGGTCGTTGACCTTCTCCTGGGCGCCCAGACCGAGGCCGACGGTCAGGATGACGGAGGCGATGCCGATGAGGATGCCGAGCGCCGTGAGTGCGGAACGGAGACGGTGGGCACGGACGGCGGCGAGGCCGCTGCGCACGATGTCACTCCAGTGGATCATCAGTGGCCTGCCCCAACGTAGATCGGGCCTGGCACATCGGCGGTGATGTGCCCGTCCCCGATCGTCAGCACTCGTCCGGCGCGTGCGGCGACGTCATGCTCGTGCGTGATCAGCACGATGGTGCGGCCGCTCGCGTGAAGGGTGTCGAAGAGTCCGAGGATGTCGCGGGTGGAGGCACTGTCGAGATTTCCCGTCGGCTCGTCGGCGAGCAGGATGGCCGGCTCGGTCACGAGGGCCCGAGCCACGGCGACCCGTTGCTGCTGGCCGCCGGAGAGTTGATTGGGCCGGTGCTCGGTGCGTTCGGCCAGGCCGACCCGGGCCAGTGCCTCGAGGACACGCTCCTTGCGTTCGGTCCGTGCGACCCCGGCGTAGACGAGTGGGAGTTCGACGTTGCCGGCCGCGGTGAGGCTCGCGAGCAGGTGGAACTGTTGGAAGACGAAGCCGATGCGCCGGTTGCGGATGCCGGCCACTGCTTCCTCGTCGAGGCTGCTGACGTCCTGCCCGGCGAGCAGATAGTTCCCCTCCGTCGGCAGGTCGAGGCAGCCGAGGATGTGCATGAGGGTCGACTTGCCGGACCCGGAGGGCCCGACGACTGCGACGTACTCGCCCTCAGCGATGCTGACGTCGACACCGTCGAGGGCCCGCACATCTTCGGCGTCGGAGCGATAGATCCTGGACACGCCGACGAGTTCCAGTGCCGGCCCACCACGGCCGGACGCAGATGGGGAGGGGCGTGGCAGGCTCTGGGTGACTGTCATGAGTTGCCTCCGATTGCTCCGCCCGGGAAGCCGCCGCCACCGGGGAACTGGCCACCGCCTGGCATTTGGCCATCGCCGGGGAACTGGCCACCGCCGGGCAACTGGCCACCGCCGGGGAATTGACCGTTGCCGGTGCCGCGGTTGCCGCCCGTGCCGACGCCCGCTGGCAGTGAGATGACCTCGACCTTCTCGCCTTCCGTGAGACCGGCGGTGACCTCGGTGTTCGTGCCATAGGTCTCGCCGACGGTCACAGTGCGTTTGGCCGGTTCCTTGCCGTCCGCGACGACGGTGACATAGGTGGTGCCGTTCTCGCTGTGGACAGCACGCGTCGGGATGGTCAGGACGTCCGACCGCTTGGCGACGATGATCTGGATCGTGGCGGACGTCCCGCCGTAGACGCCATCGACGTTCCCGGTCAGGGTCACGGTCACGGGGAAGGCTGCGCTCCCACTGCTGCTCGTCGTTGCCACGCGTGACACCTCGGTCACGGTGCCGTAGAGCTTGTCCGTCACCCCGGTCGCGGTGATCTCGGCCTGGAGACCCGTCCTGATCGAGGCCAGATCGGTGCTGCTGACCGCTGTGTCGACGACGAACTGTATGACGCTCGCCACCTGGATCGTCCCGGCGGAGGACGAGGCCGTCGTAACGCTGACCCCGGCGGTGCCACCCATGGAACCGCCGCCCGCACCGCTCGCTCCTGACCCGGCGCTCGTCCCTCCCGAGGCGCTCACCGTTTGGCCAACGGTGAGGTCGAGGGCGACGACCTCACCGGTGAAGGGGGCGCGGAGGACGGCGTTCGTGACTGCCTGCTCGGCACTTGTCAGATCGTCGCGGGCGACCACGAGTTGGGCCTGCGCTGCGGCCAGCCGCACAGACGAGGAGCCGGAAGCCGCGGTCTCGAGGTCGTCCTCGGCCGCTGTCACTGTGGACTGGGCCGCGGTGAGTTGGGACTGGAGCAGGGCGTCGTCGACAGTTGCCAACTCCTGCCCTTCGGTCACCTGGTCGCCGAGTGCGACGAGGACCTGTGTGACCGTGCCGGAGACGGCGAACGACAAGGTCTCCGATTGTGCGGGCTGCAGCGTGCCCGAGCCGCTCACCGATCGGGTCGCGTCCCCGACGGTGGCCGTCGCGGTGATCGACTGCGCAGTGGTGCTGTCATCGGCGGCACCGGCCCGCCACGTCAGCCCGGCGGCGACGATCACGACGGCGGCCGCCAGGGCCGCGACCAGCCAACGGCGGCGACTCCTGATCCAGGACACAGGTACTCAGCTCTCCTCGGTTACGCCACTAAAGGGTCTGGTCCGGGCCAAGACCACTTCTGGTCTGACCCGGCAGGCGCCACGATGGCCGCGGAAGATGCCGACGTGCTGCCACGATGTTGGCAATTTGCTGGCAATGCCGCAGACCCTGCCAGTTGCCGACGAACTGCCAGCAAACTCCAAGAAAGGGCCACCAAGGTGAGGCCAGCCATCATCAGGACGAGGAGGTGACGATGGGCTCCATCACGCCTGACTCGGTTGTTCCCGGGACCCGACTTCTCGTGGTGGAGGACGAACCGGCCATTCAGGACATGCTGGCGATGAGTTTGGCCTTCGTCGGATATGAGGTCATTCGGGCCGGCTCGGTGGTTGAGGCATTGACTGCTGGGCGCCAGCAGACCTTCGACCTGGCCCTGCTCGACGTCATGCTGCCCGATGGGGATGGTTTCAGCCTGCTTCGTCGTTTGCGGGACACGCAACCCGATCTGGCTGCGGTCTTCGTCACGGCCAAGGACGCACTCGAGGACCGCCTGCACGGCCTGACGCTGGGCGGGGATGACTACGTGACCAAGCCCTTTTCCCTTGAGGAGGTCGTGACCCGGGTTGGCGTGGTCCTCCGGCGGACGCGACCGGCCCCCACCGAGGCGGACGCGAACCGACTGGAGTATGCGGATCTCGTGCTCGACGAGAACCGGCACGAGGTCCGGCGTGGTGATGTCCTCATCGACCTCTCGCCGACGGAGTTCTCACTGCTCCGCTTCCTCCTGCGCAATGCCGAGCACGTCATGAACCGGGCGCAGATCCTTGACCATGTGTGGCACTACGACTTCAACGGCAGCTCAGGGGTCGTCGAGTCCTACATCAGTTACCTGCGACGCAAGGTCGATGCCATCGACCCGCCGCTCATCCACACCGTTCGTGGTGTCGGCTACGTCCTGCGGCGACCGAGCTCCTGATGCGCGGCGCCTCGATCAGGGCTCGACTCGTCGTGGGGATGGTGCTGCTCGTCTCCATCGGGCTGGCCGTGGCCAATGTCACCGGCATCGTGCTGCTCCGCTCCTATCTCTACGAGCGGGTGGACGCCCAGACGACCGGTCTCGCCCCGGCGGCGACATCCTCGGTGGGGCGCCCGATGACCACGCCGCCCATGAACGGGTCCCTGTGCTCCAATCCCCGGGATCCTCGGGGCCTGCGCAGTGACTTCGTGATGACCGTGCTGGGCCCTGACGGCACCGTGGAGTGCTCGCTCGGGCCCGATCTGGGGCAGGGGGCGCCCAAGATCGATCGGTCTGCCCTCGCCCACACCGGGGAACTGGTCACGGTCCCTTCACTGGACGGCCAGACCAAGTGGCGCGCCCGAGTCGTCACCATCCCTGATCGGCAAGGGACCCTCGTGGTCGCGGTCTCGCTGGCCGAAGCAGATGCCACGGTCACCCGGCTGGCCCAGTTGTCGCTCCTTGTCAGTGGCGTCGTCCTGATCCTCACTGCCCTCGGCGCCTGGGCCATCGCCCGAGTGGGACTGCAACCCCTGACCGGCGTGGAGGACACCGCTGAACGGATCGCTGCTGGCGACCTTGCGCAGCGGGTCCCGAGTTTCCGGAAGGGCACTGAGGTCGGGCGTCTGTCTGACTCCCTCAACGGGATGCTCGGCCAGATCGAGACCGCGTTCGAGGGTCGGGCCCGATCGGAAGAGCGACTGCGCCGGTTCGTCTCCGATGCCAGCCACGAGCTCCGCACGCCGATCGCCTCGATCCGGGGTCACGCCGAGATGTGGCGCACCGGTATCAACCCCGATGTCGACGAGGTGATCACCCGCATCGAGTCGGAGTCCGTGCGGATGGGGGACCTGGTCGACGACCTGCTGTTGTTGGCCCGGCTCGATCAGGCTCGCCCACTGGAGCGAACTGCCGTTGACCTGCTCAGCGTGGCTGCCGACGCAGTCGTCGATGCGCAGGCCCGCCATCCCGAGCGACGGATCTCCCTCGTCGCCCAGCCAGGTGGTCAGCCGCCACTGGTCCTTGGGGATCAGGCCCGACTGCGCCAGGTGCTCGACAACCTGATCGCGAACGCACTCACCCACACACCACCCGAGGCCACTGTTGAGGCCACCGTGTCCGTCACGGACCCGGTTGGGGGTCATCCCGGTCGTGTCGACATCGCGGTGCATGACACCGGCCCCGGCATCCCGCCCGATGACGTCGACAAGGTCTTCGACCGCTTCTTCCGGTCCGACCCCGGGCGTGCCCGAGCACACGGTGGCACGGGGCTCGGCCTGTCCATCGTGGCTTCGCTCATCGAGGCCCACGGTGGGACGGTGACCTGTCGCAGTGCGGTCGGTCAAGGGACGACCTTCGCCGTGGTCCTACCCCTCGCCCCTCAGCCGGTTGGAGGTAATCCAGCACGTCCCTGATGTCCTCGAATACCTCCACCCGGCGGACGACGAGCAGACCGTAGGCTGGCTCACGTGAGTGAACCGATCACCTATGCGTCCGCCGGCGTCGACGTCGAGGCCGGAGACAAGGCCGTCGAGTTGATGAAGGCCTCCGTCCGTCGCGCCACCCGACCCGAAGTGCTCGGCGGCCTGGGCGGCTTCGCCGGGATGTTCGACGCCACCGCGATAGCCCGCATGGACCGCCCGGTGCTCGCCACGTCCACTGACGGCGTCGGCACCAAGGTCGCCATCGCCCAAGCGCTCGACATTCACGACACGATCGGCTTCGACCTCGTCGGGATGGTCGTGGACGACATCGTCGTGTGCGGAGCCGAGCCGCTCTTCATGACCGACTACATCGCCTGCGGCAAGGTCGTCCCCGAGCGGATCGCGGCGATCGTCGGCGGCATCGCCCGAGCCTGCGAGCAGGCCCGCGTCGCGCTCGTCGGTGGCGAGACCGCCGAGCACCCCGGCCTGCTCGACCCCGACGAGTACGACTGCGCCGGCGCCGCCACCGGAGTCGTCGAATACGCCGACATCCTCAGCCCCGACCGCATCCGCGAGGGCGACGTCATCCTCGGACTCGCCTCCTCGGGCCTGCACTCCAACGGCTACTCCCTCGTCCGCCGCGTCATCGCGCACGCCGGCTGGGCGCTCGATCGCGAGGTGGCCGAGTTCGGGCGCACGCTCGGCGAGGAGCTGCTCACCCCAACCCGGGTGTATGCCGCGGACCTCATCGACCTCCTCCGTGACCCTTCCGTCGTGGCCGGGGGAGGCGTGCACGGACTCTCGCACGTCACCGGCGGTGGGCTCGCCGCGAACCTCGCGCGGGTGCTGCCGCAGGGTCTGCACGCGCGGGTTGACCGGGCGACGTGGACGCCGCCAGCGGTCTTCGCCACGGTCCAGTCGCTCGGCAATGTGCCCCAGTCAGACATCGAGCGGACGCTCAACCAGGGTGTCGGCTTCGTCGCGCTCGTCCCGGCAGATGCCGTGGGCGCGACCACCGCGTTCCTGGACGCGCGCGGCATACCGACGTGGGTGATGGGCCAGGTCCACGACGCCGACCGCGCCCCGATCGACGCCGGCCACGAGGTCATCCACGGGGCGAAGGGTGTCGACGGGGGCTCGGTGCAACTGGTGGGCGTGCACCGCTAGGCAGGATCGGGCTCGACCATGCCCTCGAGGTGGACGACCTCCTCGTCACGGTGACGACCGATGAGCGAGAGCGCGACTCCGACGACCGCCTACCCGGCCAGGACCAGCCACGGGCGGGTCGTCGAGGCATCCGGGAAGTAGGCGAGGGAGCGGAGCAGGTTGCCCGAGGCGCCGGGCGGCCGTAGCCTCGCGCTTCCTGACCATCGACTCGCTGGAAGCCGCTCGACGGATCCCTGAGATCGGCCGCGATCTGACACGATCAGATCATGCTCGACAGCCCCCAGGCCTATCTCGATGCCGCACCGGATGCGGGCCGGCCATGCCGGGAGCCTTCGGCGGGAAGGGGAGCGTGAGCGTGAAGTACGCGAACGAGGCCGCCAAGCCGGCGCTCAGAGCATTCGTCGACGAGGTGCTGACGCGCCACGGGATGATGTGACGATCGGGAGGCAGGGATGTCAGTGACTCGGCCGAGCGCGTCAGGATGGCCGCGCGTGCCCGAACAGGCCCGAGTCGCTATGTCACTGGCCGCCCTGGTGCTGGCCGTGGGCACCCTCGCCCTGATCGCCTACGTCCTGCTGCTCATCGTCGGGCTCTCCGTTGTCGGCGCGATCCTCGAGGCCCTCTCCTCACTGGATGGAGACCTCGACCCGTGGGGTGTCGTCCTGCGGGCACTGCCCGCTCTCGTCGCTGGGTGGGTGACCGGCCTGGGCCTGGCGTCGTTGGCCGGCGGCCTCTGGCGTGGGCACGACGGAGCGACCGGCATCCTGTGCGGGCTCAGCGGCGTGGGTGTCGGCGCTCTGGTCCTGCGGCTGACGGGTTTGCTCTAGGTTGACGGTCATGCGCGAACTCACCGTCGTCCCCGTGCCCGGCCCCGGCGCCGAGGACGTTCTCATCGGCCACGACGGCACCGCCTACACGGGCACGGCGGACGGCTCCATCCTGGCGGTCAGCTCGGACGGCGACACGATCCGTCGGATCGGGAACACCGGTGGGCGACCACTGGGTCTGGAGTGGCTGCCCGAGGGTCGCATCCTGGTGTGCGACGCCCACCGCGGGCTGCTCACGATGCGTTTGGACACTGGGGCGGTCGAGGTTCTCGCCGACTCGGTTGACGGTCGGCGAATGCGCTTCTGCAACAACGCCGCGATCACAGCGGACGGGACGATCTGGTTCTCTGACTCCAGTGCCAAGTGGGGCATCGAGGAGTGGAAGTCCGACCTCATCGAGGACACCCGCACCGGGCGGCTGTTGCGGCTTGGGGTCGGTGAGTCCGAGCCCGAGGTTGTGTTGGAGGGGCTGTGCTTCGCCAACGGCGTTGCCGCCGCGGCGGATTCCTCCTTCGTGGTGGTCGCCGAGACAGGGACCAGGGTGCTCAGACGTGTCTGGCTCCGGGGTCCGCACGAGGGTGAGCGGGACCTCTTCGCGAGCGACCTGCCGGCGCATCCAGACAACATCGCGCGCGGCTCGGACGGCCTGATCTGGGTCACCTATGCCTCCCCGACCGATCCGGCGCTCACCTTCCTGCAGACCAAGGCCAAGCCGTGGGTCAAACTCGCCGTGCTGCGGGCACCGGAGCACCTCAAGCCCAAGCCGAAGCGGACCGTCCGGGTCGCGGCATACGACGACGAGGGCCAGGTCGTTCACGACATCGAGTGCGACGCGACGAAATGGCACATGGCGACGGGGGTGCGCGAGCACGAGGGCAAGGTCTGGTTGGGCAGCCTGGTCGAGCCGGCGCTGGCCTGGTTCCTGCGCTGAGCGGTCAGTCCACCGAGTGTCGCGGTGAGAAGTCGCCCTCGGTGAGGACGAGCCGCCGTGCGATGGTGCGCAGCTCGCCCAGGTCGTCATCGGTCAAGGGTGCGTCGTTCTCGGTCTCGATCCGGTCGCGCAGTTGGGCGAAGCCTTCACCCATTATTCCGCGGGTGACCACGGCCGTCATGGTCGGGAGTCCAGGGCTCCCACGGCGGGGATTCCCCCCGACGAGCCCGGCCACCGCCGTCAGTCGTCGGAGACGGTCACCGTGACCTCGATGTTGCCCCTGGTGGCGTTGGAGTAGGGGCAGACCTGGTGAGCCTGGTCGGCGAGGGACTGTGCGGCCCCGTGGTCGAGGTGCGGGAGGGTGACTTCGAGGTCCACGGCGAGTTGGTAGCCGCCCGCGTCGTTGGGCCCGATGCGCACCCGTGAGCCCACGCTCGAGTCACGGACGTCGGCACCGGTGCGTCGAGCGACCGCATGGAGGGCGGAGTGGAAGCACGCGGCATACCCGACAGCGAAGAGTTGCTCGGGGTTGGTGCCCTGGCCGTTGCCGCCCATCTCGACGGGGATGGCCAGGTCGAGGTCGAGGCGGCCGTCGCTGGTGCGGCCGTGTCCGTCGCGGCCGGCGCCGGTCGCGAGCGCCTCGGCGGTGTAGAGCGTCTTCATGCATGGGCTCCTTCGTCGGATGGTGGGTCCACCGTGCCACGTGAAGGTCCCCGAGGAAACAGGCCGCTGACGAGTTCGTGGTCGAGGCGGAAGCCAATGGCTCGGTAGAGAGCGCGGCCCACGAGGTTGTCCTCATCGACACCGAGAATGACGGTGCGGGATCGTTCCAGACCGCGATCCACGAGCGCCTGGGTGACCGCCCAGCCCAGGCCTCGGCCTCGCTGCCGGGCGTCGACGGCGATGCTCGTGAGTCGGATGGCGCGCCCAGGGGTGTATGCGGCGAGCCCGGTGGCCACGATCTCGCCGGTGCCGTTGTCGCGCAGGACTGTCCACTCCTCGCCGACCGGGTCCAGGGGGATCCAGCGGGCGGTGTGGTGACGGGCCACGAAGTCGCGGGCGACGGCGGGATCGTGATCGTGCGCGATGGTCACGTTGCGAGGGATCGGTCGGCGGACGAGCTCACCGGGCCGGATCGACAGGCTGTCCCAAGTGCCCAGCCCGCGCACGCCCAGTGACTCCAGGACCGGGCGCAGCGGCCGGTCGGCGGTGATCGAGCGGCACGCCGCCCACCCGGGCTGATGCCGCCAGTCGGACCGCAGCAGTTCCTCGACGTCATCGTGTGGCCCGATGGCAACGGCCCCGGCGGACCCGAGTTGGTTCTCGCGGACGAAGAGCACCGCGTCCCCAAGGGCCAAGGGAGGGGCGAGCGGTTCCGGCGCGAGTTCGAACTCCACGAGCGGATCCCGGTCCGCGGCCGCCAGCAACGCGGCATACGAGTCGAGGGTGGTGAGCGTCCGCACGTGCCCAGCCTGCCGGAGTGGACCCCCCCGGGGACGAGGGGGTCCACGAGCGTCTGCAGTTGCGCCATATTCCGGGCCATGTCACATGCGCCACCATTTGGCGCAAGTTACATGCGCCACGATCTGGCGCATGTCACTTGCCCCGGTGGGTGGCGCAACTGCAGACGCTCCGCAGGGGTAGGTCAGGTGCGGGTGAGTAAGCCCGGGACCAGGTCGGGGATCGATCCGACACCCGTCAGGCCCATGGTGAGGTCGAGTTCGGCCATGACGTTCTCGACAACGGACGCCACGCCGTCGGCGCCGTCTAGCGCCAGGCCGTAGATGTGGGGCCGGCCGAGTAGGCAGGCGTCTGCTCCGAGGGCGAGCGCGACGAAGAGGTCGGCGCCGGTCCGTAGGCCACTGTCGAAGAGCACCACTGGCTGGCGGCCGATCGCCTCACGGATGCTCACCAGCGCGTCGAGGGAGGCGATCGCGCGATCCACCTGACGCCCTCCGTGGTTCGAGACGACGATGGCGTCGACCCCGAGCTCGAAGGCGTGCCGGGCATCGTCGGGATGCAGGATGCCCTTGAGCACGACCGGCAGGCGGGTGCGCTCCCGCAGCGTCTCGAGGTTTGCCCACGACAAGGCCGGGTTGGAGTAGATCTCCAGAAAGGTCTCCACGGCCGCGCGTGGCTCGGGCGAGGTGAGATTGGCCCGGAAGTCACCGGGGTGGGAGCGTGACATTTCGATGAGGGATCGCACCGCACCGACGGTCGGGCGCACCTTCTCCTTGACCTTGGCCGCTGCCGCCGCCACCCGCGACGCGACGAGTTCTCGGAAGCGGGGGTCCGACGTGTATTGCGCAATGCCCAGCCCGCGAGCAAACGGCAGCGAGCCCAGGTTCAGGTCCTGTGGTCGCCACCCCAACATCGTGGTGTCGAGCGTGACGACCAGCGCCGCAGCTCCCGCAGCCTCGGCCCGACCGATGAGCGAGTCCACGAGCGCCTCGTCGGTCGACCAATACAGTTGGAACCACCACGGCACGTCTCCCATGGCGGCCGCCGTTTCTTCCAGGGGGTTGCACCCCTGGTTGGAGAAGACATACGGCACGCCGGAGGTCGCCGCCCCGCGAGCGATCTGCACGTCGCTGTCCGCCGCGACGAGACTCCCAGCCCCCACCGGGGCCAACAAGAGAGGTGCCCGCAGAGCGGTTCCGAGCAGGGTGGTCGTGAGGTCGCGTGTCGTCGTCCCGTGGAGCACCCGCGGGGTCACCTGCCAGCGGTCGAAGGCCGCCCGGTTGGCCCGCATCGTCGCGCCCTCGCCGGCTCCGCCGCGACATAGGCCCACGCGGTGGACGACATCGCCGCCTGCGCCCTCGCCTCGAGCGCGCCCGCATCGGTCGGCACCGTCGGCCGCTTCCCGAACACGCCGTCGCGATAGATCGCCGACTGCCGGGTGCGCCCGACGCCGGGGTCACTCATCGCAGCGCCCTCATCGCAGCGCCCTCATCGCACCACGGTGATCTGCGGCCCGAAGAGCTCCATGGCGGCGAGCGCCCGCTCCCCGTTCTCCGCGGTCGACCCGGCGCACGCCGCAGCCATGACCCGCACGCTGGCTCCCGCATCGGCGGCCGGGAGCGCGGTGGCGATCACGCAGCAATCGGTCGACACCCCGGCCAAGGCCATCCGCGGTTGCGCACCGACGATCCTGCGCAGGTCGGCATTCCACTTCCCGAAGGTCCCGGCGGTCACCCCGTGCCCGGCGGCCGAGCGCAGGGCAGGCACCACGGCATACAAGGGGTCGTCGTCGGGGACGAGCGCGAACCCCCACTCGTCGTAGTACGACCCCCACGACCCACCGAGCCCCGGATCTGCGACAAAGCGGGTCACGACGGTCCGTTCGCGGCCGAAGGCCTCCGCGAGTGCCACGAGACGCGGCTCGACGTCGGCCCAGAGCGGCGACCCCCACGCTGATGTCGACGGCGAGGCGAAGATCGCCTGCGGGTCGATGATGACGAGCCATTCGTCGTCGTCGACCGGCCGGTATGCCGCGGGGTTGGCCGGCGTGGTCACGCCCGCCCCTCCTGGCGGGCCACCTTCGCCTTTCGCGCGGCATACGTGACGAGGAAGGAAGCGACCAGCGCGAAGAGGACGCCGAGATTGGCGTAGGCGAAGGTACCGTCCCAGTAAGGTGCGCCCTCGCCCTCGGTCACATAGGTGCCGAGCCCGAGCGGCTCGAGGAGGAAGCCCTGCCAGTTGTTCCAGGTGGCGTCTGCGGCGTAGTTGTTGACGACCAGGCCCCACCCGATGACCGAGGTCCCGACCATGGTCCCGATCGACACCCAGTCCCAAGCGCCGTAGCGACCGCCGGCGTCGAAGAGGGCGTCGTCGTCGTAGTCGCGCTTGCGCAGCGCGATGTCCGCGATCATGATCCCCGCCCAACTTGCCAACGGCACCCCGAGGGTGATGAGGAAGGACTGGAAGGGATTGAGGAAGTTCTTGGCGACGAAGACGACGTAGAAGGTGCCCAGGGTGAGGATGACACCGTCGACGAGGGCTGCTGCTGGCCTCGGGATCTTCACACCCAGCGAGAGCAGGGTCAGGCCGGAGGAGTAGATGCCGAGCACCGCACCCGAGACCAGGGAGAGGATCGCCGCGGTGAGGAAGGGCACGAGCACCCACGTCGGGAGCAGAGTGGCCAAGGTGCCGATCGGGTCGGCCGCGATGCCGTCCTTGACCTTGTCGTCGGACCCGGCGAGCGCGAGGCCGTAGCAGACGAGCAAGGCCGGGGCGAGGGCGCCACCCAGGGTGTTCCAGGCGACGATCGCGCCACCGCTGGCGCTGCGCTGCTGGTAGCGCGACCAGTCGGCGGCGATGTTGATCCAGCCGAGCCCGAAGCCGGTCATCACCATGACGAGCGCGCCGATCGTCGCGCCGAGACTGCCCGAGGGGATGGCCGAGATCTTGGTCCAGTCGATGTGGGTGAGGGTCATGAGGACGTAGAGGATGGTGATCGCGCCGGTGATCCAGGTGAGCACTGACTGCATCCGCATGATGATGTGGTAGCCGGCGACCGACGCCAGCACGATCATCGCGGCCACGACGACCGCGGCGATGACCTTGGTCGCGGTCCCACCACCCCAGCCGAGTCGGTCGAAGATCGTCGCGGTGGCGAGCACGGCCATGATGGCCAGGAAGGTCTCCCAGCCGATCGAGACCAGCCACGAGATGACGCCGGGCACCTTCTGTCCCTGCACGCCGAAGGCAGCGCGCGACAGGATCATGGTGGGAGCCGAACCCCGCTTGCCCGCGATCGCGATGATGCCGCAGAGGGCGAAGGACACGACAACGCCGATGACGGTGACGAGGATCGCCTGCCAGAAGGAGATGCCGAAGCCCAGGACGAACGCGGCATACGAAATGCCGAAGACCGAAACGTTGGCGGCAAACCACGGCCAGAAGAGGTCGCGGGGGGCCGCGGTGCGCTCGGCCTCGGTGATGATCTCGATGCCGGTGGTCTCGACGCCGAGGCGACGGACCTCCTGGGCGGACCCGGTGTCAGTGCTCATGGCGTGAGCATGGCAGAAACCCGCTGGTCAGCGGCTGAACCACAACTCCTGCCTGACGCGGAAACTGTCGTGTCGCGCGGCTCTCGCTGCGTGACCTGCCAAGTTCTGCGTCACGCGGAACTTGTCCTGGTGCGGCGTCAACGACGTCCGGCGGCCCACTGCTCGTAGTCGTCGTCCTCGTCGTAGGACCGGCGACCGTCCTCACGGGCGACGGGCTCGGACGGGGTGGAGTGGTGGAGTTCTCGCTCAAGCGCTGACAGGTCGGTGTCCGGGCTGTAGTACTTCAGCTCGCGTGCGACCTTGGTCTGCTTGGCTTTGGCTCGGCCGCGCCCCATGGCGTGACCCCCTTGGGGAATCAGCCGGAGGCGCATCGTGAGCATCGAGACGACCCGTCGAGTGCCCGGGGCGGTCTCGACTCCACGGAGCGGCCCCGGGAATCGTGTTATGTCGTGGGTCCAACACTACATGCGGGGTGCAAATTTCGCCGCGCCCCGTTCAGCCCGCGATCCTGGCCCTGGGGCAGGCCGAGCGGGTCACTGGGCCATGCCGATGACGAGGTTGATCGTCGAGGCGATCACGCCCGTGCCGAAGACGTAGGAGAGCAGGGTGTGGAAGAAGACGATGCGCCGCACGCCCTTGGTCTTCAGGTCGGTGTCGGACACCTGGTAGGTCATGCCCAGGCAGTAGGCCAGGTAGGCGAAGTCGGCCAGGCTCGGCTTGTCGTCGTTGTTGAAGTCCACGCACCCGCGCTCGTTGACGTAGTAGTGCCGGGCGTAGCGCATCGTGTAGACGGCGTGGATCGCCAGCCACGAGGCCGCGACCGCGCCCAGGCAGATCGCCGCCTCCAGCGGGGCGACCGACTTGTCCCCGGACGAGGCGAGCACGGTGGCGATGCCGGCGAGGCTCGCGAGGGCCCCGATGACGACGACGATGTCGGTCTCGGTCCGGCCGCCGTCCGCATCGGCCATCGCCTCCTCGGTCTCCGGCTGCTCGGTCCGGAAGACGTGCCAGAGCGTGGCCCCGGCGAAGACGAGCTCGCCGACGGCCAGGCCGACGAGGACCGGGGTGGACCAGAGGACCTTGTCCGGAAGCGGAACGAGGAGCCCGGCGAGGACTCCGAGCACGGCGGCGACGACCAGGACCACCCGGGACCGCTTCATGGCCTCACGATAGGACCGCCGCGCGCCTCAGCGGCCCCCTCGCGACGGTGTCCTTCACGGGTATGCCGCGGGGCTGCCTTCCGCGGGTAGCGTCACCGGGCATGGGCATTCGCATCGGGTACAAGGCGTCGGCGGAGCAATTCGCCCCGGGTGAGCTCGCGGCATACGCGGTGTTGGCCGAGGAGGTGGGGCTGGACTCGGTGACGATCAGTGACCACTTCCAACCGTGGCGGCTGACGGGCGGGCATGCGCCCAATGCGCTGGCGTGGCTGGGCTTCGTCGCGGCCCGCACCGAACGGGTGGTTCTCGGGACGTCGGTGCTCACGCCGACCTTCCGGTACAACCCGGCAGTCGTCGCGCAGGAGTTCGCGACCTTGGGCTGCCTGGCGCCCGGGCGGGTGTTCCTGGGGGTCGGCTCGGGTGAGGCGCTCAACGAGATCGCTGTCGGGTCGGTTGCCGACGGGAGATGGCCGGACTTCAAGGAGCGTTTCGCGCGGCTGCGTGAGGCGGTCGGGCTCATGCGGCGGCTGTGGACCGAGGAGTCGGTGACCTTCGAGGGGGACTACTACCGGACCGTGGACGCGCGGATCTTCGATCGGCCCGATGAGCCGGTGCCGGTCTTCGTCGCAGCCGGCGGCCCGATGGTGGCGCGGTATGCCGGTCGCGTGGGTGATGGCTTCATCTGCACCTCGGGCAAGGGCCGGGAGTTGTATGCCGATGAGCTCATTCCCGCGGTCGCCGAGGGTCGCGCGAAGGCTGGTCGTGCGGGGGAACCGATCGAGCGGATGATCGAGATCAAGGTGTCCTGGGACCCGGACTCTGACCTGGCTCTCGAGAACACGCGCTTCTGGGCGCCGCTGTCGCTGACCGCGGAGCAGAAGCACTCGATCCACAGCCCGGCGCAGATGGAGGAAGCGGCTGATGCGCTGCCCATCGAGCAGGTGGCCAAACGGTGGATCGTCGCCTCGCGCCCCGAGGACGTGGTCGAGGCGGTGAGGTTCTACACCGACCTCGGCTTCGATCACCTCGTGCTGCACGGGCCCGGCCACGACCAGGAGCGTTTCCTGCGGACGTTGTCCGAGCAGGTCCTGCCGGGACTGCGCGAGCTCGTCCCGGCGGACCCTGCGGTCGGCTGACCCCGCCGATCCCCCAGAGCCCATCACCCAGCGCCCATCACCCAGATCGCACGCTACGTCGCAGTAAGTGCGACAGGAGCAGCACCTACTGCGACGTAGTCGGGGAGCAGCACGCTACGTCGCAGTAGGCGTTGCAGGAGCAGCACTTACTGCGACGTAGCAGGCGACATGGAGATGGATAGGGAGCCGGCAGACCAGCCGGCCGTGATCAGGCCTGCTTGATGGCGCTGACGTCCAGGACGAGCTTGATCTTCTTGGAGACGAGCACGCCACCGGTCTCGAGGGCGGCGTTCCAGGTCAGGCCCCAGTCCTCGCGCTCGACCTCGGTCTCGGCGGAGAAGCCGATGCGGGCGTTGCCGAAGGGGTCGGTGGCCGCACCGTTGAACTCGGCCTCGAGCTCGACCGGCTTGGTGATGCCCTTGATGGTCAGGTCGCCGACGAGGGTGAACTCGTCGCCCTTGACGTCCTTGATGCCGGTGGAGACGAAGGTGATCTCCGGGGTGTTCTCGGCGTCGAAGAAGTCGGCCGACTTCAGGTGGCCGTCGCGGTCGCCGTTGCCGGTGTCGACGGAGTCGACCTTCATGGTGGCGGTGGCGCTGGAGTTGGCGAACTCGTCGGCGACGACGATCTGACCCTCGACGGCGCGGAAGTAGCCGCGGACCTTGGTGACCATCGCGTGACGGGCGACGAAGCCGACCTCGGTGTGGGACGGGTCGATCACGTAGGTGCCGGCCGGGATGGAGACGCTCATGTCAGTATCCTCTTTTGGTTGTCGGTTGAACTTTCAAATGGACTCTAGACCCGTTTACTCGAATCTTCAACTATTTCCTTCGCGCTAGGTTTTCCCCATGACCCAGCGCCGCGGACCGCTCGCCGGCCTCACCGTCGTCGAGCTCGCCGGCATCGGCCCGGCGCCGTATGCCGCGATGCTCCTCGCCGAACTCGGGGCCGACGTCGTGCGGATCGATCGACCACCCGCCCACGGCACCCCCCAGGTCGGCCTCGCCGGCCTCGACCGCTCCCGCCCCAGCGTCGCCGTCGACCTCAAGACCGACGAGGGCGTCGAGGTTGTGCGCCGGCTGGCGGACGCCGCCGACGTGTTCATCGAGGGCCTGCGCCCCGGCGTGACCGAGCGCCTCGGCCTGGGTCCCGAGGTGCTCCTGCCACGCAACCCGCGCCTGGTCTACGGGCGGATGACCGGCTGGGGTCAGGACGGACCGCTGGCCCGGCGCGCCGGCCACGACATCACGTATGCCGCGATCTCCGGCGCCCTCCACGTCTCCGGTTCTGCGGACCAGCCGATGCCGCCTGCCAACCTGGTGGCCGACTTCGGTGGTGGCTCGCTCTTCCTCGTCATGGGAGTCCTGGCCGCGCTCCATGCCCGCGAGCGGACCGGCGCGGGCCAGGTCGTCGACGCCGCCATGGTCGACGGCGCGGCATCCCTGACGTCCATGCTCCACGGGATGCTCGCCGCCGGGCAGTGGGTCGACGCCCGCCGTGCCAACGTCATCGACGGCGGGCGTCCCTACTACGACACCTACGCGTGCGCCGACGGTGGCCACATGGCCGTCGGGTGCCTCGAGCCGCAGTTCTACGAGGAGTTCGTGCGACTCCTGGAGGTCGAGCTCGAGGGCGGCCAGGACGACCGCGAGCACTGGGAGCAGCACCGTTCGGCCATCGCGGCGCGCTTCCTGACCAGGTCCCGCGCCGAGTGGACGGCGATCTTCACCGACACCGACGCCTGCGTCGCACCCGTGCTCGCCCTCTCCGAAGTGGCCGACCATCCCCACCACCGGGCCCGGGACACCTTCGTCGACCTCGGTGACGGCCATCGGATGCCGCGCGTGGCCCCGCGCTTCTCGGCCACGCCGCCCGGCGAACCCACGCCCGGTCGTGCGCCGGGCGCCGACACCACGGCATACCTCCTCGAGAAGGGGTTCGACCCTGAGCAGGTGAGAGACCTGCTCACAGCCGGTGTGCTGCACCAGGCCTGAGGACTGGCGGTGTGCGTTTCGTCGCGACCCGGTGGGCAGGCCACGCCCGGACCATTAGGGTCTGGGGAACGCCTTCCCCCGACCCGTGAAGCCTCGATGACACTCTCTCGCCTCAGCCCTGAAGACCGCGTGCTGCTCCGCGGCGACCGTGACCCGCGCTCGCGGTCGACGGTCGGTGGCCTCGCCGTTCTGGACTCGAGCCCGGACTGGACCCTCGTGCGCACGCGCATCGATCGAGCCAGCCGCTCTGTCCCCGCGCTGCGGTCCCGGCCCGTCGAGCCCAGTTTTGCGACGACCGAGCCGCGGTGGGTCATCGACCCTGACTTCGTGCTCGACCGTCACGTGCGCCACATCGCGTTGGCCGCACCCGGTGACCGCGCCGCCCTGCTCGAGCTCGCCGAGCGCTTCTTTGCCGAGCCCTTCGACCCCGCCGCACCACTGTGGCGAGTCCTCTGCGTCGACGGCGTCGGTCACGGTGGAGCCATCCTCACCGCGGCGAGTCCTCTGCTGCGCGTCGAGGAGGTGCCTGTCGACCTTCTCGACATCGCTCTCGACAGTCGCCACGACAGTGCCGACCTCGCGCCCATCCCGGTGCCCACCGATCTCGAACCGGCCGACCTGGCCCGCGAGGGCGTCCGCGAACTCCCTTGGCGCGCAGCGGGTCTCGCGGTCAGTGGGGTTCATGAGGTCGGCAGTCTCGCGATCCATGCCGTCACCGACTGGCGTGGCGCGGTCGACCGTGCTGCGGGTCTTGTGACGCCGCCGGTTGCCGTGCAGGGCTCGGCCCTGCTCGCTGGCCGTGGGACCGAACGGGCCATCATCCTGCGCTCCTACCCGCGGTCCCGTGCCGATGGGGCCCCGACCCATCGCGGTGGTCAGCGTGCCCACATTGCGGCGATCCGCGAGGCCCTGATCGCCTATCACGCCGAGTCCGGCCTGCCCCTGACCTCCCTCGGTATCACGGCGGCCAGCCACCCCGCCGTGCTGCGTCGCGCGCTCGCTCCGAGCCAGGACAGGGTCGAGTCCCTGGGCCGCTTGTTACCGCTGCTTCCCACCGGCTTCGTCGACGTCGTTGCCCGCCCGACGCGTGGTGCCGATGTCGCGGTCAGCCACGTGGTCGCGGCCGCGGGATCGGCCGGCAAGGCCAGGGTTGTCGAGCGGTATGCCGTGGGGCCCGTTCCCGGCAACGCGCTCACCTCCGTGGCGGTGACGACGCCCGAGCGACTGGACGTCGCGGTCCGCTATGACCCGGAGGCGATCCGCGATGTCGCCCTGCTCGAGCGGTGCCTCGACGCGGCCTTCGAGCAGGTTCTCGCCCCCGCTCCGTCTGCTCCTCGCGCCCCCCGCAAGGCGACTGCCAAAACTGCCCCCGCCGCCCAACGCACGCCGTCGGCGCGGAAGAGCACGGCATCGAAGACGCCGTCATCGAAGACACCGGCATCGAAGACGCCGTCATCGAAGACACCGGCGTCGAAGAAGACAACGGTGTCGAAGAAGGCGACGGCGAAGAAGGCGCCCGCCCGCAAGGGGGCCGGCGCATGAGCCCGACGACGCGACGGCCCGGATCGGTCGCCGAGGTGCTCGCCTCCGAGGAGGGGCCTGCGGTCGCCGCCTTCTTCGACCTCGACGGCACCTTGGTGGCCGGGTTCACGGCACTTGTGCACTCCAAGGAGCGGCTACGCTCGCGGGAGGTCAAGGCGGCCGAGGCGCTGCGCCTGATCACGACGGCCATCGACTTCCAGATCGGTCGGGCCGGTTTCGACCAACTCATCACCGATGGTGCGCGCGCGCTCGCGGGGCAGTTGGAGACCGACCTGGATGCGTTGGGGGAGAAGATCTTCCGGCACCAGATCGCCGACCTGCTCTACCCCGAGACACGCGCGCTCGTGCGCGCCCACCAACAGCGCGGGCACACCGTCGTCCTCTGCTCGTCCGCGACCTCGATGCAGGTCGAGCCGGTCGCCGCCTACCTGGGCGTCGACGAGGTGGTCTGCAATCGGTTCGTCGTCGATGAGGAGGGACGGGTCACCGGCGAGGTCGTCGACCCGATCATCTGGGGTGAGGGCAAGGCGACCGCAGCCCAGCGGTATGCCGCCGAGCACGGCCTCGACCTGACCCGGGCGTGGTTCTACGCCGACGGGGACGAGGACGTCGCGCTCATGCATCTCGTGGGGCACCCTCGGCCGACCAATCCGGGACCGCACCTGACCAAAGTGGCCGAGCGGCGGGGTTGGCCGATCTCGCGCTATGGCTCCCGGGGGACGTCGGCGGTCACCAACGCCGCGCGCTTTGCCGTGGGCTTCGGCGCTCTCGGGCCGATCACGGCTCTGGGCACGGCCCGGGCGGCGATGACCGGTAGGAAGTGGGACGGGCTCAACGTCCTCACCTCGACCTGGCCCAAGTTCCTCCTCGACAGCCACGGCGTCAGCCTCACGATCCTCGGCGCGGCGAACGCCGAGGCGCAGCGGCCGGCTGTCTTCATCTTCAACCACCGCAACCAGATGGATGCCTTCATGGCGGCCGCCGTCGTCAAGCACGACTTCACCGCGGTCGCGAAGAAGGAGCTGAAGACCAATCCGCTCTTCGGCACCTTCGGGCGGCTGATGGACATTGCCTTCATCGACCGGGCCGACAGCGCCAAGGCCGTCGACGCCATGCACGAGGTCGAAAAGCTTGCCGCACAGGGACTCTCGATCATCGTTGCACCCGAGGGCACCCGTCTGGACACGCACGAGGTGGGCCCCTTCAAGAAGGGTGCCTTCGTCATGGCTATGTCGGCGGGCATCCCCATCGTGCCCATCGTCATTCGCAACGCCGACGACATTGCCGGACGCGACTCCCTGACCGTGCAGCGTGGGGTCATCGACATCGCGGTCCTGCCCCCGATCGACGTCTCCGCCTGGACCCGCACGGAACTCACGGAGCGCATCGACGCGGTGCGCGCGGCATACCTCGACCTCCTGGCTGACTGGCCGACCGACGATTCCGACCCACGACTGACCGGAGGATGACGACATGAGCTCCCACGACAACGTCGTCGTCCTCGCCTCGACCCGGACTCCGGTCGAGGACTCCCTGGTGCGCGCCTGGGTCCGATCGGAGGTCGAGCCAAAGCATCGTGACGTGCGGGTGGTCACCCTGCCGCCGCTCTCCGGGACACCGGCGGCGTATGCCGCCCTCGGCGCCCTCCTCGACGACCCCGACGTCCTGCTGTTGCCGGCTCACGTGGTGTGGCGCCCGGGGGAGAAGGACGGCAATCGGCGAGTGGCCATCTCGGACCTGGTCCGCGGACGCAACCCATATGACCCGGCCTCTCGCAACCAACGCTCCATCGCGGATGCCGATCCCGATCGCGCCCCGGTCATCGCCGGGATCCCAGGCACCGTGGGCTTTCTGCAGCAGCGGTATTCCGAATCGCACCAGGGCGCAACGGCCGACGCCGAGGCCTTCGGCCGCTTCGTGGCCCGCCGGGCCAGGCTGGCGCTCGAGCGCGCTGACCGTGCCGTGCTCGGGCCGGAGTTCCGGTCACCCGGCTTCCTCACCGAGGAGATCCTCCACTCGGCGCACTTCCGCCGCGGGCTGCAGGAGCTCGCCCGGCGAGTCGGTCCCGATCAGGCCTCCGAGGCGCGGGCCGAGGAGATCCTCGACGAGCTGGCCACCGGGTGGGGTCGACTCTTCGTCGACCTCGTGCCGCGGATGCAGCGGATGGTCTTCCAGCGCGGCTTCGACCCGGACATCGACGTGGTCCCCGCCGAGCTGGATCGGTTGCGGCAGACCGTGTCCGGGACTCCGGTGATCTTCCTCTGGTCGCACCGCTCCAACCTCGATACACCCGTCCTCAACGTCGCCCTCCATGAGAACGGGCTCCCCCTGCCGCACCTCTTCGCCGGCATCAACATGGCGTTCGGGCCGTTGGGTGTGGTCCTGCGCCGCAGCGGGACCATCTTCATCCGGCGCAGCTTCGGTGGGGACGAGCTCTACAAGTACGTGCTCAAGGAGTTCGTCGGCTACCTCGCGGAGAAGCGCTTCAACCTCTCGTGGTCGATCGAGGGCACTCGGTCACGCACCGGCAAGATGCTCCCGCCAAAGTTGGGGCTGCTCGGCTACACGGCTGAGGCCTACCTGGCCGGCCGGGTCGACGACATCTCCTTGCAGCCGGTGTCCATCACCTTCGACCAGCTGCACGAGATCGGGGAGTATGCCAACTACGCCCGGGGCGGTCGAAAGTCGGCAGAGGGCATGTCCTGGCTCCTCGGTTTCATCAAGGCCCAGGGCGAGCGGAACTTCGGCAAGATCTATGTCCGCTTCCCCGAGCCGGTGTCGATGCGCGCCGCGTTGGGCGCCCCCGGCGGGGCCACGACGACCGACGCCGATGCCCGCCGCCTCGCCCTGCAGAAGACCGCCTTCGAGGTCGCGTGGCGGATCAACGAGGCCACCCCGGTCACCTCGGTGGCGCTCGTCACGAGTGTGCTGCTCGGCACGCGAGGGATGGCGCTGACGACCAGTCAGGTCCACACCGCGGTGTCAACCGCCGTCACCTACATGGATCGTCGGGGGGTGCCCGTCGTGGGAAGCGGTCGGGGCCTCAAGGACATCGCTGGTGTCGAGTCGACGCTCAAGGCCCTCGCCGTCCCGGGCGGCATCGTGACCCGCGTGGATGGTGCGCGGGACACGGTGTGGCGCATCGGGACCGACAAACAGCTCGAGGCGACCTTCTATCGCAACTCGATCATTCACGTCTTCCTCGTGAGCGCCTTGTGCGAGATGGCTATCGTCATGGCCGCTCAGGCCCCACCGGCCGAGCGGATCGAGCGTTTCTGGGCGGACGTGCAGCAGTTGCGCGACCTGCTCAAGTTCGAGTTCTACTTCACCGAGCGCCGTGAGTTCCTCGAGCAGGTGCGCACCGAGGCCGATCGGGCCGGCAAGGACTGGGAGGAACGGCTGACCAGCGACCCGGTGGACCTGCGCGCGCTGCTCATGCGACGTGCTCCACTGACGGCGTCCTTCCTGCTGCGACCGTTCATCGAGGCCTACCTCATCGTCGCTGACGTCGTGTCACGCACGGAGGGCCCGATCGATCGCCCGGCCGTCGTCAAGGAGGCCTTGGCACTGGGTGAGCAGTACCTCGCGCAGCGCCGGATCGACTCGGCCGAGCCCGTGTCCGCGCTCCTCTTCGAGACGGGCCTGAAAATGATGGACAACCGCGGGCTCCTCGTCGAAGCCCCCGATCGCGCCGAGCGGGTGGGTGGTCTGGTCGACCAACTCGAGCGGGTGCAGTCGGCCATCATCACCATCGAACGCCTCACCTTCGACCTCTTCATCGCCGATCGCCGGCGCCTGCACAACCGGGGAGCCTCGTGAGCGAGGAAGACACCCTGCTCGTCGACACCCGGGCGGGGGTCGGACGGATCACGCTCAACGCTCCCGACCGGCTCAACGCCGTCGATCCGCAGATGCTCGCCGACCTCGCCGACGCGATCCACCGACTCGACATCGACCCGCAGGTGCGGGTCATCGTCCTGGCGGGTGCGGGCCGCGGCTTCTGCTCGGGTGCGGCCTTGGGCAACAGCGAGCCGGGTGGGTCCGGCGAGCTCGACGCAACATTGGTAGGACTCGGGCAGGTGGTGCGTGCCCTCGTCCACGGCGCGACCCCGTCGGTCGCGCTCGTCCACGGCGTCGCCGCCGGTGCCGGGGTGTCGATCGCCCTCGCCTGCGACTACGTGCTCGCCTCGGAGGCAGCATCCTTCGTGCTGGCCTTCGCGCGGATCGCTCTGATGCCAGACGGTGGGGCCACCGCGCTGGTCGCCGCCAACATCGGTCGGGCCCGGGCCATGAGGCTGGCCCTCACCGGTGAGAAGCTCGACGGTCCGACCGCAAAGGAGTGGGGACTGGTCTCCGAGCTGGTGCCGGCAGGCGACTTCGACCGGCGCGCCGAGGACGTGGTCGCCGCTCTGGCCAGTCGCGGGCCGCTCGCGTCGACGGCCACCAAACGGGCCATCAACGCCGCCACCTTGTCCCTCGAGGACACCCTCGCCCGCGAGGAACGCGGGCAATCGACGCTGTTGCGCACTGACGACTTCGTCGAGGGTGTCATGGCGTTTCGCGAGAAGCGAGAGGCGCGATTCACGGGTCGCTGAGCCCCGCGGCATACCAAACCCTAGGGTGGTCCCCGTGACTCCTGCCTCGACGGATGACGTGCGCGACCCGACGACGTGGAGTGTCGAGGACCTGCTCGCCGCCAAGCACCGCGGCGGGCACCACGTAACCGTCGTCATCCCCGCCCGCGACGAGGAGAGCACGGTGGGCTCGGTGGTCGAGGTCGTGCGCCGGGCCTGGGCCGATGAGGTGCCCTTGGTCGATGAATTGGTGGTGATCGACTCGGACAGCGTCGACGCCACCGCCGAGCGCGCTCGATCGGCCGGAGCGATCGTCCACCGGGCCTGCGACATCCGGCCGGATCTCGGCCCGGCTCAGGGCAAGGGCGAGGCACTGTGGAAGGCACTCCACGTCACGACCGGTGACGTGCTGGCCTTCCTGGACGCCGATCTGATCGAGTGGGGACCGCACTTCGTGCCCGCCCTGCTGGGCCCACTGCTCCTCGAGCCGGGCATCCAGTTGGTCAAGGCGGTCTACCACCGACCGCTCCTGGACGCGACCGGCCGCGAGGCCGAGACCGGTGGCCGGGTCACCGAGTTGGTCGCGCGGCCCCTGCTCGCCCTCAACGCCCCGGAGCTCGCGCACATCATCCAGCCGCTCTCGGGGGAGTGGGCGATCCGTCGGTCGGCGTTCGCGCGGATGTTCGTGCCGGTGGGTTACGGAGTCGAGATCGCGGCCCTCCTCGACACGACCAGCGCGCATGGGCCGGAGGCGATCGCCCAGGTCGATCTCGGCCGCCGCGCCCATCGCCATCACCGTCACGACACACTCGGCCCGATGGCGGTCCAGGTCATGGCCGCTGTCGAACGCCGACTCGGCGAGCGGTCCGCCGCCGATGCAGGGGTCGTCGCGTTGCAGCAGTTCGACCCCGTCGAGGGCGGCTTCGCCGCGCGGTGGCGACAGGTCGACGTCGCGGAACGGCCACCCGCGATCTCGCTCGACCCATTGGCCGAGGTCGACCCGCGACGCCGGGACGATTCGTGAGATTTCGCCTGCGGCGCAAGGAGTATGCCGCGCACGACCGCCTCGTCATGGCGATCGTCAACCGCACCACGGACTCCTTCTACGACAAGGGTGCGACGTGGGAGGACGAGCCCGCCTATGCGCGGGTGCGACAGGCCGTCGCCCAGGGGGCTGACCTCGTCGACATCGGTGGGATCAAGGCGGCACCGGGGGAGGAGGTGCCCGTGGGCGAGGAACTGCGGCGCGTGGTGCCCTTCGTCGAGGGGCTCCGTGCCGAGTTCCGGGACCTGACGATCTCGGTCGACACCTATCGCGCTGAGGTGGCCGACGCGGTGCTCACCGCCGGGGCCGATGTCGTCAACGATGCCTGGGGCGGGGTCGATCCCGAGGTGCCGGCCGTCGTCGCGGCCCATGGTGCGGCGCTGGTGCTCACCCACACCGGCGGCCAACGCGTGCGGACCCGCCCCCATCGTGTCGAGTACGACGACGTGGTGGCCTCCGTCATCGAGTCGCTCACCTGGCAGGCGGAGCGCGCGCTCGCGGCGGGCGTCGAGAAGGAACGGATCATCGTCGACCCCGCGCACGACTTCGGAAAGAACACCTGGCATTCGGTGGAGTGCACCCGGCGTCTGGACGAACTGGTGGCGCTCGGTTGGCCAGTGCTGGTGTCGTTGTCCAACAAGGACTTTGTCGGGGAGTCACTCGGCCGTGACGTCGGTGAGCGACTCCCGGGGACGCTGGCCACCACGGCCATTTCTGCGTGGCAGGGCGCGCACATCTATCGCGTCCACGAGGTCCGCGAGACCCGTGACGTCCTCGACATGGTCTCGGTGATTGCCGGTGACCTGCTTCCCCTGCGCACCACCCGGGGGCTCATGTGATCGCCGCCGTGGCCCTGGTGCCCTCGCCACCCTTCCTGCTCCCGGAGTATGCCGCCCGCACCGATCCCGATCCCGTCCTGCGGTCTGCCTGCGTGGAGGTCGTCGAATCTGTTGCGGCACAGGTGGATCGGCTCGTCGTGATCTGCGGCAGCGACCCGGACCGGCGCCACTCCGGCCGGTCCGTCGGCGCGCGGGTGGCCACCGAACTCCTTCCGCGAGAGGCCGATGGGGTGCACGAGGTTCCCTGGGATGCCTCGGTGGAGGCCTGCCGCTCGGCCGGGGAGTCTCTCGTCGTCGGCGAGCCGCGAGATCTGCGGCTGGGCCTGGTCGTGGTCGCTGATGGCTGCGCGACCCGCACCGAGAAGGCGCCCGGCCACCTCGATCGGCGCTCCCTGACGATGGATGCGGCGTGGACCCGAGCCGTCGGCGCTGATGAGTTCCGTTGTGATTCACCGGCACCGATGCAGAGCACGGGTGACCGTCATCCGGAGCTTGGCCGCCCGATGGATCCTCAGGCGCTCCTGGCGCTCGACCCGTCGCTCGCGGAGCAGCTGTGGTTCGGGGGACGGGCTCCCCTCCAGGTCCTGGCCGGAGCCTTGCTGGCGGACGGCCGGGATCCGGCCCCCACGGCATACCGCTCCTGGGTGGGGGATCCCTTCGGCGTGCGTTACGTGGTGCTCGAAGCGCGTTGAGGGTCGGCCACCGCGTCGGGGTCGTGGAGGTCGAGGGAGACCAGGGGGCTGTGCCAATCGGCCTGGTCCCTGGGGTAGATCACTCTCGACAGGCCGGCGCCGGCGAGCAACTTGGCACAGGTCGGGCAGGGCTGGCAGGTGACATAGGCAGTGCAGTCACGCAGGTCGCGGCGTGCGTAGAGCAGGGCATTGGCCTCGGCGTGGACGCTGATGCAGCGTCCGGGGCCGGAGTCATAAGCGCTGAACTCCTTGACCTCGTCGTAGGACAGCAGTCCGCGCGGGCACGCTCCCTCGAGGCAACCGGGGTGCCCACTCGGCGCCCCCGTGTAACCGGTGCCGACGATGCGGCGACCGGTGTCGACGAGAACGGCACCGACCTTGCGGCGCCGGCAGTCGCTGCGCTCGGCGACGGCCCGGGCGATGTTGACGAAGTACTCGTCCCACTCGGGACGACGGGGCGCGGAACTATCGGGCACGGGCGCCGTCGATGGCCTGCGACCTCAGGGGGTCGCTGTGCCGATCGGGGAGGGCGAGCCGGTGCCGGACGCCGACGGTGATGACGAGGTGCGCGCGCTGGTCGAGGGCGTTGGTGACGTCGTGGTCGTGGCTGTCGGCGTCGGCGTCTTGCTCGGGGACGGCGTCGGGGTGGGTGTCGTGCTCGGGGACGGCGTCGGAGTGGGTGTCGGGCTCGGCGTGAGGGACGGGCTCGGTGACGGCGAGAGCGAGGGAGAGGGAGAGGGCGACGGCGACAAGGAAGGGGAGGGCGAAGGGGAAGGTGAGGCGGTCATGATGGTGGGCACCGTCATGACGGCCGTCGAGGGCAAACCATCGAGGAAGGGCATCGGGTCGGTGTAGGCGCCGCCCACCATGACCTCGAAGTGGAGGTGACAGCCGGTCGAGAGGCCGGTGTTGCCCACCCGGGCGATCGGGTCACCCGCCTTGACGTCCTGGCCGGGGCGCACCCCGATGACCGACAGATGGTTGAAGGCGGTCTGCAGGGTCTTGCCGTCGAGGGTGCCGTTGTCGATGACGATCCTCAGGCCATACCCGGACACAGGCCCAGTGGAACTGACCTTCCCGTCCTTGGTGGCGACGACGGCCGTGCCACAGGGGGCCCCGAAATCCACCCCGGTGTGCAGTCGCCAGTCGCCCAGAATGGGGTGCAGGCGGTAGCCGAAGGGCGAGGTCACGGGAGCCACGAGCGGGAAGAGCATGCTGTGGCCGGCGGTCGGTGGCGCATCGGCGACGATCGCCTCATCGGGGGCGAGGTCGGTCGCGTGTTCGGCCGCCAGGGCATCCTTCTCCACCTGGGCCATCGACTCTGCGATGATCGATGCTGGCGACTTGCGCGCGCCCGAGCGGGCGACGAGGGCGGCGAGCTCGGACCCGCGTGAGGCCTGTGACGACCCGGTGGCATCCGGGGTGGGCTGCGCAGGGGCGTCCCGAACGGCGGACACAACCACCCCGGTCGTTGCCGCGACGAGAAGCAGGGCTGTCAGTCCGCGAACCGGCAGGCCTGACCACGCACGTGCCTCACCTTTGGCAGCGTGCTTCATCCCCCCACGGGTGAAGAACCCCATGGGATGACTCTATGACGAAAGTGCTGGCAATGCGCTGGGAATGACCCAGCCCGGGGGCTGTCTCACCCACGGAGACATCACGACGGTCACCACCGGTCATTTTCGGTCATGGATGGTGCGGGTCGAGATGTTCAGCGCGTCGAGGTTGTCCATCGCTGGATGGCTGCGCCCGGCGGGGCCTTCGGCGAAGGTGGTGAGCAGGTTGACCGTCATGGTGCGCATCGTGCGGGCGATCCCTGGGTCCTTGCCGTGCTCGCTGCAATCGGCCTGGATCCCGCAGACCCACGAACTCGTACCACTGGCGAAGACGCCTGCGCCCGAAGCGGTCGTGTAGTAGGCGACATCGGAGAACTGGGCGTCCCCCTTGCAGGTGACCGGTGAGTGGAAGAGCACCTCGATGGGTCGTGGTGTCGGCGCGCTCGGGGTCACCTGGTCGTACTCGGAACCAACCAGGCCGGCCAGTTTGTCGCCCACCTTCAGACCGGTGCCGGCCAGCAACCACGACGACGCATCGGCCACGACCATGGGCGCCTTGACCGGGTTGCACTGGTAGTAGACCCCGGTCAGGTCACTCTCCGGCCGCGAGAAGGGCGGCGAGCGCCACGACCCTGTGTTCGCCTTCGGGTTGGTCGCCATGATCGGGTCCAGCGACCCGTCCTTGTAGTTGATGACCAGTCGCTCCGACCCAAGCGGCGTGGGCTCGAAACGGATCTGCCGATAGATCGCGTTCGCTCCGAGGAAGGCGATGTTGGTGCCTGAGTCCCTGGCCTTGACGAGGATGTCGCGCATGGCCTGGCTGTAGTACTCGTCATGCCCGAGCGAGATCACGGCGGTCGCCCCGTCGAGCAGGTGTGGGTCGGCCTGCATGTCCGAGTTGGTCGCATAACCCAGGGAGAGTCCGAGTTCCTCGGCGAGCATGACGAGCGGACGCTCGTTGGCGATGAGGTCGCCGGTGCCCGCGCCGAAGTCGATGGGGCGGTCCAGCGACGCGGCATACCCACGGTCGGCGTAGCCGGTCTTGCCGCTGTAGAGGCTGGTGCCGCCCCAGTGGTTGTAGGCCGCCCACGTGGTGTTGGCGTTGATCAGGACCACGGCACCCTTCATCGTCGGGGTCCTGATGGTCAGCGGGATGAGGCCCCCCTTGGCCAGTGGGTCCCGGCTCGGTGCCAGGTGCAGGACGTAGTTGCCCGGTGGCCAATCGGTGGTGTCGAGCGTGAGCGACGGGCTCCAGTTGGACGCCGACCAGGAGCGGGTGGCCGCCGTGTAGGTGGCGGCCGGCTGGGTGACCGAGGTGACCGGCTGAGAGGTCCACACCTTGCGGGACCCGACACCCGCGTAATGGCCGAAACGGTATGCCGTGACGATCACCGGACCATCACTGGAGCGGATGCGCACGTTGAGCGACTCACCCGGGCGGACACTGGGCCGACCGGTGAAGCCCTCGATGGTGCCTCCCGGTGGGTCGCTGATGCCGGTCAGCCAACCTTCCTCGCCCGGCTTGGCGTTCTCCTGGGCAACGGCCTGCGCGCTCGGCCAGGTCGGTTCCGTGGGGGTGGGCGTGGGAGTCGCGGACGGCGCGGATGCGGGCTCGGCAGAGGTGCTGGCAGTCGGCGACGTCTGGGTGCCCGTGGTCCACGTGACCGAGCAGGCACTGAGAGCGCAGGCGAGGAGGGTGGCGACGGCGACGGCGACGTGGCGTCGGACCCGCTGTGGTCGGTGAGTGGTCAGCGGCCGCGGCGACGAGGGCTGGGACACCGGATCAGCCTATGATCGCCAGCCCCTCGGAGTCGGTTGCCCCGCGGTGGCGGAGTCTGCGTCGACGACACACTCGACCCCTGATCTGGTCGAACGACTGATGGATCTTGTCGTCATGACCGCTGCCGCTGCAGACGGGGTCGCCACCCGTGAGCACGAGAACCCCGTGGAGGCTGTGCAAGATGCGATGTGGCAGGCGGTCTGTCCCCAGGCCTGAGGCGCGGCGCGACGGTCAACCCTGCGAGCGAGCCAACCCTCCGAGCCGCGGTCGGAGTGTCTCGCAACGAATGATGCCCCACCCGATACGGAGATCGAGCGGGCATTTCTGCCGGGCCTGACATGTGGCTATTCGGTTGGGCGGCTTTCAGGCGACGGAGTGCAGGGTCAGACGCAGGCCGAGGGCGTTGGTGACCTTGAGGATCGTGGACCAGGTCGGGTTGCCGTCCGCCGACAGTGCCTTGTAGAGGCCGTCGCGGCTCATGCCGACTCGGCGGGCGAGTTCGCTCATGTTCTGCGAGCGGGCGATGACGCCGAGGGCGCGGGGGAGTGCGCTGGGGTCCTCGGCGGACTCCGCGAGGGCGACCTCGAGATAGCCGGCGACGTCATCCATTCCCTCGAGGTAGTCGGCCGGATCGAACGCCTTGTACTTGTTGGTGGTCATGACCCTTCTCCCTTCTGGTCTGTTCGCCATTCATCGGCCAACCGTTGCGCTGTCTCGATGTCCTTGCCCTGCGACGACTTGTCGCCCCCGCAGAGCAGGAGTATCAGGCGGTCCCCGTCGAGCAGGTAGTAGACCCGGTAGCCCGGCCCGAACATCAGTCGAAGCTCGAAAACGCCTCTCCCGATGGCCTTTGTGTCGCCGGGGTTACCGTGCGCCAGTCGATCGATCCGCTCAAGAATGCGCAGTCGTCCTTGGCGGTCCTTGAGCCCTCGCAACCATGAGTCGAAGCCCTCGGTCGTGAGAACAGCGATCACATGTCGACTATAAATGACAGTTTGAGCTTTGGGCAACCGCAGCGCGAACCGGGCGTCTCGAAACTCGATCGCGGTAGGCACCTGCACATGGCCCCGTCTGTCCACACCGTCATCCGGGAACTCTGACCCCGGAGTCCGATCCGACGAGCGTTCCGAGGTTCCGACTCTCCGAACCGTTGTCGGAGTGTGCTGTACGAAAAGGATGCCCCTACCGATCTGGAGATCGTGAGGGGCATTTCCGCTCGTCAGAGCTGGTTTCATACTCAGACAGGTGGTGGCCAGGGACGGGGTCGAACCGTCGACCTTCCGATTTTCAGTCGGACGCTCGTACCAACTGAGCTACCTGGCCGTGCGCGCGAGCGCGCCCACGCAGATTACCTGACCCCGCGGCATACAAACAAAATGGTCCGGCCGGGGTCACCCAACCACTCGGGGGTGAGTCCTGGCCCACTCCACGAAGGCCTCCTCCGCGACGGGGAGCGTGGGGAAGCACATGTCCTCACCGATCAGGTCGACGACGCCGGCGCGACGCAACGGCTCGTAGAGATCCCGCTTGAGCCGCACCAGGCCGAGGAGCACTCCTTGGGCGGCGAGGTCGCCCTGCAGCTCCCGCAGGCCGTCGGCGGCGGTGATGTCAACCTCGGTGTTGGCCTCGACGTTGAGCAGGAACCATCGCGGTGGTGCGTCGGGATAGGCCTCGGTCTCGCGGTCGATGACGAGTTGCACGCGACGGCGCAGCTCGCCGACGTTGGCGAAGAAGAGGGGGGCCTCGAAGCGATAGATGATGAGGCCGGGCAGGGTCTGGGCGCCGGGGTAGTCGGTGACGTCGTGCATCCCCGCGAGGCCGGGCACGCGACCCAGCACCGCGTCGTGTGGTCGGGCCAACCTGATGCCCATCTCCAACAGCGACAACGCGATCGCGATCCCCACGCCGGCCAGGATTCCGTAGAAGACGGTCCCGAAGAGGGTCACGAGCGCGAGGGCGAACTCGCGGCGACGGAAGCCCCACAGCCTCCGGAACTGCGACACCTGGACCAATTTCGTTGCGGCATAAAGCACCACGGCCCCGAGGGCGGCCTGCGGCATCCACTGCATGATCGGCCCGGCGACGAGCAGGACCACCACGACAACAGCCGCCGCGGCCAGCGAGTAGACCTGTGTGCGCGCACCACTCGCAATGGCCAGTGCGGTCCGCGACCCGGAGGAGGACACGGGGAAGCCGCCGATCAGACCGACCGCCACATGCACGCCGCCGAGGGCGACGAGCTCGGACTGTGGGTCCACGTCCCGCTCGCTCGGCCGCTCACCGGGCAGTGCGGGCGCCGGGAAGCCTCGCGCAATGAGCATGTTGTCGCTGTAGGCCATGACTGCCACGCCGAGCCCGACGACCAGCAGTGCCTTGAGCTCGCCGACGCTCAGGACAGGAATTGACGGGACCGGTATGCCGTCGGGCACGGCCCCGACCGCCTTGACTCCCAGCCGTCCCCAGTCGAAGACCCCGTAGGCCACCGTGGCGGCCACGACGCCGATCAGGGCCGCCGGCCACTTCGGGAGGAGGAGGTGGATGAGCAGGATGAGCGCCAGCGTGCCGAGCGCGACCCAGAGCGTGGCCAGGTGCGTGCCGTTCAGGCCCCTTGTGAAGGAGACCATCTGGTCGACGAGCGACTCGCCCTGCACCGTCGTGCCGGTGACCTTGCCGAGTTGGCCGACGACCATGAGCACGGCCGCCCCGGCCAGGTAGCCCACGAGCAGGGGCTGCGACAGCAGGTCGGCCACCACGCCCAGGCGCAGGACCCTGCCGACCAGGCACCAGAAGCCGATGATGAGCGAGAGGGCAGCGGCCAGTGTCGCCAGCTTGCTCGGGTCGCCGCCGGCCATCGGGGCGATGGCCAGGCCGGTGAGCAGGGCGATGGTCGACTCCGGGCCGACCGAGAGGACCCGGGAGCCACCCATCACGGCGTACACCAGCATGGCGGCCAAGGCGGTCCAGAGGCCGGCCACGGGTGGCACGCCGACGATCGCCGAGTAGGCCATCACCTGGGGGACGAGGTAGGCCGCGACGGCGAGACCCGCGAGCAGGTCAGTGCGCAGCCAGCCGCGCTGGAAGCGCTGGAGAATGAAGGTCAGCCCGGGCGTGGCCGCCTGGAGCGCCTTGAGGAACCATTGCTCGCCCTTGGCGTCGAGCCCGTAGTCGATGGCCGGGTGCCGATCGAGATGGTCGGCGCCGCCGGTCGGCCCTGGGCCCTGCTCTGTCATGGATCTCCTGCGTGCGAGAGGCGTGTTCACTCGCCGTTCATCTGCTGACCATGAATCTAGTCGAGCAAACCGGGTTTTCCTCCCCGGTTCCACCAAGCCCGGCACCCCCACGCCCTAGAGTCCGGGCATGGCGGACTCTGGGGCGGCAGCCGGGACGGACTCGCTCAGCCCGGGCATCCGACGCACCTATGCCATGGGCGGGCTGTCGTCGGGCACCTTCGGGACCGTCCCGGGCCTGCTGCTCCTGCCGTATCTCACCGACCGTCTCGGTCTGGCCGCCGGGATCGCGGGCCTGATCGTCTTCCTGCCCAAGGCGTGGGACTTCTTCATGAACCCCATCGCGGGACGGATCAGCGATCGCTCGACCTCGCCGAAGGGGAGGCGGCGTCCCTTCGTGCTCTGGGGAGGACTGGCCCTCGCGGTCGCCTTCGCCGCGATCTTCGCCGGACCGACGACTCCCCAGGGCCTGGCGGTCGCCTGGGTCCTCGTCACCTTCATCGCCGGCGCGACGGCATACTCCTTCTTCCAGGTGCCCTTCATCGCGATGGCCGCCGAGATGACCACGACCTACGCCGAGCGCACCCGCCTGATGACCTGGCGTGTCATCATCCTCAGCGTCGCGATCCTGCTGACCGGCGCCACGGCCCCGTTGATCGTCAACCTGGTGGACGGCGCGGCCGGCTATCGCCTCATGGGTGTCGCGATGGCCGCCGTCATCGCGCTCGGCGCGGTCGTCTGCTGGTGGGGCACCCGCCACGCCCCGCTGGCCCGCCCGGAACTCTCCGCGCCGGGGCTCCGCCAGCAGCTCCGGGTCGTCGCGACCGATCGCCAGGCCCGTCATCTCATCGGCACCTTCCTCCTGCAGGCGATCGCCACCAGCATGGTCCTGGCCGGTGTCGTCTACGTCGCCAACCACCTCATCGGTGGCTCGCTCGCCTCGACCCTGCTTTTCGTCGCGACGATTGCGCCGGCGCTCCTCGTGTCGCCGTTGTGGGAGCGCTTCGGCCTGGCCCGCGGCAAGAAGGTCGGCTACCTCGCGGCCTCGGTGATCTTCGGCGTCGGGATGGTGGCGCTCTTCTCGGCCCGCACCGGTCAGCTCTGGGCGGCCTTGCTCGCGTGCGCTGCCATCGGCATCGGGTATGCCGGGTGCCAACTCTTCCCCCTCGCGATGCTCCCCGACGTGGCGGCCGAGGACGCACGACGCAGTGGGGAGAACCGGATCGGGCTCTACACGGGGGTGTGGGCGGGCACCGAACTGCTCGGGTTCGCGGTCGGTCCGGCCATCTTCGCCGGTGTGCTCGCCGCTGGGGGGTATGTCTCGTGCGGCGGTTGCGACATCGGTCAGCCCGACTCGGCGAAGGTGGCGATCGCGCTCGGTGTGTCCGTGCTGCCTGCCCTGCTCGTCGCGTTGAGCCTGTGGGTGCTGCGCGGCTACCGCCTCGACGATCGGCTGCGGGCCCAGGAGGCCGGGGAGACCGCGATGTGATCGCGGACCCCGACGGTGGGCCCCGGAAAGGGTCGTCCAAGGGAAAGGGCACTCGCGCCAGCGAGTGCCCTTTGGTGTGGCGACCCCGACGGGACTCGAACCCGCGACCTCCGCCGTGACAGGGCGGCGCGCTAACCAACTGCGCTACGGGGCCTTGGAAGGTCCAAGACCGTGTATCCCCAACGGGATTCGAACCCGTGCTACCGCCGTGAAAGGGCGGGGTCCTGGGCCGCTAGACGATGGGGACCCGCTCGGCGGATTTCCCCCTCGCGCTGGCGAGCCAGGCTCGGATCCGTCGAGGACTCCGAAAGCATAGGGGAGGGTTATGAGATCGCCAAAACGAGCCCTGGTCCCTGGCACGGGACTCGGCCTCGGGGCGCCCCCTGAAGCGCCCCGAGGTCGAGATCGCCGACGTCAGCTCCCGGACCCGGGTGTGCAGTTCGGCGGGCAGACGATGGTCTCCGAGACCCCGTCGCTGGGGCGGCTCGGCGCCACGTCCGTCAGCACCGTGCCGTCCGTGAGGGTGACGTCATAGGTGAGTTGCGGCTCGGGTCCGCCTTCACCACTCGGCGCGAGCGGCTCGGAGAGGTCGAAGGCCTGGCCGGGCCACCACGCGGCATACGTGCCGTCCTTGATCGACGTCTCCACCGTCTGCCCGAAGGCGTGGATGGTCAGCGCGGCGACGTCGGGCCCGACCTTGCCGTCCACGAAGGAGGCCGGGTCACCCTTGCTGAAGAGCCCGCCGCCCATCGTGAACTGGCTCATCGCGCCCTCGGTGAAACCTCCGGCCTCAGGCAACGCCAAGCCGCCCCCGCCGCTGGCTCCGGAGCTGAGGTCCTCCACCTCGGTGCCGCCGGTCGGGAGCAACCCGACACAACTGACACTGGCCTCGACGGACGTCGGACCATCGGAGCTCGTCCCGGTGAGGAGCATGGCGACGTAGTCGCCGCGGCGTTCGGCGAGTCGGACCATGAGGGGCGCACCGTTCAACCACTCGAGGTGCCCGACCTGCGCACGGCAGGCCGTCTCGAAGACGGCGCTGTCGGCCGCCGCCACCTGGGCGGGCGTCGCCGTCCAGGTCGCGTATGCCGCGGGCGCCCCCGCGGTCGACAGGGCAAGTCCGGCGACGGACACCGCGGCGATGCCGGCGGCGGCCGCGGCCCAACGCGCTGGGTGGCGGCGCCGCGCGATCGGGATCGTGGTGCCCGCTCCGGTTGTGGGGTCGGTTGCGAGGATGGCGGCGAGGGTGTCGGCGGCGCGGGCGTCGTCGTGTGGTTGGGTCGCGGCGGCGTCCATTGTGCGCAGCTCGCGGTCGGTGTCGTGGTCGAGGATGGTCATCGGGAGTTCTCCTGGAGGCTGGGAACCGCACGCACGGTGGGCTCCTCGGGGGCTGGGGTGGGATCGAGGAGGCGACGCAACGCGCGTCGGGCGCGGCTCAGCCGGAGGCGGTATGCCGTGGGGCTGATGCCCAGCACCCGCGCGGCCTGCGGGGAGGGAAGGTCCTCCCAGAGGGCGAGCGCCAGCACTTCCTGATCGGTGTCGGAGAGTCTCGTCCACGCGGTGGCGAGATCGGCCCGGCGGGCGATCCCGTCGGTGTCGAGGGAGTCGGTCGTCGGCTGCTGTTCACCGATCCGGACGGCGAGCGCCTCGCGGCGTCGGTCCGAGCGGGCGGCGTTGAGCAGCGTGTGGCGCGCCACGGCATACAGCCAGGGCAAGGCCTCTCCGGGGCGGGTCGGGACGTCGTCGAGCCGTCGCCAGGCGACGAGGAAGGTCTCTGCCGCGATGTCATCGGCGTGGGCAGGGTTGCTTCGTCGTCGGGCGAACGCCAGGACGGCGCCATGGTGGGCGGCGAAGAGGGACCGGAAACGGTCCTCGCGCGGCGTCATGGTGTCCATGCCCTGTCTATGTCCGATCCGGTCCCGAGTGTGTCGCCGTCACGCGGGGCGGGCCCAGGCGCGGAGGCGCTCGGCGTCCCAGATCGTGATGATCCGGTCGGGCGGGACGCCCAGGCGGGTCGCGCGCGCGGCGCCGTAGGCCTTCATGTCGAGTTGGCCGGGCGCGTGGGCGTCGGAGTCAATCGCGAACAGGCACCCCGCGTCGAGCGCGAGGCCGATGAGCTCGTCCGGGGGGTCGCACCGCTCGGGACGACTGTTGATCTCCACCGCCGTGTCGCTCTCGGCGCAGGCTTCGAAGACCGCCTTGGCGTCGAAGTCCGACTGTGGCCGCGTTCCTCGCGAGCCCTCGACGAGCCGACCGGTGCAGTGCCCCAGGACGTTGACCCGCGGGTTGCGCACCGCCGCGACCATCCGCTTGGTCATCGGGGAGGCGTTCATCCGCAACTTGCTGTGCACCGAGGCCGTCACGAGGTCCAGGCGCGAGAGCATCTCGGGACTCTGGTCGAGCGAGCCGTCGTCGAGGATGTCGACCTCGATCCCCTTGAAGAACGAGAAGCCCTCTCCCACACCGCGATCGATCGCCTCAACGATCGCGATCTGTTGGGCCAGTCGCTCAGCGGTGAGCCCATTGGCGACGCGCAACTGCGGCGAATGGTCCGTCAACACCATCCATGAGTGGCCCGTCTCGAGGCCGGTGAGCACCATCTCGTCGATCGGCGACCCACCGTCGGACCAGTCCGAGTGGAGGTGGCAGTCGCCCTGCAACGCGGCATACAACTCCTCGCCGCCCTCGGCGAGCGGACCGCCGGACTTCTCCTCCAACCCCGAGAGGTATGCCGCGGTCTCACCTCGTGCGGCCGCCTCGATGACGCCGGCCGTGGACTTCCCGATCCCGGGGATCTCCTGCAGAGTCCCCGCGTCGACCTGGCGGTCGAGCTCGCCCGGCGCCAGGGCCTTGAGGGTCTTGACCGCCTTGCGGAAGGCCTCGACACGATAGCTGCCGGCGCGGGTGCGTTCCATGAGGAAGGCGACCCGGCGCAGCGCGTCGATCGGGTCGAGCGGCTCCTCGACGGGAGCGATGAGGTGGACCATCAGCCCGCGATCTCGCCGAGGCCGGTGAGCAGCCGGTCGACGTCCTCGTCGTTGGTGTAGGGCGCCAGGCCGACCCGGATCGCGCCGGTGTCACCCAGGCCGAGGTGGCGGCTGCACTCGAGGGCATAGAAACTGCCGGCGGGGGCATTGACCTTGCGCTCGGCCAGCGCACGCCGGACGTCCTGGTCGTCATGACCTGCCAGTGTGAAAAGCAATGTGGGGGTGCGCTTCTGCGCGTTGGAGAAGACGCGCACGCCGGGCAGAGCCCGGATCCCGGCCTCCAGCCGCTCCTGCAGTCGCTGCTCGTGCGCGTGGAGCGCCTCGAAACCCGCGACGACCCGCTCCCGCCGGTGCGAGGTCTCGTCGCGCTCCCCGGAGAGCGAGGCGAGGAAGTCGATCGCGGCGGTCGTGCCGGCCATCAGTTCGTAGGGCAGGGTGCCGAACTCGAAGCGCTCCGGCACGTCGTCGGTGGCCGGCACGAGCTTGTCGATACGCAGGTCCGCGAGGACTGCCGGATCCGCCGCGACCACGCCGCAGTGCGGGCCGAGGAACTTGTAGGGCGAGCACGACCAGAAGTCGGCCCCGAGCGCCTCGCGATCCACGCTCTTGTGGGCGGTTGCGTGGACGCCATCGACCCAGAGCAGGCCGCCGACCGCATGGACCTTGCGCCCCACCGAGCAGACCGGCGGTCGCGTGCCGATGAGGTTGGAGGCTGCTGTCATCGCCACCAGCCGGGTGCGGTCCCCGATGACCGCCTCGAAGTCCGCCGTCGTCTGCTCTCCGGTCTCCGGGTCGAAACCGGCCCATCGCACGGTCGCCCCGACCGCCTGGGCCGCCTGCACCCACGGACGCACATTGCTGTCGTGGTCGAGCCGCGAGACGACGACCTCATCGCCGGGCCCCCACTGCTTGGCGAGCGCCCGGGAGAGGTCATAGGTGATCTGGGTGGCGCTGCGCCCGACGATGATGCCGCCCGGGTCACTGCCGAGCAGATCGCCCAGGGCGGTGCGGCACGCAGCGACGACCTCCTCGGCCCGGCGCTCGGCTGCCGTGACGACGCCGCGGTTGGCGACCGCCGCCATCAGGGTGTCGGCCACGGCGTGGGCGACGACATCGGGAGTCTGGGTGCCGCCCGGCCCGTCGAAGTGGGCGGCGCCCTCCTTGAGGGCGGGGAAGTGGCTGCGGACCTTGCCGATGTCGTATGCCGCGGGGTTGGAGCTCATGGCCCCATCCTGCCGGGCGCGAGGTCAGGAGGTGAAGGTGTGACGGACGACGCTGTCACCGTCTCGGACGGTCATGCCGTCGTCGTCGACGCGCAGCACGGTCAGCTCGTGCCAGCTGGCGACGCGGATGTGGCGACCTCCGGTGATCTCGACGACGTGTCGGCGAGGGACGGGGAACCAGAGCACGCGCGCGGTCTCGCGGCGCAGGACCTCGCCGGGGCGCAGCCCGGCCTGCTCGCTGCGCCACCGGCACGGGGCTGATGCGCTCGTGGTGAGGGCGTCGATGCTGCGGCCGCTGGTCACCCGGCACCGGCCGTTCTGGAGGATGTCCTGCAGGAACACCTGCCCGTCGGGGGAGGTCCAGGTCTCCTGAGCGGTCCGCAGGATGGTGCGGCTCGTCGCGGGGTCGATGAGCATGACGGTCCCGGCGTCCAGCGGGAGGACCGCGAATTCGGGGAGACCTGCCCGGTGTGCGGCCGTGGGGTTCACGTCTGTGGTGGACGGGTACGGCATCGTCCAGGAGGTGGTGCCGTCGGCCCCGATGCCGTAGAGCGTGCACGAGGAGGGCTCGGTCTGACTGTGACAGGAGAGCGCGATCGTCGCCGCCCGAGTCGTGGCCAGCACCCAGAGGGTGTTGTTCCCTTGTGGATCGTTCCAGGTCCAACGCTGAGTGGCGTCGAGGCGGGCGGCGTCGATCTGGCTCCCGTGGGTGATGAGCAGGCGCTCACCACCGATCTGACGCTCGCCTCCGGCGACCGACCCGAGGGTGATGGTCCGACCCGAGACCAGGTCGAGCACCTTGTTCTCCGCGTCGGCGACAAGGGCGCGGTCGGCCACCGCACGGCCGGCGAACGCGGGTGCTTCCCACTGAGCGCGGACCCCCTGCGAGCGAGGTGTGGTCACCCAGGCGAGCAGGGCCACGACGACGAGCGCGCCCGCGATGATCGCGGCATACCACTTCCCGGCACCCCAGGACCCCCGGAACTCATCTCGCACCCGACGCCACCCATACGTGTGTCGCGGTGCGAGATCTGTTCGGCGTGGAACTCATCTCGCACCCGACGCCACCCATACGTGTGTCGCGGTGCGAGACCTGTTCGGCGTGGAACTCATCTCGCACCCGACGCCAGCCATACGTGTGTCGCGGTGCGAGATCTGGTTGCTGAGGTCAACCACACCGGGTCACCACGAGGTGTGCAATGGTCGGCCCTCGGCGAAGCCGGCCGTGCTCTGGATGCCGACCGTCGCCCGCTCCTCAAACTCTGCGAGGGTGCGCGCGCCGGCATAGGTGCACGAGGACCGCAATCCGCTGATGATCTGGTCGATGACGTCCTCGACACTCGGCCGCGCCGGGTCGACGAACATCCGCGCGCTGCTGATCCCCTCCTCGAACATCGCCTTCCGCGCCCGCTCGTATGCCGTGTCGGTTGCGGTGCGATTGCGCACGGCCCGCGAGGACGCCATCCCGAAGGACTCCTTGTACTGCCGACCCTGCTCGTCGGTGTAGAGGTCGCCGGGCGACTCAAGGGTGCCCGCGAACCAGGACCCGATCATGACGTTGGAGGCGCCCGCGGCCAGTGCCAGGGCGACATCGCGCGGGTGTCGCACTCCGCCATCAGCCCAGACGTTCTTGCCGAGTGCCCGTGCGGCAGTGGCACATTCGAGAACGGCCGAGAACTGCGGTCGACCCACAGCCGTCATCATGCGGGTGGTGCACATCGCCCCCGGGCCAACGCCCACCTTGACGATGTCCGCGCCAGCCTCGATGAGGTCGCGGGTCCCGGCTGCCGACACGATGTTGCCGGCGACGATCGGCACCTGCGGGTCGAGTGCTCGCACCGCGCGCAGGGCGTCGACCATCTTGCGCTGGTGGCCGTGTGCCGTGTCGATGACCAGGACGTCGGCGCCCGCCTCGATGAGTGACTGCGCCTTCGCCGCCACGTCTCCGTTGATGCCGACGGCGGCGGCGACTCGGAGGCGGTTGTCGGCATCGACCGCGGGGGAGTAGAGGTGAGCGCGCAGCGCCCCGGCGCGTGTGAGGATGCCGACGAGGCGGCCATCCGGAGCGACGACCGGCGCGAGCCGGCGGCGGGCGTGGGACAGGGCGTCGAAAGCTTCCTCGACGTCGATGCCGTCGGGGACGGTCACCATCTCCTTGACCATCACGTCACGCACCTGGGTGAAGCGGTCCACCCCGGTGAGGTCGGACTCGGTGACGATCCCGACCGGACGGTCGCCCTCCACCACGACGGCGGCGCCGTGGGCGCGTTTGTGCAGCAGGACGATCGCCTCGCCGGCGGTCGTGGACGGCGCCAACGAGACGGGCGTGTCGTAGACGTGGTGACGGGACTTCACGAAGGAGATGACATCGCTGACGACATCCACCGGGATGTCTTGCGGAATGACCGTGATGGCACCGCGGCGGGCGGTCGTCTCGGCCATCCGACGCCCGGCGATCGCCGTCATGTTGGCGACCACGAGGGGGATCGTGGTGCCCGTCCCGTCCGTGCTCGACAGGTCGACATCGAGCCGCGAGGTGACGTCCGAGGCATTCGGGACCATGAAGACGTCGTCGTAGGTCAGGTCGAACTGGGGGGTCATCCTGTTGAGGAACTGCACCTTGCGAGTCTAGGCGGGTGGGCTGGGTTACCCCCGCCGCCCCGGCTCTCGAGAACACAACTCGCACCGGACCACAGGTATGCCTGTGTCCCGGTGCGAGATCTGTTCCGGAGAGCCCGGATCAGGAGATCGCGGTCGCGATGCCGTGGATGACCAGACCGGCCAGGGCGCCGACGATCGTGCCGTTGATCCGGATGAACTGGAGGTCGCGCCCGACATGGAGTTCGATGCGCTCGGCCGCCTCCTTGCCGTCCCACCGGTCCACCGTCACCGAGATGACCTCGGCGAGCTCGTGACCATAGGTGTTGACCACGAAGGACACCAGTTCGGCAAGGCGCGCCTCGAGGCGCCCGCGCCACACCTGGTCCTCACGCAGGTGCCGGCCCGCGTGGGCCAGGAGCTCGTCGCCGCGCGTCCAGAAGTAGCTGGACTCGTCGTCCATGGCGTGGAGCAGTGAGGCCTTGAAGGACTGCCACAGACCGACCGCTGTCACGGGCACTTGGGGGTGGGTGAGCAGCCGCTCCTTGAGGGTTTCGGCGCGCTCCATCACCTGCGGGTCGGTCTGCAGGTCCCGTGCCAGCCGCTTGAGCAGGTCGTCGAACGCCTGACGGGCCGGGTGATGGTGGTCTGAACGGATGTCCTCGAGCCAGTGCAACACCTGGCTGTAGCTCCAGTGGATGACCTTGTCGTCCACCCACGGCGGGGACCACCACGGCGCCCGCTCACCGATCACGGCCGCAAATGTCCCGGGGTTCTCGGCCAGCCAGGTATGCAGTTGCTCGAGGCCGAGGTCGACCAGCCCGCGGTGGGTCTGTTCGTCGACGATGCCCTGGAGCAGGGTGCCGGCGATCGGCGCGATCGGCTCGCTGGCCAATCGGGGCAGCAGGAAGTCCTCGACGATGCCGCGGACCTCGTCGTCGCTGAGTCGGCCGAGCCCAGCACGGGACACCCGCACGACCTCGACCATCGCCCGATGGCGATTGGCCGGCATACCGAGCCACGTGCCGACGCGGTCGGCGACGTGGGCCGCGGCGAGGCGTTCGCGAGCGATCTCCTCGGTGAGGAAGTTCTCGGTGACGAACTCCTGCAGGTTGCGACCGATCTCGTTCTTGCGCTTGGGGATGATCGCGGTGTGCGGGATCGGTAGCCCCAGCGGGTGCCGGAAGAGCGCCGTCACCGCGAACCAATCGGCCAGCGCACCCACCATCGCCGCCTCGGCGCCGGTGTTGACGTAACCCCAGATCCCCGAGTGGTCCAGGCGCAGGGTGGCCACGAAGATCACGGCCGCGAGGATCAGCAGGGACAACGCGACGCCGCGCATGACGCGCAGCCGCCGTCGACGTTCGGCATCGGCGGGCGTCGAAACCATCAGACTCACGAGGTCGATCCTCTCCCATGGGCGACGTGGGGTCCGCCCTCCCAACGTCCGAGAGTTCCCTTTGTATGCCGCGCACCCCCGCTCGGGCTCTCCGGATTCGCGCTCTCCGGGCTCGCGCTCTCCGGACTCGCGCTCTCCGGGCTCGGGCCCTCGGACTCTCCGGAACAGATCTCGCACCGGGACACAGGCATACCTGTGGTCCGGTGCGAGTTGAGTTCTGCTGTGCTCGGGCTCGGGCTCGGACGCTCCAGGATCGGGCCTCCGCGGGCCCGCTGGTCGGCCATAGGCTGACGCCCATGACGAGCCTGCTCGACGACGCCGACCACCGCACCTGGCTCCACGACCGGGAAACCGCTGCCCTCTCCTTCGCCCAGGCGTCGATCCGCCCGGAGGGCGGTTTCCACTACCTCGGCGCCGATCGGCGGCCGCTGCCGGACCGCCCACCCGTCCTCTTCCTCACCGCCCGCATGGCCTGGGTGAGCAGCGCTGGTGTGCGCGACGGCATACCCGGCAGTGAGCGCTTGCTCGACCACGCCATGGACTCGCTGCTCGGCTTCCACTGGGACTCCGAGAACCGCGGGTGGCTCACGCAGCCGGGCACGCCGACGCGCAAGGCGACCTATGACCACATGCACTGCGGAATGGCCGCCTCGGGGGCCCTGGCCGCGGGCCACCCACGCGCCCACGAGCTCCTCGACCGGGTCGTCGACGTCGTCGACACGCGGCTGTGGGACGAGGACACCTTGACCTTGCGGGAGTCCTTTGCCGACGACTGGAGCGACGAGGAGGACTACCGCGGGGCCAACGCCAACATGCACGGCACCGAAGCGATGATCCTCCTGGGCCACGCCACCGGGGATCGTCGCTGGCACGACCGTGCGCTCGCCGTCGCCGACCGGCTGATCAACCACGCCGCCCGGGAGCAGCAGTGGCTGCTGCCCGAGCACTTCACCGCCGAGTGGGTCCCGGACCTGGGCTACAACCGCGACCAGCCGGAGGACCCCTTCCGGCCCTACGGCGCGACCTTCGGGCACTCCCTCGAGTGGGCCCGATTCCTGCTCCAGCTGCATCGCAGTCCGTGGGTGGGCGGACCGTCGTGGTTGCCGGAGTCGGCCGAGGCGCTGACGCGGCGCGCACTCGACGGCGGCTGGGGCATCGACGGCGTCGAGGGCATCCCCTACACCGTCGACTGGGACGGCACTCCCGTCGCCTCGGTCCGGCTGCACTGGCCGGTCTGCGAGGCTATCCAGGCGTCGGCCGAGTTGATCCGCACGACCGGGGACGAGCACTGGGAGCAGTGGTACAGCAGGCTCTGGGACCACGCCGCCGCCGTGTGGATCGACGAGAACGGCGCCTGGCGCAACGAGGTGGACGCCAACCTCCACGAGGCAGGGTCGGTCTGGCCCGGACGCCCCGACGTCTACCACGCCGTCGGTGCGCTGCGCAGCCCGCACACGGCGGGCAATCAACCATTGGATTGATGCGGTGACCGGGCGCCACGAGACCGATCACCGGCACGGTGGTCGGGTGAAGAATCCTCGCGCCGTGGTCGTCGTCGCCCTCCTCATCGTCCTCGCCTGGCTCGGGATCGGCGGGCTCGGCGGCCAGTCGGTCGGCAAGCTCTCCCAGGTGCAGAAGAACGACTCCAGCGAGTTCCTGCCCCTATCGGCCGAGAGCCGTCAGGTGCAGCAGACCGCCAAGGAGTTCACCGGCAGTCAGGCTCTCCCGCTCATCGTCGTCGCCACCGCCGAGGACGGCTCGACCCTCACCCCCGACGCACTGGCCGCCCTGGGCCGCCTCGCCACCGACCTGCCGGGGCTGGCCGTCGAGGGCGGCTCCGCCACCGTCGCCGACTACCTCGCCGCCCCCTCGGTGCCGATGATCCCGAGCGAGGACGGCAAGGCCGCCATGCTGGTTCTCTCGCTGGACCAGACCAAGTCCTCTACGCCCGACAGCGCGGGGGAGCGCGCCCTGGGACCGATCGCGACCGTGGTGGGGGACGCGGCCGACGAGGCGGCATCGCAAACTGGCCTCACGGCATACGTCACCGGCCCGGCGGGCTATGTCGCGGACATCGTCAAGGCCTTTGCCGGCATCGACGGCCTCCTGCTCGGCGTGACGCTCGGCGTCGTGCTGCTCATCCTGCTCGTCGTCTATCGCAGCCCGGTGCTGCCCTTTGCCGTCCTGCTGTCCGCGATCTTCGGCCTCAGCCTGGCCGGCGCCATCGTCTACCCGCTGGCCAAAGCCGGTCACATCGACCTCTCCGGGCAGAGCCAGGGGATCATGTTCATCCTCGTCGTCGGCGCGGCCACCGACTATGCACTCCTCCTCGTCGCCCGCTACAAGGAGGAACTCCACGAGCATGAATCGCCCTGGCAGGCGATGAAGGTTGCCTGGCGGGCCACCGTCGAGCCGATCCTGGCCAGCGCCGCCACCGTCATCCTCGGCCTGCTCTGCCTCCTGCTTGCCGACCTCGGCAGCACCCGCGGCCTGGGGCCCGTCGGGGCGATCGGCATCGTCGGCGCACTGCTCGCCTCCCTCACACTGCTACCCGCACTGCTCGTGCTCGGACGGCGCTGGATCTTCTGGCCGGCCATTCCGCGCCCGGACCACGACGGGGTCACCCGTCACCTCGACGAGATCGGCACACCGAGCCCCACGGCCACGCCGGAGGGCGCGAGCGCCCCCGTCCGACGCGCGACGGGCTGGGCTCGACTGGCCGGTTTCGTCGGTCGCCGCCCTCGCGCCACGTGGGTCACCACCGCCGTCATCCTCCTGGCGTGTGCGGCCTTCGCGCCCACCTTCACCGCCAAGGGGATCCAGCAGTCCGAGGTCTTCCTCATCGATGTCGCCTCGGTCAGCGGTCAGCACGTCCTCGAGGAGCACTTCGACGCGGGCTCCGGCTCCCCCCTGACCGTGATCGTCCCTGAGGGCAAGTCCGCCCAGGCCCTCGCCCTCCTGGACCGCACGGACGGACTGACCGGTGCCGCGGCATACACGGGGGTGGCGGGACCGCCGGCCGGCGTGCCCGGCGCGCCCACCGTCCAACCCAAGGTCGTGGACGGGCAGGTCATGCTGCAGGCGACCCTGGACAGCCAACCCGACTCCCCGGAGGCCGAGCGCCTGGTCAGGGCCCTGCGCGCCGATCTCGACACCGTCACCGATCAGGCCCTCGTCGGTGGCCGCGCCGCCGAGGCGACCGATGTCAACACGACGAGCAACCGCGACCTGCTGCTCATCGCCCCGACCATCACCGTCCTCGTCTTCCTCGTCCTGATGCTGCTGCTGCGCGCCGTCGTCGCCCCCTTGCTCCTGCTGGTCGCCAACCTGCTGTCCTTCGGCGCAACCCTCGGCGTCAGCGCGATCGCCTTCAACCACGTCTTCCGATTCGGCGGCGCGGACCCCACGACGATCCTCATCGGCTTCGTCTTCCTCGTCGCTCTCGGCGTCGACTACTCGATCTTCCTGATGACCCGCGCCCGTGAGGAGACGCCCAAGCGCGGCACCCAACGCGGCATGCTCGTCGCGCTGGCCGTCACCGGAGGCGTCATCACCAGCGCCGGGATCGTGCTTGCCGCCACCTTCGGAGCGCTCGCGGTCATCCCGCTGCTGTTCCTCGCGCAGGTCGCCTTCATCGTCGCCTTCGGTGTGCTCCTGGACGCGCTCGTCGTCCGCTCGCTCCTCGTGCCGGCGGCCGTCGTCGATCTCGGCGACCGCACCTGGTTGCCGAGCGCGCTGGCCCGCCGCGGGTAACCTCGCGCAGTGACCTTCGACGGCCTCCCACTGCACCCGCTCGTCGTCCACGCCGTCGTCGTTCTGCTCCCGCTCGGCGCGCTCGGCGTGCTGGCGCTGGTCTCGCTGCGCCGCTGGCGGGAGAGGTATGCCGGTCTGCTGGGTCTGGTCCTCGTCCTCGCCACCGCGTCGGCGTTCGTCGCGAAACTGTCCGGGGAGGCTCTGGCCGAGCAGGTCGGCTCCCCGGGGAAGCACGAGGGCTGGGGGGACCGGCTGCCGTGGGCTGCCCTGGCGCTGCTTCTCTTGGGTGGTGGCTGGCTGGTCCTGGAGCGGCGCCGTCGGTCGGCGATCGGACCGGACGGGGCTCATGACGTGGCAGACCGGCCCGCCTCCGGGTCACTGGTCAGCATGCTCCCGGCGGTCCTGGCGGCCGTTGCAGCGATCACCGTGCTGTGGATGACCTTCATGACCGGCCACTCGGGAGCCACCGCCTCGTGGGCTGGCCGCACCGCCGCGACCAGCGGCGCCGCACCCTCCCCGAGCATCACGTCGCGCGACGGTCAGTACACGATGGCCCAGGTCGCCGAGCACGCCACCGCCGCCTCCTGCTGGTCGGCGATCAACGGCGACGTCTATGACCTGACGACCTGGATCCCGCAGCACCCGGGGGGCGCGAACGCGGTCCGGTCGATCTGCGGCACCGACGGCTCGGCAGGGTTCAACTCGCGCCATGCGGCGACCAAGGAGGCCCAGGAGAAGTTGCCGGAGTTCAAGATCGGCACCCTGCTGCGCTGACGCGACGTATCTCGGGTCGTGCACCCTCCCATTTCTCGTCCCAGTTCGTATGCCGCGACGTATCTCGGGTCGTGCACCCTCCCATTTCTCATCCCAGTGCGTATGCCGCGACGGTGCTGGGAGCGAGAAGCGACGCGCCCTGGGACGTGGTTTGGCTGCTCTCAACCCCGCCCGCACGAGCACAGGCCGACCTCGCCAGATGCCGATGGTGGGCCCCGTCGGACTCGAACCGACAACCTACGGATTAAAAGTCCGCAGCTCTGCCATTGAGCTAGAGGCCCCCGACCGGCAGCCGCGCCGTGAGCGGCACCAGTCGCGGCCCCAAGGTTAACGGCCCGGGCGTCCGGACCGGCAGCGGCCCAGCGGCGGCATACCCGAGGCACACCAGTGGGTGGCCAGGTGTCGAGCGCCAGCCGGGCGCGGGCGATTGCCTGTCCGACCTGCGTGCTGTCGATGGCGATCACCTGCGAAACTGGCCCGATGACTCAGGAAGGACGCAATGTGCCCAGGCGCCCCTTGTCCTTCGGGCCCGAGGACCTGGAGGCGCACGGGGGCACGAGCCCCGGACCCGCCGAACTCACCGAGATCGCCCACCAGAGCGCCGCGGTGCTCCTGGGCGCCGGTCGGGCCGCGCATGACCCCGAGGTCACGGCCCGCCTCGTCACCCTCGTCGACGACCTCGGCCTCGACACGGTCGCCGAACTCTGGTCGGGTCGGCCGGGACGCAGCCTGCCCGGTGCCCTCTGGCGCCTCTATGCGTTGCGAGAGATGGTGCGGCGCAGCCCGGTTCAGTCCTCGATGGAGTATGCCGCGGGCATCCGTTTCACCGACGTCGCCCACGCCGTGGCAGGCATTGCCGAGCCGCCCACTCCCGATGAGCTCGTGCGCACCATCGACAGCATCCTCTCCGGCGTCTTCGACGGAGACCTCGCGGTCGCACTCGAACGAGCGGCCGCCTTCTGCATGGTCCTGGCCGCAGGTCGCGCCGAGGTGGCCAATGACACCGATCAGGCGGACGAAGCACAGGCCTCCAAGCTCACCGCGCACGCCGCCGCTATCCAGACCACCGGGTCGGATCTGCTCGCCGCTGCGGCCCTGTGGCGCGCCGGCGCCTTGGACTAGAGGCACGGTTCCGGGTTAGCCTCGTGCGTGGGTGCCGGGCCGCGGCAGCCCCGGGTCCCAAAATCAGCCGCTACGAGCGGCCACGCGCCGTGAGGCGCTCCCGGTCCGGCACCCGCCTTCTGCTGGTCCCTCGTGGGCCACGTCGCGATGGCCAACACTGACCATTTTCCGCGTCATGTCCACGTTCGGCACCATCCCGGACACGCGTGCACCTACGGTGGCTCATGGGCACTCACGACCTCGACGATCCCGAGCGGGCCATGGAGATCGACCTGGTCGGGGCCGTGGTGGCGGCTGCGGCGCAATCGCGCGAGCCGCTCGATGCCCAAGCGCTCGATGCCGCCCTCGGGCTCACCGGTGATCCGGACGCGGATGCGCCGGATTCTGCAGACGAGCCCCGTCCTCACCCGACGTGACGACGGACGCCCCACAGGCCGTAGCCTTGGTCGCGTTCTGTCCTCGTGCGAAAGAGTTCACCTCGTGTTCCGTCGTGTGCCACGTGACGAGGCCTTCTACGGCCTGCTCGGTCGCACGGCCGCGCACACGCTCGCGGCCGCCCGTGAACTCCCTGCCCTCCTCGGAGCCACCTCCGACGCCGAACGCAAAGCGGTCGCCAAGGCCATCGCCGACCTCGAAGGTGCTGGTGACGCGGCCACTCACGAGGTCATCCGATCTGCCACCGCTGCCTTCCTCACGCCCTTCGACCGGGCCGATCTGATCACCCTCGCACGCGCTCTGGACAACTGCCTCGACCAGATCGAGCTCGCCGCCGACCTGGTCCGCCTGCACCGTCTCTCCACCTTCCCGCCGCGGGTCGGCCGCCAGGTCGACACGATCCTGAGGATGAGCGAACTGACGGTCGAGGCGATGCCCCGGCTGCGCTCTCCGGAGTCCCTCGCCGACTTCTGGATCGAGATCAACCGGCTCGAGAACATGGGGGACAAGGCCCATCGCAAACTCACCGTCGAGATCCTCGAGGAGTACGCCACCGACCCGATCACGGCCCTGCGCCTGCTGCTCGTCGTCGAGGCCCTGGAGGCAGCCATCAACGCCTTCGAGACGGTGGCCGACACGATCGAGGGCATCGCGGTCAAGGAGTCCTGAGCGGTGGACCTCCCCCTCGTGCTCGTCGTGGCACTGGCGCTGATCTTCGGTTACACCAACGGGTTCCACGACGCGGCCAACGCGATCGCCACCTCCGTCTCGACGCGTGCCCTGACGCCACGCATCGCGCTCGCCCTCGGCGCTGCCGCCAACCTCGTCGGCGCCTTCTTCGGCACCCGGGTGGCAGAGACCGTTGGGGAGGGGATCCTCGAGCCGGAGGGACTGGGTCTCGCCCCGGTCGCCGGAGCCCTCGTCGGTGCCATCGGATGGAATTTGGTCACCTGGTGGCGCGGCCTGCCGTCCTCCTCGTCGCATGCCCTGATCGGTGGCCTCGTCGGCGCTGCTGTCGCCACCGGTGCCGATGTGCGCTGGACCCCGGTCGTCGAGCTCGTCATCGCGCCGATGCTGCTGTCCCCGTTGCTCGGGCTTGCTCTCGGCTGGACCCTGATGACGGCGATCGCGTGGATCTTCCGTCATCGCGATCGGCCCTCGTCCGCTCGCGGCTTCCGCTCGGCGCAGACGGTCTCGGCGGCCGCCATGGCCTTCGGGCACGGCATGCAGGATGCGGCCAAGGTCTCCGGCGTGGTCGTCCTGGCTCTGATGGCCTCCGGCAACCGCCCCTCCCAGGGCACCGACATCCCGCTCTGGGTGGTCGGGCTCAGTGGGCTGGCCATGTCGATCGGCACGTATGCCGGTGGGTGGCGGATCATGCGCACCCTCGGCTCCCGGATCGTCCCTCTCACACCGCCGCAGGGGTTCGCCGCGGAGACGGCTGCCGCCATCACGCTCGCGATCGCCACCGCTCTGCGGGCCCCGATCTCGACGACCTACACGATCACGTCGGGGATCATCGGAGTCGGGACGGCGACCAACTCACGCGCGGTGCGCTGGGACGTCGGTCGGGACATTCTCACGGCGTGGCTGCTCACCCTCCCCGGCGCGGCCCTGGCGGCCGCCGCCTCGGCGTGGCTCTTCGCCCTCGCCTGACGGGTCCGGGCCAGGGCCGTCCAGTTCCAACCAGGACCAACGAGAACCGATCAGCCGAAGCGACCGCTGATGTAGTCCTCGGTCGCCTGCTCGTCGGGGTTGCTGAAGATCTTCTGCGTGTCCCCGACCTCGACCAGGCGGCCCGGCTGGCCGGTGGCCTTGAGGTTGAAGAAGGCGGTCTGGTCCGAGACGCGAGCCGCCTGCTGCATGTTGTGCGTGACGATGACGATCGTGAACTGGCTCTTCAGCTCGTTGATCAGGTCCTCGATGGCCAGCGTCGAGATCGGGTCGAGCGCAGAGCACGGCTCATCCATCAGCAGCACCTGCGGCTCGACCGCGATGGCGCGGGCGATGCACAGGCGCTGCTGCTGGCCACCGGAGAGGCCGGCGCCGGGCTTGTCGAGGCGGTCCTTGACCTCGTTCCAGAGGTTGGCACCCTTGAGCGACTTCTCCACGACCTCATCGAGGCGCTTCTTGTTCTTGACGCCGTTGAGCTTCAGGCCAGCGGCGACGTTGTCCTTGATCGACATCGTCGGGAACGGGTTGGGCCGCTGGAAGACCATGCCGACGGTGCGGCGCACGTCGACCGGGTCCATGGTCCTCGCGTAGAGGTCCTGGTCGTCGAGGAGAACCTTGCCGTCCACCCGTCCGCCGGGGATCACCTCATGCATCCGGTTGAGCGTCCGTAGCACCGTGGACTTGCCACACCCGGACGGGCCGATGAAGGCCGTCACCGAGCGGGGCTCCACGGTCATCGAGACGCCCTCGACGGCCTTGAAGTCGCCGTAGAAGATGTCGAGGTCCTTGACGTCAATGCGCTTGGCCATGTGTCTGTCGTTTCTTTCGTATGCCGTGGGGTCGCGGGAAGGGGGTCAGCTCACCTTGCTGAAGCGGCCGAGGAAGCGGCCCAGCAGGTTGAGGACGAAGACGATGAGGATGAGGGTGAGGGCGGCGCCCCAGACCCGGTCGACCGCCGGCTGCAGGGCTTCGGTGCGGTCCTGGTTGATCATCGTGGGCAGGGTTCCCATGAGGCCGTCGAACAGGTTGCTCGCCATGGACTTGGTGTAGGGGCCAAGGATGATCAGCGGTGCGGTCTCACCCATGACGCGGGCGAGACCGAGCAGGATGCCGGTGACAATTCCGGAGAAGGCTGTCGGCAGCACGATGCTGACGATGGTCTTCCACTTGGGCACACCCAGGGCGTAGGACGCCTCACGCAGCTCGTTCGGCACGAGCTTGAGCATCTCCTCGGTGGAACGCACGATCGTCGGGATCATGAGCAGCACGAGCGCCAGAGTCACCGCGAAGGGCACGCGCTGGAAGCCGAAGGTGGTCACCCACAGGGCATAGATGAAGAGGGCGGCGACGATCGAGGGGACACCGGTGAGGATGTCGACCATGAACGAGACTGCCTTGGCGAAGCGGCCACGACCGTACTCGACGAGATAGATCGCGGTCAGGACACCGATCGGCACCGACATGAGGGCCGTGACGGCGCCCTGGATCAACGTCCCTTGGATGGCGTGCGCGGCGCCGCCACCCTCGCGTCGGGCGGTGATGCCGTTCTGGGACAGCGTCCACCAGTCCACCGAGGCGAGCATGTGGCCGCCCTTGAGGAGGGTGCTGACGAGGATCCAGACGAGCGGGACACAGGCGATGACGAAGGCGGACCACATGACGATCCGGGCGGCCTGGTCCTTGATCGCCCGACCGCTGGACTTGCCACCCATGTCCGGGAGGGTGACGGCCTTGGCGCGGGTGGACTCCTCGCCCACGTGGGTCACGGTGCTCATTCCGAGAAGGCCTTCCTGCGGTTGATGACCACGCGGGCGATCGAGTTGACGATGAAGGTGAGGATGAAGAGCACGAGGCCGGCGGCGATGTAGGCGCCGGTCTTCTGCGGGCTGTCGAACTCACCGGCGTTGAGGGCGATCTTGGAGGCGAAGGTCTCGCCACCGTTGAAGATCGAGAAGGACCACGGTGCCGACGGGTTGAGCGTCGAGAGCAGGATCATGACGGCGAGGGTCTCGCCGAGCGCGCGGCCCAGGCCGAGCATGGCGCCGCTGATGACGCCGGGCTTGCCGAAGGGCAGGACCGCAGTGCGGATCATCTCCCACTTGGTGGCGCCCAGCGCCAGGGCGCCCTCCTTGTGCGGGGTGGGCACCTGGTTGAAGACCTCGCGGGAGATGGCGGTGATGATCGGCAGGATCATGAAGGCCAGGATGATTCCTGCGAAGGCCAGAGTGGACTTGGCGCTGAAGCCGCTGTCCTTGAAGAACGGGATGAACCCGAAGGTGCCGGCGAGGAAGTCCTGGACCGGTTGGAAATACTGGCCGGCGATGGTCAGGCCCCAGAAGCCGAAGACGATCGACGGCACGGCGGCGAGGAGGTCGATGATCACTGCGGCCGGCTTGGACAGCCACGAGGGCGCGTACTCAGTGATGAAGAGGGCCACAGCGACCCCGAGTGGGACCGCGATCAGCATGGCGATGACCGAGGTGATCACGGTCGCCCAGAGCAGGGCGGCGATGCCGAAGCGCGGCTCGGCCCCGGAGGGGATCCACTCGGTCGAGGTGAGGAAGTTCGCCTCGTTGTTGAACAGCGAGGGCACGGCCTGGACGATCAGGAACAGCCCGACCAGGGTGACGAGCAGGACGACGAACAAGCCCGAGGCCTTGGCCGCCCCACCGAAGAGGCGATCGCCCCAGCGGCTCGTGCTCGCGCGGTCACCCTCGTGGGGGCCATGCCCCTTGGGGTCCGGGAGGTCGTCGATCGCTGAGTGACCGGTGATGGACGTCGACACGCGGTGCTTCGTTTCTCTCGAAGGGAGAGGGGGTGGGGCCGGGTCGCGGCCCCACCCCCTCGTGGTTCGTCAAGCGGTGATCAGGACAGCGCGTCGATCGCGGTCAGGACCTTGTCCTCGACCTCCTTGGGGAGCGGCGCGTAGCCGATCTCCTCGAGGCCCTTCTGCACATCGGTCGAGGCGAAGTGCTTGAGGAAGGCCTTGATGTTCTTGCCCTTCTCGGCGTCCTTGTTCTTGCTGCAGACGATCTCGTAGGTCACCAGGATGATCGGGTAGGCCCCCGCCTCCTTGGTGGCGTAGTCGAGCTTGAGCGCGAGGTCGTTGCCCGTGCCGGCCTGCTTGGCGGCGGCAACGGCCTTGCCGACCGACTCACCGGTCAGCTCGACGGCGCCGGCGCCGTTGTCGACCGAGGCGATCCCGAGCTTGTTGTCCTTGGCGTAGCTCCACTCGACGTAGGTGACGCCACCGTCGGTGGACTTCACGCCCTCGGCGACACCGGCCGACTTCTCCTTGCCCTCGCCGGCACCGGTCCACTTCTTGGAGGCGTCGGCGGTCCAGCCCTCGGGGGCTGCGGCCTTGAGGTACTTGGTGAAGTTCTCGGTCGTGCCCGACTCGTCGGAGCGGAAGAAGACCTTGATCGCGGTCGCGGGCAGCGTGACGCCCTTGTTGATCTCGGCGATCTTGGCGTCGTTCCAGGTCGTGATCTTGCCGGAGAAGATGTCGGCGGCCACGGCGGGGGTGATCGTCAGCTTGTCGACGCCCTTGACGTTGAAGGCGATCGCGATCGGGCCGGTGACCATCGGAAGGTTCCAGGCGGGGGAGCCACAGAAGGCCTCGGCCGCGGCTGCCTCGGACTGGGCGCCATCCTTGCCCTCGGTCTTGAGCGCCGAGTCGGAGCCTGCGAAGTCGACCTGGCCGGCGGTGAACTGCTTGATGCCCGCGCCGGAACCGGTCGGGTTGTAGTTGAGCTTGGCGTCCTTGCAGGCCTCGCCGTAGGACGCGATGGCCTCCTCGATGGCGTTCTTCTGGGCGGAGGAGCCCTCGGCGTTGATGGTGCCGCTGAAGCACTCGGTGGCGGCGCTCTCGCTGGCAGAGGCGGACGAGCTCGAGCCCTCCGCGCTGGTGGTGCCGGTGGTGTTGTCGGAGCCGCACGCGGCCAGGGCCATCGAACCGACGACGGCAAGGCTGGCCAGCTGGGCCAGACGGGTGGTCTTCACAGTGCTACCTCAAGGGTTGGAGACGGAAGGGTCAGGGACGGACGGTGTGTCCGAAAGCGACGGACTGCGTCGTCCGACTGCGTTGACGCTAGGGATGGTGAGTGACGCATCGGTCCGCGCCGGGTGAACGTGGCATGAACGCTGCCCGGATTTTGGCTGTCCGGGTGGTCAAGGGCAGCGTCCAACCCTTGCGTCCGCCGCGATGGTTGGTATGCCGTCCACGCGCCGGACGTTGGGTGGGTGCGGTGTCGCTCAGGTCAGGGCAGGTGCCGCTCCGCGGCCACGATGCCGGCCCGCGCCCCGGTGCCCACGACATGGCAGACGAGGGCCTCGCCCTTGACCATTTTGTCCGCGGCGGCCTCCTCGAGCAGCGCCACCACCTCGTCGCGACCGGTCAGGTCAGGAGTGACCCGCGTCGCCAAGGTGGTGAGGATCCCGGGCAGTACCGGCCCGTGAGAGCAGATGGCGGCGGGGTTCCCCCGCTCGAGCAAGCGGGCCACCTGCCTGGAGGCAGCCTCCGGTCGAGTCGCGAAGCCCTCCTCCGACAGGCCCTCCTTGGGCCGGACCCGCAGCCGAGCGGCCGCGGCATACGGGGCCAAGGTGTCGGCGCAACGCACCGAGGGCGAACTCACCAACCGCCGGATGCCGTATGCCGCGAGCACCGGGATCAGGGCCCGGGCCCGGGCCCGACCGCGCTCGTCCAACGGTCGTCGCTGGTCATCGGCGCCCTCGTAGTCCGCACGGGCGACGGCCTTGGCATGTCGCACGACGATCAGTGGCCAGGTCCCCAGCACACCGTGCTCGTGGGACTGCGTCACCGCGAGCAACTGCTCCCGGTCGCGCGCGTAGTCGAGGCGGTGGTGCGCCTCGTCGACACCGAGCCAAGCCACTTCGTCGACCTCGTGCGCCAGCCGAGCGGCGGAGCCCGTGACGGTCGCTGCCCAATAGCGGACCCGCTTCTCGTCCGGTGTGCCGGTGCGCGACATGACCGTGTAGGTGGCGTCCGGCAGCGGGATGCCCAGATGTGCGGTCAGACCGGTCTCCTCCCGCGTCTCGCGCACCGCGGCCACCGGCCACTCCTCACCGGGATCCACCTTGCCCTTGGGCCATGACCAGTCGCCGTAGCGCGGTCGGTGGACGAGGGCAACTTCGAGCCGCCCGTCGCGCAGGCGCCACGGGATCGTGCCGGCCGCGGGAATGGCGGAGGGCATCAGTTCGCCCCGATCACCGACGGCGCGCCTTGCGCCGACGCTTGGCGTGGAACTCGATGAGAGCGCTCTGCAGGTCCGGCAGCGGGCTGCCCTCGTCGTCGACGTGGCGCCGTGTCCAGCGCCCGTCACCCCCGAGGACGAAGTGCGAGTAGGTGCCGCTCATGCCCATCGCCATCGTGGCCGCCAGTTGCTCGATCTGGCCCGCGTCCTCGAGGCGCACCAACGCCTCGACCCGTCGATCGAGGTTGCGGTGCATCATGTCGGCGCTGCCGATCCAGGCCTCGGTGTCCTCGCCGCGCCCGAAGAGGAAGATGCGCGAGTGCTCGAGGAAGCGGCCCAGCACCGAGTGCACCGTGATGTGGTCGGACAGGCCCGGCACCCCCGGCCGCAGGGCGCAGGTGCCCCGCACCCACAGGTCGACCTGCACTCCGGCCTGGGAGGCCCGGTGGAGGGCGTCGATCATGGCCTCGTCGACGATCGAGTTCACCTTCATCCCGACGTATCCCGCGCCGGGCGACCGGCGCTCGGCCTCGACCTGCGCCTCGATCCGATCGATCAGACCCTGCCGCACGGAGCGCGGGGCGACGAGCAGCCGCTTGAACTTGCTGCGCGGCGCCAGGCCTGAGAGCTGGTTGAACAAGCGGGAGAGGTCCGCGCCCACCTGCTCGTCGTCGGTGAGCAGGCCGAAGTCCTCATAGAGGCGGGCCGTCTTGGGGTTGTAGTTGCCGGTGCCGACGTGGCAATAGCGCCGCAGGCCCTCCTCCTCCTGACGCACGACAAGTGCCAGCTTGCAGTGGGTCTTCAGGCCGACGATGCCGTAGACGACGTGCACGCCGGCGCGTTCCAGTTTGCGCGCCCAGGAGATGTTGTTCTGCTCATCGAAGCGCGCCTTGATCTCGACGACGGCCAACACCTGCTTGCCGGCCTCGGCGGCATCGATGAGGGCGTCGATGATCGGGCTGTCGCCGCTCGTGCGATAGAGGGTCTGCTTGATCGCGAGCACGCGCGGATCTGCGGCCGCTTGTTCGATGAAGGCCTGGACGGACGTCGAGAACGAGTCATAGGGGTGCTGGAGCAGAACGTCCTGCTTGCGGATGCTGGCGAAGAGGTCGCGCGCCTTGGCGCTCTCGGTGGGGGCGAGATCGGCATTGGTCCGCGCCACGAAGGCGGGGAAGTGCAGGTCCGAGCGCTCGAGATCCGCGATGAGGTTGAGGGCGCGCAGGTCCAGAGGGGCGTCGAGCCGATAGACCTCGCTGGTGCTGACCCCGAGTTCACGGACCAGCAGGTCCAGGACGTGGTCGTCGATCTGGTCATCGACCTCCAACCGCACGGGCGGCCCGAATCGCCTTCTCGTGAGCTCCTTCTCGAGTGCGGTGAGGAGGTTCTCGGCGTCGTCCTCCTCGACCTCGACGTCCTCGTTGCGGGTGACCCGGAAGGTGAAGTGCTCCCGCACCTCCATCCCCGGGAAGAGCTCACCCAGGTGGGCCGCGATCACGTCCTCGAGGGGCACGAAGCGCGCATTCCAGATCTCGGCCGCCGCATCCGTGCCCGCGTCCACGCGCAGCAAGCGGGGGAGCAGTGGTGGCACCTTGACCCGGGCGAAGTGCTCTTTGCCGGTCTTGGGGTTGACGAGGATGACGGCGAGGTTGAGCGACAGGCCGGAGATGTAGGGGAAGGGGTGGGCCGGGTCGACGGCCAGGGGAGTCAGCACCGGGAAGATCTGACGCCCGAAGATCTCCCCGAGTCGCCCCTGCTCCTCCTCGGCGAGCTCGTCCCACCGCACGACCGTGATCCCTTCCTCGGCGAGCGCCGGGCGGACCTGCTCGTGGAAGACCCTGGCCTGCATGTCGAGGAGCTCGTGCGCGACGAAGCTGATCTGGTCGAGCACCTCGCGGGGCTCGAGGCCAGAGGCGCTCCGCACGGCGATGCCGGTCGCGATCCGACGCTTGAGACCAGCGACGCGGACCATGAAGAACTCGTCGAGATTGCTGGTGAAGATCGCCAGGTATCGCGCCCGCTCCAGCAGCGGCATGTTGGGGTCGGCAGCCAACTGCAGGACGCGCTCGTTGAACTGCAGCCACGAGATCTCGCGGTCGAGGAAGCGGTCGCTCGGGAGCCCGTCCTCCACGGTCTCCGGGGCGGCGCCCACGACGCGCATGAACCGGCCGTCAGCACCTCGGGCCGCTCGCGTCGGGGCGGCGGAGGCGCTGACGAGCGAGATCTCGGGGACGATCGCGTCGGCTGCGGCCTCGGCGGCTCGATCGGTCGTCCCGTCGAGAGGTGTCTCGGTGGCGTGCTGGCTGGACATGGTCGCCAGTGTTGCAGGCGTCGGGCCCTTGGTCACTCGTGCGGTGGCGCCGCGGCATACATGACGTCGACGGCGGCGCTGGTGAAGCCCTCACCCCGGTAGGTCGCCAGAGCCGAACTGTTGGCGCCGTCGACGTAGAGCTCCACGGTGCGCAGACCGAGGCTCGCCAGGTGGTGTGTCCCGAGGCGGGTGAGCGGGCGGGCCAACCCCCGTCCCTGGTATGCCGGGTGCACCCCGACGACGTAGACCTCGCCCTTCCCCGAGCCGTCGCGCGGCACCTTGGTCCAGTGGAAGGCAATCGGGCCGGCGGCCGCGTCGGTGGCGTCCTCGACGAGGAAGAACCCTTCGGCGTCGAACCACGGCTCGGCCATCCGCTCGTGGAGGTCCGACAGGGTCAGCCGGCCCTGCTCGGGATGCCCGGCGAAGGCAGCGGCGTTGAGGGCCACCCACGCCTTGTCGTCGACCCCGGGCGCGAAGATTCGGTGAGTGAAGCCGGACGGGAACTCGGGCTCGGTCAGGTCTGCCTCGCCGAGCGGGCGCTCCATCCGATGCAGTTCTCGCACGGCGGTCAGGCCCAGCCCGCTCGCAAAGGCGGCCGACGCGGGCAGGCCACCATGGGCCCAGAGGGAGGTGGCACCGGCGGCCAGGGCCCGCTTCCACAGGTCTCGGGCGACGCCGGCATGCCGGTGGTCGGGGTGGACGACGAGTTCGGTGGCGCCGGCCGGATCGACCTGGCCGTAGCCGGCGAGTTCCCCGTCGATCTGCGCGGTCAGGTGCGTGCTGCGCGGATGCGGCGAGCGCAGGTCGAGCAGGAAGGCCTCGGAGAGGGGTGCGACCCCGTCGTTGCGTCGCGCGGCCTGCGCGAGGGCGAGCACGGCTGCGACGTCGATGTCGGTCATGAGGCGCCAACCTCCGCTTCCTCGTCCTCGGGCACGAAGCGGTACCCGACGTTGCGGACCGTGCCGATGAGGGTCTCGTGTTCGGTCCCGAGCTTGGCACGCAGCCGACGCACATGGACATCCACCGTCCGCGTCCCGCCGAAGTAGTCGTAGCCCCAGACCTCCTGGAGGAGTTGGGCCCGGGTGAAGACCCGACCGGGGTGCTGCGCGAGGTACTTCAGCAGCTCGAACTCCTTGTAGGTGAGGTCGAGTGCCTTGCCGCGCAGGCGCACGGTGTAGGTGCCTTCGTCGATGGTGAGCGCTCCGGCCGTGATCGCGCCACTGCCGTCGATCTCGTCGACCTGGGTGTGGCGCCCGACGGCCAGACGGAAGCGGGCCTCGACCTCCGCGGGTCCGGCCGAGTCGACGAGCACGTCGTCGATGCCCCAGTCGGCGCTCAACGCGGTCAGGCCGCCCTCGGTGACGACGGCGAGCAGGGGTGAGATGCGCCCGGTCGCATCGATGACGCGGCACAAGGATTTGGCGACCGCGAGCTCGCGACGGGCGTCGACAATGATGAGGTCGACGTCGGGTGCATCGACGAGTGCGCTCGCCTCGGCCGGGAGGATGCGAACATGGTGCGCGAGCAGTCCCAGCGCCGGAAGCACCTCGGCGCTGGGCGCCAGGGAGTTCGTCAGGAGCAGGACGCGGGCCATGGCCCTCAAGGATAGGTGGTGGCATCGATGAGCGAGGCGATGCGAGTAGGGGTGAGACCGGGGAACCCGGGAACCCTGACCGTGCGCTTCTGGGCGGGAGCGCGCGCCGCGGCAGGCACCGACAGGGTCTCGATGCCGGTCGGCACGGTCAAGCGCGTCCGTGCCGAGCTCCTCGACTGGCAACCCGACCTCGCCCCCGTCCTGGAGGTGTCCAGCCTGCTCGCGGACGGTCTTGTGGTCGGCGACGACGCCGAACTCGACGCCGGCAGCACCCTGGAGGTCCTTCCTCCCTTCGCCGGGGGATGATGCGACGATGACCGATGTGGAGCAGCCGTCGCTGACCCGCGCCCAGCGACGACGCGATCGCTACACGACCACCCGTGAGGAACTGTCCGGCCCCCTCGTCCTCGTGCGAGCCCTGGCCGTCCTCGCGATCGCGGGTCTCGCCGTCCTTGCCGTCCACGCCGGACCGCTCTTCGTGGCGGGGCTCCTCGTCTGGGCCGCCGCGGGTATCGCCTGGGGCTGGCCACAGGTGGCCGCACTCTCCTCCGGTTGGCGGCTCTCCTTCGTCGTGGTCCTCACCGGCCTTCTCGTGGGGGCAGCGGTGGTCATGGTCGAGGACGATCCCCGCCTGCGTCTGGTGCCGGTCGCCCTGGCGATCGGCATCGTCGTCACTTTCCTCCTGCAGTTGCTGCGCAGCGACGGGCGAGCCGACCTGACCCTCGAGGTCATCGCCACGGCGACGGCCGTCGCCGTCATCGGCATCGGGGCCGGGCTGGTCGGCACGGCGCTGCATCGCCACGGCACCGAACTCATCACCATCTCGATGGCTGCCGTGGGCGCCGCCGCCCTCGCCGACCCGCTCGCGACCCGTCTGCGCGACCGTAGTTGGCTGGTGCCGGTCGCCATGGTGCTGGGCGCCCTGGCGGCGCTCGGGGCAGCGTCGGCCCTCGGCGGCCTCACGTGGGGCGTGGCGCTCCTGCTCGGCATGTTCGTCGGTGCCCTGTCGTATGCCGTGCGCACGGTTGTCGCGGGCGAGCCCGCTTCGCACACGCTCGCGGGTGTGCTCGCGGCGGCCTGCGCGAGCGTGCTGTCCGTGGGTGCCCTCACCCAGGTCGCCACCCTCATCCTGTCCCGCTGAGACGGACTGTCCCGCTGAGACGGGCTGTCCCGCTGAGGCGGGGCGCGTCTGCTCGCGCGCTCCGCACTGATCCTGCGGAGTTGCCGTCAGTAGACCAACGACCGGGTGCCCTCGGCCATGACCTCCTCGACGAACGCTGCGGCACCACGGATGGTCACCTGCCCGAAGAGGTCCTCGGGTGCCAGTTCACGCCGCGCGGCGCACTGACCGCACACGGTGACCGAGGCGCCTTCGAGGAGGGCGTCACGCAGGTCGGCCAGCGCGGCGGCGTGCGGCAGGGTCAACTGCTCGGCCCGGCCCGGCACGGCCAGCCACACTGCATCCCCGGTGAGCCAGAGCGAGACCTCGACACCGGACGCGACCGCTGTGGCCGCCACGGTGATGGCCTGGTTGAGGCGCTCGAGGGCCTCGGGCCCGTGGGTGACCTTGACGACCAGTCGAGAAGCCATGGCAGCCACCATAGGTGAGCGCGCGGCATACGATCGGGGTGTGGTCTTCACCCTTGACACCGACCTGCCCCCCGCCCTCGCGCCCCTCGCCTGGTTGATCGGCCGTTGGGAGGGAGCCGGCGTCGTCGGCTATCCGACGATCGAGTCCAAGCAGTTCGGGCAGGAGATCGTCTGTTCCCACGACGGCCGGCCCTTCCTGGAGTGGCACAGTCACACCTGGCTGCTCGACGAGGACGGGCAGAAGGTGCGGCCACTGGCAACCGAACTCGGCTTCTGGCGCCCCCTGGAGGCTCAGCCGGACGGCACGAACGTCGAATTCCTGCTCGCCCACCCCACGGGGTTCGTCGAGATGTATGCCGGGAAGGCCGAGCCCGCGAAGGTCGAGGTGCGCACCGACGGGGTCATGCGGTCCCCTGCGGCCAAGGAGTACACCGCCGCCCACCGGCTCTACGGGCTGGTCAACTCCAACCTGATGTGGGTCATGGACATGGCGGCGATGGGCCAGCCGCTGCAGTCGCACGTCTCCGCGGAGCTCAAGCGCGTCGAGTGACCCACGCGCCGCCGCGAGGGTCACTCAGGGGATGACGGACGTGCGCTTGTAATCGCCCAGTCGGTCCTGGCGGATCGCATCCCCGAGGGCCTGCATGCCCGGTTGGTCGACGACATCGATCGACTGTCCGTCACTGGACCACCCGAAACCGGTGAAGGGCGCGGTGATGAAGACGACGTCGCCCCCGCGGACGTTGCGCAGGGCGAAGGCCTCGCTGCGCATGTAGTCCGTGGTCATCGTCTCGTCGACGATGAGGTTCTTCGTCGCGGCATCGGTGAACTGGGCGATCTTGACCGGGTTGGTGATGACCTCGGGGGAGATGGCCTTCATGAGCAGGGCCTTGACGAAGGCCATCTGGCGCTTTCCACGGGAGATGTCACCCTCGCTGAGCTGGTAACGCTCGCGCACGAAGCTTAGTGCCTGCTTGCCGTTGAGGGTGTTCCAACCCTGCTTGATGTCGATACCGCCGTTGCCCGTGGCGCCGCTGGCCTCCTCCGCATAGACGGTGACACCACCCACCGCATCGGTCATGGCCTCGAAGCCGTTGAAGTCGGTCTTGACCACGTGGTCGATGCGGACACTGATGAGGTTCTGCATCGACTGCACCAGCAGCGGCGCGCCCCCGAAGGCGTAGGAGGCGTTGAGCTTGGCCTGGCCGTGACCCGGGATGCTCACCCACAGGTCTCGGGGGAAGTGGATCAGATAGACCTTGGACTTGTCCTCGGGGATGTGGACCAGAACCATGACGTCGGAGCGGCTGAAGGTGTCCCCAGGGCGGGCGTCCGAACCGACGAGCAGCACGTTCGTGCCCTTGCTCTGCGCGATCAGGGCCTGTGCGCTGAGTTCCTCGGGCGTCGACGGCGATGCCGCGCCGGCCTGGGAGGGCAGGAGTGCCTCGCGCTTGACGTTGCTGTCGACCTTGTGGTTCAGGAAGAGCGCGAAGCCGCCGAGCAGGGCAACGACGAGGAAGACGAGCCCGAGGAAGACTGCGAGGATGCGCAGCCCCCACCGGCGGCCACGCGAACGCTCGCTGCGGCGACGCGAGGCCCGGGCGGGGGGAGTCTCGGCGTCGTCGTCAGCGGCCAATTCGTGCATCAGGTCGGACACCCCAGCAGTGTAGGCAGGATTTCTGGTGCGACTCGAGCATGCCCACTGCCTCACCTGCCCACGGCCTCACCTGTCCACGGCCTCAGCTGCCCACTGACTCAGCTGCCGACTGCCTCAACCGGCCTCGGCCTAGAGTGGATGGATGACCGACCTCACCCGCCCCGGAGCCGTCGACGGCTCCGGCGTGGATGCCGGTGTCCCGGCGCACTATGGCGACCCGATGCGTGAGCAGCGCCTGCTCGCCGAGGGCCTGGCCTGCGTGGATCTCTCCCACCGCGGTGTCGTCACGATCACGGGGCCGGACCGCCTGACCTGGCTGCACTCGATGACGACGCAGGACCTGGCCGGCCTGCCGCCCCGGACCAGCCGCCAGAGCCTGGTGCTGTCGCCCAAGGGTCACGTGGAGCACGACCTGCACATCGTCGATGACGGGGAGACGACGTGGATCACCGTCGAGCCGGGCACGGCGCCAACGCTCATCGGGTGGCTGCGCTCCATGCAGTTCATGCTGCGCGTGACGGTGGAGGAGGTCAGCGATCGGTATGCCGTGCTCGGCGAGCCGATTCGCGCCGAGTCCGTCCCCGGGGAGCCGCTGGCCTGGGTCGACCCGTGGCCGGGGGAGGGCCTGGTTCCTGCCCCCGCCCGCGGGCGGGAGCCGTATGCGGCCTATGGCCCGATCGAAGAGCATCCGGGCCGCGACCGTGCCTGGCGCGAGCTCATCGTCGCGCGCGGTGAGTTGGCCGCCACGGTCGGGGACCGGCCGCTCGCCGGCACCTGGGCTGCCGAGGCGTTGCGCATCCACGCGTGGGAGCCGCGGTTGGGGTTCGAGACCGATCACCGCACGATCGCGCACGAGGTGGACTGGTTGCGCTCGGCCGTGCACCTGCACAAGGGCTGCTATCGCGGTCAGGAGACGATCGCTCGGGTGCACAACCTCGGACGACCGCCACGTCGGCTCGTCCTGCTGCACCTCGACGGTTCGGGGCACGCGCTGCCGGAGGCCGGGTCCCCGGTCGTGGCCGGTGACCGTGAGGTGGGGCGCCTGACGTCGGTGGCGCGACACTGGGAGGACGGTCCGGTCGGTCTGGCGGTCATCAAGCGCAACACCCCGATTGACGTCGATCTTGTCGCAGGTGGGGTTGCTGCGGCACAGACCGTCGTCGTGAGCGCCTGAGCGCCGAAGGATCTTCACGCGCGGTCTGCCTTGTCTGGCACCATGGAGTCATGACCCTGCGCCCGTCGACCGGCACCCTCATCACCGTTGCCCCCACCGGGGCCGAGCACCTCAAGGGCGACCTGCCGCAGTTGCCGACCACCACCGAGGAACTCGTCGAGACCGCCGTCCGGTGCGAGGCAGCGGGCGCCGCGCTCATCCACATTCACCGCCGCGACGCCGAGCACCGACCCACCCTCGATCTCGGCCTGCTCCGTGAGGCCGTCGCCGGCGTGCGGGAGGCCACCGACCTCGTCGTCCAACTCTCGACGGGGGGCTCGGTCCACGACGGGTATGCCGCGCGCCTGGCCGTCCTCGACGCCGCCCCGGACTCGTGCTCACTGACGTGCGGCACCGTCAATTTCGGTGACGACATCTTCAACAACCCGATGCCCTTCATGTCCGAGCTCTACGTTGCGGCCCAGGAGCGCGAGATCGTGCCGGAGTTCGAGGTCTTCGAGGTCGGCCATCTCTGGGCCCTGGAGCGTCTCGTCGACCGCCACGGACTGCCGCACGGCGGCGCCGTGCACGTCGACTTCGTGCTCGGGGTGCCCGGTGCCCTGCCCGGCACGCCCGCGGCGCTGCACGCCTGTCTGGCCGCCCTGCCCGAGATGGTGACGTCGTGGTCGGCGACCGGCATCGGCCGTGGCCACCTCCCGGTGCTCGCCGCGGCGCTCGCGGCCGGCGGTCATGCCCGGGTCGGCATGGAGGACAACATCGTCTTTGCTCGCGGGCAGGTGGTGCAGCACAACGCCGAACTCGTCACCCGGGCGGCCGAGATCGCCACGCTGCTCCAGCGCCCGCCGCTGACGACCGGTGATGCCCGGGCGCTGCTCGGCATCACCCCGGCGGCCGAGGTTCCGGCCGCCGGCTGAGACCGGTCGCATGGCCATCCCTTTGGGCGGGCACAATCGTGCGTCATGTCGCGGTCTGACCTACTGAGCTTCCCGAACCCGGTCAACGAGAAGGCCGCGCGTGCGGTCGCTGGAGGCGTTGTGCTCCTCGCTGTTGCTGCCCTGGTCACCGAATCGGCCTGGGTGGCGCTCGCCATGGCGGTCGGCTTCGCGCTCCGGGTGGCGTCGGGTCCGCGCTTCAGTCCGCTGGGCCGGCTGGCCGTGCACGTCGTCGCGCCGCGACTGGGTGCAGCCGTCCTCGTCCCCGGTCCTCCCAAGCGTTTCGCACAGGCCATCGGTCTGACCTTCACGGTCTCCGCGACGATCGCCGGATTCGCCGGTGCGACAACACTTTTCACCGCGTTGCTTGCCGTGCTCCTGGTCTTCGCCACGCTCGAGTCGGTCGCCGGCTTCTGTGCTGGCTGCTGGGTCTTCGGGCACCTCATGCGCCTGGGAGTCATCCCCGAGGAGACCTGCGAAGCCTGCAACGACATCTCGCTCCGTCGCGCCGGAGAGTTCGTCTCCGCCTGACCCCCCCCCTGACCCCGCCTGACCAGTCCCTCCCGGCGTTGTTCCCAGCTGTCGCGGTTGTTCCCATCCACGCCTGTGGCGATGCTCACGCTGTCTCCGGTTTGCATTCTGCTAACTAGAGCAAGCATAATGAATGCATGAGCCCGAACCCGCTGAACGACCTCGGCAGCAGCCTGGGGGACTACCTGCGTGAGCAGCGTCAGTCCGCCCGGCTCAGCCTTCGTCAGCTCTCCGAGCTCGCCGGCGTCTCCAACCCCTACCTCTCGCAGATCGAGCGCGGTCTCAAGCGCCCGAGCGCGGAGATCCTGCAGCAGCTCGCCAAGGGCCTGCAGGTGTCGGCGGAGTCGCTCTACGTCAAGGCCGGAATCCTCGACGAAGAGGCGGTGACCGAGCGGCCGCGCAACGACGTGCGCCGGGCGATCGCCGACGATCCCGCCCTCAGCGCCCGCCAGAAGGCCACCCTCCTCGACGTCTACGACAGTTTCGTCGGGGACCGGGACCCCAAGCCGGCCACCAGGACCAGCACGAAGACCACCAAGAAGACCCCCACGACGTCCCAGCAGCCCACCGGCCGCTGAGCCACCCTCACAAGGAGAGAAACACCATGTCGGTCATCACCGAGTTCACCAAGAATGTCGACGCTCGCCCGTTCTACGCCGTCGTCGGCGCCACCGACCTGACGGTCGAGAAGGCCCGCGAGGCCGCTGCTGCCGCGGATGCCCGTCGCGTGCAGTTCCGCGCGGACTTCGACAAGTTCGTCGCCGACCTCGCCCCGGCCAAGGTTCAGGACCGCGCCCTCGCGGCCTTCGCCCAGGTCCAGGAGCTCCCGACCACGGCCGCCGCGCAGGGCAAGGCCAACTCCGACAAGCTCGTCGCGCAGTACAAGGACCTCGCGGTCCGCGGCAAGAAGCTCGTCGAGCGCGTCCGCAACCAGCAGGCGACCAAGGACCTCGTGGCCCAGGCCGAGACCACCGTCGCGCAGGTCAAGGGCGCCGTCACCACGGCGACCAAGGCCGCCAACGACATCGAGCGGTCCGCCAAGGCCACCGTCACCACCGCCCGCAAGGAGGCCGTGAAGGCCGCCGAGGCGATCATCGACTCCGTCCAGGACGAGGTGAAGACCGCCGAGACCGAGGTCGCCGGTGCCGTCAAGCGCACCCGCACCGCTGCCAAGCGCACCAGCACCACCACGCGCAAGGCTGCCGCGAAGACCACGACCGCCGCCAAGGGTGCCCGCACCAGCGCCACCAAGACGGCCACCGCCACCAAGAAGGCTGCTGCCACGACCGCTGCCAAGGTCGGCGACTGATTGACCGCCGTGGGGCCGGCGATCCCGGCCCCACGGCATACGGGACCACCCCCTTTCGGTCCCGAACCATCCGCGAGGGTGGGCCACCACGGCCCACCCTCGCGTTGCGTTCCCAGCGGTATGCCGCGGGCCGCCCTCGCCATAGGGTGGCCCGGTGATCGAGATCTCCACCCCTGCCCCCGCCGTGCTCACCGAGGCGCCTGTCGTGGCGGAACTGGTGCGCAACGGCTTCGTCGAGTCGGTGCATCACGCGAGCGTTGTCGTGACCGGGCCGGACGGGTCGGTCGAGCGCGCGTGGGGGGACGCTCAGTCCCCGATGTTCCCGCGCTCGTCGAACAAGCCGATGCAGGCCCTGGCCATGGTGCGTCATGGGCTCGACCTCCCCGACGAACTGCTGGCGCTGGTCTGCGCCAGCCACTCCGGGGAGCCCTTCCACCTCGACGGCGTCCGCCGTATCCTGGCCGGCGCCGGACTCGACGAGAGCGCCCTGCAGAACACGCCGAGCCACCCGCTCAAGGAGAGCGAGCAGCACCGCTTCATCAGGGAGGGGCTGCCCCCCTCGTCGATCGCGCAGAACTGCTCGGGCAAGCACGCCGGGATGCTCGCCACCTGTGTGGTGGCCGGATGGGACATCTCCACCTATCGCGATCCGGCGCACCCCCTCCAGGTGGCGATTCGGGAGGCGGTCGAGGACGTGGCTGCCGAGCCGGTCACCGCACTGGCGGTCGACGGCTGCGGCGCTCCCGTCATGGCGATCACGCTCGCGGGCTTGGCCCGATCCTTCGGCTCGATCGCGGCCGCTCCGGTCCGCGCACCTGACTCGGAGCAGGCGCGGATCGCGACGGCGATCCGCAATGCGCCTGAGTTCCTGGGCGGCACCGACCGGGACGTCACGGCGCTGATCGCCAAGACACCCGGGCTGGTGGCCAAGGACGGCGCCGAGGCTGTCGTGGCGGTCGGCCTGGCCGACGGGCGGGGTGTCGCGGTCAAGGTCGCCGATGGCAGTGGCCGCGCTCGCATGGTGATCCTCGCCGCGGCCCTGCGAGCCATCGGCATCGAGTCCGAGGCGTTGGCCCAACTCGAGCACTCACCTGTGCTCGGGCACGGTCAGCCTGTCGGGGCACTTGTCGCCACCGGCTTCTAGAGCGCCGAGCAGTCAATATGGCCAAGGGGCTGACATTTCGCCTCTGACCCGCTACTTTCATCGGCCACGGGCCCCACCGGGTGCCTGCTTACTGTCTGAGGGGGAGTCGTGGGGCGATCGCTGCGTCGGGGAATGGTGGGGGTCGCCACGGCGGCACTGGTGGCGATCGCTGGTTGGGCACCGAGCACGGCCAGCGCTGGCGTCGCGGTGTCCGACCTGCCGACGCTGGCGTTGACGGTCGACGCGGGGGCCTTCGCCGCGGTGAACGCCGATGTCAACCACGACACGACCGCCATGGTCAACGTCGAGGTGACCGACCCCGGCAACAGCCAGAACAACCTCGTCGTCGCCGACGGACTGACCCAGATCAAGGGCCGCGGCAACTACACCTGGACCCTCCCCAGCAAGAAGAAGCCCTATCAGCTCAAGTTCGCCGACGGCAACAGCCAGAACCTGCTGGGGATGGGCGCCGCCCGCGCCTGGGTCCTCCTGGCCAACACGGCGGACCCCTCGCTGATGCGCAACAAGGTCGCCCTCGACCTCGCCGAAGAGTTCGGCATGGCCTTCACCGGAGAGTCCCGCTGGGTCGACCTGATGATCAACGGGCAGAACTGGGGCAACTACCTGCTCGCCGAGAAGGTCGAGGTCAAGAAGACGCGCGTCGACCTCAAGTCCAACCAGGGTGTGCTGATCGAGCAGGACTACAACTACGGCTCGGGTGACCCGGTGTTCCACCAGACCCCGCGACTGAAGAGCAAGGACTCCGCCGGCGGGTACTACGTCCTCAAGGACGCCAAGGGCGGCAACCCGGACACCGCCGCCGACCTGCTCACCCCCGCCTACGCCAACACCAAGGCCGGTTGGGACGACTTCGTCGCCAAGATCGATGCCCTGGACCTGGCCCTCGCCGACCCCAACGCCAACTGGGCGACGATCAACGGGCTGATCGACCTGGACTCCTTCGTCAAGATGTTCTTCGTCTACGAGTTCACCGAGAACCAGGAGATCGCGCGCTCGAGCGTGATGTTCTATCGCGATGCCACGACCGGCAAGATCTTCGCCGGCCCGGTGTGGGACTTCGATGTCGCGATGGGCAACTTCGACGACTCCCTCTACGGTCGCGGCGGCAACCCCGAGGTCGACTATGTCGCCAACGTGGTCACCTGGCGACCGGACGGCAAGGGCAGCGACTGGTTCCCGCAGCTGTTGAAGAGTTCGGCCTTCAATGCCCGCGCCACGGCCCTCTACCCCGAACTGCGTCCCCGGATCGAGAACGTCCCCTCCAAGATCGGGGAGTATCGCAGTTACCTGACCCGCTCCGCCGGGGCCAACTTCTCTCGCTGGCCCGGCATCCTGGGCAACCGGACCCTCCTGCCCTATGGCAGCCGCACCTACGCCTCGACCTTCAACGGCGAAGTCGACCGCTTGGCGTCCTGGGTGAACAAGCGGGTCACCTACCTCAACCAGAGGTGGGGCGGTTCGGCCACGTCCACCGCGTCCTGCCAGGCCTCGACGCCGCCGGGATCCAACACCACAGCGGGCACGTTCAACGCGCTCAACCCGTGCCGCATGCTCGACACGCGCTTCGCCACGGGCGTGCCGACGACGACCGCGGTGCCGGCCGGTGCCGACGTCACCCTCAAGGTCACCGGTCGCGGGGGCGTGCCCGACTCGGCCTCGGCTGTGGCGCTCAACGTCACCGTCGCCGGGCCGACCCAACCGGGATACCTCTCGGTGTATGCCGCGGGCAACCCGCTCCCGCTCGCCTCCAACCTCAACTTTGTGGCCCGCCAGGACGTGCCGAATCATGTGATCAGCAGTGTCGGTTCCGGCGGCAACGTCACCCTTCACAACGGCAGCACCGGGACGGTCCACGTCATCGCTGATGTGCTCGGGTACTTCGCGGGTGGAGGGGCCGCCAGCATCCCGGGTTCCTTCCAGGCAAACGTCCCGAACCGGGTCCTGGACACCCGCGTGGCCAGCGATGTCACCGCGGGTGCAGCGGTGGGTCACGGCCGCGAGGTGTCGCTCCAGGTCACCGGATCGCACCCGTCGTCCACCGGCGCACCAGTGGTCGTTCCGGAGGACGCGTCCGCCGTCGTCCTGAACGTGACTGCCGTGGCACCCACGGAAGCCGGGTATGTGACCGCCTATCCCAACGGCAGCGCCCGCCCACTGGCGTCCAACGTCAACTTCGCGCGGGGCACGACCGCCGTGCCCAACCTGGTCACCGTCAAGGTCGGGGATGCCGGGAAGGTCAACCTCTATGTCGGCACCGACCCTGACCCGGTCAACGGCAAGGTGCACCTCATCGCCGACATCGTCGGCTACTACGTCGGTGGGGAAGCCACCCAACCCGGCACCTTCGTGCCCTTGACGCCCAAGCGGATCCTCGACTCCCGCGACGGCGCCGGCATGGTCGCGAAACTGGGCATCACACCGCTGGCCCGACGCGTCAACAACTACGAGACCATCGCCCTGGACGTGGCCGGCGGCCTCGGCCAACCCCCCACGGCCGTGGCGGCCGCGGTCATGAACGTCACGGTCGCCAACCCGACGGCGATCGGGCACGTCACCATCTTCCCCGATGGCACGTCACGTCCGGTGGTGTCGAGCCTGAACTACGTCGCTTGGCAGACCGTCCCCAACCTGGTGACCGTCCGCACGGGGGACAACGGCAAGGTCGACTTCTACACCTTCTCGGCGGGCCAGACCGACCTCATCGCCGATGTGGCGGGCTTCTATCGCAAGTGACCCATTCCAGCGCTCTCGCCTAGGGTTTGGGGCATGAACGTGATCGGCCAGTTCCAGACCTACATCGCGATGGGCCTCGGTCTGGCGGCGCTGGGCCTCGAGGCCTGGGCCTTCGTCGATGCCCTGCGCCGCCGTCCGGATGCCTTCGCCGCCGCCGACAAGCGGACCAAGGGCTTCTGGCTCGCCGTCACGGGAGTGGCCCTCGCGGTCGGCTTCGTCACGTTCACCTCGATCGTCGGCATGCTCGGCCTGCTCGCGGTCATCGCTGCGGGTGTCTACCTCGCCGACGTCAAGCCGGCGCTGGACCGGGTCATGGGCAAGGGGCGCAGCGACGGACCCTACGGTCCGTGGTGAGCAAAGGGGGCGACCGCTGACCAGTCGACGGTCAGCTCCCCCAAGCGCCACCGCGCCGGGCCGGCCAGGAGGGGCCAGCCGGCGTCCTGCAGCGCCGCTGCCGTGGCCCGGAACCGTTGTCGGGCACCGTATGCCGTGTGACCGGCGTGGCGAGCCCACGCCGCATCGAGGTCGGTGAGGAAGCGGTGCACCGGCTCGCCGGGCACATTGCGGTGGATGAGCGCCTTGGGCAGCCGCTCCGCGATCACGCCCGGGCGGATCAGCCCACCCAGTTTCCAGCTCAGCGTGAGTGACTGGGGTCCTCCCGCCGTGACGGTCACCCACGCGGCGAGGCGACCGATCTCGTCACAGGTGCCGTCGATGAGGACGCCGCCCGGCGCCAGCCGCGCCGCCACCCGTGACCAGGCCGCGGGCACCTCGCCCTCGGCATACTGACGGAGCACATTGAAGGCCCGCACGACGAGGGGTTGCTGGTCGTTCGGCAGCGGGACCTCGAAACCTCCGAGCGCGAAACTCACGCCGGGTCGCTCGATCGCTCGCCCGGCGGCGACCCGATCGGGGTCGATCTCGATCCCGACCACTCGCACGTCCGGGCGAACCCTGGTCAGCCGGTCATGGAGTTCGAGGACCGTGACGGGGGATGCGCCGTAGCCGAGGTCGACGACGATCGGCGGAGAGATCGGTGCACGAAGGCCACTCGCGAGAGTGGCCGCGATCCACCGATCGTTGCGGCGCAAGCGATTCGGGTTCGTGGTTCCGCGCGTGATCACGCCGACCGGCTTGCCTCCCGTCACGTCCACGAGCCTAGGGGCAGGTCCCGCCTAAGGTGGCGGTCGTGAGGTGGTTGAGCATCAGGGGGCATGACGGCGACGTGAGCCGCAGCATGGTGGCGCTCGCGATCTCGCTGACCGCAGCCCTGGCGCTCGGCCTGTGGACGTGGGTTCCGCCACTGCTCCGCCAGGACATCGGGATGACCCAGGTGACACCGAGTCGACTGACTGTCGACCCGGCCGCGACGGGCACGGCCACCCTCGGTGGGGGCTACACCGTCGGGCTCAACCAGTCCGGCTTCCGCTATGCCAAGGATGATCTGCCGATGCTCGACACCGTGACTCGTGGCTCGCCCGTCGTCGCCTTGCTCGGCCAGGTGTCGGGCGCCACCACCTCCTCCCCGCGGGAGGAGATCGATGCGGTCCTCGACCGCAGTCATTTCACCGATCTGGCCGTGACGCGGGAGGAGGCGGTCTGGATCGGCGTCGTCGAGGGGGAGGTGGACGGTCGCCACGTGAGCCTGCCGCTGCGGTGGCAGGTCCACCTGGTGGGCGACACGATCGAGACCCTGCTGACGGTCCCCGGGGCGGACGCCCTTGTGGTGCCGGTGGACTGGCGGCCGGCGGTGACCGGGATCGCTCCGGCACTTCCCGCGCGCAACCTGCGGCTCAGGGCCTGGTGGTTCGCCCGGGGCCTTGGCGAGGAGGCGGCCTACGAGTGGGTGCTGGGCACGATCGTGGGGCTGGGTCCGCCCTCCGCAGCGCGCGGCATCGACCTGCGCGGCGATGGGCGGATCGACCTGCACGTGTGGTCACCGGCCGTGCGGTTGCGCGTGACCGGCCTCCCACAGGCAGCAGGCCGCTGAGGGGCGCGTGCCAGAATCCCGGCATGGGACAGGACGCGGCGGCCACGCCACCACCGGTGCGTCGGGTGGCCATGGTGAGCGTCCACACCTCGCCGTTGGCCCAACCGGGCACCGGTGACGCCGGTGGCATGAACGTCTACGTCATCGAGACCGCCCGACGACTCGCCCGACGTGGGGTCGCCGTCGACATCTTCACCCGCCGCACGACCGCCGCCGAGGCCGCCGTCGTCGAGGTCGAGCCGGGCCTGCGGGTCCTGCACATCGCGGCCGGGCCCTACGAAGGCCTGTCCAAGGAGGACCTGCCCGGTCAGTTGTGCGCCTTCGCGGCCGGCATGATGCGGGTCGCGGCCAGGGAGCCGGAGGACTGGTACGACGTCGTCCACTCGCACTACTGGCTGTCCGGGCAGGTCGGCTGGTTGGCCGCCGACCGGTGGAACGTCCCCCTCGTGCACACGATGCACACGATGGCGCGGGTCAAGAACCAGCACCTCGCGCCGGGCGACGTGCCCGAGCCCGGCGGGCGTGAGATCGGCGAGGCGCAGGTCGTCGAGGCGGCCACGGCCTTGGTCGCCAACACTGCCCAGGAGGCCCGCGAACTCGTCACCCTCTATGGGGCGGACCCGCACCGGGTGGCGGTCGCCGAGCCGGGTGTCGACCTCGACGTCTTCACACCCGGCGATCAGGGGGCCGCTCGGGAAGCGCTCGGCGTTTCCGCCGACGACATCCTCCTGCTCTTCGTCGGGCGCATCCAGCCACTCAAGGGCCCAGACCACGCGGTGCGCGTGACCGGCGAACTCTTGCGTCGGCACCCGGAGTGGGGCGGACGACTCACCTTGGCCGTTCTCGGCGGGGCGAGTGGTGTCGGAGTGCGTAACCCCATGGGCCTGAGCGAACTCGCCGCAGGGGTCGGCCTCGGTGATGCCCTCCGTCTGCTCCCGCCGGTCGATCGCGTCACCCTGACCCAGTGGTATCGCGCGTCCGATGCCGTCCTCGTCCCGTCGCACAGCGAGTCCTTCGGGTTGGTCGCCGTCGAGGCCCAGGCGACCGGCGCGCTCGTCGCCGCTTCTGAGGTGGGCGGCCTCCCGGTGGCGATCGGTGACGCCGGTCTCCTGCTCCCGGTCGGTGACGTCGCGGCCTGGGCCGATGCCCTGGAGCCGTTGCTCGTCGAACCAGGCGCTGCCACCGACCTGCGGGCCAGGGCCGCCATCCATGCGCGTGAATTCGGTTGGGATGCAACGGTCGACAAGCTTCAAGCCGTGTATCAAGCAGCCCTCGTCGGCCCGCGCTTCTCCTCGATCAACGAGTCCGAGGCGCTGGTCGGCATCCCCTCGGCGGTCATCCCATGAGCGTTGATGCGGTGATTGCCGAGTTCCTCGCCGACAGCGACCTCGAGTGGGAGGCGGGCGCGAGCGAGGGTGAGGTCGTCGTCACGCTGCCCGGTGAGAAGAAGTTGCGCACCGTCGTCTCGCTCGTCACCAGCCCGACCTGGCTGACCGCCCGCGCCTTCGTCGTCCGCAACCCGGACGAGAATCACGACCGCGTCCACCGTTTCCTGCTCGCCAAGAACCTCCGCCTCCCCGGCATTGCGTATGCCGTGGATGCCAGCGGCGATGTCTACGTCACCGGGCGCCTTCCCGCTGCCGCGGTCACCCCCGAGGCCCTCGATCACCTGCTCGGCGCCATCCTCGACGCGAGTGACAGCCCCTTCAACGAATTGCTGGCCCTGGGTTTCCGCACCTCGATGGAGAAGGAGTGGGCGTGGCGGGTCGACCGCGGCGAATCACTGCGCAACCTCGAGGCCTTCCGGGGTCTGCTGGAGCGTCCGGGCGACCCGCCACGTGAGGCCTGAGAGCCCGCGGACCCGGCCTCGCGGCATACCTGACCGGCGCTAGTCTGGCCGTATGGCTCACACCCTCATCCTGCTGCGTCACGGCGAGTCCGACTGGAACCAGAAGAACCTCTTCACCGGCTGGGTCGATGTCGACCTCACTGACAAGGGCCGCGCCGAAGCGGCTCGCGGCGGCCAGCTCCTCAAGGACGCCGGAATCCTGCCCGATGTCGTCCACACCTCGGTGCTGAGGCGAGCCATCACCACCGCGAACCTCGCCCTCGACGCCGCCGACCGGCACTGGATCCCGGTGCGTCGGTCCTGGCGGCTCAACGAGCGGCACTACGGCGCCCTGCAGGGTCTCGACAAGGCCGCGACGCGCGACAAGTACGGCGATGAGCAGTTCATGCTCTGGCGCCGCAGCTTCGACACCCCGCCGCCACCGATCGAGGCCGGCAGTGAGTTCGACCAGACCTCGGACCCTCGGTATGCCGGGGTCGACGTGCCGCTCACCGAGTGCCTCGCCGACGTGATCCCGCGGATGATGCCTTACTGGGAGAACGACATCCAGGCCGACCTGCGAGACGGCAAGGTCGTGCTCGTCACCGCCCACGGCAACAGCCTGCGGGCTCTGGTCAAGCACCTCGACGGCATCAGCGACGAGGACATCGCCGGCCTCAACATCCCCACCGGCATGCCGTTGGTCTACGAGTTGGATGACGACTTCATGCCGACCAAGCCGGGCGAGTACCTCGACCCCGAGGCGGCTGCGGCGGCCGCGGCAGCGGTGGCGAACCAGGGGCGCTGAGTCCGCCGAGGACCCAGCGCTGGTCAGCCACCGGGCTACTCGGGGTGGTAGAGGTCCCACGACCCGTCCCACCCGCTGCCGTCGTCGATCGGTCGCTCGCTGACGAGGGTGCCGTCGGCGGCCCACGCGCGCAGCAGGACGGTCCCGGAGCCGGTGGGCGGGACGTCCATGACGGTGGACTGCTCGACAGGGATCCGTTCTCCCTCCTTGCCGTACTGCACCAGCGAGATCGCCCGCACCGGTGATCCGTCGAGGATGATGATCTGCGTCCTGGTGCCGGAGTCCGAGCCCCAGAGGATGATCGACAGGGGCGCCTGGACGTTCTCGGGGCGGATCCATTCGTTGAGGTTCAGCCAGGCCCATTCCTGACGGCCCGACACCATCGTGGTCACGCCGGTCGACTGGAGGACCACGCCGTTGGCCAGGGTGTGGCGGGCGATGAGCAGCCGGGAGGTCACGTCCGGGTTGCCCGTGGCGAGCTCGGGGGCAGCCGTCACCTCGGCGACGACGGTGGGCGTGAAGTTGCTCGGATCCGCTCCCATCGCTCCTGCGGCATCACGTCGGGTCGCCTCGAGGAGGCCTTCGGAGCTCACGGGCACGTCACAGCCGATGCAGGGGATCATCCCCTCCCCGAGGACGGTTGCTTGGTCCGGCACGACCTGTCGACCCGCGACCCGCAGCAGGAGCGCAGGTCGTGGCCCGCCGAGGTCGAGCAGGCCCGCTCCGTCCTGGAGCGTCTGGCTCGTCCATTCCCAGTGCACCTCACCCTTCGCGTTCACCGTCACGGTGGCCGAGATGTCCAGCGCGCGGGCGTCAGGCTCGGTGAGCACGATGACGCGACGATCGGTGGTGGAGGGATCGACGACCGCGAGGGTCGCCCGGATGGGGTCCGGCGAGTACCACGCATCCAGTTCGGTGAGCTCGGCCGACGGTGCCGACGCCGGGCCGGTCAGGAGCTTGACCAGCGGCATCGCGTCGCGCGCCGTGGCCTGTGGAGCGGCGATGACCCGCACCCGCCCATCGGTCTGGTCGGCGAACACCAACCGATGGGTCCCGAGGAAGCGTCGGGCGACCTCGGCGAGCAGGGTGGGGTCGGTCGCCAGATTGCCGCGGGCCGGTCCGGCGAAGATTCCGTCTGACGAATTCGCCGACGGCGAGGTGGATCGCCCCACGGTGGGTGTGGGCCCGGGGGTCGGCACGGCCGACGTGGCCACCGAGAAGGCGACGATCCCGGCCGCCACGGTGGTGAGCAACGCACCACCACCGATGGCCCAGCCGCGGCGGCGTGAGCGTCGCAAGGCGGCACTGATCGCGTCGAGCGCGCTCTCTGCCCGCGTCGAGGGCCGACCGGCACCGTCCACGAGGTCGGCGAGGGCCTCGTGGAAGGAGGTCGGTCCGGCGTGGTCGTTCCCCAGGTCGCGGGCATGGGCGCGCGCCAACCTCGCGTGGGTGGAGGCGACGAGGTCACCGACGGTGGCCACCGGCATACCCAAGGCGTCGGCGACCTCGGCGGGGTCCCAGTGGTCCACCTCGCTCAACACGTATGCCGCGGTCGTCCGCGGCGGCAACGCGGACCACGTCTGGGCCATGGTTGCCCCCTCGGGCAACTCGTCAGGTGGCGCCTCCTGGGGCGCCATGGCGTCCATGAGGTCACGGCGCACCCAACGCGAGGGAAGGCCCGACTCCTGCAGCTCCTGCCACTGTCGGACCGCGCGAGTCATCGTGCCGAGGGCGACCTCGTGACCGGCGACCGGGTCGCCCAGGGCGACCATCGCGAGCCGCTCGGTCTCGGCCCACCGGTGGAGCACGAAGGCGCGGGCGTCCTCGTCCACCGGTCAGTCGCTCACCGACGAGAGCTTTCGGTCACGCTCGCATCGTAGACATCGCCTCAGGCGGGACGGACGTGGTCCTCGTCGTCCTCGTGGCTGGCCTCGGCGTTGGCGTCGTAGGTGCCGGTCACCAGGTAGATCACGCGGTGCGCGACCGACACGGCGTGGTCGGCGAACCGCTCGTAGTAGCGCGAGATCAAGGTCATGTCGACCGCAGCCTCCGTGCCATGGGCCCAGTCGGACGCGGCAATCCGCTCGAAGAAGCGCCGGTGCAGGTCGTCCATCGCGTCGTCGTCGCGCTCGATGGAGCGGGCGGCATCGACGTCGCGGGCGGCGATGATGGCACCGGCCTTGAGGACGATGCCCTCGGCGACCCGGCCCATGTCGACGATGACCGCGCGGAACTCCGCGGGCACGGCCGAGTTGGGGAAGCGCAGGCGTGCCACCTTGGCGACATGTCGGGCGAGGTCGCCCATCCGCTCGAGGTCGGACGCCATGCGCATCGCGGTCACGACCATCCGCAGGTCGGTCGCCACCGGCTGCTGGCGGGCGAGCAGGTCGATGGAGGTCTCGTCGAGGTGCTCGCGCAGGGTGTCGAGCTCGATGTCGGCGGCGATGACCGACTCGGCCAAGGTCACGTCGGCGTCGAGCAGGGCTGTGGTGGCGCGGCTGATGGCCGAACCGGCCAGCCGGGTCATCTCGACGAGTTCCTCGGTGATTCGGTCGAGTTCCTCGTGGAAGGCCTTGCGCATGTCGATCCGTCCTGTCTGGGGGTGCTCGCCGACGCACTGTCGCAGTCCGACGTGAACGCTCAGGGGACCACAGGTGAACATCTGTCCAGTTGGTCCAAGAGTCACGCCTGAGAGTCCCTCCAGTCGCCGACTCGACCCACTGGGGCCGTCTACGCTGACCTGGTGGATCCCGCATTGGCCGCCACGATCGGGGGTGGCGTCGGACTCGTCCTCGGCGCCCTCGCGGTGGCCGCGACGAGGATGTCCGAGCGCGCTCGCACCGAGCAGCCACCCCCGCTGGCCGATCTGGCGGCGCTGCCCCGAGGTGTCGTCGACGTGCTGGGGGTGCTGCGCTCGATCGCCATCGTGCTCGATGCCTCCGATGCCGTCGTCAACACCTCGTCCTCGGCGGTCGCCTATGGCCTGGTCCGCCACGGGGACCTGGTCCACAACGAGTTGCGCAAGATGGTGCGCCAGGTGCGCCGCGACGGCGACATCCGCGAGGCCGAGTTGGAGCTACCCAAGGGGCCGACCGGGTTGGGACGCATCATCATGCGGGCCAGGGTGGCTCCGCTCGGGAGCGCCCATGTGCTCGTCCTGGCCGAGGACCACACGCAGGCCCGGCGCGTCGAGGAGATCCGCCGCGATTTCGTCGCCAATGTCTCGCACGAGCTCAAGACCCCGGTCGGGGGTATCTCGTTGCTCTCCGAGGCGATCATCGACGCCCGCGACGACCCGGAAGCCGTGGCCCGCTTCGGCGAGCGCATCCGCGTCGAGTCCGACCGACTCGGCCGCCTGGTCAAGGAGATCGTCGACCTCTCCCGGCTCCAGGTGCAGGACACCCTCCACGAACCGGAGCCGGTCGACCTGGGCTCAGTCATCGGTGAGGCCGTCGACCGGGTCCGCGTGACCGCGGAGTCGCACGGCGTGGTGATCGAGGCGGCCACCGAGCCGGGACTGACCGTCTTCGGGGACCGGGAGCTGCTGACGACGGCCGTCGCCAACCTCGTCTCCAATGCGGTGAACTACTCGGACTCGGACACCAAGGTGGCGGTGGCCTCGCGCCGCGCCGGCGAGTTCGCCGAGATCACCGTGACCGACCAGGGCCACGGCATACCGGCCGGGGAGCAGCAGCGGATCTTCGAGCGCTTCTACCGAGTGGATGCCGCGCGATCGCGCGCCACCGGAGGCACCGGCCTGGGGTTGGCCATCGTCAAGCACATCTGCACCAACCACGGGGGGGAGGTGACCGTCTGGAGCGACGAGGGCCATGGCTCGACGTTCACCATGCGGCTGCCCCGGGCCATCCAGAAGACTGTCCCGGCGCCCACACGTACCCACGACACCTTTCATTCCATGAGCCAAGGAGCCCAGAGCGCATGACCCGCATCCTCGTCGTCGAGGACGAAGTGTCCTTCTCGGACCCGCTGTCCTACCTCTTGCGCAAGGAGGGCTACGACGTGGCGGTCGCCGAGACCGGCCCGGATGCCCTGACCGAGTTCGATGCCAATGGTGCGGATCTGGTGCTGCTCGACCTGATGCTTCCGGGCCTTCCCGGCGTGGACGTTTGTCGTGCCCTGCGCGCGCGCTCCAACGTGCCGGTCATCATGCTCACCGCCAAGGACAGCGAGATCGACAAGGTCGTGGGCCTCGAGTTGGGCGCCGACGACTACGTGACCAAGCCCTACTCGTCGCGTGAGTTGCTGGCGCGGATCAAGGCCGTCCTGCGCCGTCTCTCCGAGCCCGAGGAACTGCTGCCGACCACGGTCGAGGCGGGCCCGGTCCGGATGGACGTCGAACGGCATGTCGTCAGCGTGGGGGGAAACCAGATCTCGCTGCCGCTCAAGGAGTTCGAGCTGCTCGAGATGCTGTTGCGCAACACCGGCCGAGTGCTCACGCGCATCCAACTCATCGACCGCGTGTGGGGCTCGGATTATGTCGGGGACACCAAGACCCTCGACGTCCACGTCAAGCGGTTGCGAGCCAAGATCGAGCCCGACCCGGGCAACCCCAGGCACATCGTGACGGTGCGTGGATTGGGCTACAAGTTCGAGCAGTGACCGCGGCCCCGGCGGGCGGGTGAACACCTTGTCGGGAAGCCCCTCTCGCGGAACTCAACTCGCAGCGGACCACAGGTATACCTGTGGTCCGCTGCGAGTTGAGTTCCTCGGGAGGGCTCGTGCTTGAGGAGTGAGGCCTTACGGGGTGAGGTCCTCGTAGTAGCCGGTAGCGGGGAGCACCGGCACTTGGAGGACGTTGTCACCGGTGGACGACGCGGAGATGCTCAACGGCACGAGGTCGCCCGCGACCGCCGGCACCGATTCGAGGGTCAACTCCTCGTCGGCCAGATTGAGCGAGCTGTGCGCCGGGACGGTGGCCGTCGTCTGGTCGGTGCTGCCCGTGCCGAAGGTGACCGACACGTCGTCGCTCGAGGTGTTGAGCAACTGCCCCGACAGGCGCCCCGCTTCGTCCTTCTTCTCGCCGCCCACGACGAGGAGACCGCGCACGGCCAGGCCTTCGCCGAGGTTGAGGTTCACCCCGTCCGCGGGCTGATAGGGCTCGTCGGTCTGCACCGGCGACATCACTGCGCACCCGCTGGTGGACAGGGCCGCGGCAAGGGCGAGACTGGCGATGACGCGCGAGGAGGCCTTCGTAATCACGAGGGCCAGCGTAGCGGTCGCCCGCAGGCCGTCGCTGAACCCACCCACCCCGCGCCGACCGAAGAGCCACGACCGGCGCACGATGAATCGCGCGCGTGCCCCACAATCGCGATCTTGTCAAGCCCCCCGGACGTCGTCGTCAGTGACGAAATGGCGCCCTGACCTGCGCAAATGTCGACGCCACGAAATCTGACCCTCGGGCATGTCGTGTTATCCTTGAGGTCGCGAAAGGGGCAAACACCATATGGTTTTCACTGTTGGCGAGACGGTCGTCTACCCGCATCACGGGGCGGCTCGGATCGAGGAGATCAACACCCGTACCATCCGCGGCGAGGAGAAGCTCTACCTCAAACTCAAGGTCGCCCAGGGCGACCTGGTGATTGAGGTCCCTGCTGAGAACTGCGACCTCGTGGGTGTCCGCGACGTCGTCAGCAAGGAAGGCCTGGATCGAGTCTTCGAGGTTCTGCGCGCTCCCTATGCCGAGGAGCCGACCAACTGGTCGCGCCGCTTCAAGGCCAACCTCGAGAAGCTCGCCTCCGGCGATGTCATCAAGGTGGCCGAGGTCGTCCGCGACCTGTGGCGCCGCGACAAGGACCGGGGCCTGTCCGCCGGTGAGAAACGGATGTTGGCCAAGGCTCGTCAGATCCTCGTCTCCGAGCTCGCGCTCGCCGAGAAGACCGACGAGGAGAAGGCCGAGATCCGTCTCGACGAGGTCCTTGCGTCCTGACGCCCGGCCACCCGGCATACTCACGCTCGTGAATGACGCCCACGCTGCCCCACGCAGCGTGGGCGTCGTCGTCGTCGCGGCCGGTTCCGGGACGCGATTGGGTGCGGACGTGCCCAAGGCCTTCGTGCAGGTCGCCGGCCGCTCCCTTCTCTCGTATGCCGTGGAGCGCGTCACGCAGGTCGCCCACCTCGCGCGGCTGGTCATCGTGGTTCCCGAGGGCCATGGCACTGCCACAGCGCTGGGGGACGTTGCGCCCGTCCCGGAGGGCACGGTGGTGCTGCCCGGCGGTGCCGAACGCACCGATTCGGTGCGTGCCGGCCTGGCCGAGGTCGGTGAGGTCGACATCGTGCTCATTCACGATGCTGCTCGTGCCTTCACCCCGGTGGCGGTCTTCGACCGGGTCGTCGGGGCAGTGGCTGCTGGTGCGTCGGGTGCGGTGCCCGGACTGCCGGTCGTCGACACGATCAAGGCCGTCGATGCCGACGGGACCATCACCGGCACACCGGATCGGGCCGGCCTTCGTGCGGTCCAGACTCCTCAGGGCTTCGACGCCGACGTGCTGCGCGCGGCATACGCCTCGGGGTTGAGCGCGACCGACGACGCCGCCCTCGTCGAGACGCTCGGTCACCACGTGCGCGTCGTCGCCGGCGATCCGCTGGCCTTCAAGGTGACGACTCCGGAGGATCTGGCGCGCGCGGAGCGCCTCGTGGCGAGCTGGGCCGCTAACGTGGATTGATGGCTGACTTCGGCAGGGAAGACCTCAGCGGCTCGACCTTCGACTGGACCGACCTCTCGAGGTCGACCTTCCGGGCGGCGTCGCTGTCGGACGTGACGATCCGTGGCACCGATCTGCACCGGGTGAAGATGACCGGTGTCGAGCTCTACGACGTTGACATCAGCGGCGACATCAACGGACTGCGCATCAACGGTGTCGACGTGACCCGGTTCGTCGCCGATGAGGTGGACCGGCGCGAACCGGAGCGGGCGTTGATGCGCCCTGAGGACCCGGCCGGTTTCGTCGCGGCGTGGGACCTGCTCGAGGCGCGGTGGGACGAGACGGTCGATCGAGCGCGGCGGCTGGATGCGGACCTGCTGCACGAGCGGGTGGACGGGGAGTGGTCCTTCATCGAAACGCTTCGTCACCTGAACTTCGCGACCGCGGCCTGGATTCGTCGGGCCATTGACGGTGAGTCTGATCCCTACCACCGGCTCGACAAGCCTTGGGACGAAGCTCCCGACGACAAGGGCTTCCCGAACGATGTCGATGCCCGACCTTCCTTGGAGGAGATCCTCGAGTTACGGCGAGACCGGCAGGCGGACGTGCGCCGGGTCATCTCGGGCCTGACTCCCGAGCGGCTCGCCGAACCCTTCAGCCCCCCGGACGACGACGGCTGGCCGACCCCGAGCTATGAGCTGTCCGTCAAGGAGGCGATCGGCATCGTCCTCAATGAGGAGTACCTGCATCGTCAGTACGCCGAGCGAGATCTGGCGATCCTCGAGTCCGGCGCCTCGAACAGCGGCTGATCCAGCCCGTGATTGGATCGGGGTATGAGCGCGCTTCCCCGAGTCGGCATCGGCACCGATGTCCATGCGTATGCCGCGGACCCCGGTCGCGAGCTCTGGCTCGCCGGGCTGCTGTGGCCGGGGGAGCGCGGGCTCGAGGGGCACTCGGATGCCGATGTCGCCGCCCATGCCGCCTGTGACGCGATCTTCACCGCCGCGGGCATCGGCGACCTCGGTGCGCATTTCGGGACCTCGCGGCCGGAGTTTGCGGGCGCGTCGGGGTGCACCCTGCTCGCCGAGGCGGCGCGGCTGGTGCGTGCGGCCGGCTTCGAGATCGGCAACATTGCTGTCCAAGTCGTGGGCAACCGGCCGAAGGTGGGCACGCGACGGGCCGAGTCCGAGGCGGCGCTGTCGAAAGCCGTCGGTGCGCCGGTGTCGATCAGCGGCACGACGACCGACGGCTTGGGGCTGACCGGTCGAGGCGAGGGTGTTGCGGCGATCGCGACCGCGCTCGTCGTGTCGCGCGGAGCGCCAGCCCAAGGACACTGAGGAAGGCCGCGCAGGACGGTCGCGAAGGACGGTCGGTCAGCGTGCCCCGGCCCTCACGGGACCTCCCCCCGGGAACACAACTCGCAGCGGACCACAGGTATAGCTGTGGTCCGCTGCGAGTTGTGTTCCCGGGGGTGAGCGGTGCGCCCCCGGGGGTGAGCGGTGCGCCCCGGGGGTGAGCGGTGCTCCCGGGTGCGAATGGGACACCGGGGCGAGCGGGACACTGGGGAGGGCGTGTCGGGGAATGACCGGGACGCGCACACGGCGTACCCCTTGCTTGCGGCGATCAGATGCGGTGGGGTGGGGGTATGCCGCAGACCGTCAAAGCCGTGATCGCCCGCGCCAAGGGCGCCCCCGTCGAGCTCGTCGACATCGTCGTCCCCGATCCCGGTCCGGGTGAGGCGGTCGTCAAAGTCGAAGCGTGCGGGGTGTGCCACACCGACCTGCACTACCGCGAGGGCGGCATCAACGACGACTTCCCCTTCCTCCTGGGCCACGAGGCCGCGGGGATCGTCGAGGCGGTGGGTGAGGGTGTCACCGACGTCGCGCCGGGCGACTTCGTCATCCTCAACTGGCGTGCGGTCTGCGGGAACTGCCGAGCCTGCAGCAAGGGCAAGCCGTGGTACTGCTTCAACACCCACAACGCCAAGCAGAAGATGACGCTCACCGACGGGACCGAGCTGTCGCCGGCGCTCGGCATCGGCGCCTTCGCCGAGAAGACGCTCGTCGCCGCCGGCCAGTGCACCAAGGTCGACCCGGACGCCGAGGCTGCCGCCGTCGGTCTCCTCGGCTGTGGCGTCATGGCCGGCTTCGGCGCGGCCGTGAACACCGGTGGTGTCGGCCTGGGCGACTCGCTCGCCGTCATCGGCTGCGGCGGCGTCGGCAACGCCGCCATTCAGGGTGGCAAGGTCGCCGGCGCGACGACGATCATCGCGGTCGACGTCGACGACCGGAAGCTCGAGCAGGCCAAGAAGTTCGGCGCCACCCACACGATCAACTCCAAGACCGAGGACGCCGTGGAGAAGATCCGCGAATACACCGGCGGCTTCGGCGCCGACGTCGTCGTCGAGGCGGTCGGCCGCCCGGAGACCTACGAGCAGGCCTTCTTTGCCCGCGACCTCGCCGGCACCGTTGTCCTCGTGGGCGTCCCGACCCCCGACAAGGAGATCACCCTGCCGCTCATCGAGATCTTCGGCCGCGGTGGCGCGCTGAAGTCGAGCTGGTACGGCGACTGCCTTCCCTCGCGCGACTTCCCGATGCTCGTCGACCTCTACAAGCAGGGCCGCTTCGACCTCGGTGCCTTCGTCACCGAGAAGATCGGCATCGGTGACGTCGAGGCCGCCTTCGCCAAGATGCACGACGGAGATGTGCTCCGCTCCGTCGTCGTCCTGGACTGACCCCCACACGCGAAGAGGTATGCCGCATGGCCCACTCCCATCCCATCCTCCCCATCTCGCCGGGTGGCGTCCGCATCGAACGCGTCGTGACCTCCGGGGTCTTCGAGCTCGACGGCGGCTCGTGGGAGGTTGACAACAACGTCTGGGTCATCGGTGACGACAACGAGTGTTTCGTCATCGATGCCGCGCACGAACCCGTGACGATCCTGTCGGTCGTCGGCGACCGGCACGTCCTGGGAATCCTCTGCACGCATGGCCACAACGACCACATCAACGCCGTGCCGGAACTGGTGTCGCACACCGGTGCCGCGGCATACCTCCACCCGGCGGACCGGGTGCTGTGGGACCAGACACAAGAGGCCGCGCCCGACGCGGAGCTGGCAGACGGTCAGACCTTTGCCGTGGGCGATGTCGAGTTGCGGGTGCTCCACACGCCGGGTCACGCACCGGGTGCGTGCTGTTTCCACGTGCCGGCTCTTGATGTGCTCTTCTCCGGCGACACCCTCTTCAACGGCGGTCCGGGGGCCACGGGGCGGTCCTTCTCGGACTTCCCGACGATCATCGACTCGATCCGCGATGACCTCCTGACCTTGCACGACCACACGATCGTGCTCACGGGCCATGGCGACGCCACCTCCATCGGCGCGGAGAAGCCGCACGTGCAGGAGTGGCTCGACCGCGGTCACTGACGCTGCGTCAGATCCCCTGCTGGCTGGAGGTGATCGCCGGCGCCCCAGATCTCCCTGAAATACCTCCCTCCGGCGGTGACGAGCAGGTGAGCGACCGCTCCGGACAGGACGCCGATCGATGGGTCAGGCGGCCGGGAAGATCCGGGTCCGCCAGTGCGACGGGGGGTCCTCGCCGACCCGACCGTCGATGTCCTCACGGATCAGGTCTGCGTGCCCGGTGTGCCGCCCATACTCCTCGATCAGGCCGCACAGCACCGCCCGCAGACTGGGCTGCCACTCGGGTCGGCCCATGTCCACGCGCTGGTCGAGGTCACCGGCCACCAGGACCTTGGCGATCGCCGATCGGGAGCGCTCGACCGCCTCGTCGTAGAGGTCGTAGAGCACCTCGGGTGAGTCAGTGGCCGCCGTCCTGAACTCCCAGTCCTCCGACTCGTCGTGGCCGAGTTCGCCCCACACGGCGGGGTAACCCTCGCCCGCGAACAGGTTGGTGAAGTAGTGGTCCTCGACGATCGCCAGGTGCTTGAGCAGGCCACCGAGGGTCAGCGCGGACGCGCCCAGGCGGTGCGCCAGCGCCGGCGCGTCGAGGCCATCGGCCTTCCAGCGGAAGGTCGCGCGCATCCGCTCGATCGACGCGAGGACCTGCTCGGTGTCGGTGCCGTGCTTCGGCGGCTCCCACGGCGGTGTGGACTCGCTCATCGCTCGGGGTTCTCCGCTGCCTCGGCCCCCTCAGGAGCCTGCGCCACGCCGCCCGGTGCACTGAAGTCGACTTCATCGGCCGCCACCACCTGGCCCTTGGCGTCCGGCGTCCGCGTGAACGACCAATAGAGGTTGGTGTAGGCGATCGCGTCCTCGACGCCGATGGGCGATCCCCACTCGCGCATGTCCTCGGTCGTGTGACCATCGGAGACCAGCGTCATGTCGTAGCCACGCGTGAGCCCACCGTGCAGGGTCGAGCGAATGCACGCATCGGTCTGCGCGCCGCACACGATGAGGCTGCCGATCTCGCCCTCGCCCAGCCGATCCTCGAGGTCGGTCGCCTCGAAGGAGTCCCCGAACTGCTTTTCGACGATCGGCTCGCCGTCGGCCGGACTGAGCTCGTCCACCAGGGCCCACCCGTCGGAGCCCCGCGGCATCCCCCCGTCGTTGTGCTGAACCCACACGACCGGTGTGCCCGCCTCCCTCGCCCGATCGACGAGGCCGGCGATCCGGCCGACCACCTCGTCGCGGTTGGGGGCCGCGGCGACGACATCCTTCTGGACGTCGACGACGAGCAGAGCGGTCTTGGGACGGTCGGTGCGTGCCATGGCTGGCCTCCTGGAGCCTCGTCGATCGGTGGTCACCACGCTAGGGGAGTGCACCGACAGCCCGGGGGTCTGCGCGTCACGCCATGGTCCCCACCTCACGCCGGTGGATCCCACCTCACGCCCATGCCGGATGCCGGCGAGTCGCCGCCGCGACGATGAACCACCCGAGCCAGCCGACAGCGGTGAAGATCCAGAACGCCCCCGCGCCGAATCGGTCCACCTGGGCGGCACTCCCGTGCAGCCACACGACGGCGCTGTTGAGCAGACCATGCCCCCATACGGCCGGCCAGACCGTGCCGATTCGGTCCCGCAGCGCGCTGAGCGCGAAGGACCCCGCCGCGATGTTCAGCGTTGCCGCGACGGCTTCCGCTCCCGGCATCGCGCCGGAGGCCCAGGAGTGCCACATCAGCGGCACGTGGAACGCGGTGAAGGCGCCTGACACGGCGGCCGCGGACCGCCAGAAGCCCCACGGTTGCGTGACCGATTGGAGATACCCGCGCCAGCCGAGTTCCTCACCGAGCGCCGTCAGCGAGGCCATGACGGCGGCCAGGGGCACCAGCGGGAGGGCCGCCTTCGCCGCGGGGCCGGGACCCCACGGTGCCCAGTCGAGCGCGGTCGCCAGAACCAGTTGGGTGATCGGCACGATCAGCACGACCAGGGTGGCGAGTGCCACCCCCGCGGTGAGGGACCGGAGCGAGGTTCGCACCGCGAGGAGGTCGCGCAGCCGCCCGTCGGGATGCCCCACGGCCCGATGAAGACGATGCGCGACCACCGCGACGAGGAGCGGGATCAGGTGGGCGAGCGGAATGGCCGCCGCGGGTGCGTCGTCGGGCATGTCTCCACCCTCCCGGTGGCGCTCGCGGCGGCATACCGGGGAGGACCCTGAGGGAGCCCGGTGGTGACCCTGAGCCGCCGGTAACCTTGTCCGGTGACCCTCAGACTCCAGGACTCGCTCACCGGCGAGCAGCGCGACTTCGTCCCCGTGACCCCGGGCAAGGTCGGCATCTACATCTGCGGGCTCACCACTCAGGCTCCGCCGCACCTCGGGCACGTGCGCTTCGCCGTCGCCTTCGACGTGCTGCGGCGCTGGCTGACGCGCGGGCACGGCTACGAGGTGACCCTCATCCGCAATGTCACCGACATCGACGACAAGATCCTCGCCAAGTCCGCCGAGAGTGGAGAGCCTTGGTATGCCGTGAGCTACCGCAACGAGGTCGAGACCGCCAAGGCGTTGGCGGACCTCGGGGTGCTCCCTCCGACCTACGAGCCGCGGGCGACAGGGCACATCCCCGAGATGGTCGCCTTGATGGAGACGATCATCGAAAAGGGCCATGCCTATCCGGCGGCCGACGGCAGCGGTGACGTCTACTTCGACGTGCGCTCGTGGCCGACCTACGGCGCCCTGACCAAGCAGAAGATCGACGACATGGCCGCGGCAGAGGACGCCGACCCGCGAGGCAAGCGTGACCCACGCGACTTCGCCTTGTGGAAGGGGCACAAGGTCGACGAACCGGCCACGGCGTCCTGGCCGACGCCCTTCGGGCCGGGTCGACCGGGTTGGCACCTGGAGTGCTCGGCAATGGCCCGCAAGTACCTGGGCGACACCTTCGACATCCATGGTGGTGGCGTCGACCTCCGTTTCCCCCACCACGAGAACGAATTGGCCCAATCCACCTCTGCCGGACTCGGTTTCGCCAACTACTGGCTCCACAACGGCTGGGTCACCATGGGCGGCGAGAAGATGAGCAAGTCGCTCGGCAACAGCCTGCGCGTCTCGACCGTCCTCGCCGAGCACCGCCCGGTCGTCGTCCGCTACTACCTCACCGCCGCGCACTACCGCTCGATGATCGAGTACCAGGAGACCTCGCTCGCCGAGGCGGCCGCGGCCGTCGAACGCATCGAGGGTTTCCTCCATCGCGCACTCCCCGACCTCACGACAGCCCTCCCGACGGGGGAGGAGGAGCTGCCCGAGGACTTCACCGAGTCCCTCGACGACGACCTCGGCGTCTCAGGCGCCCTCGCCGTCATCCACGAGACGGTCCGCGCCGGCAACACCGCGCTCGACGAGGGCGACACCGAGGACGCCGCGGGGCTGGCTCGCGTCGTCGTCGCCATGACCGACGTCCTCGGGATCAACCCGCTCGATCCCGTGTGGGGTGCTGCCGACCCCGGCAACGCCGACGCGATGACCGCGCTCGATGCGCTGGTCCAGGAGCGCATCCACTCGCGCACCAAGGCGCGCGCTGCTCGCGACTACGCGACCGCGGACGCCATCCGCGACGAACTGACCGCGGCGGGAATTGCCGTGGAGGACACGGCCGCTGGTGCCCGTTGGTCCCTGAACCGAAAGAGTGAGAACTGATGGCCGGCAACTCCCAGCGCCGCGGCGCGGTCCGCAAGACCGGCTCCAAGAAGGGCGCCACGGTCGGCTCGGGCGGCCAGCGCCGCCGAGGGCTCGAGGGCAAGGGGCCCACGCCCAAGGCCAGCGACCGCCCCAACCACAAGGCGCACAAGTTCGCCAAGGCCGCCGCCAAGTCCGGCTCGTCACGGCCGCAACGCCCTCAGCGACGCACCAAGGCGTCCAGCGAGATGGTCGCCGGGCGCAACTCGGTGCTCGAAGCACTGCGTGCCGACATCCCGGTGGCGACGATGTATGTCGCCGGCCGGATCGACGCCGACGACCGCGTGAGGGAAGCCCTCAAGATCGCCGGGGAACGCGGCATACCCATCCTGGAAACGCCTCGAGGCGAGCTCGACCGACTCACGGACGACGCCGTGCACCAAGGTCTCGCGATCCAGGTGCCGCCCTATGAGTACGCGCACCCGAGTGATTTCGTGGACCCGCAGACCCCGGGCATTCCGCTCGTCGTCGCCCTCGACGGCATCACCGACCCGCGCAACCTCGGCGCCATCATCCGGTCCGTCGCTGCTTTCGGGGGACACGGTGTGGTCGTGCCGGCGCGTCGATCGGTCGGCATGACGGCCTCGGCGTGGAAGACGAGCGCCGGTGCGGCAGCACGCATTCCGGTCGCGCAGGTGAGCAATCTCAACCAGGCGCTCAAGGATTTCAAGAAGGCCGGCTTCTTCGTCATCGGCCTCGACATGGACGGCGACGTCGAGTTGCCCGACCTCGAATTGGCCTCGGAGCCGCTCGTCATCGTCGTGGGGTCCGAGGGCAAGGGGCTCTCCAAGCTCGTCGGTGAGAACTGCGACCAGATCGTCTCGGTCCCGATGAGTTCGGCGGTCGAGTCGCTCAATGCGGGCATTGCTGCCGGTGTCACGCTCTACGAGGTGGCGCGCCGGCGTCGCTGAGGGCACTCCCGCGGGAAGTCCTCCCCGCGAGAAATCTGGAGGCCGTGCATGCTCCGGCCCCGCGTGTGTGCAAGGATCGTGCCCGCCGGTTGAGAGCCGGTGCAGGGGGACCATCCGAAGCCCCGCTGAGACTCAGGAGGGACACATGTCTGAATACGGCTCGACGCCGCCGCCCCCGCCGCCTGGTGGCGGTGGCTACTCTGCCCCGCCGCCCATGGGTGGCGGTCCGACGGGCGCTGCCCCGCCGAACAACCTGGTGCTGGCCATCCTTGGCCTGCTCTGCTGCTGGCCGATCGGCATCCCCGCTGTCGTCTTCGCTGCGCAGGTCAACGGCAAGTGGGCCTCGGGTGATCACGCGGGCGCGGTCGACGCGTCCGCCAAGGCCAAGAAGTTCGCCATCATCGCCCTCGTGCTCGGCATCGTCGCCACGGTCCTTTACATCATCTTGATGGTGGCCGGCGTCGTCAGCACCAACAGCACGTCGACGGGCATGTGACCCAGTTCCACGCGACATCGGCGCCCCCGGACCCCGCCGTGGGTCGGGGGCGCCGATTGTTTCTGCCCGCGGCGTCCCTCGTGGGCGCGGCCGTCTTTGCGTTGTCCACCCACATGGTCAATCCGGAGATTCCCGGGCGGTGGCCGACGTGCCCGTGGCTGCTGCTGACCGGTACGTACTGTCCTGGGTGCGGCACCCTGCGCGCCACGCACGCGCTCACCGAGGGTGACCTACCCCTGGCGTTGCACCGCAACCCTTTCGCCGTCATCACGTATGCCGTGTTGGCCGTGGCGTTCGCCCGTTGGGTGATGAGGTTGTGGAAGGGCGAGCCGCGCCGCCTCATCGCGCCGGCCTGGAGCCTCTACGCCCTCTTCTGGGCGATCATGGCCTTCTGGGTGCTGCGCAATGTGCCCGGGTTCGGGTTCCTCGGCCCGGGCACCTGACCGCCCCCCGACAGATCTCGCAGCCGCCCACACGTATAGGTGTGTCGCCGTGCGAGGTGTGTTCCGCCCCCCCGACAGATCTCGCAGCGGACCACAGGTATAGGTGTGTCGCCGTGCGAGGTGTGTTCCACCCCCCGACAGAACTCGCAGCGGACCACAGGTATACCTGTGGTCCGCTGCGAGTTGTGTTCCCCGGGGGGGTGGGGGGAGGTGGGTCAGGCCTTGGGGACCTTGATCACCGTCGACTTGGCGACCATGTCGCCGAGGGTCTGGCGGTTGGAGTCCCACAGCATCCAGAGGTAGGACAGGTAGACGACCTGGTTGGCCAGGCCGTGGATGACCTCACGGACGAAGGACTGGCCGGCGCCGATCGGCTGGCCGCTCGTGGTGTTGATGAGCTTCTGACCGGCGATCTTCTTGCCCACGCTCTGGCCGGTGCGGCCCAACTTGAAGACGCGGTTCCAGAGCCAGATGCCGAAGAAGACGGCGAACGACCCGAACAGGAGCACCAGACCGACGGCCATGCCCGCACCGGAGCCCCCGTCGTACTGGTAGTTCCCATAGCTGTCGTAGCTCCCGCCCCCGGCCGAGGTGGCCATGATGATGATCCCGATGATCATCGGGATCAGACCGATGAGGTTCAGAGCGGCGTCGATGAGGCCGGGCACGATGCGGTCGGCGAACGTCGTGACCGGGCCGAAGTGGTGCTCGACGTAGCGCAACGAGCCGACCGCGACCTGTCCGCCGTACTGTGCCGAGGCAGGCGGAGCGGCGGTGTAACCGCCGTAGGGGTTGGCGGGCGGCGCCGGTGGTGCAGGGGCGCCGTAGGTGGGCGCCGGAGGGGCGTCAGCCGCCGGTGGCGCGGGTGCATCGAAGGTCGGCGGCGCGATCGGCTCGGGCGCCGAGGCGACCGGCTCGCTGGCCGGAGCGGCCGGAGCGGTCGGAGCGGTCGGGTCGAACGACGAGGAGTCGCTCGACGAGGATGAGGTGTCGGACATGGGTCCCCCTTGCTGGTGTGGTGACGAGAGTGGTGACGTCAAGGACGATCGTAGAAGGTCAGTCGTCGAGCACCGTGACCGGCATCTCGACCGTGTCGATGCCGACAACCGACTGCTCATCAGGCTTGCCCGGCAGGATCTGCGCCAAGTAGTCGTCGAGGGCTTCCTGAATGGTGAAGTCATGCTTGGCTCGCTCGGCCATGTACCACCGATGCTCGAGCACCTCGTGGAAGACCTCCGCCGGCTCGAGCTTGGCGCGCAACGACGACGGGATCCGCCGCACGAGCGGCTGATAGACCCGCTCCAGCCAGTCGTGGGCCACGATCTCCTCGTCGTCGCCCTGGCGATCGTGCGCGGCCCGGTAGGCATCGAGGTCGTTGAGCAGACGCCGGGCCTGATTCTCGCGGACGTCGAGGCCGGTCAGGCGCAGCAGCCGCCGCGAGTGGTGCCCGGCGTCGACGACCTTCGGCTGGATGGTCAGAGTCGTGCCGCCGATGTCGGTCGTCATCGCGAACTCGTCGACGTCGAAGCCCAACTTGTTGAGCCGCCGGAGCCGGTCCTCCACCCGCCAGCGCTCGTCGAAAGTGATCTCCTCGGTACTGGTGAGGATGCTCCAGAGCTCGCGATAGCGGACCATGATCCGCTCGCTCACGGCCACCGGGTCACGGTCCTCCTGGAGCAGGCCACCGGCCTCGAGGTCCATGAGCTCGCCGGCGATGTTGACCCGAGCGATGTCGAGGTCGTGTTCGCGTTGGCCCGCGGAGAGACTCTCGTGGAGCTCTCCGGTCTCCGCGTCGACGAGGTATGCCGCGAAGGCGCCGGCATCGCGACGGAAGAGCGTGTTCGACAGCGAGACGTCACCCCACCAGAAGCCGGCGAGATGGAGCCGCACGAGGAGCACGGCGAGGGCGTCGATGAGCCGGACGGCGGTGCCTTTGCGCAGGCTCTGGCTGTAGAGCGCCCGATAGGGCAGCGAGAACTGCAGGTGCTCGGTGATCAGGCACGCGTCCAAGGGTTCGCCGTCGGCGTCCTCGCGACCCGCGACCACGGCATACGGCACCACGGTGGGGAGCTCGAGCCGCTGGAGGTTGCGGAGCATGTGGTACTCGCGGGACGCGATCTCGGCCTTGATCTCCTTGATCGCGACCACTCGCCCGGACAGCCGCACGAAGCGCACGACGTGACGTGAGATGCCGCGGGGGAGGGCGGCGAGGATCTCCTCGGGCCACTCCTCGAGCGGCAGCCGCCAGGGCAGGTCGAGCAGCGCGGGATCCACGCCGGCCGAGGTGATCTGCAGGGCCATCGGGGCCGTCCTCAGGGTCGGGACAAGCCGCTGGGGCCCGGGGAGGTGGCATCCCGGGCCCCAGGGCGTTCAGGGGTGGTGCAAAGGAGTCGGTGTCGACCTCAGCTGGTGAGGCGCTCGCCGGTCTCCTTGTTGAAGACGTGCAGGTGCGCGGCCTTCGGGTGGACGAAGACCTTGGAGCCCTTCTCCGGGACCTGACGGCCGTCGACGCGGGCGATGAAGGGCTTGGCGAGCGCGTCGTCGCCGCTGCCCTCGATGGCGATGCTCTTGTCGGTCGGCGTGCCATAGATGTAGGCGTCCGCGCCGAGCTCCTCGACGACGTCGATGACGAGCTCGAGACCGTCGGGGTTCGAGGTGACCTCGACGTCCTCGGGACGGACGCCGACGATGACCTGGCTGCCCGCACCGGCGACGTCACCGCGGGCGACATCGAGGGTGTGGTTTCCGAACTTCACGCCGGACTCGGTGACCGGGACGCTCACGAGGTTCATGGCCGGGGAGCCGATGAAGCCGGCGACGAAGAGGTTCGCCGGGCGGTCGTACATCTCGCGCGGGGTCGCGCACTGCTGGAGCAGGCCGTCCTTGAGCAGGGCGATACGGTCGCCCATGGTCATGGCCTCGACCTGGTCGTGCGTGACGTAGACCGTGGTGACCCCGAGGCGACGCTGCAGCGAGGCGATCTGGGTGCGGGTCTGGACGCGGAGCTTGGCGTCGAGGTTCGACAGCGGCTCGTCCATGAGGAAGACCTGGGGGGAGCGGACGATCGCGCGACCCATGGCGACGCGCTGGCGCTGGCCACCGGAGAGGGCCTTCGGCTTGCGGTCGAGGTACTGGGTGAGGTCGAGGATCTTGGCGGCCTCCTCGACGCGCTTGCGGATCTCGGCCTTGTCGGTGCCGGCGATCTTGAGCGCGAAGCCCATGTTGTCGGCGACGGACATGTGCGGGTAGAGCGCGTAGTTCTGGAAGACCATCGCCACGTCGCGGTCCTTGGGCGAGAGGTCGGTGACGTCGCGGTCACCGATCCAGATCTTGCCGCCGTTGACCTCTTCGAGGCCGGCGAGCATGCGCAGGCTGGTGGACTTGCCACAGCCGGAGGGGCCGACGAGGACGAGGAACTCGCCGTCCTCGATGTCGATGTTGAGCTTGTCGACGCTGGGCTTGTCGTTGCCCGGGTAGATCCGGGTGGCGTTGTCGAACTTGACGGTTGCCATGGGTGTTCTGCTCCTTCACCGGCAGGAACGTGCCGGACGATCCGTTGTAAAGGGATGGTGGCCGCCTCGGTGGAAGCGGTTACACACCAGTATGCCGGGTCCACCCACCCGGAGGGAAGTGGAAGGGTGAACAACTTTTCCCCCTCCTGACAGGTGGGCTCGGCCTCGGGCCGCGCGGACATCTCTGGCGCGGCGCCGGTCGGCCCACTACGGTCGGGGCATGAAGATCTCGGACATCGTGCGACACAAGGGTGACTCCGTGGTGACGGTCCGCTCGGACGCCACCGTCAAGGACCTGCTGGCCCTCCTGGCCGAGCACAAGATCGGTGCCATCGTCGTCTCCGACAGCGACGGATCGGTCGACGGGATCGTCAGCGAGCGTGACGTCGTCCGGCACCTGCACAGCGGCGGCGCGCAGGTCCTCGACGGGACCGTCGGTCGGATCATGACCAGGGACGTCCACACCTGCACCACCGACGACGACCTCACCGACCTCGCCGGCCAGATGACCGAGCGCCGGATCCGTCACGTCCCCGTCGTCAACGACGGCAAGCTCGCCGCCATCGTGAGCATCGGCGACGTCGTCAAGTCGCGCATCGACACCCTGCAGGCCGAGGCCGCCCAGCTCCGGGACTACATCCAGGGGTGAGCCTGGCCGGGGAACCTGGCGCCGCGGCATACCGTTGAGTCGTGGCGATGGAGGACTCGGTGACCCAGGACCTCGGCGTGGATGACCTCGCCGAGCACTCGGTCATCGGTCGCTACCGCGTGGTCCAGCGCCTCGGCGAAGGCGGCATGGGCGTCGTGCACCTGGCGCTCGACCGGCAGGGCCGGGCTGTCGCCCTCAAGGTGCTGCGCTCGCTGGACCATCACGACACCGCCGCGCGCGCCCGGTTGCGGCGCGAGGTCGATGCCCTTCGACGGATCACCAGCGCGCACGTCGCGACCATCATCGATGCCGACATCGACGGCCCGATCCCCTATGTCGTCACCCGCTGGGTGCCCGGGCCGGCGCTCGATGACGTCGTCGACGGCCACGGCCCACTCGCGCCCAAGGACCTGCACCGGGTCGCGGTCGGTCTGGCGTCCGCCATCGACGCGATCCATGCCGCCGCCGTGGTCCACCGCGACGTCAAACCGGCCAATGTGCTTCTCCTGGACGGCGATCCGGTCCTCATCGACTTCGGCATCGCCCACCTCACCGACGACGTGCGACTGACCAGCGTCGGGTTGGTCATGGGCACGCCCGGCTATCTCGCGCCGGAGATCATCGAGGGCGGCCAGGTCACGCCGGCGACCGACTGGTGGGGGTGGGCCGCCTCCTTGGCGTATGCCGCGAGCGGCCGCCCGCCCTTCGGCCGCGGCGCCATGGATGCCGTCCTGGCGCGCGTCTCGCGCGGCGAGCCGGACCTCGACGGTGTCGACCCGCGCCTGGCTCCGCTGCTTCATGCCGCGCTGTCGCCGCGGGCCGGCGAGCGCCCACACCGGGACGAGGTCGTGCGCGCCCTGGAGGTCTATGCACACGGCGGCGACGTCACCGATGTCATCCGGGTCCGGCCGGCCGCACCGCAGACGCAGGTGCTGACGGCCGGTTCGACCGCTCGGTTGCCAGTCGCCGCTCCGGCTCAGGGCACACCGACTCCGGCCTCGCCCGCTCCGGCCTCGCGGATGCCGGTCTCACCCAGCCCCATGATCCCCGCGGTGCGCGCGGCCGCGCCTCCGGTCCCGTCGGTGGATCCGAGATCGGTCCCGGCGACCGCCCGCCAACTGCCGCCAATGCCGCTCACCGATCCCCGGATCGGGCAGCCGATGCGCTCTCGCACGATCGGGGCCCTGCTCGCCGTCGGTGTCGTCGCGGCGGCGATGGCGCCGGTCTGGGCGTTCGTCGCCGTCTTCGTCTGGATGATGCTCGCCCGCAGCGTTGACCGGTCGATGACCGCACTGCTGCGCCGCCGCCTCGAGCACGGCCAGCGCCCGCGCGACCTGGCCCTCAGCGCCGTGAGCAGCCCGTGGCACCTCGTGCTCGGCGCCGTCACCGCCATCGGGGGCCTCGCCGTGCCGCTCCTCGTCGCCGTCACCGCCAGCTTCTCCGCAGCCCTGATCCTCGGCGCCCTCGTCGAGACCACCCCCCCGACGTCCGCTCTCGCCCTCGGGGTCGGCGGGCTGCTCGGCCTGCTCATGGCGTGGTGGGGTCCGGGCGGTGCCAGCTTCCGGCGCGGCACCCGCAGCATCGTGCGCGGTGTCTCCCCGACCCCGACGGCCGTGCGGGCACTCCTCGGCGTCATCGCGTTGATCGGCATCGCTCTGCTCGTCTGGGGCCTGGTCGGTGGCTCGGCGCCGTCCTGGGCACCAGTCGGTCCGCCGAGCAACTGGACCACGGGCGCCTGACCCGCGCGGCGGGGGACGGTCTCGGGGAGCGGTGAGCCCGCGGCATACGGTGGGGGAATGGACTTGTCCCGCCGTTCCCTGATGACCTACACGCGCACCGGTGTCTACGCCGTCGCGACGATGGCCCTCGCCACCGCGTGCTCCAAGGCGACGACACCCAAGCCGACCCCGACACCCACCACGGCCAGCCCGACACCCACCCCCACGCCGACACCGACCCCGACACTCGCCGTGGGTGGCGCGGACCCCGAGTTGGCGCAACTGATCCTGGGGCACTACCAGGGCCGGGTGGTCGGGGACGCGGCCACGACGGTGGGGGAGTGGAAGGGTGAGCAGGTCGCCGTCGTGAGCTTCGGCGACGACGTGACGCTCGCCGTGCGCAAGGACGCCTGGCGGATCGTCGGTGGCTGGTGGCCCTCGGTGGGCGCACCGGACCCGCAACTGGGTGGCAAGCCGCGCTTCATGGCCGTCATCGGCTCGGATGCCCGACCCGGCGAGAACGTGGCGAGCAGCCGCGGCGACGCGATCCACATCCTGGGCATCGACGGCAACGGCGGCGGCGGGCTGCTCGGGATGGCGCGCGACATCTGGGCGCCGATGCCCGGCGGCGGCTCGGCCAAACTCAACGCCGCCCTCGCGCGGGGCGGCCCGCAGGGGATGGTCGAAACCCTCGGCGCGCTCACCGGCGTGGCGATCGAGGGGTATGCCGTGACCGGCTTCGGGGGCTTCACCGCGATGATCGACGAGTGGGGCGGGATCCCCATCCAGATCCCGACGCGGGTGACCGAAAAGGGCCAACTCGTCATCGACGCCGGCCCCAACCACTTCGCAGGTGCCGCGGCCCTCGACTACGCCCGGCTGCGCCATGACCTCCCCGACGGCGACTTCGGGCGCTCGCTCCACCAGGGCGAGCTCGTGCTCGCGGCCGCCATCAAGGCCCGGATGGCCGGGATCGGATCGGTGCCGGCGGCGCTGTCCATCGCCTCGCGCCACGTCGACTCCAACCTCTCCGCCGAGGCGGCCCTGACGTTCGTGGCCGCGAGCTACCGAATCGACCCGACCCAGGTGGCGCAGTTCGTCGGCAAGGGCGGCCTCGGCACCTCGCCCGACGGGCAGTCGATCGTGTACATCGATGACGAGTCGCGGGCCAAGTTCGCCCAGTTCGCGAGCACGGCCAGGCTCTGAGCCGGCGCCGGTAGAGTGCGGGGTCGTGCCACCTGCCCCGGCGGTGGCCTGCTGGAGTGGCGCAATCGGTAGCGCACCTGTCTTGTAAACAGGTGGTTGAGGGTTCGAGTCCCTTCTCCAGCTCTCGGGGTCGTTTCGATGGGACGCCGAAATCGTTTGTACGGAACGGCCCTAGAGCACGAAAGTGGGCTTGCACGTGGTCATCATCAGCCCCTCCACGGCCTGATAGGGCTCCCAGGCTCTCCCACAGTGACGGCAGCCCCTCCCGGACGGGCGCTCGGGCATCGCAAGACCCCGGGGAGCCTGATTCTGGGCAGGCTCACGCCGGGGTCTAATTGTGTGTTGTGGGGGTTGTCCTAGGCTGCGTCCTCCAGGGGAGGCCCTAGCGGCAGCGGCTGGGTGTACCCCTTGGTGAGTTCGCGGCGTCGCTTCCGAGGCTTCGGCTTCTGGTAACCGTTGGCGAGGTCCATCCGCTCCCACGCCCACCTGATGATCTTGCGTACGTTGTTGGCCAGGATCATGGCGACGCCCGCGATGAGGGCGTTGAGCCAGCCACGACGAGGACGCCAGTCCGGGTCGTTGATCGGAGCGAAGTAGCCGCGCTTGTTGGTGCGGTTGATCGACTCGATGGTCTGCCGCCCGAGCGTGTAGTAGTGCCGCCACTGCGGGGACTGGTAGGGGTAGCGCTGGCCGAACTTGCCGTCGACCTCCGGAGGGAAGGTCACCGTCTGCTGCTGGCACACCCGAGGCTTGGGGACGATGAGGTTGATCGTCGGAATCTTGGTGCGTCCCGTGGCGTCAGCGGGAACCATCTCTCGATAGTCGCACTTGGCGGTGGCGTACGGCCCGACCGAGGGGCACTGGAGGCGGGCAAAGCCGTCTGCGTCAGGCTGCTGCTTGGTCTTGAACTGGTAGCGCACGCGCTGGTCGAGCAACTTCTCGTACTCGGCAGTGCCGATCTGCTCTGGGTCGCCGTCGCGCTTCAGGAAGTAGTTGATGCTGGCGTCGATCAGGTTCTGGGGCATGGAAGCGCAGTACCACGTGCCTTCCACGAGGATTGCTCCGCCATGGGTGGCCTGCAGGCCGAGGCTGGTTGTCTCTCGGGGGTAGCCGAAGACCCCGGCGATGCCGCGAGCCCGCAGGGGCAGGGCCAACTCCTCCATCTTGGTGTTCGGCAGGTAGGCCATGTCGCAGACGAAGTGGTCGATCTTGAAGCCCTGTTCCAAGAGGGCATCCACGACCAGCAGGGTGTTCTCCGCGATGTTCTTGCCTGGATTGTCCAGGGCGGCAGCCAGCGGGATGTGGGGAAGTCCGGGGATGCAGAGGGCGAGGAGGTGGAACTCGCGAGCCCACTCGATGATGTCGTGGTGCATGACGAACATGCGCTTCGCGCGGGTATCCGCCTCGACCTTGGTCTTGCCCTTCTTGTTCGCGGGGTCCTCGGCGTCGTGGTTGCCCTGCCGGGTGTACCACGCACAGGTGGGATCACTGGAGACGAACTTGCTGGTCTTGCCCACAGGCCGGGAGGGGGACTGGATGCGCGTGGAGTCGATCACCACGTCCACGGTGGTCTTGCGCCGGGCCTCGCGCGGCAGGAGCATCCAGCAGCCGTAGAAGAGGGCTGCGGTGAAGCGGACGGAGCGCCGGGTCTGACCCGCTCTCTAGGATGGTTCAAGCGGGGTCAGGGAGCACTCGCGAGCATGAAGGAGACGCAACCGAGTGTCACGACTGACTGAACTACTACGGCAGGCCCGTAAGGCGGACGAGCAACTGGGCAAGGACCTGGAAGCCGAGATCGATGCCCTGACCAAGCGCCGCACGTTCGGCCTGGTCTTCGAGCAGCACCAGCCCGAGGCCGTTGAGTTGCCCGGACGCTCCGTCCGTCGTGGCGACAAGGTGCGCGTCCTGCCGCCTCGGGGTGAGGTCAAGCAAGGTGACCAGCGGCTCTGGCGCGTTGACCGGATCGAGCGCGTGGGCGGCACGCGGATGGCGCACCTGAGCGAGTTGGAAGCAGAGCAGCCCGAGGAGCAGGCGGTGCTCGTGGACGACGTGGTGGTCGTGGCTGAGTTCCGTGACCGCATCTATCCCGGGCTGGTCGAGACAGGACGGGTAGAGCGCGGCGGGGACAAGCCCTTCCACACCGTCATCAACGCGGAGAACTACCACGCCCTGGAGATGCTCACGTACACCCACCGGGGCAAGGTCGACGCCATCTACATCGACCCTCCGTACAACACGGGTGCGAAGGACTGGAAGTACAACAACAACTACGTGGCGTCAGACGATGACTACCGACACTCGAAGTGGCTCGCGTTCATGGAGCGGCGGCTGGGGATCGCCAAGGAACTCCTCAATCCGGAAGACTCGGTGCTGATCGTCACGATTGACGAGAAGGAGTACCTACGCCTGGGGATGCTGCTGGAGCAGGTCTTTCCGGAAGCGGATATCCAGATGGTTACCAGCGTCATCAATCGCGCTGGATCGTCGCGCGTTGGGCGGTTCGCGCGGGTTGACGAATACATATTCTACGTCTTCCTGGGGGAGGCTTCCATCCTTCCTTGGACCTCGACGATGCTGGACGCTGAGGCAGGTCAAGATGAGGTAGGAATGCCGACAGTGTGGTTCACCGCAGTGCGGCGAGGGACCGCATCCGCCGAGCGATCAGCGCGGCCCGCACTCTTCTATCCGGTGGTGATCGACCGCGAATCAGGTCGCCTTGTCCGGGTTGGGGAATCCCTTCCGCTTCATGCTTCTCGCGATAGCGTTGTGTTGGGACCTCACGAAATCGCGATTTGGCCCATCGCCAGAGACGGTAGAGAGCAGACTTGGCGCTTTTCCGCGCAGCGAATGAGGGAGTTCTTCGAAGCAGGTACGGCACGGCTCGGGAGGCGAGACGAGCGAACGGGACTACGCCCAATCACCTACCTCCAGCCTGGAACACTCTCGAACATTCGTAACGGGACGTTCGTCGTGTCTGGGCGTGACGCGGAGGGTGCGCTCGTGCTGGGCCTGGGGGAACGGGCCAAGGTGGTGACCCCGAGAACGGTTTGGAACCGCACCGGGCACTTCGCACGGGATCACGGATCGCATGTCATCAAGAATCTCCTTGGGGGGAAGAGATTCGATTTTCCCAAGGCCCTCTATGCGGTGGAGGACACCCTCAGATTTGTCTTATCCGGCAAGCGGGATGCGGTCGTTTTGGACTTTTTTGCTGGCTCAGGCACTACAGCCCATGCGGTCATGCGCCTAAACAGGCAAGACGATGGGCGTCGATGTTGTATCAGCGTGACCAACAACGAAGTCAGCGCTGAGGAACAGGCAGTTCTGCGGCTGAAGGGCTTCAGGCCCGGTGACGCGGACTGGGAGCAATTGGGTATTTGCGACTACGTGACCAAGCCCCGAGTGACTGCTGCGATCACGGGACAGACCCCTGAGGGTGACCCGATCAAGGGCGACTACAAGTTCACTGACGAGTTCCCGATGGCGGATGGGTTCGAGGAGAACGCAGCCTTCTTCACGCTGACCTACGAGGACCCGCTGTCGGTTCGTCATCACCGGGCGTTCGAGCGGGTTGCTCCGATGCTGTGGCTTCGGGCCGGGTCGCGAGGTCGAGTCATTAATGACCTTGGTGGAGACGGCTGGGACGTGGCCGAGGCGTATGGCGTGCTGGAGAACATCGACCAGATGGGTGACTTCGTGGCGCGGGTCGCCGAGGTTGAGACGGTTGCGACGGTCTTCGTCGTGACCGACTCCGATGCCGCGTTCCAGATGACGTGCCGTGATCTCCCCGAGCGGGTGACGGCGGTGCGGCTGTACGAGTCCTACCTGCACAACTTCATGATCAACCGGAGGGCAGGCGCATGAGGTACACGCTGAAGGACTACCAGGCCGAGGCCGTGCGTGAGGCGCTGCGTCGGCTGGAGCAGGCCCGGGACACGTACCGGCGATATGGCTCACTGTCGCAGTTCTCGTTGGCCGCGACCACGGGAGCGGGCAAGACCGTCATGGCGGCGGCGATCATCGAGGCACTCTTCTTCGGCTCGGACGAGTTCGACTTCGCCGCTGACCCTGGCGCGACGGTGCTGTGGTTCTCCGATGACCCGTCCCTCAACGAGCAGTCACGGGCGCGCATCCAGGCGGCGGCGAGTGAGTTGGACTCCCGACTGCGGGTCATCGAGAACACGTTCTCGGAGAACTCGTTCACGCCGGGGATGGTCTACTTCCTCAACGCCCAGAAGTTGTCCAAGAACGCCCGCCTGGTGCGCGGAGCGACGCCCGACAATCCCAACGAGCCGCGACTGTTCCAGCCCACGCCGGACATGGTGCAGCAGACGATCTACGACGTGATCCGCAACACCGTCGAGGCGGAGGGACGCACGCTCTACTTCGTCCTGGATGAGGCGCACCGGGGCATGAAGTCAAGCACGGAGCGCGACACCACGGTGCTGCGCCTGATCAACGGCGGCTCGGGGGCTCCGGCGATGCCGGTCGTGTTCGGCATCTCCGCCACGGTCGACCGCTTCACCCAAGCGATGAAGAAGGTCACCAACCGGACGGCTCTGCCCCCGGTCGAGGTGGACTCGGCTCTGGTGCAGGCGTCCGGTCTGCTGAAGGACGACATCGTGCTGACGATCCCGACCGAGGAGGGGAACTTCGACACCACTCTCCTGCGCCGGGCGGTCCAGCGGGTAAGGGAGTCGACGGATGCGTGGGCTGCCTACGCCGCCGAGCAGGAGGAAGCCGACCCGGTGGTGCCGCTGCTGGTGGTGCAGGTGGCCGACAAGCCCACGGAGGCCGATCTGGCTCGCGTGCTCGATGCGATCTACGACGAGTGGCCCGACCTTCCGCTGGACGCTGTCGCGCACGTCTTCGGCACCCACACCGATCTGCTGGTGGGTCAGCAGCCTGTGCCCTACATCGCCCCTCAGCGGGTGCAGGATGCCAAGCACGTCCGGGTCCTGCTGGCGATGGAGGCAATCTCGACCGGGTGGGACTGTCCCCGGGCCGAGGTGCTGGTTTCCTTCCGGACCCGGAACGACTCGACCTACGTCCACCAGTTGCTCGGACGGATGATGCGCACGCCCTTGGCTCGGCGCATCCCGGGCAACGAGGTTCTGAACTCGGTGGATTGCTTGCTGCCTCACTTCGACCGCAAGACCTCCACGGCCATCGCCCAGATGCTGATGAAGGGCAAGACGGCAGTGGATGACTCCGACCAGGGCGAGGGCGACGAGGAGACCCAGAAGGCGCGCAGGGTGCTGTTCGACCCGGTACGGCTGGAGCCCAATCCCGAGGTGCCGCAGGAGGTCTGGGACCTTCTGGAGCAGATTCCCTCGGTGACGATCCCGAAGAAGAACGTCAAGCCCCTCCGCAGGCTCGACGCGCTGGCCACGGCCCTGTCCAAGGACGGGCTGATTGACGGCGCTGTGGCGAAGGCCCAGGCGCACCTGTGCGCGGTCCTGGACGGTCGGGCCGTGCAGTACAAGGCGAAGGTCGAGCAGACCCGGGCGGACGTGCTCACGATGACCGGGGAGGAAGCCCGTGGCCGCGTAGGCAAGGAGGGCTTCTCCTACAAGTCCTTCGAGGTAAGCGCCGACCCGCGCGCCATCGAGGATTCCTACCAGCACGCCGCCCGCCTGCTCACCAAGAGCCTCGCAGCAGCCTACGTCGACCACCTGGTGGGACCGGAGGAAGACGTGGACCTGCTGGAGGCCAACATCATCGTCGCTGCCCTCGGGCGGGTTCCCGAGATCGTGGCCGACGTGGAGGCCGAGGCCGACGAACTCGCCCGCGAGTGGCTCACCCAGACCCGCGTCGCTCGCAAGGGCCTCTCGGACGAGCGGCAGGCCGAGTACGACCGACTGGAGGGCATGTCCACCCACCCTGAACGCATCTCCCTCACCGCCCCCAAGGTCGCTCAGGCAGACCGCAAGGCTCGGGAGAAGGACGGCACCGAGCACGACCTGCCCGTGCGTCGACTCCACCTGACCGCTGCCGAGGACGGGACGGTCCCCATCGACCTCAACGAGTGGGAGCGCAAGGTCTTGGACTCCGAGTCGAAGCAGCCCGGCTTCAAGGCGTGGTACCGCAACCCCTCCCGGGCCACCAAGGAGTCCCTGGCCGTGGCCTACAAGGACGGAGGCGGCGACTGGAAGGCCATGCGGCCCGACTTCGTGTTCTTCGGCTCCCAGCACGACGGGAAGATCGTCGTGGACCTCGTGGACCCCCACGGTCACCACCTGGCCGACGCCATGCCCAAGTTGCGGGGCCTGGCGGACTTCGCAGCGAAGTACGGCCACGAGTTCCGCCGCATCGAGTCCGTGGCGGAGACCGGGGGCGTCTTGAAGGTCCTCGACCTCACCAAGCATCATGTCCGACAGGCCGTGCGGGACGGCAAGGACGCCAAGGCTCTCTACGAGTCCGGAATCGCAGGAGACTACTGACGCATGAGAGTCGAGTGGATCCATCTCCGCAACTTCCGCAGGTTCAGCGATCTGACCATCACCGGCCTGCCTGAGTCGGCAAGGCTCATCGTCTTGGCCGGTCCCAATGGCGTAGGCAAGTCCTCCTTCTTCGATGGACTTCAGACGTGGTACCGCCTCGCCGCATGGAACAGTGGCCATGGCAGTGAGGAATACAACGCCAAGGTCGGGGCAGAAGACCAGTCCGAGTGGTACCAGAGGGTGACCGTAAACCTCCACGGCGGTGCCCGAGCACAGGCGGTGCTAAAGGAGTCGTCCATCTACTTCCGCACCGCTTATCGTCACGAATCAGACTTCAGTCTCCAGCAGTTGTCCCAGCCTCCCAGCCCGACCGAGAACGGAGGGCCTGCCCGCCGAGCCGTAGATGGAGACCAGTCCGTCTCGGAGAACTACCAGCGACTGCTCTGGCAGACGTTCTCAGCAGTCTTTGACGACGAAACGTCTGATGAAGCCACCAAGGCCCAGATACGAGATCGCGTCACTGGGCAACTCCGGGAAGCGCTACTACGAGTTCTCCCCGACCTCACGCTGACCCGTGTGGGAGCACTGGGTCAAGGCCACTCCTTCGAGTTCACAAAGGGAGTGTCGAAGGGGTTTCCCTACGTGAACCTTTCAGCAGGGGAGAAAGCGATCTTTGACCTTCTCCTAGACGCGGTGGTGAAGGCGGACTACTACAAGGACTCGATCTGGTGTATCGACGAGCCTGAACTTCATGTCGGCACCAAGGCGCAGGGGCGTCTACTGCGCGAGTTGGTCAGCATCCTTCCCGAGCAGTCTCAACTGTTCCTCGCCTCCCACAGTCTTGGCCTCATGAGCGAGGCGGTCAAGATGGCACGGGAGAACCCGGGCGAGGTGATCTTCCTAGATTTCGAAGGCCATGACTTCGACGCTGCGGTCACACTTCAGCCCGTCGAGCCGGATCGACAGTTCTGGAAGCGGATGCTGGCCGTGGCTCTCGATGACATGGCTACGTTGGTGGCCCCTGCAACAGTCGTGATGTGTGAGGGCAGTGGTGATGGCTTTGACGCCCGCTGCTACCGCACCATCTTCGCCTCCGAGTTCCCCGACGTGGACTTCATCTCGGTCGGGAACAGCAGCGACGCTCAGAGCGACAAGATCGGCTTGACCTCTGCCCTGCAAACCCTAACGCAGGGCACAGCGGTCGTTCGGCTTCGAGATCGCGACCTCGCCAGTGAGGAAGAGACGGAACGGTGGCGCGCTGACGGCACCTCGGTGCTCACCCGCCGCCATATCGAGGCTTACCTCTTCGATCCAGAGGTCCTTGATGCCTTGTGTGAAAGCCTGGGGCGCAGTGACGCCAAGCAGGCAGTCCGCGACATCTACACAGACCAAATGGCTGCGCTCCAGGGAAGGGGCAAGGATGCCGATGACGTCAAGTCCGCGTCTGGACCCATGTACGTCGAGATTCGCAAGGCTCTAAGGCTCAGGCAGGCCGGAACCACGGCGCGATCCTTCGCGGAGGACAAGTTGGCCCCGCTCATCCGACCTGAAATGAGCGTCTACCAGGAGTTGCGCCATGACATCTTCGGGGCTTAGTCGTCAACGCACCACCGTGGGCAAGGGAGTCGGACTCAGCGCTGTTTTCAATGCTTCAGTGAAGGCGACTCCCGGGTGCTGACGCCACGTGTACCGCTGCCAGCGCGAGGGGTGGCGTGAAGCGCCTCCGACCCACCACGTCGGCAACGCTCGCTGCTCGACCTCGGCATCGAGCCACTTGACTTGCTCCCGGTGAAGCGTGCGTGCCGCCCCAACAGGCTCTCCAACGCCATAGGCCAAGAGCACGCCGGAGCAGTCGTCAAGGGCTTCTTTAAGTCCGGAGCGTGCCGCCTGCCAGCCATCCGGCACTTGCCCAAGTTCAGAGACGCCACCACTGCGATAAGTCGGCAGGGCGAAGAGGTTGGCCACGACCACCCGCTCGAAGCCGAGGGCGATCCGGGCCTGCTCGACGCGAGCCAGGGTGCGCTGACCGCTCGTCTGGGAAGGAGGGTTGGAGCCCACCACCAGCAGGGTCTCGCGAGTCAGCACGGGCCAAGGCTACGGGAGTTGCGACCCGCCCCGTCGTACAACTGTGTGTCTACGCTCCGTAACACCCAGTCACGCAAGGCCGATCCGAAAGGGACCGTCGTGACCCAGCACCACACGCCCGACGACGGCCTCCAGGCCGACCTGGAGGCCCTCGGAGAGCAGTTCGAAGCCGAGGAACGCGAGGACCGTCGCGTCAACGCCGAGCGCCGTCGCAAGGGCCTCCCGGAGCCTGAGCGGGGCATCAAGACTTAGGTCAAGCCCGGAGCGGTGGTGTACGAGGTGATCGTTCGATGGTGATGTTCAGGCGCTGATGGCGCGGGCGATCAGGTCGGGGTTCACCTCCTCGGTCAGGAGGACTGTCTCGCGGTCGGCGAGGGCTGCGCGGGCTTGTTTGAGGGCCTCGAGTCCGATTTAGCGGCGTTGTTCGGCCCATTCGTCGTGTTGCTCGGCCAGGACGGCGCCGATGAGGCTCGCGGTTGGGGCGCC